>Ga0209581_1000167_pt1 | contig 202912 bp, 159 predicted proteins | sample Coa_R2_FD_187160 | JGI IMG/M metagenome (GOLD analysis project Ga0209581, IMG submission 187160) | Surface soil microbial communities from Centralia Pennsylvania, which are recovering from an underground coalmine fire - Coalmine... | ecosystem: Environmental > Terrestrial > Soil > Unclassified...
CCTCCCATCCCCTTCCAGCTTCCGCCTTTCTGTCTTCTGGCTTCTGACATCGCGGGGTGGAGCAGCCCGGTAGCTCGTCAGGCTCATAACCTGAAGGTCAGAGGTTCAAATCCTCTCCCCGCAACCACTGAAACCGACACTCCCGAATCGAGAGTGTCGGTTTTGGTTTTGCGGGTCCATTCCACGATGCTCGCGAGATCGCCGTGGAGCGTGGCGCGCATCTCGCCGCGCTTGTCTCCTGGTGACCTGAGCCCCAAGGTTACATCATCGCCCGGCACTCCAGCCGGGCGATTCTCTTTCCATGTCCGCCCAGTGTCCGAAAAACGTTCGTCCGCGATGACCTGTGACCTGAGTTTCAATCGGCGTTGGAATGGGGTAAGCGATCAGGCGGCCCCGTGTAGCGGGGCGGGCGGATAATCGGAGATGCTCAGCCTCCCGGCCGGCTTGTCTGGGAGGATGATGTGCAGTCTGAACACAAGTCCAGCACCAGCAGCTTTGAAGTGATCGAGGCGCAAGTTTCGCACCTTGATGCCAGTCCTGCGACGTCCCGACGGCGTTGGTCAGCGGCCGCAAAGGAACGGATCGTCGCGGCAGCGAGCGAGCCCGGTGCAAACGTCTCAGCGATCGCGCGCGCCCACGGGCTGACGCCGCAGCAAGTTTTCACGTGGCGGCGGCAGATGGCGAGCAAGTCCAGGAAGCCGGAGACGGGAGCGACGGCCAGTCCGTCTTTCGCCATGGTGGCTATCGAGAGTGAGGATGCCTGCGGGGTGGTGGAGATTTCGGTCGGCGAAGTGACGCTACGCATCGGCCCGATGGTGCCGGCGGCCCGGGTAAAGGAGATCCTGCAGGCGGTTCGGTCGGCATGATCCCGTCCGGCGCCGCGGTGTTCGTGGCGACGCAGCCGGTGGACTTCCGCAAGGGTGCGTCGGGATTGATGGCCGTGGTTCGGGACAGCGGCTCCGATCCGTTCTCGGGAGCGCTCTACGTGTTTCGCTCCAAGCGCGCCGACCGCGTCAAGATCGTGTGGTGGGACGGCACGGGTGTTTGTCTGTTCGCCAAGCGGCTCGACGAGCATGGGTTCCATTGGCCGCGGATCGAGAACAGTGTGATCCGCCTGACCACGGCGCAGCTCCTGGCGCTGATCGATGGCATGGACTGGAGCCGGGTGAAGGCAGTCGAGCCCCGCCATCCGATGTCGGTCGGATGACTGCGGCGCGATGACTCAGGGCCGCCTTCGCAGCGGCATCGAGCGCCGAATCATGATTCACTCTCCGTCATGGCCGACGGCGCACCTGAGCTTCCGGACGACATCGAGACGCTGAAGGCGATGGTGCTGGCGACGCGCGCCGAAGTGGCGCAGCTGCGGGCGGCTAATGCCGAAGCGGAAGCCCGGATCGAGCGCCTGCACGCTCTCCTCAAGACGCTTGAACGGGCGCGGTACGGGCGGCGATCGGAGGCGCTCGATCCCGATCAGCATGAGTTCGCCTTCGAAGAGATCCAGACCGGCCTCGGCGCGATCGAGGCGACGCTGGATGCCGCAGCCAAGACGACACAAGCCCGGTCACCGCGGCCGCGCAAGAAGCTGCCGGCCCATCTCGAGCGGGTCGAGATCGTCGTCGAGCCGGAGACTACGAGCTGCCGCGGTTGCGGCTCCGCCGAGCGGGTCAAGATCGGCGAGGACGTATCGGAGCGTCTCGACGTCCTTCCAGTGCGGTTCCGGGTGATCGTGACGCGCCGGCCGCGCTATGCCTGTGCCGCCTGTCGGGAGGGTGTGGCCCAGGCTCCGGCGCTGCCGCATCTGATCGAGGCGGGGATTCCGACCGAGGGGCTGCTGGCCCAGATCGCCGTCGCCAAGTACGCCGACGGCCTACCGCTCTATCGCCAGGAGGCGATCTATGGCCGCGAGCAGATCGAGCTTCCCCGCAATCTAATGGCCGGCTGGATGGGCCGGATCGGCTTCCATCTGGAGCCGCTCGCCGATCGCGTCTTGCACCACATTCGCCTGGGGTGAGCGCATCTTCGCGGACGAGACGACGCTGCCGACCCTGGTGCCCGGCGCCGGCCAGGCGAAGACCGCCTGGCTCTGGACCTATGCGCGCGATGATCGCTCCTTCGGTGGCACCGGTCCGCCGATGGTGGCCTACCGGTTCGAGGACAGCCGCGGCGGCAAATGCCCGGCGGAGCACCTCGCCGGCTTCGCGGGCCTGCTGCAGAGTGACGGCTATGGCGCCTACACACGGCTCGCCGATCCCCATCGCGCCGGCGGCCCGGTGACCCTCGCGGCCTGTTGGGCGCACTTGAGGCGGTACTTCTACGAACTCCATGTCGCCGGGCTCTCGAACACCGCCACCTGGACCGTGGAGCGCATGGCCACCCTATGGCGTGTCGAGGAGGACGTCCGCGGCAGAAGCCCCGAGATCCGTCTCGCAGCACGGCGCGCCACATCCGCTGTGATTGTGGCCGAACTGTTCGAGCGCTGGGAGACCGAGCTCAAGCGCATCCCGCGCAAATCCAAACTGGCCGACGCGATCCGCTACGGAATAAGGCGCCGCGCCGCGTTCGAGCGCTTCCTTCACGACGGCCGGCTCGACATCGACAACAATACTGTCGAGCGCGCCATCCGCCCGCAAACCATCACACGGAAGAACTCACTCTTCGCAGGATCGGATGGCGGTGGTCGCACCTGGGCCACTCTCGCGACACTGATCGCGACCGCCAAACTCAACACCGTCGATCCTCATGCCTGGCTCAAGCTCACCCTCGAGCGCATCGCTAACGGCTGGCTCAATCGCGAGCTCGACGCCCTCATGCCCTGGAATCACCGGATCGCCTGAACGGCCTCGGCTGGCCGCTTACGGAATGGGACCCCGGATCGGCGTTCAAAAGGGACCCTGTTGAGGGTTGTCCCGGTAGTCCATAGGAGGGACCCGCGCGTGACGCGCCGTGCCGTCACGAGCGACGGAGCGGCACGCGACGGGACACGATCACGGGATTTGACGGCCACAGCGCTTCAAACCGGAAGCTGGAGGAGCCATGACCGCCGGTGAGGACATTACGGAAAGAACTGATCGAGGGATCTACTCTTGCTGATGCCGCTGTTCGCGCGGAGCCAGTCCAATAGCGCTGATACTTTGGCGGTCGCCATGGCAACCCGACTGTCGGCGGCGCCGTAATAGATTCGAAGTTCGTCGCCGTCCCCGATCCAGCCGCACGGAAATACAACATTGTTTACGTCGCCGAACCGCTCATAATCGTGCTCTGGCTGCGCCAGCCACTCATCCGATCGGGCGATAACCTTCATGGGATCGTCAAGATCGAGCAGCGCGAGGCCGAGTCGATAAAGTGCGCCGCTCGCGGTCATCCGGACACCGTGGTACAGGATGAGCCAGCCCTCGGGGGTCCTGAGCGGCGGCGGCGAGAGTCCAATCTTGCCGGCATCCCACCAGCCGCCTCGCCGGGCCGGGATCAGGATGCGGTGGTCGCCCCAGTGTCTGAGGTCCGGCGACCAGGAGATCCAGATGTGTGCGCCCGCCGCGGCGGCCATCGCCGAGACAGGCCGATGAAGCATCGCCCAGCGGCCCTTGAACCGAGTGGGAAACAGGGCGGCATCCTTGTCCTCCGGCGGCATGACCGGTCCCATTCGTTCGAAAGCCCGGAAGTTCGAGGTGGTCGCGAGCGACACGAGAGGCCCGCCAGGCGAATAGGCGGTGTAGGCGATAGCCCAGTGCCCCAGCTCCTCAAGGTAGGTGATCCGCGGGTCCTCGATGCCCCAGAGCTCCTCAGGATAATGCTGGGGATCAGGCGCCAGCGTCGGTGCGCCGTCAATCCGCCAGCCACGGACCCCGTCCTTGCTTCGTGCGACGGTGAGATGCGAAATGCCGCGCCGGTCCTCCACTCGCAGAAGAAGGATCGTCTCGTCATGAAACTGGGTCGCGCCAGGATTAAAGACGGTATTCGCTCGATAGGGCAGCTCAGCTGCCGTCAGGATTGGATTGCCCGGATGGCGATCGAAGAGCTCGCAATTGGGCCGCATTGGCGGTCAGTTCTGCGTGTGGATGGTGGTGGAGGAGTCTCTTATTGGCGGCCGGATCGCAGTGTCAATCACTCTTGGCGTGCTGGCCGCCGCCGCCCGAGCATGGAACGTCAGCAAGGTGTGCAGCCACGCCAGCGTCGACTCGGCTCCCTGATTCTGGTTGGCGCCGTCAGCCATCAGACCATCGCGGCAGCCGCCGCTCCTCAGGTCCGAGAGCGGCTGACGGAGGTCGTTGCGCCCGAGGAACCACTCGAGGCTGCGCCGTGCTGCGCTGATCCAGAACTGTTCACCCGTCGCATCGTGCGCGGCCAAATAAGCCTCGCACATGTGTTGTGCCTCGATCGGCTGCTGGTCGAAACGGGCTTGGATGCCACCTCGCGCCAGCCACCCGCGGTTGCCGATCGGAACAAAATGACCCTTCGGATCGGTCTGTCTCTCCGTCAGCCAGCGGAGCGATCGCAGTCCCTGCTCGATCAGATCGGTCCTTTCAAGCTGCCGACCTGAGACGATCAACGCTTCCGGCAGAAGCCCGTTGGCGTAGGTCACGACCTCCTCGGGCCAGGGCCACTCGTCTGTCGCTCTCTCCTGAAAGCTTGTGAACAAGCGATCCGCAAGGCACGCGCGAAGCCGGCGTACATCGCTCGCTCCGGCGAAGCGCTCGAGATAGGCGGCGGCGCCCAGCAAACAGAACCCCAATGCTCTCGGTGAGCGCATGTCCCAAACAGCCGGCAACGCCCGCTCGAATAGCTCCAGGACGGCGCCGGTCAATTCGTCCGTGCTGGATAGCAGGACCGCACGCCCGAGCGCCCAGACCGCGCGTCCGTGCGAGTCCTCGCTGCCAACCTCTTCGGCCCAGACGCGGTCGTAGCTCATGAAGTTTCGGAACCGCCCACTCACTTCGTTGAAGGCATGCTGGATGAAAGCCATGTAGCGGTATGCGAGCGTGGCCAAGTCCTTGGCTGCCGTGACCTGCGATTGTCCCATCAGCGCCACCACGAGCGCGCGGGCATTGTCGTCGGTGCAATAGCCGTGGGCACGATTTGGGACCCGGAAGCGCGCGTGCTGGAGGATACCCACCTCGTCGGTCAGCAGGCGAAGGTGGTCGAATTTGAGTGGTGGCAAATCGGGTGCGGCCGCCTGGAGCGTCTTCGCCTGAAAGATGGCGCGCGGCCTGATGGCGCGCTCGCCCCGCACCTCATTGAGCACTGCCATGTACCGCTTCGCGACCTGGTCCCACACCATCTCGCGCGCGAACACATAAGCATTCTTACGCATGGCGTGACGCGCGGCCTCGTCGTCGAATAGCGCCACGATCGTTTGGGCGAGGGCACCTGCATCGCGGAACGGGACGAGCTTGCCCCGTCCTTGAGCAAGCATCTCGTCGGCATACCAGTACGGAGTCGAGACCACGGCCTTGCCCGCACCGAGCGCGTAGCTCAGCACGCCCGAGACGATCTGCTCGCGGCTGAGGTAGGGCGTGACGCAGATATCCGCGGCGCCAAGAAGCTCGTTCAGGGTCTTGGCGTCGAGGAACTGGTTATGAAAAATCACGTGATCGTCAACTCCGAGGTCGCGGGCGCGGCGCTGTAGCGCCAGTCGATAGGCTTCGCCGTCGCGGCGCACGACTTGAGGATGGGTTGCGCCTGCCACGATGAACACTGCGTCAGGATGGGCCCGCACGACCTCCGGCATTGCCTCGATCACGTATTCGATGCCCTTGCCGGGCGAGATCAGGCCGAAGGTCAGGATTGCCTTCTTCCCGAGAATGCCGAACTGATCCTTGTGATAGGACGGGTCGAGGAACGGCATGTCCGGCACGCCATGCGGGATCACCGAGATGTTCTCGTCGGGGATACCGTAGACACGGCGCAACATCCGCCGCGCCGTCTCGCTCATGACCACGACGCGATCGGACAGCTCGCCGATCGTCGTGATGATCTCCCTCTGGATTCTCGATGGCTCGTGGATCACCGTGTGGAGCGTCGTCACCACCGGCATGCGAAGTCCCTGCAAGAACTCGAGCACATAACTGCCGTCCGCCCCGCCGAAGATCCCGAATTCATGTTGAAGACAGATGATGTCGACTTGGCTCATGTTGAGGAGGTCGACCGACAATTGGTAGTCGGCAACCGCCTTCTGATTCACCTCGAAACGGACCGGCGAGGGGTAGTCATACCCCTCGGGCGTGTCGCTCACGGCTACCGCTGACCATTCCGTCTCGGGCGCTTGTCTGCTTAGGGCCTGCAGCAAATCGGCCGTGAACGTGGCTATGCCGCACCGGCGCGGCACGTAGGTGCCGATGACGGCGACCTTCCGAGGATTCGAGATGCTCCGCTCCACATCCATATCGGTGCGCTCTTATGCCCTTACCTCCTGTCTGGCCCCGACGAAAGGCAGGATTGAGCTGCTCAGCAGCATCGCGACCCCGAGCCCGCCATAAAAGACAGCTATGATGAGAAACGCGCCACTGCGTAGGATCTCCTCGGTACTGGGCGGCACATCTAACGTTACGAGACCAAGGCCGATCAAACTGATCGCGATGGCCGCACCGCAAATCACCCTCTTGATCATTCGAGCATCTCCCTTCTCTGCCTGATCGCGAGAACTCCGCGGCACGGTCCCCAGGGGATCTGGCCGCGGCGAAAAACCGAGCCGCCGTTCTTCGGTCACTGGACCGGGATCTTCTTCGGCTGTGCCTCCTTGGATTTCTTGAGAGTGAGCGTGAGGACGCCATCGTCTAGCTCGGCGCCGATGCCGTTCTGGTCGATCTCGCTCGAGAACGTGAATGCCCGGGTGAAGTGGCCCACTTGGTACTCGGAGCAGACCGGTTCCAGACCTTCGTATTTCGAGTAGTCGATCTGGCCCTCGACCCGAAGCACGTCCTTCTCGAGCGTCACGCTGACGTTCTTCCGCTCGACGCCGGGCACCTCAGCAATGGCAACGAAGTCGTCCTCCTTGCGGAAGACATTGATGGGCGGATACGCGCCGACATCACTAAGACTGCTGCTGAGCCAGTCGCTGGAGCGGAGGGCATCCAGCGCCTGCTGCAAATTGAAGAGAGTTTCGAATGGATCTGAGAACAGCATCGCCATGGATCGCCCTCCTCTGCTTACCCTTGGTATTTGGCGAAGCGGGCGAGTGACGGCTCAAAGCGCACGGATTCCCGTTCAGGCCGAGCACCTTACCGGCCGCCTGGCACTCCCCGACCTCGAGTGCCAACGCACATAGGTTGGGCTCATCTCGGGGTCAAGAGGGCCTTGCCCATTAAGGTCAACCGGCGGTGCCACCCTTGAGCAGATCCCACATCTTCGACGAGCCGTTGCGCGGGTTGCGGCTGTGCTCCCGCGTACCAACCTGAAATCTGGCCCTCGACGCGGCCGGCCTCGTCCGGCGCAGCCAATCGGTCCAGCCCGTTCGCGTCGCTGGAGGGAGGATGATGTGTCGCCTCTGAAGGAGGAACACGGCGATGGCTGATCTTCGTGGTGGAACCAGGGCGGGCCTCGTCTCCTGGGCATTTTTGGCGGGTTTATGCAGCTTGGCGCTTGTCGCCGGCCTCGGGTTCGCCGAGCCAGCGCAGGCGACGTTGCCGGAATTCGCGGGGCAGCAGGTGCCGACGCTCGCACCCTTGTTGCGCGATGTGACCCCGGCAGTCGTCAATATCGCGGTGCGCGGCAAGATCCGTGAAGAGAATCCATTATTTCAGGACCCATTCTTCCGCCAGTTCTTCAACATGCCGCGCCAGCTGGAAGAAGAGTTTCAGGCCACAGGCTCCGGTGTGATCGTGGACGCGCAGCGCGGATATGTCCTCACCAACAATCACGTGGTCGAGCACGCTTCCGACATCGAGGCGACGACCAAGGACAAACGCCGTTTCAAAGCGCGGCTCATCGGCCGGGACTCTTATACGGACGTTGCGATTCTCCAACTGCAGGGCGCGTCCGGACTCACGGCGCTGCCCTTCGGCGACAGCGATAGACTGGAAGTGGGTGACTTCGTACTCGCCATCGGTAACCCTTTCGGCCTCGGGCAGACGGTGACGTCCGGTATCATTAGCGGGCTCGGCCGCAGCGGTCTCGGAACGGGAGGCTATGAGGATTTCATCCAGACGGACGCCTCGATCAATCCGGGAAACTCCGGAGGCCCGCTTGTCGATCTGCACGGTCAGTTGATAGGGATCAACACCGCCATCGTGACTTCCGGCGGCGGAAATGTCGGAATCGGCTTTGCAGTGCCGATCAACGCGGTGCGCCGTGCCATGGATCAGATCGTCCGATATGGCGAGGTGAATCGCGGGTTTCTCGGCGTAAGCATTCAGGATCTGACACCAGCTCTCGCACAGGCGCTGCATACTTCCAGGCGGGAGGGCGTGGTCATTGCAAGCGTCCAAGCGAACTCACCCGCTGCCCGCGCCGGTCTTCGGCCGAGCGACATCATTGTTGCCGTTGACGGAGTGCCCATCAGGAGTGCCGCGGAGCTGCGCAGCAAGATTGGGGTCACCGCAGTCAACAGCGATGTCCAGCTCACCTTCGAGCGTGGAGGCGAAACGAGAACGGTCGGTGTCCGCATCGCGTCCGCCAAATCGGCGGGGGCGGGTGGTATGTAAACTCTTCTGGTTGCAGGCCCCACCGCACCGCAGCAGGAAAGATGTCGCCCGGAGGATGAGGGGTTGGCTCGCAAGGACCTTGCTCTGGCCGGCGCTGACCGACCGCGCAACTCGCGCCGGATCTTGAACATGCACCACGCTTGCCCAAATGTGTCTGCCGGAAGCTCATGTGCCAGAGGACTTCCGAAGCCCTTGTCTCCATTTGCTCTACGGAGGGTGTGGCGATGAGGAGGGTGAGCGAGGCTGGCAACGGGTTCCATTTGGCCAGCCGTGGGATTGGTGCAAGGCCATCGTGTGCGGGCATGTCGGGTGATGAAGACGCCCTCTGCCCGGCGTGCTTCAAGTGAAACCGGCGCGGCCGAAAGCATGTCGGCTCCCTTGTCGGGAGCCGTGCCGGCTTGGCCGCGAGTGTTCCCGGGCTCTGATCGGAACCAGCCATGGGACGGCAGACTAGTGTGCGCCGGGGTGCGCTCGCATTGGCCATGCCGATCGTAGCATGGGGGCTTGCCGTTGCGGCAGCCGTGCTGACCGATCAGCAAGTATCGGCCAATGCGGCTTTGGGAGACATTCCGGCGATGGCGGTTGCACCGGGATTCATTGGGCTGTGCGTGATCGGCCTGCCTAGGCCCTTCCGATCAAGTTGGCTGTGCGTCGATCCTGGTAGTGCAGATAAATCGTTCGATGCGAATGCGAGTATCAATAGCTGATCGGCGCCAATGGTCGACGACATGGTGCAAACGGACCTGGTGCAGACGATCGCGATCTGGGCAACGGAGGTCGGCATGCACGCCGCTCAGTTGCCGTCGACAGAAGCGCGTTCGGCGTTCCTTGCTGAGCACCACCGCAAGCTCGTAGTGGACGCACAAAAACAAGGAATGCAAGAGCACGATGCCATCGTTCTGGCAAGCTCCTGCGTGGACGGTGCGAAGCGAATAATGCAGGAGTTCCTGGCACGCGGCATAACGGCAAGAGGTGGACGAGCCTAGGAAGCTGATGCCCTGCAAGAAGCCGCTAGGACAGCGCCCTTTGTATCGCCGAACTTTGGGATAGACACGAAACTCGATTGGTTTCCTGGCTCGTTTGCCTGGCGGGAGATCTTCCCACCTCGGACGCCAGTCTTGAAAACGAGGTCCCTTGCACCTATCTCGCCGGCCGCCCGGGAGAGCGGGCAACTAAAGAGGACAAGGAGGTAAAAACATGTTGACCGTCAAGAAAGTGGAGTTCGAACATCCCCAAGTCTGGTTCAGCCTTGCCCTGGCGGTGATCTTGTTCTTCTCGCCGTGGATTCTCGGTTTCACCGCCGAGACGGTAGCGGCTTGGACAGCATGGGGAACCGCAATCGCGATCGTCGCTCTGTGCATCGCTGCAATCGTCGAGTTTGCGGAATGGGAAGGATGGATCGCCTTGCTGCTGGGCTTTTGGCTCGTGGTGGCACCGTGGTTCGTGGGTTTCACGAACATCATCACGGCTCGCTGGACGCATGTGGTGCTGGGCACGCTCGTCACAGCGGTTGCCGTTTGGGAAGTGTGGTCCATCCGCAAATCCGAGGCCGCGTGATTCCGGGCTGAAAAACGGATTGCTTTCAATCGGTCTGTCAACGAAGTGGCGAGGAAGAACCAGGTCCATGCAAACTCGAGATCGCAACCAGCGGCACCCGGTGGAGATCGGCAGCGCGCCGCTTCGCGGGTGAACGCCGTGAAGCGGCGTTTCCCCCTGGATCGTCGTTCGAGGTCGTGGAACCCCGGGCTCCCGAAGCTATGCCGACAACTTCCGAAGGCCGCAGCCGCGAGATTTTTCTCCGCTCCGCCCCTTCAGCCCTCTTGACGGGAAAAACGACGGTTCCTACGTGCTTTGGCGCTCTCCTCCGGAGAGTGCCAATGCATGTTGCACTGCAAATTGAACGGAGGTTTTGCATGAATTTCCGTCCATTGCACGATCGCGTCCTTTTGCGGCGCATCGAACAGGACGAGAGGACGGCCGGTGGGGTGATCATTCCCGACACGGCCAAGGAGAAGCCGATGGAGGGCGAGGTGGTCGCCGTCGGACCTGGGACCCGAGATGAACAGGGGACGCTCCATCTACTCGATGTGAAGGCTGGGGACAGGGTGCTCTTCGGCAAGTGGTCCGGCACCGAGGTCAAGATCGATGGTGAGGAACTTCTGATCATGAAGGAGTCCGACATCATGGGCATCATCGAAGGGACCGAAATCAAGCGAAAGGCCAAAGCGGCGTAAGGGAGAGACCATCATGGCTGCAAAGGAAGTTCGATTTCACGGTGACGCGCGCGAGCGGATGCTCCGCGGCGTCGATATTCTGGCCAACGCCGTCAAGGTGACGCTGGGCCCCAAGGGCCGCAACGTCGTGCTCGACAAGTCGTTCGGCGCGCCCCGGATCACCAAGGACGGCGTCACCGTCGCCAAGGAGATCGAGCTCGCCGACAAGTTCGAGAACATGGGCGCCCAGATGGTCCGCGAGGTCGCCTCGAAGACCAGCGACCAGGCGGGCGACGGCACGACGACGGCGACCGTGCTGGCGCAGGCGATCGTGCGCGAGGGCGCCAAGGCGGTGGCCGCCGGCATGAACCCGATGGACCTGAAGCGCGGCATCGATATCGCCGTCGAGGCGGTGGTCGAAGACATCAAGAAACGATCGAAGAAGATCTCGACTAACAGCGAGATAGCCCAAATTGCCACCATCTCCGCCAACGGCGACAAGGAGATCGGCGAAATGCTGGCCAAGGCGATGCAGAAGGTCGGCAACGAGGGCGTGATCACGGTCGAGGAGGCGAAGAGCCTCGAGACCGAGCTCGACGTGGTCGAAGGCATGCAGTTCGACCGCGGTTACGTCTCGCCTTACTTCGTCACCAATTCTGAAAAGATGATCTGCGAGCTCGAGGACGCCTACGTGCTGCTCCACGAGAAGAAGCTCTCCACGCTCCAGAGCTTGCTGCCGCTCCTCGAGTCGGTGGTGCAGTCGGGCAAACCGCTCCTGATCGTCGCAGAGGAGGTCGAGGGCGAAGCTCTCGCGACACTCGTCGTCAACAAGCTCCGTGGCGGCCTCAAGGTCGCGGCGGTGAAGGCGCCGGGCTTCGGCGACCGCCGCAAGGCCATGCTGGAGGACATTGCCATCCTGACCGGTGGCCAGCTGATCTCCGAAGACCTCGGCATCAAGCTCGAGAACGTCAAGTTGGACATGCTCGGCAAGGCGAAGAAGGTCCGGATCGAAAAGGAAAACACCACAGTCATCGAAGGCGCCGGCAAAAAGAAGGAGATCGAGGGCCGCTGCAACCAGATCCGCCAGCAGATCGAGGAGACCACCTCGGACTATGATCGCGAGAAGCTGCAGGAGCGGCTGGCGAAGCTCGCGGGCGGCGTGGCGGTGATCCGGGTCGGCGGCGCCACCGAAGTCGAGGTGAAGGAACGCAAGGACCGAGTCGATGACGCGATGCACGCCACTCGGGCTGCGGTCGAAGAGGGCATCGTTGCAGGCGGTGGCATGGCGCTCCTCTACTCGGCAAGAGCGCTCGCAAAGCTGAAGCCGGCCAACGAAGATCAAAAGGTAGGCATCGACATCGTTCGGCGAGCCCTGCAGGCGCCGGCCCGGCAGATTGCCGAAAATGCAGGGGTCGATGGCTCGATTGTCGTTGGCAAGCTGCTGGAAAGCGACAACACCGATCGCGGATTCGATGCTCAAACGGGCGAGTATGTCGACATGCTGAAGGCGGGAATCATCGATCCCACCAAGGTCGTGCGCCTTGCGCTGCAGGATGCCTCGTCGGTGGCGGGCCTCCTCGTCACGACCGAGGCAATGGTGGCGGAAAAGCCGGAAAAGAAGCCCGCTGCACCGATGCCGACCGGCGGAATGGGTGAGGACTACTGATACAACGAGGCCCGAAGCGAACACGGATCTGGGAATAGTGTGTTCCGTCGGGTTCTGGCGAACGCACCTCCCATGTCGCGACGGTAGTGGGATAGAATCGGGGTGGGCAAGCCAAAGAATAAATCGCAGTCCCCCTGAGCGGGATCGGCACCGGTTACGACACGGGCCGATCCTGTCTCGATTTGATCCGTCAGCGGTTACCTTTAGCAGATGCATATCGACTGAAGTGAGGTCGCGGCGTGATCTGACGGAGCGGTCCAATGCTGGAAGACGGAGAGCACGAACAACGCGGCCAACGTCTCGACATTACGGCGACGGGCGAATCCAGCGCAGGCGATCCGGGTTCTCTTTGGCGGAATGTCTGCGCGCGATGGCTGAAGGCCATGCAGAACGCTGGCAGAGCCTGGGCACCTGAAGGAGTGGATGATTGGCTTCCGCGACAATCACCCACGACCTAAGCTTCATGCTGGCTGCCCAAGATACAGGATAGTTCGCTGCCCGGCTCAGGAGTGGATGGCATGCTCGTGCTCACACTTGACCGAGTGCCTGTGACGCTCTTCATGAGCGGGAGCCGCAGCGGAGCTGCGCCTTCCGTAGCTCGGTCGTAGCGTCGAGCAGCGGCGCCGTTCCCGTTGGAGCGGCCCCTCGCTAGCTTCGGCCGGACACCGGTTCGAATTCCTTGCCGTCGTCGCGCAGCCACACATAGACCGCGGGGATCACCAGCACGGTCAGCGCGGTCGACGAGGCGAGACCGAACACCAGAGAAATCGCCAGTCCCTGGAAAATGGGATCGGCCATGATGAAGGCCGCGCCGATCATGGCTGCCGCCGCGGTGAGGAAGATCGGCTTGAAGCGGATCGCGCCGGCTTCGAGTAGCGCCTGGCGGAGCGGCGCGCCCTCGGAGCGGCGCCGGCGGATGAAATCCACCAGCAGGATCGAGTTGCGCACGATGATGCCGGCGAGCGCGATGAATCCGATCATCGAGGTTGCCGTGAAGGGCGCGCCAAGCATCCAATGGCCGAGGACGATGCCGATCAGCGTCAGCGGCACCGGGATCAGGATCACCAGCGGGAGGCGGAACGAGCCGAACTGCGCGACGATCAGCAGGTAGATGCCGAGCAGCGCCACCATGAACGCCGCGCCCATGTCGCGGAACGTCACGTAGGTCACCTCCCACTCGCCGTCCCAGAGGACCGACGCCTTCGATTCGTCGAGCGGCTGGCCGTGATAGTGAATCGCGGGCGGACCCGCGGCGCCCCAATCGAGCCTCTTGATCTGGTCCTCGACCGCGAGCATGCCGTAGATCGGCGCCTCGAAGCGCCCGGCGACCTCCGCCTGCACCATCTCGGCGAATCGGCCGTCGCGGCGGAACAGGCCGTATGACGCGGGCTCGCGCTTCACGCTCACGACGTCGCCGAGCTCGACGTTGGCGCCCTGCCGCGCGGTGCCGCCGGCCGGGAGCGGCGTCGACAGGATGCGCTCGCCCATCCACTCCGCGCGCTTCGGCAGCTTGACGTCGATCTCGATCGGCTTGGTGCCGTGTCCGCGCTGCGAGTATCCGACTTTCACCCCGCCGATGATGGCGGCGATGGTGTCGTAGACCGCCTGCTCCTCCACGCCGTAGAACTCGAGGTTCTCCTGATTGATCGAGAAGCGCAGGCGCTCGCCCGGCGGGTGGAAGGTGTCGTCGACATCGACGACGAAATCCACTTTCCGGAAGGCGTCGCGCACCTTGGCCGCGGCGGCGCGGCGCGCGTCCTCGTCAGGCCCATAGACTTCCGCCAGCAACGTCGCGAGAACCGGCGGTCCCGGCGGAACCTCGACCACCTTCACGATGGTGCCGTCAGGCCCTCGCAGGTCGGCGAGCCGGTGGCGCACGTCGAGCGCGATCGCGTGGCTCGGCCGGCCGCGGCGGGCTTTCGGGATCAGGTTGACCTGGAGATCACCCTGCTGGGGATTGCCGCGCAGGTAGTAATGCCGGACCAGCCCGTTGAAGTTGAATGGCGCAGCGACACCGGCGTAGAGCTGGATCGAGGTCAGCTCCGGCAGGTCCTTGAGCCGCTCGGATGCCGCCATCAGGAAGCGCTCGGTATCCTCCAGCGTGGCGCCCTGCGGCAGATCGACCACGACCTGGAGCTCCGACTTGTTGTCGAATGGCAGCAGCTTCACCGTCACGTCCTTGGTCGCGAACAGCATGCACACCCCGGTCGTCGCCACCGTGACTGCCAGGAGGAACAGGATCGAGCGCCGGCGTCCCCGAAGCAGCGGGCGCGCAATCTTGAGATAGAAGCGACCCATCGCGCCGATCTCATGAGCCTCCGCCGTGCTCGCGGCCGCCGTGCTCGCGGTCGCGAAGCGGCGGCGCGCGATGCGATAGAGCAGCCACGGCGTGATGATGACTGCGACGAAGAACGAGAACAGCATCGCCATCGAGGCGTTGGCGGGGATTGGACTCATGTAGGGGCCCATGAGCCCGCTCACGAACATCATCGGTAACAGGGCCACGATGATGGTGAGCGTCGCCACGATGGTGGGATTGCCGACCTCGGCCACGGCTGCCACGGCCGTCGCTACGAGGTCGCGGCTGCCGCGGGCGTGCCAGTGCCGCACGATGTTCTCGACCACCACGATCGCGTCGTCGACCAGGATGCCGATCGAGAAGATGAGCGCGAATAGGCTAACGCGGTTGATCGTGTAGCCCATGAGCCAGGACGCGAAGAGGGTGAGGAGGATCGTGGTCGGAATCACCACGAGCACGACCACTCCCTCGCGCCAGCCGATCGCGAGCGTGATCAGGACCACGATCGAGACCGTCGCCAGCGCCAGATGGAACAGCAGCTCGTTGGCTTTGTCCGTCGCAGTCTCGCCGTAGTTGCGGGTGACCGTCACGGAGACATCCGCGGGAACGAGCCGGCCCTCGACGGTCTTGAGGCGCTCGAGCAATTGATCCGCGACGACCACGGCGTTGGCGCCCTTGCGCTTGGCGAAGGCGATGGTCACGGCCGGACGTTGCTCGAGTGCGCCCGTGGAGGTGCGACTCAGCGTCCACGTGCGGTGGTCCGGCTCTGCGGCACCTACAACGACGTCGGCGACGTCCTTGACGTAGACCGGACGGCCGTCGCGGGTGGTCAGCAGCAGAAGGCCGATGTCCGGCACCCCCTGAAGCGTCTGGCCCGCGACCACCGGCGTGGTCCGGTCCAGTTGATTGAAGGCGCCCACCAGGAAGGAGCGGTTCGCGTTCGCGAGCTTGTCCACCACCTGGCTCAAGGTGATGCCGTAGAGCGCCAGGCGCTCGGGATCGGGCTCGACCCGGATCTGGTTCGGGCTGCCCCCGACGATATAGGTCAGACCGATGTCGTCGACCTTGACCAGCTCATGCTGGAGCTCCTGGGCGATCTGGTAGAGGCCGTTGTGATCCCAGCGCGTCGCCGCCTCGAGTTTGGGCTCGAGCGTGAGCGTCAAGATGGCTACGTCGTTGATGCCGCGGCCGATGATGATCGGTTCCGGAATGCCCTTGGGCAGATCGGCGATGTTCGCGCGGATCTTCTCGTGCACGCGCAGCAGAGCCGTGTCCTCGTCCGTGCCCACGTAAAATCGCGCCGTGGTCACCACCGCGTCGTCTTGCGTCTCCGAATAGACATGCTCGACGCCGTTGATCCCCTTGATGATGTCCTCGAGCGGCTTGGTGATGAGCTCGATGGCGTCGCCCGCCTTGTAGCCGTTGGCGGTCACGAGGATATCGACCATGGGCACGCTGATCTGCGGCTCCTCCTCGCGTGGCAGCTCCAGCAACGCGAGGCTGCCGACAATTAAAGCCGCCATCAGCAGCAGCGGCGTCAGCGGCGAGGCGATGAATGTCCGCGTCAGGAAGCCGGAGAGGCCGAGTTTCATGGCGTGGTCACCACGTCGCCCTCGCGCAATCCCGCCAGGATCTCGATGCCGCCCTCGACCGGCAGCCCGACCTGGATCACGACCTCGGTGCCGTCCTTAAGTCTGGCGTAGCTGACGCCGAACCGCCGGTAGACGCATTGCTCTGGCACGACCAACGCCTCGCGCGTGCCGGTGGCCACGTAGACGCGCGTGCGCTCGCCCACGAAATAGTCACCGAGGCCCTCGACCTCGACGTCCGCGATCACCCGGCCCTGGTCGATCTGCGGATAGACCAGGGCAACGCGGCCGCGGCGCAGTGTCTCCGGCTCCTGCGGCTGCAGGCCCCGCGCGCCAATCAGGATGATGTCGCCGGCCTTCATGAAGCGGGCGTGCCGCTCCGGCAGCTGCAGGCGCAGGATGTAGTTGTCGGCCGCCAGCGACGCGATGGTCTCACCCGCCAGCACGACGCTGCCTTCGGACACCGGCACCTTGAGCACACGGCCCGCGCCCGGCGCCAACACGTCGCCCTCGGTCGATTGCTGTTCGATCACCTGCCGGTCCGAGCGCAGCGCGGCGAGGTTGCGCTCGGCGACGTCGAGCCTCGTCTTCGCCTGATCGAGGGCGACTTGCGTGCCGGCGCCGCTGCGGCGCAGCTCCGAGGCCCGCGAGAAATCGATCTGCGCCTGGTCGCGCTCGGCTTGCTGCGCCTGGATGCGCGATTGCAGAGCCTGCATCTGAAGCAGCAGCTTCTGGTCGGCGATCACGGCGATGCGGTCGCCGGCGGCGACGCGGTCGCCCTCCTTCACGCTCAGAGTGGAGATCGTGCCGGCGATGCGGGCGCGGGCGAGCAGCTCATGCACGGGCTCGACGGTTGCGATGACGGCTTTGCGGTCCTCGATCGAGCGCCGCGCCACCGTGGCGTCCTCCGCCAGCGCGGCCGGCGCGAGCCCAGCGAGCAGGGCAATGACGAACAGAAGGCGGATCATGGGGGCGGTCTCCGCGAGCGTATGTTGACAATGATATTAGCAAAAGCTAAATTAGAAACAATGGATATAAAAGCGATGCACTCCAAGGCCGAGGCTGCCGCCAAGATGCTGAAGCATCTCGCAAATCCAAGCCGTCTCATGGTGCTTTGCGAGCTGGGTCAGGGCGAGCGGTCGGTGGGGGAGCTCGAGAGCGTGGCCGGCGTCAGCCAATCGGCGCTGTCGCAGCACCTGGCGAAGCTGCGTGCGGCCAAGCTTGTGAGGACGCGACGGGAGTCGCAGACCATCTACTACTCGCTCGCGGACGCGGGCGTGACCAAGATCATCGGCGCGCTCTACGACCTTTACTGCCGTCCGACGCGCCGCAGAGGAGCGTGAAAGGAGAAACCGATGTCGATCGATCGTGCCGTCATGGCTTTCGCGGGAGTGATGGTCCTGCTGAGCCTGGTATTGAGCCAGCTCCACAGCCCGTACTGGCTGTGGTTTACCGCGTTCGTGGGCGCCAACATGCTGCAGGCGTCCTTCACCGGCTTTTGCCCGGCGGCGATGGTGTTCAAGAAGCTGGGCTTCCAGGCGGGGACAGCGTTCTCCTGATCGCCCGGCCGCTGCAGGGCCTGCCAGCTGACAGTGTCCCCGCGGGCCGCAGAGTGGAACTCTCTGAGCTGAGGGGCGCGCGGGATCGGAGCTGGCGGTCATCCGCCAGCTCACCGAGGAAGGCATGACGATGATCGTGGTGACGCACGAAATGTCGTTCGCGCGCGAGGTCGCAAACGCCGTGACGTTCATGGATGGCGGCGTCGTGGTGGAGCAGGGACCCACGGAGAGCGTGCTCGGCGACGTCTCGAACCCGCGGCTCGATCAATTCCTGCGGCGCTTCCGCGCCTGATCGTGGCGGCCGGCGGCGGCCCGGACCTCCCGACCCCGATGTGCGCTGCCTCGGCCCGTTCTCGGGCCCTATAATCTCGCCGTCCCGCTGAATAGGCCCGCGATGACCCCCGACGTCATGGAAAGTCTGGAGCGACGGCTCGGGCGCCTCTACGCCCGGCAGAGGCTCGGCATCGAAACCGATCACGAGGCGCGCGTCTTCGGTGGCGGCCTCAATTTCTTCCACATCGAGAACTGGTATTCTGCCCATTCCGTCATCCGCAGCACGCTGAAACTCACCGGCCTCTACTGGCGCGGCCGCAGGAATGCCGACCGCGTGCTGCTGCGGCACAACACAGTGAAGCTGGCGCTGCTGCCGCCGCTCTTCGACGGCTTCACGATCCTTCACATCAGCGACATGCACGTCGACATGAACCCGGGCGCGATGCGACAGCTCCGCGAGTTGCTACCCGGCCTGCGCTACGACATCTGCGTGCTCACCGGCGATTTTCGCGCGCAGACCTATGGGCCGTTCGACGCCACCCTCGATGGCTTGGCGCAGGTGCGCGAGCGGCTCGCGGGCCCGGTCTACGGCGTGCTCGGCAACCATGATTCGATCCGCATGGTGCCCGGCATGGAGGCGATGGGGATCCGCATGCTGCTGAATGAGGCGGAGACCATCACCCGAGCTGAACAGCGCATCCATCTCGCCGGGATCGACGACGCGCACTATTTCCGCGTGGACAATATCGAGAAGGCGGCGTCGGCGATCCCGCACGACGAGTGCTCGATCCTGCTGTCGCATACCCCGGAAATCTATCGACAGGCGGCGAACGCCGACTTCGACCTCCTGCTGAGCGGGCACACCCATGGCGGCCAGATCTGCTTGCCCGGCTCGATCCCGATCACTCTCGATTCGAAGCTGCCGCGGCACCTCGGATCGGGCGCCTGGACCTACAAGCGGATGGCCGGCTACACGTCTGTAGGAGCCGGATCCAGCATCGTCGCGGTGCGTCTCAACTGCCCGCCGGAGATCACGCTGCACCGCCTCGAGCGCGGATGACCCGCGACCGATCGCGCGGTTTCCGCAGCCTCCGCGCGAGAGAGACGTCATCTCCGCGCACACATCGGGGTAGCCCAGGGAGTTTTGCGCGGCTGGTTCGCCGCAGGCAGAAATGTAACAGATTTTTCATATGGCAAATTTTGATCACCCGCTAAATAGGGCTTACACGAAATCGTGATCGTGCGATGATTCGAACGCGGACCGCGAATTACTCTGTATTTGCTGCAATTTTTGCGCTTCCGAGACGGTCGGACCGGCGTGCGTTGAGCAAGAAAAGTCTACGACAGGCCATGCCCCGCCTCCTTTAGGGCGGTGGTGACCAGAGGGAGATCACACTCTTGGACGAGAAGGTAGTCGGTCTCCCAGGTCGAATAGACGAAGACGCTGACGCCGATCGCGGCCAGGGGCCGGACCGCCGCCGCGACGACTCCGACCGATTCGATCTCGAAGCTGCCCGCGATCTCGAGGCAGCGGAATCCCGTGCGCGCCCGCGCCAGCGCGGGCGCTCCGTCCTCGGCGCATACCACCGAGAGGCCCTCCGGCGAGTCGATGATTGCCGTGAACTCGCCGCGCACCCAATCGGGCCTCGGGCTCCCCGCCGGCAACTGCAGCAGCGCATAGCGCCCGGCGAGAATTCTGAAGCTCAGCCTCTGCGTCATGAGATGCCTCCGTAGCACCGGCGGGCAGATGGCCGCTTTCGGCTGAGGAACCTTTTCCCGCGGTGATTTCGGACTGTCAGCATGTATCGGGGATCGTCGTAGCGTGAGCGTACCTTACCTTGACCTGCCAGATGCGCGGCAGAGAGATCCGGCGGCGAGCGACCAGCCGATCGACGCCTGGGTCGAGAGCGCCGTGGCGTCGGCGCCCAACAAAGTGCGCCTGCAGGAGAGGCTCGACTCCATCGAGAGCGAAGACGCGCTGCTGCGTTTCCTGCATCGCTTCGTCCTTTTCAATGACGCGCTGGCGGCGCGGGTACCGTTCCTGGCGGGGCTGATCCACCTCACGCCCGATCTCTTCGTCGACCGCGCGGCCGACGAAGACTTTTGCCGCCAGTGCAACGGTCGGGTCGCCGCCTTCGTCGCGGAGGCCGCCAGCGACGAGTACCGGATGACGACGGAGCAGAACCTCGTCCATCAGTACCTGTCCCAGATGTTCTTCCTGGGGGTGCTCCGCCATTACGGGCTCGACGGCCGATCCTTCGATCGCCGATTTCCGGTGCCCGATCGGCTGCAAGCGCTGTTGGCGGAGGCGCGCGAGCGCTATTTCCTCGCGCGCGGACCGGAGCAGATCTTCGCGGCGCTCGGATTCCACGTGGGGCTCGAGATCTTCGCCCATCAAGAGTTCAACCTGATAGACGGCTGGCTGCGAGAGCGGCATCCCGCCCTGGTCGCGGCGCTGAAGCGCGGTGACGGCGCGCGCTCCGACTACCGCTGGCTCGCGATCCACACGGTCGTGGAGATCACGCATTACCGGGCCGGGCTGGAGGCGCTGAAGCTGGCGCTCGAGACCTACCATCGCGTCGACGACCGGCCTCGCATGGCCGCGTGCATCCACGAAGGCCTGGCGTCATTCATCGATTTCCAGGGCCGATTCTACGAGGCGATCCTTTGTGATGCGGCTTAGGGACGGGGAGCCGCGGCCATGTTGATGCAGCTCCTGCGCAAGGCGGTCGATCGCGATCCCGCGAAGGTTGCGATCGTGCATGGCGACCGGCGTATCCGATACGACGAGCTGCTGCATCGCGCACAGGCGTGCGCCGGCGGGCTCGGCCTTCTCGGCATAGGATCCGGCGACTGTGTTGCGCTCGCCCTTCCGAATTGTCCGGAATTCCTGGTCGCGTTCTTTGCCTGCGCGAGCCTGCGCGCGGTCCTGCTGCCTTTCAATCCGCACTCCGCGCCTGACGAGATCCGGCGCCTGCTCTCGGACGGTCGGCCGCGCGCTCTGGTCGCTGGCGGGTCGAGCCTTGCGAACTGCGCCGAGATCGCCCGCGCGTGCGACCCCGACGTAGCGGTGATCGCGGCGGGCCAGCCGATTGCCGGCACGGTGCCGTTCGACAGCCTGATGGGCGAGCCGGACCGGACGCCCGATGAGGAGGTCTTCGGGGGGCGCTCGCTCTATCTATACACGTCGGGGTCGACCGACACGTTCAAGCGCGTCTGCTGCACGCAGGAAAACCTCTTCTACGAGGCGCACAACTTCGTGCAGTCGACGGGAACCACCGCCGACGACACGATCCTCTGCACGATCCCGCTCTATCACTCCTATGGGCTCGGCAACTGCCTGCTCGACGCCGTCTACACGGGCGCGACGCTGGTCCTCGAGCCCGACGGCGGCGCGCCCTTCGCGGCTCGGCACGGGCGAGTGCTGGACCTGCTCCGGAGCGAGCGGGTGCGCAGCTATCCGGGAGTGCCTTTCCAGTACGAGGTGCTGGCGGCGTCCGGCGAGGACGTGCGCGCCGCGTTTCGCGATGTCCGGTGGTGCCTCTCCTCGGGCGACGTGCTGTCGAAACGCGTCTTCGACCGGTTTCGCGCGCGGACCGGTCATCCGATCCGATCGCTCTACGGCTCCACCGAGGCGGGCTCGATCGCGATGGACGCGGGTCCCGCCGCTGAGGTCGAGTTCGGCAATCTCGGCCTGCCGCTCGCGAACGTGACTATCGAGGTGCGCGGCGGGGCGGGCCACGTCTGGGTCAAGAGCCCGGTGATTCCGCCCGGCGGCTACGACAATCGGCCCGAGCTCAACAACGCGGTATTTCGCGACGGATTCTACGACACCGGCGACGTCGGACGGCTGGATGCGCACGGTCGCCTCGTGCTCACCGGCCGCAAGCAGACCTTTTTCGACGTGGGCGGACACAAGGTCGATCTGGGCGAGGTCGAGGAGGTCCTGCTCGGCATCTCCGGCGTCCGGGAGGCGGCGGCGGTCGGTATCCGGATTCCCGATCTCGGAGGCGCCATCAAGGCGGTGGTCGCGGCGCACGAGGCGTGCCGCGAGGCGGACATCCTCGATCATTGCCGCCAGCGCCTCTCGGCCTACAAGGTGCCGCGCTTCGTGGAGTTCCGCGAGCTGCTGCCGCGCAGTCCGCTCGGGAAGCTGCTGCGGCGGGAACTGTCCGACCCGGCGCCATGGCTGATCGACGTGCCTTCCGCGCGGGAGCCGCCTCGACTGCCGCGCGCCCAGCAGGTCGATTGGCTCGCTGAGCGGATCCGCGAGCAGGTGGCGACGATCCTGCGCTCAGAGCCTGGCTCCGTCCCGCGCGACGTCCCGTTCCAGAGCCTCGGCTTCGACTCCCTGCGCACCGTCGAGCTGCAGGAGCGGCTCTCGCGCATGTCGGGGATTGCGCTGTCGGTGATAACGCTTTGGAACTACACCTCGATCGACGCCTACGCGGCCTATCTGCTCGACGCCATGCAGGGCTCCGGTCCCGTGCCGCCGCCGAGCACACCCGATGCGCTCGACGGTCTCTCGGAGAGCGAGATCGCCGCGCTCCTCGAGCGCGAGCTCGGCGCGGTCTCGGAGGCCGGAGCGTGACCGCCAAGCCTCAGCTCGACAATGCCGCGCTGATGCGGAAGGCGCTGCGGGAGATCCGTGACCTCCGCGCCAAGGTCGACGTGCTCGAGCACGCGCGGACGGCACCCGTCGCCGTCGTCGGCATGGCGTGCCGGTTTCCGGGCGCCGACAGCCCCGCCGCCTTCTGGGACATGCTCCGCCGCGGCGAGGACGCGATCACCGAGGTGCCGCGGGATCGCTGGGACATCGACGCCTACTATGATCCCGATCCCGATGCGCCGGGCAAGATGTACACGAAGTGGGGCGGCTTCCTGAAGGAGATCGACACTTTCAGCTCGGCCTTTTTCGGCATCTCGCCGCGCGAGGCGGCCTCGATGGATCCGCAGCAACGGCTCTTGCTGGAGGTGAGCTGGCACGCCCTGGAGAACGCCGGCGCACCGCCCGAGCGTCTCACGAGCCGCCGCGTCGGCGTCTTCATGGGGATCGGCGCCTCCGACTACAGCGAGCTTGAGGCGATGCAGGGGCCCGACGCCATCAACCCCTACAACGGGACGGGCGCCTCGAACTCGGTCGCCGCGGGTCGGCTCTCCTACGTCCTGGGCGTGCGCGGTCCGTCGCTCGCGGTCGATACGGCCTGCTCCTCGTCGCTCGCCTCGCTGCATCTGGCGGTCGCCAGTCTTCGCGAGGGCGAGAGCGACGTGGCGCTGGCGGGCGGCGTCAATCTCATGATGTCGCCGGATTCCCTCGTGAGCCTCTGCAAGGCGCGCATGCTGTCGCCGGACGGGCGTTGCAAGACCTTCGACGCCTCCGCCAACGGCTATGTCCGCGGCGAGGGCTGCGGCGTGCTGGTGCTGAAGCGGCTCTCCGACGCGATCGCCGAGGGAGACAACATTCTCGCGCTGGTGCGCGGCAGCGCCGTCAATCACAACGGCCGCTCGGCGGGCCTCACCGTGCCCAGTGGTCCCGCGCAGGCCGAGCTGGTCCGCCAGGCGCTCGCCAACGCCGGCCTCTCGCCGCGGGACGTGGCCTATGTGGAGGCGCATGGGACCGGCACCGCGGTCGGCGATCCCATCGAGGCGGCGGCGCTCGCCGAGGTGTTTGCCGACCGTGCCGAGCCGCTCCTGGTCGGCTCCGTCAAGTCGAACGTCGGCCATCTCGAGTGGGCGGCGGGCATCTGCGGGGTGATCAAGGCCATCCTCGCGATCCGTCACGGCGAGATCCCGCCGAGCCTGCACGTGAAGAAGCTCAATCCTCGTTTGGATTGGGAAAGCCTGCCGCTGCGGGTGGTCACCACGGCGACGCCCTGGCCCGAGGGTCCGCGGATCGCCGGTATCAGTTCCTTCGGGTTCGGCGGCACGAATGCCCATGTCCTGATCGAGGCGCCTCCGGCAACGGCCCGCGGGGCGCCGGAGGTCGAGCGTCCTCTTCACATCCTCGCGCTCTCGGCGCGGACGCCCGAGGCCTTGACCCATCTGTCCGCGCAATACGAGGCCGCCCTCGACGGACAGGGTATCGCCGATCTCTGCTTCAGCGCCAACGCCGGGCGGAATCACTGGGAGCATCGGCTCGCCATCGTCGCGGCCAAGAGCGAGGACCTTAAGCAGCGGCTGCGGGCAGCGAAAACCGCAAGCGTTCCCGCGGAGCGTCCGCGGATCGCGATGCTCTGCACCGGGCAGGGCTCGCAGTACCCGGGGATGGGCCGCGAGCTCTTCGAGACCCAGCCGGTTTTCCGGCGAACGCTCGTCCGCTGCGACGAGGCTCTCCGTGGCGCGCTCGATCGCTCGTTGCTGGACGAAATCCTTTACCCCGTCGGTCAGACGCGCGACGACAGCCCGATCCACCAGACGGCCTATACGCAACCCGCGCTCTTCGCGCTCGAATATGCGCTCGCTGAGCTCTGGCGCTCCTGGGGCATCCGGCCCAATGCCGTGCTCGGTCACAGCGTCGGCGAGTACGTAGCGGCGTGCCTTGCCGGGGTACTCAGCCTGGAGGACGGGCTCAAGCTGATCGCTGCGCGCGGCCGCCTGATGCAGGCCCTGCCTGACAACGGCGCGATGGCGGCGATCCGCGCCGGCGAGGAGCGCGTCGCTCCTTTTATCGAGCGCTACAAGGCCAGCGTCTCGTTCGCCGCCATCAATGGACCGGCTGACGTGGTGATCTCTGGCGAGCGCGCCGCGGTCGAGGCGATCCAATCGGAGCTCTCGGCGGAAGGCATCGGAAGCCAGCCACTCAAGGTCTCCCACGCTTTCCACTCGCCGCTTATGGAACCAATTTTGGACGAGTTCGAGCGCGTGGTCCGCTCGATCCCGCTCGCGCCGCCCGAGCTGGCGCTGATTTCCAATGTGACCGGCCGGCAGGTCGTCGACGAGGTGACCGATCCCGCCTACTGGCTCCGCCACGTGCGGGAGCCCGTGCGCTTCCGCGCGAGCATCGAGACGCTGGCGGGCCACGACGTGTTCCTGGAGGCGGGACCGCAGCCGGTGCTGCTGGGCTTGGGCCGGCACTGCCTGCCGCAGTCGAGCGCGCTCTGGCTGCCGAGCCTCAGCCAGCGGCGCGGGAACTGGGAGCAGATGCTCGACAGCCTTGGCGCGCTCTACCTGCGCGGCGCGGAGGTCGACTGGCCCGGCTTCGATCGCGGCTACGCGCGGCGCAAGATCGAGCTCCCGGCCTATCCGTTCGAGCGTCAGCGCTTCCCGCTGCCGAAGCCCTCGGCGCGCGGTCAGGCGGACGGCGCTCTTCGCCCGCTGGTCGATTCCGCCGTGCGGTCGCCTCTGGTCGCGGAGACCGTCATCTCGGCGGAACTCAGCACCGCGGCTTATCCCTATCTGGGCGATCACCGCGTCTTCGGCGAGGTAGTGGCCCCGGCCGCCGTTTACATCGCGATGCTCGCGAACGGCGCGACCGCCCTGGGTCGCGGCACCTGCCGGCTTGAGGACGTATTTTTCGTGGCGCCGCTCGTGCTCAGGGACGCTGCCACACGCAGCGTCCAAGCCGTCATTCAGCCGGACGCCAGTTTTGAGATCGTAAGCTTTGCTTCGGCGGCTTCGGCCGAGACGGTCAAGCATGTGACCGGGCGCCTGTCGGCGGAGCCGGCCCCCGACTTTCCGGCTGTGCCATCGCTCGCGGAAGCGCAGGTCCGGTGTACGAAGGCCCTCGATGCGGATCGCGCCTACCATGTCGAGGGCATCGAGTTCGGCCCGGCCTTCCGCTGGGTCGATGCCCTGTGGTCGGACGGCGGCGCCGAGACCCTCGCTCGGTTGCGCCTGCCCGATGCGGTTCGCGACGTCGCAAGCTACCGCCTGCATCCCGGCCTGCTCGATGCCTGCTTCCAGGTGGCCGCCGCGCTGCGGCACGACGATGCCGAGCTCTCGCTACCCTTCGGCGTGGAGCGCCTGACCGCCTCAGAGGCGGGAAGCGGTCCCGTCTGGTGGGCGCATGCGACGCAAGTGCGGCCCTCCACCTGGAACATCCGCCTCTTCGATGCTGCGGGTGCGCCGATCGCCGTCATCGATGGCTTCGAGGTTAGAAAAGCGCCCCGCGGCGCGTTCCGGCGCAGCGCCGAGTGGCTCTATCGCGTGGACTGGCAGGCGCGTGCTCTCGAGGCTGGGCCGGTCGCTGACGGCAGCGGCGCCTGGCTGGTCGTGGAGGCTGAGCGCGGGGTGGACGATCTCCTGGCGAAGCACCTGGGCGCCGGTGGTGAGAGCGTGGTCTCCGTCGGAAGCGACGAACTCGCTGCCGTGCTGGCGGGCGCAGGCGCGGGTTCCTACCGAGGCATCATCTATGCCTGCGGCGCACGCGGCGACGCTCCTCCTGCAGCGGCAGAGGCGGTGAGCGTGCAGGCACTGGGGGTCGCGCAGGCCGTGATCCGCGCGCGCCTCGCTGCGCGGCTCTGGTTCGTCACCTCCGGCGCTATTCTCGCCGGCTCGTCCGATGCGCTCGGTGAGAAGGGTCTCGCGGAGGCGCCGATTTGGGGCCTCGTCCGGACGCTCGCGCTGGAGCATCCGGAGCTGCGGTCCGTCTCCATCGACCTGCCTGCACGGCCGTCGCCGCGCGATTGGGAAGCGCTCATCGCGGAGTTGAGGGCCACGACGCCCGAGAGCCAGATTGCCTATCGGAACGGCGAGCGCTACGTCGCTCGCCTCGTTCGCCATCGCGCCGCACCGAAACCGGAGCGGTCGGCAGGCCCGTTCCGCCTGCAGCTCGCGGAGTACGGCTCGCCGGATCACCTCCGCATCGTGCCGCTCGAGCGGCGCGCGCCGGGCCCGGGCGAGATCGAGATGGAGGTCAAGGCCTGCGCGCTCAATTTCCGCGACGTCCTCATTGCGCTCGGGCTGTTGAAGGAGCACTACGCCGAGGCTTTCGGGATCGCGCGCGCGGAGGACATCCGCCTCGGTTTCGATTCCGCGGGCGTTATCGTCGGCGTGGGCGAGGGGGTCACGGATTTCAAGGTGGGCGACGCCGTGATGTCGTCGGCTGTCGGGAGCTCCGCGAGCTTCCTCACGCTGCCGCAGACGGATGTGGTCCACATGCCGGCGCGGCTGAGCTTCGAGGCCGCGGCAGCCATTCCCACGGTCTTCTTCACCGCGCACTACGGCCTGCTGCAGCTGGCGAAGCTGCGCGCGGGCGACCGCATCCTCATTCACGCAGCCGCGGGCGGCGTGGGCCAGGCGGCAGTCCAGCTCGCAAAGGCCGCGGGCGCCGAGATTTTCGCGACGGCGAGCCGGGGCAAGTGGGAGGCGCTGCGCGCGCAGGGTATCCGCCACGTCATGAACTCCCGCACGCTCGACTTTGCCGACGAGGTCATGCGTCTCACCGGCGGTGAGGGTGTCGATGTCGTCTTGAACAGCCTGACCGGCGAGGCGATCGGACGGAGCCTCGGTGTGCTGAAGCCGGGCGGGCGCTTCGTGGAGATCGGCAAGCTCGGCATTCTGACGACGGAGCAGGTCGCGGCGCTCCGGCCTGACGTCGCCTATTTCACCTTCGACGTCGACGAGGAGATCACCCGGGATCCCGCGCTCGTGCATTCAACGCTGGGCGAGGTGCGGGCGTGGTTCGATCAGGGCCGGTTGCATCCCCTGCCGCAGCGCGTGTTCGCGATCGAGGACGCCATCGAGGCTTACCGCTTCCTGCAGCAGACCACGCATGTAGGCAAGGTGGTGCTGAGCTTCGCGCCGCGCGTGTCGGCCGCCATCGCCGCCGACGGAAGCTATCTCGTCACTGGCGGCCTCGGTGGGTTGGGCCTCGGCGTCGCGCGATATCTTGTGGAGCAGGGCGCTCGGCAGGTCGTGCTTGCGGGGCGCGGCGGCCCGTCGGTCCGGGCCAAGGAGGCAATCGCTCGGCTCGAGCAGGCCGGCGCGACCGTTCGCGTCGTGCAAGCGGACGTTGCGCGCGCGGAGGACGCGGCGCGGCTGATCGAGGCCTGTCCGCAGCCGCTCCGGGGCATCGTCCACGCGGCGGGCGTGCTCGACGATGGCATCATCGACAATCAGACGGCCGAGCGATTCACGCGCGTGATGGCGCCGAAGGTCCGAGGCGCCTGGCATCTGCACAAGGCGACGGAGCGGCTGCCGCTCGATTTCTTCGTGTGCTTCTCGTCCATGGCCTCGGCCATGGGAGCAGCGGGGCAGGCGAACTACGCGGCGGCGAACGCGTTCCTCGATGCGCTCGCGCAGCATCGGCGCTCGCTCGGCCTGCCGGCGCTGAGCATCGACTGGGGCCCCTGGGCGTCGGTCGGCATGGCGGCAGATCTCGCCACGTCCGGTCAGGGCGTCGAGAAGATCGAGGTGGAGGACGGGCTCGCGGTGCTGGGCGAGCTCATCGCCGCCGAGCGCGCGGGCCCGGCGCAGATCGGTGTCTGGCGCGCGAACTGGCCGGCGTTCCAGAAACGGCTCCCGGGCGGCGAGATCCCGGCCTATCTGAGCACGCTCATCCGGGCGTCGGCGTCGGAGCCCGCCCGTGCCGCCGCCGGCAAGGAGGAGTTCCTGCGCCGGTTGCGGGCGGCACCGGTGAGCGAGCGCCCGCCGATGCTGGAGTCCGCGATCCGCGCGGAGCTCGGCGAGGTGCTCGGCCTCGATCCCAACCAGGACGTGCCGCCGACGCAGCCCTGGGCTGATCTCGGCGTCGACTCCCTGATGATGGTCGAGCTCAAGAATCGTCTCGAGAACGCGCTCAAGGTGAGCTTCCCAGTGGAGCGGCTGGTGCGCGACATGAGCACGCGGAGCCTCGCCACCTTCGTCGCCGAGAAGCTCGGCGAGGCCCCGACGTCCGAGGCGGAGCCCGATCAAGGCACGCTCGGGCTCGGCTCCGCAGAGGAACTGGAGAAGGCCTATCAGCTGGTGATCCAGATCCCGCAGGCCTTCGTCACTGCCGAGGAGCAGCGAGGCCGGCAGATTCTCGCGGGCGGGCGCTGGCGCACGGACCTCGCGTCCTGCAACTACCTCGGCTTCGATTTCGAGCCGGAGGTGATGGCGGCGATCCCGCCGGCGCTGAAGGAGTGGGGCGTGCACCCCAGCTGGACACGTGCCGTCGCCTCGCCGCGGATCTACGACGACCTCGAGCGCGCGCTGGCCGATCTGGTCGGCGCGCCCACCACCCTGGTCTTCCCGTCGATCTCGCTGCTTCACATGGGCGTGCTGCCGGTCCTCGCCGGTTATGACGGGGTCATCTTCAAGGACACCGAGGCGCATCACTCGATTCACGAGGGCTGCCTGCGCGCCCAGGCGAACGGCGCGACCTGGGTGAGCTTTGCGCACAGCGACATCGACGAGCTCGCAAAGAAGCTCGCCAAGGAGCGGCCCGGCCGCACCAAGATCATCGCGACCGACGGCGTCTATTCAATGGGCTCGAGCCATCCGCCGCTGGTGGAGTACGTTCGGCTCGCCAAGACCTACGACGCGACGCTCTACGTCGACGATGCCCACGGCTTCGGCGTCATCGGCGAGCGGCCGGATTCGGCGATGCCCTACGGTTATCGCGGCAACGGCATGGCGCGGCATTTCGGCCTCGACTACTGCCGCGACCGGATCGTCTACGTAGCCGGGCTCTCGAAAGCCTTCTCCTCATATGCGGCCTTCGTCACCTGCTTCGACGACAGGATGAAATACAACCTGCAATCGGCGGGGCCGTTCGTCTTCTCGGGGCCGACCTGCACCGCGAGCCTCGCAAGCGCGCTCGCTGGGCTCCGCGTCAACGCCCGCGACGGCGATGCGCGCCGGCAGGTGATTTATCGTCTGACGCGCCGCTTCGTCTCGGCGGTCAAGGAGATCGGGTTCGAGGTGGACAACGGCGGCTACTTCCCGATCGTGGGCGTTGTGATCGGCAGCATCGAGCAGATGGTGAAGGCCTGCCAGCTCCTCTGGGAGCACGACGTGCTGATCACGCCTGCCATCTACCCGGCGGTGCCCCCGAACCGGAACCTCGTGCGGTTCTCGATCACGGCGGCCAACACCGAGGCTGAGATCGCCCTCGCCATCCGGGCGCTGGAGGCCGTCTGGGCGATGCTGCACGCGGACCGGACGCCGGTGCCCCGCGAGCGCGAGATGAGCGAGGCAGTCTCGGCGGAATGACTGGCACGAGCCGAGGCCGGATCGTCGTCACTGGCGCCTCGACGGGCATCGGGTTCTCCTGCGCGCTCCGGCTCGCGCGGCTCGGCTACACAATCTTCGCGGGCGTGCGCGATCCGGCCGACGGTGAGGTGCTGCGGTCGATCTCGAGCGGGATGGTGCACCCTGTGCGTCTCGATGTCACCGACTCCGCCTCGATCGCGGCAGCGGCGGTGCTGCTCGGCGCGGAACCCCTCGCGGGCCTCGTGAACAATGCCGGCATTGCGGTCACGGGGCCGCTCGAGCTGGTGCCTCTGGACTCCTGGCGGCGCCAGTTCGAGGTGAATGTGATCGGGTTGGTCGCGGTCACGCAGGCGTTCCTGCCGCTCCTGCGGCAGGGCAGGGGTCGCATCGTCACGGTGGGCTCTATTGCGGGGCGGAGCGCGCTTCCGGGCTCGGGCGCCTATGACGCCTCCAAATATGCGATCGAGGCCGTCACCGATGCGCTGCGAATGGAGCTCCGGGAGTCCGGCGTCTTCGTGTCCCTGATCGAGCCCGGCGCAATCGCGACGCCGCTCTGGGAGAAGACCCTGGCGGACATCGAGGCGATCCGCCGCCGGGCCGATCCAGAGGCCGTGGCGCGTTACAGCGCGCTGCTGGCGACCCTCGAGCGCGGTGCGCTGAAATCCCAACGCAAGGCCGTGCCCGCCGAGCACGTGGCCGCGGCGGTGGAGCGCGCCCTGACGTCGCGCCGGCCGAAGACGCGCTACCTCGTTGGCGCGGACACGCGGATCTGGCTGCTGCTCAATCTGCTGCCGGACCGCTGGCGCGACCGCCTCATCCTGAGCCAGATCAAAGGGTGACCCCGCAGGCGGCGTGCGCTCGCGGAAACTCCATGCATCCCCTGACGGTCTTCTTCAACTACCTCAAGCGGATCGACTTCTCGTTGGCGCTGGCCCGCGAGCACATCGGCAACCGCGCGCTCACCGACTGGTATCCCGCGTGGGTCTACGAGCTCATGGAAACCGACGAGGCCCGGAACCGGCCCTATCGCGATGCGATCAGCGCGGCGGTGCGCGACCGTATCGTCCTCGAGCTCGGTACCGGGCGGAAGGCGCTTTGGGCGATCTACTGCGCGCGGGCAGGAGCTAAGCGCGTCTACGCGGTCGAGGCCAACAAGCGGGCTTATGAGGACTCGCTCGACTGCGTGCGCTCGCAAGGCCTCGGCAACGTGACGGTGCTCCACGGGTTCTCCGACCGGATCGAGCTGCCGGAGCGGTGCGACGTGCTGGTGCACGATCTCGTGGGCGACATCGGCAGCTCCGAGGGAATGATCCCGTTCATCGCGGACGCGAAGCGGCGGCTGCTGAAGGCGGATGCAACGCATATTCCTCGGCGCTGCCAGACATACGCGGTGGTGGTCGAGGATCCCAGGCTCAGTCTCGCGGAATCGGCCTTGAGCTACGCGCTCCGCGGTTTCCGGCGCTTCGACGATCTCGATTTCGTGCGATGCTTCGGGTTCTCGCACGCCGCGCAGCTCGGCGAGCCCCAGGTGTTCGAGGATTTGGCGTTCGATCAGACACTGCCACTCTCGATCGACCGGCAACTCCGCATCCAGATAACGCGGGATGGCATGCTCCGCGGCGTCTGCTTCTTCATCCAGTTGTTTCTCAGCGAGACCCGCATGATCGATACCTGGGCGAGCGCCACGACGTGGGCCACGCCCTACGTCCGCTTCAAGACGGGCACCCCGGTTCGCAGAGGAGACGCGATCGATCTGCGCCTCCAATCCGATCTCTCTGGCAATCCGAGCTATTCTCTGAAGCTCGTTTTAAATCGCGATGGTGCGGCGCGGGAGATCGGCGAGTACGCCTGGTCGGGGGATTAAGCCTGCAAAGGCCTGGCTGACCGCCTCTGACGGATCGGGAACCCTGCGTGACGCGCCTTTGACCTGGATCAATGCAGGGGGTCGCGCGCCACGTAGCCTTGGGCGATGCTGCAAATCAGGTTTCACGGCCGAGGCGGCCAGGGCGTGGTGACCGCGGCAGAGATGCTCGCGGTCGCTGCATTTCTCGAGGGCGAGCACGCGCAGGCCTTTCCGAGCTTCGGCTCCGAGCGGACGGGCGCGCCGGTCGTCTCGTTCTGCCGCATCGACGATCGCGAGATCCGGCTGCGCGAGCCGATCCTCGAGCCCGACGCGCTCATCGTCCAGGATCCCACGCTCTTCAAGGCGATCGATGTGTTCCAGGGGCTGAAGCCCGACGGCTATCTCCTCGTGAACAGCAACCGCAGCTTCGGCGATCTCGGCCTCACGGGGGTGGTGGCGAAGCTGCCGCCGGGACATGCGCGCACGGTGCCCGCGAGCGAGCTCGCCATGAAGCACGTGAACCGCCCGGTGCCGAATGCGGCTCTGCTGGGCGCCTTCGCGGCGCTGACCGAAATCGTCGAACTGCACTCGGTCGCCACCGCGATCCGCCAGGCGTTTCCGGGCAAGGTCGGGGACGCCAACGTCGCCGCGGCAAAGGCCGCCTATGAGGCGCTCGTGAGCGGGTCGAAGGCCGCCTGACGGAGGAGGCCGCCGATGCTGAAGCAGATCGAGGGCTCACGCGCAATGGCGGAAGCCATTGCGCTCTGCCGGCCGGAGGTGGTCTGCGCCTATCCGATCACGCCGCAGACCCATATCGTCGAAGGCCTCGGCGAGATGGTCCGCGCCGGAGATCTCAAGAATTGCGAGTTCATCAACGTCGAGTCCGAGTTCGGCGCACTGTCGGTGGCCATCGGCGCCTCGGCGGCGGGCGCGCGCGCCTATACCGCGACCGCGAGCCAGGGCCTGCTCTTCATGGCGGAGGCCGTCTACAACGCCGCGGGCCTCGGCCTGCCGATCGTGATGACGCTCGGTAACCGCGCGATCGGCGCGCCCATCAACATCTGGAACGACCACTCCGACGCCATGTCGATGTGCGATGCCGGGTGGATACAGCTCTTCGCGGAGACGAACCAGGAGGCGGTCGATCTGCACATCCAGTCGTTCCGCCTCGCCGAGGAGCTGTCGATACCGGTGATGGTGTGCGTCGACGGCTTCATCCTCACGCATGCCGTGGAGCGGGTCGATATCCCCGACCAGGCCGCGGTCGATGCCTTCTTGCCGCCCTACGAGCCGGTGCAGGTGCTCGATCCCCGGGAGCCCGTCTCGATCGGCGCGATGGTCGGGCCCGACGCCTTTACGGAGGTGCGCTACCTCCAGCACTACAAGCAGACGCTCGCGTTACGCCTCATTTCCGACCTTGCAGCGGAGTTCAGGTCGCGGTTCGGCCGCGATTCCGGCGGGCTGCTCCGGACTTACCGCGCCGAGGATGCGGATCTGCTCGTGCTCGCCATGGGCTCGGTCAACGGCACGATCAAGGACACGATCGACAGGATGCGCGACGAGGGGCTGCGGGTCGGGCTCGTCACCTTGGTCTCGTTCCGACCTTTCCCGACCGATGCGCTCCGCGAGGTGCTGATGCGCGCGAAGCACGTCGTCGTGGTGGAGAAGAGCTTCGCCGTCGGCATGGGCGGGCAGCTCGCGAACAACGTGGGTCTCGCGCTCCGCAACGCGGCGGCGGCGCCCCAGGTGCATTCGGTGGTGGCGGGACTTGGCGGCCGAGCCATCACGCGAGCCTCGCTCGAGAAGGTGTTCCGTCTCGCCTGGCGGGAGCCGTGGAGCGGCACCCATTTCCTCGACCTCAACCAGGAGGTCGTCGCGAAGGAGCTGCATCGCGTGCGAAAGCTCCGGCGCTCGGGCCCGACCGCCGAGAACATCCTCCGCCATCTGAGTCAGCAAGGCCGGCCGGCCGCTGCCGCCGATTGAGGGAGATCACTCGATGAGCGAGCGAGCCGAAGCCGTGCCGACCCAGAAGCTCAAGTTCTACCAGAAGGGCACCTTCACCGTCGGCAATCGCCTCGTGTCGGAGGCCGAGCGCTCGGTGCAGGCCTCGATCGACCGGTCGAACGCGCTGACCTGCGGGCACCGCGCCTGCCAGGGCTGCGGCGAGGCGCTGGGCGCGCGCTATGCCATCGACGCCGCCATGCGCGCGACCGGCGGCAACCTGATCAGCGTCAACGCCACCGGCTGTCTCGAGGTCTTCACCACGCCCTATCCGGAGACCTCGTGGCAGGTGCCTTGGCTGCACTCGCTGTTCGGCAACGCCGCGGCGGTCGCGACCGGTGTCGCCGCCGCGCTCCGCGTCAAGGGCCGTGCCGATGTCCGCACCGTCGCCCAAGGCGGCGACGGCGGCACCACCGACATCGGCTTCGGCTGCCTGTCCGGAATGTTCGAGCGCAACGACGACGTGCTTTACATCTGCTACGACAACGAAGGCTACATGAATACCGGCGTGCAGCGCTCCTCGGCGACGCCGCCGACGGCGCGCACGGCGACCACGCCGGCGGTCGGCCCGGAGCCCGGCAACGTGTTTGGCACCGGCAAGAGCGTCCCCAAGATCGCGGTCGCCCACGGCATCCCCTATGTCGCGACCGCGACCGTCGCCGATCTCCACGACCTCGAGCGCAAGGTCGTGAAGGCCATGGGCATCCGCGGCGCGCGCTACATCCACATCCATGTGCCGTGCCCGCTCGGCTGGGGCTCCGCCTCGAATGACACCATCCGGCTCGCCAGGCTCGCGGTCGAATGCGGTCTCACGCCGATCTTCGAAGCCGAGCACGGCGTGGTCACCGGCAGCCGCAAGATTCGCCACCGTGTGCCCGTCAGCGAGTTCCTGAAGCCGCAGAAACGATTCGCGCATCTCTTCAAGGGCGAGGGCGATCCCCGGATTGCGCGGCTGCAGGAGTTCGCCGACCGCAATATCGCCGACTACCATCTGCTCGAGAGCGAGGGACCGGCCTGATGGAGCACCCGTTCGCCATCACGCTCGATGTCGGGTCGAGCCTGGTCAACCAGACGGGGTCCTGGCGCACCTCGCGGCCCGTCTATGTCGACCGGCTGCCGCCCTGCAACGATGGGTGCCCCGCGGGCGAGGACATCCAGGGCTGGCTCTTCCACGCGGAGGCCGGCGACTACGAGGCCGCCTGGCGGCATCTCACAAAAGACAATCCGATGCCGGCGGTGATGGGCCGCGTCTGCTATCACCCCTGCGAGACCGCCTGCAATCGCGCGAAGCTGGACGCCGCCGTGGGCATCAACTCCGTCGAGCGCTTTCTCGGCGATGAGGCGATCAAACGCGGCTGGCGCTTCGCGCCGCCGGAAGCGGAGAGCGGCAAGCGCGTGCTGGTCGTCGGCGCTGGTCCGTCGGGCCTCTCGGCTGCCTATCACCTTCGCGGCATGGGCCACAGCGTCACCATCCGAGACGCCGGGCCCGCCGCGGGCGGCATGATGCGCTTCGGCATTCCCAAGTATCGCCTGCCGCGCGAGATCCTCGACGCGGAGATCGCGCGTATTCTTGCGCTCGGCGTCGAGCTCGAGCTCGAGAGCAAGGTGGACGACATCCGTGACGCCATGACGGGCGGTGGTTTCGACGCGGCCTTCCTGGCGGTCGGCGCGCATATCGCCAAGCGCGCCTACATCCCCGCGGGCGAGGCGGCCAAGATCCTGGACGCGGTCCAGGTGCTGCGCTCCATGGAGGGCGCCGAGAAGCCGCTGCTCGGCCGGCGCGTCGTGGTATACGGCGGCGGAAACACCGCCCTCGACGTCGCGCGCACGGCCAAGCGCCTCGGCGCCACGGAGGCGCTCATAGTCTATCGCCGCACGCGCGAGCGCATGCCCGCTCACGACTTCGAGGTCGAGGAGGCGCTCGAGGAGGGCGTGCTGATGAAATGGCTCTCGACCATCAAGCGCATGGAGGGCGACACCATCACCGTCGAGAAGATGGTGCTCGATGCCTCGGGTTTCCCGCAGCCGACCGGCGATTTCGAGACGCTCGAGGCGGACTCGCTGGTGCTGGCGCTGGGTCAGGACGTCGACCTCTCGCTCCTGAACGGCGTGCCGGGCCTCGAGGTCGTGAGCGGCGCGGTCAAGGTCGGCGCCAACATGATGACCGGACACCCCGGCATCTTCGCCGGCGGCGACATGGTGCCCTCGGAGCGTACCGTCACCGTAGCCGTCGGGCACGGCAAGCAGGCCGCGCGCCATATCGATGCCTGGCTTCGCGGCGCCGTCCACGCGCCGCCGCCGCGCCACGAGATCGCGAGCTTCGACAAGCTCAATCCCTGGTATTACGCCGACGCGCCCAAGACCGTGCGGCCGCAGCTCGAGCTCGCTCGCCGCGCCAGCACCTTCGAGGAGGTGGTGCACGGCCTCGACGAGACCAACGCGCTCTACGAGGCGCGACGCTGCCTCTCCTGCGGCAACTGCTTCGAATGTGACAACTGCTACGGCGTCTGCCCGGACAACGCCGTGATCAAGCTCGGGGACGGCAAGCGCTTCCGCTTCAATTACGATTACTGCAAGGGCTGCGGCATCTGCGCCCAGGAATGTCCCTGCGGCGCCATCAAGATGGTGCCCGAGGAGATCTGATCGGGGTGATCGCCAACTGCCGAGCCCTCAGCAGCCGAAGTCGTTCAGGCTGCGCGGTAATTCCATGGCATGCGGGCGTTCGAGCGACTGTTCAGCGCTTATCGGCTCTGAAATAGAATCTGACGAAACGCGGGGGCGGGAGGGCGCCATCCGTCAGTCAGGGATAATCCCCTTCTGAAATGTGTTCAGTTGCGCTCACGTATGAGTCGCGCGCGAGGAAAATGAATTCCTACCACGTGCAACGCTGTGTCGTACGCCTGCCAAGCGTATTTCCCGATAGAAGGTGCGCCGCGACCCCGCGCGGGACCGCATCTCCACATCATAGTCAGGCGCATCGGTCGACGAACCGAGCAAACGGCCATGTCTTCTCGTCCAATTCCGGCCCGCCTTACAGCAAGTACTTCAACAGGTCATACTTGGAGCACCAGTTAGCCTTTCGTGAGGGTGCGCCGCCCTCGATCGACGCACGCGCCGCCGCTTTCGTCCGTCTCGCCATGATCCGCATCATGCTTCGACGCTTGACCAGGCCAGCTCATTGCTCCTGATCCCTAACATCCTAGATAGGCCCTGAGACCGGTAAGGACCGACATTGTGGTAAAGCGACGTCGTTTTCATCGTGAAACGACTCGTGACCGTCCAAAATATCTCTGCGCCATTGCTCCGGCAGCCTATTCCGCAAGCTCCGAGACGAAATCAAAGAACTTTCCACCCGCCGATCGCGGAATGCGCTCATGATACGTGCAACTGATGCGGAACTCGTAGCCGAGATTCGCGATCAGGAGTTCTCGCAGCATCGCCTCCTCGTCGGGTAGCAGCCGGCGGCGGGCAACCAAGCGCACTTCGATGGTCTCGAGCGTGGTCTGGGCGACCTGGAATTGCACGATCGCGGAGATATCGCCGAGCTTCTTGGTCATGCCGACAAGCGGAAAGCGCCGGCTGCCCGAAGGCAAGGTCACCATGTTGCGGCTGCGCCCGACAATCCGCTCGAGTACCGGCAGTCCGCGGCCGCAGCGACAGGGCTCGCCAACCTCCGCGTAATCGCCCGTCGCATATCGGATCAGCGGCATGGCGTAATTGTTGAGCGAGGTGAGCAGGACCTGTCCCACCTCTCCCGGTGCGCAGGGGCGCCCGCGCTCGTCGACGACCTCCACCACGATCGACTCCGACTGGATGTGATAGTGCTCGTAGGCCGGACATTGCAGCGCGATGTAACCGACTTCGATGGCACTGTACATGTCGGTGATCTCGGCACCCCATGCGGCGCGGCAGAGCTCGCGCAAGCCGGGGTCGACGGCCTCGCCCGAAGTGCGGACGCCCACGAGGCCGGTGGGCCGCAGGCCCGAGCGCACGCAATGACGCGCAAGCTCCGCAACAATCGACGGAAAGCTGAAGAGGTATCCCGGTTGAGTGCGCAGCAGCCACTCCGCTTGCTGCGCGACCGACGTGCCGGTATCGAGAAGCTCTGCCGGGCCCGTCTGGTGGAACATGGCAAGCGGCGCTCCCCAATCGGGGTGGCGGCGGCCGGGGAAAGCGGATCGACCCTCCGGATCACGCCGAATCACACCAATGATTTGGCTCCAGTCGCGCGCGTGCCACAGCTCCTCGCGCATGGTAACGGCAAGCCAGGTCAGCAGCGCATGCTCGGTCTTGACGATCCGAACCGGCATGCCGGTGGAGCCGGAGGTAGCATCGCCGATCAGCTTCCCGTGGGTCGGGGGAATCCGCGTGCTTAGGAGGTCGTCGTGGCGTTCCTGGACGTCGCGGCGTCCCAGCACGGGCAGGGTCCGCAAGAATTCCTCAGTGACGCCTTGCCCTGGCCGGTACCGGGCGGTCGAGAGACGTTCCCGGTAGAACGGCACGGTCGCGTGTGCGTGGTCGAGCAAATGAGCGAGCTGATGGAGTTGGTGACGGCGCAGCGCCTCTTCCGGCCACCACTGGGATGCCTGAAGGCTTTGAACCAGGGACTGGATCTGGGACGCCTCGATGCCGGTCGGCGCAGGCCCGTTTCGAGCGTCGGCAAAGTGGGGCGTGGGCCTCACCAACGCGTGGACCCCCTACTCGCAGATCCCTCTCGCAGGGGCGCCGACGCACGCCCGTTCTCCGGTGCAGCAGGATTGGGTTTGGCCCGGGCCGTTCCGAAACGCTCAGGCGGGCAAAGCCGATCGATCACCATCGCCGCATTGAGCCACCTCCAGCACCACAAGTCGACATGCCAAGTCCACATGGGATGCTGGATGGGAATCATCGCCCTAGAAATCCGCGCGGCGCTATCGGCACGCGGTCAAGCAACCTCTGCTGCGGGTCGCTGCGATCGAGCGTCGCGCACCGACCACTCCGCGAGGCCGATTGAAGCGCGACCGAACTCTAGGCTTTGGGGAACATCAGCGTCCGCCGCGCGCAGCCAGGGCAAGCATGCTTTCCACTGCATTCCGGGGCCCCATTGTCTTCGCCCATTTCGTGGCGGCCGCATAGGCGAGCCCGGCGTATCGGTCGAAATCATCCACGACGCGCTTGATTGAGAAGACGATCGATTGCGCGTTGAACGACTCGAAATTTACGCCGGGCCCCGAGAAATCCTCGAGCTGGGACGAGAGCGCCGTGTGCGCGGGAACGACGAGGGGAATGGCGTTGGCCAAGCTCTCACAGGCAACGCTGGAATGCGAGAAGGCGTACAGGCTCGGATCGTAAGGGCAAAGGATCAGGTCGGACCGCTCCAGCAGGCTCGCCCAGAGCGCGGGTCCGGCCACGGCTTCCTCAAGCATGAGGCGGCTTTCGCCGGCGGCAAGCCGCCGTAGCTTATCCTGGGTCGCCGACATTTGATCCGGTCTGGCGTTGTGCACAAGGATCCGGATGTCCGGGCAGTCGCGTAACAGCTCAGCCGCGATCCCCGGTATCAGGTCAAACCCCTTCTCCGGCCGCTGATGTCCCAGCACCGAGACCGTGATCGGGCGCTTGCCGGAACGATTGCGCAGGATCGTTTGGGCCGCGTAGGGCATCGGCAGCGTTGTCATGGGAACGTCGAGGAGGCCCCTAAACGCCGCGGTCGTAATCCGATCGAACGCAACGAGACGCAATCGGTGTGCCGCAGCGGGTGGCATCTGCCGCGCGGCGTACCTGTAAAGGATCGCGCGCGGGTCGACGCGCGGATCTCGAAGAGTAGCGTGCTTGGGCAGGGCATCGAGCCCCTGGGGCTCGAGCCCGGGGTCCGCGCCGACTTCCGCGACCATGAAGGGCATGCGGTCCGGCGGGAAGCGGCCGGCCCATTGGAGGAACGCCGACAATTGGCCCGGCCAAGCCCAGTTCATGTATACGAAGTCGTCGGGCTCGAGACCGTGAATTCTCTGGAGGTCTTCCAGCGTGACCCGAGACGCGGTTTCGAAACTCTTGAGCCAGGCGATGATTGGGTCTTGATCGTAATGCCCATAGGTGTAAATGCGGAAATGCGCGCGGGCGCGCAGTTCGAGCTTCAGGTTCTTGGTCAGTTCTTGATGCGCGAACACGAGCGTGGGAATGCCCCGGGCATTTAGCTCGTGCGTGATCGCTCGGCAGAAGTTGGCGTGATGGCCGAGTTCGTTCGCCAACCCGGCGTCCAGATACAGGAAACGCACTGTGCTATTGTCCCGCTGTCTCGACCTCGATCAGCCGCTGCCGGATCGAGGAGCTGTGACAGCGAACCTCTGGATGCGTCGGACCCATGCTCCAGTTTGTAGTGTATTTCGCTTTCATGGAGTCGTCTCTGAGTTTCGACGAACCCCCGATCCTCGGCAGTTGTAGACGCGCTCCGTTGGGAACTTATGATGGGCTTTCACTTGGGTTGCTGCCTGAAAGGCGGACCAAGGGTGTAGATGGCAAGCGATCCGCCCGCTGAGCAACGCCAGAGCAAGGACTCTCCCGCCGTCCTGACGTTTGCCGTGCGCTCGAACGACCGCGTGATCGATCTGGTCATTCCCAATGAAGAGGGCATCCGGTACGTCGCCCGGGAGATCTTCAAGGGCCTGTGCTACCAGCCGGTACCCCGCGTTCCAGCGCCTCGCGCGGTGCTCGATATCGGCGCCAACGTCGGCCTTGCGGCGGCGTATTTTCGCTTGACCTACCCAGATGCCCTCATCCACTGCGTGGAACCCGATCCCGTTGCGCTGAGTTTTCTCGTCCAGAACGCGCCGCGTATCGGAAATTGCCACGTTCACGAAGTCGGTCTTTATGAGGGCGATTGCGAGAAGCCGTTCTATTCGGCCAGTAATTCCGTGATCAGCTCGGTTTCCAAGAACCCATATGCACGAGCCACGCCTGTTCCGATCAAGCTCCGAGATGCCGGAGGATTTGTCGCCGGGCTGGGCGCAGGACGCTTCGACCTGATCAAGATCGATACCGAAGGATCGGAGGTTCCGATCATCCGATCGCTCGGCACTGTGATCAGGGACGCGGCGACCGTGCATATCGAATTTCATAGCCGAGACGATCGGCGCACCATCGACGACTTGATGAACCCCAGCCATTGCTTGTTCCGCGGCGCGATCGAGGCGGCACACCGGGGACACTTCACGTATGTCGCCAATGCATTGTTGACGCACGACCTCTGGGAAGCGCCTCTTTCACCGGATGGCTGATGGGAGTCTCCGGAGACGTTATCGTTTTGCCGTCACGGGCGACGCGGAACCGTGCGACTGGTCGGTCTGCGGTGCAGTCTTGAACGCGTAGCCGGCAATTGCGTTCGCCGAAGGCTGGCAGATCCCAAGCTGGAGGAGTTCTGCGCGGTTCTCGGTTAAGAAGCGGCCGAGCAACTCCAACTGCACTTGGAGGAGCAGCTTCGGGCGAAGCAGCTTGAAGCTCGCGTCGAGCATCAGATCCGCTACCGAGAATGTTGCCATGCCGATGAACAGCTGGCGCATCGACGATGACGTGCTGTGTAGGATCTTGACCGGTCGGCCATCCAGCATCGGGCGGCAAGGGGAGCGCCCGGGATCGAGCGTCATCTGGACGCGATCGATGGCGTTGCCCTGGGTCTGCCAGAGATCGATGTCGAGCGCGAGCACCGGGCGCGCGCCGCGATGCACGACGATGTTGAACATATTCTGGTCGAGCACGGGTTGCTCCGCCGCGCGGCGGCTGGTCTCGGACCAGCGCTCGAGAAAGCCCGGCGATCGGCACACGAAGATGCCGGTGGAATAGTAGGGCTTCGAGCCATCGATGCCGCTCTCGGCGAGGGTGCGCTCGAAGGGTGCGCCGGCCGAACCGCCACGGCGCAGAGCGGCGACCATCTCCGCGACCGTGCATTGTGGACATGCCGCGATCGCCACATCTGTTCGGGCCATCTCCGCCGTCACCGCTTCGAACTCGGCGAGGGAGCAGCCCACGATCGTGAGATCGCCATCGAGCCAGACCACGGCATCGGCGTCGGTCACCTCGAGTCCGCTGTGCCGGAAATAGTCGTGCAGGATCGCCTTTTCCCGCAGTGGCGACATGGGTGGTCCGAGCGCCGGCGACCGCTGGAGCAGCAGGCCGCGGCGGCGCAGGAATTCCCGCTGTGCCGGCGCGAGGCCGTAATCGCACACATGGGGCAAGCGGCGGTCGATCTGCTCGGCGAACGACTGCAGCAGCACCATCAGCGTGGGGAAGAACGCGCTGTTCGCACCCGTCACGAACCGGAGACGCATGCGCCGGGCCTATGGTGCCGAGGCGAGAGACACCGGCGAGACAGGATCGGACCGTTGCGCCACGCGGCGCAGTCCTTCCGTCAATTCTGCCACGACGCCCGCCCAATCTCCGGTCGAGGCCTGGCGAAAAAGCCGCGCCGAGGGATACCACGGGCAATCCGCCCGGCCCTGCAGCCAGCGGAAATCGGCCGCGAACTGCAGAGGCAGCCACAGCGGCTTGCCCAAGGCGCCGGCGAGGTGCGCCACGGACGTATCCACGGAGATCACGAGGTCGAGCATCGCGACGATTGCGGCCGTGTCGGAGAAATCCCGCAGCCGATCACCGGGGACGAAGACGTCGCCGAGTTCCCGGAGCATGCGGGCGTCGCTCTCGAGCACGTCGCGCTCGAGCGCGACGAATTTCAGGCCGGGCATGAGCAGGAGCGGGCGGATCAGCTCAAGCGGGATGGATTTGTTCGATCCCGTTGTCTCGTTGGCGCGCCACTTGATCCCGATCGTCGGCGCTCCGCCGGCCTCGATCGCGGAGCGCCATTGAGCGAGCTTTTCCCGGGCCGGAAAGAGGTAGGGAACCTCGGCCGGGATCGTCTCGAGCGTGGTTCCGAGCGCGTAGGGCAGACTCAGGAGCGGGGTCTGCCAATCGACCGGCGGGAGCATCTCTCCGCGGGCGCAGACCTGGAATACCCCAGGCAGGCTCGTCAGCAGCGATCGCAACTCGGGCTGCACTTCCAGTACGACCCGCGCGCCTCGCCGCGCCACGAGTGTGGAGTAGCGGGCGAACTGCAGGGTGTCGCCGAGGCCCTGCTCGGCGTAGAGCAGAACGGTTCGGCCGCGAAGATCGCCGCCGCCGAGCCACATCGGGTGTGGTCCCCTGGGTTTGACCACGCCCAGCATTCGTCGCCATTCGTACTTCTGCCAGCCCGTTTTGAAGTCTCCCAGGGTTAGGCGCGCCGCCGCCTCGTTCCATTGCGCCTGGGCAAAGTCGGGCTTGATGGCGCACGCCTGCTCGAAATGAGCGATAGCCTCTTCGTAGCGGTTCAGCGTCCGTAGGACGTTACCGAGATTGTTGTGGGGTTGTGGATAGTCCGGCCTGATCGCGATCGCTCTCTCGTAATGCGAGATGGCGTCGTCGCGCCGGCCGAGGTTCTCGAGCGCGCAGGCCAGATGGTAATGCGCTTCGGCATAGTCGGGCCTGAGCGCAAGGGCTTGCTCGTATTGCGCCACCGCTTCCGCATTGCGCCCGAGTATCTGCAGTGCATTGCCGATATTGAGCAGTGCCTCGGGAAATTCCGGCCTGAGCCGGAGCGCACTCGCGTAGCGGGCGATCGCCTCCCGGTGACGACCGAGCGTTTGCAGCGTGTTTCCGAAGTTGACTAGCGCCTCGGGAAAATCCGGCCTGATGTCGATTGCTTTCGCAAAGGCGCGAACCGCCTCTTCGGGCCGGTTTAACGCCTCCAGCAGATGGCCCAAGTTGTTCTGCGCGTCAGCGTGGTTCGGAACTCTTGCGAGCAAGGCTCTGTAGAGCTGCTCGGCCTCGGGCAGTCGGCCGAGCTGATGCAGGGAAACGGCCTGCCGAAAGGCCTCTGCGGGCGTCAGCTGTGCCGAGGCTGCGCCGGAAGCCCGATGCTGGGTCACGCAGATGCCCCGGGCAGCGCGAGAGAACTCGAGACGCGACCTCGGCCGGGAGTGCGCGAGGCGCTTGCTATTGCTGGGGCTCCTGAGGCGGCGCGGCGCCTGGGGCAGACCCGCCGCCGACGCCCACGGCACGCCGCTTGCCGCTGCTCACGATGATGGTGCCCGTGTTGGTGATGCCGCCGGTCATGGATGCGCCCATGACGGAAATACCCTGCGCCTTTCCACCGGCGCTGCCCGAAATGACCGTGGCATCGCCGTCGTTCTGGATGCCGCCGGTCACTGCGGATTTTCCCGTGACGCTGATCGCGGGCCCGGTCGTGCTGATCACGCCGCGGTTGACGATCGCGCCGTTGATCGTGGCGTCGTGCACGGCGATGCCCGTCCCCTGATGCGGTGCCGTGGCCCCGATGGTTCCACCGGGCTCGTTCGTGATGTCGCCGTTCACCACGGCGTGGTCCTTCACCACGACACAATCGATGTCGCCGCGGTTACTGATGCCGCCCGAGGATCCAGGGCCGCTGACCACCACAGACGGATTGCAAGCCAAGGCCGCTCCTCCACTTGCCGAGCCGACCGCCAGTACCGAGCCGGTCAGCAACAAACCCTTGAGCACGAACGACTGCCGCATCGGCAACCATCCCCGAAACCGGTGTTCCAGATTAGCAATTCAGGCTAGCACTTGATGGGGGCGCTGTCACACTGTGTGCGCTGGTGGCGCGATTCGGGCCGGTGATGGAACAACGGTGGATATCGCTCGAGGAGGCGCTGGGGCTGGTGGAGCAGCGCCGCGCCAGCGGCGATCTGCGGGGTGCGGAGGGGTTGTGCCGGCAGGTGCTGCGGGCGCACCCCGCGCACGCCGCTGCCCTCCATCTTCTGGGTGTCGTGCTGCACCAAAGGGGGGATCTGAAGGGCGCGATCGACGCGGTGAGACGCGCGGTCGCGGTGCAGGGCGGCGTCGCTCTCTTTCATGCCAACCTCGGCGAGATGTATCGTCAGGCGGGACGGCTCGAGGAAGCGATCTCCGAGGGCGGGCTCGCCCTGGCGCTGGAGCCCCGCAATGTCCATGCCCTCAACAACCTGGGCATCGCCCGTTACGATCGCGAGGAGTATGAGCAAGCGGCCGAGTGCTATCGGCGGGCCATCGACTTGCGACCCGACTGGGCGGAGGCTCATAGCAATCTCGGCAATGCTGTCTTGGCGCTGGGCGCGGCCACGGAGGCGCTGGCGTCGTACCGGCGCGCCATCGCCCTCAGGCCCGACTACGTCGACGCGCACAACAACCTCGCGATGGCCTTGCTCCTCAGCGGCGACTTCGAGGATGGCTGGCGAGAATTCGAATGGCGCCGCCGGCGTCCGGGACGGGAGCACGAGCGCTTGCCCGCGCCCGAGTGGCAGGGCGAAGGCTTCGCGGGCAAGACCCTGCTCGTCATGGCAGAGGAGGGACATGGGGACGCGATCCAGTTCCTGCGCTACCTGCCCGCGGTCGCCGCGCGCGGCGGGAAGCTCGCGCTTGCCGTGCATCGGCCGTTGCTCGCGCTGGCGCAGCGGCTGGTGCCGGACGCCGAGGTCGTGGCCCTGGAGGCGCCGCGGCCGCGATTCGATCTGTGGTGTCCGTTGATGAGCTTGCCTCGCCTGTTCGACACGGCGTTGGACACCGTGCCCGCCTCAGTGCCGTATCTCTCGGTCGATCCGGGTGTTGTCGAGCGGTGGCGCGAGCGGCTCGCCGGGAATGGCGATTTGAAGGTGGGTCTCGTCTGGTCGGGGGCGTCCAAGTATCTGCACAATGCGCGACGAGCCATCGCGGCCGAGCGCCTCGCGCCGCTCTTCGACGTTCATGGCGTCCGCTGGTTCTCGCTGCAGGTCGGCAAGCCAGCGGCGGAGCTCGACCGGCTTCCTCGGGGGATCGCCGACCTCTCTACGGATCTCACGGATTTCACCGAGACCGCAGGTGCTATTTTGGCGCTGGATCTTGTGATTTCGACCGATACGGCGGTGCCGCACCTCGCAGGCGCCCTCGCGCGGCCGGTCTGGGTCATGCTGGCATTCATGCCGGACTGGCGATGGATGCTCGACCGCGAGACCAACCCGTGGTACCCGACCATGCGACTCTTCCGTCAGCCGGCGCGGGGCGCATGGGACCAGGTGGTGGATCGAGTGGGTGTGGAGCTGCGGTCGGTGCTCGATGGCCATCGCGAGCGACTGCATCCGCCGATGCAAGCGAAAGCGGAGTAATATAGGCGGAGTGGCGAATATCATGGCGAGTGGCGAATACATCGAGGTGCCCACCGGAAAACAAAGCATGCCGGTGGAGCAGGTCTATGCATTGGCTCGGCAATATCAGCAGAGCGGGCACTTGGCAGCGGCCGCGGATTTGTGCCGGCAACTCGTGGAGGCTCGCCCGAAGCACGCCGAGGGGCTGCACCTGATGGGGATCATCAGCCACCAGGAAGGCGATCTGGTGGCCGCGATCGACTACGTGAAGAGGGCGATCGCGGCCAAGGGGACCGTCCCCCTCTACCACTCCAATCTCTGCGAGATGTGCCGGCAGGCGGGTCGGCTCGACGAGGCGATCTCCGCCGGCAAGCGAGCGCTCGAGCTGCAGCCCAATCTGGCGCCGGCGCTCAACAACCTCGGCATCGCCTACTTCGATCGCGAGGACTTTGCCGCAGCCGAGCGCTATTACCGGCGCGCGTTGGCGCTCGACCCGAATTTCGCCGAAGTGCACAACAATCTCGCAAACGCGCTGCGCCAGCAGCACAAATTCGAGGCGGCGATTCCCGAGTACACCCGCGCCATGGAGCTCAAGCCGGGCTACGCCGATGCGGCCGCGAACCTCGGCTCCGTGCTCCATATATCTGGTCGCTTCGACGAGGCCATCTCGAGTTACCGGTGGGCGCTGACGCTCGATCCAAATCAGGCCAATGCCCATGCGGGCGTAGGCATACTCCATCTCCTGCACGCGGATTTCGAGCAGGGCTGGCCCGAGTACGAATGGCGACTGCTGATGGCCGAATCCCGCCACGTGGCGCCGCCGGGGCCGGTATGGGACGGCGGCAACCCCGCAGGCGTCAGAATGCTCGTTTACGGCGAGCAGGGATTCGGCGACGCGCTGCAGTTCTGCCGATATCTGCCCATGCTGAAAGAGCGCGGCGCCGATGTCTTCCTGCGGCTTCCCGCGCCTGTCGCCGGTTTGATCGGGGACAGCATGCCCGGCATCGACGTATCGAGCGGCCCGGGGCTGCCTAGCTACGATTGTCACTGCGCGCTCCTGAGCTTGCCCCATCGCTTCCAGACCCGCCTGAACACCATCCCGAACCCGGTTTCCTATTTGTATGCGCGCCCAGAGATCGCCGCCAAATGGGCGACGCGGCTCGGCAGCGGGCCGGAATTCAAGGTCGGCGTCGTCTGGACCGGGAATCCCAAGCACTTGAACAACCGGTACCGCTCGACCACGGCCGAGGCCCTGCTGCCGCTGCTGGGCGTTGAGGGCACCCGGTTCTTCAGCCTGCAGGTCGGTGCGCGACACAACGAGATGACCCAGCGCTCGAAAGGCGCGGTGCCCGATCTGTCGCCGGAGCTATCGGACTATTCGGAGACCGCGGGTGCGATCGCCAACCTCGATCTCGTGGTGACGGTGGATACCTCGGTAGCGCACCTCGCCGGCGCCTTGGGCAAGCCGGTATGGGTTCTGCTGTCGGCGGTACCGGACTGGCGTTGGATGTTGGTGCGCGAGGACAATCCATGGTACCCGACCATGCGCCTGTTCCGACAACGCACGCCCGAGGATTGGGCTGGCGTGATCGAGCGCGTGGCAGCGGAACTTCGTGCGGTGCTGGCCGGAGATCGGAGCCGGCTCATGCCGTACTTGCGGTCAGCGGCACGTGAATAATCGGTTTCGCAGGGGGATTTTTGGCGTAGGAGTTTCATGGTTCGCGTAATGGGCGGCGAGCAAGCCGGAGTGGCGGCCGGCCAGAAATTCATGACGGTACGTGAGGTTGTCGCCCTGGCGGAGCGGCTTCGTGATGCCGGCCGCCTGGCGGAAGCGGAAGGCCTGTGTCGCCAAGTCCTCCAATCCTTCCCCAAGAACGCGCCAGCACTGCATCTGCTCGGGATCATGGCCCATCAGTCCGGCAACGCGGCGGGCGGGATTCAGCTCCTGCAGCAGGCGGTCGCAGCGCGGGGAGACGTCGCGCTCTACCACACCAATCTCGGCGAGATGCTCCGCCTCAGCGGCCGATTGGACGAGGCCATTGCCGCCGGCCGCAGGGCGATCGAACTCGAACCCAACCATCCGCCCGCGCTAAACAATCTCGGCATCGCCTACTTCGATAGCGAGGACTATGAGTCGGCGGAGCGGTGCTACCGGCGCGCGCTGGCCCTGGATCCCGATTTCGCGGAGGCGCACAGCAATCTCGGCAACGTGCTCCGCACTCAAAAGCGGCTCGACGATGCCGTTGTCGCCTACAACCGAGCGATCGAGCTCAAGCCCAGTTATGCCGAAGCCTATAACAATCTGGGCACCACGCTGCGGGACCTGAAGCGGACGGCCGAAAGCGAAGCGGTCTATCGCAAGGCGCTGGTGCTCAAGCCGAACGACCCGCTTACCCTCAACAACCTAGCGCTCGCGTTGATGGAGCTCGACCGCCACGAGGAGGCGGTTGCGCTACTGCAGCGCTCCTTGGCCCTCGATCCCAGGATCGGGCGCACATACACCTACCTCGCCTCCAATTTGCGCGAGCTGGAACGCTCCGAGGAAGCCGAGGCTGCCGTGAGGCGAGCGGTCGCTCTCGCGCCGCAAGACGCCGATGCGCACAACCTCCTGGGACGCATACTGCTTGACGATGCCAAGACGGAGCAGGCTGCGGCGAGCTTCCGCGAGGCGATCGCCCACAAGCCCGACATGGTGGATGCCCACAACAACCTCGGCAACGCCCTCAAGGAGCTCGGCAGGGTGGAAGAGGCAATGGCCTGCTATTACACCGCGCGCCGCCTCGAGCCGAAGGCGACCGCGGTGTTCATCAACCTGATGGACGCCAAGTCGATCGTATCCGCGGACGACCCCGACTTGCTGGCGATGGAAGAGCTCGCCAGGGACATGCCGGCGCTCTCCGAGGACGACCAGATGCAGCTCCACTTCTCGCTCAGCAAGGCCTATGGCGATCTCAAGCGCCATCGCGAGTCCTTCGAGCACATGCTGCAGGGCTGCGCGCTCAAGCGGAAGAAGATTACCTACGAGGAGCGGGAAACCCTCTGGCTATTCGACCGCATCCGCGAGGTGGTGTCGGTTGAGCTGATGCGCAGCAAGGCGGGTCTCGGCCATCCCTCGGACGTTCCGCTTTTCATTCTGGGCATGCCGCGCTCCGGCAGCACGCTCGTCGAGCAAGTGCTCGCCAGTCACCCGCAGGTATTCGGCGCAGGCGAGCTCAAGGACTTCGACAAAGTTGTGAAATCCGTCCACGGGCCGGATGGCGCGCTGTTCCCGTACCCGGAATTCCTGCCCTCGTTCGGGGCCGAGCATCTCCGCAGCATGGGCGCGCAATACCTGAGGCGCCTCCGAGAGCACTCCCCGAGCGCGCCGCGCATCACCAACAAGATGCCATCGAGCTTCTTCTACGTCGGTCTCATCCACTTGGCACTGCCGAACGCGCGCATCATCCACACCATGCGCAATCCCGTGGATACCTGCCTCTCGTGCTTTTCGAAGCTGTTTTCTGGTGCTCAGAACTTCACCTACGACCTTGGTGAGCTGGGCCGCTACTATCGCAAGTACGCTGAGCTGATGGACCATTGGCGGCAAGTGTTGCCGCCGGGTGTGATGCTCGACGTTCAGTATGAGGAGGTGGTGGACAACTTCGAGGCCCAGGCGCGCCGCATCGTTGCGCATTGCGGCCTCGAGTGGGACGACGCCTGTCTCGCCTTTCACAAGAACAAGCGGCCGGTCAAGACCGCGAGCGCGCTGCAGGTGCGCCGCCCGATCTACAGCAGCTCGGTCGGGCGCTGGCTCCCGTACAAGGATCAGCTGGAGCCGCTGCTCCGGGAGCTGCCGATCGAGCAGCCGGCCTAATCGGCGGCTGCTTCCGAGATGAACGAGAACGCCGTTCCCGGGCCGCCGGTGCAAGGTGCCGGCAGTGGGCAAGCGGACGCGCAAAGCACGTTCATTGCGGCCGCGGCGCGTCAGAATGCTGGCGACGTCGCAGGCGCAATCGAGCTCTATCGCCGCGTCATCGAGCTCAATCCGTTCGCCGGCGATGCCTACAACAACCTTGCGAACCTGCTTGCCGGTCGGCGGCAGCTTCTAGCGGCTGCGGCGTGCTTGCGGCGCGCGGCGCGCCTGGCCCCGCGCTCGGCGACCATCTTCGCCAACCTTGGGAATTACCTCCGCCTGCTCGGCCGTTTTGACGAGGCATCCGCGGCCCTCGGCCGCGCGCTCGAGCTGGAACCGGACGCGGCGCCCGTGCTCTACCGCTATGCCTTGCTTCTGGAGGATCTGGGCGACGGCGAGCGCGCCATCTCATACTTCGATCGCGCCATCGAGAAGTTGCCGGACAGCGTGGAGATGCGATGGACGCGAGCCCTGGCGCAGCTCCGTTTGGGGGACTTCGCGCGCGGCTTCGCGGGCTACGAGATCCGATTTGAGCGCCCGCAGACCCGGATCGGTCATTTCACCATGCCGCCCTGGCAGGGCGAGAGCCTAGCGGGGCGGACCATCCTCGTGCACACGGAACAGGGCTTCGGCGACGCGATCCAATTCATCCGGTTCATGCCCAGGCTCTCGGCAATGGGCGCCCGTGTGCTGTTCTCCTGCCCGCCCGAGATGATGCGCTTGATGACGGGCTTTCCGGGAATCGCCGAGAACCTGGTGCATGGCGCGCCGATGCCGGGCGTCGTCGATTTTCATGTGCCCATCCTCTCGCTGGCGCATCGGCTGGGCATCACGCTCGAGACCATTCCCCGCGCCACACCCTATCTCGCGCCGCCGGCGGGCGTTGTCGGTCCCCCGGTGCCGCGGGCCCCGGATACCAGGCTCGCCGTCGGTATCGCGTGGGCCGGCAACCCCAAGCACTTGAACGACGCCAACCGCTCGATGCCGCTCGAGCAGTTCTTCGCTTTGACCGATATCGAGGGCGTCGCGCTCTATAGCCTGCAGAAAGGCGCGCGTGCCGGCGATCTGCGCGCGCTCGGCTTCGATGCCTTCGTGCGCGATCTCGATCCTGGCATCGCCGATTTCGCCGATCTGGCGGCCGCCATCATGGCTCTCGACGTCATCGTCAGCATCGACAGCGCGCCGGTGCACTTGGCGGGGGCGCTCGGCCGGCCGGCGTTCGTCCTGCTGCCAGCGAAGCCGGACTGGCGCTGGATGCGGGGGCGCGACGACAGCCCGTGGTACCCGACGCTTCGGCTGTTTCGGCAGAGCACGCCGGGGGATTGGACCGGCGTCATGGCGCGCGTGCGCGCCGCCATCGCGGAGATGGCGGCGCAACGTCCGTGAGCAACCTGCCGGCCGGCGCGACCACCGGCGATCATGTCGCGCTTCACGCTTCGGAGCGGCCCGACGCCGTGGCACTCATCAACGACGGCCGCGCCATCTCCTATGCCGAGTTCCAGCGGGACATCGGCAAATTCGCCGCCGCGCTCGGCGAGTTCGGCTTGCCGCCCCGAAGCGTCGTCGCGGTCGGCTGCGACGATTTCCATCTACATTGGCTGCTGCTCTTGGCCTTCGAGCGGCTGAACGTCGCGACGGCGTCCTATCACAGCGGCGAAGGTGCGGCGGATTGCGGACAGCTCCTTGCCGGGGTCGATCTCGTGCTATCCGATGAGCATTTCCCCCTCCATGGTGCGGCCCGTCATCGCTCCATCGCGCGCACATGGGTGGCGGATACGCTGGCGCGCTCGGACCACGGCCCGGCGTACGCGGACTGGGCGGCAGACGATGCCGTGCGGATCCTGCGCAGCTCCGGCACCACCGGCCGTCCGAAGCGCCTGGTCGTCACCCGGCGCATGAACGAGCCGCGCATCGCGGGCTATGCCTGGCAGTACCAATTCACGCCGCAATCCCGCTATCTGCTCACCTTGCCGTTTGCGGCGGGGCCCATGTACGGCGCCGCCACGGCATGCCTCAGGGCTGGCGGCACCGTGGTGGCGGACTCCTTCGAAGGTAGCGGCGGCGTCGCGCGGGCGATCGCGCGCCATGGCATCACCCACGTGATGCTGCAGCCGATCATGCTGAAGCGGGTCTTGGACGACTTGCCTCGCGGTCTCGCCAAGCCCCCGCGGCTCACGATCGTGACGCTCGGCTCCGCATTGTCGGACGAGCTCGGCGCGCGGGCGCTCGAGCATCTCGCGACCGAGGTCACGGACGTCTTCGGCTGCAACGAGGTCGGTGGCGTCAGCCGCAGGCGAGCGACGCTCCGCGATAGGTTCTCGGACGTGTCGCCCGGCGTCGAGGTGGAGGCGGTCGATGAAAGCGGCCGGCCCGTTCCAGCGGGAGAGCCGGGCCTGCTCCGGATCAGGACCGAAGCCATGGTCGCGGGCTATCTCGGCGAGCCCGATTTGACGCGGCATCATTTCAGGAACGGATGGTTCCATCCGGGGGACACGGCGATCCTCGACGGCCCGCGCCGCCTCAGGATCGTCGGGCGCGGCGACGAGCTCCTCAACATCGGCGGGGCGAAGGTCCGGCCGGACGATCTCGAGGCGCTCGTGGTGCGGCACGCGGCGGTCGGAGATGTCGGGATCTGCACGTTCGCCAGTCGGGAGGGTATCGAGGAGGTCTATGTCGCGCTCGCCGGCGCGCGGCACGACCACCGCGAGCTCCTGGCCCGCCTCGAGGAAGCCTTCACCCACCAGCAGCTGGGTTCTTTTCGCGTCGTGCTCTTGCCGGCCATTCCGCGCAACGCCGCGGGCAAGATCGTGCGCTCGGCCCTCAAGGAGATGGTCGCCAGGGCTGCGGGTCTTGGCCCGCGGGGCGAGTGAGGCCATGGGGCATCGACGTTCACATCCGCGACAACGACCTCGCTCGGACGATTCATTTTGGGTGTGGGCGGACGAGCTTCTAAGATCGGCTTCGGAATTCGTCGAGGCGCCATGCTCCCGACCTTGGTGACGGTCGTCATTCCCTGCTTCAACGCGTCGGCCACGCTGGAGGCCGCCGTCGAGTCCGTATTGGCGCAGGGAGATCTCGGCGTGGAGATCGTTCTGGTCGACGATTGCTCGACGGACGGTACCGTGGAGCTCGCGCACGCCCTGGCCGGCCGCCATTCGGGCATCACCGTGCTGACGCATGCCGCGAACGCCGGCCCGGGGCCGGCGCGGAACACGGGCCTGCGGCGCAGCACCAGCGAGTTCATCTGCTTCCTCGACGCGGACGATACTTATGTCCCCGGCTTTCTCGCCGCGGGGCTGAAGCGCTTTCGCGAGAACCCGACGATCTCCGCGGTCTTCACCAACATCGAGCTCGTGGATTGCCCGCACGAGGTCCATCCGCAGCACGTCTCCGGCGCCATCAATTTCATGCCGTCCAACAAGATGATGCGCCGGGGCACGGTCGAGCTGATCGGGGGCTTCCCGGAGGATGCGACGTTCCGCACGGGCATGGGCGGCGAAGACGGCGCCTTCTTCCAGGTGCTGATGAAATATTTCCAGAGCTTCTTCGAGCCGGCCAAGCTGCTGCGCTATTACGTGGGCGCGAACTCGCATTTCTCGCGGTTCGTCCGGCGCACCCGGGTCGAGAACGGCAAGCTCGTGTTCGTCGACCTCGAGCCGATCGAGAGTTCGGGCGCGCTGACCGCGACCATCCTGGAATTCGAGAAGCGGTTTCTCGAGCGCTGCCGTGCGGTTCGCAACAGCACGGTCTTTCCCGAGCTCGCCCAGCCGGGGTTCCGGCCCGGCGTGATCGGCCCGCCTCAGAGGTAGCCGAAGCGCGTCATCAGCGGTCCGCAGGTCGCGACGACGTACTCGGCCGAGGCCGGGTCGAGGCGGGTTTTCCAGTCCCCCACGATGCCCTTGCGGAAGAAGGAGCCCGCGTTCTCCTGGCCACGCGCGCGGCCTCCGCTCAACCTCTCGAACGATGCGGTCTCGATGCAGGTCCGCACCACGTCATCGCCGGGATCGACGCCGAGGAACCGGAAGATCGCCGCCAGGGTCGACGCGGTCTGCGCCACCAAATCCTCGTAGCGGACCTCGAGATACCGATCGGGCTCGCGCGCACCGAAGGCGACGCCCCGCTCGACCTCGAGGGCCCAGACGTCGGCATAGTGCTTCACGTAGTCGTGCATGGCGGGGAACTTTTCTCGCGTCTCCTCGGGGAAGAGGCGGGAGACGTGATGCCATCCGGAGACCGCGCCGTCGCGGGGGTCGCGCAGGATGTGGACGTGCTTCGATCCCGGGAACAATTTCGCGAGCTGGCCGAAGGCCTGAACGTTGACGGTCGTCTTGTCGCCCACCGCAAGGACGGCTTTTCCTCCCGCCTGCCTGAGCAGCAAGGCCAGCATGGCCGCGCCGAGGACATACAAAAACTCCTGGAATTCGAACAGCATCGGCCGCTTTCCAAGCTGGTAGGCCGTATTGCCGCGCGGGTCCAGCAGGATGCGGTTGTGCTCCTCGAGGCTCTTCTTCACCGTCGGAGACAGGCAGTCGACGAAGTGGTTCTCGCCAGTGCAGCTGACCTGCGGATGCGCATCGAGCAAGGCCTGCAGCCAGGTCGTGCCGGATTTGACCGCGCCGCCGAGGAAGAAGATCTGCCGGTCCAGGAGCGCGCCGATCCGGCCGTGCATCGCGCGGAAATCGAAGCCGGTGGCCGTGTCGGACATGGCATCGGCGGGCTTTGCTGCGGTGTCGCTCATGCTGCGGTGTCGAGTTTGGCGAACGCGGATGTTGGAATCATCAATAATAATGGCATCAGAGTCCCGCGGGGTCCGATCGGCCCGCCTCTAGAGATAGCCGAAACGTTTCATCAGGGTGCCGACTTTCGCGATTACCCGATCGTTCGTGGATGCGTCGAGATGGTTTCTCCAGTCTCCCGCGACACCCACACGGAAGAATGAGTCCTCATTCTCCTCGCCGCGGACGCGTCCGCCGCTCAGCTTCTCGAACGACGCGGCGCGAGCGCATCGGTCCGCGATTTCCTCGCTATCGTCCACTCCGAGGAAGCGAAAGATCCCCGCGAGCGTCGGCGCGGTGCGCTCGACCAGGTCCTCGTAGCGAAACTCGAAATATCGGTCCGGATGCTTCTCGGCGTAGGCGAGGGCGCGGACGATCGTCTCCTCCCAGACGTCCAGATAATGCACGACATAATCGGGTTTGCTGAGCATTTGGCTCCGCAATTCCGCCGGCGCGAACCGGCGGGCGTGGTGGTAGCTCGAGACTGCGGCATCGCGGGGATCACGGACGATATGGACGCATTTCGCCCCCGGGTACAACGCGGCGAGCCCGCTGAAGACCCGGGCATTTGCGGTCGTTCTTTCGCCGATCGCCTTGGGCGATCTGCCGTTCATGTGCTTGATGAAGGTCAACGAGATGGCGGTTGCCAGGAGGCAGAGGACATCGTTGTGGTCGAAGGTCGGATGTGTCTCGCCCAGTTGATGGAGGAACGGGTTCTGTTTCTTGTCCAGGACGAACCGATTGTGGTCCTCGAGCGCCTTGCGGAGGGCCGGCAGCAGCGACAGCGCAAAATGGCTCTCGCCGCCGCAGCTGACCTCGGGGTGCAGGTCGAGCAGCCGCTGCAGCCAGCTGGTGCCCGATTTCTCCGCGCCGCCCACGAAAAAGATCTGCTTGCCCGCCAGCGCCGCGAGCCGCTCCCGAAGGGCTTGAAGATCGACGTCTTGCTTTGCGCGCGGCGGCGGCAGCCCGGGCTCGCCGTTGCCGGTCTTGCCGGACGGGTCCCGAGCAGACTGTAAAGCGGTTTCGGTCATGGCAGCGGCGCCCATTTTGTCGGCTCTCATCGCCCTTTGGAAGGATCATGACATTTCTGTCACCGCGGGGAGCCGATTCAGTGGCCGACCGGCTATGCCGCGCGTTCTTTCAGACATCTCAATGTGCTAGGATCTCCGGGCGTTTCGCACCGCGCGACCTCGGGGGACCCGGCCGGCGCCATGTTGCCGACGATGACCGCGTTTCACATGAGCCAGCCGGTCCAGCCGCCCTTCGACGCGGCCGTGGTGATCCCGACGCTGTGCCGGCCATCGCTGCTCCGGGCCGCCACCTCCGTCTTTCGACAGGCCGGCGTGGCGCGGCTCCAGGTGCTGATCGGCATCGACGTGATCCAGGGCGACACGTCCGTCATCGATGCCGTGCTCGCGGCCAGGCCGCCCCAGCATGCGGTCACCGTGGTCAATCTCGGCTACTCGACCTCGATGCGGCACGGCGGCCTCCACCTGTCCGCGGACAGCGGCGCCTTGCGCACCATCCTCACGTATTGCGCCAACAGCCGCTTCGTCACCTATCTCGATGACGACAACTGGGTGGACGAGACCCACATCCAGCGCCTGCTCGCCGCGATCAAGGACCGCGACTGGGCCTATACGCTGCGCTTCCTGGTCGATCCCGACACGCAGGAGACGCTCGCCGTCGACCGCTGGGAATCCGTCGGGCCCGGCAAGGGAATCTACCGCGACCAGACCGGCGGGTTCGTCGATCCGAACTGCCTGATGATCGACAAGCTCCGCTGCGATCCCGCGATCCGCTTCTGGGCCATCCCGCTTGCGGACGACCGTACGCGCCTGACCGCGGATCGCGCCGTGTTCGACATCTTGCGCAGGTTCCCCGCCGTCGGCTTCACCGAGGCGGCCACCGTGTATTACCTCATGGGCACCAGCGATCCCGCCCGGGAGATGCGGGTGCGCGTGGTCCGCGAGTTGCGCCGTCGCCATGGCGCGGCGCCGCTGATGTCGCTGGCGCCGCTGTCGGCCTGGGGCGTGTGATAGCTGCGTCCCGGACGATGCTGGCATCCCTGACCACGTGCCATCGCGGCGAGCCGGTCCAGGAGCCGTTCGAGGCGGCGGTGGTGATCCCCACGACCTGCCGGCCGAGCCTCGCCAAGGCCGTGGCGTCGGTGTTCCGGCAAGCGGGTGTCAGGCGCATCCAGGTCCTGATCGGCATCGATGTCGCCCGCGGAGATCCCGCGGTCATCGACGAGATCCAGGCGATGCGTCCGCCCGGCCATGCCGTCACCGTCTTCAACCTCGGCTACTCGACCTCGGCGCGCCACGGCGGCATCCACCCGGCCGGTGACGGCGGCTCGCTGCGCACGATCCTCACTTACGCCGCCAACAGCCGCTTCGTCGCCTACCTCGACGACGACAATTGGTGGCACGAGACGCACATCGAAAGGTTGCGCGCGGCCATCGCGGGCAAGGACTGGGCCTACACGCTGCGCTGGTTCGTCGATCCCGATTCGTTGGAGCCGCTCGCCGTGGACCGTTGGGAGTCGGTCGGGCCGGGCCAGGGGGTGTTCGCCCAGGCATACGGCGGCTTCGTCGATCCGAACTGCCTGATGATCGACAAGCTCAAATGCGACGCCGCGATTCGCGGCTGGGCGATTCCCATGTCCGCGGACGCGAGGGCCCGCACGGCCGACCGCACGGTCTTCCACGCATTGCGGCGCTCGCCGGCGGTCGGATTCACGGGCGCGCCGACCAGCTATTACGTGATCGCCCCGATCGACGACCACAGCGCCTACCGGTTGAACTGGATCCGCGCATACCGTCGCCATTTCGGTGAGGCGGCCCTGCGGCTGGACTGGCAGCCGCCGACGTACGGCGGCGCCTTGGCCGACCCCACCCCGCCCACATAGAGCATTTCCCGCCGACGGACTCGGGCCTCGGCTACAACACGCGATTGCGTCCGCGACGCTTTTCCGAGGATCCTCTCGGGGCCTGTCGCGGCTTGGCTTCTAACTTTTCCCGTAGGTATGGTTTTTCGGCCACGCTCCCTTATGAGGAGATAATTGATCGACTTGAGGATCGATAGGGGAGGCGCGGTTTTATTGATGAAACGCGGGGTAATGCGGAATTTACAAAGAATTATATCTGAAAATACGACATATATATCCTCAGCGTGGTAGATGAAAGCTCGATGAGCGAAATGATTATATTTGTTTTTATTTGATCGTTTCCATGACGATGGAACCTAAGCTCGCGTTTTTCGAAGTAGACCTAAAATATCCGCCCTTTTTATTATCCACCTATTATCCGCCAGTGGTAGTCCCGCTGGCGGGCCCTTCGGCCTGTATCTCAGGGACGATGGCGGAAACCTCCCCAAAAGGGTGGTATAGGGCGCCGGCTGACCGGCCCGGCGCCGCGGCCTAACCGTCGTCGCCGATTGAAGAATGGGAAATGCGCGGGCAATAATCGCCCGCCGGTGCAAAGCGCCTTTTGGGGCGAGGGCGTCGGGCGTGGCGCGCGAGGTGTGCGCGTTGCGATGAGGGGTGAATCGATCGCTGGGCGGCGCCTCCGCGTCGTCTCGTCGTGTGAGGTTTGGGGGACAAGAGAAATGAAGCTCAATCAGCGTCGCTTGCGGCACCTTCTGACCACCGCTTCCGCCGCCGCCATGATCGTGGGCCTCACGGCCGAAGCCAACGCCGCCTGCTCGGTTGTCCCCGCGGGCGGGCTCAGCAACAGCACGACGATCGACTGCATCGACGTGACCAGCACGGTCACCGGCAACATCGTCAACGTCCCGCCCGGCACGATCCGGAACCAATTCGGCGCAACCCCCACCTACACGACCCATGCGATTCTGGTCGTGAGCACGCTCAGCGGCTCGATCCAGAACACGGGCACGATCCTGGCGAATGCGCCGGGCGCCACCGGCAGCCGCAACGCCATCATCGCCAAGGGGGCCTCGGTCATCACCGAGGGCATCACCAACAACGGTATCGTCAAGGCCGCCGGCAGCACCAGCGTCGCCGGCATGCTGATCGGCTCCGCGAGCTTCGCGGGCGGCATCGCCAACCAGTCGGTCGGTTTCATCAGCGCCGTCTCCGAACGCACGGCGGCAGGACCCATCAACGCGCTCGCGGCCGGCATTTTCCTGAACGGCGCCACCTTCAACGGCGGCATCATCAACGCCGGCACGATCAACGCCTTTGCGAAACTCAATCCCCCGGGTACCGGAGTCGCCGCCGCGGCGGGCATTTTGGAGGCTGCGGCCACTTTTGCGGGCGGGATCACCAGCTCGGGCACGATCCTGGCGAACGCCGGCGCGGCCGGCGGCATCGTCGTCAACTTCGCGACGGCGTTCGGCCTGGGCGGGGGCACCGGCACCTTCCTGGGCGGCATCAGCAACAGCGGCCTGATCCAGGTGACCGCGACGACGGATGTCGGCGCCGGCATCGCCGCCTCCGTCAGCACCTTCTCGGGCGGCATCAGCAACAGCGGCACCATCAGCGTGCACGGCAAGGAGACCGCCCTCGGCATTTACGTCTCCGCGGATACCTTCAGCGGCGGCATCACCAACAGCGGCCTCGTGACCGTCACGGCCGACACCCAGTTCGCGCGCGGCCTTGCCGCGACGTTCGACACCTTCATCGGCGACATCGTCAACAGCGGCGTCGTCGACGTCACGAGCCATTCCAGCATCAGCACGGCGCGCGGGATCTACGCGGAAGGCAATATCTTCCTGGGCAATATCTCCAACAGCGGGACCATCGACGTCGCCAACGACTACCGGGCGTTCGGCATCTACGCGAGCGTCTCGACATTCACCAGCGGCATCACCAACAGCGGGACGATCCGCGCGTTGAGCACGGGCGCTGAAGCGGCCGGCATCTATCTGAGCGCGTCGCTGTTCACCGGCGGGATCACGAACAGCGGCAGCATCAGCGTCACGTCGCTGGACACCGGCGTCGGCATCTATGTCGGAGCGGTCTCGACCTTTAGCGGCGGTGTCACCAACAGCGGCCTGATCAAGGTCAGTGCGGCGGAGGAGATCGCCGCCGGCATCTACGTCGGATCCGTGTCGACCTTCTTCGGCGGCATCACCAACAGCGGCACGATCGAGGCCACGAGCGAGGACGGTGTCGGGGCCGGCATCTACGTCACCGGCAACGCCGACGACATGACGTTCTTCGGCGGCATCACCAACAGCGGGAAGATCGTGGCCTCCTCGGCCACCGGCAGCGCGTTCGGCATCTATGTCGGTGCCATGTCGACCTTCCTGGGGGGCATCACCAACAGCGGGACCATCATCGTCAGCGCGGACGACAGCGCGTTCGGCATCTACAAGGAAGGCGGCTCGACCTTCACCGGCGGCATCACCAACAGCGGCTTCATCAAGGCCGACGGCGTCAGCGGCGCGGCGGGCATCTACGTCGTGGACATCTCGACCTTCCTGGGCGGGATCGTCAACAGCGGCACGATCATCGCGTCCGGGCATACCGACACCGCCTTCGGCATCTACGTCTACGACCTCTCGACCTTCTCCGGCGGGATCCAGAATTCCGGCCTGATCAAGGTGAGCTCGGGCAGCAGCACGGCGGCCGGCATCTATGCCATCTCGATCTCGACCTTCATCGGCGGGATCAGCAACAGCGGCACCATCCTCGTTCATGCCGCTACGGGGACGGTCGCAGGCATCTACGTCAATTCGATCTCGACGTTCTTCGGCGGGATCGTCAACAGCGGCACGATCGTGGTGAGCGCGCGCACCTCGAATGCCTGGGGAATCTATGCCGCGGCCATCTCGACCTTCAGCGGCGGCATCAGCAATAGCGGTCTCATCAACGCAAGCAGCGGGAGCACGAGTGCTGCTGGTATCTACGTGGGCAACGTTTCCACCTTCAGTGGTGGAATCGCGAACAGCGGCACCATCATCGCCGTTGCGCACACGGACGAAGTGGTCGGCATCTACGCCAAGGGCATCTCGACCTTCTTCGGCGGCATCAGCAACAGCGGCCTGATCAACGTGAGCGGCGCCTCGGCGTCAGCCTTTGGCATCTACGTCGGCAGCGTCTCGACGTTCAGCGGCGGCATCGTCAACAGCGGCACGATTGTGGTCACGAGTGACAACAGCGAGGGTGCCGGCATCTATGCATTGAGTATCTCGACGTTCTCCGGCGGCATCACGAACTCGGGCCTGGTTTCGGTGTCGGATGGCTCCACCGCGTTCGGCATCTATGTCGGCAACGTCTCCACCTTCTTCGGCGGCATCGTCAACAGCGGCACGATCATCGCCTCGTCGATCACCGAAAATGCGACCGGCATCTACGCCGGGGATATCTCGACCTTCTCGGGCGGCATCTTCAACAGCGGCCTGATCCGGGTCGACAGCGCGGAGAGCCCGGCGCGCGGCATTTACGTGGCCAGCGTGTCGACCTTCGCGGGCGGCATCAGCAACAGCGGCACGATCCTCGTCACCGCGAACGCCTCGACGGCCTACGGCATCGATCTGTTTAGAATCTCGACGTTCCTGGGCGGGATCTCCAACAGCGGCACGATCGTCGCGCTGACGACGGGCGGGTCCGACAGCGCTGTCTTCGGCATCTATGTCCAATCCATCTCCACATTCTCCGGAGGGATCACCAACAGCGGCCTGATCAGCGCGCACACCACCGGCAACAGCAGGGCGTTCGGCATCTACGATCCCGATGTCTCGACCTTCATCGGCAACATCGTCAACAGCGGCACCATCCTCGCCACCTCCGACGGTGACGACGGGATCGGCATATACGTAGGCAGGGTCTCGACGTTCCTGGGCGGCGTCACCAACAGCGGGCTCATCAGCGCGCAGGGCGCGGATTTTGCGGCGGGCATCTATCTCCGCAGCATCTCGACTTTCACGGGTGGGATCAGCAACAGCGGTACCATCGTGGCTTCGGCGCCGGGAGGCGAGGCCTTCGGCATCTACGTCTCCCTCTCCACCTTCAGCGGCGGGATCAGCAACAGCGGCCTGATCGAGGCGCTGACCGACCCCGTGGGCGACACCGGCGCGGGCATCTACGTCCGCAGCAGCACGTTCTTCGGCGGCATCACCAACAGCGGCACGCTGATCGCCCGCGCTGGGTCGAATACGGCCGCGGGCATCTACCTGGACGTCAACACCTTCTTCGGGGGCATCGTCAACAGCGGCACGATCCAGGCGACGAGCGTGCTGTCCACGGCTTTCGGCATCTATCAGACTGTTTCGACCTTCTCGGGAGGCATCACCAACAGCGGCCATATCAGCGCGACCGCGCCTGACGAGGCGGCGGGCATCTACGCGGAGTTCAGCACCTTCGACGGCGGCATCACGAACAGCGGCGTGATCAGAGGCATTTCGAGCCTTCACCAGGGCTTCGGCATCTTCCTCGGCGGCGAGGGCGGGACCTTCTTCGGCGGCATCACGAACAGCAGCACCGGGACCATCGTCGGCCACGGCGTCACCGGCTTCGGCATCTACACGTCGGTGTCGACCTTCGTCGGCGGCATCACCAACAGCGGCCTGATCGCCGGCTCGGGCACCGCGCTCGGCCGAGGCTTCGGCATCTACCTCGACCCGCCGCAATTCCTCGGTAACATCGTCAATACCGGCACCATCGTCGGTATCGGCGGCCCCGGCTCCGAGGCGATCGACGGGCACCTGGTGGGGAACTCCTTCACGGTCTTCAACACCGGCGGCACGATCCTCGGCGGCATCGCGTTCTCCGACAGCGTCGCCGACACCCTCAATGTCGATGGCGGATTGGTCAGGGGCGGCATCACCGGCGCCGCAGCGAGCGTCAACGTCACTGCGGGCACCGTGGAGATCCCGGTCGGCAAGTCCATCGGGGCGGGCGCGGCTGACGGCGGCACGCCGATCACGGCTTTCAACATGTCGGGCGGCATACTGCAGCTCGACATCACCCCGAATCCGTCTCCGCCGAACCACGAGCCGCTCGCCAACGGCTACCTGTCGGCGCTCAGCATCAACATCACCCACGGCGACTTCGTGGTGGGCGTGACGCCCGGCGTCTATGCCCCGACCACGATCTATCGGGACGTGATCATCGGGAACACGGCGGCGTCCCAGGGCACGAACTTCGTGACCAACTTCGATCACATCTACACGACCTCGGGCGTGCTGGGCGCGGAGTTGGTTCCGGACGATACCGGCCCGGCCGGTGCCAGCACCGACCCGCAGACGAACAACACGCTCGACCTCAAGCTGAGGTACATCGGGTTCGGGGCCGGCTTCGTCTTCAACCAGGGCGGCCCGAACCTCGGCGAGACGCCGAACGAGCGGTCGGTGGGTGCCGGCGGGATCAACCCCCTCGTCTTCATGCCGAAGGGTGACCAGCTGACGGGTGCGTTGTTCCCCCTCAGCGGCCAGACCTTGCTCACCGCCCTCGATCAGCTCGGCGGCGTGCAGTACACGGCCGGCTTCAACCAGATGGGCGGTTCGCCGCTCTTCACCTCGGGCGACATCCAGAACCTGCTCTGGGCGCGCGGCTCCGGCGGGAGCGCGCTCGCGAGCGCCCGGCTCGGGCAGTCGGGCATGCAGATCGCCAGCGCCGGCCGGGTGCTGACGGATGCCGGCCAGCAGACCGCGCAAATCCCGTCCACCGGCCCGTCCTCCGAGCCTTGGAGCGTGTGGGGCCGCGGCTATGGCGTGATCGCCAACGTCGACGACCAGACCAAGCCGAACTGGGTGCCCGGCTGGACGGAGAACCGCTACGGCGGCATCATCGGTGCGGACTACACCATCAGCCCCAACTGGCTGGTGGGCGTCGTCGCGAACTACTCGCACGACAGGATCGACTTCAACCAGGCGGCCGGCAACACGGACGTGGACTCCTACCAGTTCGGCCTCTACGGCCAGTACCGGCAGGGCCCGTGGTACGTGAACGCCGTCGGCAGCGGCGGGTGGAACGACTACACGAGCGTCCGCAACATTACCTTGCCGATCCCGGCGACCGCCCACGCCAGCTACAGCGGCGCGGGCTACGGCGGGTACGTCGAGGGGGGCTGGGACCTCGGCGGGATGAAGAGCTTCACGCTGACGCCGTTCATCGGGCTCGGCTACCTGCACCAGACCATCAATCAGTTCACGGAAACCGGGGCGGGCATCGAAAACCTCACCGTCAAGGGCGACGAGGACTCCCTGCAGAGCTCGCTCGGCATCCGCGCGTCCACGAGCATCCAGATGGGCGATGGCTGGCTGATGCCCGAGGTCCGGGCGATCTGGCAGCATGAGTTCTTGGATCAGCAGCAGAGCATCACGAACGCCTTCGCGGTGAACCCCGGCTCCACCTTCAATATCCGCGGCGCGCTCTTGTCGCGGGAAACGGGGGTGTTCGGCGCCGGACTCACCTACACCGTCAACGCGAACGCGAAGCTGTTCCTCGACTATGACTTCAAGGCGAACAGCGACTTCACCGCGCATCAGGTATCGGCGGGCTTGAGGTGGACCTTCGGCGCGGCGCCGCCGCCGCCGCCTTCGCCGGCTCCGCCGCCGGTCCCGGCAGCGCAACCCGCGCCGCCGCCGCCCGCGCAGGCGCAGGTGTTCGTGGTCTACTTTGACTTCGACAAGTCGACCTTGACGCCGGAGGCGGTGGGGATCATCCGGCAGGCGGCGGACACCTTCAAGCGGACGGGCGCCGTGACGGTGAAGGTGGACGGCTACACCGATCTCGCGGGCACGCAGAAGTACAACATCGGGCTCAGCAAGCGCCGCGCCGATGCGGTGCGGGCGGAGCTGGTGAAGGACGGCGTCCCCAACAACGCGGTGGCGGAAGCTTGGCACGGCAAGGAGAATCCAGCGGTACCCACGCCCGACGGCGTGCGGGAGCCCCGGAACCGCCGCGCCACGATCCAGCTGCCCTGATCGGACAGGACGAGCGGCCTACGGCCGGGGGGCAACCTCCGGCCGCAGGCTTTTCGTGCGGGCTGGCTTGACCTCGGATGCCAGATGGTCACAATCGCGCCCGCGAGGGCGCAATCGACTCGGGTTTTTTGGAGCATGCGGAATCTTAGAACGATCGGCTTCTGGGCGGCGACCGGACTGGCGTCGCTCGCGGTGCTGCTGGTGATCGTAGACGGCTGGCTTGTGTCGTCGAATGCATCGATCCGAGGCGAGGTGGCCGCCCGGCAGCAATACATCAATCAATCGGTCCAGCTCTCCCGGCTCAATCAGGAGTTGGTGAACGAGCTCGGGTCCTTTGCGCTCAAGAACAACACCGCGATCAAGCAGCTGCTCGCCGAGAGCGGCATCACGGTGGTGGGGCAGGCGCCGGCGCCGGCCGCTGGCCAGGCCGCACCCGCGAACTCCGCGACCGTTCCCCTGAAGAAGCCATGACCATGCACGACGATACCGCGGTGCCTGCCTCGCACTCCGTCTATATCCCGCTCCTGATCGGGCTGCTCGCGCTCGCCGGGTTGCTCGCGTTTCAGAGCGTGGAACTGTGGGCGGTCCGCAGCACGCTCAGGACCGAGCGGGAGAACCAGAACGCCGCCATCGAGGCGTCGAACAAGATGCGCCAGCAGCTCGGCACCATAGCGTCCAAGACCGCCGAGCTCGCGCAGAAGGGCGACCCCGACGCCAAGGCCCTGGTCGAGGCTTACGCCAAGCGCGGCCTGCAGTTCGTGCCGCCGAAGGCCCCGGGGACGGCGGCGCCCAAGCCCTGAGCCCCTAGAGCGGCGCCAGAGGCGCCCCCAGCCAGTCCAGGAATTGAATGGGAACGGCTCTTGTATCCCCGGCGGGGATGTGCGTGAGCGTAAGATGGGTCAGGAATTTGAGGTCGGTGAAGTGAATGACGCCGATCGGCTCGTGCGGCGGCTCCCGCCGGACGAAGCGATTGCGCTCGCTGTCGAAGGCCGGAAGATCCTGGTTCAACGTGAAATTGCAGATGGTGGGCTGGGGTGACACCGGGATTCGGCCCGTTCGGATCGCGATGTTGAGCGCCTGCTGCTCGGTCAGGTTGCTGACGGCGCGCGACAGTCCCGCCTCGAGCAGCTCCGCATAGACCGCCCAGCCCGGCGCATCCCGGCGGAGCGCCCAGACGCCGCCATTGAAACTCGGGAGATCGCCGAGGCTTGCCGCGATCTCCTCGCCAAAGCATTCCCGGTAGGTCTTCTTCACGTTCTCTCGGCGCCTCTCGACCTTGATGTCCAGTTGGACGTAGCTGCCGTCGCCTTGGCGCTGCCTGATCCGCAGGTCGGGCCCGTAGCGCTCCTCGACGATTGCCATTGGGCCCTGCCGGCTCGCCTCGATAAGGCCGGCCAGGGGTGCCCACTCCTGGACCCAGGTGTCCGCATCGAGCCACACGATGACCTCGGCGTCGTCGACATAGCTCGGCAGGAACGGCCGCGCGGTGAAGCCGCGGAACGCCACCGGCAGAGGCTGCCGCGCGGGCACGTGCCACCGGGGCGGCAGAATCGCCTCCACGAGCGGCGCCAGGGCGCGGATCTGGTCCGGCGCAAGGCCGAGGTCGAGAATCCGGATCCGCGGCCGCTCTGGCGCGGCCCTGAGCAGGGACAGCACCAGGCCGAGGCAGAGCCGGAAGAACCTGGCGTCGGCCGCGGTAAAAATGACGACGTCGCGCATCGGCATCGCGTGAGTGGCTCCCACCCTCCGGGCGCGCATTCTAGAGCAAGACCGGGTTCGGCCTCAGCGCTGACGGGGCGAGCTGGAATACCACCGGAAGTCTGTACGCAAAATGCGGCCGGCTACTTTCCCGGCTCGCCGCGGACTGAGCCTCGCGCAATAATCCGCAGGGCACAGCGATCCGAGTGAATTCAGAGGGCCCTTTGGAGGCGAAGCCTGATCTTGCGGAGGCCCGGGCGCTGCTCGGTGCCGGCTGCGCGCCCGAGGCGGCGGCGCTCTGCCACGCGGCGCTCGCCCGCGACGCCGGCGATGCCGAGGCGTGGCTCCTCTTGGGACTGAGCGCGCTCCGGTCTGGAGATGTGCTCCTGGCGGAAGCGGCGGTGCGGCGCTCGCTTGGGCTTCGGCCCGAGAGCACCGAGGCCAGGGCGGCCCTGGCCGATATTTTGAGGCGCACGGGCCGGCGCGCCGAGGCGGAGGCCTCCCTGCGGACTGGCGTCCCGAAAAGCCCTGCGCTCCCCTATGTGGAGATGGCGGAGCAGCATAGTGCGCGCGGCGCCTATGCCGAGGCCGAGGCGACGCTCCGCCAGGCGATGTCGCTGGATGGCGCCTGCGCCGAGGCCTGGCACGCCCTGGGCCTGCTGCGCCAAGCCCAAGGCGAGATCGTCGCGGCGGAGGCGAGCTTCAAACGCGCGCTGGAGCTCGCGCCGAATTTCGCTGCCGCCTGGATCAACCTGGGTTCGCTCAAGGCGGGGCTCGAGAAATTCGCCGAGGCGGTGCCGCTCTACAACCGCGCCCTCGCGCTCGCGCCCGAGCACGCCGCCGGGCACTGGAACCGCGCGCTCTCGCTCATGACGCTCGGCGACTATCCGGCCGCCTGGCGCGACTACGAGTGGCGCTGGCAGATTCCGGGGCTTGTGCAGAGCGCGGAGGTCAAGGTGCTGGAGCGGCGCTGGCGCGGCGAGCCGGTTGCCGGCAGGACGGTCCTGCTGCACTCGGAGCAGGGGATCGGCGACACCATCCAGTTCGCGCGCTATGCGCCCCTGGTGGCGCGGCAAGGCGCCCGCGTGGTGCTGGCGGTACAGCCCGCGCTGGTGTCGCTCCTGTCGCGGCTGCCGGGCCTCGACCGCGTCATGTCCGTCGCCGATCCATTGCCGGCGTTCGACGTGCAGGCGACGCTGCCGGACCTCCCCGGCATCTTCGAGACCTCTCTCGCGAGCATCCCCGACCCCGCGGGATATCTGACGCCGGACCCGGCGCGCGCCGCGCGCTGGGCCGCGCGGCTCGCCACGGAGACGCGCCGCAGGATCGGGTTGATCTGGGCCGGTAACCCCCGGCATCGCGACGACCGCCATCGCTCGATCCCGCTGGCGATGCTGGCGCCGCTGCTCGGCCGCGCGGACGTGGCTTGGTTCAGCCTCCAGGTGGGCGATCGCGCGAAAGACCTCGCGGCTTCCGTGCACGCCGGAATTGTCGATCTCTCGGCCGAGCTCACGGATTTCGCCGAGACCGCGGCGGCGCTCTCCGCGCTCGATCTGCTGATCTCCGTCGACACCGCGCCCGCCCACCTCGCGGGGGCGCTTGGGCGGCCGGCCTGGCTGCTGGTCGCGCGGCAGGCCGATTGGCGCTGGATGCGGAATCGGGAGGACAGTCCCTGGTACGCGAGCCTGCGTCTCTTCCGGCAGGAGACGCAGGGCGACTGGGCGCCGGTGATCGCCCGCGTGACTGCCGCTCTCGATCGCGAGATTACGCGGCGCGCGCGCGACTAGTCGGTGTCGCAGGACCGGGCGCCGCCTGTCTATGGACAATGCAGCCGGCCAAAACTACAAGTCGTTTCAGAACCAGCGCGGAAGGGGCAAGCCGGTGCCCACAAGGGGTCTCTCACTCGTTGGGTTCATGGATCAGCAGCGTCAAGCGCTCGATCACCTGCGAAACTTCTGCGTGCTTTCCGAAATGTCGGAAGCCGCCCTGCTCGGGGAGTGGGCCGCGGCAAGAGCCAAGGTCGGCGCGCCCCATCCGAGGGCGGGCGCGCCGGACATTCGCGAGATCGAACCTCCGGACGACGCCTATGTCCGGGAGCTCCGGGCGCAGCCCTGGGTGCAAACCGTGTTTCAGGCGGAGGGATATCGCGACGCGGCATTCAAACTGGTGGAGATCGAACCGCTGTTGGCGCATCAGCCGTTCGTAGACGTGGAGCGGTCGGACCACGTCTGCAAGCGCCTGAGGAACCCGGCCGTCGCGGAGCTGATGCCCCTCTGCTTGCCGCGGACGCAACCGGCGCCGCTCGATCCGCCGACCGTGATCGTGCAGGAGCCGCAATCGCTCATTATCAAGTCGCGCGATCTGCAGATCGAGACGCTCAGGACGATGCTGATGACGGTCAGTCATGGCGGATATGACCGCGTCCTGGCGGGAATGGAAATCAGCTGGAGCCTGCCCTTCGTCCACGTCGTCCGGCTCAGCGGACGGTACTATCTGCTCAATGGCTATCATCGCGCCTTGGGCGCAGCAAAGGTGGGCGTCACGCATATCCCCTGTCTGCTGCGCGAGGTCCCGGGCGAGGCAGATCCCGCGTGGCTCATGATGCCGCGCCGGTTGTTCGCGTCCTCGAATCCGCCGACCATGGGTCATTTCCTGCATGGACGGACTCATGAAGTGAGGCTGCGCGCGATCTCGCGGATCTTGCACGTCACGTGGTCGCATCACCTGATGCCGGATGAGTACGAGGGAATCGGGCCAAGATCGATGGCGCGCGATCCGGACGCCTGATTTTGTGCGCCTGCGCGCGGGCCGGCCCAGCCCGAGCGGGCATGACGGGTCGATGAGCGACAGCCGGTGCCGGCGGCGGTCCCGGCGCTCAGCCGCGCTTGACCGGCTCGGGGGTGATCGTGCCCAGGGCCTCGCGCACGCGCGGCACGACGCTCTCCCAATCGCCCGCGGCGGGCTGGCGGAAGAGACGCGCCGAGGGATACCAGGGGCTGTCGCTTCGATCGAGCAGCCAGCGCCAGTCGGCCGAGAACTGCAGCAGGATCCACACGGGCTTGCCGAGCGCGCCCGCGAGATGCGCGACCGAGGTATCGACCGAGATCACCAGGTCGAGCAGCGAGAGGACCGCGGCGGTGTCAGCGAAATCCGCCAGCTCCGGGCCGAGGTTGATCACCGCGGGATGCGCTGCCAGCAGGCCAGCGTCGCCGTCGCGCAGGTCCTTCTGCAGCGCCACGAAACGCACCCCCGGCGTCCCCAGGATCGAGCTGAGGAGCCGCAGCGGGATCGGCCGGTTGCTGAACTCGCCCTGCCGGGGCCGGCCGGACCAGGCGAGCCCGATCCGCGGTCCGGTACCGCGTCCCTCGATGCGCCGCATCCAACGATCGACCTTCTCCCGCGGCGGCGCCACGTAGGGCACCTCGGCGGGGATCGTCGCCATGGTGGTCTTGAGGGCGAAGGGTAGGCTCATCAGCGGGCAGTGATAGTCGAATTCCGGCGGCGGCTCGCCGGGCGCCACCAGGCGAGCGATGCCCTCGAGGCTGCCGAAAAGGGGCGCCAGCGGCGCCTGCACCTCCAGCATGACCGTGGCGCCGCGCCGGGCCGCGAGCGGCGCGTAGCGCACGAACTGGATTGTGTCGCCGAAACCCTCGCCGGGCTCCGCGTACAGGAACAGCCGCTTGCCCTTGAGATCGGCGTCGCCGAGCCATTGCGGGCGCGGGAACTCGCGCCGCTTCGCGCTCGGCATCAGCAGCCGATACTCCCATTTGCGCCAGCCCTCGGCGAAATCCCCGAGCACGAGATGCGACTGGCTTTCGCGCCAGTGCGCCTCGAAATAGGCAGGATTGAGCGCGCTCGCGCGCCGGTATGCATCGATTGCTTCCTTGTGCCGGTTCAGCGCCTGGAGCGCGTGGCCCAGCAGACGGTGACCCTCCGGGAAATCCGGTCGGATTGCGATCAGCGCCCGGGCGCGCGCGATCGCGTCCTGCGCACGATTGAGCGCGAGGAGCATCGCCGCGAGATTGACGTGCGTCTCGGCGTAGGCGGGTCGCGCGCGAATACCGGCTTCGTAGGCGGCAATCGCCTCCGCATCGCGGCCGGCCGCGCGAAGCGCGTTGCCGCGGTTGTTGTGTGCCTCCGCGTAACCCGGCCTCAGCGAGAGTGCCCTGTCGTACCACTCGAGCGCCTGTTGCTCGCGCCCCTGCGCCTGGAGCGCGAAGCCCATATGGTAGTGCGCCTCCGCATAGTCGGGCCGCATCTCGATGGCACGGCGATATCGCGCCATGGCCTCGGCGTGGCGCTTCAGCGAGACCAGCGCGTTGCCGATGTTGTGATGGGCCTCGGGCAGGTTCGGATCGATCGCGAGTGCCCGCTCGAAGCACGCCATCGCATCCTCGAATCGGCCCATTGCCTGGAAGGCATTGCCGAGGCTGATATGCGCCATGGTCGAGCGCGGTTCGCGCGCGAGCGCGTGCTCCAGCAGCGGCACGGCCTCGGCGGGTCTGCCCCGCTGCGTGGTCAGCGCCCCCAGGTTGTGCAGCGCGCCGAAGTGCCCGGGAGCCGCACCCAGTATCGCGCGATAGAGCCGCTCGGCCTCGTCGAGCCGCCCCTGTTGGTGAAAGGCGACTGCCCGCCGAAACGCGTCCTCCAGCGTGAGACGCTCGCCTGCGGGCGTCATTCGGCGGCGGTTGCGGTCACAGGGGGCTCGTAGGCCTGGATCGGCGGCAGGTTGCCGGTGAAGCGCTCCACCTCGACGGTGGTGAGCTGGCCGGTACAGCCCTGCGCCAGGCGCGAGGTGCCCACGTCGCGCGTGAGCACGTTGGGATTGCCGTGGACGCAGAGCGGACTCTCCTCGCGAGGATCCTCCGGGTCGTACCAGGCGCCGGTCGGCAGCTGCACGACGCCCTCGCGGATGCCGTCGGTGACCCTGACCGCCGCCAGACAGGCGCCGCGCTCGTTGAAGAGGCGGACGATGTCGCCGTCGGCGATACCGCGCTTCGCCGCATCGGCGGGATGCATACGCATGACCTCGCGTCCCCGGTGCTTCATCGCGGCGCTGTGGCCGCCGAAGTCGAGCTGGCTGTGGAGCCGCGTCGCCGGCTGGTTGGCGACCAGCCGCAGCGGTCGGGTCGCCGCGGGTACGTCGGTGGGCGCGAGCCAGGCGGGATGGCCGGGGCAATCGGCATAGCCAAAGCCCGCAATCGCTTCCGAGTAGATCTCGATCTTTCCGCTCGGCGTCGGCAGGCGGTGCGCCACCGGATCCTCGCGGAAGGCGCGCAGCATGCCGCCGTCGTCAGGCGCCTGCGGCAACGTGAGCTCGCCGGTCTCCCAGAAGCTGTCGAAATCCGGCGCCGGCAGGCCGCGGTCGGCGAGCGCCTTGCGCGTGGGACCGTAGAGGTGCTTGAGCCATTGCCGGACGCTGCGGCCCTCGGTGAAGGCTTGCGCCGTTCCGAGCCGCTCGGCGAGCGCCGAGAAGATCGCATAGTCGTCCCGCGCCTCGCCATAGGGTTCCGCGAGTTTGTGCATGGCGACCATCAGCGAGTCCTCGGCGGTGGCGCCGATGTCCTCGCGCTCGAGCGTCATGGTGCAGGGAAGCACGATGTCGGCATGGCGCGCCGACGCGGTCCAGGCGATCTCGTGCACGACGAAGGTGTCGACGCGCGCGAGCGCCCTGCGCAAGCGGTTGAGGTCCTGGTGATGGTGGAAGGGATTGCCGCCCGCCCAGTAGATGAGCCGGATGTCCGGATAGGTCCGGGTCTTGCCGTCATAATCGAAGCTGGCGCCGGGATAGAGCAGCATGTCCGCGATGCGCGCGACCGGGATGAACTCTTGCACGCTGTTCCTGCCTTGGGGCAGCACCGGCGTCGGCACCGCGTTGTTCCGCCGGCCGGTGTGTCCGAGCGCGCCCAGCGAATAATAGTAGCCGCCGCCGGGCAGCCCGATCTGCCCGAGCATCGCAGCCAGCACCATCGCCATCCAGATCGGCTGCTCGCCGTGCTCGGAGCGCTGGAGGGAATGCGAGGCCACCACCAGCACGCGCTTGCCCGCGAGCCGTCGAGCAAGGTCCGCGATGATCCCGGTGCCGATGCCGCAGATGCCGGCAGCCCAATCGGCGGTCTTCGGTTGACCGTCGGTGCGGCCCATCAAATAGTCCTCGAAGACCGGCCAGCCCATGCAATAGCGGTCAAGGAACTCACGGTCGTGGCGGCCGTCGGCGACCAGCGTGTGGGCGATGCCCAGCATCAGCGCCGTGTCGGTCCCGGGTATCGGGGCGATCCAGTCGGCGCGCGCATCTTTCGGCAGGTCGGACCTCAGCGGGCTCACCAGGATGAATTCGCAGCCGCGCTCGCGCGCCGCGGCCATCGAGCCCCGCTCGATGTGCCTGCTCATGCCGCCGCTGGCGATCATGCTGTTCTTGAGCGCCATGCCGCCGAAGGCGATCACCACCTCGGAGTGCTCGACGATCTGCTCCCAGCTGACGTTGCGCCGGCTGATGCTCTCGAGCGGACCCGCGATGTGCGGGAACAGCACCGCCGAGGCGCCGGCGCTGTAGCTGTTCACCGAGCGGACGTAGCCGCCGAGCGACGTGTTCAGGAACCGGTGTACCTGGCTCTGCGCGTGGTGAAAGCGGCCGGCGCTCGACCAGCCGTAGGACCCTCCGAAGATCGCCCGCGGCCCGTACCGGTCGCGCACGCGCGCCAGCTCGCCCGCGAGCAGGTCGAGGACGCGGTCCCAGGCCATCGGTACGAACTCGTCGCGGCCGCGCCGGTCGTCGGGGCCGGGACCGTGCTCCAGCCAGCCGCGGCGGACCATCGGCCGCGCGATGCGGGCGCGGTGCCGCAGCGCGTCGGGAAAATTCTGCAGCAGCGGATTGGGATCGGGGTCGCCGGGATGCGGCTTCACCACGAGGCGGCCGCCCTGCCAAGCCGCCGAGAACGCACCCCAGTGCGAGCTGTGCGGACGGAACTCGGTGTCTTGAGGCACTGCTGTCATGGCCTTGTCCCTAAACGGTCAGGTGACATCGATCAGCGAGGCGGGCACGGCGCTGCGCATCAGCGCCTTGCGGGCCTTCCATTCGAGGCTCGGCTCCAGGGTTTCCAGGAGCTGCACCGCGCCGCCCGCCAGCAGCGCGACCGGAATGCCGTCGCGATAGAGCACGCGGTTTGTGGTGAGCGCCGCGAGCTTCGGGCCGGGCGTCAGGATGCCCGCGAGGTTGAGCGGATCGGCGCCCGACAGCGAGATCCAGGTCTCCGCCCCGGGCTTGCGGCGCGTATCGCGCAGTGCGCCAACGGCCTCGGGGAGCGCGAATTGCTCGCCGGTGAAGCCCGCGACGAAGCGGCCGCCGCGGATCTCGCCGCGCGCCTCGAGCCGGCGGTAGACGCGCAGCAGGTCGCGCCAGGGCGGCAGCCAATCGGCCTCCCGCTCGATGAGGCGCCAGAACACCACGCCGTAGCGGCGCAGCAGGGTGCGCGCCAGGTGCTCGACCGGATCGGCCTGGCCCTGGGACGCCGCCGGTGCCGGTCGGGCCCGGCGGGCGAGCGCCCAGCGGCCGGCGTCCTCCATGCCGAACAGGGGAACCCGGCGCCGGCGTCGCTTCTCCGCGGGCACCAGGAGCGCGCGCAGGCCGGCAAAGCTGTCGGAATTGACGATGCCCAACGCCACCAGCTCCGCCAGCGCCGTCTCGACCTGCGGGCGCAGGAGGCCCGTGCCGTCGGCGAGCTCGTCGAAGAAGGACGCGCCGTGCTCCCTGATGTAATCGGCGACCGCCTGCGCGGGTGCGCTCGGGCGCGGCGGCTCGGTCGTGGCCGAGAGCGCGCTCCAGAGCGGACCATGGCGGCGCGGCAACAGTGTGATCGGGGTCGAGCGCACCGGCGCCACGGCACGCTCGCCGTTCGATTTCGCCACGCGCGGACGGAGCCTCGCCCAGGCGATGCGACCGGCGAGGCATTGCTCGTCGAGCCAGGCTGGCTCGTAGCCCCGAAGGCGCGCCGGCAGGATCTCGGTCTCCCAGGCGGCCGCCGGCGCCTCGTAGCCCTCGAGCTGGCCCACCACGGCCTCGAGAGCGTCCGGTCCCGCCATCTGCGCGTCCGGCGTCACCCGCTGCCACGCGAAGAGGAAACGCAGGAAGTCGCGGGCTGCCACGGGCTCTATCTCCGCCCGGAGCCGCTTCACGGTGTAGCGGTGGATGCGCGCCAGCAGCCGCCGCTCGCACCATTCGTCCGTCTGCGCTCCCGGCGTGAAGCGGCCACGCAGCACTGAGCCCTCGGTCTCGAACCCCATGAGCGCGACGCGGATCTCGTCGGGGTCGAGACCAAGCGGCCGTGCGAGCAGCTCGGGCGTGACGGGGCCCTGTCCGTCGAGCCGTCCGCGCAGGATTTCCGTCAGCGCCTCCTCGCGCGTCCAGCTGCGGACCGCTTGCGCATCCGGAGCGGCGATCGCGGGGCGCAGCTCCGCCTCCGGCCAGAGCGCGCGGAATTCCGGCAGCCGCTCCGCCGTAATCCAGAGGATCGAGCCCGGTCCTGCCAGCTGCGCCGCGCGCTTCTGCCGCGCGAGATCCGCGAGCCAGCCGACCCAAGCCGGCTCAGCGGTGACCTCGTCGGCGCTCAGGAAGCCGAGCCAGACCAGCGCGTCGTGCAACTCGTCCGCATTGGCGGCCTCGGGCCAAGCCTCCGCGCGCACGCGGGCGATCGCTTCGGCATCGAGTCGGCCGAGGTCGCTCGCGGCCTCCGGCGCGAGCCAGCGCCGGCTCAGCACCGCCTGCGTCCGGCGCTCCTCGAGCGGGGCGTCGTCGAGGTAGGCATAGGGCCGCGCGGACAGCACCTCGAGGGCGAGCGGCGAGGGCTGGGTCAGGTCGCAGGTATGGACCTTGATCGCGCCGGACTCTAGGCCTCTGAGCAGGCGCTCGAACCCCTCGACGTCCATCGCCTCGGTGAGGCAGTCCGTGATGGTCTGGTCGATGAGCGGATGGTCGGGGATCTCGCGCTCGCCGACCAGGTTCTCCGCGCAGGCGATCTGGTCGGGGAAGATCGAGGCGATCAGGTCCTCGGCATTCATCCGCGCGATCTGCGGCGGCACCTTCTTGCCGCCGCGGAAGCGCGGCAGCGCCAGCGACACGCCCGCGACCCAGCGCCAGCGCGTGGTGAACATGGGCGCGTCGAGCAGCGCCTTCACCAGCACGTCGCGCGCGCTCGCTGAATTGAGATAGCGCGGCACCTCATCGAGGGCGAAGCTGTGCGCGGTGGTCAGCGACAGCACGATGTTGTCCTCGGTCGCCGCCGCCTGCAGCTCGAAATTGAATTTCCGGCAGAAGCGCTTGCGGAGCGCCAGGCCCCAGGCGCGATTGATCCGGCTGCCGAAGGGCGAGTGGATCACCAGCTGCATGCCGCCGGCCTCGTCGAAGAAGCGCTCGAGCACGATCGTGTCCTGGGTCGGCAGCACGCCGAGCGCGGCGCGGGCCGAGGCCAGATACTCGACGATCTGGCGCGCCGCGGGCTCGGCGATGCCGATTTCCTCCACGAGCCATTTGAGCGTATCGCCCTCGGGCTCGGCCTTGAGCCGCGCCGCGGCCTCGGTCCTGAGGCGCGACACCGAGACCGACAGCTCGTCGCTGCGGCCCGGCGCCTCGCCGAGCCAGAACGGGATGGTCGGCGACAGGCCCGCGGCGTCCGCGACCCGCACCACGCTCCGCTCGACGCGGATGATCCGGTAGGCGCTGTTGCCGAGCTGGAAGATGTCGCCGGCCATGCTCTCGACCGCGAAATCCTCGTTCACGCTGCCGATCACGGTGTTCTCGGGCTCGAGCACCACCTGATAGTCCGCGGTGTCCGGGATGGTGCCGCCGGAGGTGAGGGCGGTGAGCCGCGCGCCGCGCCGGCCGCGCACCATGTGGTTCACGCCGTCGTGGTGGACGAGGGCGCCGCGCCGGCCGTTGCGGGTGCTGAATCCGTCCGCGAGCATGGTGACGATCTCGTCGAAGCTCTCGCGCGCGAGCGAGCGGAACGGCCAGGCGCGGCGCATCAGCGCGAAGAGCTCGGCCTCGCTCCAGGCCTGAGCCGCGGTCTCCGCGACGATCTGCTGAGCCAGCACGTCGAGCGGCCGCTCGGGGATCGAGAGGCGGTCGAGCTCGCCGCGGCGGACGCTGTCGAGGAGCGCCGCGCATTCCACGAGCTCGTCGCGGGAAAGCGGGAAGAGTCGGCCCTTGGGCGTGCCGCCCACCGCGTGGCCGGAGCGCCCGACCCGCTGGAGGAAGCTCGCGATCGAGCGCGGCGAGCCCAGCTGGCAGACCAGGTCGACGTCGCCGATGTCGATGCCGAGCTCGAGCGAGGCAGTCGCCACCAGCGCCCGGAGCTTGCCGCCCTTGAGGCGCTGCTCCGCGTCGAGCCGCCGCTCCTTGGCGAGGCTGCCGTGATGGGCGGTTATCTGGTTGCCGCCGACGCCCCGGGCTTCCAGCCGCTCCGAGAGCTGACGCGTAACGCGCTCGGAGAGCCTTCGCGTGTTCACGAAGACGAGCGTCGTCCGATGCGCTTCGATGAGGTCGGCGATGCGATCGTAGACCTGCTCCCAGGCCTCAGCCGACATCACGGACTCCAGCGGCGAGAGCGGCACCTCGAGCGCGAGATCGCGGGCGCGGCGGTGCCCGGTATCCACGATGGTGCAGTCCGCCGCGGGCGCGCCCCTGGCGCCGGCGCCCACGAGGAAATGGGCCACGGTCTCGATCGGCTTCTGGGTCGCGGAGAGACCGATCCGTAAAAGCCCGTCGCCGCAGAGGGCGGCCAGGCGCTCCAGCGAGATCGCGAGGTGCGAGCCGCGCTTGTTGGGCGCCACCGCATGGATCTCGTCGACGATGACCGTGCGCGTGGTCCGCAGCATGGCGCGGCCGGATTCGGATCCGAGCAGGATATAGAGCGACTCGGGGGTGGTGACCACGATGTGCGGCGGACGCCGGCGCGCGCGGTCGCGCTCGGCCGAGGGCGTATCGCCGGTCCGCACCCAGGTCCTGATTTCCACCTCGGGCAGGCCCTGCTCACGCAGGCATTTGCCGATCCCGGCGAGCGGCACCTGCAGGTTGCGCTCGATGTCGTTGGAGAGCGCCTTCAGCGGCGAGACATAGACGATCTGCGTCTCGTCCTTGAGCTCGCCCGCGAGCCCTTGGCGCACGAGACCGTCGATCGCGGCGAGGAATGCCGCCAGCGTCTTGCCGGAGCCCGTGGGCGCCGAGATCAGGACATGCCGGTCCGCCAGGATGGCCGGCCAGGCCTGGGCCTGAGCGGCGGTAGGCGCGCTGAAGCTGCGCTCGAACCAGGCGGCGACGGCGGGATGGAACAGGGACGCAAGGCGCATCGACGACAAGGATCTCTCGGTTTCTCGACCGGGCAGGCCAACGCCTTGCCTCGCACCTAATAAGGAGTCGAGTACCGGATAATATCAAGCCCGCCGACGAGCACTCCACTCATGCCGATCTCGGCACCCGAACAGGAGCGCGGCTTGGGCTTCAGCTCGGGCCCGGCGTCCAGTCCCCGTCGGCCTTGTGGAAGCGGCGCTTGACTGCGGCCCAGGCCACGCGGTGGGCGATCTCCTCGAGCCGCTCGGGCTCGCGGCTCGCGTATTCCTGCCAGGCGTGGTTGAAGGCCTCGCGATAAATGCTCTGCGCTTCCGGCGGCAAATGGTGCCGCACGGAAGCCGGCAGCTCGCGGTTGCTGCGATAGGGCAGGGAGCTCCTCCGCTGCTGCGATTCGGGCGGCGCCGGCTTCAGTCGTCGCGATGCCAGTTCACGCGGACGAAATAGCCGGCCTCGTCGAAGTGCTCATCGAGCTTGCCGCGGAACGCCCGCTTGATCGCCTTCCCGATCCTGACGGGCAAGTGGATGTCCGTCGTGTTGATGACGAGGCCATCGGTTGTCTGCTCGATGTTGATGATCCGGTTGAGCGGATGATCCTGCTTCTCGCTCTGCTCCTCGTGTCGCGCGACGCGCTTCAGCTCTTCGGCGCTGCCCGCAACCGATGTTCCGGTGAGCGTCAGCACGCCGGCGGGATACTTGTCGTTTGTGCGATGGCAGGCTTGGCAGAGCACTTCATGCGCGCCCTTCGGCTGCGCGCCCCACTGCCAGCGCCCGGCGTGGTAGACGGCGCCGCATTGCCGGCAGTAGCTCGGCTCCGGCAATTTCTGCACGCGCTTATAGGGGTCGAGGATGCGATCGTATTGGACGCGGCCCATGCGCCGCCGGCCCTCTCGAGGCATCGGTGCGGGGTTTTCGTTGCGCTTCATTTCGAGCCTCCGTGATGATGCAGGGCAGTTTGGCGTCGCTGCGGCGCCGCGGCCTTGATATGCGTCAACCCCGACGATCTAGATGGTAAATTGTTGATGGAGTTGGGGCATTTCAATCGGTGGCGTTGCCAGCACACGCGCGAATGCGGCCATGGCCTCGCCCTCGCCATGGACCAGGAACGTCGGGCCCTCGCAATGGATCCGGTTGCGCCAATCCAGGAGTTCCGCCTGGTCCGCATGGGCAGAGAAGCCGCCGATGGTGTGGATTTGGGCGCGCACGGGCATGTCCTCCCCGAGCACGCGCACCTGCCGGGCACCATCGATGATTTCGCGCGCGAGTGTGCCCTTGGCGGCGAAACCCACGAAGACCACGCTCGATTCCCGGCGCCAGATATTGTGCTTGAGGTGATGGCGGATTCGGCCGCCGGTAGCCATGCCGGCGCCGGCCATGATCACGGCGCCGCCGCTGATCCGATTGATCGCCATGGAGTCCGCGGTCTCGCGCGCGAGGTGCAGGCCTGGGAGCGCAAACGGATCCTTTCCGGAGCGGAGCAGGTCGGGATTGCAGGCCTCGGGATGCCGGCGAAAAATCTCGGTCGCGGAGATCGCCATCGGCGAATCCAGGAACACTTGCATCGAGGCCGGAAGGCGGCTCGCCTCGATGCCCTCCCGCAGATAAAACAGAATCTCCTGGGCGCGCTCGAGCGCGAAGGTCGGGATGACCACGTTGCCGCCGCGCGCGAAGGTCTCGGTGATCGCCCGGTAGAGTTCGTCGACAGAGGGCCCGAGGGGGCGGTGCCGGCGGTCGCCGTAGGTCGTCTCCATCACGACCGCGTCTGCCGCGGCGGGCGGCACGGGCGCGCGGAGCAGCGGCCGGCCGGAATTCCCGAGATCGCCGGAAAACACCACGCACCGCCGGCTTCCGGCCTCCTCTGCTTCCAGCAGGACACTGGCGGATCCCAGGATGTGGCCGGCGTCGAGGAAGGTCGCGCGCAGGCCGGGCGCGACGTCGATCCTCTTTCCGTAGACCGCGGTGCGTCCGAAGCAATCGAGAGAGCGCAGGGCGTCGAGGGTGGTGTAGAGCGGCTCCGCCCCGTCTTCGGCACCGCTCCGCGCCGAGCTGCGCCCGCGCCGGTGCGCGTCTTCCTCCTGGAGGCGCGCCGAATCGAGCATCGTGAGGCGCGCGAGCTCGCGGGAGGCCGCGGTCGTGATGATCTCGCCGTGGAAGCCGCGCTTGACCAGGAGCGGGATGCGCCCGCAGTGGTCGAGATGTGCGTGGGTGAGCAGGAGGAGATCGAGCGCCTCGGGCTCGAAGCCGAACGGCTCCGCGTTCTCCTCGTGGAGCTCGCGGCCGCCCTGGAACAGGCCGCAATCGATCAGGACGCGCCGGCCCGACGCCTCCACCAGATGGCAGGAGCCGGTGACGTCGCCCGCCGCGCCGTGAAAGGAGAGCCTCATGTCTCTTGCGCCGCGCTCGCGGGGAAGAGCGGCCGCCCCGCCGCCTCATACCAGCGGAGGATGCCGCTCCAGATCTCATCGGCGGTCTCTGCGAACCAGAAGAGCTCGCGATCCTCGGGGTCGATCGTGCCTTCCTCGGCCAGGAACTCGAAGTCGATCACCTTCCGCCAGTACGCTTCGCCCACGAGCACGATGGGCACCGGCATTATCTTGCGGGTCTGGACCAGCGTCAGGATCTCGAAGATCTCGTCGAGCGTCCCGAACCCGCCGGGGAAGGCCACGAGCGCCCGCGCGCGCAGCATGAAGTGCAGCTTCCGGTTGGCGAAGTAGTGAAAGCGGAAGCACAGGCCCGGCGAGACGTAGGGATTCGGGTATTGCGACTCAGGGAGCGTGATGTTGAGGCCGATGCTCTCGGCGCCGATGTCGTAGGAACCGCGGTTCGCCGCCTCCATGATGCCGGGGCCGCCGCCGGTCATCACCACGACGCGGCGGTGCGGCCCGTCGCTTCCGGCGGCGCCCACGATCCGGCCGAACTCGCGGGCGATCTCGTAGTAGCGGCTCTTGGCGAGAATCCGCCGGGCGATCTCGAGACGCCGGCGCAGCTCGGCATTGCCGGGATCGGCGACGCAGGCCTTTTCGAGCGAGCTTACGGCCCGCTGCGCCGCGGCGGGCTCGCGGATGCGCGTGCCGCCGAACACCACCACCGTGTGCTCGATGCCGGCTTCCTCGAGCAGGACCTCGGCCTTGAGGTAGTCGAGCTGGAGGCGGACGCCGCGCGTCTCCGAGCGCCGGAGGAAATCGATGTCCTCGTCCGCCTCGCGGTAGGCGCGGCTCTTCAGGATCGCCTGGATCCGGTCGGCCGCGCCCGGATCCTCCTCCACCGGTTTCGGGCTGTGCCAGGGCAGCGGCTCCCTCCGCCGCTCCGGATGCGGCGGCGCGGGAATGCCGGCCGAGTCCGCTGATCGCTTGACGCCGTCCTCGCTCATCTCGCCTCTCGTGCTGGGCAGGGAAGATCGACGCGACCGCCGGGGAACGCACGGTCTATGCCCTTGATGCCGCCACAATTCTAGCACAGGCCTCGGCGTGCAGGGCTGGTCTGTGCTCGGCGGTGGATGCGCGCTCCGCAGTTCGATGGTAGCGTGACGATGGACCAGCAGGAGCAACGTCGCGTCTCCGCCGGAGACCGCAAGCGTGCGCATCGCCGCCGGCAGGTGCATCCGAGCGCAACGAAAGGCTGACATGAGAAAGCAAAGCTTTCGCGGCAACGTGTTCGTCGCGAACCTCCCGAACGGATTCACCGACGAGGACTTGGCGCAGACCTTCGACTCCTTTGGTCTGGTGATCGGCGCGCTGCTGGCGCGCGACAGCAAGACCGGCACGCCGAAGAACCACGGGCTGGTCGACATCGCGCCCCAGAAGGCGGCCGATGCGGCCATCGCGGCCATGAACGGCACGGTGATCGGCGGCAGCCAGATCGAGGTGCGCCGCGCCGACCCCGCCATGTCGATCACGGTTCCCGGCGCACCTCCGCGCGCCCATGTCGAGCGGCACGAGCTCCGGCCGCCCGCGCGCACGCGCGCGGTGGTGGTGGAGCATCGCTCGCTCCGCCCGCGCTTCTGATCGATGCCGCCGCGTCCGGCGCTCAGGGGCGTATTTCCGGTCGCGCCGACCACCTTCGACGAGCGCGGCGGCCTCGATCTCGAGAGCCAGCGACGCTGCATCGATTTCCTGATCGACGCGGGCTCCACTGGCATCTGCATCCTCGCGAACTATTCCGAGCAGTTCGCGCTCGCCGACGACGAGCGCGAGACGCTCATGCACGCGATCCTCGAGCACGTGGCGGGGCGCGTGCCCGTCATCGTCACCACCACGCACTTCAGCTCGCGGCTCTGCATCGAGCGGAGCCGGCGCGCCGAAGCTGCGGGCGCCGCCATGGTGATGGTGATGCCGCCCTATCACGGCGCCACCATCCGCGCCGGCGAGGCCGCGATCTTCGATTTCTGCCGCGCGCTCTCGGACGCGATCGGCATCCCCATCATGATCCAGGACGCGCCGGTGAGCGGCACCGCGCTCTCGGCCGCGTTCCTCGCCCGCATGGCGCGGGAGATCGAGCACGTCGCCTATTTCAAGATCGAGGTGCCGGGCACCGCTGCCAAGCTCCGTGAGCTCATCCGCCTGGGCGGCGACGCGGTGGTGGGTCCCTGGGACGGCGAGGAAGCGATCACTTTGATGGCCGACCTGGACGCCGGCGCCACCGGCACCATGCCGAGCGGCGCCTATCCCGATTTGCTCCGCAGGATTGTCGATGATTTCGCCGCGGGCCGTCGCGGGGCCGCGGTCGCGGGCTACGACCGCCTGCTGCCGCTCATCAACTACGAGAACCGGCAGTGCGGACTCCTCGCCTGCAAGGCGCTGATGAAGGAGGGCGGCATCATCGCGTCGGAGACCGCGCGCCACCCCTGGCCGCCGCTCCATCCCGCGACGCGCGCCGGCCTCCTCGAGATCGCGAGGCGCCTCGACCCGCTGGCGCTGAGGTGGGCGAGATAGGCGGTCGCCGCGCCGCCCCGGCGCAAGATCGAATTCGTGCGCCATCCGCAATCGTGGCACTTTAGAGCCGGCAGTTGGGAGGCGGGGATGAGCGAATTGCAGGTTCCGGTCGCGGGCGTCGGCTATGAGGCACTGGAGGCATTCCTCGGGTCCGACCGCTCGCCGCCCGAGAGCATGCAGATATCCGATCTCGACGGTTTTCTGACCGGGATCGCCGTCGGGCCCGAGGTCATCATGCCGAGCGAGTGGTTCCCAGTCAGCTGGGGCGGCGAGGAGCCGGTGTTCGACGACGACCGCGAGGCGCGAGCGGTATTTGGCGGCATCATGAGCCGCTACAACGAGATTCTCCAACAGGTCGAGGCGGGGACGTTCCGTCCAATTCTCTGGGTCGACGCGGATGGCGCCGAGATCGCCGCCGATTGGGCCGAAGGCTTCGCGCTCGCCATCGGGCTCAGGCCGGAGGCCTGGGGGCCGCTCTTCGAAGCGAAGGAAGACGCGTTTCTGCTCTTCCCGATTCTCGCGCTCTGCGGCGACGAGAACAGCGAGTCGGCTCTCGGTCTCGACGCGGAGACCGAGGACGAGGTCCTGGAGGAGGCGCCGGCGGTCCTGCCCGCCGTCGTCATGGAGATCGCCGCGTTCTGGCGCGCGCGGCGACTGGGCCGGCGCGGCAATCTGATTTCCGACCGCGTCAAGCGTGCCGCTTCGGTCAGGTCCAAGCCCGGCCGCAACGATCCCTGCGCCTGCGGATCCGGCAAGAAATCCAAGAAATGCTGCGGCCGGTGACGCCTGCCGCCGCGCACAAGGGATGCAGCGGGTGCATAGAATACGGTGACAGGAGCAATGTTTCCGACGCGGCGGAGCAAAATGGCAACATTGCTCCTGTCAGCATTAGAAGCTTGGGTTCTGACGAGGTATCGCCTCAGCCTCCTCGAAGAAATGGGGTCAGACCTGGATAGACCACGATTCCCGGTGCGGATTCTTCCCTGAACGCGCGCGGGCGCTCCTCTCCTTGCCTCCGGTTGCCGTCACTTGAAGAGCGCCGCGATGTCCGCCATCGGCCGAAAGAGCTTCATCGGCTGATCCGGGAACGGCAGGAAGCTCTCGCGCTCGTGGAATCGCCGCGCGGCCTCGTCCTTTGCATCGACGATCACGGCAAAGGACGCGATCTCGCTGCGCACGGCGCGGCCGAGCGCATCGGCGAGCAGAAAACGGCCATAGCCCTCGCCTTGGTGTTTCCGGTCCACAGCGAGGCGGCCGAGGAGCGTGGCCGGGACCAGGGGATATCGCGGCAATCGGCGCGCCACATCGGCGGGAAGCTCCGCGAGCTTGAGGGCGGTTGCCGACAGCGTGTAATAGCCGCCGACCGTGCCGTCGGCCAGGAGGAGCACGAACGTCGCCGCGATGCGCTTGCGCGCCTCCTGTCCGGCCTGCGTCCTCAGATAGCGGTCGAGCGGCTCGACGCCGCTCGCAAAACTGCTGCGATCGTGCTGGGGGCCGAGGCTCTCGACGCGGAGTCCCTTGAGCGGGGCCACCGGCACTCAAGTACCGGTCGCCGCCCGATAGCGGCGCACCGTGTCGCGAAGCCGATCGTTGATGGGCCGAGGGTTGAGCAGGGCTTCTACAAAGGCCTCGCTGTCGCGGACCGAGAGGTCGAGCTGCCGATGCTCCTCGATCGTGCGGCGCGCCGCATCCTGGACGCTGGTCAGGACAAAATCGGTTATCGTCCGGCCCTGCAGCGCCGCCGCGCGCTCGATCAGCCGCTTTTGCTCGGCGGTGAGGCGGGTCTCCAGACGTTGTGCGCGGGCACGGCCATGCTTTGATTTGGAAGCGGCGGTACGGGCCATTGGAATTCTCCTACCAGATAATGTACGGCCAACAACCGGCCACTTCAAGGATCGGCAGAGCAGAAACATCCGCCTTGACCCTTTATCTTGCGGCCCATGATCGCGGTCGATTGGGGTACCAGCTCGTTCCGCGCCTATCGCGTCGATGCGGAGGGACGCATCACCGATCGGCGCACGGCGGCGCGCGGCATCCTGACGGTCGAGGCGGGCGGCTTCGCGGGCGTCCTCGGCGAGGAGATCGGCGCGTGGCTCGAGCACGAGCCTGGCGCCGTCTTCATGAGCGGCATGATCGGGAGCCGGCAGGGGTGGAGAGAGGTGCCGTATCTCTCGTGCCCCGCCGATCTCGATAGCATTGCCGCGGCCTGTGTCGATGTTGAGTGGCGGGGCGGCCGCGCCTTCATCGTTCCCGGCGTCAGCTGTCGGGACGCGCAGGGCGTGCCCGACGTGATGCGCGGCGAGGAGACGCAGATCCTCGGCGCGGTCGACGAGCTCGGTACCGACGCCGTCGTCTGCCTGCCGGGCACGCACAGCAAGTATGTGCGCGTGCGGGATCGCCGCATCCTCGATTTCACGACCCACATGACCGGCGAGGTGTTCGGCGTGCTCTGGCGGCACAGTATTCTCGGCCGCCTCGGCGACCGGGAGACGGTCGAGGACGAGGCCGCCTTCGACGCTGGTGTCGACCGGTCGGCGCACGGCCAAGGCCTGCTGCACCACCTGTTCGGCGTGCGCGCCCGTGGCTTGTTCGGGGAAATCCCGGCGGCGGGCCTAGCCTCTTATCTCTCCGGCCTGCTCATCGGCCACGAGATCCGCGCCGCCGCGCCATCGGCGCCCGTGGCGGTGATCGGCGCGGCCGACCTGACGCGCCTCTACTGCCGCGCCTTCGCGCGCTGCGGGGTCGAGGCGCGCGCCGTCGAGGGTGAGCCCGCGCCGCGCGGTCTCTGGACGATCGCACGCGCGCTCGGAGCCGCAACATGACCGCGCTCGCCGCCTGGCTCGAGCGGTCGCCGCTGATCGCGATCCTGCGTGGCGTGCGTCCCGACGAGGTCGTGGAGATCGCCGAGGGTTTAATCGAGTCGGGCATCTCCATCGTCGAGGTGCCCCTGAACTCGCCGGAACCGATCGAGAGCATCCGCCGGCTTGCGGCGGCTTGTGGAGCGCGCGCGCTCGTGGGAGCGGGCACGGTCATGAGGATCGAGGAGGTCGATGCGATCCAGGCCGCGGGTGGCACCTTGATCGTGACGCCGCATGCCAATGCTGCGGTCGTGCGCCGCGCGAAGCAGGTCGGTCTCCTGGCGATCCCCGGCTTCTTCACCCCGACCGAGGCCTTCGCGATGATCGAGGCGGGCGCCGACGGGCTGAAGCTGTTCCCGGCCGAGGCCGCCTCGCCCAAGGTGCTCGGAGCCTTGCGCGCGGTCCTGCCGCGGCAGATGCCGGTGCTGCCGGTCGGCGGCATCGACGCCGCCGGCATTCCGGCCTGGCTCAAGGCCGGCGCCAACGGCTTCGGCATCGGCTCCGCGCTCTACAAGCCCGGGCTCGGCCGCGCGGCGGTGACGGAGAAGGCGCGCGCGCTCGTCGCTGCGCTGAAGCCGGCAGAACCCTGAATCAGGAGATCACCAGCGGGAATTCCTCCGCCGCCATCGGCGCACCGGGCGTCAAGCGCCGGTCGAGGCCAGGGAACGGAGGAGAAATCTCGCCGGAGCGCACCGCATAGACCGCGTCGTCGCCGAGCCAGCGCGTGGCGAAGGCGCGCCGGCGGTTGTTTGTGAGGTTGCCGGGCGCGCCGTGCACGGTCAGGAAATGGAAGGCGATGGCGTCGCCGGGCTCGACGTCCCAGCTCAAGAGCCGATAGTCGGACCGGTGCGCGCCGATATCGGGCATATCCTCGAGCGCGTCCGATTTGTGGTCGTAGGCGATGCCGGTGAATTTCTGCGGCCGGAACCAGCGGCCCCAGCGGTGGGAGCCCGCCACGAACTCGACGCAGATGTCGCGCGGCACCCGGTCGAGCGGCATCCAGAGGCTGACGTTCTGAGCGCCGTCGACGCAGTAGTAGGGTTGATCGTGGTGCCAGGGCGTGAGCTCGCGGGTCCCCGGCTCCTTCACCAGGATGTGCTCGTGGAAGATCCGGACCGTGCGCGATCCCATGAGCTGCTGCGCCACGCGCGCCGCCGGGCTCTCGAGCACGAAGCGGCGGTACTCGGGGATCCGCGCCCAGTTGCAGTAGTCGCCGACGAACCGGCCGGAGCCGCCCTTGGGCGTGTAGACCCGCTGGAACGGGCCGGGTTCCCTGAGGTTGCGCTCGATGCCGGCCCTTAGCGGCTCGACCCAGTCGCGAAAATAGCCCTTGAGCAACACCGCGCCGTCGGCCTTGAAGCTCTCGATCGCCGGGCCCGGCACGAGCGTATCGTCGCCCGATCTCGGCCTTTCCTCCAGGATGGTCATCGCCTGTCTCCCACCGGGGCGCCTCCCGCGCCCGCTTTCGAGGCAGTCTCGCATGGCGGTGCGGCGGCGTCACGCCGGCCCCCTCGGGCGGCTCGCCACCGGTGGGGAGATGGTGCTACATCCGCGGAGCCGAGCCGGCGCCGTCGGGAGATCACGCTCGCATGGATGATCCGGAGTCCGCCCGATCCGCGGCGCGTCCCACGGCGCTTGCCGCCCATGCCGGCATGGTCGCGAACATGTTCGTCTGGGGCACGCTGGTTCCCACCGCCAAGGTGGTGCTGGACGAGTTCGACGCCTGGACGCTCTCGGCGGTGCGCATCGCGGCGGCGGCCGGCGTGCTGCTGGCGCTCTCTCTGGCGATCGACGGTCCGACCTGGCTGCGGACGATCCCGTGGCGGCGCAGCCTGGTTCTGGGCGCGGCGATCGCCGCCTTCCTGCTCCTCTATACGATCGGGATCGCGTTCTCCAATCCGGTATCCGCGATCGTCGTCTCCAGCACGTCGCCCGCGGTCTCGGCCATCTACGCCGCGCTCGCCTTTCGCCAGCCCTTGCCGAAAGGCGCCGTCAGCGCCTTCGTGCTCTCCACCGCGGGCGCGCTCATCGCGGCCCTCGCCACGTCGTCGACCGCGGAGGCCGGCGTGCGCGGCGGCGAGTGGCTGCTGGTGGTCGCCTCTCTCTCCTGGACCTGGTACTCGCTCAAGGCGCAGGAGTGGCTCGGCGACTGGCGGCAGCACCGCGTCACCGCCGTGAGCTATTTCGGCGCCACGCTGGTGCTGGTGCCCATCTACCTCGCGCTCGTAGCCATGGGCGTCGCGGCTCCGCCGCGAGCCATGCCTTCGGCGTCGACGCTCGGGTTCCTGGCGTGGCTCATCGGAGCGGTCACTTTGCTGGGCGGCCTGCTCTGGAACTACGGCGTGTCGCGGATCGGCATCATGGTGTCGTCGCTCTACCTCAACCTGATCCCGGTGTTCGGCATCCTGACGGCGGCGGCGTTCGGGAGCTATCCCACGGGCTGGCAGCTCCTCGGCTGCGCGCTCGTGCTGGCGGGCGTGACGCTGCTGCGGCGCCGCTAGAGGAGGGGCGTTGAGTCGACCCTGCGCCGTCCCGTGGTGTATGTAGGGGAAGGGCGCAGGGATGCCGCAACCGTGACCGCTATTCTCATCGTCTCCGCTCTCGCTTGGATCGGCAGTTGGGCCGGCACCTGGGCGATGACGCACTGGCTCTCCGCACGCGGGATCATCGATCAACCGGGCGAGCGGTCGTCGCACGATCGTCCGGTTCCGAAAGGGGCGGGCGCCGCCGTGGTCGGCGTGCTCCTGGCGATCTGGATCGCCCTCGCGCTGCTCGGATACGTCCCCCGCGGCATTCTCGGGATCTCGCTCCTCGGTTTCCTGCTGGCGGCAGTCTCCTGGCGCAACGACCTCAAGGACATGTCGGTGACGCTGCGGCTCGCGGTCCAGATTGCGGCCGTCGCGGTGGCACTCCTGGGCTGGCCCGGTCGCGGACCCCTGTTCCAGGGCCTGCTGCCCCATTGGCTCGACCAGATCGCGACCGGCGTCCTGTGGGTGTGGTTCGTCAACCTCTTCAATTTCATGGACGGCGCCGACGGCATGACGGGCGGTCAGACCGTGATGATCGGGCTCGGTGTCTCTCTGGTCGGCGCGCTCACGGGTTTCGGGCCCGAGGGCTATCTCCTGCTGGGTGTGGCGCTGGCCGCCGTGGCGGCGGGCTTCCTGCCGTGGAACTGGTATCCGGCGCGGGTGTTCCTGGGCGACGTCGGCAGCGTGCCCCTCGGATTCGTCGTCGCTTGGCTCCTGCTCGAGCTTGCGGGCCACGGCTACTGGGCCCCGGCCCTGGTGCTGTCGCTCTATTATTTGAGCGATGCGACGCTCACCCTGGCGCGGCGCATCGTCGCCGGCGAGCCGTTCTGGCGCGCCCACCGGAAGCACTTCTTCCAGCGCGCGCTCGCGCGCGACGGCAACCATGCGGCGGTGGTCGGCATGGTCCTGGCGGGGTGCACGCTGCTGGTTGCCGCCGCCGTGGCGGCAATCTGGTGGCCGGTCGCCGGTCTTGGCGCCGGCGTTGCCGTCACGGCGGCGCTGCTGGGGCTGCTGAACCGGCGCGGTCTCGAGTCTCCCCCAGAAACTCCGAGCAGACCTGCAGAAATTCCGCCGTGAAGCGCGCGGCCGTGAAGGCGGCCGCGCGGGCTTGCAACCGCTCCCGCGCTCGTGCCAGCGCCTCGGGATCCGACAGCAGCCGGCAGATCTTGTCGGCGGCGTCGCTCGGCGAGGCGTAGAGAAGCGCCGGGTCCGCGAGGATCTCCGCAGGTCCGCCGTCCTCGGGGGCGAAGCAGACGCAGCCGAGCCGCGCCATTTCCGCGACGGCGATCCCGAAGTGCTCGCCGACCATGCCGTGAATGCCGAAGCGGCAGCGCGCGACGCGCTCGATGAGCTCGGCCCTCGACACGTCGAGCGCGAGGGAGATCCAGTCGCGATGCGCAGAGGCGGTGGCCAGGATCTTGCTCTCGTAGGCCGGTGATTGCCGTTGCCCCATGATCAGCAGCGAGACCGCATGTCCGCGGCGGCGCACCTCCGCGAGGATCCCGATCACCCCGTGGATATTCTTCTCTGGTGACACGCGGCCGAGGCACACGAAGGTGTCGGCTCGGTCGGCCCATGGCAGGGGAGCGCGATCGATCGGCACCGGCGGAAACAGCACTCGCGCGGGGGCGCGGTACCATTGCTCGAACCGCTGCTTGGTCCATGACGAGTTGACGAGGGTCAGGTTTCTCCTGATGCCGTCTGTCGTGCTACCGCCGATGGCGGTTGCCGCGCGGCGATAGAGCGTCAGCAGCGGGCCGAGGTGGTACCAACGGTAGTCGACGTGCGGGCGTGGGAAATGACTCCAGGGAAAATGCACGTATTGAATCGCGGGCACGCCGACGTCCATCTCGTTGGTAGTGCTGACGACGAGGTCGAAGCGCTCGCGCCGCAGCAGCTTGCGAGCCCGCCGCGTCAGCAGGGCGAGGCGCAGCAGAGCCAGCGGAAAGGGACACGCGGCGATCGCGCGGCGCCATATGCCGGGAACGCGCCGCAGCCGGAAATGGGCGGTATCGAGAGCAGTGCCGAAGGCGGCGTTGACGCGTGTGAAGTCAATGGGATCCCAGGAGACCAGCGTGACCTCGAAGCGCTGGCGCAAAGCCTCGAGCACATGGGCGGCGACGCAGGCGCCTCCGCCGGGGTCGGTGAAGCCCGGATCGATGACCAGCGCGCGTCTCATGACCGGCCTGCCGGCGACCCGGGCCGAATCTCCGCGAGAATGGGAGACATCACGCGCCGCCACTCCTCCGTCCAGGACGGCGATGCCAAGGCGCTCATCTCGGCGTGGATCGCCGCGAGGCGGGCGAGATCCGGATAGTCCTGCAAGAACTCGAATAGGCGCTCCGAAAGCTCCGCCGCGGTCCTGAACAGTCCCGCGGCGCGCTCGCGCGGCAGCAGCTCGGCGAGACATGGCGCATAGTCGTAGGCGAGCACGGGCAGTCCCGCCTCCATCATGTCGACGATCTTCATGGGAATGTCGAGACCGGAGGCGGAACGGTGCATGGAGATGCCGACCGCGGCCGCGCGCAGGAGGTCGCGGTAGAGGTCGTCGTCGAGCCAGCCCGTGACGATACGTACGCCTGCCGTCGCAAGCTCGGTTGCGCGGGTCTCGAATGCCCGCCGTCCAGGGCCGAGGCCCGTCGCGATCAGCACGAGCGGTGGGCTCTGCGCGGAGCTCCGGAGGCGCGCGTGACCGAGCGCGGCCAGTCCGTCGAGCAGCATGGTCATGTCTTCGTCCTCGCTCCAGCTGGTCGAAGTCGCGATCAGCACGCGACCATCGGCGAAGCCGGGCTCCAAGCCGAGCGCAGCCGCAAGATGTTGCAGGATTCGCTTGCGATCTGCCGCCGAGAGCGGGACGGGCTGCCGGCGAGGCCGGTCGTGCAGGACGAGGCAGGTGCGCCCGCGCGCATCCGGTTCCACGCGCCGGCGGAGGGCGTCGGAGACACAGAGATTGGCGAATGCCTGGGCCGCGAGCCGGCGCTCGACCCGCTCCACTGCCCGGACCAGGAAATGACTTCGGCCGAGCCGCATCGCCAACATGGCCGCACTCAGATTGTGCCAGTCGACGATCAGGGCGGTGCCGCGAAGGCGTGCAGCGACCGCAGCGAGGACGGCCGCCGGCAGCGCCGGCGGATTTTGAACCAGGATCGCCACTGGACGCCGAACGGTGCGGAGCAGAATCCAAGCGAGCCGCAGCGCGAGCCAGAGGGAGCGCAGCGCGGCCACGGCGATGAAGAGTGCGCGCGGCAGCGTCCGCGAGCGCGCCGCGCCGAGGCGTGCGATCCGATGCACCGAGAATTCCTGGCCCGCCGCGAATTCCCGCGGCAGCGGCACGCTCGAGAATCCGACCAGGTCCAGCTCGACGCCGGCCGCCGCGAGTTCGCGCGCGTGGTTCAGCATGCGCGGGCTTTGCGCAAGTTCGCCCTGCACCAGGACACACACGCGTGGGCGCTTCAATGCCGCCATGGCGCGCGATATAAGCGGATGCAGGGGATGGGCATCCAGCCGCCCCAGGGAGACCGATGCCGCGCATTGCCTTGATCGGCGGCTACACCGCGGGTCACGTGTTCCCGATGCTCGCGGTCGCGGAGGCCTACCGCGCCCGCGATGCCCGCTCGGAGATCCTCTTCGTGGGCGGTCGCGACAGCCTCGAGGCCGCGCTGATCGCCGAGCGCGGCTACGCCTGTCACGAGGTCGACGGCGCGCCGCTGTTTGGCGTCGTCACGCGTCTTGGCCGGCTGCGCTCCTACGCCGCGTTCCTGCGCGGCCTCGTTCAGGCAAGACGGCTGCTCGCGCGCGAGAAGGTCGATCTCGCGTTGGGCTTCGGCGGTTATGTCACCGCGGCTCCGATGCTGGCGGCGCGCAGCCTCGGGATCGCCACCGCGATCTTCGAGGCGAACGTCATTCCGGGTCGGGCGAACCGATTGGTGCAGCTGTGGGTCGACCGCCGCCTGTTGGGATTTCGCGAGACCACCGATTTTCCAGGTTGGCGCGTATCGATCGAGACCGGCTATCCGCTGCGCCGGGAAATCTGCGCGCTCGCTGCGGAGCCGCGCGGGGTCGCGGCGCCGGAGCGCGGGGCGCGGATTCTCGTCACCGGCGGCTCCCGCGGCAGCCCATTCCTGAACCGCGCGGCAGCGCCGATGCTCGCGCATCTCGCGCGTCGCGGCGTTGCCGTCAGCGTTCTCCATCAATCCGGTCTCGAGGCCCCGGAGCCGATCACGCGCGCCTATCGCGAGGCCGGCGTCGATGCGACGGTCGAGCGCTTCACGGCCGACATGACCAGTGCCTACCGCCGGGCGGATTTCGCGATCTGCGCCGCCGGCGCCGGAACCCTCGCGGAAATCGCGGCGCTCGGCTTGCCCGCCTTGATCGTGCCGATGTCCGGCGTCGCCGACGATCATCAGGCCGCCAACGCCCGTGTCTTCGCCGAGCGCACGGGAGTGCTCTGGGTCCGCGAGGCGGACTGGCAGGAGGCTGGCCTCGCCGATGCGCTAGCGCGCACGATCGCCGATCGGGGGGCCTGGCTCGCCGCCGCCGCAGGAATGCGGGCGGCGGCGCGTCCGGACGCGGCGATTGCGGTGGTCGAGGCCTGCGAGCGGCTGCTGGAAGAGCGCCGGCGCGGAGCGGGCTCGGTGCCGGTCACGGCTGCCACAGGATCCTCCAGACGGTGACTCGGTTGCGGTCGATTCCGACCTGGTCGTAGATCTTCTGAAACTGCGGGCTGTAGCGCCCATCGAGCAGCGCGAGCCTAACCAGCGTCGAGTGCAGCACGCGCGGCGTGCCGACGAAGGCGCGCTTTTGCTCGGGATCGACCAGGACCGCGAGGTTGACGGTCGCCTCGGAGAGCGGCACGTCCCGCAGCTGGCCGCTTCCCGCGATCTCCACCAGGGCGGGGATTGCATCGACGGGCTCGGCGCCCGGACGCGGCACCATCCGGATGCGCGTCCGATCGGGATGCCGGGGATCGACCGAGAGATCCAAGAGATGAGGGCCCAGCGCAAACTCTCCGACATCGAGCGCGCAGTGCAGCGCCTCGTCCCGCAGCGTGCAGGCCTGCCAGTCCCGAGACCACATCTGCCCGCCTGGCGTCGCGAAGGCGATCTCCTCGTCTTCGGTTTGCAGCTGCTTGGCGGCCGCGTAGTAGCCGCGCGCCGCCGATTCCGAGAGCCCGTATTTGCGCTCGATGACGGGAAGCGCCGCCTCGAGGCTGCTGTGGTGCGCGAGCCGGGCGATATAGGCGAGGCCGGGATCCCAGAGGCCGAACTGCAGCCAGCCCCGCGAGCCGATGAGGTCCGAGCCGAGCACGAGGAAGCTCTGAGGCGGCGTGCAGTAGACCGTATCGAGCAGCGCCTTGGCGCGCGCCGTCGGCAAGCCCGCGCCGCGCAGGAACGCCTCGGCCTGCTCGCGCGGCGAACGCGAGAGCTGGGTCACGGAGCGAAACGCCAATCCGGGGTCCGCGCTCCAGCGGACCAGCATGTCATAGGGCCGGTCTGCCCTTCCGCCGTCGGGATCGGGCACCAGACCGCAGTTCATCATCCGGAGCAGCCCGACGGACTCACTGTCGCTGGTCGCGGCGAGTGCGCGCGCCATCCAATAGACCGCTCGGTTCTGCAGCAAGGCGCCGTCGAGCACGACCTTGCGCTGCGTGAAGTACTTGGCCCAATGACCGTAGTCCCACCAAATGTCGAGCACGGCATCGGAATCGGATTGCGCCCGGATGGCGTCGAACCCCGCCGTCCAGGCGCTCGTGATGGTGGGCGTGTGCGCGAGCTCCATCTCCACGCCGGCGATAGCGACCGGTCCCAGCGCCGCCGCGCCGAGCACGCCGGCAGCCAGCCCGCCCGCGGACCGGGCGTAGCGCGCCGGGAGGGCTCGGAGCGCGCCGACGGCTGAGGCCACATGCCCGAGTGCGGCCCCGGCCGCGAGCGCGAGCGGTACGGCCGCCAGAAGTACGAATCTCGCGCCCTCGAAGCTCATCCAGAGAGCGGCACCGAGCCACGCGAGGCCGATGATCCCGGTCGCAGCGGCGCGGTCGGAGGGGGGACTGACGCCGAGCCAGTTGGCGAGCGCCGCGGCCAGGCCCAGGAGAGCGGGGATGGCCACCATCGGCGGTCTCGAGCTGGCGAGCCCGCCGAGGAGCGCCGCCAGGCCCGGGCTCGACAGCAGGAGCGCCAGCGTGACCCACGCGCGGCGTCCGCGCGGACTCCAAAGCGCCAGCGGAAATCCGAGCAGGCCGAGACCGGTCGCCACCGGACCGATCGACCGTTGCAGGGTCTTCGCGTCGACCGCAGTGAGCTCCGCCACCGTGCGGAAGACGTCCGGCATCGGCGCGGTGTCGACCGGGCCGGGCGCCGCGGGCGCGTGCCAGAACAGGCCGGTGAGCGCGCCGATGACGGGCTTGAGGTCGATTTCGACCCCCAGCAGCCAGCCCGCGCCCGCGAATCCCGCCGCCGCCGCGAGCGCGCAGAGACATACGCGGCCGAGCAGGGTGTAGTTCCGCGGCTCCCCCCGCACGCGCGCAATGACGGTGGAGAGCAGGGCCCAGGCCGCGAGCGCGACGAGCCCCGCGAGCGTCGCCAGCACGAACAGCGGCCATCCCTTCCAGGCATTGACCAGCAATGCCAGGGTTGCGCCGCCAAGACCGGAGAGCAGAAGCCGTCCGCGCCAGCCCCGCCGGCTGAACGACGCGGTGATCAAGGCGGTGGAGAGGATGGGCAGCGCCACGGTCCAGATGTCGTCGTCGCCGTCGCCCGTCCGCGCCAGGATCACTGAATTGAGCGACAGCAGCAGCACCGCCATCAGTCCGCCGAACCGGTTGGACACGCTCTGGGCGATCAGGAATGCCGGAATCATCATGAGCGCCGAGAGCAGCATCGGCACCAGCACGCCGGCGCTGCTCAGCGGGAAGCCCGGCCTGAGCCAGCCGATCAGCCGCTCGAGGGCCGCGATCGCGTAGACGTGAGGCGAGCGGACGTACTCGATCGCCTGTCCCACCGGCGCGTTCGTGAGCGCGTCGATGCACGCGCCGCCCTCGATGCGATCGCAGACGCTACCGCGAGCGAGCAGGGTCCTGGCGAGCTGCAGCCAATAGTAGCCATCCTCATCGCCGAGGTAGACGTGCCGGCGGCCGTCCTCGCCCCGGAACGTATAGGCGTCCAGGAACCTCTGCTCGGCCTGGCGCTTGACGGGCGCGAGAGCGTCGGCGTGACGGGCGCTCCATTCAGCGACCGCCGCGTCGAGCGACGTCGGGTCGAGCGCGGCGGCGCTGGGATCGTTCCGCAGGACCTCCGCGCGCGCCGCCGCCCGCACCGCTCCCCATGCGTAGGCGTCGGCCGCCGGCAGATAAAGCGGGATCAGCCGCACGGCGATGGTTACCGCAATCGCCGCTGCAACGAGCCACACGCCGGCCGATGTGCGCCGAAGCCCGCCGATGCCGCAGGTCGCGGCGCTCGCGATCGCCTTCACAATCAAGCTGCTCCCGCGCTTGCCGGTCGTCCCATCCGCCGCGGCTCCTCGCGCAGCGTGGCCGAAGCGGTGTCCGCTGCCAAGCGGCCCGGATCGGGAACCCCAGCGCTTTGACGGGCCCGCGCGCGATGATAAAGAGCGCGGCATGGCGCATCGGGCAACCACGGCAGCCACGCCTGCCTCATCCGGCGAGAGCCGGGGCCTCCCGGCGGTCATGTGGCGCGTCTATCGAGGCCAGGGCGGCGCGTGGCGCCTCGCGCTGCCCTTCCTTTTGCTGCTCGCGGGATTCGCCGAGGGCGTCGGCCTCACCATGCTGCTCCCGCTCTTCATTGCGCTCAATGAGGACGCGGCGCGGCGCTCGGCGGCGAGCCGAGCCATGCTCGAGGCTCTGACGGCGCTCGGCCTGCCCGCGACGATCGGCACGCTGCTCGGGCTGCTGGTGGTCGTCATCGCGCTCAAAGCCGGTCTGCTGCTGCTGGTGATGCGGCACGTCGCCGGAGCGGTCGTTCGCATCGCGCAAGGCTTCCGGGTGTCCCTGATCAACGCGCTCATCTCGGCGCGGTGGAGCTATTTCGTCGAGCAGCCGGCCGGCCGCCTCGCCGCAGCGATCGGCGGCGAGGCGGAGCGGGCCGCCGAGGTGTTCCTTCACGCGGCGCGGCTGGTGGCCGACACGCTTCAAGTCGCCGTCTTCGTCTGCTTTGCACTGGTCGTCTCATGGCAATTGACACTGGCGGCGGCGGCGATCGGCGCCGGCGTCGCTCTCGTTTTGAGCGGCCTCGCCCGCTTCTCGCGCGTCGCCGGTCATCGCAAGACGGAAGTGCTGTGGTCGCTCACCAACCGGCTGGTCGAGGCCGTCGCGTGGATGAAGCCGCTCAAGGCGTCCGGGCGGGAGGCGCTGCTGCGGCCGCTGCTGGAGCGCGATGCGGATGATCTCGGGCGCTCGATGCGCCGCCTGCTCGAGGCGGGGCAGGCCACGATGATCCTTCAGGAGCCGATCATCGTGACCGGCATCGCGGCTGTGCTGCTGGCCGCCGCGGTGTGGTTTGCCGTGCCGATCGACGAGCTCGCGGCGATCGGATTCCTGCTCTACCGAATCGCCTCGCGGATCGGCGCGATCCAGCGCGGCTATGTACTGGTTGTCAGCACCGGGAATACGCTGGTGTATGTGGCGGATGCGATCGAGCGGGCCGAGCATGCGCGCGAGGCGCACGTCGGACGCCAGCCGCCAACGCTCGCGAGCGGAATCGAGGTTGCGGGCGTGAGCCTGCGGCTCGGCGCCACGCAGGTGTTTCGGGACATGACCCTCGCGATCAAGGCCGGGCAGCTCACGGTCATCAAGGGCGCATCGGGTATCGGCAAGACGAGCCTCGTGGACCTCATCTGCGGCCTCTACGTGCCCGACTCCGGCGAGATCCGGATCGACGGGACGCCGCTCACGGAGATCGATCTGGCCCGCTGGCGGCGCCGGATCGGCTATGTGCCCCAGGACGGTGTGCTCGTGAATCAATCGGTTCTCGAGAACGTCCGCCTGCACGCCCGCGAGGTCGGACCCGACCGGGTCGAGGAGGCGCTCCGTGCGGCCTGCGCCTGGGATTTCGTCTCTGCCTTGCCGGAAGGGATGGAGACCGTGGTTGGCGAGCGGGGCGCCAAACTCTCGGGCGGACAGCGGCAGCGCCTGGCGCTCGCGCGGGCGCTGGTCCACGAGCCGCTCCTGCTCATCCTGGACGAGGCCACCACGGGCCTCGACGCGCCCACCACCTCCGAGGTCTGCCGACGGCTGCGAGAGCGGCTCGGCTCGCTGACGATCATCGTGATTTCGCACCAGTTGGAGTGGGCAGAGATCTCTGCTCAAGTAATTGATCTCGATGAGCTTATCGAAGTTCGGACCGGGGGCGACAGAACCGTCGGGGCGTATGTTGCGGATATGCCACAGTAGTTAAGATTCTGCGATCCCGGACGCCTGAGGAAGCGGCGCAAGGCCTTCGAATGATGATAAAAATGGACGCGGCCCGTGCCTGGGGGCCGAGCAGAACCGTTCGTTCAGGGGAATTGAGGATGAAAAGGTTAGCCGCACTTGCGTTGGCCGGAGCAATGGCCGTCGGGTTTGCGTCAGCCGCCACCGCCCAGTCGGGCTTTTACGTTGGTGCGGGCGCCGGGGTCACGCTCATGCCGGACCCGACGGCAGACTTCACCGTTCCGAGGCAGCGATGCCTGCCGGACACGAACCTTGAACTGAATTGCACGCAGCCGTCGGCGCTTGGCGGGCCGGTGCTGCTCGGCAAGAAGGGCGGCGGTTCGATCGATCCGTCGGCGAAGCTGGATATGGACCTCGGCTTCGGCGTCGACGTGAGCGCCGGCTACGCCGGTCTGTTCATTCCGGAGTTCCGAGTCGAAGGCGAAATCAACTATCACAGCAACCAGATCAACTCCGTGACGAGCTCGTTCCTGCCGCCGCCGCACACCTTCGGCGCGACGGGCAGCATCGACGCCATCGGGTTGATGCTGAACGGCTATTATGACTTCCTGAACAGCAGTGCGTGGACGCCCTATATCGGCGGCGGCGTTGGCGCGGCGCACGTGGCGGTGAGCGACGCGGGAATTCCGGCGTCCGGCTTCCCCAGGGTCAGCGGCGGCGACTGGCAGTTCGCCTATCAGGGCATCGCGGGCGTGCGCTACAGCTTCACGCCGAACCTCTCGGCGAGCTTGGACTACCGCTACTTCGCGACGACCGATCCGAAGTTCACGTTCCACACGCCGATCGGGGCGATCACGGCGAAGACCGAGTACCGCACCCACAACATCATGCTGGGCGTGCAGTATCACTTCACGCCACCGCCGCCTCCGCCGCCACCGGCCGCGGCACCTCCGCCGCCTCCGCCTGCGGCGGCCCCGCCGCCACCGGCCCGGCAGTTCGTGGTGTACTTCGAGTTCGACAAGTCCAACCTGACGCCTGAGGGTGCCAAGGTCGTCCAGGATGCGGCCGCGGCCTACAAGGCGACGGGCTCCGCCAAGGTGGCCGTGGCGGGCTATACCGATCTCGCCGGCACGCAGCAGTACAACATCGGGCTCTCCAAGCGGCGCGCGGACACCGTGCGTGCGGCGCTGGTCAAGGCCGGTGTGCCAGACGGCGTGATCGCGGAGTCATGGCACGGCAAGCAGAACCCGGCGGTGCCGACGCCCGACGGCGTGCGCGAGCCGCGCAACCGGCGCGTGGAGATCGCGCTCTAGGCGTTGCGCGAGCACATTGGGGGGACGACGTGAGCGGCCGGGGGGAAACCTCCGGCCGCTCCGGCTTTCAGGGGACCCTCGCCGTTATCTCATAAGATGCGGCGCCAGTCCCGAGAGGCCGATCACGATCAGATAGATCGCGACAATGTAGTTGAGGAGGCGCGGGGTCAGCAGGATCAGGATGCCCGCGATGAGCGCGACCAGGGGCTCCAGCACCCGCATATTGACCACCATCATGGCAGGCTCCGTATTGTTCTGCGAAATGAGAAACGGCCCGCGCGCGTCGGCGGAGCCGTGATCATTCTAGGACGGGCGGTGCGGCTCCCCTAGCCCGGCCGCTTCTTGTCCTGATAGACCGCTAGGCTGCCGATGGAGTTGCCGCCGTCCACGCTGAGCGTCGCGCCGGTGACGTAGCCGCCCTTCGCGGAGCAAAGGTAGAGGATCGCGTTGGCGACGTCGGCCTGGGTCGTACCGCGTCCGAGCGGGATCTGGCCGAGCGTCGCATCGACATGGGCGGGCGTCAGGGGACTCGCGGTGCTGCCGGGCGCAAAGCCCGGCTCGACGGCGTTGACCCGGATGCCGAACTCCGCGAGCTCCAGCGCAAATCCCTTGGTGAGCCGGTCGAGCGCCGTCTTCGAGAGGCAGTAGGGCGCCACCGTCCGGCGCATCTTGCGCGCGGCGCCCGAGGAGATGTTGACGATGTTCCCGGGCTGGCGCGCCGCAATCATCTGCCGGGCGAAGCCGCGCGAGATCAGGAACGGGGCGCGCAGGTTGACGCCGAGGATGCGGTCCCACTCCGCTGCGTCGATGTCGATCAGGAATCCGCTGGGATAGACGCCGGCGTTGTTGACCACCACGTCAGGCGCGCCCCAGGCCTCGCCCACGTCGGCGACCAGCGAATCGATCGATGTGGCATCGGTGAGCTCGGTCCGATGGGTGAGACCGCCTCTTTCCGAGATGCCGAGCGCGTCCGCGAGCGCGCGCAGCCCGGCCCCCTCGCGGTCGCTGAGGCAGAGCCGTGCGCCCACCTGGGCGAAGGCGTCGGCGATCCACCGGCCGAGCACGCCGCAGGCGCCGGTGAGCACAACCTTGCGCCCGCGGAACTCGTCGCCCCACGACCTCGCTTCGAATGCACCCGGTGCCGCCATGATGTAGTCCGTGCCTTTGCTCACGTCCGATGCTCCAGGAAGGCGATCGCCTCGTCGACCTGGGTCTCCATCATGGCGTAGCCGCCGAGCGTCGGACAGCCGAAGCTCAGGGCGTGCCGCATGATGGGCGTCGGCTCGCTCTTCACCACTGCGTCGAAGACGACGGTCGCGGGGTCGAGACGGCCGAGCGGGGCCGGCAGCCCATCTCCGGCGGCCATGCCGACCGGGCTCGCGTTCACGATGATGTCATGGCCTTGACCCGTCGGCGCTACAACGACCGCACGGCACTCCGGATAGAGCCGCTTGACGCGCGCCGCGAGAGCTTCGGCCTTTCCCGGCTGAGCGTCGGCGAGGGCGATGGCCGCGGCACCTGCCTCGGCCAGCGCAACGGCGATGGCGCTGCCGACGCCGCCCGCGCCGATCAGCATGACCCGCCGCCCAGCGATGGGGTGGCTCGCCTTCAGCAGCGCGCGCACCAGGCCGCGGCCGTCGAACATATCGCCGGCCCATTTGCCGTCGGCGTCCCGGCGCATCGCGTTGATCGCGCCGACCTTCTCGCCCATGGGCATGAGCCGGTCCACGTGCGAGAGGACCCGCGCCTTGTAGGGGACCGTGATCACGAGTCCATCGAGATTCGCGAGTGCCTTGAGGCCGCGCACCGTCTCGTCGAAGCGGTCCGGCAGCACGTGCAGGGGCACCAGGATCGCATTGCGCCCGACTGCCCGGAACCGCCCGGTATAGAGGCGCGGCGAGCCTACCTGGACGATGGGGTCGCCGATGATGCCGTAGAGGCGCGTCGCGCCATCCACGATCGGCGGCTCGGCGGCGGCGCTCATCCCTCGATCGAAGTCCCGTCCAAAGCCCGTGACGCCACATCCATTCCTGGCCTACCATCCCTGGAAAAGAGGCGGCCAGTCTGGCACGCCACCCGAAGAAGCGCGAGGAATGCCTGAGACATGACGAGCGCCCCCGCTCCACGCCCGCGCGTGCTGGTGACCGGTGGTCGCCGCGGTATCGGCCGAGGCATCGCCTGGGCCTTCGCCGAGAACGGCTATGACGTCGTGGTCAACGACCTCGTCGAAGACGCGCTTGTCGCCGAGACGCTCACGGGCATTCACGACCGCGGCGGCGGGGCCGCGTTTCTCCCGGGCGACATCGCCGATCTCGGCCAGCACGCGGGCCTCATCGAGCGCGCCTTCGCGGCCTTCGGAGGCCTCGAGGTGCTGGTCAACAACGCGGGCATCCAGGTGGCGAAGCGCCAGGACATGCTGGAAACCACGCCCGAAAGCTTCGACGCCCTGATGGCGACGAACCTGCGCGGTCCGTTCTTCCTGACGCAGAAGCTTGCCAAGCGCTGGCTCGCCGAGCCGCCGCGGGCGCGCGCGGTGATCAACATCGCCTCGGTCAACAGCGCGATGCCCGCCATCAATCGGGCGGAGTACTGCATCAGCAAGACCGGCGTCTCCATGATGACGGAGCTTTTCGCGGTCCGCCTCGCCGAGGCCGGCGTCGGTGTGTTCGAGATCCGGCCGGGCATCATCCGCACCGACATGACGGCGGGTGTCCGCGACGCCTACGATCGGATGATCGCCGACGGCGTCGCGCCGGTGCGGCGCTGGGGCGAGCCCAAGGACATCGGGCGCGCCGCCGTGGCGCTGGCCCGCGGCGATTTCCAGTTCAGCACCGGCAGCGTCGTCCACGTGGACGGCGGACTGCACATCCATCGCCTCTGACGGGACGCCGTGAGCGCGCGCCACCGCCTCGCGATCATCGGCCTCGGCATGGCTCTGAAGCCGCACATCCGGAGCCTCGAAGAGCTGGCGGACCGGGTCGAGATCGCCGCCTGCCACTCGCCGAGCGCCGAGCGCCGCAAGGCTTTCGCGGCCGCCCACGGCTACCCGGTGGCGGAAGATATCGAGCGCATCCTGCAGGACCGCACCATCGAGATTGCGGTGATCTTGACCCCGCCAAACACGCATCTCGAGCTGGTCGAGCGCTGCGCCGCCGCCGGCAAACACGTGCTCCTGGAGAAGCCGATCGACGGCACCGCCGCCCGCGCGCGCCGCGCGGTCGAGGCCATGGAGCAGTCGGGGCGACGCCTCGCGATCGTCTTCCAGCATCGCTTCCGCGCGGTGTCGCGGTGTCTCGCGGCGCTCGTGCGGTCCGGCGAGCTCGGCCGGCTCGTCTCGGGCTCGGCCTCGGTGCGCTGGTGGCGCCCGCCGGCTTATTTCGCCGAGGCCGGCCGCGGAATGAAGGCGCGCGACGGCGGCGGCGTGCTGCTGACCCAGGCTATCCACACCCTCGACCTCTTCCAGAGCCTCGCGGGCCAGATCGCGGAGGTCGCAGCCTTTGCCGGGACCTCGCCGCTCCGCAAGATCGATACCGAGGACGTCGTCGGCGCAGGCGTGCGCTTTGCCGGCGGCGCGATCGGCACAATCGATGCCACGACCGTCGCCTATCCCGGCTTCGCCGAGAGGATCGAGCTTGCCTGCGAGCACGCGACAGCGCAGCTCAACGCCGAGACGCTCGATGTGTGGTTCAAGGATGGCCGGCATTTGCGCGAGGGCGGCCAAGCCTCGAACAGCGGGGGCGCCGACCCCATGGCCTTTTCGCACGAGGCGCACAAGGCGCTGATCTCGAATTTCCTCGACGCGATCGACGGCAACCGCGACCCCGTGACCCACGGCCGCGAGGCGCTCAAGGTCCAGGTGCTGATCGAGGCGCTGCTGCGCTCGGCGGAGCAGGGGCGGGCGGTCAAGATCGCCTAGGCGAATCCGCCACGCGAGGCGTCACGTCGAGGGGCAACCGCGTCCGGGAGGCGCCATGGGCAAGCGATGGCTTGGACTATTCGGGTTGCTGGCGATGCTCGCAGCTCCGGCCTTGGCGTGCGCCGCGGAGACATTGTTCGTGGTTGTCACCCGCGAGGAGCCGCAGGTACAGGGTATGGCGATGATCCTGAGCCTGCAGGCGCTCAGGCATCAGACCGCGGTCCGGGTCCTGCTGTGCGGTCCCGGCGGCGATCTCGCCTTCACCGGCTACGACGGGCCGACGCTGAAGCCGACGGCCCAGACGGCGCAGCAGATGCTGCAGGCCGTGATCCAGGCCGGCGCCAAGGTCGAGCTCTGCCCGCTCTACCTGGCGAATTCAGGCGGTCGCACCGAGACAGAGATGATCCCGGGCGTGACCATCGCCTCGCCGGCTGCGATCGGGGACTTCATGGATCAGCCCGGCGTCCGGTATTTCACGTTCTAGGCGGGCGCCTCCTTGCGCTCGAGCGGCGCCATCCGGCCGTCCTCGCGGAGGTGGCAGGCGACCCGGCGACCGGGAGCGACTTCGCGCAGGCTGGGCTCCTCGCTCCGGCAGCGCGCGATCGCGAAGGGGCAGCGGGTGTGGAAGCGGCAGCCCGAGGGCGGGTTGATCGGGCTCGGCACGTCGCCCTCGATCACCAGCCGCGCCCGCCGCACCCGCGGGTCCGGCACCGGCGCGGCCTCGATCAGCGCCTGGGAATAGGGGTGCAGCGGGTTCGCGAAGATCTCGTCCTTGAGCGCGATCTCGACGATGCGGCCGAGGTACATGACCGCAATGCGATGCCCGATGTGCTCGACCACGCCGAGATCGTGGGAGATGAAGAGATAGGTGAGCTTGAGCTGCTCCTGCAGGTCCATGAGCAGGTTCAGCACCTGCGCCTGCACGGATACGTCGAGCGCCGACACTGGCTCGTCCGCGATGATCAGGTCTGGGTTGACTGCGAGGGCGCGCGCGATGCCGAGGCGTTGGCGCTGGCCACCGGAGAACTCGAAGGGATAGCGGCGCATAGCGTCGGCACGGAGCCCCACGCGCTCCAGCACCGAGACGACTCGCGCCTCGCGCTCGGAACCCGGCATCTGCTCGAAGTTCTCCAGCGGCTCGGCGACGATGGCGCCCGCGGTGAGCCTCGGGTTCAGCGAGGCATAGGGGTCCTGGAACACCATCTGGACGTGGCGGCGGTAGGCCCGCATCGCGTCCTGGTCGAGCGTGGTGATGTCGACGCCATTGAGCACCACGCGACCGCCGGTCGGCTCCAGGAAGCGCAGGATGAGCTTTCCGACCGTGGACTTGCCGCAGCCGGACTCGCCCACGAGGCACAGGGTCTCACCGGGCTCGATCACGAACGAGACGCCGTCGACCGCCTTGACCTGTGCCACCGTCCGTCGCAACAGGCCGCGCTGCACGGGGAAGTGCTTGCGCAGCGACTCCACGGCGAGGACGGGGCCGGTCATGTCGCGAGCACCCGATCCACGTGCCAGCAGGCGGCCCAATGGCCTGCTGCGTGCTCCGCGAGCGGCGGCGCCTCGCCGCGGCAGCGCTCGGAGGCGAAGCTGCAACGCGGCGCGAAGGGGCAGCCCGGAATCGGCTCACGGAGCGACGGCACGATGCCGGGGATCTCCTGGAGCCGCCGGGCGGAGCTTGCCGTGCGCCGGCGCGGGATCGACGCCATGAGTCCGCGCGTATAGGGGTGCATGGGTCGGTCGAAGAGTTCCAGCACCTGCGCTTCCTCCACCTTGCGTCCCGCATACATCACGATCACGCGCTGGCAGGTTTCCGCCACTACGCCGAGATCGTGGGTGATCAGTATCACCGCCGCGCCGAACCGTCCCTTGAGCTCCAGCATCAGCTTGAGGATCTGCGCCTGGATCGTCACGTCGAGGGCCGTGGTGGGTTCGTCCGCGATCAAAAGGCGCGGATTGCAGCAGAGCGCCATGGCGATCATCACGCGCTGCCGCATGCCACCGGAGAACTGGTGCGGGTAGTCTCGCGTGCGGCGCTCGGCGTCGGGGATACGCACCAGACGCAGCATCTCGACCGCATGCGCCATCGCCTCGGTCCGGCTCTTTCGCTGGTGGATCACCGCGGCCTCGGCGATCTGTTCGCCGACGGTCAGCACCGGGTTGAGCGAGGTCATCGGCTCCTGGAAGATCATCGCGATGCGGTTCCCGCGGATCTCGCGCATCTCGGCCTCCGAGAGCGCCAGCAGGTCCCGGCCGTCGAAGCGGATGCTCCCGGAGACCGTGCGCCCGAGCTTCGGCGGCAGCAGGCGCATGATCGAGAGCGCCGTCACGCTCTTGCCGCAGCCGGACTCGCCGACGATGCCGAGGGTCTCGGCGGGCGCCACGGAGAAGCTCACGCCGTCGACCGCGCGGGTGACGCCGTCGAGCGTGAAGAAATGCGTGCGCAGGTCATCGACGCGGAGCAGCGCCTCCGGCATGGCTCACATCCGGCGAGCGAGGCGGGGATCGAGCCGATCGCGCAGGCCGTCGCCCATCAGGTTGACCGCGAGCACGACCAGCGCGAGGCAGGTGCCGGGGAAGAAGATCGTCCAGGGCGCGCTCGCGAGGAACAGCCGGCTCCCCGCGATCATGTTGCCCCAGGTCGGAATCTCCGGCGGCACGCCCGCGCCCAGGAAGGAAAGGCCGGCCTCCGTCAGGATGGCCGAGGCCATCACGTAGGTCGCCTGCACCACGAGCGGCGCGATGGTGCTGGGCAGGATGTGGCGCAGGATGATCTTGTGATGCCGGCTGCCGCCGCCGATCGCGGCCTCGATGAAGGGCTGCTCGCGCGTGCTCAGCACGACCGAGCGCACCAGCCGGACCACGCGCGGAATCTCCGGAATCGAGATTGCCACGATGACGATGCCGACGCTGGCCTTGTTGAGCGACACGAGCGCGATCGCCAGCAGGATCGAGGGGATCGCCATGAGTCCGTCCATCAGCCGCATCACCGGTGCGTCGACCCTGCGGTAGTAGCCAGCGATGAGACCGATCGCGAGTCCGAACGTGATCGCCAGCACCGCGACGGCGAGACCCACCACCAGCGAGATGCGCGCGCCGAACACCGTGCGGGCAAAGACGTCACGGCCGAGATGGTCCGTCCCGAACCAGTGGAGCGCCGAGGGTCCGTGCAGACGTTCGGACGGATTGAGGAACTGCGGATCGCCAGCGATCACGCCCGCGGCGAGGGCGATCAGCGCCATGAACGCGAGCAGGCCGGCGCCCGCGACGATGGTGGGGTTGCGGCGCGCGAACCTCCGGAGCTGCCAGAGACGGTCGGGCGCGGTACGAGGGAACTCGGTGACCACCGCCATCTCAATACCGGATGCGAGGGTCGAGCAGAGTGTAGGAGAGGTCGACGGCCAGGTTCACCAGCACGTAGATGCCGGAGAACACCATGATGACGCCCTGGATGATCGGATAGTCGCGCCGGGTGATGGCGTCCACCACCAGCCGGCCGACGCCGGGAATGTTGAAGACGGTCTCGGTGATCACCACGCCGCCGATCAGCAGCGCGACGCCGATGCCGATCACGGTCACGATGGGCACCGCCGCGTTCTTGAGCGCGTGCTTGAGCAGCAGGGGCCGAGCCGCCACGCCCTTGGCGCGTCCCGTGCGGATGTAGTCCTCGGCAAGCACGTCCAGCATGGTGGCACGGGTGATCCGGGCGATCAGCGCGACGTAGGCGAGGCCGAGCGCCACCGACGGTAGCACGAGGTTCTCGAGCCATGGCACCACGCCCTCGGCGATCGGCGTGTAGCCCTGGACCGGTAGCCATTTGAGCGTGATCGCGAAGACGAAGATCAGGAGATATCCCACCACGAACACGGGCACCGAGAAACCAAAGACGGCGAAGCCCATGACGAACCGGTCGATCATCGTGCCGGCCCTGGCGGCGGCCATGACGCCCATGGAGATCGCCAGCACCACCGCGACGGACAGTGTTGTGGCCGCGAGCGACACCGTCGGCTCCGCGCGCTGGGCGATGAGGGTCGCCACCGGCTCGTTCCAGAACATGGATCTGCCGAGATCGCCGTGGAGCAGGCTTCCGGCCCAGACCAGGAATTGCCGCCAGAGCGGCTCGTCGAGCCCCAGCGCCTTGCGGATCTGCGCGATGTTCTGCGGCGTCGCGTTGTCGCCGGCGATGATCGCCGCGGGATCCCCGGGCGCCAGATGCAGCAGCAGGAACACGAACAGCGCCACGATCGCCACCACCGGCAGCATCGACAGCAGGCGTCGCGCGATGTAGGCGGTCATGCTTGGAAAGGAGCGCGGCGGGCGCCCTCACCCTCCCATCGCCGGGCGGCGATGGGTCCCCCCCTCTCCCACTGACGTGGGCGAGGGGTAAGGAGAGCAAGGGGCCCGTCGCGTAGCGGCGGGAGGGTGAGGCTGGAGAGGGAGCCGCCGACCAAACTCACGTCTTCTCGACGTGCCACCAGGGGATGATTTCGGGGACCGGCAGGACACCGTTGAGGTTCTTGCGCATGGCGGCCGGCTGCACCCATTGCCCGTAGTAGAGCTGCGGTATGAAGGTCCAGGCGTTGGCCTGAAGCTCGCGCGCGACAGCCTTGCGTGCGTCCAGCGTGTCAGCGAGCGCCCACTTGTCGCGAAGTTCCTCCTGCTTCGCATCGGAAGGCCAGCCGAACCAAGCCTTGTCGCCGTTCGCCGCATGCGCCGAAAGCAGGATCGGGCTGCCGACGGCGGCGGCGCCGGACCAGGTAATGAAGATGTCCCAGCCGCCCTGGTCGTCCGGACCCTTGTTCGCGCGCCGCTGCACCACGTTCGACCAGTCCATCGCCTCCACCTGGACGTTGAGGCCGGCCTGGCGCATCTCCTGGGCCAGGACCTGGGCCGTGTTGCTCATGATCGCGATGTTGGTCGCCTGAAGGAGCACGATCGGCTTGCCGTCGTAGCCCGCCTCCTTGAAGAGCTGCTTCGCCTTCTCGTAGTTCTGGCCGCCCTTGAACCAGTCGGTGTTGGCGTCGTTCTCCATCGGCGTACCGCAGCCGAAATAGGCGCCGCAGGTCTTCCAGTAGTGCGACTCGCCGAAGCTCGCCTTCATCATGTCGGACTGGTTTACGATATAAAGCATCGCCTGCCGCGCCTTCTCGTTGTTGAAGGGCGGGTGCAGGAAGTTCAGGCGGATCTGGCCCACGTTACCGAGCGGGTTCAGCACCTCGAGCTTGACGTTCTTGTCGCTCTCGAGCTGGCCGATCAGGTCGGTCGGCGGCACCTCGTAGAAGTCGATCTCGCCGGCCTCCAGCGCCGCCACCGCGGTCTGGGCGTCCGGCATGTTGATAAAGATCACGCGGTCGAGTTTGACCACTTTGCCGCCGGCGATGCCGGAGGCGGGCTCGCTGCGGGGCACGTATTTGGGGTTCTTGTCGTAGACGTATTGCGTGCCGGGCTTGGTCTCGTCGAGGTTGAGGATGAAGGGACCGGACCCAACGACCTGATCGATCTTCTGCATCGGGTCGGTTTCGGCTTCCTTCTTGCGCATCATGAAGCAGATCGGCGTTGCCGTCTTGGCGAGCACGTCGAGCACCAGCCCGTATGGCTCCTTGAGCTCGATCGTGAAGGTCTTGGAGTCCTTGGCCTCGATGCCTTTGACCCGCAGCATCATGTGCTGGCCGCCGCCATCCCGCGCGGCCCACCGCTTGAGCGAGGGCACGATGTCCGCCGAGGTGACATCCGTGCCGTCCGTCCATTTGAGCCCTTCGCGGAGCTCGAAGGTGTAGAGGAGCTTGTTGTCCGAGACGCCCCACTTGCTCACCATCTGCGGCTGCGGCTTCTGGTCGCCGTCGATGCCGAACAGCGTGTCGTAGACCATGCCGCCGTGATAGGCGGACATGTTCGCGGTGGTCCAGATGGGATCGTAGGTCGGGATGTCGCCGTGGAAGACGGCGCGCACCGTACGGGCGGGACTCGGCTGAGCCCTAGCGCGCCGGATCGCGGGCGCGGCGATGACGGCGGCGCTGGCGAGGCCGCCTTGGACGACGATGCGACGGGTGATCCTGGTCATGAGTTGCCCTCCCTGATGCGCCGCCGGGTTGGCTTGTCGTGCTGTCCCCCCGAGGCTGCACCATTAAGTCACTTGGCCGTCGGGGCTGCAACTGCTCAGAGGATCAGGCTCGGCCGCGTGTGCTCGTCGAGCGGCCAGATCGGCCGGGCGACCTTCGTATAGGGGATCTTTCGATAATCGCGGCTCAGCGGCCCGTCGGAATCGATGTAGATCACCCGCTTCGCGATCGGGCCGAAGGCAGCCATGAAGTGGTTGGTGGATTTCACCACGACCATCCTCTTGGAGCGCGGATCGAGGCCCAGGTTGGTGAACAGCTCGAGGCCGAGCGCCTGAGTGCGGTTGCTGATCAGGACGACGTCGATGCCGCCGATCCGCACCGCCGCGCACTCGCCGAGCGGCACTTGGGTCGGCCCGAAGCTCTGCCAGCAATCCCGCTTGAGCCCGACCACCTTGACGCGGGCGTCGATCGGCACGCCGGAGGTCGGTCCGATCTTGCCGCCGAGCCGTAGCGCGAACTCGGTGCCGAGCCCTGCATCGAAGCAGAGCCGCACCGCGATCGGGTCCCAGATCGGACCGAGCGCCGCGTCCTGCGCCTGCCGCTCCATCAGCCGACGCAGGATGGTGGTGTTGTCCGAGGGTGCGCCGCCGCCGGCATTGTCGGCGGGGTCCGCCATTACAACGGGAGACTCATTGGTCTCGAGCGCCGCAGTGATGCCGTCGTCGACGCCGAAGTAGCTCGGCATGGTCTTGCCGCGCATGGAGACGAACTCCTGGCCGATGGCGGTGGCAAGCGCGTCGCCTTTCGCCTTGTCTTTGTCCATCACCACGAGGATGCGGCCGCCGAGCTCCGCGACGTCGGCGTAGGGAAAGCAGTGCCCGATCGAGATCGAGAGCACGCCGTCCTTGCCCTCCATGGCCTTGATCTTGTCCACGAAGGCGCGCATGAGCGGCAGCGTCGTGGGATAGCTGCCGATTTGCCGACAGTCGTACATCGACGTGACCGGCTTCACCTGACCGCGCAGCGTCTTCAGCACGATATCCAGCAGATCCTCGGCGCGGTCGACCACGTCGGTGTGTGGAAATTCCTTGTAGAGGATGATCACGTCGGCGAGGCGCACCCGCTTCAATGTGAGATGGCAGTGCGGGTCGAGCTCGACGCCGATGACAGTCTTGGGGCCGACCAGCGCGCGCACACGCTCGATGACGTCGCCTTCGACGTCGTCGTAGCCATGCGCCACCATGGCGCCATGCAGGCCCAGGAGCACCCCGTCGACGGGCAGCGCCGCCTTGAGCTGGCCCAGGATCTCGTCGCGCATGAACTCGTAGTCGGCCCGGTTGGTGGTGCCGGCGGGGCTCGCGGCGAAGCAGCTGCCCTCGATCAGGGTGAAGCCCTCGGCCTTGGCGCGCCGGCGCGCGACCCAGAGCGGCGCCGTGCACATGAGCGGCGTCTCCTCGGGATGCTCGCCCGGGCGGACGAACACACTCTCCTTGTATCCCTCGAGGCTGGTCGGCAGCGGCGAGAAGGTGTTGGTCTCGGTCGCGATGGTGGCGGAAAACAGTCGCATTCAGCTCCCCCGGATCATGCCTAGGCATTCTTGCCCGGCGGCCGCAGGAGTGGCAAGGAAACCGTCCTGGAAAGACGCGGGGGAAGAAGGCCATGAGTAAGCCATCGCACATCTGGACCGACATCGACTACGACAAGCCGGGCAAGCAGGTGGGCTGGCTGCACCTGCCGCATTCCGTCACGCGCTCCGCCTACGGCACGCTGATGCTGCCGATCGCGGTGATCGCCAACGGGCGCGGCCCCACCGCCTTCTTCATGGCCGGCAACCACGGCGACGAGTACGAAGGCCAGATCGCGCTCACAAAGCTGATCCGGACGCTGGAGCCTTCGGAGATCCAGGGACGGGTGATCGTCCTGCCGGCAGCGAACCTGCCGGCCGCGCTCGACAGCGCGCGGGTGTCGCCGATCGACCAGGGCAATCTCAATCGCTCATTCCCCGGTGATCCCGACGGCGGGCCGACGCAGCAGATCGCCCACTACATCGACAGCATGCTGTTTCCGATGGCGTCGCTGTTCCACGATTTTCACTCCGGCGGAACCTCGCTCGACTACATACCCTTTGCGAGTGTCCACGAAGGCGACGATGCCGCGGTGAACGCGAAGGGGATCGCGGCGCTCAAGGCCTTCGGCGCGCCGTTGTCGGTGATCTGGCGGAGCCATCGGGATCCGCGCTTCTCCCCGCTGGCCGCCATGAAGCACGGCATTCCCGCTCTGGGTGGCGAGTTCGGCGGCGGCGGCGGCGTGACCCGCAGCGGCGTCGAGCTGGTGTCCCGGGGCGCCCGCCGGTTGCTCGCGCACCTCGGCATCGCGGCGCCGGTCGGCGAAGCCGCGCCCCCGCCCACCCGGCTCGTATCGATTCCGAGCCGGGATTACTTCGTCTATGCGCCGGAGCCGGGCCTGTTCGAGCCCGCGGTCGAGCTCGGCGACGTCGTGAAGCGCGGGCAGCTCTGCGGCGAGGTGCATTTCGTTGACAATCCCGCCCGGCCGGCCGCACCCTGCTATTTCAAGGCGGACGGCTTCGTGATCTGCAAGCGCCACCTCGGCCGCGTGGAGCGCGGCGACTGCGTGACCCACTTGGCGGTGGACAGCCCCGGCTAGAGCCTCTACGCACCGATCGAGGGCGCCGGTGGTGGCCGCGCTCAAAGCGCTCGCATCGCTTCAGCAAGGCGCTCGAGGCCGGGTTTGAATTGGGCGGGCTCACCCGCGAAGGTGAGGCGGATGAAGCCCTCGCCGCGAGCGCCGAACTCGGTGCCGCTCCGCACGGCGACGCCGTGCTTGAGGCAATGCTCGGTCAGCGCTTCCGACGTCATGGGCACGTTGACGCGCACAAAGACGTAGAAGGCGCCCTCGGGCTTCTCGCAATGGAGCCCCGGCATCGCGTTGACCAGCTCGCACATGATCTCGCGCCGGCGCGCATATTCGTCGAGCATGCGGCCGGGCCAATTGGTCTTGGTGGTGAAGGCGGTAACCGCCGCTTTCTGGCCGATGGTGGTCACGAACCCCACGGAGGTCCGATGGATCACCGCCACGGCCTTCAAGAGGCCGCCGCGCGCCGCGACGTAGCCGACCCGCCAGCCCGTCATCGCGAAGGTCTTGGAGCAGGTGTTGATGACGATGGTGCGGTCGGCGAGCGCCTCGAAGCGCGCTGCGGAGATCATGCGCCGCCCGTCGTAGACCAGGTGATCGTAGGCCTCGTCCGCGATCAGCAGAAGGTCGTGGCGCCGCACGAAATCCGCCACCGCGCGCATTTCCGCCTCGGTGAAGACGATGCCCGTGGGGTTGACGGGATTGTTCAGCACCAGCATGCGCGTACGTGGCGTGACGGCCTGCTCGAGCGCCGCCATGTCCAAGCGGAGCTTGTCGGTCCAGGGCACGAACACCGGCACCGCGCCCGCCGAGCGCGCCACGTCCCAATAGAGGGAATAGCAGGGGTCGTACAGCAGCACTTCGTCGCCGGGATCGAGGTAGGCCACCATGCTGGCGTAGATGCCGGAGGCGGCGCCGTTGGTGATCAGCACGTGGTCGGCCTCGAAGGCCCCGCCGCCCAAAGTGGAGAGATAGCCCGCCACGGCGCGTCGGAGATCGGCCTCGCCCATTGGCGCGGAGTAGTGGGTCTGGCCGCCACGGATCGCGGCGATGCCGGCCTCGCGGATATGGTCGGGCGTATCGAAGCTGGGGTCGCCGCTCGCGAGCGAGATCACACCTGCACCCGGCCGCGACAGCTTCTTCGCGCGCTCGGAGCCGCTCAACCGCTCGACCGCTTGCGACGCTCTGATCAGGGCTCTCTCCTCTGACGGGCGCCAAGCGGGAAGACGCTGGAACCCCCTTGGCATTGGAAATATGCCGGCTACTCTGCCGATGAACGGCGCGAATGTGTGGTGCTACAAATCGCCGTGTCAAGGCGCGCCGCCGCGCCGTGGGAGGGTTTCCAGCAGCATGGCCACGCCAATCACGCTCAAGACCGCGCTTGGTCCCTACGACAACGTGCGCGCGCTTCGGGACGGCTCGGTCCGCTCGGACCGGGTGAGGTTCGACTTCGTCGAGGTCGATCCGATCACCCGCGCGTTCCGGCGCATGGCCCGCGACCTTGAGTTCGACCTGACGGAGATGGCGATCACCACGCATGCGCTCGCCCATGCGTTCCAGAAGCCGATCACCGCGCTCCCGATCGTGGTCGCGCGCGGCTTCCATCACGGCTCCATCGTCTGCACCCATGCCTCGCCGATCCGCGGTCCCGCCGATCTCGTGGGCCGAAAGGTGGGCGTGCGTGCGTGGTCGCAGACCACCGGCGTCTGGATCCGCGGCATCATGAAGGCCGACTACGGCCTCGAGCCCTCGAGCATGACCACCGTGACCGAGGAGGACGCGCACGTCCGCGAGTACCAGGATCCGCCCCATGTGGTGCGGGCAGCCGCCGGCAAGACGCTCCGCGGCATGCTGGAGGCGGGCGAGATCGACGCGGCCATCGCCTTGCGGCCGGTGCCGGTGCCCGGGGATTTCCGCACCGTGATTCCCGATGCGGCGGCCGCCGAGGCCGCGTGGTACCGCAAGACCGGTGTCTATCCCGTCAATCACGTAGTCTCGGTCAAGACGGTACTGCTTCGGGAGCATCCCTGGCTGGGCGCCGAGCTGCTCTCGCTGTTCACGGCCGCCAAGGAGCGCGCGCAAGCCCGGGCTCCGGCGCCGAAACCGGGGAGCGCCGAGGCGCGGCTCCGCGCGCTCGTGGGCGAGGACACGATGCCCTACGGCATGGCCCGCAATCGTGCGGGGATCGAGATGCTTCTCGGGTTTGCGGCCGAGCAGTCGCTGACTCCGCGGGTCTATCGGGTGGAGGAGCTGTTCGATCCCGGGACGCTCTCGTCCTAAGGAACCAGGAAAGGAAATCTCGGTGGCTGACATCCCTCGACTGAACGGCGTCATCAAGGCGCTCGAGAGCGGCAAGCCGGCGTTCGCGACGTTCTCCACGGCGGAGATCGAGGCCGCGCAGGCGATCGCAGCGGCGCCCTATGACGCCGTGGTGTTCGAGATGGAGCACAATCCCTACGACATCAAGGCGCTCCGGGATTGCATGCAGTACATGCTGGACCGAGCCGAGATCGCGAAGTCCGGCAGCGTCGCTCCGTTGGTCGCGCCCTTCGTACGCATCCCGCCGAACGGCGGCGAGCTCAATCAGTGGACCGCGAAGCAGGTGCTCGATGTCGGCGTCTACGGCATCATCTGGCCCCATGTGAGCACGGTCGAGGATGCGCGGAACGCGGTCGCCGCCTGCCGCTATCCGCGGCCGCCGTCCGCCGCTCATTTCGAACCCGCGGGCCAGCGCGGCGACGCGCCGCGGCACGCCGCGCGCTACTGGGGCATCACGCAGCAGGAGTATTACGCGCGCGCCGACGTGTGGCCGCTAAACCCCAAGGGCGAGATCCTCGTGGTGATCATGTGCGAGGAGGTGCGTGCGATCAAAAACCTGCCGAAGATTCTGGAGCAGGTGCCGGGGATCGGCGTGGTGCTGATCGGCGAGGGCGATCTCTCGCAGGACCTGGGCCATCCCCGCCAGTACGATCACCCCACGGTCGCGTCGGCGATCAACGACATTCTCGCGATCTGCAAGCAGTACAAGGTTCCCTGCGGCCATCCCCACGTCGATACGAAGAACGTCGAGGGGCTGATCCAGCAGGGCTACCGCTGGCTGATGCCTGCGCCTGTGCGGTCCTTCGGCGCGCTCGAGGCCGGGCGCCGCCTCGCGGGCCGGAGCCGGAGCTGAGACGCGCGGCGGCGACCGCTCGCGTATTCGAGCACGAGCAGGATTGCCAGGCCCGCCGCCCTCTGGGAAATTAACCATGCCGCCGTTGGGATGTGCGGGGGGAAACCGTGGGGCTCGGAAGATCCGTCTTTCTGCTTGTGCTCGCAGTGGGCATCGCGACGGCGTCGGAGGCAGCGGCCATCGACTGCGTGCAGTATGTGAAATCATCCTCGCGGTTCGAGTTATCGGGCAATGCATGGTCATGGTGGGACCGCGCGGACGGCGTCTATGACCGCGGCAGTGCGCCTCGCCCGGGCGCGGTGCTGGTGTTCGAGCGGACGCGACGCATGCCCGCCGGCCACATCGCGCTGGTTTCACGCGTGGTCGACCGGTACACCGTGCTGATCGATCACGCCAACTGGTCGGCGATCGGCGGCGGCGACGGGCAGATCCACCGCGGCGTACCCGCGATCGACTGCTCGCCGCGCCGCGACTGGTCGGCAGTCTGCGTGTGGAATACCGAGTTTCAGTCCTTCGGCCGGCCCTACGCCACGGCCGGATTCATCTATCCGGGATAGAAAGCGGAAAACGGCGCTTACGCGCGCAGCTCCTGGGCGTGCTCAGCGACATGCGGAGCGAATTGAGTGGCCGGTGCAAGCGGAAGTTTCGAAGCATTGGCGTTGGCGCCCAGCTCGACCTGGAGCACTACCTGCACCTGTGCGTACTCGATTAGGGCGTTGATCACGCCGTAGCTCGCCTCAGGGCGCTCCTCCATTCGCCTAAACAGGCGCCGGACCATTGCGGCTTCCGCGGTCCCCAGTTCCCCAACGCGAAACGCAACGCTCACGGCATCGAGGTCCACTCGGCGAGCGCCGGAGCCGACACGACTGCGCAAAACGCAGCGGTGCTTCACGCCAAAGCTATCGAGGAAAAGGTTAACTCTCGCCTCGAAGGGCTCGGGTGAATAGAGCGCCCGACAGAGCGCCGCCCCGCCGCGCTGTAGCTCGTCGCGCGACATGCCCAATGGGACGATGTTCGTCCTCCACGGGCCGGCGATCACCTGCGATGCAACGTCATTTTCCTCCGAGAGGCGCCCGGCCTTCTTCAAACGGGCGAACAGCGCTGTTGCCGCGGGTGCCACCAAGGCTCCCATGGTAAACACCGGCACGGCACATCTCATCGCGAACTCATACTGCCGCGCGAAGATTCCGGCGTCGTCGCCATCGAAGCCGACGATCATGCCGGCTTCGACGTACATGCCGTGCTCGACGAAGCGTAGGATCTCCGCGGCGAGGTCGCGCCGCAGATTCTGGCGCTTCTTTGCGATTCGCAGCGCCTCCTCGTTCGGCGTTTCGATCCCGATGTAGACATGCGCCATGCCGGCGTCGGTGCACATCCTCAGCAATTCTTCGTCGCCCGCCGCATCAATCGAGACCTGGGTGGAGAACTGCACGGCGCCGTCCGGCTGTCGCCGGTTCCAGTCTGCGAGCGCGGCCAGGAGTTCCTTGGTGCGCGCCCGGTACACGGTGAAATTGTCGTCGGCGAGAAACACGCTCCGGTAGCCGAGGCGGTAGAGCTGGTCGAGCTCGGCGAGGACCTGTGGGATCTCCTTGTGCCGCTGCTTGCGGCCGAGGTAGGCGATCACATCGCAGAATTCGCACTCGAACGGGCAGCCCCGCGAGGTCTGCAGGGTTCCGGTCAACGCCGCATGGTTCGGATAGAGATCCCAGCGGGGCATCGGCGAGCGGGAGAGGTCGGGCTTTGTCCCGACATACTCGACCTTCCAGTCGCCTGATCGCAGGTCGGCGAAGAAGCCTTCCGCGATCTCCTCGATCTCACCGCGCACGAGGATATCGCAGTGCGGACGCACGACATCGGGGCTCAAGGAGGCAAACGACCCGCCGATTATGACGCATGCTCCCTGCGCGCGGAATCTGGTGGCGATTTCTCGCATGCGGCCCCACTGGCTGATCTTGCCGGTCAGGGCGACGAAGTCGGGCCGCTTCGAAAAGTCGACCGGCTCTATCGAATCCTCGCAGAGGGAGATGTCAAAGTCCGGTGGCACGAATCCGGCCACCGTAACGACCGCCAGATCGGCAACTGCGACAACAGGGCGGAGGCCGAATTGCTCAAAGCACTCCGTGGTGTGATAGCTCGGCGCATCACACCTGGGATTGATGATGTAGATCGACTTGCCTACGGCTGTCCCCCAAGGCTCGCTGGGCGTCGCGTAACGCCACCCAGCGGGCATCATGGGGCCTAAGCCCTAGTTAGGCAACGCATTTCGGATCGGGAGTGGTCGAGCCCTCAGATCGGATCGATCAGACCGCCCCCGCGGGCGACAACCGCCAGGTGATGGTCGGCATCGCCAAACAGCGTGTCGATCATGCTGGCGCGCTTGAAGTAGTGCCCGGCCTTGTACTCCATGGTCATGCCGATGCCGCCGTGGAGTTGGATCGCCTGCTGGCCCACGAAGCGGGCGGAGCGTCCGATCTGCACCTTGGCGGCGGAGATCATCCGGCGCCGCTCGGCGGCGTCCGCGGAGTCCGCCATCATGGTCGCGAGATAGGCCATGCTGCGCGCCTGCTCCAGCGAGACCAGCATGTCGACCGCGCGATGCTGGAGCGCCTGGAAGGAGCCGATGGCGACGCCGAACTGCCTCCGCGTCTTCAGGTACTCGACCGTGAGCTCGTGCAGGACGCTCATCACGCCGACGGCCTCGGCGGCAACCGCGGCGGTCGCGGCGTCGATGACGCGCTCGACCACCGGCCAGGCTTCGTCCTTGCGGCCCAGCAGCGCGTCCGCTCCAACCTTGACGTCGCGGAATGAGATCTCCGCGGCGCGCTGACCATCCTGGGTCGGGTAGCCCCGCCGCAGGACGCCGTCCGCCGCCGCGTCGACCAGGAAGAGGCTCAGCCCCGACGTCTCGCGCTGCCCGCCGGCGGTGCGCGCGAGCACGATCAGCCGGTCGGCGCTGTCGCCGTGGAGCACGACGCCCTTCTCGCCGTTGAGGACGTAGCCGGTTCCCGCGGGCCGCGCCGAGGTCGCAACGTCTGCCAGGTCGTAGCGCGACTGCCGCTCGCCGTAGGCGAAGGCGAGGCGGAGCTTGCCGGCGGCGACCGAGGGGATGAGCTCCTGCTGCTGCGCCGCGCTGCCCGCGAGGCGAAGCAGTCCGCCGCCGAGGATCACCGTCGCGAGATAGGGCTCGAGCACCAGCCCGCGCCCGAAGGCTTCCATCACGATCATGGTCTCGACTGGTGTGCCGCCGCTGCCGCCGAGGCTCTCGGCGAAGGGCAGGCCGAGTAGGCCCATCTCCGCGAATTGCGCCCAGCGCGCCGCGCTGTAGCCCGCGGGCTCCTTCGCATAGGCTTTGCGCTGCTCGAAGCCGTACGCGTCGGCGATCAGCTTGCCGACGGACTCCTGCAGCAGCCGTTGCTCCTCCGTGAGGTCGAAATCCATGGCGCCTAGAGCCCCAGGATCGCCTTGGAGACGATGTTGCGCTGGATCTCGTTCGAGCCGCCGTAGATCGAGATCTTGCGCCAGTTGAAATAGGTGGGCGCGAGCGGGCTCGCGTAGTCCGGGCCGATCGGCGGCTCGTTGCTGCCCTCGATGTCCGGCTGATAGGGCGCGGCGTAGGGCCCGACCACGTCCATCAGCAGCTCTGAGATCGCCTGCTGGATCTCCGAGCCCTTGATCTTGAGGATGGACGAGGCGGGATCGGGTTTCTTGGACCGGCCATGCCGCTCTGCCGCTACCACCCGAAGCTGCGTCATCTCCAGCGCCTTGAGCTCGATCTCGATCGCCGCGATCTTCTCGCGGAAGCGCACGTCGTCGATCATGCGCGCGCCGCCGCCCGCAGGCTCAAGGGCCGCCAGCTCCTTGAGCCTGCGGATGCGCTCCTTGGAAACGCCGACGCGGGCGATCCCCGTGCGCTCGTGGCCGAGCAGGTACTTGGCGTAATCCCAGCCCTTGTTCTCCTCGCCGACGCGGTTGGCGACCGGCACCTTCACCTCGTCGAAAAACACCTCGTTGACCTCGGCGCCGCCGTCCATGGTCACGATCGGTCGGACGGTAATGCCCGGGCTCTTCATGTCGATCAGCAGGAAGGAGATGCCCTCCTGCTTCTTGGCGGCGGGATCGGTGCGCACCAGGCAGAAGATCATGTCCGCGTGCTGGGCAAGCGTGGTCCAGGTCTTCTGGCCGTTGACGATGTAATGGTCGCCCGCGCGCTTGGCGCTGGTCTTGAGCGAGGCGAGGTCGGAGCCCGAGCCCGGCTCGGAGAAGCCCTGGCACCACCAATCCTCGATGTTGCGGATGCGCGGCAGGTAGTAATTCTTCTGCGCGTCGTTGCCGAAGGCGATGATCACCGGCCCGACCATGTTGACGCCGAAGGGCAGCGGCTGCGGCGCCGGCGCCTGCTGCATCTCCTCCTGGAAAATGTACTGCTGCGTCGGGCTCCAGCCGGTGCCGCCCCATTCCCTGGGCCAATGCGGCACGGCCCAGCCCTTCTCGTTGAGGATGCGCTGCCAGCGCACGATGTCGCTCTTCGCGAGGTGGCGGCCCTCCACCATCTTGCGGCGGATCTCCGGCGGCAGGGCGGCCTTGAAGAAGGCGCGCACCTCGTTGCGGAAAGCGGTCTCCTCGGGGGTGAATCGCAGGTCCATGGCGCGCCCCTAGTGGCCGGTGAAGCTCTTGCCGCTCTCGGCGAGCCGGGCCAGCAGGGGCGAGGGCTCCCAGAGCTTGCCGTGCTGGCGATGGAACCCGCGGACGGCCTCGTAGATTTTGCCGATCCCGATCGTGTCGGCGTAGTACATGGGACCGCCGCGCCAGCGCGGGAAGCCGAAGCCATAGAGCCACATGACGTCGATGTCGCTGGCGCGGTACGCAACGCCCTCGTCGAGCAGCTTGGCGCACTCGTTGATCGCGGCGTACATGCAGCGCGCCAGGATCTCCTCGTCGCCGATCGCCCGCCGCGTGATGCCCTGGTCTTTCGACGACTGCAGGATGATCGCTTCGACCTCGGGATCGGGGAGCGGCATCCGGCTCCCGGGCTCGTAGCGATACCAGCCCTTGCCGGTCTTCTGGCCGAGCCGGCCGGCGTCGTGGATGCGGTCGGCGGTGGGGGAATACCGGATGTCCTTGGGCCGCGTCGCGTCCTGCGAGCGGCGCACGCGCCAGCTCACGTCGATCCCCGCGAGGTCGGCGACGGCGAAGGGTCCCATCGGCATGCCGAAGTCGTAGAGCACCTTGTCGACCTGCTGCGGCAGCGCGCCTTCGTCGACCAGGAAATTGGCCTCGCGGGTGAGCTGGCCGCGGCTGCGGTTGGCCACGAAGCCGTGGCACACGCCGCAGACCACGCCGACCTTGCCGATGCGCCGCGCCAGTGCCTGGGAAGTTGCGACCACCGCCTTCGCGGTCTTGGCGCCGCGCACGATCTCCAGCAGCTTCATCACGTTCGCGGGGCTGAAGAAGTGCAGGCCGATCACGCTCTCGGGCCGACTGGTGGCGCTTGCGATCTCGTTGACGTCGAGGGTCGAGGTGTTGGTGGCGAGCACCGCGCCCGGCTTCATGACGCGGTCGAGCTTCGCGAACACGTCCTTCTTGACGCCCATCTCCTCGAAGGCCGCCTCGATCACGATATCGGCCTGGCCGATCACCTCATAACCCGCGGCCTTGGTGATGAGGCCGACCCGCTTCGTCTTGTCCTCGGGCTTGATCCGGCCCTTCTGCACCATCTCGTCGTAGAGTCCGGCAATCCGCGCCAGGCCCTTGTCGAGCGCCGCGGCGGAGCTCTCGAGGATCTGCACGGGAATGCCGGCGTCGGCGAAGCACATGGCGATGCCCGCGCCCATCGTGCCGGCGCCGATCACCGCCGCCGTGTTGAGCGGCTTTGCCCGCACGCTCGCGTCGATGTCGGGGAGCTTCGCCGCCTCGCGCTCGCTGAAGAAGGCGTAGCGTAGCGCCTTCGCTTGCTCCGACGGGATGAGCTCGTTGATGATGCGGACCGTCTCGGCGAAGGCCTTGTCGAAGGGGAGCGTGAGCGCGTTCTCGATGCAGTCGATGGCCCGCTGGGGCGAGATCTGGCCGCGGTTCGTCCGGGCGGCCGATGCCCGCGCGTTCGCGAGCAGCGTCTTCCAGTCGGCGCCGCCGGTCTCGATCGGCACCTCGCGCAGGCGCCGGAGCGGCTTCCTCTCGGCGATCGCGCGCTCCGCGAACTTGACGGCTTCGCCGAGGAGATCGCCCTCGACCACCGCGTCCACGATCCCGAGCTTGAGCGCCTGAGGTGCGCGGACGGGATCGCCGGAGACGATCATCTTGAGCGCGGGCTCGAGCCCTGCGACGCGCGGCAGGCGCTCGACGCCGCCCGCGCCCGGCACGATGCCGATTTTGACCTCCGGCAGGCCCACCTGCGCGCGCGGCGTCGCGATGCGGAAGTGGCAGCCGAGCGCCACCTCGAGCCCGCCGCCGAGCGCCACTCCGTCGATGGCGGCAACCACCGGCTTCGGGCTCGCCTCCAGCGCGGCGATGGCGACGCTGAGGCGCGGCGGCAGGGCCGGCTTGCCGAACTCGCGGATGTCGGCGCCCGCGATGAAGGTCTTGCCCTTGCCGATCACCACCACCGCGGCCACCGCGGGATCCGCGATCGCGCGCTCGATGCCGTCGATCATGCCCTGGCGCACGGCTTGGCTCAGCGCATTCACCGGCGGATTGTCGACCGTGAGGACGGCGACGGAGCCTTGCTGCGAATAGGCAACGCTCATGAGCGTTCCTCCCGTGGACGACAGAGTCTTGCCGTCACTATCCCGGGAACCGGCGCTGCGGTCAACGCGGTGCGGCGCGCATCAATCAACCTTGGCGAGGATATCGCGGAGCGCCAAAAGCACCGCGTCGGTGTCCTCGACCAGGCCTACCGTGATGCGGATCTCATTGAGATGCTCCGGGTCGCGCCAGTCGCGGATCAGGATGCGGCGGCGGCGCAGCTCCTCGAGGACTTTCGCGGCCGGCATCGGCATTTTCGCCGAGATGAAATTCGCGGCGCTCGGGTACACCTCTAGGCCGAGGTTGGCGAGACCGTCGCTGAGGCGCTGGCGCTCGCCCGCGACCGCTGCGACGACTTTCTCGAGGTAGGCGTCGTCCTCGAGGGCCGCGAGCGCCGCCGCCTGCGCCGGCGCTGTCGCGCCGAAATGCAGCTTCACTTTGCGGAGCGCCTCGGCCACATCCTCGGAGCCGCAGAGCGCGTAGCCGAGACGCACACCCGCGAGGCCGTAGGCCTTGGAGAAGGTGCGCATCACCGCCCAGGGACCGCGGCGCCTCCGCAGGATCGCGAGGGCATCGGGGCCGCCGGCCTGGCGGCCGAATTCGTAATATGCCTCGTCGATGACCAGCAGCACCTGGTCGGGCACGCCCGCGGCGACCCGCTCGAGGTCCTCTGCGCTCATGAGCCCGCCGGTCGGCGGATTCGGTGTGCAGCAGAACACGAGCCGGGTCTTGTCGGTGATCGCCGCCACGATGCCCTCGGCGTCGTTGGCGCCGCGGGCGTCGAGCTTCACTCGGATCGGCTTCGCACCCTGGATGCGCGTCTCCGTGGCGAAGCTCGGAAAGGTCGGCGCGGGCACCACCGCGTGGTCGCCGGTGCTCAGCGCGAGGGTGCAGAAGTCGTGGATGAGCTCGTCGCTGCCGCAGCCGAAGACGATATGCGCGGCCGGCACGCCGGTGCGCAGGGAGAGCGCCGCTCCGAGCGCCTTGCCCTGGCTGTCGGGATAGCGGTTGAGGTTGGCCGCCGCCGCCTGCACCGCCGCGATTGCCCTGGGCGAGGGTGGATAAGGCGACTCGTTGAGGTGGAGCAGGTGCACCTTGGGTGCGTTCGGTCCCGCAAAATCGGCGGCACTCGGCGAGCCAGCGCCGTGGCGCGGAAGCGCCTCGACCGAGGGACGCACCCACGCGGGTGGCATGGTGGTGGCGTCATCGCTCGCCATTGCTCCCGTGACTCCGCTGTGTTGATATCGCCTTTGCGCGGCACGGGTATAACGCGCCGACTGAGGGAAGTCGTTCGAAAACTATTCGAAAAGAAGCGCGGTTTTCGGACCATGGATCGCATCGAAAAATCCGAGCGGATCGACCCAGCGACACCCACGGCGGAGCGCTGCGTCACCTCCTATCCGGCGCGGCGCAAATATCGGCCGGGCGTGGTTTATCCACCGCAGGTGCCGAACGTCGATGGCGTGATCGACATCCACTGCCACGCCCACGAGGGGCAGCAGGATCCGCTGGCATTGGCGAAGCTGGCCTCCGAGAGCCAAATGGGTGGGCTCCTCTTCAAGACCGTCGGCCCGATCTCCGGCGGCGAGTATCGGCCCGCGCTCGTGGTCGAGCGGATCAGGTCCGACCTCGCGCGCTGGAGCGAGGAGACCGGCGTCGCGCCCACCGACTGCTGGGCGGGCTGCGGCATCACCATGGACAACCGTCCGCCCACGGTCGAGAAGCTGCGCCGGCAGCTCGACGACGGCGTGGCCGCGGTGTGGCTCCCCGTGTTCAACCACGCGAACACGCTCTTCAAGGTCGGCGGCCGCCGCATCTGGTGGGACCCCAAGGCCTCGCCCGGCGATCACAGCGCGCCGCTCCCCTGGGAGGAGGCGCTCCGCTACGGGTATTACCTGCTCGACGAGCGCGGCCGCATCAAGCAGGACATCGCCGACATGATCCGCATGGTCGCCGACGCGAACGTCGCGCTCTTCTTCGGCCACTGCACGCACCCGGAGATTTTTGCGGTCGCCGAGTTGCTGGAGAAGCTCGGCTTCAAGCGCGGTGTGATCGACCACCCCTTCAGCCCCTTCGTCGACCTCGACATCGCCCAGATGAAGGAGTTCGCGGGCGCCGGCATCACGCTCAACTTCACCTACGACGAGCTCTCGCCCTTGCTCGGCGTCGATCCCGCCCGCATGTACGAGGCGATCCGCGCGGTCGGCGTCCAGCACGTCACACTCTCGAGCGACGCCGGCGAGCCGCTCTTCCCGCACACCGTCGAGTGCATGCGCCTCATACGCAGCTACATGGCCGCGTTCGGGCTCAACGAGGACGAGCTCCGCACGGTCTCGATCACCAACCCCGCGCGGATCGTGGGGAAGACGAATTGAGGGTCCCCGTAGACCCTCACCCTCCCGTCGCTGTGCAACGGGTCCCTCCCTCTCCCGCTCCAAGCGCGGGAAAGGGGCCAGACGAGCCCCTCGCCCACGAAAGTGGGAGAGGGAGGGACCCAGCGCGCAGCGCTGGGAGGGTGAGGGGGTGCTTCCGAAGAGACCTGTGCTACCGACCGGGCACCGCGATGTCGAGCCACCCGTGGGGCGTCGCGCGGGCGTCGTCGCCGGCGCGGAGCAGCACTGTCGTCATCGCGGACTCCACGATGGCGGGGCCCGCGACCCTCTGCTCCGGCGCCAGGCGCTCGAAGTCGTAGACCGGCACTGTCTTCCAGTCGCCCAGATAGACGCGCCGCTCGCCGCGGGGCGGCGCGGGTGCGCCCGCGGGGAGCCGCGGCTCCTGCGGCAGGTCCGGCAGCACGCCGATCGCGACCACGCGGGCGTTCACCAGCACCGCCTCCTGGTCGCGCATGGCGTAGGTGTAGAGCTCCTCGTGGCGCCGGTGGAAGCGCTCGACGATCCCGGGTAGCGGATCGGCCACCGTCCAGTCCATGTCGTCGAGCGCCACGCTGATCTCGAAGATCTGCTCGCCGTAGCGCATGTCGACCGAGCGCTGGAGCTTCATCGGCCCGTCGTAGGAGGCGCGCAGCCGCTCGGTCGCCTCGGCCGCGAGCTCGTCGAAGAGCCGTTTGGTGGCGGCACCGTCGAAGCTGCCGGCGTCGCCGATGTGCGTCCGCGCCACCTCGAAGCGGAGGTCGGTCGCGAGCATGCCCCAGGCCGAGAGCACGGCGGCGACGCGCGGCACGATCACACGGGTCAAGTCGAGCTGGCGCGCGACGTCGGTGATGTGCATGCCGGCGGCGCCGCCGAAGGAAAGCAGCGCGAACTTCCGGGGATCGACGCCGCGCCGCACCGACACCAGCCGGATCCCTTCGGCCATGTTGGTGTTGACGATGCGGTGGATGCCCTCCGCCGCGGCGATGCGCGAGACCTTGAGCTCGCGTGCGAGGCTGTCGACCGCGCTCTCGGCGGCGGCGGTGTCGAGCGTGCTGCGCCCGCCCAGGAAATGCCGCGCGTCGAGATAGCCCAGCACCAGGTTCGCGTCCGTCACCGTCGGCGCCGTGCCGCCCTTGCCGTAGCAGGCGGGACCGGGATCGGCGCCGGCGCTCTCCGGGCCGACGTGGAGAATCCCGCCGGCATCGACGCGGCCGATCGACCCGCCGCCGGCGCCGAGGCTTACGATGTCGAGGCTGTTGAGCGCGATTCGGTGGCCGCCGACTTTGCGGTCGGCCGCGAGCGAGGGCTCGCCCTCGACGATCAGGCTGATGTCCGTGCTGGTGCCGCCCATGTCGAAGGGGATGAGATTGCCGGCGCCGAGAAGCCGCGCCGCGTGCCGGCTGCCGGCGACGCCGCCGGCGGGGCCGGAGAGCACCGCGCCCGCCGCGAGGCGCGCCGCCTCCGCGATCGGCGCCACACCGCCGTGCGACTGCATGATCAGCACCGGGCCTGCGTAGCCCGCCTCCTTGAGGCGGTCGGCAAGCCGGTTGAGGTAGCGCGAGAGCGCGGGCCCGACATAGGCGTTCACCACCGTGGTGGAGACGCGGTCGAATTCCTTGATCTGCGGGAAGACGTCGCAGGAGGGTGAGACATAGACGTCCGGCATCGCGCGCGCCACCGCCTCGGCCGTCGCGCGCTCGTGGCGGGGATCGCGGTAGGAATGCATGTAGCAGATCGCCACCGCCTCGACGCCGTCGCGGGTCAGCGTATCGATCGCGCGCTCGAGCGAGGCGGCGTCGAGCGGCGTCTCGACGCGCCCGTCCGCCCGCATCCGCTCGCGCACGGCAAGCCGCCGCTGACGCGGCACCAGCGGCTCCGGCGGCGGCATGCGCAGATTGTACCGGTCGTCCTTCAGCCCCTCGCGCATCTCCAGCGCGTCGCGATGGCCCTCGGTGGTGAGCAGCCCCACCTTCGCGCCCTTGTGCTCCAGCAGCGCATTGGTCGCGACCGTCGTGCCGTGCACGATCCGCTCGGTCTCCGTGAAGAGTCGGTCGAGCGGCAGTCCCAGCGTCTCCGCGAGATTGGCGAGACCGGCGAGCACGCCGATGGACGGGTCGCGCGGCGTCGACGCGACCTTGGCGAGCGTGGCGCGGCCGGAGGGATCGACGGCGACCAGGTCGGTGAAGGTGCCACCGACGTCAATGCCGATTCGGTACATGATCAGGCGCGCTTTCGCCTGGCCGAAACCAGATCACGCTTGCGCTCCGCAGGCGACGCCGTGCCAGATGTGCTCACGAAACCCAGCTCCACATCGTGCGCGCGTGCCTCGCGCGTGCGCTTCTTGGGGTCGCCCCAGCCGCCGCCCCCGCCGGACTCCACCATGAACACGTCGCCGGGGCGGATGGGGATGCCGACCTCCTTGGTCTTGATCACGCGGGGCGGGCGGCCCTTGGAGCGCAGCACGTACCGGTGAGGCTCGCCGTCCGCGCCGCCGAGGATGCCGCAGGCGCCGTGGCGCACGCCGTCGCCGGCGGTATTGCCGAGGGCGGGCTCGTCGATCTCCACCGCGAATTCCAGCACGCAGCCGGGGCCCCCGCGGTACTGGCCGTCGCCCCCGCTGTCCAGCCGGAACTCGTGGCGGCGGAAGAACAGCGGGAAGCGCACCTCCGTCACCTCGAGGCTGCCGAACTTGATGCCGCCCGCGGCCTGCCACTCGCCGGCGCCGGGCCAGCCGTCGCCCGCGGGCGAGGCGCCGCCGCCGGGCCGGGCCTGGAACATGTGCCAGATGAAAGGCCGGTTGCGGCGGGGATCGCGCCCCTGGATCGCGATCCGGAAGCGCCGGCCCCAGCCGGCCATGGCGCGGTCGGGGCAGGCAGGCGCGATCGCGCGGATGATCGCCTCGATGATCTCCTGGCCGCAGTGGTTGGTGGCGAGCGTCACCGGCGCGCCCTCCTTCGCCCAGACCACCGTGCCCTCGCGCGCGATCACCTCGAGCGGCCGGAACGTGCCGTCGTTCTTGGGCGTGTGCGGGTCGATCAGGTAGGAGAGCGCCACCGCCACCGCCGAGCGCATGTTCGGATAGGAGGAATTGACGAAGCCGATCACCTGCTCGTGGCTATCCGAGAGGTCGATCTTGAGGTCGCTGCCGCTCTTGGTGACGGTCGCGCGGATCGCGATGTCCTCGTACTTGTGGCCGTCGTCGTCGAGGATGGCCTCGCCCTTGTAGATGCCGTCCCGCCATTGCGCGATCACCGCGCGGGTCTGCCGCTCGGCGCCGTCCAGCACCGCCTCGATCGCGGTATAGGTGGTGGGCCAGCCGAACTCCTTGGCGAGCGCCAGCAAACGCCGCTCGCCGACGCGCGCGGAGCCGATCATCGCCGCGAGGTCGCCCCGGAAGTCGCGGGGATGCCGCACGTTGGTGACCAGCATCTCCATCACGTCGCGCTTGAGCTCGCCCTTCTCGTAGAGGCGGAGTGGCGTGATCCGGATGCCCTCCTGCCAGATCTCGGTCGCGCCCGCGTTGTAGGCGCCGTGGGTGGCGCCGCCGATGTCGCTCTGATGCGCGCGGTTGATCGACCAGTAGACGGGCTTGTCGCCGTCGAACACCGGTACGAAGGCCGTCAAGTCCGGCAGGTGGTTGCCGCCGTGGTAGGGATCGTTCAGCAGGTAGACATCGCCCGGCCGAATCTCGCCTTGAAAGAAGTCGCGCACGGAGCGCGCGGCCCAGGGCAGCGCCCCCACGTGGATCGGCACATGCTCCGCCTGCGCGATCAGCCGCCCGTCGAGGTCGCAGATGCCGGTGGAGAAATCACGGCTGGAATTCAGGATCTGCGAATAGGAGGTGCGCAGCATCGCCTCGCCCATCTCCTCGACGATGGCGAGCAGGCGATGCTGGATGACCGATACGGTGATGGGATCGACGGGAGGTGCCAAAGGTGCCTCGTGCTTTGCGATCGTGCCGCTTTGTGCCACGCCGGTCTACCGCGAGCAACCTCGCGTTGGGCTCCATCTCCGATGTATATAATGAGGCGTCATGGCCGGGCCGGTCGGAGGCCGGGACAGGCGCGGCCTGGACATGGAGGACGAAGCTCGTTCAATCCGGAGGTATCGGATGCCATCGCTCAAGGGAAAAATCGCGTGGGTCACGGGAGCCGGCAGCGGCATCGGCGCGGCGGCGGCGGTGGCACTTGCCGAGGCGGGCGCCACGGTCGTGCTGACGGGCCGGCGGCGCGAGCCGCTGGATACGGTGGCGGCGCAGATCAAGAAATCGGGCGGCAGCGCTCATGTGCAGGCGGGCGACCTCATGAGCGCGAGCGCGGTCGAGAAGATCGCGGCGTTCATCAAGGAGAAGCTCGGCCGGCTCGACATCCTCGTGAACAACGCGGGCTTGAACATCACGGAGCGCGACTGGCGGCAGCTTACGCCGGCGGCGGTGGACGAGCTCATCCACGGCAACCTCTCGAGCGCCTTTTACTGCGTGACGGCGGCGCTGCCGATGATGCGCGCGCAGAAGGACGGCGTCATGATCCATACGGCCTCCATGGCCGGCCGCTTCGTGAGCCCGCTGAGCGGACCCGGCTATACCGCGGCGAAGCACGGCGTGGTCGCCATGAGCCACAGCATCAACATGGAGGAATGCGTCAACGGGATCCGCTCGACAGTCGTCTGCCCCGGCGAAGTCGCAACGCCGATCCTCGACAAACGCCCGGTGCCCGTGAGCGCCGAGGACCGCGCCAAGATGGTGCAGCCCGAGGATTGCGGCGACCTCATCCGCTATATCGCCTCGCTGCCGAAGCACGTCTGCATCAACGAGGTCCTGATCACGCCGACCTGGAACCGCGGCTACGTCGCCGCCTTGTAGGCGCGCGGCGTGCGCTAGCCGCCCCTCGCACCCTGGGTGTTCACGTAGAGCGCGTAGAGCGACTGGCTGCCGGCCATGAAGAGGCGGTTGCGCTTGAGGCCGCCGAAGCAGAGGTTGGCGGCGCGCTCGGGCAGGTGGATGTGGCCGATCGGCTGACCGGCCGGCGAGAAGATGCGCACGCCATTGAGCTCGGCCGTCATGCCCCAGCCGGCCCAAAGATTGCCGTCGACGTCGCAGCGGAATCCGTCGGGCGTCCCGTCGGCTCCGCAGTCGATGTGCAGCTTCTGCCTGGCGAGCTTGGTGCCGTCGGCCGTCACGTCGAAGACGTAGATCTTCCGCGGCGGACCCGATTCCACGATGTACATTTTCTTCTCGTCGGGCGAGAAGCAGAGGCCGTTCGGCCGATTGATCTCACCGGCGACCACGGTCGCCTTTCCAGTGCGGCCGTCGATCCGGTAGACGTTGGTGGGGAGCTCGACCTCGGCCGTGTGGCCCTCGTAGTTGCCGAGGATGCCGAAGGGCGGATCGGTGAACCAGATGGAGTCGTCGGACTTCACCACGACGTCGTTCGGCGAGTTGAGCGGCTTGCCGTCGAAGCGGTCCAGCAGCACGGTGATGCTGCCATCGTATTCCGTGCGCGTCACGCGACGGCTGTCGTGCTCGCAGGTGATGAGCCGGCCCTGGCGGTCGCGCGTGTTGCCGTTGGCGTTGTTGGAGGGCTTGCGGTACACCGTGACCGCGCCGGTCTCCTCCTCCCACTTCAGGATTCGGTTGTTGGGGATGTCGCTCCAGAGGAGATAGCGCCCGTCGCCGAACCAGACCGGCCCCTCGGACCAGCGGCAGCCCGTGTAGAGCCGCTCCACCGCGGCGAGCACCACCCGGTATTTCGCGAAGCTGGGATCGAGGATTTCCACCGCGGGATCGGGATAGCTCTCGGCGGGCTGCCACATGATGTTCCTCCCCTTCGTTCGAGTATGCGGGCACGATGATCGCATGGATCGGCGCACTAGGTCAGCGGGCGCTCTCGATCAGCGGCTTCATCACGGCGTAGAGGTTGCGCTTCGCCTCGAAGCCGATGCCCGGCACGTCCGGGAGCCGTACGCGGCTCTCTTTCACCGGACAATCGTCTGCAAAGCCGCCGAAGGGCTGGAATACCTGCGGATAGGACTCGTTGCCGCCGAGGCCCAGTCCCACCGCGATGTTGAGCGCGAACTGGTGGCCGCCGTGCGGCACGCAGCGGCGTGGCGACCAGCCATGGCCGCGCAGCATCTCGAGGATGCGCAGATACTCGACCAACCCGTAGGAGAGCGCAGGATCGAATTGCAGGACGTCGCGGTCGGGCCGAAGTCCGGCGTGCCGGATGAGGTTGCGCGCATCCTGCAGCGAGAAGAGGTTCTCGCCGGTCGCGATCGGTCCGGCGTAGCGCGTGGCGAGCGCGGCGTGAGTGAGATAGTCGAGAGGGTCGACCGGCTCCTCGTACCAGCGCAGGCCCAAGGGCGCGATCGCGTCGCCGAAGGCGAGCGCGGCGTCGAGATCGAACCGGCCGTTCACGTCGACGCAGAGGCGCTCGCCGCTGCCGACCACCGAGAGCACGGCCTCGATGCGGCGGAGATCCTCCGTCAGGTCGGTTCCGCCCACCTTCATCTTGACGGCGCTGTAACCGAGGCCGAGGTAGCCCTTCATCTCGTCCTTGAGCTGCGTCAGGTCCTTGCCGGGATAGTAGTAGCCGCCGGCGGCGTAGACCCAGGCGCTCTCGTCGGCGCGGCCGCCGTTGTAGCGGTCGGCAAGCAGGCGCCAGAGCGGCACGCCCGCGGCCTTGGCGACGGCGTCCCAGAGCGCCATGTCGAGCACGCCGACCGCGACCGAGCGCTCGCCGTGCCCGCCGGGCTTCTCGTTCCGCATCATCCGGGACCAGGCCTTGGCGGGGTCGATCAGCCCGGTCGCGTCCTGGATCTCCTCGGGCCTGGCCCCGAGCAGGCGCGGGATGAAGCGCTCGCGCAGCAGGCCCTGAGGCGCGTAGCGGCCGTTGGAGTTGAAGCCGAACCCCACCACGGGTCCGCCGTCGCGCCTGACGTCGGTCACCACCGCGACCACGCTCGCGGTCATCGCGCTGAAGTCGATATAGGCGTTGCGGATCGAGGAGGCGATGGGGACGACGATGTCGTGAATGGCGGTGATGCGCATGGGCTCGGCGTCTCGAGGATTTCAACGCGCGGCGAACCGTGCCAGACTTGGCCTCCAGACTCAAATGCCGGGAGGGGCGCATGCGCGCCGTCGTCTTCGCGGGAGATCGCACCGTCGAGTTCATGGAATTCCCCGACCCGACGCCGGGACCGGGCGAGGTGGTGCTGGAGATCAAGGCCTCCGGCATGTGCGGCAGCGATCTCAAGTTCTACCGGGCCGCCAAGAGCGGCGCCCAGGCGCTCGGCCTCGGCAAGGTAACGGGGCCGGTGATCGCGGGCCACGAGCCCTGCGGGGTTGTGGCGGCAGTGGGATCCGGCGTCGATCCCGCCCTCGCGAAAGTCGGCGCCCGCGTGATGGTGCACCACTACAAGGGCTGCGGCGTGTGCGAGCACTGCCGCGTCGGCTGGACCCAGCTCTGCGCCGGCGGCATCGTCGTCTACGGCGCCACCGGCCACGGCGCCCATGCGCCCTACATGAAGGTGCCTGCCTATACGCTGGTGCCGCTGCCGGATGCGCTCTCCTTCGAGACGGGTGCGGCGATCTCCTGCGGCACGGGCACGGCCTACGGCGCGCTCCGGCGCATGAACCTCTCCGGCCGCGACACGCTGGCAGTGGTGGGGCAGGGGCCGGTGGGCCTTTCCGCGACCCAGCTCGCGGCCGCCATGGGCGCGCGGGTGATCGCGCTCGACACCAGCCCCGAGCGGCTCGGCCGCGCCAAGGAGTTCGGCGCGGCCGCGGTGGTGGATCCTCGCTCGAACGATGCCGTGGCGGCGATCAAGGAGCTTACCCATGGCCGCGGCGCGGATCTGACGCTCGACACCTCGGGCTCGCCCGCGGGCCGCCTCGTCGCGGTCAGGAGCGCGCGCACCTGGGGCACCGCATGCTTCGTGGGCGAGGGCGATACGGTGACCCTCGACGTGAGCCCGGACATGCTGCGGAAGCAGCTCACCATCATCGGCTCCTGGACCTTCTCGACCACCGGCCAGGCCGACTGCGCCCGCTTCGTTGAGGATCGCGGCGTCGCCGTCGATCGCCTCTTCACGCATCGCTGGAAGCTCGCCCAGGCCGCCGAGGCCTACCGGTTGTTCGACGCGCAAACCACGGGGAAGGGCGTGTTCCTGATGTGACGGCGCCATCCGAGACATCGCGGCGCCCGCGCGGGATCGCGGATCTCGCGACGCCTTGCCTGCTGCTCGACCGGCGCAAGCTCGAGCGGAACCTGGCGGCCATGGCGGCTGCCGTCGGGCGCCACGGCGTGGCATTGCGGCCGCACATGAAGACCGCGAAGAGCGCAGACGTCGCGCGTCTCGCGACCAAGGGTCAGGCCGGCGGCATCACGGTCTCGACCCTCGCCGAGGCCGAGTATTTCGCCCGCCAGGGCTTCCGCGACATCCTCTATGCCGTCGGCATCGTGCCGGCGAAGCTCGACCGTGCGGCGGCGCTCGCTCGCGACGGCGTCGCGCTCACGGTGGTGACCGACGATCCCGCCACGGCGGCCGCGATCTCCGCGCACGCACGCGCGACCGGCGCGCGGCACCGGGTCCTGGTCGAGGTGGATTGCGGCGAGCACCGCGGCGGCATGGCGCCGGAGAGCGACGCGCTCCTCGCCGTCGGCCGTGCGCTGGGTCCGCTTTGCGCAGGCGTGATGACCCACGCGGGGCACTCCTACAACTGCCGGAGCATTGCCGAGGTCGAGGCGGTGGCGGAGACCGAGCGGCGCGCGGCCGTGACCGCGGCGGAGCGGCTGCGCGGCATCGGGCTCGCGACGCCGACCATCTCGGTAGGCTCGACGCCGACCGCGCTCCACGCGAGGAGCCTCGCCGGGGTCACCGAGACGCGGCCCGGTGTCTACATGTTCCAGGATCTGTTTCAGGTCCAGATCGGGTCGGGCGCGCCCGAGAGCATGGCGGTGACCGTGCTCTCGAGCGTGATCCACCAGCGCGCCGCGGAGAACCGCGTGGTGATCGACGCCGGCGGCATGGCGCTCTCGAAGGACCGGAGCACCGCGTCGGCGCCTCGGGACTACGGCTTCGGCCTGGTGCTCGACGGGCGGGGCCGGCAGAGCTTCGGCGACGCCATCGTCGAGCGCGCCAATCAGGAGCACGGCGTCGTGACCGCGCCGACGCCGCTGCCGTTCGATCGGCTCGGCGTCGGTGCGCTCGTACGAGTGGCGCCGAACCATGTCTGCATGACCGCGGCCGCCTACGACCGCTACCACGTGCTCGATGACGAGGGTGCGGTGACCGACGTCTGGCCCCGCGTGAACGGCTGGTGACCGGGCCCTCGTCCTTGGCGGCACTTAACAAGCCGGGCGCCCGCCGCTAGGGTGGGACCGTGGCAGCGGCGCAGACTCCCACCATTCGCGTGGCCGTCGATATCGGCGGCACCTTCACCGATCTCGAGATCCTGGACGAGCGTGCGGGCGCGCTCCACAGCCTCAAGGTGCCCACGACGCCGGCCGACCCATCGATCGGGCTGATCGAGGGCGTGACTTCCGCCGCGCGCCAGATCGGATTCAAGCTCGGCGACATCCGGCTCCTGCTGCACGGCACGACCATCGCCACCAATGCCGTCCTGCAGAGGCGCCTGCCGGCGGGTGCGCTCATCACCACCGAGGGGTTCGAGGACGTGCTGGAGATCGGCCGGCATGCGCGGCGCGACGTCTACAGCCTGCGCCCGAAGCGTGAGCCCGCACTGGTACCGAGAGACCGCCGGCTCGGCGTCGCCGAGCGTGTCCGCGGCGACGGCAGCATCGAGCGCGGGCTCGATCGCCGCGAGATCGAGCGCGTCGCCCGCGCCGTCGCCGGGCTCCGCGTCGAGACCGTCGCTGTGGCGCTGATCAATTCCTTCGTCAATCCGGCTCATGAGCGTGCGCTCAGGGACGGGCTCGCGCGCACCCTGCCGGATCTGCCGGTCTCGCTTTCCAGCGACATCGGGCCGGAGATCCGCGAGTATGAGCGCACGTCGACCACCGTGCTGAACGCGCTGCTGATCCCGGTGATGCGCGCCTATCTCGTGCGTCTCCGTGAGCGGATGACCGAGGCCGGGATCGCGGCGCCGCTGCTGCTGATGCAGTCGAACGGGGGGGTGTGCACGGTGGAGATCGCGAGCCGACAGCCCGCGCGACTCCTGCTGTCCGGACCGAGCGGCGGCGCGCTCGCCGCCCTCAAGTCCGCGCAGGAGCTGGGCGCGCCCAACCTGGTCGGCGTCGACATGGGAGGTACCAGCTTCGACGTCTCGGTCGTGCGCGAGGGTGCGCTCTCGCTGGTGACCCAGGGCGAGATCGATGGCCTGCCGGTGCGGCTCCCGATGGTGGAGATCCGCACCATCGGCGCGGGCGGCGGCTCCATCGCCGCGATCGACGCCGGCGGTCGGCTGACCGTCGGTCCCAGAAGCGCCGGCGCGCAGCCCGGGCCCGCCTGTTACGGGCGGGGCGGTGCCGAGCCCACAGTGACCGATGCGAACATCGTGCTCGGACGGCTCGATCCCGCGTTCTTCCTGGGCGGCGCCATGGCACTCGACCTCGAGGCGGCGCGCCGCGCCATCGCCGAGCGCGTTGCCCGCCCGCTCGCACTCGACCTCGAGCGTGCGGCCGAAGGCATTCTCGCGGTGACCAACACCAACCTCGCCGCCGCCATCCGCTTGAGCCTGTTCGAGAAGGGTCTCGATCCCCGCGACTTCACGCTGCTGTCCTTCGGCGGCGCCGGTGGCCTGCACGCGCTTCCGGTGGCCCAGGAACTCGGCATTGCGCGCGTGGTGTTTCCGCCGAACGCCGGCACTTTCTCGGCCTATGGCATGCTGCACTCCGAGATCGTGCACGATCTTGCCTGGAGCCGCGTGCTGCGCGCGGCTCCAGAGAGCCTGCCGGAGCTCGCGGATGCCGCACGCGAATTGCGGCGCCGGGGCGAGCAGCTTCTCGAGCAGGATGGTCTCAAGCGGGAGAGCTGGGGGTTCAGCCTTGCGGCGGATATGCGCTACCAGGGTCAGGCCTTCGAGCTCCCGGTGCCTTGGGGCGACGTGAGCCCGGATCCGCGGCAGCTGGAACGGCTCCTGGAGCGGTTCCATCATATGCACCGGCAGCGTTTCTCCTATGCGAATCCGAACGACGTCGTGGAGATCGTCACGCTGCGCGGCAGCGCCATCGGCCGGATGCCCAGGTGCGAGAGCGTCCGCGCGGCGCGGAAGGGCGCTGGCGTGGCGGAGCGGCGCCCGGTCTTCATCTCCGGTGGCTGGCGCGACGCCGAGGTCCATCGGGCGGCCGGTCTCGCGACGGAGATCCACGGCCCCGCGATCATCGAGGACGAGTACACGACGGTCTACCTGGCCGAAGGCTGGCGCTGCGCTCCCGGCGATCGCGGCGCCTTGGTTGCGGTTCGGGAAGTCGGGAAGGGGAGAGGCGAATGACCGGGCAGAGGACAAAACTCGGACCGATCGAGCTCGAGATACTCCGGAGTGCCCTCACCGCGGTCGCGAACGAGATGGATGTCACGGTCTGGCGCACCAGCCGATCCACCATCGTGCGCGAGCTCCTCGACTATTCGACCGCGGTGTTCGACCGCGACGGCTTCAACGTCACGCAGTCCGCGCGCATTCCGCAGCACCTCAATTCCATGGGCTTCGGCTTCCGGACGATCGTCGAGCGCTTCCTGCCGCTCGACCAGTGGCGGGACGGCGACGTGGTGATCTCCAATGATCCCTATTGCGGGGGCCAGCACTTGCCTGACCTGCTGGCGTTCCGCCCGGTGTTCTCGGGCGGGGAGCGCGTGGCGGTGGTGGGGACGCTCTGCCATCACCTCGACATGGGCGGCCTCGCTGCCGGCAGCTACGCCGCGACCGCGACCGAGATCTTCCAGGAAGGCATCCGCATCCCGCCCCTCCGGCTCTACGAGGGCGGACGCCTGAACGAGGCCGCGCTGGCTCTCATCAAGCAGAACGTCCGCAAGCCCGAGATCTTCTGGGGCGACCTGCAGGCCCAGCTCGCCTCGCTCGCGGTCGGCGAGGCCAAGATGCAAGGCCTCATCGCCCGCTACGGCGCGCCGACCGTGGTCGCCGCCTGCGCGGAGATACTCGACAGCTCCGAGCGGGCCATGCGGGCCATGATCCAGGCTCTGCCGGACGGCCGCTATACCTTCGAGGACTTCATCGACGACGACGGTGTCGAGGACCGCCCGATCCGCATCCACGCCGCGATCGAGATCCGCGGCGACGAGATGACGGTCGATCTCTCCGGCAGCGGCCCGCAGGCAACCGGCCCGGTGAACGCTACGTTGGCGTCCGCGGCGTCTGCGGTCTGCTACTCGGTCATTGCGTGCGCCGACGAGACGGTGGCGGCCAACGCCGGTTGCTATCGCCCGATCAAGCTGGTGGCGCCCGAGGGAACGGTCGTCAATGCCCGGCATCCCGCGCCGGTGGCGCATCGCATGGTCGCGTCGCATCGGCTCTGCAACGTGCTGCTGGGCGCGCTCCACAAGGCCGCGCCGGACCGCATCCCCGCGGCTTATTACGGCGTGAGCTACACCTGCACCTTCCAGTCCATCGACAAATCCGGCGAGCGGCGCGTGCTGGTGGAGATCGAGATCGGCGGCGGCGGCGGGCATCCTCGGGAGGACGGCGCGAACGCCTATTCGCTCGGCATGCACAACAACGCCAACATTCCCGTCGAGATGATCGAGAGCGAGCGCCACATCTCGGTGGCGCGCTACGGCCTGATTCCCGATTCCGGCGGCGCCGGCCGGCATCGCGGCGGGCTCGGCCTGTTCCGGGAATGGCGCGTCGATTGCGCGGAGGCGCTGTTCACCGCGAGCCTCGAGCGCTTCAAGTTTCGCCCCTTCGGCCTCGCCGGCGGCGGACCCGCGAGGCCGGGGACCCTCACCTTGATCCGCGGCGACGAACGGCGGCCGTTGCCGTCGAAGGTCAACAACCTCCGCCTCCAGCAGGGCGACATCATCCGGCTCGAGACCTCCGGCGGCGGCGGCTTCGGCGATCCCGCGGAGCGGCCCACGGCCGAGATCGAGCGGGACGTCGCGCTGGGGTACGTATCGCCGCAAGCGGCGGAGCGCGACTACTTTGGGATGCACCGAGTGCACGCCTGAGGTGTGCGAGCGAGGAGCGAGCGTCCTGCCGATTCGAGAGCGGTCGTATTTCACGAGGGCCGGCTCCGAGACCGACGGCTTTCGTTCCAATGGTTCTGCGATATAGTCTCGGCCATGATGCGCTGGAATCGGCCGGTGATGGAGGGTCCGTGACGGAGAGAAATCATCCCGCGCCGACGCGATTTCCCGAGCAAGGCTTGTCCTGGAGCGCGATCGATCAATCGCTCGACGAGGCGCGCCGAGGCGACGTCGATTGGCGGCACGGGCGGATCGGTGTCTACATTCATTATGCGGGCGAGGACGTCCTCGACGTCGCCAAGCGTGCCTATCTGAAGTTCTTTTCCGAGAATGGCCTCGGCCCGCAGGCGTTTCCGAGCCTGGCGCGCTTCGAGTCCGAGGTGGTTGGCTGGACGCTCGAGCTTCTGCATGGCGGAGACGGCGCACGCGGCACCATGACCACCGGCGGCACGGAAAGCATCCTGCTCGCGGTCAAGTCCGCACGCGACCGGGCTCGCTCGCTGCGGCCAGCGCTCAAGCGCCCGACGATCGTTGCGCCGCACTCCGCGCATCCCGCATTCAACAAGGCGGCGCATCTCCTGGGAATGGACGTTATCCGCACGCCCCTCGGGCCGGATTTCCGCGCCGATGTCGAGGCGATGGCGAATGCGGTGACGCCCGAAACCGTCATGCTGGTTGCATCGGCGCCAGCCTTCCCCCACGGCGTCGTCGATCCGATCCCCGAGGCGGCGGCGGTGGCACGGGACCGCGATCTCTGGCTGCATGTCGACGCTTGTGTCGGCGGCTATATCGCGCCGTTCGCGCGAGATCTGGGTGTGGCGCTCCCTGATTTCGACTTTGCCGTCCCGGGCGTGACGTCGATGAGCGCCGACCTTCACAAATACGGCTTCGCGGCCAAGGGCGCATCGACGGTGCTCTACCGGGATGCGGAGGCCTTCCGCTGGCAGGCATACACCTTCGAGGATTGGCCGCGCGGGCGCTATCACACCCAGACCTTCGCGGGAACGCGCGCCGGCGGCGCCATTGCGGCCGCCTGGGCGGTCATGAAATTCCTCGGCCGCGACGGCTACCGCGAGCGGACCCGGCGCGTCCTCGCAACCCGCCGCGCTCTCGAGGATGGCGTACGTGCGCTCGGACTCGAGGTCTGGGGGAAACCGCCATTGAGCATTCTGGCCTATGGCTCCCACGACCTCGACATCTTCGCGGTGGGCGACCGGCTCTCGGGCAGGGGTTGGTACGTGGGCCGCCTCGGCAAGCCACCGGGGCTCCACCTCATGCTCAATCTCACGCACGAGCCGATCATCGGGCAATACCTGGACGACCTTCGGGCGGCCTGCGAAGAGGTCCGCGGCTCCGGAATCCGCAGCGAGGCGCGTGAGGCGAGGTACTGAGACGCCCATGATTGGCCGGGCCGCCTGCGATGCGGCTCGTCAATGGAGATCTGATCAAGGAAGCACCGGGCGAGAACACTGCCCTATTCCAGGAGGAAGCAATGCTTAAGAAAAAACTCACACGTCGCGAGTTGGGTCTTGTCGCGGCAAACATCGGTGTTGCCAGCTTTGCCGGCGGGCTGCTGGTCGGCGGCCCATCTACGCGGTCCGCGTTTGCGCAAGCGATCATGGCCAGTCTCGGGCGATTCGGCTCCGCGAACCCGCAGACGTTCGGCATCGCCACCAAGAGTTGGGCAAAGGCGCTGGGAGGGAATGTCGAGATCAAGGACCTCGTGATCGATTCCGGCGCCCAGGTGGTCACCGCGATCGCCGCCGGCAGCATGGACATGTGCAATGTTGGGTCGAGCCCGATCGTGGTCGGCTATGCCAACGGCGTCGACATGTCGATGGTCTATCTGGAGAAAGTCATCACGGACAGCGAGGCGCTCGCGGTGCGCAACGGCCTCGGCATCGGGTCGCTCAAGGATCTGAAGGGCCGCAAGATTGGCACGCCATTCAACACCTCCGTGCATTTCGCGGCGCTCGCCGCCTTGAAGAGCGCGGGCTTGAAGCCGACCGACGTCGAGCTCATCAACATGAAGCCCGATACGATCGTGGCGGCGTGGAAGCGCAAGGACATCGACGTCGCCTATATCTGGCGGCCGGTGCTCGACCAATGCGTCTCGGATAACGGCACGGTCTTGTTCGAGACGGGCCAGCTGCAGGCTCAGGGCACCCTGGTTTTCGACGGCATCGTGGTGCGCAACGCCTTCAAGAAGGAGCATCCCGATCTGGTGCTCGCCTATCTCAAGGAATACGCCGACATCTGCACGCTCTACCGCGAGAAACCGGACGTCGTGGTCGCGGAGATGACGAAGTTCCTGGCATTGTCGACCGAGGTGGCCAAGGCCTACGTCGCCTCGTTCCACAGCGTAACGCCGCAGGAGATGATCAAGCCGGGCTGGATGGGCAAGCCGGGCGACAAGGACACGGGCGTGCTCAAGACGCTTAGCGATCAAGCGGCGTTCCTCAAGGAGCAAGACCAGATCAACACGATACCCAGCTCGTTCGAGCCGCTGGTCGATTCGAGCTTCCTTGCCAAGATGGTCTAGCGACAGGCCGGCGGCGCAGGGAGCTGAGCGGCTGCCTGCCGCCGGCGGCTTTCGATCGATGTCTCTTGACCACCCAAGAACCGGGACACAGGCCGACGAGGCGCTGGTGGCCGTGCGCGGCGTTGTCAAGCGCTTCGGCGACGCCGCGGGCGGCATTACTGCGCTCGAGGACATCGACCTCACCGTCGCCGGCGGCGATTTCCTCTGCGTCATCGGCCCGTCCGGCTGCGGAAAGACGACGCTTCTCAACATCCTTGCGGGCTTCGAGGCACCGACAATGGGCGAAGTGTCGATGCGCGGCCGACCGATCACCGGACCGGGCGCCGAGCGGGGGGTGGTGTTCCAGCAGGGATCGCTGTTCACGTGGATGAATGTCGTCGAGAATGTCGCGTTCGGTCCTCGCTGCAAGGGGCTCGCGGCCCGGGACGCGAGAGCGGTGGCACAGGAGTACATCGAGATCGTTGGCCTCGGCGGATTCGAGGCCCGCTATCCCTACGAGCTCTCCGGGGGCATGCAGCAGCGCGTGGGAATAGCGCGCGTGCTCGCGAACGATCCGGAGATTCTCCTGATGGACGAGCCCTTCGCGGCGCTCGATGCGCAAACGCGCGAGCTTCTCCAGGAGGAGGTGAAGCGGATCTGGCGGCGCACCCGCAAGACCGTGTTCTGGATCACGCACTCGATCGAGGAGGCATTGTTCCTGGCGACGCGTGTCGTCGTCATGACGGCGCGGCCAGGTCGGATCAAGGCCTCATTCGACTATCGCTTCCACGAGGCGGATGATTTCCGCATCACCACGAGCCCGGAATTCGCCGCGGCCAAGCGAGATATCCTCGAGCTCTTACGGGCGGAGACCGTGGCGGCCGACCGGCAGGAGGCGCTGCATGGCTGAGACCGAGCCCGGCGCTCTCTTGAGGGTGGGCGAGCGCGGCAGAGTCGGTCTCGCGGATATCCCGCCGGTTGGCCGGCGGCGGACCCCTATGAGGCCCGAGGTGCGTCGGCGCCTCCTCAATTTCGCCTCGTTCGCCTTCCTCCTCGTGCTGTGGCTCGCACTCACCGGGTTCGGCGTCTTCCGGCCGCTGGTCGATCCATTGTTCCTGCCGTCGCCGACATCCGTGGTCGCGACCTTCCTGAAGCTCATGCAGACCGGCTATCAGGGAAAGAGTCTCGTGCATCATCTCGGCATCAGCCTGTTGCGCTTCGGGATGGCGTTCCTCTTCTGTGTCGTCGTGGCCGTCCCGGTCGGTCTTCTTATGGGCATGCGGGCGACGGTTCAGGCTCTCCTCGACCCCCCGATTGAAATCAGTCGACCGATCCCCAAGCTCGCGCTGCTGCCGCTCCTCATCATCTGGTTCGGTATTGGCGAGGTCTCGAAGGTGGTCGTCATCGTTCTGGCCGTCTTTCCGATCCTTTCGATCAGCGCCATGCAGGCAGTGAAGGGCGTGGCTAAGCGCAAGATCCAGGCCGCGTACTCCCTGGGGGCTACGGATTGGATCGTGTTCCGGCGCGTGCTTCTCCCGGCCAGCCTTCCCGGCATTTTCACGGGCGTCCGGGTCACGCTCGGCGTCGGCGTCACCATGCTCGTCGGTGCTGAAATGATCGCGACCAGCGACGGCATCGCGTGGATGGCGCTCAACGCGTCGGAATTCCTGCTCACCAACGTGGTGCTGGTCGGCGTCGGCATCATGGCGGTGCTGGGCTATTCGCTCGATCAGCTCGCGCGCTATCTCGAGCGTCGCCTCGTTCATTGGAGCGGCAGGGAAGGCTGATCGAAGACTTTGCCATTGTCGTCGATGCAGCAACCGGCGCGACTGCGGATCAGCTTCTCAAGTGGCACGCAACCGCGTGGCCGTCAGGCCGGGCGCGGAGCTCTGGCCGCTCGGTCGCGCACAATGGCAGTTGCTTGATCGGGCAGCGCGGGTGGAAGTGACAGCCGGTGGGCGGGTTGGTCGGGCTCGGAACCTCGCCCTGGAGACGGATGCGGTTCCGCTTGGCCTTGGGATCGGGGATCGGGACAGCCGAGAGAAGTGCCTCGGTATAGGGGTGAAGCGGGTTGGCGTAGAGGTCTTGTGCGCGTGCGATCTCGACGATGCGGCCGAGATACATGACCGCGACCCGGTCGCTGATGTGCTCGACCACCGAAAGATCGTGGGCGATGAAGACGTAGGTCAAGCTGAACTGCTGCTGGAGGTCCTCGAGGAGATTGATCACCTGCGCCTGGACGGAGACGTCGAGCGCGGAAACGGGTTCGTCGCAAACGATGAGCTTCGGCTCCACCGCGAGTGCGCGCGCGATCCCGATCCGCTGGCGCTGACCGCCCGAGAATTCGTGGGGGTAGCGGCGCATATGATCGGCGCGCAGACCCACGGTCTCCAGGAGCTGTACGACGCGGTCGCGGTGCTTGCGCGCAGAATCTGCCAGGCCGTGAATGACCAAGGCTTCCCCGATGATCGCCCCAACTGTCATGCGCGGGTCGAGCGAGGCATAGGGGTCCTGGAAGATGATCTGCATGTCGCGGCGGAGCGCGCGAAGCGCCTGATGATCGAGCGCCGTCACGTCGTGACCCGCGAACCATATCTTGCCGGAGGTCGGCTCGACCAGCCGCAGCAGGCAGCGGCCGGTGGTGGATTTGCCGCAACCGGACTCGCCGACCACGCCCAGCGTCTCGCCGGCCGCCACGTCGAAACTGATGTGATCGACGGCGCGCACGGTGTGACTGCCGCGCCTGAGGAATCCGCCCTTGGTGGAATAGTGCTTCACCAGGTCGGTGACGCGGAGCAGAGGCTCGGTCATGGTGCGCGACTCGATCACGCGAGTATGCAGGCGGCTTTGTGGCCAGGTGCCACCTCGCGCAGGGCCGGCACGGCAATCCGGCACGCGTCGGTGACGAGGCGGCAGCGCGGCGCGAAGCGGCAGCCCGGTGGCGGACCCAGCAGGCTCGGCACCACGCCCGCGATCGCCTCGAGTTTCGCCTTGCGCCCTACCGCGCGGTCCACCCGGGGGATCGAGCGGAGCAAGCCTTGGGTGTAAGGGTGGCGCGGATTCTCGAACAGCTCCTCGACGCTCGCCTCCTCCACCACAAGACCGGCATACATCACGACGACCCGCTGCGCCGTCTCCGCCACCACGCCCATGGCGTGCGTGATCAGCATCATCGCCATGCCGAGGCGGGACTTCATCTCCTGCAGCAGATCCAGGATCTGCGCCTGGATGGTGACGTCGAGCGCGGTGGTCGGCTCGTCCGCGATCAGCAGCTTCGGATTGCAGGCGAGCGCCATGGCGATCATCACCCGCTGGCGCATGCCGCCGGAGAACTGATGAGGATAGTCGTTGACGCGCCGCTCCGCATTGGCGATGTGCACGAGCTTCAGCATCTCGACCGCCCGATCCGTTGCATCCTTGCGCGAGAGCCCCTCGTGCAGACGAACCACCTCGGCAATCTGATAGCCCACGGTGTAGACAGGATTGAGCGACGTCATCGGCTCCTGGAAGACGATGGCGATCTCCTTGCTGCGGATCTCGCTCATGGCGGCGGGGTCGAGTGGAACGAGATCGCGCCCTTGCCAGAGGATCCGGCCGCTGACGATCTGGCCGGGCGGCATGGCGATCAGCTTCAGGACCGAGAGTGCGGTGACGGTCTTGCCGCAGCCGGACTCGCCGACCACGCCGACGGTCTCTCCGCGCATGATCCTGAGGTCGACGCCGTCGACCGCCTGTACCATGCCGTCGTCAGTCTTGAAGTGGGTTTTCAGCCCGCGGATATCGAGCAGTGTGTCATCGGAGGGGATCGCGTCCACGGGACGGATCACATGACCCTGCGCGGGTCGAGCACATCTCGCAGGCCATCGCCGATGAAGTTGATCGCGAGCACCGTAAGGAAGATCGCGGCCCCCGCGAACAGCGCCCAGTGCGGCGCGAAATCCAGATAGTCCTTTGCCTCGAACAGGAGCCGACCCCAGGTCGGGATGTCCGGCGGGAAGCCGAGGCCAAGGAAGGAGAGGGTCGATTCCGCGATGATGGCGTCGGCGACGTTGATGGTGCCCGCCACGATCACGGGACCGAGGGCGTTCGGCAAGATGTGGCGCAACACTTGGCGAAGCGTCGAGGCGCCGAGCGCGCGCGCGGCCTCCACGAACTCCTTCTCGCGGAGCGACAGGAACTGCGCGCGCACCAGGCGCGCCACGGGCATCCAGCGGAACCCGCCGATCACTCCGACCACCAGAATGAAGACGCCTCCCTCCACGCCGAGCACCGATTTGAGCGCATCCCGGAACAGATAGATGATGAGCAGAAGCAGCGGCAGTTGCGGCAGCGACAAGAAAAGGTCAGTGAGAAGCATGAGCGCCGCATCGACGCTGCCTCGCGAGATGCCGGCGAGCGCCCCGATCATCGTGCCGACCACCAACGATACCATCATGGCCGCAAGGCCGACCGCGAGCGAGATGCGCCCACCATAGAGCATGCGCGCCAAAAGGTCCTGGCCGAGGTCGTCGGTGCCGAAGGGATGCACGCTCGACGGCGCCTCCATTCGCGCGGTGAAGTCGATCTCGTCGATGGGAACGCGCCAGAGCGCCGGACCCAGCACCACCGCCAGTCCCATCACCACCAGGACGATTGCGCTGGCGACAGCCAGGCGATGACGCCTGAAGCGTCGCCAGGCGTCGAGCGCCGGAGAGACCTGCGGAGCGAGCTCCCGGCTCGTCCCGGCGTCAGCGGTAAGCGATGCGGGGGTCGAGCCAGCCATAGAGCACGTCTGCGATCAGATTGAACAGGATCACCAAACACGCGAACACGAAGGTCACGCCCATGATCACCGGCGTGTCGTTCTGAAGGATGGAGTTTATGAGCAGCGAGCCGATCCCGGGCACGCGGAAGATCTGCTCGGTGACGATGGCGCCGCCGAAAATCGCCGGCACTTGCAGTGCAACCAGCGTCACGACGGGGATCAGCGCGTTGCGCACGACGTGCCGGATGACGACCTTACCCTCGCGCAGACCTTTCGCGCGCGCGGTCGTTACATAGTCGAGCCGGATCACGTCGAGCACGGCCGAGCGCACGTAGCGCGTCCACGAGGCGCCCTGGAACATGCCCAGTACGGCGATCGGCATGATCGCCTGGCGGAACTCCTCCCAATACCAGCGCCAGCCGGTGGCACTGAGGTCGGAGCGGAAGACGAACGGGAGCCAATCGAGATGGATGCTGAACAGAAGAATGAACAACAGGCCGGTGAAGAAGGTCGGCAGGGAGAAGCCGATGAAGGCGAAGGTGCTCGCGATCTGGTCGAAGATGGAGTAGGGCCGGGTCGCCGCGAAGATGCCGACCGGCAGCGCAATCAACAGCGCCAGCACCTGCGATGACCCGATGACAAAAAGCGTCGCCGGCAGACGCTGCCAGATCAGCGTGTCGACGTTCACCCGGCTGACGAAGGAGAAGCCCCAGTCCCCCTGCAGCATCGCCACGAGCCAGTGGAGATAGCGCAGCAGGATGGGGTCATCCATGCCGAACTTGGCACGGAGCGCTTCCCGCACCTCCGGCGGAACCGCCGGATTGCTCGCGAGCTCGCCGAAAGGATCGCCCGGCGCCAGCGCCAGTATCGTGAACAGCACGATGCTGATGCCGAGGAGGCTCGGCACTGCAATGATCAGGCGCCGCAGCAGGTATCGTCCCATCGCGGTTTCCGCGCGTGCGACCGCGCGGGCACTCGGTTCAGGTCTCGCGGTACCAGTCCGCGAGCATGAACGTATCGTTGTCCCAGCCGCTGACGTTCACCTTCAACTGGTTGTGCACGCCTCGAACGCCCGGACGGTAGACGACCGGGATCACCGCCACGTCGGCGATCACTAGGTCGTTCATCTTGATGAATAGCGCGGCGCGCTTGACCGGATCGAGCTCGCCCTCGGAGGCGCGGTACGTCTTGTCATACTCGTCGCTCCGCCAGCGGGTGATGTTGCGTCCCTGCCACTTGTTATCCTTGGCGGCGGCCTCCCCGGAGAGGAATTGCTGCATGAACAGGGCCGGATCGGGCTCGGTCATGGTGGTCGTGTACATTTGGAGATCGGTGTAGAAGTGGGGGTAGGTGTCGGGGTTGCCGGCGTCGGACGAGAAGTAGACGGACGCCGCGACCGACTTGATCTCGACCTCGATGCCGGCCTTCTGGCAGGCTTGCTTGACGATCGCCTGATTCTTCTGCCTCGGCTCGTTGATCGAGGTCTGGTAGACGTATTTCAGTTTCTTGCCGTCCTTCTCGCGAATGCCGTCGGAGCCGCGCTTCCAGCCGGCGGCGTCAAGGATCTGGTTGGCCTTCTCGATGTTGAATTCCCATTTGGTGTTGTTCGAGCGGAATTTCGGCGGATTGTTTAGGAAGTTCGCCGTCGCTTTGCCCGCGCGACCGTAGATGAATTTCTCGACCGAGCCGCGGTCCACCAACAGGTTGAGCGCGTCCCGGACGGCCTTGTCGCTGAGCGTCGGGTGTTTCGTCTTGAGGCTGGACCGCTCGCCGTCCACCTCGGTCCAGGGGTCGGTGAAATTCAGCCCGATGTGCTCGATGCTGGCGCCCTCCAAGAGGATCACGTGGCCCTTTCCGCCGTCCTCGAGCTTTTTCAGGATCTCGTCCTCGACCTGAAGGTTCCAGGCATAGTCGTATTCTCCGGTCTGCAGCACCGCGCGCGCCGCCGACACGGCGTCGCCGCCGCCTTTCATCTCGATGCTGTCGAAATAGGGCCGGTTCGGGACGTGGTAGGCGGTATTGATCTCCGCACGTACGAGATCGCCGGGCTTGAAGTCGGCGAATTTGTAGGGGCCGGTGCCGACCGGCTTCAGATTGGTGGGCGCATCGCGCGACTTGTCGCCCTTGTAGGCCTCGAACAGGTGCTTCGGGATGATCATGCCGCGCGTGCCCACGAACGGATCGGGCCAGAACGGCGTCGGCTTTGGAAAGTTCACCTTGATCGTGTGGTCGTCGATCTTCTCGACCTGAATGTCCTTATACGTCGCGATGTCGTAGGTCGCGGCTGCGGGGTCGCCAGCATATTGCCACGTGAAAATACAGTCGTCGGCGGTGAAGGGCTGGCCGTCGTGCCACTTGACGCCCTGCTTCAATTTCCAGGTGACGGACTTGCCGTCGTCCGAGAGGCCCCCGTTCTGCTGGCTCGGAAGCTCCGCCGCCAGGACAGGAACGAGATTGCCGTCGGCGTCCCAGCCGGCGAGCGGCTCGTAGAAAATGCGCGAGGCGTCCTGATCCTTGGTGCCGACCGCGAAATGCGGGTTGAGCAGGGTCGGAGCCTGCCACCACAGCACCTTGAGGGCGCCACCTCCGCCGGCCTTCGTGGGCTTGTAGGTGAAGGCCTGCTGGCCCCAGGCGACGCCGGAGTGGCTCAGCATCAGCCCGGCCATGGGCGCGGTGAGCCCCAGGGCCACGACGCGCCGCACGAAGGCGCGGCGCGACATCCGACCGTCCTTTACCCGCGCGATCATGGCGCGCAGCGCTCTCTCTTGCTCTTGCATGGGACGCTCCCTGATTAGCCTTTGGCTGTAGTCGATTTATGCATGCCAGAGGGCATGACCCGACCTTTCCGTGAAACGCTAACACAATGAAAACGGGACCGGAAACTCAAATTGTTCCCGCGAAGGCCGCCCCTGGTCCACGCCGAGCTTGAGTCTGCCGCGCCCTCCTGACCAGGGCGCCGGCGGTGCATTCGCGATCGAGCGCAGAGCTATCGGGTCCACGCACCACACCGGCGTCGCGTCGCACACCGCCCACGGCGGTCGCTTGGACGGACCACATTCCTTGGCCAAGCCCGGGCCAGCGGCGGCAGACGCGAGCCGAATGCGGCCGGAGCATTTTCCGCCGAAGTGGGCACCGGTTCGGCGCAGGAAATGCAACCGAACCGAAGAGGCTGAAGCATGTCCCGATTCAACTTGATCGGGACGTGCTCTAGCGCGGCAGGGCTCGCACCGAGAACGAGCGGGGCTCTTCGCCGGCTTGGTTGAGGCGCCACATCTCGAGGTAGGCCGCCTCGAGGTGTCGACAGAATCGCGCGGCATCGAAGAGCGGCCAAGTCGTGCGGTTCGCCTGCAGCCGCGCGCGCAGCTCCGCGAGCCGCCCGGGTGAGCGCGCGAGGTCGAGCGCCATCGCCTCGTACTCCTCGAGGCTGGCGGTGACGAGCTCCGGAAGACCGATCGCCTTGAGGAGGCTGCCCGCCACCCGGGCGGGAAGGCCGCGGCCCGCGCAAGTGAGGAGCGGCACGCCCGCCCAGAGCGCGTCGCTGGCGGTGGTGTGAGCGTTGCAAGGCAGCGTATCGAGCGCGAGATCCGCGAGGCGCTGCCGGGCCAGGTGCTGGGAGACGTGGACGCGCGGCGCGAAGACGAGACGCTCGGGTGCGATGCCGCGCGCCGTCGCCGCGTTGCGCAGGTTCCGCTCCTGCCAACGGTTGTCGCCGAGCAGCCACAGGACCGATCCCGGCAACGCCTGGAGCACGCGCATCCAGATGTCGAACATCGCCGGCGTGACCTTGTAGGAGCTGTTGAAGCAGGCGTAGACGAAGGCGTTCTCCGGCAGGCCGCACTCAGAGCGCGTAGGAGTCCGCTCGGCTATGGGGCGCCGGCTGTCGTTCGCTTGATAGCACTCCGGCAGAAAGACAAGCTTCTCGGAATAGAGGTCCTGCTGCCCCGCAGGAACGACGAACGGATCCACCACGATATAGTCGATGAAGCCGGCGCCCAGCGTGGCGGGGTAGCCGAGGTAGTTCACCTGGATCGGTGCCGGACGCCGTGCGAAGATGGCGGGCCGGCAGCCCTCGAGGAAGCCGTTCAGATCGACGGCGATGTCGATCTCGAGCGCCTGCATTTGGCGCGCGACATCGAGGTCGGGACTCTTCTGGACGTCGATGAACCGATCGAACGAGCGCTCCAGCCGCTTGCGCAGGCTGCTGCCATCGTCGCGGCCCCAGGAGACAGCCGTGAGCTCGAACCGCCGCCGGTCATGCCGCTCGAAGAGCTCCGCCATCAGGAAAGCGGTCGCATGCTCGCGAAAATCCGCGGAGAGATAGGCGAGCCGGATGCGGTCGTGCCGGTAGCGCGATCCCTTGGCAAGCGCGGGGTGCCGATCCAGTTTCTCTGCGGCGACGAAGTTGCGGGCAACGCGGAGCTGAAACGCGGGATCGTCGACGGCGGTCACCAGCCCGAAGGGCGGAATCGCCAGCCGGCCGGCATCGACGTCCTCGATCAGCGCTTGGCGGTCCGCCTCGAACCGGCTCCAGTCGCACATGAGCCGATTGAGCTCAAAACTCATGGAGCGGGCGTTCGGCTCCAAGGGGTCGAGCTCGATAACGCGGCTGTAGGAGGCGGCTGCCTCGTCGAAGTGTCGCAACTTGTAGAGCGCGTTGCCGAGATTGTTGTGCGCGCCAACGCTGCGGGGGTCGATCCCAATCGCGGTCTGGTATTGCGCTGCCGCTTCACCGTATCGCCCGAGACGGTACAGGGCGATCCCGAGATTCGTGTAGGCCGCCGCGAGGTCCGGGTTGACCGCCAGCGCGCTGCGGAAGCACGCGATCGATTCCTCGTCGCGATTGAGAGCCTGCAGCGCATTTCCGAGGTTGTAGTGCGCTTCGGCGTAGTTCGGTCGGATCGCGATCGCCTGCCGGTATCGCTCGATCGCCTCCTCGTGGCGGTCGAGCGAAAGGAGCGCGTTGCCGAGGTTGTTGTGGGCTTCCACGAGCGCCGGGTTGAGGCGAATTGCCTGCTCGTATTGCGCGACGGCCGCCTCGAAGCGTCTCATCGACTGCAGGGCGTTGCCGAGATTGTTGTGGGCATCGGAGAAGTCCGGCCTGAGGGCCAGGGCTTGCTCGTATTCCGCGATCGCCTCGCCGAACCGGCCGAGCGCGCGGAGGGCGTTGCCGAGGTTGTTGCGTGCGGCCGGAAGCTCCGGATCCATCGCTAGCGCGCGCCGGTAGTTCGCGACCGCCTGCTCGTGGCGGCCCAGGGCCCGCTGGGAGTTGCCCAAGGCGATCATCGCGTTGGCGTGGTCGGGCTTGAAGTCGACGGCGCTGTCGAGATGCTCGATCGCCTCCTCATGACGGCCCAGGGCGGCAAGCGCGATTCCGAGGTTGTAGTGCGCGTCCGCGGAGCGGCCGTTCTGGCGGAGGGCAGCTGCGATCAGCTCCGCCGCCTCCTCGTGCAGTCCCTGCTGGCTGCGCACCACGCCCAGCAGGTGCAGGGCGTCGAACTGGTGGGGATCGTCGGCAAGGATCTCGGCGTATCCGGCCTCCGCGGCCCCGAGATCGCCTTTCCGGTGCATCTCGATCGCCTGCTGAAGCACACGCGCGACCTGAGGGCGCGGATCGCCCGCGATCTCGGTCACGTCAGGCGATGCTCCGCCGCCGGTAGCGCCGCTGCACCAGCGAGTGAGCGCCCACGGTCAGCGCCAGCGTCGCCAGCATCAGCACGAAGGCGAGCGCGCCCCCCAGCGGCCAGTTCGACTGCTCGGAGATCTGCGTATAGACCACGGGCGCCATCATCTGGAACCGCGGTCCGCCCAGCAGCACCGGGTTTGCATAGGCGTTCATGGCGAGAATGAAGCACAGCAGCGAGCCGGCGACGACGCCGGGCAGCGACAGCGGCAGCGTTACACGCGCGAACGCGCGCAAGGGGCGGGCGCCCATGCCGAGCGCCGCCTCCTCGAGCGCCGGGTCGATCCCCTCGATCACGCTCTGCAGAGTCAGCACCATGAAGGGAAGATTGAACCCGGTGATCCCCACGACGACGGCAAGCGGCGTGTACATGATGTCGAGCGGCGCCCCGACGATGCCGAGCGACAGGAGCGCGGCATTCAAGGCGCCCTGGTGCCCGAACACCACCATCCAGCCGGCGGCGCGCACCGCATTTCCAACGAAGAGCGGCATGACCACCAGCAGGACCAGCCAGGTCTTGAAGCGCGAGCGCATGCGCGCGAGCAGGTACGCCGCAGGGTAGCCGAGCACGAGGCAGAGCGCGGTGCAGAGCGCCGCGATGAGCCCCGTGCGCAGCAGGACCGAGCGGTAGTAGGGGTCCGCGAAGACCTTGAGATAGTTCTCCGCCGTCAGCGCATCGACCATGAACTGACCCGGCACGAACCGGTTGAGGCTGTACCGGAACAGGATGAGCAGCGGCGCCACCAGCAGGATCGCCACGATGAGGGTCGCGGGTCCGATGAGGACGGCAGCGGAAAGCCTGGTAATTCCGGTCGTCATCCTGATTTGAGCATTCCTCTCCCCCTGGGAAGAGGATGGGCGAGGGGGAGCCGCCGCTTTGCCGGGTGCCATCTCTGGCCCCAACGCACGTGTCACCCCCTTCACCCAAACCCTCCTCTAGCAGGGAGAGGGGGAATGCGGCATCCGGCGAATGCCTCCGTCACGCCTTGAATTCCTTGTCCCACCATTCCTTGAGCTGGGCGTCGTTCTTGGCGAGGTAATCCATGTCCTCGACCAGGAGCAGTTTCTGCTCTTCCGGCGTGAAGCCGACGCGCTTGGCCATGGCCGTCGTGAGCTCGACGTCGTCGACCGTCGGATTGTAGCCCATGTCCTCGATGAAACCCTCCTGGGGCTTGGGGTCGAGCATCGCGTTGAGGAATTCATAGGCGCCGTCCTTGTTGGGCGCGTTCTTGGGGATGCAGAAGTCCGAGATATAGGTCACCACGCCCTCCTTGGGCGCGGCGATCTCGACGGGTATGCCGGCGTTCTGCCACATGACGCCGCGTGCCTTCCACATGATGCACATCCAGACTTCCTCGGTCTTGAGCGCCTGCGCCATCGCCTCGTTGGTGGGCATCATCTTGAAACCGATCTTCTTCAGGTCCATGAGCTTGGCCTTGCCGGGCTCGAAATTCGTGAAGCTGCCGCCGCTGATCATGGCCGCGGACTCGATGGTGGTCTGGTATTGGATGTCGATGATGCCGACGCGGCCCGCATATTTGGGATTCCAGAGATCCGCGTAGGAAGTCGGCTTCTCCGTCACGAACTTCGGATTGTAGAGAATAATCCGACCCGAGAAAATGTGCGGGACGGACCAAGTGGTCGCCAACTTCGGCAGGACGTGCTTGTAGTTCGGAATCTTGCTGGTGTCGATCTCGAGCAGCGTGCCCGCCTTGTACATCTCGTAGCTGCCGGCGCGGTTGAGCGCGGAGATATCCATGGTGCCGCGCGGCAGCATTTTCTGGGCCAACATCTTGGTTTTACGCGGGCTGTCGTTGTCGGTGTCATAGATGACTTCGACGCCCCGCGGCTGCAGCAGCGGCGCCGCAATGTTCTTCTGGATCAGGTTCTGATAGTCGCCGCCCCAGGTTCCCACGACCACTTTGCCGCCGGCGGCTCGGGCGGCACGCGGCCCGATCGCGGCTGCGACGCCGGTCAAGGCCGTCGCGCCGAGGAAACGCCGCCGCGACAGGGCTGCGCGGGATTTCGTGTGGTGTGCGCGGGCTTTCATGGTCGATCCTCCTCGTCGGGGTTCATCAGGAAATAAGCTGACAGGCATCGGCGTCCCAGGCGACGCGGATCTGGGAGCCTACGGCAAGCGGCTCCAGCCCATCCGCGCGGTCGTTATGCGCCTCGACGGCGATCGCGTCGCCACTCGCGAGCCGGATCACGTATTCCGTGGTGGCCCCGAGATAGCTCACGAACTCGACCGTGCCGGCGAAGCTGTTCGCGGCGCCGTTCGCGCTGCCCAAGCGCACGCGTTCCGGTCGGATCGCGAGCAGGCGCTCCCGCGCGGCGGCGGCGGCCACCGAAATCTCGAGCCCGCTCTCCGTGCGGAATCGCCGCGGCTCCGTCATCGCGCCGGCGAAGAAATTCGTGCGGCCGATGAAGCTCGCCACGAACTGGTTGGCGGGCGCGTTGTAGAGCTCGCGCTGCGTGCCGATCTGCTGAATCTCGCCGCCGCTCATCACCACGAGACGGTCGGCGACCGAGAGCGCCTCGCTCTGGTCGTGGGTCACCATGACGGTGGTGAGGCCGAGGCGGCGCTGCAGTTGCCGTATCTCGACCCGCACCTCCTCGCGAAGCTTCGCGTCCAGGTTCGAGAGGGGCTCGTCGAGCAGAAGGATCTCCGGTTCGATCGCCAATGCGCGGGCGAGCGCCACCCGCTGCTGTTGCCCGCCCGAGAGCTGCCGCGGCATGCGCTCGCCGAATCCGTCGAGCCGAACGAGGCGCAGGGCTTCTTGCGTGCGCCGCTCCACGACCTCGCGCTCCAGCCGCCGCATGCGCAGGCCGAAGGCCACGTTCTCGAACACGGTCAAATGCGGGAACAACGCGTAACCTTGGAACACCAGCCCGGTATTGCGCCGGTAGGGCGGCAGGTCGGTGACGTCTCGGTCGCCGAACAGAATGCGGCCCGCGCTTGGCTCGACGAAGCCCGCGATCATTCGGAGCGTTGTGGTTTTGCCGCAGCCGCTCGGGCCCAGCAGCACGAGGAACTCGCCCTGCGCGACCTCGAGAGAAAAGTCGACCACGGCGCGGTGATCCCCGTAGCTCTTTGAGACCGATTGCAGGCGAACGCTCGACACGGGACTCACACCACCTGGCTCAAGCGCACGAACCGGTTGGTCGCCGCCATGGCGGCGGCGATGATGGCAATCTGGATCAGCGACACCGCAGCGATCGTCGGATCGATCTTCCACTCGAGATATTGCAGGATGGCGATCGGTAGCGTGGTCTCGCCGGGACTCACCAGGAAAAGTGAGAGCTCGAGATTGCCGAAGGAGACCACGAAGCTGAAAAGCGCAGCCGCGACCACGCCGGGCCGGATCACCGGCAGCGTCACCTTGAGGAGCGTGCGCAGCCGGTCGGCGCCCAGATTCATGGCGGCTTCCTCGATCGCGCGGTCGATGCCATGCAAGTTCACTGCGATCAGGCGGACGGTCCAGGGAATGGTAACGAGGACGTGGCCGAAGACCAGGCCCACCATCGAGCCCGTGAGCGGCAAGTCGGTGGCGAGCTCGACGTCGATCAGGAAGAAATAAAGCGACGTGCCGATGACGATGCCCGGCACCACCAGCGGAGACAGCAGCAGGGTGTTGAGAGCCTCGCGGAGCGGCAGCTCGGAGCGGACGAGCGCCAGGCTTGCGGGAACGCCGACCGCGAGGCCGCCCAGCATGGCGAGCACTGCAACCTCGAGGCTGGTCAGGAAGCCGTCGGCGAACTGGGGCTGCAGCCAGAGCGCCGTGAACCAGCGCAGCGTATAGCCCTCGGGCGGGAACGAGAGAATCTCGTTCTTGAAGAAGCTGAGCCAGCACACGAAGAAGATCGGCAGCAGCATCACCGCGAAGCAGGCGCCGGCCGCGGTTCTGAGGGCGTAGCGACGCCAGCGTTTGCGAAGCACCGACGCAACGGCGGCAGCGCTCGCCATTCAGAGCCCCAGCTGGTTCTTATGGAATTGACCGCCCTTCATGATGGCCTTGAGATGCTTGCCTTGATCCTGGAACAGGCCGAGGTCGCGGAGCGGATTGCCGTCCACCACCAGGAGATCCGCGAGCGCACCCGGGCGGATCGTGCCGAGCCTGCCTTCCTGCCGCAACAGCCGGGCATTGACGAGGGTGGCGGAGCGGATCACCTCGAGCGGTGACATGGCCTCGCCGCGGATCAGGAACTCCCGCGACTGGTCGTTCTGCAGCTGCCCCAGCAGGTCGCTCCCGAAGCCGATGGCGACGCCCGCCTCCTTGCAGATCTCGAGCGAGCGCAAGCCCGCCGCGAGCACGCGCTCGTTCTTCTCGAGGCTCACCGGCGGCAGGTCGTAGTCTCGGCCGCGCCGCCTCATGGCGTCGTAGGCGACGAGCGTTGGCACGACGAACGCCTCGCGCTCGCGCATGAGCCTCGCCGTCGGTGCGTCGACGAAGTTGCCGTGCTCGATGCTGCGCACGCCGCACTCGACCGCGCGACGAATGGCGTCGGTGCCATAGGCGTGGGCGCAGACATACTTGCCCCAGGCGGTGGCCTCGCCAACCGCGGCGGCGATCTCGTCGCGGGTGAATTGCGTCGCCTCCAGCGGATCGCGCGGCGAGGCGACGCCGCCGGAGACCATGAGCTTGATATGATCGGCGCCCTTGCGGAGCTCGTCGCGCACCGCGTGCAGCATCTGCGGCACGCCGTCGACGATGCGCGAGATCAGCTGCACGCCGCTGCAGCACTGGCAGGTGTGCTCGCCCTCGGTGCGCAGGCGGAAGTCTCCGTGGCCGCCGGTCTGGCTCAGGCTCTGGCCCGCGATGAAGAGGCGCGGCCCCACCATCTGGCCGGTCTCCACGGCCTCCCGGATGCCCCAGTCCGCGCCGCCGGTGTCGCGCACCGTGGTGAACCCGCGGTCGAGCATCGCGCGCATCAGCGGCCCCGCCCGCGCCGCCATCAGCGTGAGCGGCACGTCGGCGAGCCGGCCGATATTCACCTCCGAAAGATAGACGTGGGCGTGCGCGTCGATGAGTCCGGGCATCAGGACCATCCCGCGGAGGTCGATCACCGTGGCGCCGGCCGCGCTGATCGCACGGTCGGACACTTCGCGGATGTGCTGGTCCTCGACGAGCACGCTCATGGCGTCCTTGAGCTCGTCCGCCTCGGGATCGAGCAACCGGCAATTCCGGAATGACACGAGCACGATCTGCCTCCTCTGGCCGCGGCGCCCGCGTAAGCCTGCCACGGTGCCGTGGTGCTGCCCAGGGGGACAGATATTCAAAAAGCTGTCGAGTGCCTATGGCCTTGTAAAGTCAGGCGCTATGCGGAACTGCTCATCCGTCGCCGCGAACGGCCGAGGACCCCCGCGGATCGGAGCGCTACTGCGCGAGCTGGTCGAGCACCCGAAGCATCGCAGGGCCGCCGAGGATCAGCATGATGGTCGGCAGGATGAAGACGATCATCGGCACCGTCATCAGCGCGGGGAGACGATTGGCGCGCTCCTCCATGCTGAGCAGGACGTCGTTGCGCATCTCGCTCGCCACCACTTTCATCGCCTGGGCGAGCGGTGTGCCGAAGCGCATGGTCTGCGAGAGCGTGCCCACGATCGACCTGATGGAGGGTAGATCGACGCGCTCCGCCAGGTTGGTGAGCGCCTGATCCCGGCTCGGCAGGATCTTGAGGTCGGCCGAGAGCAGCGCCAGCTCGTCCGCGAGCGCCGGATGTGATTCCCAGAGTTCCGCGACCACGCGGTCGAGACCATCCTCGAGCGACAGACCGGCTTCCACGCACACCACGAGCAGCTCGAGTGCATCGGGCAAGCCCCGCGCGATCAGGCGCACCCGGCGCTTCGCGCGCGAAGTTATGAGGAAGGCGGGCAGCAGGTATCCCCCGACCGCTGCGCCGATTGCGACGGCCAGTCCTTGAGGCGAGAAGCCGCCACGCCGCTCGATCTGATAGGCGATGAGCGCGAGTACCGCGACGATCAGGCCGAACGCGATGCGCGCGAGCGAGAACGCCGCCAGCGCCCGGTCGGGTCGCACTCCGAGCCGCGACATCATCCGAATGATCTCGCGCTCTTCCTGCTGGGCGAAGCCCTGGCTCTTCAGTCGAATCACCGGCGCCTCGCGGGCGGTCTTTCGGGGCGGTTCCGACGCGCCCGCGCCCGCGGGCCTGATGGCGTCGACGCGCCGGGAGATCGCCTGGCGCCGGGTATAGATGCTGAAAAACACCAGGCTGGCCCCACCCAGGAGGAGCATGACGTCGAGCACGAGGAAGAGAGCGATGCTCACCGGGAAGCCCCGTCGCGGGAGTCGATCGGCATGGCCGCCTCAGACCGCGGTCACGCTGCGCACCAGGCGGCGCATCGTGTAGAACGCGAGCCCAAGGCTGCCGGCGGCGATGGCCAGCACGATGTGTCCACGCGGATCCGAGAAAAGCGGCTCCAGATATTCGGGGCTCAGCACCATGAGGGCGAAGATCACCATGAACGGCATGGCGCCGAGGATGTAGGCGGAAGCCCGAACCTCGGATGTCGTGGCGCGCGCTTTGAGCCGCATCGCGCGGCGTTTGCGCATGATGTCCGCCAGCATCTCGAGGGTCACCGCCAGGTTGCCGCCGGTCGAGCGCTGCAGTGCCACGACCGCTGCGAAGAAGCGGAACTCGTCGAGGCCGAGCTCCTTGCCGGTCATGCGAAGCGCGTCCTCGAGGGGAATGCCGATCTCGACGCGATCGGCGATCACCGAGAAGACCTCGTTGATGGGCGGGGGCCCTTCCAGGCCGATGTTCCGGATCGCGGCCGAGACGGGCAGGCCCGCTCGCAGCATGCGCACGCACATGTCGAGCGCGTCGGGAAACAGCTCGATGAACCGCTTCTCCGTGCGGGCTTGCTGGAACTGCATCAGGATGCGCGGCGCCGCCATGAAGCAGACCAGCGTCAGCGGGAGTGCCAACCAGAGGGGCAGCGAAACCGCGACGCGGGTGACCGACCACATCGTGGAGCCCGCCAGCACCGCCACCAGGATCAGCTGGAAGCTCGGAATGCGCGCGCCCCACTCGCGCGCCATGCCGAAGCCGAAGATGCGGCGAAGCCGGTTCTCCATCGCCGTGACCCAGGGCGGGTCCGGCGCCTTATCCCCGGGTCCGCGGCGGGCGTTGGGGCCGCCCACCATCTGGCTGACGCGCTGCTCGAGCTCGCGGCGGGTCCGCTGCGTGATCACGAGCGAGGCCACGATGGCGCCGCCGCTCGCGAGCAGCAGGACGACGACCAGCGCGATCGTCAGCATGGCGTCACCCGCCGCCCCGTTGGCCGAGGAGACGCTGTTGCTCGAGGAATTCCTCCCCGAGCCCGTAATACTCCAGGCGGCGCAGGAACCGCGGCCGCACGCCCGAGGACTCGAACGTGCCCCGCAAGCTGCCGTCCGGGTTCTCGCCGAGGTAGCGGTACGAGAACAGGGTGGACATGGTGATGATCTCTTCCTCGAGTCCGGATACTTCCGAGATCTCGGTCACCCGGCGCACGCCATCGCGCATGCGCTCGATCTGGATGATCAGGTCGATGGCGCTGGCCATTTGCGAGCGGATCGCGCGCATGGGCAGGCTGACGTTGGCCATCAGCACCATGTTCTCGATCCGGCTCAGTCCGTCGCGCGGCGAGTTCGCGTGGATCGTCGACATGGAGCCGTTGTGCCCGGTGTTCATGGCCTGCAGCATGTCGAAGGCCTCGGTACCGCGGACCTCGCCGACGATGATGCGGTCGGGCCGCATGCGCAGCGCGTTGCGCACAAGGTCGCGCTGGTGGATCTCGCCCCGGCCCTCGATGTTCGGCGGGCGGGTCTCCAGCTGGATGACATGCGGCTGCTGCAGCTGAAGCTCGGCGGCGTCCTCGATCGTGACGATACGCTCGTCGTGGCTGATCTGGCTCGAGAGCGCGTTCAGGAGCGTGGTCTTTCCGGATCCGGTGCCTCCGGAGATGATGATGTTGAGCCGGCAGCGCGCGCAGATCTCCAGCGCGCGGGCGACCTCGGCCGAGATGCTGCCGTATTTGACCAGCGAGCCGAACGAGAGCGCGGATTTCGCGAACTTGCGGATGGAGATGCAGGGCCCCTTGAGGCTGAGCGGCGGCGTGATGACGTTGACGCGGCTGCCGTCGAGGAGGCGCGCGTCCAGCATCGGACTCGATTCGTCGACGCGCCGGCCGATCGAGGAGGCGATGCGCTGGGCCACGTGCATGACCTGCATGGCGTTCCGGAAGCGCAGCGTGGTCAGCTCCAGCTTGCCGCGGCGCTCGACGTAGATGCTGTTCGGGCCGTTGACCAGGATGTCCGCGACCTGATCGTCGCGGAGCAGGGTCTCCAGCGGACCGAGCCCCACCATGTCGTCGACGATCTCGGTCGCGAGCGTGCGCTGCTCCCGCTGGTTCAACAGCAGGCTCTGCTCGTTCGCGATCTCGGTCACGACCTGGTCGACGCGGAGCGCGAGCTCCTGCTTGGTCATGCGCACGGCCATGGTCGGCTCGATGCGCGTCAGGACCTCGTCGCGTATGAAGTCGGCGGCCGCAGCGCTGGAGGGAGGCCGCCGCGGCGCAGCGGCGCCGGATGCCTCGGGCGCCGCTTCCGCGGGGGTCGCGAGATCGGCCGCAGGGTCGCTACCGTGCTTGCGCCGCCCGAAGCTGAGGGCCATTTACTTGAAGAGCCGGGTGAGCAGCGATTTGCGCTCGACGACGGCGTCCCCCGCCAGGTGTTGAAAGAGTGGCGCCAAGGCGTTGCGCAAGGTGCTGGCTTTCTCCAGCGCCCGCAGGCCTAGACGCGCTGTGCGCGCGATGTCCTTGTCCTGCGGCACCACGATGTCCGGGGCTTGGCCGACCGCGCGGACAAACTCCGCCTGCGGCAGCGATCCATCGGCTCCGGCGCGGTTGAGAATGTGCAGGATGGTACGGTTTGGCGTGTTGGGGCCGAGCCTCTCGCGCCAGCGGTTGAGGTCGCGCGCGGACGACAGCGTCCCGTCGCTGACCAGGACCACCGAGCACGGTAGCGCGAGCACCCGCGGCAGCCAGGGCGCGCTTGCGCCCGGAAGATCGACGAACACGTACCGGTAGCGGCGCTGCAGCTTCTCGATGAGCGACAGTATCGATGCCTCGTCGGCCGTCACCGGCTCGCTCAGGGACTCGAGCGACGCCAGCATGGTCAACCGGTCGCTCACCCGCGCGACGGCGCGTTCCAGATAAAGGTCGTCGACGCGCTCCGGATGCTCCAGGGCCTCCCGCAGCGCATGGCTTGGCGGCGTGTCGAGCTGGAGCGCCGCATCGCCGCCCAAGAGATCGAGGTCGAGCAGGAGCGTGCGGCGCCGGCGTCCCTCCGCGAGGTGCCAGGCGGCATTGACCGTGATCGTGGTCGCGCCCACGCCGCCGCGGACGCCGAGCACGAAAGTGAGGCGGCCGGTGCCGGCGGCCTTGTTCTCCGAATTTCCGGTCAGAATGCCGTTGCACGCGCGCATGACCAGCTGCGCCACCAGCGGCTTGAAGAAATATTCCGCGATGCCGGCGTCCTTGAGCTGGCGGTAGAGGCTGATATCGTTGCGGTCGCCGATCACGAGCACGCCGGTATTGGGATCGCACACGTCGGCGAGATGCTTCAGCGCATCCACGGGATCGGCTATCTCGCTGACATCCACCACCAGGAGCCGGGGCGAGGTGGCGTGGGCGAGCTCCTGGATCGCGTCTTTTACGTCGCCGCTTGTCACGATCCCGTTGGGAATGCCGAGGTCGCTGAAGCACTGACGAATGATGTTCTCGGAATCCCGATCGCGCGCGAAGCCGAGCGCGGTCGGCGAAGCCGATCCGGTGCCAGCGGCGCGGGCGGGATAGACCGAGCTGTCGTTCACTGCTGGGTCCCTCCGCCCGTCATCGTCGCGCCGGTCTGCGAGGGATGCCCCGAGCTGTCGCCGAACGGTCTCACCTGGTCCTTGTCGTACGCCCTGACCGCGTCCGCTTGGCGGCCGGCGTTCGCGGGCCCGAGGGTCCGGCCCTGGTCGAGATCCTGCGGTCGCTCCACCATCCGGAGGAGGTTCATGTTGTTCGAACAGCCGAGATAAACCGGTTCGCGGTTGCTGTGATTGTCGGCGGGCTCGTCGACCCAGGTCGGGCAAACGCGCTGATTGACGGCAACCGGCGGCTCGTTGACGCAGCCCGCGAGCCCGATCGCGAGGAGCGCCGCCACGAGCCCGCGAAGTCGCATTGCGGGCACGGAACTCCGCACGGAGATCATGGCGATTGCTCCAACATAAAGCCCGCTGAGCCATGGAGATGAGGCGCGTCTGCGGCCGTTGCGGCGCCGGGCTTACCCTTGGTTGCGGTGAGCCGCCCCAGGAGCACCTGCTCGAGGTCGTTCGCGAACACGAGGCTGTCGGTCGGAGCCTGGAGGTCCGACGCCTTGGCGGCAGGCTGCACGATGTAGGGCGTCACGATCATGACGAGCTCGCTCTCCTGGCGCTGGAAGGTGGGGGAGCGGAACAGTGCGCCCAGCACCGGAACGTCGCCCAGCCAGGGAAACTGCTGGATCTGCGACGTGACATTGTTCTGGAACAGGCCCGCGATCGCGAAGCTCTGTCCGCTGGAGAGGTCGACGGTGGTCTCGGCCCGCCTGACTGCGATGCCTGGGATCTGGATGCCGCCGATGGTGATGGCGCCCTGGCTGGAGAGCTGGCTCACCTCGGAGCGGACCTTGATGCTCATGCGATTGGCGTCGAACACCGTCGGCGTGAAATCGATGCCGACGCCGAACTTCTTGAAGTCGATCGAGATGGTGTTGTTCGACTGCGCGACCGGGATCGGGAACTCGCCGCCGGCGAGGAAATTCGCGGTCTCGCCCGAGCTCGCCGTCAGGTTGGGTTCCGCGAGGATGGTGATGAGATTCTCGCTCTCCAGCGCGTCGATGATGGACGATATGTTGACGGACCCGCCGCTGCTCTTGCCGCCGAAGCCGAAGGAGTAGGGCTGCGGCGTGGCGGACGACGGCAGGAAATTGCCGAAGCCGTTCGTGATCGGCGTCCGGCCCGTCAGCAGGCCGACCGCGATCGTGCCGTTGTTGTAGAGCGCGTCCCAATTGAAGCCGAACTGCTTGCCGACCTGGCGCGAGACCTCGGCGACGCGCACTCGCAGATTGACCTGCGCCGAGCCCGCCACGGTCACGTTGAAATTGACGTCGACCTTCGGCCCGAGGAAATCCTGCGCGACCTGTTTCAGCTTCTGCGCGTCGCGCGGCGAGGCGACAGTGCCCGATATCGTGATGCCGTTGGGCATGCTCTGCACGCTGATTTGCGCACTCGGCACCTGCTCGCGTACCGCCGCCATGATGTCGCCGACCGGGTGCCGCACCGTTACCGCGTAGCTCGCGACCTTGCCGTTGCCCGACATCGCGTAGATCGTCGTCGTGCCGGCCTTCTTGCCGAACACCACGAATTTGCTCGTGCTGGGGACCTGGACATCGGCAATGTCGGGATTGGCGACGAACACCGTGGTCGCGGGCTCCGGCAACTGGATCAGCTGCGCCTGATCGATGTCGATGACGAGCGGCTGCTGCCCCGCGGCCCCGGCGGCCGAGGCGGCGCCGGCGAAGACCGAGAGGACAGCCGCGATCAGCAGCGCAACGACGGTCGGGAGGGTTGCCCTCGGAAATGCGCAGCGCATCATTCTGATCTCGCTTGCTGGCCGGCTGGCGCCGTGCCGGATTGACCCGCGGAGTCGCCGCAGGAGCCGAGGCCTTCGCTGCCGGGGCAGAGCCGCTCGATCTTCGATCCCCGCATGACCGCAATCGCTGGCACTGGTGCGGGTTTTCCGTTGATGAGGCTCGACGCGCCGCGGTCGATGCTCTTGAGCGCCGGCGACACGTCGGAAGCCCAGGTCGGCGTGGGTGCCGCAGCGTTCTCGCTGAGCGGGAATTCCACGCTCGGCGGCATGAACGGTCGCATCGAAAGCTCGATCTTGCCCAGGTTGAGCGCCACCAGCAGCTTCTCGGCCTGCTGCTCGGTCACCTCGAGGGTAACGGTGCGGGGAATGCGGCCCTCGCCGCCCGTCGCCGGGGATGCCGGTTGCTGCTTGGACTGGATCGCGCCGCTGAGCGCCTGATCGACCGCGATCACGCGCACGTCGTGGAGCACGGTCTCACCGACCGACTTGTGCGGCACGGCCGCGAGCGAGCTGTCGAAATTCTGCGTGAGGATCACGTCCACGCGGTCGCCCGGCGCGACCAGACCGGCCACGCTCTCGGCGGCACCCACGGTGACGGAGACCGCGCGCATGGCGGGCGCCAGCACGGCTGCCAGGAAGCCGCCCTGATTGGGCTTCACCAGATCGCTCTCGACCAGTGGCTCGCCGACGGCGAAACCGCGCCGAGAGACCGAGCCGACGAAATCCTGCTCCGACACCTGCCCGCGCACCATGGCGTCGGTCGGCGCAGCCTGGTTCGCGGCGAGCTCCTTCCAGCGCATGTCGGACAGGGTGAGCAGGGTGCCCGTGGTTATCGCCCGGTTGGCGACCAGAACGCTCGCACGCGCGACGCTCGGCTGTTCCTGTTGCGCTTGCTCGGCGGTCTGTTGGGGACCCGATCCGCTCAGCCAGAACATCCCCAAGGCAATGCCCGCAACCATCGCGAGCACGCCGAGGCCGAGTAGAAGATTCCTGAGGATCATGTGAGTATCCCGTTCCCGACGGCAGCCGGTGCCGGCGCCACAATGGGACACGGACTCTTGCCAAGCGGTTTCCTGGAGGGCAGGTACGTGGTCACTGCGTCACCCGTTCTAGGCTTCGGCGCTCTCGAGCCGGCGTGGTGCGAGTGACCGCGCTCGGCGATGGTGCGATGTCGTGCCGCTGCCGCCCCCGGCGCCTCCTCGCGCTTGGTGGACGGCCGCTCTCGTTCTTCGGCGGGAATACTCGCCGATCATGATTAACAATTAATTTCCGAAGATTCGTGAAAATGCGCCCATTCCGCGGGCCCCGGGAGATCGGGGCGCAGGCGGTCGGATGGAAAGGTGGCGCGCCATGGCACGACGAGACTGGAGCCGGCTGGGCTCATTGAGTGTTCCGCTGCTCGTCGGCATGTCCTTGGCGATTTCCGGCTGCACGAATTCCGGTCCTTTTGCCGCGGCGGAACAGGCCCTCTCGCCGGCGGCGCAAATGCAGGCGGTGCAGGACGAGTTCGGCCCGGCCGTGCGGCTCGCGCGGGCCTCGCGCCGGGCGGGCGACTATGCCTCCGCCGTGAACCTCTATCGAAATGCCGTCAGCGCGGGCACGCCCGATCCCTCGCTTCTGGTCGAGCTGGGCGACACTCTGGTCGACGCTGGCTCGCCGGACGACGCCATGGACGTCTACTGGAAGGTGCTCGGGCTGCCGAAGGTCGACCCGAAATCCGGCGCGCGGCTCGCCGCCGTGCGAGGTCTCGCCCACGCCTACATGGTGCTCGGACAGCCCGACCGGGCTCTCGAGCACTGGAACGAGGCCCTGCAGCTCGCGCCGGATGACGCGGCGGCCCTGGTCGGCCGTGGCGTCACGCTCGATACCCTCGGCAAGCACGAAGAGGCCCAGAGCTCCTATCGCGCGGTGATCGGGCAATTCCCGCATGACGTGCCCGCACGCAACAACCTCGCGCTTTCGCTCGCGATGACCGGACACTTCGACGAGGCGATCGAGATCATCACTCCGATGGCGCGTTCCGCTACGGCAACGCCGCAGATCCGGCAGAACCTCGCGCTCATTTACGGTCTCAAGGGCGACAAGGAGCACGCGAGCGTGGCGAGCCGGATGGATCTCGACCAGGAAGCCACCGAGGCGAACCTCCGGTTCTTCGATTTCGTGCGCTTCACCAAGCCGAACTGATCGCGGCGGCCGGCCTTGGCGCCGGGCAATGCGGCTCCTATGATGGGGTCGCGTGGACTTCATCTTCATGCTGACCTGTGGCGATCGCACCGTCGGCGACTGCGTTGCCGTGCTGGACGAGATCGCCGACCTCGGACTGCGGCATATCGGCTTCAAGGATGTCGGTGTCGCCCCTGACGTCCTCGAGACGCTGCATCGCCGCATCAAGTCCGCGGGCGCGGTCAGCTATCTCGAGGTCGTGAGCCTTACGCCGGGGTCGACGCGCGAATCGGCTCGGGTGGCGCGCCGCCTGGGCGTCGATCGCCTGCTCGGCGGCGGCGACCCGGAAGGCGTCCTGGCCGAGATCGGCGCCGGCGGCATCGACTACTTTCCGTTCGCGGGTCGGCCGCAGGGGCATCCCACGGCGCTTCTCGGATCCGCAGAGGAGATCGCCGCGGACTGCCGCCGCGCCGAGAGCCTCGGCTGCGCCGGCGTCGACCTCCTGGCCTTCCGCTCCCGCGTGACGGACCCGCTTGACCTCGTGCGGGCCGCGCGCGGCGCGCTCCGGGGCCGGCTCATCGTCGCGGGATCCGTGGATTCTTCCGCCCGCGTCCGCGAGATCGCGGCCCTCGGCGTCGATGCCTTCACGGTGGGCACGGCCATCTTCGAGCGGCGGTTCGTCCCGGGGGAGCCTTCGCTCCGCGCACAGGTCGCCGCGGCATTGGCGGCGAGCTCGGCGTGACGCGGGCCGCCGGGGCTCTTTGCAAGCCGCACCGCGCCGTGCCAATCTGGCCTGGATCTTTCTCGCCGGACACCCAAGACGCATGACCGCGCTCAGAAGCGTGAGACCAGCCGAGGACCTGGAGTGGCAGCTGCGTTGCGACCTCGCGGCCGCATTCCGCGTCCACGCGCGCCTCGGCATGAACGAGCAGATCGGCAATCACCACAGCCTGATGCTGCCGGGCGACGACAATCTGTTCCTGATCAATCCGCGCGGCCTCCTGTTCCAGGAGATCACCGCCAGCAACCTGATCGTCTGCGACCTCGAGGGCAAGGTCGTGCGCGGAAAGGGCGAGCTGCGCAAGGTCGCGTTCCACATTCACGCGCGCATCCATCTGCGCCATCCGCAGGCGCGCTGCGTGATGCACGTCCATCCGCCCTACCTGACCGCGCTCTCGCTCATCGAAGGCGGCCGGCTCGAGCTCTCGCATCACAACGACCTCTCCCTCGACGACCGGGTCGTCTACGACGATGCCGCGCACGGCCCGGTCGGCGACAACGAGGAGGGCGACCGCATCGCCGAGCTTATGGGCGACAAGACCGTCATGGTGATGGCGAACCACGGCGTCACCGTGGTGGGCCCCAGCGTTCACGACGCCTTCGATGAGCTCTACGTCGCCGAGCGCACCTGCATGTACCAGCTGACGGCGCGCATGGCCGGCGGCGCGTTGCGCCGGCAGCCCGACGCGCTCCGCCGGAACTACCGCGGCGCCTGGGGCGACCGGTACGACGCGCGGCTGCACCTCGACGCCTGGCGGCGCATCCTCGACCGCGAGGAGCCGGACTACGCCAGCTGAGCCCGCGCGGCGATTCCCTTTTCACTTCCTGCATCGGACAGAGCAACCACCATGACCGGGACGCGTATCTCCTCCACCGTCGATTTCGAGAAGGCCGGGCGCCAGACCGGCTTCCTGCGCCTGCCGCACTCCGTGCACGAGTCCGCCTACGGCTGGATTCCGATCCCCGTGGTTTGCCTCAAGAACGGCAAGGGACCGACCGTGCTGCTCAACTCCGGCAATCACGGCGACGAGTACGAGGGCCAGGTCACGCTGATGAAGCTGATCCGCGAGCTCAAGCCCGAGCAGATCCAGGGCCGCCTCATCTTCATTCCCGCCTCGAATTTCCCGGCGGCGATGGCGGGACGCCGGACCTCGCCGATCGACGGCGGCAACCTCAACCGCTCCTTCCCCGGCGACCCCAACGGCACGCCGACGAAGATGATCGCGCACTACATCGACAGCGTGATCCTGCCGCTCTGCAACTATGCCTTCGACCTGCATTCGGGCGGCAGCTCGCTGATGTACGTGCCGAGCGCGCTCGGCTCGCTGGTGCCCGGCGACACCGAGCGCAACGCGAAGGTATTGGAGCTCCTGAAGGTGTTCGGCGCGCCCATCGGCTATGTCGCGAATAACCCCCTGGGCATGGGCGCCGACCAGACGCTCAGCGCCTCGGCGCACCGTCGCGGCGTGACCTCGATCGGCACCGAGGCCGGCGGGTCCGGCACGGTGACGCCCGCGGCGCTCAAGATCGCCGAGACCGGCGTGCGGCGTCTTCTCAAGCATCTCGGGATCGTCGCCGACCTCCGCGTCGAGCCATCCCCGGGCACGCGGCTCATGGAGATCGGCGGGCCCGACTATTTCGTCTACACGAGCGAGGGCGGCCTCTTCGAGCCCCTGGTGGAGCTCGGCGACACCGTCAAGAAGGACCAGCCCGCCGCCGCGATCCACTTCTCCCACACGCCCTGGCGCGAGCCCGAGATCGTGCGCTTCGAGCACGACGGCGTCGTGCTCTGCAAGCGCATCCCCGGCCGCACCGAGCGCGGCGATTGCCTCTTCCACCTGGGCACGGACTATCGGGGCTAAGCTGCTGGCATCGTGAAAGGTTCGGGCGCTAGAAAGCGATCGATCGCATTCCGCAGCAGCCGGGAGACGTTGTTGCGGTAGTCGTCGTGCGCAAGGCTTGCCACGAAGGCGATCGAGCCGGTCGAGAAGACGGCGCCGCCCGCGGGCGTCTCGAAGAAGACCATGTCCGCCTTGATCCTTGAATTGAGCGTGCCGTCGACGCCGCGGGAGTTCGACAGCATCTCCTCGTTCACCAGCAGGAAGGCGTTGCTGTGGTTCTCGGAGGAGGCCACCACCAGCGCGTGGGGCGGCGAGCCCAGGCTCGCGTCGTAGCAGTCGATCTCGAGCCCGGCGGCGCCGTCGCCCCAGGCGCCGAAATCGCCGATGATCTCATCCTCGATGCCCGCGAACAGGAACGCCGCGCGCGGATCGCGCGAGGCGGCCGTGCGCCGGTAGTGGCTCGAGGCGTCGAAGCCCTGGGCGATGAAGCCGATGCCGACCAGCGCGTTGGGCGCGCGGCCGATGCGCCGCCAGAGCCCGCCATACTCGCCAGTCGCGTGATAGTACTGTCCCGGCTGCTCCGCCCAGGCGCGCGTGCCGTCCTCGGCGCGGCGCAGCTCGATCATCCCGGGATGCGCGGGATCGAAGCTGACCCGCCAGTAGAAGCCGTTGCCGCCGAGATACATGAACCGGCCGCCGCCGCCCAGATAGCGCTCGAGCGCCTGCAGCATCTCCAGCGAGAAATACTCGGGATGGCTCGGCGTCAGCACCGTGCGATAGGGCGCCAGCAGCCCCGCGCCGCGCTCCTGGAGCTCGTGCTCCGAGATCACGTCGTAGGCGATCCCCTGCGCCTCCAGCCAGTCGGTCAGGCAGAGGTCCATGGCGAAGTTCCAGAACCGCCCGGTCGGCCGCATGTTGAAGAGCGGGCGGCGGATCGAGGCGTGGTCGACGCCGAACCCGTCCTTGTGCACGTCGTAGGTCGAGCTGCCGAACTCCGGATGCTCCGCCAGCAGGACGTCCGTCATGTCGACCGTGGGGAGCGCGCCCATGGTGAGCTCGAAGGGGCCGGGCGACATGCGCCGGCGATAGTTGGCATAGGCGAGGTAGGTGACGGTGGAGGCGAGGACCGCCAGCTTGGCGCGCGGCGCATCCCGGCGCGGGCTCACGATGAAGCCGACATAAAAGGGCCCGCCCGACGCCTGCAGCTTCACCGCGTAGTAGCCGCTCTTGAGCGTCTCCGGCAGGCGGAGCCGCAGGCTTTCCCGCCAGCGGGCGTCGTAGAGATCGTCCGCATGGAAATGGATCGCGCCGTAATGGCCGGGATCCTGCCGCCAGTCGTGCACCGAGCCGTCCCAGCGGGCGCCGGTTACCGCGCGCTTGGGCGCGTTGACCGTGCGGCCATGCAGCCCGTGCGCCGAGCCATCCTCCACGCGCGCGGTCCCGATGGCGCGCGAGAAATCCCAGGCCGCGGCCAGATTGCGTGACCGCAGTGCCGGCGCCTCGATCTTTCCGTTGAAGTGCTCGACCACCCGGCCGTTCGGCCCGGGAGCCGCCGCAATCAGCAGCGGGCCCGTGGCGCGGACGCCGCTCTCGAGGCGGCCCTCCGCGGCAGCGGCGGTCTCCGGATGAAATCCCGGCAAAGGCGTGCTGGCGACGCGGGCGGTGCCGGTCGCGGGGTCGTAGCTCGCTTTGACGCGGTACCAGGCTCGTCCGCGCATGGGCCGGCCCGTCGAGAGCGTCTCGCCGTCGATCGAAAGCGCCGCCGCTCCACCCGCATCCATGAGCAGACGCACCCGTCCCAGCGACATCAGGGCCTGTTGGCCGCGGCGTGGTTGGGTCGGCCAGACCAGCAGCGAGAACTCGACCGTCTCGAGGGGTGGCAGGTCCTCCACGATGGCGTAAGAGCCGATGGGGACCGGCTGCTCGTCGCCCGCGTGCTCGCCATCGATGGCAGAGGGGACAGGTTCCTCCTTGAGGCCGGGTCCGCCGGGTCCCGTCTCGCCGCAAATCAGCCGCGCCAGCGAGGCGCGATAGCGGCCGCCGCCGTCCAGCACGCTCACCCGCAGGACCAGCTCGTCGCCGGGCGATGCATAAAGTGCGTCGAGATAGCCGACGACGCCGGGCTTCGTCACGGCAGCTCCAGCGGACGTCCCGCGAGCGTCTGCCAGCGCCGTTTGAACGCGGCCCACTCGCCGGCCTCGCGGCTCTCGAAGACCTCGTCCATGAAGAGGTCGGGCGGCTTGCCCTCGGGCTGGCGCTCGCCGAGCACCCAGCGGCCAGGCGCGATCGAAACCAGGATCAGGTGCTGGCAGTTCTCGGTGCGGCGCATGATGTCGAGCAGCGCCTGCAGCTCGGGGCTGTGCCGGCCGAAGGGGCGGGCGCGGAACTCCGCCGCGAGGTCGAGCCGCCTCGGGTCGATCGCGGTCATGCCGTTTCGAACGTCGCTCCGACGCTCTTCGCGGCTTCCCCGATCTCCTTCCAGGTGGTGTCGTCGATCTCGATACCTTCGGCGATGCGCTGCGCCCGCGCGATGCGCTCGGGCTCGCCGGGCACCAGTACCGGAAGCGCGGGATCGGCGGCCTGGGTCGCCTTCATATAGGCGATCAGCTCGTCCACCTCCGTGCGCAGGAAGCTCGCGCTTGCCATGCGGCCGGGGTCGATCACGACCGTGAGCATGCCGTTGAGGATGCCGCGGTCGCGCGGATTCGCCGGCTGGATCGTGCCCGCGCCCACCACGGCGCCCGCGAGCAGCTCGCAGATCAGCGCGAGCGCATAGCCCTTGTGCTCGCCGAAGGGCTGCACCGCGCCGCGCGGGTCCTCGTAGAGCACGGCAGGATTGGTCGTGGGTTTGCCCGCCGCGTCGATCAGGGCGCCGTCGACCACCGGCTTCTTCTGGTTGTAGGCGACGCGCACCTTGCCGATCGCGATGCGGCTGGTCGCCATGTCGAGCACGATCGGCGGCGTGTCCTTGGTGCCGGGAATGGCGACGCAGAGCGGGTTCGTCGACAGGCGCCCCTCGCGGCCACGGAACGGTGTCACCCTCGGCGGGCCGGAATTGCCGTTGACGAAATGGATAGAGACGAGCCCCGCCGCCGCCGCGATCTCGCCATAGGTGCCGACGCGGCCGATGTGGTGCGTGTTCCGCAGCCCGTGCACCGCGACGCCGCGGCGTCGGGCGGTCTCGATCGCCCAGCCCATGGCGTCGCGGGCGATCACCTGGCCGTAGCCGTTGCGACCGTTCCAGACAGCGAAATTGCCGCCCTCGCTGACGACCTCGGGCACCTGATTCGGGACCAGGGTGCCGGCTTTGAAGTTCCGCATGTAGTGCGGAAGCATGCCCACGCCGTGGCTGTCGTGGCCCGCGAGGTTGGCGTCGACGAGGTGGTCGGCGACGATCTTCGCCTCGGGCGGGCGACTGCCGGTTTTCTCGAGGAAGGCGCCGGTGAGGCGGCGCAGCCGCTGATGATCGATTCTCATGCTGGAGAGTGTTCGCGAGGCTCTCTGGGCGTCAAGCGCAGAGTGGAGGGGGCGGCTCCGCGTGAGGGGCTTGGCACGGCGCGTGCTTTGGGGAAAGCTACAAGCGCGGCGAGGATTACCACGCCGCTCGTGCCGGCCGTCCCTGACGCCGGCCATCCGTAAAGGGGACCCATGAGCGCACTCTCCAACCAGCGCGTCGCCTACTTCAACGGCAAGATCGTTCCGGAGCGCGAGGTGGTGATCCCCTTCCGCGACCGCAGCTTCACCAAGGGCGACGGCGTCTTCGACATGACCCGGTCCTTCAACGGCCGCATCTTCAAGATCAAGGAGCACATCGACCGGCTCTACCGCTCGCTGCGCTATACGCAGATCGACTGCGGCCTCAAGCCCAAGGAGATGATCGAGATCAGCGAGGATGTGCTCAACCGCAACCGGCACCTGCTGGGCAAGGACGAGGACTACTGGATCGGCCAGCGGATCAGCCGCGGCGTCGACGCCGTGGGCGACGAGGGCTGGGAGCATGTCAAGGCCAACGTGATCGTCGACTGCGTCCCTCTGCCGCACAAGGAGCGCGCCAGGCTCTATCGCGACGGCATGCGAATCGTCGTGCCGCCGACGCGCCGGGTGGCGCCGAGCATGCTGAGTCCGCGTGCCAAGATGCACCAGTACATGAACCTGGTGCTCGCGGACATGCAGGCGAAGGCCGCCGATCCCGAAGCCTGGTCGATCCTGCTCGACGAGAATGGCAACCTCGCGGAGGGCACCGGCAGCAACATCTTCCTGGTGAAGGACGGCCGGGTACGGACGCCCCGCGAGCGCTACGTGCTGCCGGGCGTGAGCCGGGCCACGGTGATCGAGCTCGCGGCGAAGCTCGGCATTTCGCTCGAGGAGACCGACATCGATCTCTATGACGCCGGCGTCGCCGACGAGATCTTCGTCACCTCGACCAGCCTCGTGGTCTGCCCGGTCTCGAAGTTCAACGGCGCCAAGGTCGGCGACGGCACGGTGCCCGGGCCGATCACCAAGCGCCTCACGCAGGCTTATATCGAGCTCGTCGACTGCGATTTCGTGCGCCAATACACTCGGCACCTGGCGTAGTCCGGGTCCGATAACGGAGGGGAGCGCTCATGCAAAACAGGGTGGGGCTATTGGCGGTCGCCGTCGTGGCGGTGATCGCGATCGTGGGCATCTACATGTACTCGCGCAGTCCGGCGCCGCCCGCGCCGGCACCGCAGCAGGCCGCAGCGCCCGCCGCTCAGCCGGCCGCGCCTGCTCCGCCGCCCGCGCCCGCGGCCACCCCGGCTCCCGCGGCTGCGCCGGCCCCCGCCGCCGCCCCCGCGACACCCACGGTTCAGCCGACCGCGCCGCCGCAGCCGGTCGCCGCACCCGCACCCGCTCCGGCCCCGGCGACCCAGACCGCCGCCGCTCCCGCCGCGGCATCCGGCGCCGCCTTCACCTGTCCCAAGACCGGCGGCGATCTCGTGTTCGGCGGCGAGGCCAAGGTGAACAGCCTCGATCAGTACGCGTCAAACACCATCTCGACGCGCAATGTCGCCATGAACATCTTCGAGTCCCTGATGACTCGGGACGAGAACTTCAACCCTATCCTGGAGCTCGCGGACTCCATGGAGGAATCGCCGGATCACCTGACCTACACCTTCAAGATTCGTCAGGGCGTGAAGTTCCACAACGGCAAGGACATGACGACCGAGGACGTTATGGCGTCGTTCGATCGCTACGCCAAGCTGGGCATCGAGCGCGGCAATCTCGCCAACGTCGACAAATGGGAAGCGCCCGACAAATACACTTTCGTAATCCGCATGAAGAAGGCGCAGCCGACCTTCATCGAGGACCTGAGCTCCTTCAGCGTACCGATCGTGATCATCCCCTCGGAGCAGAAGGACGCCGAGGCGCTCCGACTCGAGCCCATTGGCACAGGTCCGTTCCAAGTCGTCGAATATGTCGCCGACAGCCACGTGAAGCTCAAGCGCTACGACGGCTACAAGCCGAGCCCGAACTTCAAGGAACGCACCGGCTTCGGCGGCTACAAGGTCGCCTGCGTCGATACCGTCACCTATCGCATCGTGACCGAGCCTGGGGCACGGGTCGCGGGCCTCGAGACCGGCGAGCTCATGGCCGTCGAGGACGTGCCGACCAAGTCGCAGGCCCAGCTCAAGGGCAACAAGGACGTTGTCCTGCTGCCGCTGGAGAATTTCTGGATCCACATCATGCTGCCGAACGCGTCGTTCCCGCCGACGGACAATTTGAACTTCCGCAAGGCGGTGCAGGCGGCGCTCGACATGGACGAGATCATGGACGCCGCCACAGACGGCGCCTACAAGCTCAATGTCGGCTTCCAGTATCCCGGCCGCGCCTTCTACACCGACGCCGGCAAGGAGACCTACAACATCAAGGACAAGGAGCTCGCGAAGAAATACCTGCAGGAGGCGGGCTACAACGGCGAGCCGGTGATCCTGCTGACCAACCAGGACTACACCAGCATGTACAACGCGGCGCTCGTGGTGTCCGAGCAGCTGAAGGCGGTCGGCATCAACGCCAAGCTCGACGTGGTGGACTGGCCGACCTCGGTCAACCGCCAGCTCAAGGAGCGCACGGGCTGGAACTTCTTCTTCACGGGCTACGGGACCCAGCCGGCGCTGGGCGCGCTCGCGACCATGAAGTTCTTCGTGCCGCCGCAGACCGTGTTCTATCCGAAGGACGACAAGCAGGATCCCGACCTGCTCCGCGACTACGCGGACATGCTCGGCAAGCCGGACATCGCCGACCGCAAGGCCGCCTTCGCGGACATGCAAAAGACCATCCTGGAACGGGTCTATGCGGTGCCCTTCGGCTCGCTCACCAAGGTGCAGGGCGTGCGCGCCAACGTGAAGGGTTTCCAGCCCTTCCGCATTCCGCGCTTCTCCAACGTGTGGATCGAGTAGCGGAGACCGGGGCGGGGAGTGGGCCGCGTCATCCTGCGTCGCGTCGCCGGGGCGATCCCGGTGGTGCTGCTGGTGACGCTCATCACGTTCGGACTGATGCGGCTCATCCCCGGCGACGTGAGCGCGGCGCTTGCCGGTGTGAGCGCGACGCCCGCGGAGCGCGAGCAGATCCGCCACAACCTGGGCCTCGATCAGCCGGTGCAGGTACAGCTGGTCCGCTGGTACAGTGATCTCCTGCACGGAGATCTCGGCCGCTCGCTGTTTCTCGGCAAGCCGGTGACGGAGGCCACCTTCGAGCGCCTGCCGGTGACGCTGTCGATCAGCGCCTATTCGCTGATGCTGACCCTGCTGCTGGGCCTTGCCAGCGGCATATTGGCGGCGATGCGGCAAAACTCCTGGGTCGATCAGGCCGCCATGATCTTCGCCATGCTCGGCATCTCCATGCCGAATTTCTGGATCGGCCTGATGATGATCGTGCTGTTCTCGGTGCATCTGGGCTGGCTTCCGACCGGCGGCTATATCCCGATCGGGCAAGACTTCCTGGGCTGGCTCCGCTCGGCCACCATGCCGGCGGTGTCGTTGGCGCTCTTGCAGGTCGGGCTGCTCGCGCGCATCACGCGCTCGACCATGCTCGAGGTGCTCCGCCAGGACTATGTGCGCACGGCCCGCGCCAAGGGGCTGCCGGGTTATCTCGTCATCGGCAAGCACGCGCTCGCCAACGCGATGATCCCGATCGTGACCGTCGTCGGCATCATCGTGAGCCTGCTGATCTCGGGCTCCGTCGTGACCGAGACCGTGTTCTCGATCCCCGGCGTCGGGCAGCTCTTGACCTCCGCGATCCTCAACCGCGACTACCCGATGATCCAGGGCGCGCTGCTGTTCGTGACCTTGCTCGTGGTCGGCATCAACATCGCCATGGATATCGCCTACGCGTGGCTCGATCCGCGCGTGAGGTACGACGGTGGCTGAGAGCGCCGCCACGCTCGATAGCGTCGCTGAGGCTGGGCGCGTCTCGTTTCGAGAGAGCGCCGGCTGGAGCACCGCCCGCCGACTTCTGCGGCATCGCTCGTTCGAGACCGGCCTCGCGCTCTTCGCGGTTCTCGTGCTGGCCGCGGTCTTCGTGCCGATGATCAGCGACGCCGATCCGACCAAGCTCGCGATGCGCACGCGCTTCGTGCCGCCGGGCGCGGAGTTCCTGTTCGGCACCGATAATTTCGGCCGCAGCCAGCTCGCGCGTGTCGCCTACGGCGCTCGGCTCTCGCTGATGATCGGCACCTCCGTCGTGCTGCTGAACGCGGTGTTCGGCGCCATCATCGGCGCGCTTTCGGGATATTTTCCCCGGCTCGACAATCCGCTGATGCGGATCAACGACGCGCTGATGGCGTTTCCGCCGGTGCTGCTGGCGATCGCGGTCGCGGCCGTGCTCGGGAGGTCGACGCCTAACGTGATCGTGGCGCTCGCCATCGTCTACGTGCCGCGCACCGCCCGCATCGTGCGCGCCTCGGTGCTGGTGATCCGGCAGATGGAGTTCGTGCAGGCGGCCGTCGCCGCGGGCGCGGGGCACTGGCGCATCCTGCGCCGGCACATCCTGCCTAACGCGATGGCGCCGCTCATCGTGCAGCTGAGCTTCCTCTTCGCCTACGCGGTGCTCACCGAGGCGACGCTGAGCTTCCTCGGTCTCGGCGCGGAGCCGCCGACGCCCACCTGGGGCAACATCATGGCGGAGGGCCGCCAGTACATGCGTGAGGCGCCCTGGATCATCGCGATCCCCGGCGGCGCGCTTGCGCTCACGGTGATGGCGCTCAACCTCCTGGGCGACGGCTTGCGGGACGTGCTCGATCCCCGGCTCAAGATCCAGCAGTGACGCTGCTGTCGGTCCGTAATCTCCGCGTGGTGTTCGGCAGCGGGCCGGTCGAGCTCCCGGCGGTGGACGACGTGGGATTCGACCTGGCCGAGGGCGAGGTTCTCGGCATCGTCGGCGAGTCCGGCAGCGGCAAAAGCGTGACCGCGCTCTCGATCATGGGTCTGCTGCCGAAGCCGCCGGCGCGGGTTGCCGCCGGGTCGATCAAGTTCCAAGGCGCGGAGCTCGTCGGGCTCGGCGAGCGCGACCTGCGTCGCATCCGCGGGCCCGGCATCGGCATGATCTTCCAGGAGCCGATGACCTCGCTCAACCCGGTGTTCCCGATCGGTGATCAGCTGATGGAGACCGTACGTGTCCACGAGCGGGTTGGGAAGGCGGCGCAGCGCGATCGCGCGATCGCGATGCTGTCGAAGGTCGGCATCGCGGAGCCGGAGCGGCGGCTCCGCGACTATCCCCACCAGCTCTCGGGCGGCATGCGCCAGCGCGTGATGATTGCGATGGCGCTCGCCTGCAGCCCCAAGCTCCTGATCGCCGACGAGCCCACCACCGCTCTCGATGTCACGATCCAACAGCAGATCCTCGAGCTCCTGCTCGATCTCCGCGAGGAGCTCGGCATGGCCATCATGATCATCACCCACAACATGGGTGTGGTGGCGGAGATGGCGGACCGGGTGCTGGTGATGTATGCGGGCCGGATCGTCGAGCGCGCCCCGGTCGCCGAGCTCTTCGAGCGGCCGGCGCATCCCTATACCCGCGGTCTGCTCGAGAGCATCCCGACCCTCACCGACGAGCGTGATCGCCTCAAGACCATACCGGGCACGCTGCCGAACCCGGCGACGCTGCCGCCGGGCTGCCGCTTCGAGCCGCGCTGCCAGTGGCGGATCGCCGCCTGCGCCGAGGCGGTGCCGCCGCTTGAGCCGTTGCGCGACAGTCACGAGAGCGCTTGCATCCGCCAGCGCGAGCTTGGCGGTCCATGACGCCGCTGCTTCGCGTCGAGCGCCTCACCAAGCATTTTCCGGTGCGCCACGGCGCGCTCTTCGGGCGGAGCCGGGGCGTGGTGCATGCGGTGGACGACGTAAGCTTCGAGGTGGCGGCGGGCGAGACCCTGGGGCTCGTGGGTGAATCGGGCTGCGGCAAATCCACGGTCGGCCGGATGCTGCTGCGGCTGATTCCGCCGACGTCGGGCGCGATCGAGTTCGAGGGCGCCGATCTCCTGAAGCTGCCGGCGGATCAGATGCGCGCGCGGCGCCAGCACATGCAGATCATCTTCCAGGACCCCTACGGCGCGCTCAATCCGCGCATGACCGTCGAGGACATCGTCAAGGAGCCCATCGAGATCGCGGGCGCGCTGGACGCCTCGGCGGCGCGCCGGCGCGTGGCCGAGCTGCTGGACCGCGTCGGTCTCGCCGCGGAGCACGGCCGGCGCTACCCGCACGAGTTCTCGGGCGGCCAGCGGCAGCGCATCGGCATCGCCCGCGCGCTCGCGCTCAACCCGCGCTTCATCGTCTGCGACGAGCCGGTCTCGGCGCTCGACGTCTCGATCCAGGCGCAGATCGTGAATCTCCTGCAGGACCTGCAGGACGAGCTGGGCCTCGCCTATCTCTTCATCGCCCACGACTTGGGCGTGGTGAAGCACATCTCCGACCGCGTCGCGGTCATGTATCTGGGCGAGATCGTCGAGGTCGCGGAGAAGCGCGCGCTCTACGCCGAGCCGCTGCACCCCTACACCCAGGCGCTGATCGCTGCGGTCCCGGAGGCGAAGCCCCGCAAGGGCCGTCGGAAGGCGGCGATCACCGGCGAGATTCCAAGCGCCCTCAACCCGCCGCCGGGCTGCCGCTTCCATACGCGCTGCCCACACGTCATGGCGGTCTGCCGCGAGACCGCGCCCGCGATGACCGAGCCCAAGCCCGGGCATCGCGTGGCGTGTCACCTTTATCCGCAGCCCTGACATGCGGAATGCAGACCCTCACCCTCCCATTGCCTGTCGGTAATGGGTCCCCTCCCTCTCCCGCTTCGCGGGCGAGGGGCTAGGAGACCGACGAGGCCCAGAGAGCCCCTCTCCCATGAAATGGGAGGGTGAGGGACCCAGCGCGAAGCGCTGGGCGGGTGAGGGACGCTACGCCGGCAGCTCGCCCTCCGCCCGCAGCATCCGGATGCTCTGGCGGAGCGCCCGGGCAGTCTCGTCGACCTCGGCCTTGCCATGGGTCGATGAGGTGAAGCCGCCGATTCGGCCGTTGACGTCGACGCCGTTCGCGAGGAGCGCAAGGCGGAGCAGGCGCGCAAGCGCCGGCGGGTTGCTCAACAGCTCCTTGTAGCCGAGCGTCGTCGGATCGAAGCGATGCGGGTCGATCGAGCGCCCGTTCGGATTGAGGAAAAAGTGGAAGCCACTGAAGGTGCCGTGGACGGCCCAGGGCACACGCTCCTCCGCGAGCACGTCGTTGAGTGCCGCTCGGAGCGAGGCGGCGGTGGCGCTGGCCTTCTTGCAGGGCTCGCCGGTGCCGACGATCTCGAGCGCGGCGATCCCCGCAGCGGCCGAGAGCGGATTGGCGTTGTAGGTGCCGGGATGCGCGATCTTCTCGCGCTTCTTGCGCTCGGCCGCGTCGAAGTCGAGGTCCTCCAGGATGTCGCGCCGTCCGACCACCGCGCCGCCCGGCAGTCCGCCCGCGAGGATCTTGGCGAGCGACGTCAGGTCGGGCTTGATGCCGAATTCGCCCTGCGCGCCGCCGGGCGACACGCGGAAGCCCGTCACCACCTCGTCGAAGATCAGGAGGATGCCGTGCTTCTTGGTCTCCTCCCGGAGCATGTGCAGGAAGGACGGCGGCAGTGGCGCCGCGCCGAAGCTGGTACCGGTCGGCTCCAGGATCACGCAGGCGATGTCGTCGCGGCTCGCGAAGGTGCGCTTAACCGCCTCGACATCGCCGGGCGGCAGCAGGATCACGTGCTCGGCGATGCCCGCGAGCACGCCCGTGGTCGGCGTGCCGTCGAAATGATTGGCGTGGCCCGAGGTCATGTGGTCGTGCCAGCCGTGGAAGTGCGTGAGGAAGCGCACGAACTTCGGCTTGCCCGTGACCGAGCGGGCGAGCCGCACCGCCATCAACGTCGCCTCGGTGCCGGAGGAGGTGAACCGCACGCTCTCGGCCGAGGGCACCAGCTTGCGCACCAACTCGGCCCAGCGGATCTCCCGCGGGTGATTCGCGCCGAAATGCGTGCCCTGCTCCAGCGTCGCATGGCACGCCGTCACGACGCTCGGGTTGTTGTGGCCCAGCAGCAGCGCGCCATGCCCGCCGAAGTAGTCGACGTACTCGTTGCCGTCTACATCCCATTTGCGCGGGCCCTTGGCGTGGTCGACGTAGATGCCATAGGGCTTCATGTAGCGGGCGTCGTGGGCGATGCCGCTCGGCAGCAGCTCCTGGGCCTTCGCGGCGAGCTCCGCCGATTTCCGCGTGCGCTCGCGGTAGGCCGCGACGATCTTCGAGTTGGTCAAGGTATCGGGCATGGCAAGGCTCCTGGGAGGGGCGCGGGCAAGCGCGGGCGAGCGACGAATTGGTCCCGATCTTATCCCAGGCTGCTGTGCCGTCGCCATCGGGAAGGCACGGGTCATTCGCGGGTCATGGGTGGACACCCCCAGGGCGAGCCGCCATGATGCGCCGGGGGATATCGGGAATGTCGGGGCTTGCGCAGCACGTGTGGACGGCAGCAGACCGGGCGGCACGTAGCTACTGGGAATCTCGCGCGCGGGAGTGGCGCGTCTCGCCACCCTTGACGCCTGCCTCCGAGGACATTGCCTGGTACGAACGGCGAGCGGCGGAGTGCGCGGCCGCCATGGGGGCCCGGCGTCTTCGTGCCGTGCTGCTCGGCGTCACGCCGGGGATCGCGACCATGCGGTGGCCATCGGGCACGTCGCTGCTCGCGGTCGACTGGGCGGACGGGATGCTGCAGCACGTGTGGCCGCGGGTGGGGTTCCCGGATTACACCGACGTCGTGCGCGCGGACTGGCGCGAGCTGCCGCTCGCCGACGGGAGCGTCGACCTCGTGGTCGGCGACGGCTGCTACTCCGCCATGAGCAGCCTCGCGGACGCCCGGCAGCTCAACCAGGAGATGCGGCGCGTGCTCCAGCCCAGGGGCTGGTATTGCCTGCGCTCCTTCTGCCGGTCGGAGCGGACGCCGTCCGTCGAGGCCTGCTTCGCGGAGCTGGACTCCGGGCGCGTGCAGAATCTCGATCTCTTCCGCTGGCGTCTCGCCATGGCGGTGCACGGCGAATCGCGCGACGGCGTGGTGCTCGGCAAGGTCTGGCGCATCTGGCAGGATTACACCGGCCGCGTGCGCTCCGATCCGCTTCGCTGGTCTGAGCACCAGCGCGTCAACATGGCGCGTTGGGAGGGCGTCAAGGCACGTTTCCTGTTCCCCTCGCGCCGCGAGCTCCAGGAGCTCGCCGAGCCGGGTTTCGACCTGGTCGCATACGACCTGCCTGCCTATGAGAGCGCCGAGCACTTCCCGCGTCTTCTGATGCGCGCGCGGCGGCAGCCGGGGTGACCGTCGACGCGATCGCCTATCACGCGCTGACGCGGCCCGACGCCGTGGCGGTGATCGACCACGGCCGTCGAATCACCTATGCGGATTTCCATCGGGACATCTGGAAATTCATTCGAGCCGTGCAGGAGCTCGGCGTGCGCCCGGGCGGGTCGGTCGCGATCGGCTGCGAGGATCTCTACACGCACTGGCTACTGCTCCTCGCCTTCGAGCGCCTGGGCATTGCGACGGCCTCCCTGATGGCGGGCGAGAATTCACCGTCGACCGCGCCGCTTCTCGCGATGATGGACCTGGTCATGAGCGACAGCGCGATCGTGGTCAAAAGTCCCATCAAGCGCTACCACGAGATCACCGCCGCCTGGCTGGATCGGGCGTGGCGCCTGGAGCCGCTCGACGTGGAGCCGCGGGTGCGCCGAACCCCCGCCGATGTGATCCGCGTGCTCCGCACATCGGGCACCACGGGCGCCTCGAAACGGATGCTGCTTCGCCGCCGGATGCACGAGGCGCGGCTCGCGAACTGGCTATCCTTCGGCATCGCCCGCCAACACCGCTTCCAGGTCTCCATGCCGTTCACCATGCACGCCGTTTATTCGGTTGCGACGGTCTACATCCGGGCGGGCGCGACGGTGGTGCACGACAGCCGGCGGAAGATCGGCGAGACGCTGGTCGACTTCGAGGCCGACCACGTGATCCTCATGCCCAAACAGCTCCGCCAGATGCTGGATCAGCTGCCCGAGAGCGCCGCGCGCGGCCGCCTCGTGATCTCCTCGCTGGGCGCAGGCTTGCCCGCGGCGCTGCGCACGCAGGCGCTGTCGCGGATCGCAGCCGATGTCCTCGACATGTACGCCTGCAACGAGGTGGGGCTGGTGGCCGTGACGCATGGCGAGGGCGAGGCCCACGGCGCGCTTTGGCCGGGCGTCGAGGTCGAGGTCGTCGACGAGCAGGAGAGGCCGCTGCCCCATGGACAGCCCGGCACGATCCGTATCGCCACGGAGGCGATGGTCGAGGGCTACCTCGACGACCCCGAGACCACCGCGCGGATGTTCCGCGGGGGTTGGTTCTATCCCGGTGACATGGGCGTGCTTTACGGCGCCCGGCGGCTCCAGGTGCTCGGCCGGACGGACGATCTTTTGAACGTGGGCGGCGAGAAGCTCTCGCCGGTCGATCTCGAGGAGCGGATCATCGCGGCGGTCCATACGGACGAGATCGCGGCCTGCACGGTTCCGGATCGAGAGGGTGTGGAGCAGCTCTGCATCGCCGTAAAGAGCGGTTTGCCCGGGGAACAGGGCATCGCCGATCAGATCACGCGAATCTTGCGTCCGGTTCGCACGGGCCAGATGTTCGTTGTGGTCGTGCCGGAGATTCCGCGCACGGCCTCAGGCAAGATTCAGCGCTCTCGCTTGAGGTCCGTGGCGCTCGAGGCTCTGAGGCGGGCAAAGGTGGTCTAGCGGGCGCCGATGCCGCGACCGTTGTTGCGCCCCTAGCCGGCTGTTAGTGTGGGAAACGTCAGCTTCCTGGAGAGTCCCGGAAAACCGATGCGCCTCGCCTCCGCTCTGCTGCCGCTCGTCGCGGTCGGCATCGTGTTCATGGCGGTCGACATGGCCGCGTTCAGCCAGACCAAGCCAAAGTCGCCGCCCGCGACCCAGGCGCCCGCCAAGGGCGAGACCGCACCACCCGCCGAAAATCAGCCGCCGCCCTCGGGTTGGTCGAGCCGGTGTGTCTCCGAGGGGCGCCAGAGCGCGCTCGATTGCAGAGTCGAGCAGACTGTCGTCGAGACCAAGACGCGGCAGTTCCTACTGCAGCTGGCCGTTCGCGTGCCGGCGGACACACGAAAGCCCGTCCTCACGATCCAGATGCCGCTCGGCGTGCTCCTGACATCGGGCGTGACGGTCAAGATCGACGACGGCAAGGCCGATCGCTACGACGTGCAGACCTGCGACCAGAAGGGCTGCTACGCACAGGTGCCGGTTTCCAGCGACATGCTGCAGGTGATGGGAAAGGGCAAGCAGATGCTCGTGACCCTGCAGAACCTCAGCAAGCAGGACCTGAACATCCCGGTGCCGCTCAACGGCTTCATGGCGGCCTATCAGAAGATCCAGTAGGCAGGCAGCCAGCCGGGGCTGCGCGCGCAAGAACCTTCCTTGCGGGTGTCCGTCACGCGACCGTAACATGCCGCTGGCAGGGTCGGCCGGGCCCAGCCGATGATCCGTCGCACCTCTCACATGAGGCAAGGGTGTCCGCGATTTCCCTGCAGCGCGTGAGCCGGTTCTGGGGCGCAACCCGCGCCGTGGAGGACATCTCGCTCGAGGCCGCGGCGGGCCGGCTTCTGGTGCTGCTGGGACCCTCGGGCTGCGGAAAATCCACGACGTTGCGCCTGATCGCGGGGCTGGAGGATGTCACCGCGGGCCGGATCCTGATCGGTGGTCGCGACGTAACGAACCTGCCGCCGGCGCGGCGCGGCATCTCCATGGTGTTCCAGTCCTACGCGCTCTTCCCGCACCTGACCGTTGCCGAGAACATCCTGTTCGGGCTCAAGGTGCGAAGGGTCCGGCGCGCCGAGCGCACGCGCCGGCTCGATCGGGTTGCCGGCCTTCTGGGCCTCTCGGCGCTGCTCGAGCGCAGACCCGCGCAGCTCTCGGGCGGTCAGCAGCAGCGCGTGGCGCTCGGCCGCGCGCTCATCTCCGAGGCGCCGGTCTGCCTGATGGACGAGCCGCTCTCGAACCTCGATGCGCAGCTCCGCGGCGAGATGCGCCAGGAGATCCGCGCGCTGCAGCAGCAGCTCGGCATCACCATGGTCTACGTGACGCATGACCAGACCGAGGCCATGACCATGGCGGATCAGGTGGTCCTGTTGCGCGACGGCCACGTCGAACAGGATGCGAGCCCGCCCGATCTCTACGCCAGACCGCAGACCCTGTTCGCAGCCCGCTTCATCGGCACGCCTCCGATGAACACCGTGGCGCTGGCCGACGGCGCCGGCGGCGCGGTGATCCGCGGCACTGCCGGCCCGGTTCTGCTTCGCCAGCTCGGCGACGGGTTGGTGCTGGGCGTGCGGCCGGAGGCGATCGACCTGGGCGGCGAGCACGGCATTCCCGCGACGATCGACAAAGTTGAGTTCCTGGGCGCCGACAGCCTAGTGACCTGCACGATCGGCAGCGAGCGCTTGACCGCGCGCGTGCCGGGTCGTCTCGCCGCGGATCGCGGCATCGTCCTGCAGCTGTCCTGGCGACCCGAGGAAGTGCACCTGTTCGATGCCCGTGACGGACGCCGCCGCGACGATCTGACACCGCTGGTCGTCGGCATGACGCAGCGGCTCAATCTCGTGAAATGAAATGGATCAATCAGGGGAGAGAAGCATGAGGGGGAATTCAATGATCGAGAGACTGCTCGGCGCGCTGTGCGCCGTCGCGGCGGCGCTGCTCTTGGCGGTCGTTCCAAGGATCGCGAACGCCACCGAGATCACGTTCTACTTTCCGGTCGCGGTGGGCGGTCCCATCACCAAGATCATCGACGACATGGTGGCGGGTTTTGAAAAGGAGAATGCCGACGTCAAGGTGAAGGCGGTCTATGCCGGGACCTACCAGGACACCATCACCAAGGCGCTCACCGCCATGAAGGGCGGCGAGCCGCCACAGCTCGCGGTGCTGCTCTCGACGGACATGTTCACCCTCATCGACGAGAAGGCGATCGTGCCCTGGGACGAGGTCGCGACTGGCGCCGACGACGCCAAGTGGATCGGCGCCTTCTATCCGGGCTTCATGGCGAACAGCCAGACCGGCGGCAAGACCTGGGGCATTCCGTTCCAGCGCTCGACCATCGTCATGTACTGGAACAAGGACGCCTTCAAGGAGGCGGGCCTCGATCCCGAGCACGCGCCGCAGAACTGGGACGAGCTGGTGAGCTTCGGCAAGAAGCTCACCAAGCGCGACGCCAGCGGGAACGTCACGCAATGGGGCGTGCAGATCCCGACCACGGGGTTTCCCTATTGGCTCTTCCAGGCGCTCACCACCGAGAACGACGCGATCCTGATGAACTCCGCGGGGAACGAGGTCTATCTCGACAAGCCCGCGGTCATCGAGGCTCTGCAATACCTGGTCGATCTCTCCAGAAAGGACCAGGTGATGGCGCCGGGCGTCCTCGAGTGGGGTACCACGCCGAAGGACTTCTTCGAGCGCAAGATCGCGATCATGTGGACTACCACCGGCAACCTCACCAATGTGCGCGACAACGCCAAGTTCCCGTTCGGCGTCGCCATGCTGCCGGAGAAGAAGCGGCGCGGCTCGCCGACCGGCGGCGGCAACTTCTATCTCTTCGCCAAGAGCTCGCCGGAGGAGCGCTCAGCGGCGCTGCGCTTCGTGAAGTGGATGACGACGCCCGAGCGCGCGGCGGAGTGGGGCATCAAGACCGGCTACGTCGCGACCCGACCCGATGCCTGGGAGACACCGGCGATGAAGGCCTATGTCGCGGGCTTCCCCGCGGCGGCGGTGGCGCGTGACCAGCTGCCCTTCGCGGTCGCGGAGTTCTCCACCCACGACAACCAGCGCGTGGTCAAAGCGCTCGACGACAACCTCCAGGCGGCGCTCACGGGATCCAAGACGCCGGAGCAGGCGATGAAGGACGCGCAGCGAGAGGCGGACCGGCTGCTCAGGAGCTATCGCTGAGGCGCTGATGCGCCGTCTGACCCTCAGCGTGCAAGGCTGGCTCCTGCTGCTGCCGGCGGCGGTACTGCTGGCGGCCTTCACGCACTATCCTGCGGGCGCCACGCTCTGGCAGAGCTTCTTCTCGACGCCCAAGGGAGACCGGGCCGCGGTCTACGTCGGGCTCGACAACTATCGCGATATGCTGGACGACCCCGTGTTCTGGCAGTCGCTCGCCAACAACACCTGGTACGCGCTCGGCACCATCCCGGTCGCGATCGCCCTCGCGATGGCGATGGCGCTTTGGGTCAACCGGAAGATCGCGGGGCGGCCGTTCCTGCGACTTGCCTTCTTCACGCCGACGGTCCTGCCGATGATCGCGGTCGCGAACATCTGGCTCTTCTTCTATACGCCGGGCTACGGCCTGCTCGATCAACTGCTCGGCATTTTCGGCCTCCCCGCGCACAACTGGCTCGGCAGCCGCGAGACCGTGCTCGTCTGCCTGATGGTTGTCGCGGTCTGGAAGGAAGCCGGCTTCTTCATGATCTTCTATCTGGCGGCCCTGCAGCAGATCTCGCCGACCCTCGGCGAGGCTGCGGCGATCGAAGGCGCGCGGAGCTGGTACTTCTTCCGCCGCGTGACCTTTCCGCTGCTGATGCCGACCACACTCTTCGTGATGGTGAACGCCGTCATCAACGCGTTCCGGCTCATCGACCACATCGTGGTGATGACGCGTGGCGGACCGGATAACGCCAGCACCCTGCTGCTCTATTACATCTACGACATCGGCTTCAAATTCTGGGACAGCGCCTATGCGGCGACGCTCACGGTTGTCCTGCTGGCGATCCTGGCGACGGCGGCGCTCGTGCAGTTCCTGATCCTCGAGCGGCGGGTGCACTACCAATGAGCGCGCTCGCCCGGGGCGTCTCTGCGTTCGGAGCCTGGCTCCTGGCGCTGTTATGGATCCTGCCGCTCGCCTACGCGGCCTGGACCGCGTTCCACTCCGGCGCCTATGCCGCGCACTTCGACCCGCTGGCGCCGATGACGTTGCAGAATTTCGCCAAGGCCTGGGCCGCCGCGCCTTTTGCGCGCTACTTCGTCAATACGGTCGCGCTGGTGGCGATGATCCTCGCGGCGCAGCTCGTGGTGTGCACGCTCGCGGCCTATGCCTTCGCACGGTTCCCGTTCTTCGGCCGCCAGGTGCTGTTCGCGCTGGTGCTGGTGCAGTTGATGATCATGCCCGACGTGCTGCTGGTCGAGAATTACCGCACCATGAGCAATCTGGGCCTGCTCGACACCATCACCGCGATCGCACTGCCCTACATGGCCTCGGCCTTCGGCATCTTCCTCTTGCGCCAGACCTTCAAGACCGTGCCGCGCGAGCTCGACGAGGCCGCGCGGGTCGAGGGCGCGGGGCCGCTGCAGACCCTCTGGCGCGTCTACGTGCCGCTGGCGAAGCCGGTCTACGTCGCCTACGCGCTGGTCTCAGTCAGCTACCACTGGAACAATTTTCTCTGGCCGCTGATCGTCACCAACTCCGTGGAGACGCGGCCCCTCACGGTCGGACTCCAGGTATTCTCCAGCACCGATCAGGGCATCGACTGGTCGATCATCACGGCCGCGACGTTGATGGCCTCGGCGCCGCTGCTGCTCGCGTTCCTGGTGTTCCAGCGCCAGTTCGTTCAGAGCTTCATGCGGGCGGGGATCCGCTGAAGGGTCACGCGGACTCCTGCAGCCGATAACCGACGCCGGTCTCGGTGAGCAGATACTTCGGCCGCGTCGGATCCTCCTCGAGCTTTTGGCGGAGCGTGCGGATGTAGACGCGGAGATACTGCACGTCCTCGCCATGGGCGGGCCCCCAGACCTCCCGAAGCAGGAATTGGTGGGTCAACACTTTGCCGGCGTGCTTGACCAGGCATTGCAGGAGCTCGAACTCCTTGGCCGAGAGCCTGATCTCGGCGCCCTTGAGGGTCACCCGCCGGCGCGCGAGATCGACCGCGAGATCACCCGAGCGGAACACCGGCATCTCGCCCTGCTGCTGCAGACGGTGGCGGAGCGCCGTTCGCACGCGCGCGACCAGCTCTTCCATGCCGAAGGGCTTGGTCATGTAGTCGTCGGCGCCGAGATCCAGGACGCGGACCTTCTCCTTCTCGTCGGCGCGCACGGAGAGCACGATCACCGGCACGAGCGAGGTGCGACGCAGCTGCTGCAGCGCCTCCGAGCCGTCCATGTCGCCGAGCCCGAGGTCGAGGATCACCAGGTCCGGCGAGCGGGCGCGCGCGAGCGCGATCGCCTGGGTCGCGCTCTCGGCCTCGTCGACCTCGTAGCCTTGGGCGGCGAGGCTCGTGCGCAGAAAGCGCCGGATGGCGGCCTCATCGTCGACCACGAGGATGCGGGTCGGCCGGCTCATGCGACGGAGGCCCGGGCATTTGTTGCAGCCGCCTCCGCGGGGACCGGCAAGGTAATGGTGAACCGGGCGCCGGAGCGGTCGGCGCGGTTGGCAGCGGTAATCCGCCCACCCATACCCTCGACGAAGCCGCGGCAGATGGAGAGACCGAGGCCGGTGCCGGCCGGTCGGTTGTCCCCCTCGCTCGCGCGGTGGAACTTCTCGAAGATCCGGTCGATCTGCTCCGGCGGGATGCCCGGACCCTCGTCCTCCACGTCGATGGCTACCGCACCGCCGGTGCCATATCCGCGAATGCGGATTAGAGAACCGCGCGGTGAGTATTTCGCGGCATTATCGAGCAGGTTGAATAGCGCCTGCTCGAAGATCGCGACGTCGATCGACACCATCGGCAGATCGGTGGCGAGATCGACCTCGACCTTGTGGTGCGCGAGGATGCGCGCGGCCCGACGCAGCGCGGTCTCGACGATTTCCGCGAGGTCCACCATCTCGCGCTTGAACTCGATCGCCCCGGCCTCGAGCCGCGTGGTGTCGAGCAGGTTGCCGACGAACCGGTTGAGCCGCTCGGCCTCCTCCTGGATGGTCGCCATCAGCTCCTCACGCGCTTCTTCCGGGTAATGCGTGTCGGTGCTGCGGAGCGCGGTGATCGAGCCGATGATCGAGGCGAGCGGCGTGCGGAGATCGTGCGAGATCGACGACAGCAGCGTGGCGCGCAGCCGCTCGGTCTCGGCCTGGACCCGCGCCTCGTCGATGCTCTCCGCGAGCCCGATGCGCTCGATGGCGACGGCGGTCTGGTCGGTGAGCGCATCGAGCAGCCGGCGCTCGTCGGGCGTGAGCAGCGGACCCGGCCGGTCTCTGTCGATGCCGAGCACGCCGACGGGGCCGCGCTCCGTGCGCATGGGCAGGAACAGGCGCTTGGCGCCCGGCAAGGTGTCGGCGCCGCGACCCGCCGCTCGGTTGTGGTCCCAGGTCCACTTCGCCGCGGCGACATCCGCCTCGTCGAGCGTGTCCTCGGGCGGGTAGCCCGCCCGCAGCACAATGCTGTCCTGCTCCGGCAGCAGCACCACGATCCGCACCTTCAGCATGAGCGCCACCTGGTGGCAGAAGGCCCAGAGCAGGTCGTCGATCTCGCCGATGCCGGCAAGCTTGCGGCTGAACGCGTAGAGCTCGGCGGTGGTGCGCGCGCGGGTCTGGGCGGTCATGGCCTGGCTCCGCGTGCGCGCCGTCAGGTTGCTGGTGAAGACTGCAACGATGCCGAAGAAGACCAGCGCCACGACATTCGCGGGATCGGCGACGGTGAAGGTATAGAGCGGAGGCAGGAAGAAGAAATTGTAGGCGAGAACCGAGAGGAAGGCCGCGTAAAGCGACGGGAAGAGCCCATAGATGATGGCGCTGAACAGCACTGCGGAGAGGAACACCAGCGAGATATTCGGCACCACGATGACGAAGCGATCGATCACGAACGCGATCAGCAGGGCAATGCCGACCGTGAGCGTGCTCACGAGATAGGGCAGCGGGTCGAAACTCTTACCCTCGGGACGGGTGTGAATGGTCTTCTCGGGGAGCTGCTCGCCCTCGCCCGAGACGATTTGGATCCCGATCTTGCCGGACTTGCGTGTGAGCTCGGCGGCGACCGATCCGTAGAAGATCTGCTGCCAGCGCGGCCGGTCGGACTTGCCGAGGATGATCTGCGTGACGTTGTTCGCCTGGGCGAAGGCGATCACGTCGTCGGCGATGCGGCTGCCGGGCACGGTGATCGCCTCGGCGCCGAGCCGCTCGGCGAGACGCAGCGTATCGGCGATCCGGTCACGCTCGACCTCGCTCAAGCGGTGATGGTGCGAGGTCTCGATGTAGAGCGCCGTCCATTTGGCCTTGAGCTGGTCGGCGATGCGGCGGGTCTGCCGCACCAGCTGCGCCGAGATCGGATTCTCGCTGACGCAGACCAGAAGACGCTCGCCCGCGGCCCAGGGGCCGGCGATCGCGTGCGCCTGCATGTAGGTCAGCATCTGCTCGTCGACCCGCTGGGCGGTCCGGCGCAGCGCCAGCTCGCGGAGCGCTGCCAGGTTGCCCGGCAGGAAGTAGTGCCGGAGCGCGCGCTGCGCCTGGTCGCGGACGTAGACCTTGCCTTCCCGCAGGCGCTGCATCAGGTCCTCGGGCGTAAGGTCCGTGACCTCGATCTCGTCGGCGCGGTCGATGATGCTATCGGGCACGGTCTCGCGGACGCGGATGCGCGTGATCTGCGCGATCACGTCGTTGAGGCTCTCGACATGCTGGATGTTGAGCGTCGTGTAGACGTCGATGCCGGCCGCCAGCAGCTCCTCGACGTCGAGATAGCGCTTGGGGTGCCGGCTGCCGGGCGCGTTCGTGTGGGCGAGCTCGTCCACCAGGACTAGCTTCGGCCGGCGCGCCAGCACAGCGTCGATATCCATCTCGTCGATCGTGCGCCCGCGATACTCGATGTGCCGGCGCGGGATCGCCTCGAAACCGCGGACGAGCTGCTCCGTCTCGACTCGGCCGTGGGTCTCGACCACGCCGATCACGGCATCGATGCCCTCGCGCCGGCGCGCGGCGGCCTGCTGCAGCATCTCGTAGGTCTTGCCGACGCCCGGCGCTGCGCCCAGGAAGATCTTGAGCTTGCCGCGCCGCTCGGCCTGAACGGTCTCCAGTAGCGCCTCGGGCGAGGGCCGGTTCTCTCCGCGGAATGGATCGGACGCAGCCATGAGGCGCCTATAATGCCTTATCGGAGCGCCCCCGTCGCGCGCCCGCCACGACGCGACTACTTCAGCGCGTCGAGAGCCAAGTTGAGCTTCAGCACGTTGACGCGCGGCTCGCCGAGCAGGCCGAGCGTGCGTCCCTGGGTATTGTCGTCTACGAGCTGGCGCAGCTTGTCCTCGGGAACGCCGCGAGCCCCGGCGACGCGCGGCACCTGGAAATAGGCGCCGGCCGGCGTGATGTCGGGGTCGAGGCCGCTCGCCGAGGTCGTCACGAGGTCGACCGGGATCGGCGCTTTGTTCTCCTCGGCGAGCTTGCGGGCGTCGTCCCTCACGCGATCGATGAGCGCCTGGTTGGTGGGCGCCAGGTTGGATCCGGCAGAGTTGTCCGCCGCATAGGGCACCGCGACCGCCTTGGTGGGGTCCTTCGGGTCGGGCTCGGTCGTCGCGGAGGGCCGCGGATGGAAGTACTTCGGATCCTCGAAGTTCTGGCCGATCAGCTCGGAGCCGATCACCTTGCCGTCTTTCGTGATCAAGCTGCCGTTGGCCTGATGCGGGAAGACCACCTGGGCGATGCCGGTGATCGCCAACGGATAGGCGAGACCGGTGATGACAGTCATGGCGACGATCATCACAACGGCCGGACGGATCTGCTTCAGCATGGGTGCTACTCCTCAGGCCAAACCGAGCGCGGTGACGATCATGTCGATGGCCTTGATGCCGACGAATGGCACTATCATGCCGCCGATCCCGTAGATCACGAGGTTGCGGCGCAGGATGCTCGCGGCGCCGGCGGGGTTGTAGGTAACGCCGCGCAGCGCGAGCGGGATCAGCGCGATGATGATCAGTGCGTTGAAGATGATGGCCGAGAGAATGGCGCTCTCCGGGTTGTTCAGCCCCATGATGTTGAGGATCTGGAGTTGCGGGTAGAACGTCACGAACATCGCGGGAATGATCGCGAAGTATTTCGCCACGTCGTTCGCGATCGAGAAAGTCGTGAGTGCGCCTCGGGTCATCAGCAATTGTTTGCCAATGGCGACGATCTCGATGAGCTTGGTCGGATCGCTGTCGAGATCGACCATGTTGCCGGCTTCACGCGCGGCCATAGTGCCGGTGTTCATGGCGACGCCGACGTCGGCCTGCGCCAGGGCCGGTGCATCGTTGGTGCCGTCGCCGCACATGGCGACCAGCTTGCCCTTCGCCTGCTCCTCGCGAATCAACCGCAGCTTGTCCTCGGGTGTCGCCTGCGCCAGGAAGTCGTCGACGCCGGCCTCGGCCGCGATCGCGGTTGCGGTGAGCGGATTGTCGCCGGTGATCATCACCGTGCGGATGCCCATCTGGCGGAGCTCGGCGAAGCGCTCGCGGATGCCGCCCTTGATTACGTCCTTGAGGTGGATGACGCCGAGGATCCGGTTGTCCTTGGCGACTGCGAGTGGCGTGCCGCCGGATTTCGAGACCCGTTCGACGACCGGCCAGAGCTGCGGCGGCTCCGGCATGTTGGGATTGCCGCTCTGCTGGCGGACGTAGGCGAGGATCGAGTCGATCGCGCCCTTACGGATCGAGTGTCCCTCGAAATCCACGCCGCTCATCCGGGTCTGTGCCGAGAAGGGCACGAACTTGGCATTGAGGCCGGCCATCTCGCGGCCACGGAGCATGTACTTCTCCTTCGCGAGCACGACGATCGACCGGCCCTCGGGCGTCTCGTCGCTGAGCGACGAGAGTTGCGCGGCGTCGGCGAGCTCCGCGTCGGTGGTGCCCGGGAGCGGGATGAACTCGGTCGCGACGCGGTTGCCGAGGGTAATGGTGCCGGTCTTGTCGAGCAGCAGCGTGTCGACATCGCCCGCGGCCTCCACCGCGCGGCCCGACATGGCGAGCACGTTGAAGCGCACGAGCCGGTCCATGCCCGCGATGCCTATCGCCGAGAGCAAGGCGCCTATCGTAGTCGGGATCAGGCAGACGAAGAGCGCGATCAGCACGACCACCGCCACCGCGCCGCCGGCGTACGAGGCGAAGCTCGGGATGCTTACGGTCGCGAACACGAACATGATGGTCATGCCCGCGAGCAGGATGTTGAGTGCGATCTCGTTCGGCGTCTTCTGCCGCACCGCGCCCTCGACCAGAGCGATCATCCGGTCGAGGAAGGTATCGCCCTGGGCCGCGGTGATCCGCACCTTGATCCAGTCGGAAATGACGCGCGTGCCGCCGGTGACGGCCGAGCGGTCCCCGCCGCTCTCGCGGATGACGGGCGCGGACTCGCCGGTGATCGCAGACTCGTCGACGGACGCGATACCCTCGATCACGTCGCCGTCGCTCGGGATGGTGTCGCCGGCCTCGACCAGCACGATGTCGCCCTGCTTCAAGGTCGCGGCAGGCACCTGCTCGAATCGACGCGCCTCCGGACCGATCAGCCGCTTGGCCATGGTCTCCGTGCGCGTGCGGCGCAACGTGTCCGCCTGAGCCTTGCCGCGGCCCTCGGCCACGGCTTCCGCGAAATTGGCGAACAGCACGGTGAACCACAGCCAAGCCGCGAGCTGCCCGGAGAACGCGGCGTTCGCACCGACGACGGTGCTGCCCCCAACGAAGAAGTCCCTGAGGAAGAATATCGTGGTCAGCACCGACACGATCTCCACCACGAACATGACGGGGTTGCGGATGAGGATGCGCGGGTCGAGCTTGCGGAACGAGCCCCAGATCGCCGGCACGATGAGCGACCGGTCGAGCAGCGACAGCGGCTGGACGTGCCTCTTGAAGAGGCCCGTGCGAGGGGAGCTGCCGGCGGGGGTTGCAATGGTCATGGCGGTTGGTCCTCAGGAGATCACGTCAGCGGCTTGAGCCGGATCGGTCAGTTCGAGGGCACGGCGTAGAGCGTGCCGGCGTTCATGGCGAGCTGCTCGACCACGGGTCCGAGAGCGATTGCGGGGAAGTACATGAGGCCGCCGATGATGAGGATCACGCCCACCACCAATCCCACGAATAGCGGCCGGTTGGTCGGGAAGGTGCCGGCCGAGGGCGTCAGCAATTTCTTCTCCGCGAGCGTGCCCGCGACCGCGAGCAGGGGGATCACCATGATGAAGCGGCCGATCAGCATCGAGACGGAGAGCGTCGTGTTGTAGAACGCGGTGTTGGCGCTGATGCCGGCGAAGGCGCTGCCGTTATTGGCCGTCGCGGACGTGTAGGCGTAGAGGATCTCGCTGAACCCGTGCGGACCGGCGTTGGTGACTCCTGCGAGCCCGGCGGGCAGCACGCTCGCGAGCGCGGTGCCGCCCAGGATCGAGAAGGGCAGGATCAGGATGGCGAGGACGGCCATCTTGACCTCCTTCGCCTCGAGCTTCTTGCCGAGATACTCCGGCGTGCGGCCAACCATCAAACCGGCCACGAACATCGAGACGATGGCAAAGGCCAGCATGCCATAGAGGCCGGAGCCGACGCCGCCGAAGACGATCTCGCCGAGCAGCATGTTGATCAACGGCACCATGCCGCCCAAGGGCATGAAGCTGTCGTGCATGGAGTTGACGGCACCGCAGGACGTGTCGGTGGTAATGGTGGCGAACATCGCGGATTCCGCGATGCCGAACCGGACCTCCTTGCCCTCCATGTTGCCCCCGGCCTGCAGCGCGCTCGGTGCGCTGTCGACGTTGAACTGCACAAAGGCAGGATTGCCGTGCGACTCCGCCCAGTAAGCGGCGATGACGCCCGCAAGAAACAAAATTCCCATGGCGGCGAAGAGCGCCCACCCCTGGCGCTGATCGCCCACCATGCGGCCCAAGACATTGGTGAGGCCGGCGCCGATCGCGAAAATGAGGATGTATTGGACGAAGGTGGTGAGCGGCGTCGGATCCTCGTAGGGATGCGAGGAGTTGGCATTGAAGAACCCGCCGCCGTTCGTGCCGAGCTCCTTGATCACCTCTTGCGAGGCGACCGGACCCTGCGCGATGAGCTGCTTGCCGCCCTCGAGGGTCGTCGCCTCGGTGTAGGCGTTGAGGTTCTGCGGCACCCCCTGCCACACGAACACCAGCGCCACCACAGCGGCGATCGGCAGCAGGATGTAGAGCGTGCAGCGCGTGAGATCGACCCAGAAATTGCCGATCGTCTTCGCCGAGCGGCGCGCAAATCCGCGGATGACCGCGACCGCGATCGCGATGCCCGCGGCGGCCGAAACGAAATTGTGCACCGTGAGCCCCGCCATCTGCGTGAGGTAGCTCATGGTGGTCTCGGGCACGTAGGACTGCCAGTTCGTGTTGGTGACGAAGCTGATGGACGTGTTGAGCGAACTGTCCGGCGAGATCGCGTCCATGCCCTGGGGATTGAACGGCAGCAGGTTCTGCAGCCGCTGCAGCGCGTAAAGGATCAGGAAGCCCGCGAAGCTGAAGAGCAGCACCGCCGCCGCGTAGATGGTCCAATGCTGCTCGGTCTCCTCGTCGACGCCGCAGAGCCAGTAGATCGCGCGCTCGATGGGCCGCAGCACGGGGCTCAAGAACGTACGCTCGCCCGCGAAGACGCGGGTCATGTGGCCGCCGAAGGGCTTGGTGATCGCAATGATGATCGCGCCGAACACCGCGATCTGCAGCCAGCCGTTGAAGGTCATGACGCTCTCCTAGAACCGCTCGGGCCGGATCAGCGCGAACACGAGATAGGCGACGATCACGAGGCTCGCGATCGAGCCGAGGATGTAGTCGAAGGTCATGGCGCGTCCCTCACATCCGGTCGCAGGCGACCACATAGCCGAGGGCGATCACGAAGAAGCCCAGGGCGATCGCCACCATCATCGCGTCGAACATCAAACTCACCGCAGGGAAGACGCCCGGGAGCCGGGCCACACGAGTTAAATCGCATTGGCCGATAAAAGTGCGATAGGGATGTCGAAGCCTGGGAATAAAGCTGAAATAAAAGCGGTCGACTCATCCGGGACGACGTTCGCTTTTTTATGCCGCTTTTATATTTGTGCTGGAACACTCGCATCGAATTTATATGGGCAAGCACGCATTCTTTAGGGCACGGTTCCGTCCCCACATCGCCAGTGCCGCAAATGGTCGTAAGTGCCCCCGCGCCCCCAATCCATAACCGCTCTCCTCGGGGTCACGAGCCCCCGTGGTTGCGCTGGTTGCGCCAACGGATCGCCGCGGTGCGCAGGCGTTCGGCGCGCGACAGCACAATCGTTCGCGAGCCGATCTTCCGCATCTCTCGAGTGACGGCAAATCACTGGGCCGTGGTGCGCCCCGGTGCGGCGCTCGAGCATGCGTTCGCCGACCTGGATGCCGCGGTGGCGTTCGTCCGCCACGAGAGCGCCGCCGGACCGGTCACCGTCGAGCTGCGGATCGACGATCTCTATGTCGCCGCGCATCTCGATCCGAGCCGTCCCGCGTCGCTCTTCGGCGAATCAGTATCAGCTCAAACCTGAGAGCCCGAAGCCCCGCGAAAGGGCCTCGGGTCCCCTCGCGCATCTCCGTGGCGACTGCGGCGTTCTAGCGAAGAAACGGTGACGAAAACGGGTCAGCGACGAGCGAAGGGATGTGTCGCGATCCAATGCCGCGCGATGTCCTCGCGCCGGCAGACCCAGACGCCGGGATGCCGGCGGACGTGGTCGAGAAAACGCTCGAGGCCGGCCGCTCGTGCGGGATGGCCGATCTGCCGGAGGTGCAACCCGACCGACATCATCTTGGGCTGCGTCGCGCCCTCGCGATAGAGGATGTCGAAGGCATCGCGGCAGAAGGCGAAGAAATCGTCGGAGGTCGCGAAGACGCCGCGGCCGAACTTGGTGTCGTTGTTGGTGAGAGTGTAGGGTACCACGAGATGCGGCCGGCCGCCCACCGAGACCCAGTAGGGAAGCTCGTCGTTGTAGGCGTCGCTGTCGTAGAGGAACCCGCCTTCCTCGACCAGGAGGCGGCGCGTGTTGACGCTGGGCGCGTAGCGGCAATACCAGCCGACGGGACGCTGACCCATGGTCTTGGCGAGCGACGCGACGGCGCGGGCGATCTCCGCGCGCTCCGCCTCCTCCGTGAGTTCGAAATGCTTGATCCAGCGCCAGCCGTGGCAGCACACGTCGAAGCCGGCGTCGCGGATCGCCCGCGACGTCGCAGGGTTGCGCTCGAGCGCCAGCGCGCAGCCGAACACGGTCAACGGCAGGCCGCGCTCCCGGAAGATGCGGTGCACGCGCCAGAATCCGACGCGGCTCCCGTACTCGAACATGCTCTCCGCTCCGAGGTCGCGGCGGTCGCGCAGCGGGTCGAGGCTCGCGCCCTCAGTGAGCCCGCCCTCGGAATAGCCGTCGCCGTCGCCGATCGAGGGCTCGGAGCCCTCCTCGTAGTTCATGACGAAGTTGAGCGCGAGGCGAGCGCCGCCGGGCCACTTGGGATCGGGTGGCGATCCGGCGTAGCCCACGAAGTCGCGCGTGCGGCCGTCGATGCTCATGGCATGCCCTAGCTGAACAGGAGCTGTCCGCCGTCCACGGTGACGGTCTGCCCGGTGACCCAGGCGGCAAGCGGCGAGGCCAGAAACAGCACGACGTTCGCCACTTCCTCCGGGTGTCCGAGCCGTCCGAACGGAATGCTCTCGAGGATGCGGTTGTAGAGCTTGGGATTGTCGGACTTGCGCTTCTCCCAGGTGCCGCCCGGGAATTCGATCGAGCCGGGGGCCACGCAATTGACCCGGATGCCCTTGCGGGCGAGTACCGCGGCTTGGGTCGTCGTGTAATTGAAGAGCGCCGCCTTGACGGCCGCATAAGGCGGCGTTCGCAGCGATGGGCGATAACCGGAGATCGAGGAGATGTTGATGATCGAGGCGCCGCGGCCGCTCCGCTCGAGATGCGGAATCGCCGAGTGCGAGGCTCGCACCGTCGCCATCAGGTCGACCGCCACGCTAGCGGCCCAGCCCGCCTCGTCGTCGCTCATGCCGAAGCCCGAGGCGTTGTTGACGAGGATGTCGATGCCGCCGAGCGCTTCCGCGGCTGCCCCGATGTAGCGCGTCACCGACGGCCCGTCCGCGAGATCGCAGGTCGCGGCATGCGCGGTGGGCCCGAGCCGCGCAAGCTCGGCTCGAGTCGCAGCGAGCGCGTCGGCGCCCCGCGCGCAGATCGAGACCGATGCGCCGGCGCCGGCAAATCCGAGCGCGATCGACCGGCCGATGCCCCGGCTGCCGCCGCACACCACCGCTCGCTTTCCACGAAAATCGAAGGTCATCGCCATCTCCCCGCCCTGCGTCCGCCGGCCGAGTATAGGGGAGCCATTGGCCGGGAACCATTGCCGGGTCTGTCGGTCCTCGGCTCAGCCGTGGCGCCGCTCGCGGATCTCGACGCCGCGCACAGAATCCCGGCCCTCGGAGCGATCATCTTCGCCTGCGCGCCGGCGAAGAATCTCATCGTCTATGGGAAGCCGGGTCGCATGATTGCGGGAGGCCCCGGCACGACGGACGAAGCGAAGGGCCTGCGCGCCGAGCCTACTTCATGGTGGCGATCAGCGCCTTGGTCTGATTGAGGCAATTCTTCTGCAGCATCCAGGCGGCCCGCATGCGGTCGGTTCCGAGCGAGGCCGGCACATGGACGAGCGTCACGGTCGCGGTCTGGCCGCCGAGATCGAACACGTAGGTCTGCCGGTCGGTGATCGGGAACATGGCAGGCGCCGTCAGCTCGCTCGTGCCGGCGGGCCACTCGGATTCCGCACGCCAGGTGCGATCGACCGGCATAATCCTGAGCTTCGTCGCGCCCGCCGACTGCTGGCGCCAGAATACGACAGAGGATCCCGGCCGGACGCAAGCCTTGCCGGAGTGGGTGACGTCGACGACCCAGGGGTCCGGCAGACTCACGTCTTCCACCTTAGCGCGCACGACACCCATCGCGCTCTGCGAGCCGCCAGTGCCGAGCGCGGCCAGGACGTTCGAGATATCGGCACTGCCACCGGCGCCGGCGCTCGGCACCGCATCGTAAGGGCCGCGCAGCTTGATCACCGCGCCGCTTTCGTCGACGAGCGTCAGCTCGTCGCCCTTTTGCAGCGTGACCTTCTGGCTGTCATCGATGGATTGGCCGGGCTTCATCGCGATTCCACGCGCCTCCACCACCACGAGCTCGCTTGCCGAGGCCTGGGAAGTCAGCAGGGCCGCTCCGACCGCGAGAGCAATCCAAGCGCGATATCCCGTCATGGCATCACCTCTTGCCCGTTCACGCGGCCGTTGGCCGGCGTGGTCTCTATCGTGGCCCGCGCACTCAATTCCCCGGCTCGCCCGCCGTCGCCAATTACCGTGAAAGCAGCCCAATTGAAGGGATGCGCCGTCGCGGGATCGCCGGCCATGGCGAGCTGCGCCTGCCGCAGGGATTCCGCGATGCCGCCCCGGAGTTGCGGTCCCGCGCGATCGAAGAGGCCGGTCATCAGTCGAACGGTCGCGATCGAAGGCACCTGCCAGTGGCTCGCGACCAGGGTGCGGGCCCCTGCGTAGAAGAACGCCTCTGCGAGGCCCGACAGCGCCTCGCCGCCGAAACGGCCGCCACCCGCGGCCGTGTTGCAGGCCGAGAGCACGACCAGATCGGCGTTGAGCCGCAGGCTCGCCACCTCGCTCGCGTCCAGGAGCCCGTCATCGGCGGTGCTGGCGCTGGCCCCGGCCGGTGGCGAGAGCGCGAGCCCAGGCTCGGATTCGCAGCGCAGCTCACCCGGCAGCAGGCCGTGCGTCGCGAAGTAGAGCACGTTGTAGTCGCCGAGCGCCTGGCGGCGAAGGTTAGCCTCGCTCGCCGCGGCCCCCAACAGGATCGATCCGGAATCGGCGTTGAGGCGCGCGCCCACGCGGCGGACTTCGTCGGCGGTTTCCGGCAACGGCGCGAGCGCTCGAATCAGGTCCGCCTGCACGGGCCCGTTCTCGCGACAGCTGCCCGCGAGCGCGTCGAGCGCCGAGGTCTGGCCTTTCGAGGTCGCCGCGGCGCCGGTGAAGGTCGGATTCCCGACGCCGAGGAAGGGGCGGGGCGCCGGCTTCGCCTCGGCGCGGGCGTCGCGCAAGTCGACGAAGGCACGAGGCGAGGGCACCTCGCTCACGGCCATGCGGCGGATCAGCCAAGCGGCGGACGCGTAGGCGTGCTTCGCCCCCGGTGCGGGCTGCTGCGTCACCAGCAGCGAGAAGGGCAGGCTCGCGAGCGCGCCCGGCGTCGCCACCACCAGATGCGTGACGCTCGACAGCTGCGCGTCGAACGGACCGAGCAGCTCCCCGTAGAGGCGGTACGCGAGGTCGAGATCGTAGTCCGGCAGCGATCCGAGCTTCAGTCCGAGGGAGTCACGGAGCTGCGCCACCTTTTCCGCCAGCGACGCGTCCGTCGCCTCGATCCGATGCACGGCGAAGCCGTCCCGCCGGATCAGCAGGGCGTAGGACTGGGTGTGCCCGATCACGAAGGAGATGAAAGCCTCGTCCGCGCCGAGGCGCGTCTGCGTGTCGTTGAGGCCGACGGGGCCGGGCTCGGCGAGGTTCGCGTAAGCCGGGAAGGCCGCGATCAGCTTTTTCTGGAGCGCTGCGGCCTGCGCCGTCTGCTGCTCGACCTGCTGCGCGAGCGCGTTCTCGCGCACGCTGCCGCGCTCGATGTCGGGTTTCGCCTGCTCGTTCGCGAGCTCGAGCCGGGCGGCGTCGCGCGCGCGCTCCGCGGCCTGAGTCTCGCGGATCAGGTCGGCGATCGCGGGATCGTTGGTCGAGAGCCGCGCAGCGGCGCGGTTGATGGTTTGGTCCGCAACTCCCGAGCCCACGAACTGCGAGGCGCGGAACATGTCGTCCGCCAGCGCCGCGCGCTCCTTCTGGTCGGATCCCGCAAGGCTGGAGGCCGCCGCGAAGAACGGCGTGATCTGGTCCGAGACCAGCTCGGCACGCGCGGTCTCGTCGCTCTTGATGATCGCGAAGGCCGCCGAGAAATCACGAAGCGCTTCCTGGTCGCGATCGAGGTCGGTCTGAAGCTTTGCGCGCTTGAGCAGCACCTGCGCCGTCGGCGCCGTATCGCCGAACAGCTTCCGGCTCAAGGCGACGGCGGCCGCGAGGTCGCGCTCGGCCGCGCTGAAGCGGCCGTCGGCGGCGTCCACCTCCGACAACAGGGCGAGCGCCTCTGGCCGCCAGGACATCGGCAAGCCCGGTGTCGCCGACATGATCTCGAGCGCCTCGGAGATCGCCGCTAGCGCATGGGTGGTGTCGCCGAGCCGCAAGGCCATGGCGGCCTCGATCCGGAGGCTGTGCGCGAGCTCGCCGCGCGCGCCGAACTGCTGCGGGTCTTGCACGGTCGCGGTGAGCGTGTCGCCCTGGGATTCCACGCGCTTGCGGCGGATTGCCGTCGCCTCGCGCGCGTAGGCGAGCGCCTCGCTGTATTTCCGCTGGTTGGCGGCGTCGAGCGCGAGATAGGAGCTGTAGCGCGCGTGCAACGTGTCGGAGGTCGAACGCTGGATGATCGGATCGGCGCGCCGGAACAGACCCGCCGCCTCGTCGAAGCGCCCCTGGTTGCTGACCTGGAGCGCAAGCTCGATCATCACGGAGCCGGTGGCCTCGGCGTCTGGACCGAGCACGCGGGTCTCGATGTCGAGGGCGCGGCGGAAGGCGTTCTCCGCACCCGCGAAATTCTGCGTGCTGTTGTAGAACCGACCGAGACGCACGAGCTCGGTGAAGCTCGCGAGGTCGGCGCTCCGCATCTGCTCGGTGCCGCCCTTGAGCCGAGCCTCCACGATCTTCCGGGCAGAGGCCGTGTCGGCCGGCGGGATCGCCGCGCCCGAGCGCTGGGCGATCGCGGCCGTGAGCACCGGCAGCAGCGAGGGCAGGCCCTCGGCCTGGTAGAGGATGCCGCCGATGGGCGCCAGCAGCACCACTTGCGGCCAGCCCTGCACCTTGAGCGTGCAGGCCGATACCTTCATGTCGATGGTGCCGCCGGTCCATTGGCCGTCGTCGCAGCTCATGCGCTCTGCGAGCCGCCGGCCGCCCGGCGTCTCGGTCACCGCGCGGGCGATGCTGATGTGCCGCTGATCGGCGTCGCCTGATCGCGCGCTCGCCGGGAGCGCCGTGCTCCAGAGGGACCCGACCGCCTCCTTGCCCGAGCCGCAGAGAATATCGAGCGGAGCGGGCTCGCCCGGCAGCGCCGAGGCCCCAGTGCGCGGCACGCTTCGGCAGGATTCGCCTGCGAGGTCCTGGCCGAGCGTGCCCTCGCCGCCGGCCTGCGGGCTGATGCCTGCGATACCGCTGCCATTGCCGCCCGCCGTACAGCCGGCCGCCGCCGCCGCGATCAGCACCGCGAGCGCGCGCGCGGGACCGGGGCGCCGGATCACCACCGCGCCTCGTCGCCCCAGCCCGAGAACTCCGTGTTCTCGTCGGGCATGGTGTTGCCGGTGGTGGCCCGCGTGAGCTCACGCCACTGATAGAGCATGCCGCCCAGGAGCGAGACGTAGTAGCCCTGCACCTTGGGCTGCGCTTGCGTGGGCGGCTTGACCTCGAGCGGCCCGCTCAGCGCGTCGACCGCGGCATCGGTGGGCGAGCTGGTGTCGGAGCCGGGACCGCCGCTCGACGGAGACAGGCCCGCGAGCGTGTCGGAGCCGCCGGTGGTACTGCCACTGGGCTCGCCCGTGTTCGCCAAGCCGTTCTGGCTCTGGTTCAGGTTGTTGGAGTAGAGCACTGTCGTATCGAGCAGCGTAATGTCCGGCCCGCTGGGCGGCGTGGTCCCGCAACCGGCGCCGCCGAAGCAGATGCCGTTGATCGTGTAGGGGCCGGTACCCGGCGTGCCGATGAGCTCCGTCTGGCCGGCGGCGCTGCTGCCGCCGCTGCCGTTGACAGTGCCGTTGATGTCGGCGCTGTTGGCGGCGATCGCGAGAATGCCAGTGCCGGCCCCGAGGTCGAGGGAACCCGGTCCCGAGATCGAACCGGGCGTGAGGAAGCCTACGCCGCCGCTGGTCTTCGACAGCGTCCCCTCGATGTTGATCGAGCTGCCGATCAGGTAGAGCGGCACGTTGAAGGTGAAAGTGCCGACGTTGATGGGGCCGGACCCGTTCTGTGGCACGAAGGCGGTGTTGCTGCCGCCGATGTCCTGGATCTCCTGGCCGATCGAGGTGCCCGAGCCGATCACCACGAAGGATGGCGGGTCCGCCAGAATCGCGAGCTCGGCGTTGGTCAGGATCCAGTTGCCGGTCGCGCCGTCGCCGAGGCCAATGGTGAGCGAGCTCGAGAACGGCGTGACACCGCGCGGGCCGGTGCCGGTCCAGGGCCCTGTGAGGCTCACGGCATCGGCGATCACGATGAAGGTGTCGCTGCCCTGCTCCACCGGACCGAGCGTGATGCCGCTGGTCTCGGTGTCGAGCGTGGTGTTGCCCGCGAGCGTCAGCGTGCCGGGGATGCTGAGGCCGTTCGGGAACACGAAGCTGCCGGCCAGGGTATCGCCGCCGGTGTTCTCCAAGGTCGGATCGCCGATGTTGCCGCCGCCCAGCAGCGAGAGCGAGTAGTTGTTGGTGCCGGTGATCAGCGCCGCCGCGTCGGCGACGCCGTTGACCGTGAAGTTGCCGGCAGTCTTGCCGGAGAGATCCAGCGTGCCGGCGTTGAGGTTCATCGAGGCCAGCGTATCGCCGCCGCTCCCGAGCACGTTCAGATTCGCATTGCCGGTGAGCGCGCCGGAGATCACCAACGTGCCCGAGCCCGGATCGATCGTCGTGGCGCCGGACAGACTGACCGCGCCGTTTGCCGTGAAGGCTCCGTTCGCGGTGTCGTAGTCGCCGCCGATGGTGATGGTGTGGCCGCTGGTGTAGCTCTGCGAGCCCGTCGTGTGGACGGAGGTGACCTGGACGCCGTTGGCGCCGGAGATCGCCACGGAGGTCAGGGCGCTCGCGCCGCCGATGACGCCGCCCACGCCCACCGTGCCCGTGGCCGCGGTGACCGAGAGTGCGTGGGTGCCGTCGACGGTGCCGGTGAACGTGACGTTGCCGGTGTCCGAGGTGAGAGTCGCGTCGGATCCCAGCGTCACCGCGGCGGAGTAGGTCTGGCTGCCGGTCGTGCGGTAGGTCGTGCCGTCGAGCACGATCCCCGCGGGATCGACGAACAAGGAGGCGAGCTTGGTAGTGGTGCCGACGTTGCCGAGACTGACAGTGCCGGAGGTCGCGACGAGCGACAGCGCAACCGCGCCGTTGATCGGTCCGCCGAACGTGATGCCGCCGGTGTCGGAGGTGACGGTCTCGCTCGCGGCGAGCACCACCGGGCCCGTGTAGCTCTGATCGCCGCCGCTGTGATAGGCGGTGCCGCCGAGCGTGATCAGGCTCGAGGCCGTGAGCGCGATGGTGCCCGTGACACCAGCCGTGCCGGAATGGTCGACGCCGGAGAGGGCGATCGTCTTGGCGCCGAGCGTCAGGTCCGCAAGCGCGGTGGTGCCGCCGATCACCCCACCGACGCCGATGGTGCCGGAGTTGGCGGAGACGGAGAGCGCATGCGCCCCGTTCACCGTCCCGCCGAAGGTGATCGAGCCGCTGTCGGAGGTGACGATCTCGTTGGTGAGCAGCGCCACCGGCCCGGCGAAGGTCTCGCTGCCGCCGGCGTGATAGGCCGAGCCCCCGAGGTCGATCACGCTGGTGCCGGTGACCGACACGCCGCCGCTCACGCCGGTCGTGCCGGCGCTGCCGATGCCGGAGAGCGTGACCGTGGTGGCGCTGAGCGTGAGGCTGGTGAGCGCCGAGGCGCCGCCGATGATGCCGCCCACCCCGATGGTCCCCGAGGACGCCGCCACCGAGAGTGCCTGCGCGCCGTCGATCGTCCCCGTGAAGCTGACGCTCCCAGTGTCGGAGGTGACGGTCTCGTTGTTGAGTAGCACCACCGGTCCGGCGAAGGTCTCGCTGCCGCCGGCATGATAGGCGGTGCCTGCGAGGTCGATCACGGTGGTGCCGGTGATCGACACCCCGCCGGTGACGCCCGCGGAGCCTGCGTGGTCGATGCCCGAGAGGCTTA
>Ga0209581_1000169_pt1 | contig 202279 bp, 197 predicted proteins | sample Coa_R2_FD_187160 | JGI IMG/M metagenome (GOLD analysis project Ga0209581, IMG submission 187160) | Surface soil microbial communities from Centralia Pennsylvania, which are recovering from an underground coalmine fire - Coalmine... | ecosystem: Environmental > Terrestrial > Soil > Unclassified...
AGAGGCGGGCGCTTCGCAGCGCTCCAGCGCGGCGATTTCTCGGCATGGGCCGCGCTTTTCGTGAGGCGAAAGCCTCTCCGTCAGCGAGCTCCTCGCGCCGGTTCCTAGTGACCGGAGGCGGGGCCCCGTGCCGTCCCGGTACCGTGCTTGCGAAGCACGACAGCGGGCGCCGGTCCCGATCCCATTCCAAGACGCCTCGAGAAACGCCCCTCGTGGATCAGGACGGGGGCACGATAAGGCCACCCAAGGGGCTGGGGATAAGGAATCGCGAAAAATTTTTCGCGTTGAAATCATTTAGGAATTTAGTCTGATGGGCCGTCATGGCCGGGCCTGTCCCGGCTATCCACGTCTTAACGGTACCTCAGCCAGGAAGGCGTGGATGCCCGGCATAAAGCCGGGCATGACGAATGATGGGCTTTGCGTTCGTTTGCTACTCATCCCTCGCTCCGCTCGGATATCTGCGCGTCAACTTCCTGTACTTCACCCGGCCTGGTACGCGCGGCCGCGCGATGCCCGGTGTTCGGAGAAATTTGGCACTCATGTCCCTGCGGAAGAGGCACGATCAACCTTCTGGAAAGCCTATCCGCCAACCCGGTCTTAACATCTCATCCGTACAATGACCCGCTCACACGAGAATCGTCGGCTGCCGAGGCGAGCTCGGCGCCGATGCCGGGTTTGGGAGTGGGGCTTCAATGAGCCGTGTTATCGCCATCGCCGGATCGGCGCTTAGGTTTCCGGCCGCGCGCCTTCGCGCTTTCGTCATCGAACTGCTGGAGACAATGACCAGCGATTATCATCCCGAGCGGCATTACATGCGCGGGCCCGGCCCGGCGTGGAAGGCGAAGCACCCCGAGCAAGCCTGATCCTTTGCTGGCAGGCATCGTTTATCCCTCCGGAGGGGAGGGTGGCGCATCACGAAATGATGCGTCGGGTGGGGAGTTCGTTTAACGTTTGGAGGATTTTCGACATCACGCCGTCGAGATTCCGGTCAATTTCGTTGTTCCAGAATCTCAAGATTTGATAACCGCTACTTTGCAAAGCGCTGTCTCTTCTTGCATCCGCCCGGATACCGGTATCGAGATTGTGCTGACCGCCGTCGACTTCGACGACGAGACGCGCCTAGCGGCATTCAAAATCGACAATGTACGGGCCAATCGGCGACTGGCGGCGAAAATGAAAACCTAGCGCACGCAGCTCCCTTAGCCGCACCCACAACTTCACTTCTTGAGGTGTGAGCCGTTTTCGTAACTGTCGGGCATGTTCGTTTGCCATCACCCCACCCGGCCTCGCTTCGCTCGGCCACCCTCCCCTGAAAGGGGAGGGATAAGGATGCCTCAACTTAGTTTACTAAAATCCGGCTTCCTTCGCTCCGCAAACGCTTTGAATGCCTCCGCCGCCTCCGGTGTCTTGAGCCGCGCGGCGAAGCGCTCGGTTTCCTTCTCGATCACCGCGACCACCGCCGCGCTATCGCGCATCAGCGCCTTGATCTCCATGAGTGCGCCCATGGGCTTTGCTGCGAGCGTCCGCGCGCCTTCCTTCGCACGCGCTTTCACCTGAGAAGCGGGGAGCGCCGCGGTCGCAAGCCCGATCCGTTCGGCCGTCCGGCCGTCGATCGCTTCCCCGAGCGCGAAGATCGCATAGGCGCGCGCGTGACCCGCGCACGCGGGCAAGAGCCAGCTCGAAGCCGCTTCCGGCACCAGCGCAAGATCGGCAAAGGGCGCGGTCAGCCTTGCATCCTCGGCGATAAATACAGCGTCGCAATGCAAGAGCATCGTTAGCCCGATGCCGACTGCGTTTCCTTGGACTGCGGCGACAATCGGTTTTGGAAATCGCCCGAGTGCAAGAATGAATGGATGCGCGGCGAGCGTCTCGGCGGGCTTCGCGCCGGTAGCGATCGCTGCGAAATCGGCGATGTCGTTGCCGGCGGTGAACATGTCGCCCTCGGCCTCGAACAGGACGACCCGGATGGTAGGGTCCTTCGCGGCCCGCCCCAGCTCTCGGGTGAGTGTCCCGTACATCGCGTTGGTAAGGGCGTTTTTCTTGTCGGGCCGGGAAAGCGTAAGGGTCAGCACGCCGCCTTCCTGCGCGATCCGGATATGCTCGGTCATAGGTGCCTCGGTAAGCGTGGAACGGGGATCAGGATTGTTTACCAGACATGGCTTTTCGGGGCGAAAACCTTAACTGTCCTTTGCGTTTGCGGGCTGGCGTGCTAACCACTCTCGCCAACCCGGCGGCGATTCCAGCCGCGGTCAAGATCCGGCAAGAACCCGGAGAGGAGTTGGCGATGAACCGTCACAACGGCGGCCTCGCGCAAGAAGCGCTCACCTTCGACGACGTGTTGCTGAAACCTGGGCTCTCGGAGGTCATGCCCTCCGACGCCGATATCCGCACGCGGCTCACCCGCACGGTCACCCTTAATCTCCCGATCCTGTCTGCCGCCATGGACACAGTCACCGAGGCGCGGCTTGCGATCGCGATGGCGCAGGCGGGCGGCCTCGGCGTCATTCACCGCAACCTTTCGCCCGAGGAGCAGGCCGAGCATGTCCGGCGCGTGAAGCGCTTCGAGTCCGGCATGGTCGTGAACCCGGTCACGATCAGCGCCGATGCAAAGCTCGAAGATGCGCTCCGCATCATGGACGATCATGGTATTTCCGGCCTCCCGGTTGTCGAGCACAAGAACGGCAGGCCGGGGAGGCTCGTCGGCATCCTGACCAACCGGGACGTGCGCTTCGCCGCCAATCCGAAGCAGCCGGTTTCGGAATTGATGACCAAGAATCTCATCACCGTGCAGGAGGGCGTCACCGAAATCGACGCGAAGAAGCTCCTGCACCAGCACCGCATCGAAAAACTGCTGGTGGTGAACAAGGATTTCCATTGCGTCGGCCTGATTACGGTGAAGGACATCGAGAAGGCGGTCGCGAACCCGAACGCCTGCAAGGACGAGCAGGGGCGCTTGCGCGTCGCCGCCGCGACTACGGTGGGCGAGGGCGGCTTCGAGCGCACCGAGCGGCTCATGGATGCCGGTGTCGATGTCGTCGTGGTCGATACCGCGCACGGCCACTCCCGGCGCGTGCTGGATGCCGTCGGCCGCATCAAGCGGCTTTCGAACAAGGTGCAGGTGGTCGCCGGCAACATCGCGACCCGCGAGGGCGCGAAGGCGCTGATCGACTCGGGCGCCGACGCGGTCAAGGTCGGCATCGGGCCGGGTTCGATCTGCACGACGCGCGTCGTCGCCGGCGTCGGCGTGCCGCAGCTCACGGCGGTGCTGGATGCCGCGGAAGAGGCGGCGAAGACCGATACGCCCGTTGTCGCCGACGGCGGCATGAAGTTTTCGGGCGACGTCGCAAAGGCGCTCGCGGCGGGCGCGCATTGCGCCATGATCGGCGCGCTCTTAGCGGGCACCGAGGAGAGCCCCGGCGAGGTCTATCTCTATCAGGGCCGCTCTTATAAGTCGTATCGCGGCATGGGCTCGGTCGGCGCGATGGCGCGCGGATCGGCCGACCGCTATTTCCAGCAGGACATTAAAGACTCGCTCAAGCTCGTGCCGGAAGGCGTCGAGGGCCAGGTGCCGTTCAAGGGGCCGCTCGCTACCGTATTGCATCAGCTTGCCGGCGGCCTGCGCGCGGCGATGGGCTATGTCGGCGCGAAGAACCTGCAGGAGTTCCGCGAGAAGGCGCAATTCGTGCGCATCTCGGGCTCGGCGCTGCGCGAGAGCCACGTGCACGACGTGACGATCACGCGCGAAAGCCCGAACTATCCGACGAGGATGTGAGTTTATCCCTCCCCGTTCCGGGGAGGACGGCCGCGCTTTGCGCGGCCGGTGGGGTGAACCCGTTTTCATTTCTCGTCATCACCGGGCCGCAGCGTCCCGCGAGCAGAGCGAGCGGATGACGCTGCGAGACCCGGTGATCCATGAGGACTGTCAACGTATTCGGATAATCATCATGGATTACCGGGTCTCGTCCGCGCCACGGCCCGCGTTCCGCTCGCCGGGCGCGACGGCCCGGTAATGACAAAATTGCAAACTGAGACGCTACGGCGATAATCCCGCCGTGAACGAGAAACCCAAAATCACCGTCGCGGGTGCCGGCATGATCGGCTGTTATGTCGGCGGCGCGCTCGCGTGCGCGGGCCGCGATGTGACGCTCCTCGTCCGCCCGTATCTCGAAGATGCGATCCGTGCCCACGGTCTGCGCATTTCCGATCTCGAAGGCCGGGACAAGGTCCTCTCGGAAAGAGAGATCACGGTGACGAGCGATCCCGCGAGGGCGCTTTCCTCCGCTGACATCGTGCTCGTCACCGTGAAAAGCGGCGGCACTGCCGAGATGGCCGAGCTGATCGCAAAACATGCGCCCAAAGGCTGCACCATCGTGAGTCTGCAAAACGGCGTCAACAACGTAGCCGTCCTGCGCGAACGTGCGGGCGCGGGCCGCACGGTGGTGCCGGGCATGGTGCCGTTCAATGTCGTGCACGAGAAGAAGGCCGAGCCGCATTTCCATCGTTCGACTTCGGGCCTGATCGTGATCGGCATGAATGCATCGGGGCTGAAAGCGGCGCTCGAAGTGCCCGGCATCAAAGTCGAGGAGACCGCCGAGATCGAATCCGTCCAGTGGGCGAAGCTCCTCATGAACCTGATCAACGCGCAGAATGCGCTTGGCGGCGAGTCGCTCCTCGAAGGCATCCGCAACCGCGGCTGGCGCAGGATTTTCGCCGTGCAGATCGAGGAGGCGCTGCGCGTCTATCGCGCCGCCGGCATCAAGCCAGGGAAACTCGCGGGCAAGCCGCCATGGTTGATCCCATGGCTTCTGCGCTTGCCGGATTTTCTGTTCGACCGGATCGCGCCTCGCATGGTTTCGATCGATCCGCGTGCGCGAACCTCGATGCTGGAGGATCTGGAGCGCGGCCGCCCGACCGAGATCGACTATCTGCACGGCGCGATCGCTTCGCTCGGCCGCAAGCACGGCATCCCGACGCCCACGATCGACATGATGATCCGACGGGTGAAAGAGGCCGAGGGTGCGGGCAGGGGCTCGCCGCGGCTGAAGCCGGAGGATATTTCGGTCGGGTAACGGGCAGCAGGGCGCGCCTTTGGAAAATCCCGCAAGAGCGGCTAAGAAGCGCCGTCAGAGGTTACAGGGAGATTCCGCAAATGTCGCTCCGTTTCGTGCTCGCGCCGCTCTTTGTGCAAGTCGCACTCACTTTCGTGCTGATGTTCGGGATGGCCGGGTTGCGGCGCAAGGCGCTGGTGACGAAGGAAGTGCACCCCAAGGACATCGCGCTGCGGGAGCCGAACTGGCCCAAGCGCGCGACGCAGTTCGCGAACGCCTATCACAACCAGCTTGAGCTCCCGATCCTCTTTTATGTGCTGACGATCCTGGAGCTGATCACGCGCCAGGCGGATTTGTTGTTTGTGATCCTCTCCTGGGTCTTCGTTGTTTGCCGCATCGTGCAGGCCTTTATCCACACGACGAACAACCGCGTCATGCGCCGCGGCATGGCCTTCGGCGTAAGTGCGATGGCGCTGGTCGTCATGTGGATCGCTTTCGGGATTCGTTTGTTGCTCTAAATGACGCCTGCCGCGCGGATTTCCGCCGCCATCGAGATTCTTACCGAACTTGACGCGCGTTCGCGGCCCGCCGCCGACGTGCTGAAAGGCTGGGGCTTGTCGCACCGCTTCGCCGGCTCCGGCGATCGCGCCGCGATCGGCACCCTTGTCTATGACGCGCTGCGCAGAAAGGCTTCGAGCGCGTGGATCATGGGCGCGGACACGCCGCGCGCGGTGGTGCTCGGCACGCTCCATCTCGCGCGCGGGCTGGAACTTCCGGCGATCGAAAAGCTGTTCGACGGCTCGCGCTTTGCGCCCAAACCGCTTTCGCGGGAGGAACGGAAGCGCCTCGAAAAGGCGTCGCTCGACGATGCACCGCCGCATGTGCGCGGCGATTATCCCGAATGGCTCGATAACCAGTTCGCGCAAAGTTTCGGCGAAGACCGCGCAGAGGAGGGCGCGGCGCTCGCGGCGCGCGCACCGCTCGATCTCCGCACGAATACGCTGGTCACGACGCGCGAAAAATTGCTCGAAGAGCTCTCGCATCTGCAGGCGGCGGAAACGAGCTGGTCGCCTTTCGGCATTCGGATTCCGCTCGACGAGCAGGGCCGCAATCCGCCCGCGACCTCCGAGCCGTCGTTCCAGAAAGGCCAATTCGAGGTGCAGGACGAAGGCTCGCAGCTCGCGGCACTTCTTACCGGCGCGAAAGCGGGCGAGCAGGTGCTCGATCTTTGCGCGGGCTCCGGCGGCAAGACGCTCGCGCTCGCGGCGCTTATGGAAAACAAGGGGCAGATTTTTGCCTATGACGGCGACCTCCGCCGCCTCGCGCCGATCCATGACCGCATCAAGCGCGCGCATGCGAGAAACATTCAGGTGCGCTCGCCGAAGGGAAAGACCGGCGTTCTTTCCGGTCTCGAAGGCCGCATGGATCTCGTGCTCGTGGACGCGCCCTGCACCGGCACCGGCGTCTGGCGGCGGCACCCGGACGCGAAATGGCGGATCCGCCCCGGCGCGCTCGAAATCCGCGTGAAGGAACAGGCGAAGCTGCTCGATCAGGCAGCAGCCTTCGTAAAGCCGGGCGGAAGGATCGCGTATGTCACGTGCTCGCTGCTCGATGCCGAGAACGGCGCGCAGCTGCGCGGCTTTCTCGCGCGCAACGGGGACTGGTCGGCGCTTTCGTTCGCCGAGCTTTGCAAGCCGCTCGGCGAGCGCGGCATAGTGTTGCAGCGGGCCGCGATCGCGACGCCCGAAGGCCTGATGCTGACGCCCCGGCGCACCAATACCGACGGCTTCTTTATCTCCATGCTGCGGCGGAAAGAACGCGGTTAATTTTTTCTGAATCGTTCCGCTCGAATTCGCCGAAAATCGCAATCGTATCTTGAGAGTTGATTGCGATAGTCCCGCATCCATATTCCGGGTTGAAAGCCCATGCCCGAGCTCGCGAACAAAGTTGCAAATTTTTCGGATCGCGTCGACGCGCCGCCGCTCGCGCCCTCACTCGGCCGCTTTCATTGCGAGATCGTCGAGCAGGTCGGCGCAGCATGGGATGCGCTCGCAGCGGGCTTCACTGATTTCTGCATAGAGCAATCCTTTGCCTTCGCCGGCTCGCGCTGGAGCAAGCTGCGCGCGGTTGGGCTGATCCTGCGCGAGGATGGAGCGGCAGAGCCGGTCGCGATGGCGCTCGCGCTGATCGCGGCGTTGCCCGTGCTTGGCATCGGACTCGCTTACGTGAAGTTCGGGCCGCTGTGGCGGCGAAAAGACAAGCCGGCCGATCGGGACGTGCTGTTCGCCATCCTCGATGCGTTAAAGCAGGAGTTCGGGATCAGGCGCCGCCTTGTCGTGCGCGTGCTGCCGCCCGCAGACCCGGACCACGACTGGAACGAGGCGCTCAAGCGCGCGAATTTTTCCTTGCACAAAGCGCTTTCCGACCGCGAGCGTTATCTCGTCGATCTAACGCTTTCGGAGCAAGAACAGCTCGCTTCGCTCGGCGCGCAATGGCGCGCAAATCTGAAAAAGGCGTCGAGCGAGCTCGTGATTGAAGAGCCGGATTTGCAGAGCGGCATTCCCGCCTTCGTCGAGCTCTACAAGAACATGCTCGCGCGCAAGCAATTCAGGGATCATCACGGTATCGAGGACCTGCCGGCGATTGCCGAGCAGGCGGGGGAGACGCTCGGCCTGCGCCTCTTCCTGGCGCGCCATCAAGGGGAGCCCGTGGTGGGCTCCATCATTATCGGTTCGGGCGAGCGGGTGTTCGTCCCGTTCAGCGCGACGAGCGACAAGGCGCTCTCATTGCGCGCGGGCTACGCGCTCCGCTGGGCGATCATCAACCGGCTGCGCGGCTCGAACGCGCGCTGGCTGGACCTCGGCGGCGCCGAGGGGGATTCGGGTCTCAGGCACTTCAAGCTCGGAAACGTGGGCAAACGGGGCCGGGTCGTGGATATTCCCGGGGAGTACGACTTCGCGCCGAACGCCCTTGCGGCCGCCGCCGCCCGGGCCATTGAACTCGGCCGCGGTCTGATGCGGACCTCGACCCTGAAAAAGCTCGTGGTTTTACTGCCGATCTGACTTTTCCGCCGGTCGAGCATCCACGCCTTTCTTGCGGACAGGCCGTTAAGTCGTGGATGGCATTCGAACTCGGGCTTGCCCGAGTTCGACGCCTTAAGAGCTCAAGTCGGGTAAACCCGACTTGAGTGACAAGCCCGGCCATGATGATCGAAAGCGAGTCGACAGCCCCGATCCAAGGCCTTAGAAGCGCGCGCATGGCCGCGCACCACAACAAGATTCTGATCGTCGATTTCGGCTCCCAGGTCACCCAGTTGATCGCCCGCCGCGTCCGCGAAGCCGGCGTTTACTGCGAGATCGTTCCCTACCAGAAGGCGGCCGAAGCGTTCAAAGAGATGAAGCCGCAAGGCGTCATCCTGTCCGGCGGGCCGGCCTCCGTGCTCGATGAAGATGCACCCATGCCGCCGATGTCGATTTATGATGCGGGCGTGCCCGTGCTCGGCATTTGTTATGGCGAACAGGCGATGGCCCAGCAACTCGGAGGCCAAGTTGAGGGCGGCCATCACCGCGAATTCGGCCGCGCCGAACTTGAAGTGAAAAAGCCTTCGGCGATTTTCGAAGGGGTATGGGAGCCGGGCAAGCGCTATCCGGTCTGGATGAGCCACGGCGACCGCGTCACGAAGCTCCCGCCGGGCTTCGAGGTCATCGGTGTCTCGGAGAACGCGCCGATCGCGATGATCGCCGACGAGAAGCGCAAGTTCTACGCTACGCAATTCCATCTCGAAGTCGTGCACACGCCGCAAGGCGCGTCGCTTTTGGCGAATTTCGTGCACAAGATCGCGGGTCTGAAATCCGACTGGACGATGCGCGCCTTCCGCGAAGAGTCGATCGAGAAAATCAGGAAGCAGGTCGGCAAGGCGCGCGTGTTGTGCGGGCTCTCGGGCGGCGTGGATTCCTCCGTCGCCGCGGTGCTCCTGCATGAAGCGATCGGCGATCAGCTCACTTGCGTTTTCGTCGATCACGGCCTGTTGCGCAAGGGCGAGGCTCAGGAGGTCGTTTCGCTCTTTCGCGGCACCTACAACATTCCGCTCGTTCATGTGGATGCGAGCGGGCAGTTTCTGAAGGCGCTGAAGGGCGTCACCGATCCGGAGCAGAAGCGGAAGACGATCGGAAAGCTGTTCATCGATGTCTTCGAAGCCGAGGCGAAGAAAATCGGCAAGGTGGATTTTCTCGCGCAGGGCACGCTCTACCCGGACGTGATCGAGAGCGTTTCGTTCTCCGGCGGGCCTTCGGTCACGATCAAGTCGCATCACAATGTAGGCGGCCTGCCGGAGCGCATGAATCTGAAACTCGTCGAGCCCTTGCGCGAGCTGTTCAAGGACGAGGTGAGGGCGCTCGGCCGCGAGCTGGGCCTGCCGGAGAAATTCGTCGGCCGCCATCCGTTTCCGGGGCCGGGGCTTGCGATTCGCATGCCGGGCGAGATCACGAAGGAACGGCTGGAAGTGCTGCGGCTCGCGGACGCGATTTATCTCGAGGAAATCCGCCGCGCCGGACTCTACGACGAAATCTGGCAGGCCTTCGCCGTGCTGCTTCCGGTCCGCACCGTGGGCGTCATGGGCGACGGCCGCACTTATGATGAAGTGATCGGGTTGCGCGCCGTCACCTCCACCGACGGCATGACCGCCGACTTCTATCCCTTCGACATGAGCTTCCTCGGCCGCGTCGCGACGCGCATCATCAACGAGGTGCGCGGCGTGAACCGCGTTGTGTATGACGTGACATCAAAGCCGCCGGGGACGATTGAGTGGGAGTGAGCGGCCGCGCTCTTGGAGCGGCCTCCGTTCTTCCCAAGCGAATCCTATTTGTGGCCTTGCAACTTGCGCGCACAAATTTGCGCCGTCGCGTTCTCCCAGCACGCACCTTTACGCGTGAGCGTTCCAAGCGGCGAATCCGCGTGGAATGACTTCGGATTCTTGTTCCAACTGGCTTCTGCCGTGTTTCCGTCCACGTTGACATAGACGGTATGAACGTTGTCCCAGATGCGGAACGATCCGTCCGGATCAGCCTCGAAATTGCACGGGCCGTTGAGGTAAGTCTTGCCTTCGACCGTGAATTTGCACAGCGCCTGCCGTTGCGCGGCAATCGCTGCGCCGCTCGTCAAAGCGCATGTTGCAACTACGGCAATCGCGACGACCGATCTCATCGTTTCGCTCCCCGGTCCGCTCTGAGGCGCTACTGATTAATCTCCGGCTCCACGAGCTTCGCAAGATTGCGCAGCGACTCCTGCCAGCCGAGATAGCACGCCTCCACCGGAATAAGATCGGGGATGCCTTCCTGCACGATGTTGACCTCGGTGCCGACGGAAACCTGCTTCAGCGTCACGGTCACGCGGATTTCGCCCGGCAGATTCGGATCGTCGAATCTGTCCGTGTAGAGCAGGCGCTGGCGGGGCACGAGTTCCAGAAATTCTCCGCCGAACGAATGGCTTTTTCCCGTCGTGAAATTGCGGAACGACATTTTGAACTTGCCGCCGGCTTTCCCCTCGAAGTGATGCACGGTGCAGGTGAAGCCGTTCGGCGGCAGCCATTTCGCGAGCGCGTCCGCCTCGACGAAGGCGCGATAGATCTTTTCGGGCTTCGTCGCCAAAACGCGATGCAACCGAACGGTACCGGGCATAACTGTTTCTCCTGGGCAACTCTTCGATGAAACGGCGAGGGGCGATCTTACCTCACCAAACTCCCGGCACCAGCCGGTAGCGCACGTTTCGCGCATAGGCCTCGTAGCCTTCGAGTTCGCCAAACAACATTTTTTCCTCGTCAAGGATGCGCACGACGAGAACGGGAACCGTAAGCAACGCGAAGAGGAGCCCCCACCATGAACCGAGCGCCAGCGGAACGCCGGCGGCCATGATCAGCGCGCCGACATACATTGGGTGGCGCACGAAAGCATAGGGGCCGGTGGTGATGACCTTCTGGCCTTCCATTTTTTCGATGGTGGAAGCGCCATAGCTGTTCTCGCGAAAGACACGCAGAATGAACATCAAGCCGAGCGCGACGAGCGCGTCTCCGAGCACCGATATCCACGGCGCGACGTGCGACCAGCCGAAGCGCCAGTCGAGCACGGAGAAAACCACAAGCAGAAGAAAAATCACGAAGCACAACGAGATGATGATCTTTTGCACGAGCCGCTTCTCCGCCGCCGGTCCCACCTTCTTGCGGCGTTCGAGCAGCGCGGGGTCCTTCAACGCGAGATAGAGGCCGATGATCAGATTCGAGATGCTGAAGACGGCGATGAACGTCCAGCCTTGCCAATAAGCGACCGTGCCCGCCGGAATGAAGATGAGGGCGCCGGAGACAAGAAGCCCGATGACGGTGCTCCTGAGAATGCGCATGAAAAGCTGCATCACGCGAGAGCCCGCAACTAGCCCGGCATCGCTTGCGCCTCATCCATGACAGAGGCTCGGCTTGCGCCGACGCATCCGGCAGGCCATCGTTCGACTGCGGATGCCATCGGATTCACTCCGTATAGACAGGACGGTACGCACGCGCGCGGATGAGGCCGCCTATGTCCTTCGGCCGGGGCGCGCGGGCGAGGCCTTTGTCGAAGATGTGTATGGCGACTCGCTCGGCGACGTGGAGCGAGGCCTCAAGGATCCTGGTCTGGGGCGGATAGATGAGTCCGGTCGCAAGGTTTTCCTCGGTGACCTGCTCCGCTACGGCCCTGGCTGCGACAATGAACATCTCGTCAGTCACCCGCGTTGCTTCCGTGGCGAACACGGCCATTCCCATCGCGGGGAAGATGTAGACGTTGTTTCCCTGACCCGGCACGAAGGTGCGGCCGCCGATCTCCACCGGCGGGAACGGACTGCCGCTTGCGAAGATCGCGCGCCCCTGGGACCAGCGGTAGGCTTCCTCTGCCGTGCATTCCGAGCGCGAGGTCGGGTTGGAGTACGGGAAGATGATCGGCCGTTCGTTGATCTCGGCCATGGCCTCGATCACCTGCTGGTTAAAGAGCTTCGGTACAGTGCTGACACCGATGATACCGGTCGGCCTGAGAGCCTTGACGGCATCTACGAAGGTTTTGATCAGCGCATGGTCAACCGCAAATGGTTTCTGGAATTCGGCCAGGTCTGTCCGTGATTTGACCAAGAGGCCGTTGATGTCGAAGAGGGCGTTGCGGGATCGCGCCTCGCCGATATCCATCCCCTCATGCACCATGGCCTGGCTGATGAGTTCCGCGATGCCGGTCGCCGCGGAGCCGCCACCGAGAAAAAGGAAACGCTGCTCGGTGAGCTTGCTCCTGGAAATGCGCAGTGCCGCGAAGAGACCGGCCAGCGCCACTCCGGCAGTACCCTGGATGTCGTCGTTAAAGGTGCAGATCTTATCGCGATAGCGGGCGAGAATGGGCACCGCGTTGATGTTCGCGAAGTCTTCCCACTGGATGCAGCACTTGGGGTAGAGCGCCTGCGCGGCCTCGACGAACTCGTCGACAAAGCCAGCGTATTCGTCGCCGCGCACGCGTTGCTGCCGCAAGCCGAGATAAAGCGGGTCTTCTAGCAGGTTCTGGTTGTTGGTGCCGACGTCGAGAACGATCGGCAGGCAAAACCGTGGCGGCACGCCGGCGCAGGCCGTGTAGAGCGCGAGCTTGCCGACCGGTATGCCCATGCCGCCGGCGCCGAGATCGCCGAGGCCGAGGATGCGCTCGCCGTCCGTAACAACAATGAAGCGCACATCCTTTTCCGGCCAGTTGGAAAGGAGCTCCTTGAGACGGCCCCGTGCAGTGATCGGGAGATAGACGCCTCGGGGCTCGCGGAAGATATGGCCGAACTTCTGGCAAGCCTCGCCAACGGTCGGCGTATAGACGAGCGGCATGTAGGTGGCCGGGTCCGACATGAGGACAGCGTAGTAAAGCGTCTCGTTCCGCGACTGCAGATCCGAAAGAACCAGGTATTTCTGCAGGTCGTCGCCGAGATTGGCGATCTCGTCATGACGGCGTGCCACCTGAAGCTCGATCGGAAGCACGGCAGGCGGCAGCAGCCCTTCGAGGCCATATGCCCGGCGCTCCGCTTCGGTGAACGCAGTTCCCTTGTTTAAGCGCGCGTCGTGAAGCAACTCATACCCTTTCGCAGGCATGGCCTCATCTCCGCTCCGGCTCGTAGTTGCTGAAAAACGTTACGGAAGCCTGCCATGCTGGAGCGCGGCAGGGCAACCACGAAAGCTGCGCGACAACGTGTCGATGATGCCTACTTCGAGTAAATAACAAGGTAGCGAACGTCATAAACGGCATGTTCTGGAATCCAAGTCAGGTGGAACCGTGAAGCTTCCATTCTTCACTATCGGCCATTCCAACCGAAGTCTTGAAGAATTTATCGGACTGTTGAGCGGAGCCGAGATTGGTCTTGTCGCGGATATTAGAACGATCCCGAAATCGAGAGCCAATCCGCAATTCAATAAGGACACGCTTCCCGGCGCTCTGGCAGCCTTCCGCATTTCATATGAGCATATGGCAGCCCTAGGCGGTCTGCGCGGAAAAGCAAAAACGATACAGCGGGATGTCAACGCTTTCTGGGCGAACGAGAGCTTTCACAACTACGCTGACTATGCGCTTTCGGGGGAGTTTCACGCGGGCCTCGATCATCTGATCGAACGAGGGCGCAAGCTGCGTTGCGTGATCATGTGCTCGGAGGCCGTGTGGTGGCGATGTCATCGGCGCATTGTCGCCGATTATCTGATCGCCCGTGGCGAAACGGTCTTTCACATGATGGGGCAGGGCCGCCTGGAGTCCGCGCGTCTTACCGAGGGCGCCGTCATTCAGCCCGGCGGGACGATCGTTTATCCTGGCGGGAAGCAATCGGACCGATAACCGTCGGTTATTCGCCTCGTACGGCCGCCGCTTCGATTAGTCTCGCCTGGGGCGGCGGACGACCCTTACTTTCCCGCTGTTGCCGCCGCCGCAGAAAAACGCGTCGCCGCCGTTCGATTCCAGGCCCGACACGATCAGGCCGGGCGGCATGTCCAGCTGTTCGAGAACCTCGCCGGACTGCGGATCGATTCGCCGAATTTCGCTCTGTTCCTCCTCCCAGGTGCCGTGCCAGAGCTCGCCGTCGATCCAGGTGACGCCGGTGACGAAGCGGTTCGAGTCGATGGTGCGCAGGATTTTGCCGGTCTCGGGATCGACCTGATGGATCTTGCGCTTGCGATGTTGCGCGACCCAGAGCGTGCCTTCCGCCCAAGCCATACCGGAAGCGCCGCCTTCGGGGGCCGGGACGGTAGCAACCACGCGGCCCGTATCCGGATCGACCTTTTGAATGCGCTCGCCGGAAATCTGGTAGAGGTGCCGGCCGTCGAAGGCGGTGCCTGCATGCGCAGGGACATCGAGCGCGCGCACCATTTTGCCGCTCGCCGGGTCCATCGCGTTCAGCCTGTCGCCGGTCGCGATCCAGACATTGGTGCCGTCATAGCTGACCCCGGCCACGTTCGTGACATCAGGAAAGGGGCCATATTCGCGGACGATTTCAGCTTTCGATTGCTTCATGGTTCGATCCTTACGCTCCATTGTTTTCTGGCGCGACCCTAGCCGCCCGGAAGCGGAGCAGGGAGTAACAAGGTCGTCGCGAATCCCGGCATGGGCGGTGTCACCCAGCGGCGCGCGCGGCCACGGCCGAATGCCTGCACCTTGCCCGATGCGGCAAGCTCATCGAGCGCCCGCTGCACCGTGCGCTGGCTTGCGCCGAGCGCAAGCGCGAGCGCGGAGCTCGACCACAACTCTCCGTCGGCGAGAAACGCCAGCACCGCCGCGTGTTCTTCCTCGACGGGCCGCGCCAGCACAACAACCTTGCGCGTGCGAACTGGCGTGAGCGCAAAGCCGCGCTTGGTGGCGCTCACGCGAGCCACTGCACGCAAAAGCCGGCGGAGCCGCCCGATCTCGACGCGAAGCCGGGCGCGATGCGATTCGTCGGTGAACTTCGCCCCGAATGCGCGGGCGAGCAACACCTCGCGCGGAACATCCTCGGGCCATGTCTCAGCGAGCGTGCGTGCAAGCGCGAACAGCACCGGCCGCGTTGCGAGCGAGATGAGCTTTTCTCCGCCGCGCACGACATAACGGCATGCGTCGACGACGAGCGCTTTCGAGGAAAGCAGCGCCTCGACCTCTTCGAGCAGAAGCGGACGATCCTTGCCGCGCGCGATAAGCCGCGCCACCGGCTTGTGGAGGACAGTGAACGCCTGTTCGACCTCCGCGGCGAGCGCCGGAATACGCGCCCCGCGCGCGGATTCCTCGGCGCGGTCGAGCGCGGTTTGCGCCGCCTTGCTGCGAACGCGCCGCATGGCGATCCCGGCGGCCGCGAGCTCATGGACAGCACGCAGCGCCGGCGGAAGGGCGGTGAGGTCGAGCTTCGCGAGCATGCATTCGGCTTCGTCGAGACGACCGATCAGCAGAAGACGCCGTATTTCGAGATAGCGCGCATGCGCGGCATTAGCGCGGTCACCATGCAGTTCGAGCGTCGTCCGCGCCGTGTCGAGCGCCTTCGCGGGCCAGGCCAGATCGCGCGAGGCGAGCGCGATCTCCGCCTCGGCGACGACACAGCGCGCACGGGCCATGGCTTCCCGTGCACCGAAGGCGCGCGCAGCGCGCCGCAGAAGCGCTTTCGCCCGGTCGAGATCGCCGAGCTGCGCCATTGCAATCCCGCGCAGCGCAAGCGCCGGCCCATCGTCGCGCAAGGCGATAAAATTCAATGCGCTGAGCGGATTACCTGTCGCGAGCGCGCGCGCCGCGGCCGTGATCAGCGAGTCCATCGGAATCCCGACACACTTGTCACTCCCGGCCCATCAAGGGTCGGCGGTAAATCTACCTCACGATCGACGCCCGGCAACTCGCCGTCGAAACGCGGCGGGCCCGGACAACGAAAGGAGAGACAAGATGACGACACATACCATCGCAACGCATGAGAAGTGGCTGGAAGCGCGGCTCGATTTGCTCGCCGCCGAGAAGGACCTGACGCGCAGGAGCGACGAAGTCGCCCGGCTGCGCAGGCAATTACCCTGGGTCCGGGTCGAGAAAAATTACGTTTTCGAAGGCCCCAACGGCCGCGAGACGCTCGCCGACCTGTTCGGCGGCCGCTCGCAGCTCATCATACAGCACTTCATGTTGGCCCCCGGCTGGGAACAGGGCTGCAAGAGCTGCTCGTTCATGGCCGACCACACGGACGGCATGACCGTTCACCTGGAGCATCGCGACGTTACGATGGTGGCGATCTCGCGCGCGCCGTTCGCCGAGATCGAGCGCTTCCGGCGGCGCATGGGCTGGAAGTTCAAGTGGGTGTCCTCTTACGGCACCGACTTCAACTACGACCTCCGCGTCAGCTTCACACCGGAAGAGAGAGCCAGGGGCAAGATCGACTACAACTTCGGCAATTGGCCGTTTGTCGGCGAGGAATGGCCCGGCGTCAGCGTGTTCGCCAAGGACGAAGCGGGCAATGTCTTTCATACCTACTCGACCTACGGCCGTGGCGTCGAGGTGATGATGGGGACGTACCGGATGCTCGATCTCACGCCCAAGGGCCGCGACGAGGGCGGCAACAACATGGCCTGGGTGCGTCACCACGATAAGTACGAACAGGTGACGCGATGATCGCGGCCCGGCGTCAAACTGTCGCCGCCGGAGAAAACGGCAAGCCGGCTGCGCTCAACGCAGCCGGTTGGTTGTCGCTCGCGGCCGCACCGACTTTCGCGGTCATAGCGCTGTTTACGGGCGTGCTGGGCGACAGCGCGGACATGATGTGCATGGCCGCTCACGGTCAGGCGCCAATGAACGGAATGGTCTTGATGTACTTGTTGATGAGCCTCTTTCACGCCGCGCCTTGGCTGAAATTGCTCTCTTCGCAACGGTGAGCGCCAAAAACTGATCGGATCGTGGAAATTTCTGTTGAAAATTTAAGAGGCCGCTCGTGCCCGTAAAAATTTACGCCGCCGGCCCGGTACGTTACCATGACCGGGAATAGCCGGGCGGGAAGGCGAGCGCAGGGGGCATGCCTGGTGCCGCAGACCGACATGGAGCAGGGCGACTGGGTGGCCGAACGAATCCGCAGGAAGGTTGAGGCGGCGGCGTTCGACGCGGCAGGGTTGCAAGTGAAGGTGACGGTCAGCATCGGCGTCGCCTCGACGGCGATCGCGGGCTACGACCTCGACATGCTCTTGCGCGCCGCCGACAGCGCGCTTTACGCGGCGAAGAAGCGGGGCGCAATCGGTGGTTGCCGCTGAAACGGAAGCGCACGCAGCCATTCGCTCGATCGCGGGACAGGCTATAACGTCATGACGCAGCGTCATCAGACGGTGCTGAAGCGCGCCCGGTAGTCCTGTGGCGTGGCCGAAAGCTGACGCAGGAAACTGCGCCGCATGGTTTCCTCGGAGCCGAAGCCGCAACGCTGCGCGACCCGCTTCACCGGCAGTTTCGTGTCCGTCAGCATCATGCGCGCAGCTTCGACGCGGAGCTTTTCGACGGCGCGCGCCGGTGTTGTTCCGGTCGCTTCGGCATAGCGGCGGCTGAAGTTGCGTTCGCTCATGTGGGCCTGGCGGGCGAGCGCAGGCAGCGAAAGATCACGATCGACGTGGTTCGCCATCCATTCATGTAACGCGCCGAATTTCTCGTCTGTCAGCTGCAGCGAGAGCGCCGCGCTGAATTGCGCCTGACCGCCGGGACGTTTGCGGAAAACGACGAGATGACGAGCGACTGCAAGCGCGAGCACCTGTCCGAGATCCTCTTCGACCAGCGCGAGCGCAAGATCGATCCCCGCGGTTACGCCCGCCGAAGTCCACACCGCGCCGTCGCGAATGAAGATCGGGTCGGGCTCGACGCGGATTTTCGGGAAGCGCCGCGCGAGCGTCTCGCATTCGGTCCAGTGCGTCGCGACCCGGCGGCCGTCGAGAAGACCCGTGGCCGCAAGCAGGAATGCACCGGTGCACACCGACGTGACGCGTCGCGCATGGCTGGCACGGGCCTTTATCCACCGGATTAGTTTTGGATTTGTCGAGGCATCGCGGACGCCGGGCCCGCCGGCAATGATCAGCGTGTCGATGGCGGCGCGCGGCGGGGGAAGCAACGAAGAGGCAAGCGTGAGTCCGGCTGAAGCTGTGACCTCGCGCCGCCCCGCCACCACGCGGAGGCTGTAGGGCTTCGGGTGGCCTTTTCGTACCGCGTAGTCGTTCGCCGTCGCAAAGACCTGCATCGGCCCCGCGACGTCGAGGAGCTGCACGCCGGGAAAAGCGACAATTTCGACCGCGGCAGGGTTTGGCGGAAAACGAGGGTTCTTTGGCATATCTGCCAAAGCTTGGCAGGCTAGAATCGCTTTGTCCATCATCAACCGAGGAACCGCCCATGATTTCCCCCGACAGACACTTGCAGATCGGCTCGCTCGTCTTCGAGGGCCTCGACCAGATCGACCTTACCGGGCCGTTCGAGGTACTCGCGCGCATCCCGAACGCGACCTACAGGATTTACGGAAAGACACTCGAGGGGGTGCGCGACCTGCGCGGCCTGAAGCTTGCGGCCGATGCGCTGATCGGGGACGCGCCGCAACTCGATGTTCTGCACGTACCGGGCGGCTACGGTCAGGAAGCGCTGATGGAAGACGAAGAAGTGCTCTCCTGGGTGAAGAAGCAGGCGGCCTCCGCCGAATGCGTCTTTTCCGTATGCACCGGCGCGCTGATCTGCGGCGCAGCGGGCTTGCTCAAGGGCCGCCGCGCGACGACGCACTGGACGGCGTTCGAGCTTCTGCCGATTTTCGGCGCGATCCCAGTGAACGAGCGCGTGGTCGAGGACGGCAACATGGTGTTCGCCGCGGGCGTCACCTCCGGGATCGACGGCGCCTTGCGGGTCGCGGCGAAGCTGCGCGGCGACGAGGTGGCGCAATCGATCCAGCTCTACATGCAGTACGCGCCCGAGCCGCCATTCAACAGCGGCACGCCCGAAACGGCGCCGGCGCGCGTTCTCGGCAATGTGAAGAAGGCGGCGCAAGCGATCACCGAACAGCGCCGCAAGACGGCGGAGCGCGTCGCGGCTAAGCTCTGACGCATAGCTGGTGTGACGCTACCGCGTCTCGCCCCTGCAATTCCGGGAGTGCTAATATGGCGTCACTCATTCGCGGGCGCCATTCGCGTGTCCGTTCTCCCGAGATTTCAGACGGATACATCCATGCGCTACAAGACCCTCGGCAACACCGGCTTGCTCGTTTCCGAAATTTGCCTCGGCACCATGACCTTTGGCTCCGGCGATGGAATGTGGAGCCATATTGCGGGCCTAGATCAGCAAGCCGCCGACCGCATCGTTGCCCGCGCCCTCGACGCGGGCGTGAATTTTGTGGATACCGCGGACATGTATACCGACGGCCTGTCGGAGGAGATCACCGGCCGCGCGATCAAGAATGCCGGGCGTTTGCGTTCGGACGTCGTGCTCGCGACAAAAGTGTACAATCCGGTCGGCAACAAGGGCCCGAACGATCGCGGCGCCTCGCGCGTGCATGTCATGGACGGCGTGAAGGCGAGCCTGAAGCGCCTTGGCACCGATTACATCGATCTTTACCAGATTCACGGCATCGATCAGGTGACGCCGGTCGAGGAAATGGTGCGCGCCTTCGAGGATCTCACCCGTGCGGGCTACATCCGCTATTTCGGCGTCTCCAACTGGCCCGCTTGGATGATCATGAAGACGCTCGGTGTCGCCGACCGGCTGAACGCGCAGCGGCTCGTGAGCCTGCAGGCCTATTACACCATCGCTGGCCGCGATCTCGAGCGCGACATCGCGTCGATGCTGCAATCGGAGAAAGTGGGCCTCATGGTCTGGAGCCCGCTCGCCGGCGGGCTTCTCTCCGGCAAATACGACCGCGAGGGGAAGGGACCGCAGGGCTCGCGCCGCGTGAACTTCGACTTCCCGCCGGTGAACCGCGAGCGTCTGTTCGATTGCGTCGACGTGATGCGCGAGATCGCGAGGGAGCACAAAACGACCGTCGCCGGGATCGCGATTGCGTGGCTCCTGCACCGGCCGTTTGTGACAAGCGTGATCGTCGGCGCGAAGAACGACGAGCAGCTCGACGCGAATTTAGCCGCGACCGAAATCAAGCTCACGCCGGAGGACATGCAAAAGCTTGATCAAGTGAGCGCGCTTCCGCCGGAATATCCCGGCTGGATGATCGAACGCCTCGGCGCGAACCGGCTGCCGGGGTGAGCCATGGTCACGATCTACGGCATCAAGAATTGCGACACGATGAAGAAAGCGCGCGCCTGGCTGGAGAAGAACGGCGTCGAATACAAATTCCACGATTACAAAGCCGAAGGCATCGAGCGCGAACGGCTCGAGCGCTGGGCGAAGAAGGCCGGCTGGGAAACACTCCTGAATAAATCCGGCATGACCTTCCGCAAGCTGCCGCCGAAGGACCAGAAGGTTTCCGACGCGAAGAAGGCGATAGCGCTGATGCTGAAGCAGCCCTCAATGATCAAGCGGCCGGTGCTGGAGCTTTCGGGCGGGAAGCTGCTCGTCGGGTTCAAGCCGGAAGTGTACGAAACAGCGCTCCGATAATTCCGGCGCAAATTTCTCGCGCAAAAGTCGAAGAACGTTTCGTGTCCCAAGTGGCGCAGAATCGTGCGCCGCCAAAAAAACGCCGCAAGTCAGGTCAGATTTATTGCGGCTGGAATCGGCGAAACCTTCGGACTTCGCGGGTCTCCGGCAGAGGGGCGACACCACAATCTGATCTGTTTGGCATGGAGACTTTCCCGTGCAGCTGTCGCATTTTGTCTTTGCCGCCTTACTTACCATCGCACCGCCGCTCGCAATCGCCGCTCCGGCGGACGACACATCGAAAGACATCAAAGGGCTTTACCTGATCACCGATTATCCGGCGATTTCGGTGCGGCCCGGCACAACCTCCACCATCGCCCTGAAATTGCAGAACTACGGCCTCGCGCCGGATCGCTACCGCTTGGCGGTGACCGGCGTGCCCGCTGGCTGGACGGCAACGCTCTTGGGCGGCGGCCAGCCGGTCGGCGCCGCCATGCCGCCGACCGACGGCAGTGTGCCCTTGCAACTGCGCCTCGAAATTCCCGCCAATGCCGGCACCGGCAGGGAGACCGTGACGGTGACGGCGGAGGGAAGCGGCCGCAGCCTGGCTTTGCCGGTTACGGTGACGCTCGCAAAAGAGCTGCCGGCCAAGCTGCACGTGGAGGCGAAACTTCCGGATCTGCGCGGCAGCGCCAAATCGGCGTTCGACTACCAGATCACCATCAAGAACGACAGCGGCCGCAACCTGGTGGCGAGTTTCGCCGCCGATGCGCCGAAGAATTTCGAGACGTCTTTCACTGAAGCCTATGGCAGCCAGGAATTGTCGGCGATTCCGATCGATGCCGGGCAGTCGAAGGACATCAAGCTTCACGTGCGGCCGCCGTCTACCATCGACGCTGGCCGTTATCCGGTGACGGTAAAAGTGAACGCCGAGGACGCCACGGCCGATACCAAACTCTCGCTCGAAATCGTCGGTCAGCCGCGCCTGAGCCTCGCCGGACGCGATGGCCTGGTCAGCGCTCGCGCCGAGGCAGGCGCGCAAAGCACCATCCCGGTCGTGGTGTCGAACACCGGCAGCGCGCCCGCCGACGACATCAATCTCTCCGGTTCCGGCCCGAGCGGCTGGAAGATCGCCTTCGAGCCGAAGACGGTCGATCGGCTTGCGCCCGGCGAGCAGAAAGAAGTGCAGGCGCAGATCACACCGACAGCGAAGTCGCTCGCCGGCGACTATATGGTGTCGCTCAACGCCGCCGCGCGCGGCGAGAACGCTTCGGCGCAATATCGCATCACCGTCAGCACCTCGACCCTTTGGGGCATGACGGGCGCGGGCGTGATCGCCGCGGCGCTTCTGATCATGGTGGGCGCCATCGCGCGCTATGGCCGGCGGTGATGGGCACGGTCATCACGGCGCACGGACTGACCAAGCGCTACGGCAGCGCCACCGTCGTCGCCGGCATCGACTTTGCCGTGGACAAGGGAGAAACGTTCGGGCTCCTGGGCCCGAACGGCTCGGGCAAGACCACCACGATCCTGATGATGCTCGGCCTCACCGAGCGCTCTGCCGGCTCGGTGGACGTGCTCGGACAGGATCCGATGCGTTCGCCGCTCTCCGTCAAGCGCCGTGTCGGCTATCTGCCGGACTCGATCGGCTTTTACGACAACCTGACGGCTGTCGAGAATCTTGCCTACACCGCGCGGTTGATGGGGATCGGCTCGGCGGAACGGCGCGAGCGCATCGCCAAGGCGCTTGCCCGCGTGCGTCTTTCCGACGTCGCCGAGAAGCGCGTAGGTACTTTTTCCCACGGCATGCGGCAACGATTGGGTCTCGCCGAGATCATCATGAAACGGGCGGAGATTGCGATTCTCGACGAGCCGACGTCCGGCCTCGACCCGCAATCGACCGCCGACTTTCTTGACTTGATCCGCGAACTGCGCGGGGAGGGTGTCACCGTGCTGCTCTCGTCGCATCTCCTCGATCAGGTGCAGCGCGTCTGCGATCGCGTGGCGCTTTTCCAGTCGGGCCGCATCGTGCTGATGGGCTCGGTCGCGGAACTCGCGCGCAAGGTGCTCGGCGCGGGCTTCGTCGTGGAGGTGGAAGCGGAAGGAACCGATCTCGAGCGGAAGCTTGCGGCAGTGCCCGGGGTCACCGCGGTCGAAACCGTGGCTCCCGATCGTTATCGGCTGACAGCCGACCGCGACGTGCGCCCGGGCGCCGCGCGGGCGGTCGTCGTGGCGGCAGGCTCCTTGAAGCGGTTGTCGGTCGACGAACCCAGCCTGGAAGCGATCTACGCACGCTGTTTCCAGCCGGCGGCGAAGGAGGAGATGCCCGATGCGGCGTGAGGGATCGCCCTGGCAGGGGCTCGGCGCGGTGGTGCTGAAGGAGCTCGCCGACAACCTGTCGAGCGCGCGCATGCGCGTGCTCGAATGGCTCATTGTGCTCACCGCCTTCGCAGCGCTTTACGGCGCGATCGGTCAGTTGCGTGACACCACGGCGGAGGACCCCTTCCTGCTCCTGCGGTTGTTCACGGTTTCGCGCTCGCCGCTGCCTTCGTTCGTCGCCATTCTCGGATTCCTGATCCCGCTGATGGCGATCGGTCTCGGCTTCGACACGATCAACGGCGAATACAACCGGCGTACGCTCTCACGCATCCTGGCGCAGCCGATCTATCGCGATGCGCTCATGATGGGGAAATTCCTCGCGGGTCTCGCGACTCTCGCCGTGTCGCTCACTTGCATGTGGCTCCTGGTGCTCGGTCTTGCGCTCCTCTTCCTCGGCGTTCCGCCGGGCGGCGAGGAGATCGCGCGCTCGCTTGTGTTCCTGATCGTCGCCATTGTCTATGGCGGCGTGTGGCTGGCGCTCGCGATGCTGCTCTCCGTGATTTTTCGCTCGCCCGCGACCGCGGCGCTCGTCGCACTCGGCATCTGGCTGTTGCTCACGCTGATCTGGCCGATGCTTTCGCCTGCGATCGCGAGCGTCATCGCGCCGCCCGATATACGCTACGAGGCGCTCGGCTTGCCGACGCCCGAAACGCTTGAGTGGCAGCAAATGCTCGCTCGGCTGTCGCCCAACAATCTGTTTGGCGAAGCGATGCTCGCGGTGCTGTCGCCCACGACGCGGGCGCTCGGCGCGGTGTTCATCGATCAATTGCAGGGAGCGATATTGGGCGCGCCGCTGCCGTTCGGCCAGAGCTTGCTGATCGCCTGGCCGCAGATCGTGGGGCTTATTGCCGCGACGATCATGCTGTTCGTCGCGGCCTATATCGTTTTCCAGCGGCAGGAGATTCGGGCCTAGGCGGCGTTTCCCGCCGTGCTATGGCCGCGCCTCCAGAACCAGGTTGAACGGCGTCTCCGTGGCGCGGCGGAATCGCGAAAAGCCCGCTTCCTCTGCGACTTTTCGGAGCCGCGCTTCGCCGGCCTGCGCCCCGAGCGCGAGCCCCACCTCCTGATCGAGCGAGACGGGCGTACAGATCATCGTTGAGGCCGCGTAATAGATGCGCCCGACCGGATTGAAATTGTCCTCGAGCCGATCATTGGCGAACGGCTCGACCAGCATGACAGTGCCCTCGGACGCGATTGTGCTGCGTACGTGCCGGAGCGCACCCACCGGATCGCCCATGTCGTGCAGACAATCGAAGAAGCAAACGAGATCATAGGCCTGGGCGGGGACCGACTTCGCCGTGGAGACCCCGAACTTCACGCGGTCGCCGAGCCCGGCCGCATTGGCCGCGCGCTGCGCTTCCGTGATCGAGCCCGGATGGTAGTCAAAGCCGAAGAAACGTGATTTCGGGAAGGCTTGCGCCATCAGGATCGTCGATACGCCATGGCCGCAGCCGATATCCGCGATCTTGGCGCCGCGTTTCAATTTTTCGATCACACCGTCGAGCGCGGGCAGCCATTCCTGCACCAGATGATGCTTGTAGCTGGTGCGGAAGAATCGCGCCGTGCCGCAGAACAGACATTCATTGCGCTTGTCCCATCCGACGCCTTTGCCGCTGCGGAACGCTTCGCTGATCAGCGGCTCGTCGCGCAGCGTCGCCGCAACAACATTGCCGACACCCGCCAGGAACACGGGGCTGTCTTCGTCGGCGAATATCGCTGCTTGTTCCGGCTCCATCGAAAATTTCTGGCTTGCCTTGTCGTAGTTGACATAGCCCGACGCCGCCTGCGCGGCGAGCCATTCGCGGACGTAATGCTCCGTCGTGCCTGTCTTTCGCGCAAGTTCCGCCGAGGTCATCGGGCCGCCTTCGGCGAGCGCCCTATAGAGCCCGAGCTTGTCGCCGATCAAAAGCAGCGAGGCGCTCATCGCTGCGCCGATGTCGCCGAGCATCTTGCCGAGAAATGCGTTCAGTTTTTCTTCGTTGAGGGCCGTGGTCATGTCCTCGCCTCCCATCAAGGTGCCCGCTGCGACCGGGTCTCGGATTGTGAAGCAGCCGGCGGGCAGCGTTTTCGTCAAACCGAGAGACCTCGCGAAGTCTGAACAAGAGGGTTTTTCGGGTCAACGGACAAAGGCCGATCTTCGCGGGGGTTTGATGGCGTCACAAATCCCTCTCACGCGGCCGTCATCGCATCTTGATCCCGCCGCGCAATGCTGGCACACGCATGCCCGCATGAATCAGCCCTTGAGACAAGACAATACCGGCACGGCGCGCTCGCCGATTGCCGCCGAAGTCGAACGCCGCCGCACCTTCGCGATCATTTCGCACCCCGACGCCGGCAAGACCACGCTCACCGAAAAACTCCTTCTTTTCGGCGGTGCGATCAATCTCGCCGGGCAGGTGAAGGCGAAACGCGACCGCCGCTCCACGCGTTCGGACTGGATGGCGATCGAGCGCGAGCGCGGGATCTCGGTCGTGACCTCCGTGATGACGTTCGAATACGGCAATCACGTCTTCAATCTGCTCGACACGCCCGGCCACGAGGACTTTTCCGAGGACACCTATCGAACGCTTACCGCGGTCGATAGCGCCGTCATGGTGATCGACGCCGCGAAGGGCATCGAGGCGCGCACGCGCAAACTCTTTGAAGTCTGTCGCCTGCGCGATATCCCCATCGTCACCTTCATCAACAAGATGGATCGCGAGAGCCGCGATCCGTTCGATCTCCTGGACGAGATCGAAAAGACGCTCGCGCTCGACACCGCGCCCATGACCTGGCCGATCGGTCGCGGGCGCGATTTCGCCGGCACCTACGATTTGAACGCGAAGGCCGTCCGCCTGATGGAAGAGGACGGAAAGACGAACGAGCTGCGCAAGATGAGCGTCGAGGAGATCGCGAGTGCGCGGCCTGCGATCGAGCCGAATGCGCTTTCGGAAGAACTCGCGCTGGTGCGGGAAGCATGCAAGAAATTCGACCTCGCTTCGTTCCTCGAAGGGCATCTCACGCCCGTCTTTTTCGGCTCGGCGCTGAAGAATTTTGGCGTGAAGGATTTGCTCGACGCCATCGGTGGCTCGGCGCCGCCGCCGCGCGCGCAGGTCGCCGATACGCGCACCGTTGCCGCCGAAGAGCCGAAATTGACGGCCTTCGTGTTCAAGATCCAGGCGAATATGGATCCGAACCATCGCGACCGCATTGCCTTCGCGCGGCTCTGCTCCGGCAAGCTCACGCGCGGCATGAAAGTCAAGCAGACGCGCACCGGAAAGCAGATGAGCCTGAACGCGCCGCAATTCTTCTTCGCGCAGGATCGCTCGGTCGCCGACGAAGCCTATGCCGGCGACGTGGTCGGTATTCCCAACCACGGCGTTCTCCGCATCGGCGATACGCTCACCGAAGGCGAGCAGCTCACTTTCATTGGTGTCCCGAGCTTTGCGCCCGAGATCATCCGCCGCACCAAGCTGGGCGACGCGATGAAAGCGAAGAAGCTGAAGACTGCGCTCCAGCAAATGGCGGAGGAGGGCGTGGTGCAAATCTTCAATCCGCAGGACGGCTCGCCCGCCTTGGTCGGCGTTGTCGGCCCGTTGCAGCTCGATGTGCTGAAGGCGCGGCTTTCCGCCGAATACAATATCGAGGTGTCGTTCGAGCAGAGCGAATTCCAGCTCGCACGCTGGATTTCCGGCGAGGACAAGAAAAAAGTGGACGAATTCGTGAACGGAAAATCGTCTTCCATCGCGGCCGATCTTGACGGCGATCTCGTCTTTCTCGCGAAGAGCCAGTTCGACCTCGACTACACGCGCGACCGCGCGCCGGGGGTGGAGTTCACGGATGTGAAGGACGTGAAGGGGAAAAAGTAGTCAGGATGGATTTGGTGCATCCTCATCCTGAGCTGCGAGCAGCGAAGCTGCGAGCCTCGAAGGATCCATCTGGGATGCTCGGGCCTCGTCCTTCGAGACGGCCGCTAATGCGGCCTCCTCAGAGGTTGGCCGAAAATGCGAGCAATATCTTCAGAGACTTTCTAATCGCCTGAAGATGAATCTATTTTCGTCATGGCCGGGCTTGTCACCCAAGTCGGGTAAACCCGACTTGGGCTTTTTAAATCTAGCGAACTCGGGCAAGCCCAAGTTCGCGTGCCATCCACGTCTTTCTGCTGTCTTTGAAGCAAAGGCGTGGATGCCCGGCACAAGGCCGGGCATGACGGAGCTAGATGAGAGAGCTTGATTTCATTGGTCTCTTTTTGAGTCAGACTCTGAGGAGGCGCACCGATGTCGCGTTTACGCGACATCGGTATTTGAATGCACAAGTCCGCAAATGCGGATTTGCATGCCTCCTCAGGGTGAGGATCGTCTCCCTCTGGGGAGGAATGACGTCTTTGCCTCGCGGAAATCACACCGCCGCGCGCATCGCCTGCGAGCGCGCCCAGCCGAGCGTAAGAAGGGCAAAAGCGAGCGGCGGCAGCGTGACGAGACAGACGGCGCTCCAGCCATAGGCCGTGAGCAACCCGCCCGACGCGAACGACCCGATCACCATCGAGCCGAAGACGATGAAATCGTTGAACGACTGCACTTTCGCCCGCTCCTCCGGCCGATGGCATTCGAGCACGAGCGTCGATGCGCCGACGAAGCCGAAATTCCAGCCGACGCCGAGCAGGATCAGCGCCAGCCAGAAATGCGGCACATCGATTCCGGTGAGGCCCACGCCCGCCGCCGCGGCGATCAGCAGGAGGCCGCTCGTGACGATTACAGGCGCGCCGAAGCGCGAGATCAGCCGCCCGGTGAAGAAACTCGGGCCGTACATCGAGACCACATGCCACTGCAGCCCGAGATTGGAAGCCGTGAGCGGCAGTCCGCACAGCTTCATCGCGAGCGGCGCCGAGGTCATCACCAGATTCATCATCATGTAGGAGACGGTGCCGCAGATCGCCGCCGCGACGAAGCGCGGCTGCCGCGCGATCTCGAACAGCGGCCGCCCGCCTTCGGTCTCGGAGCGAACAGGCGGCGCGATCTTGATCCCCGTCAGCACCGCCATGGAAAGAAGCGCGATCGCGCCCTGCGCGAGGTACGTGGTCGCGAAGAGATACGGCTCCCACAGATTCATGGTGAAGTTGACGACCTGCGGCCCGAGCACGCCGGCGAAGACGCCGCCCGCCATCACCGCGGAAACCGCTCGCGCGCGCCGGTCAAACCCGACGCAATCGGCGGCGGCGAAACGAAAGGATTGCACGACCGCGGCATAAGCGCCGCCGAAGAACGTCGCCACGCAAAACAGCGCGAACGAGCCGAACAGAACCGCGACCGACGCGAGCAATCCGGTCAGCACGCCGAGCGTCGTCCCGATCATGAACGCCGTGCGGCGGCCGTGGCGTTGCGCGATCGCCCCCGTGGGCAGCGTGCCAAGCGCCATGCCGACCACGAAAATCGAAACCGGCATCGTCGCGAGCGCCTTGTTCGGCGCGAACATCTCGCCGACGATCGCGCCGGTCGCGAAGATGATGGCCGAGTTCGCGCCGCCGAGTGCCTGCGCCACCGCGAGGCGAAGGACGTCGGGCTGAATAGATTCGCGGGAAAAAATGCGCATGACTTGGCGGAATCTTGTGGCGGCTGTTTAGCCGCGTTCCGCGTTCGCCGCCAGTGCGAAAGCCCGCGTCAAAGCGGCGGCAAAAGCGCCACGAAATCGACGCGCGGAATGCCCATCAAGCCGGAGAACGGGTTGTTCATCTGGAACAACAAGAACATCGCGCCCGCGACCGACGCGGCGCAAATCGTGAGCGCGAGCACCGAGACGACGTTGATCTCCGCATACATGCTGTAGGCCGCGAACAAGACCGCGAACCAGAAGGCAAGCACGATCAATAAGGGCGGCGGCAGGAGATTGTTGAGCTGCGAAAACAGTTCGAGCCGCGCATTCCCGATATCGACCGTGGTCTGCACCACGCGCTCCTTCAGCCGCCGCTGCAGATCGTTCTTGGGGCTGAGCGTGTAGAGCGCGTTCACATAGTCTTCCGACTCCGATGCCGCCTCGAAACGCCGGGGCTGCGCCTGCGGCAAGCTCTCCGTCCAGATCTGGTCGGTGACCGGGCCGACGGTCGCGCGCAGTTTCGCGCGCGCGTCCTGCGCCTCGGGGCCATAGAGCGCGAGCAGCCGGTCGGAGAGGATGAGCCCCGCCGCCATTTTGCGGATTTGCGAAATCCGCGTGTCGTAGGAGGTCTTCGCGGAAGCGATGAGGAGCCCCAGCGTGAGCGCCGCGAGCGTCGCAATCACGCCGGCGGAGAGCTTCACCGTCTCGGCGGTTTTGTCGCTCAGGTAACGCTCGTGCAGATTCGTCCGCAGGAAAATCCCCAGGCACATACCGACGAGAATGACGATGAACGTTCCGAGCGCGACGTTGACGGCGGTCAAGGAAAGACTCCGGAGGCGGGAATTACAGAAAAGCGTGGAGAACTGACAATACGCAAATACCTTCATAGCAGAATAGTGATTTCGCCGGAATTGGAATGGCCGAAAGCGCCGCGATCGATCCTGCCCGGCTCCAGCGGCGGCATTGACTCCGGGAAACCAGCCCATACGCTTTCCCGATTGGGCAAGGAAGAAGGAAAGGAATTCATCATCGAATAATAGCGGGGGCGGGTCATGCGAAATATTCGCGCATTGTTTTATGCGCCGCTGGTAATTTCGGCGTCGATGATTTCAGGTTCGGTAGCAGCGCCGCAGGGCACGGTGCCGACAATCTCGGGTTACTACAATAACACCTACACTTTCGGCTTCTCGGGTGCCTTCAATCATTCCGACACCGACTTCAGGGGCACTGGCAGCGCGAGCGGTACGACCGGCCTGTTCTGCGCCGACGGCACCGTGAACGTCTGGGACACGTCGATGCGCTATGCAGGCGAGTTCGCCGGCTTTCGGATTGCCGCGGCGGGGTCGCTCTGCCAGGGATTTGGCACCGCGAGCGAACATGTCGGCGGCTTCGATGGCAGAACCCACCTCGGCACCTTCATGAGCGGCGGCGCGCGCCTGATCGTGCCGGTCAACCTCGGGAACGGGATGATGATCATGCCGCATGCCGGCGCGGGCATCGGTTTTGGCAACGTCAAGATCGAGGCAGCTCCCTTCGAATCCGACCGCTCGTGGCGCTCGGGCTTTTACTGGGAAGCGGGCGTCGCGATTCCGCTCGTGAATTTCACCGGCAACGGTGCCAGCCGGAATTTCGGCACCGGCACCGTTCAGAACATCGACGCCGCGGCGACCGAACTTTACCTGAACTACAAGCGCTGGGACGCAGGCGACCAAACGCTCAGTGGAGGAGCGCGCACCGACACGACGTTCGACATGTACACTGCGGGTGTCCGGGTGAAATTCTGAATGCAGATCGGGCGAAAACGCGACTTGATTTAGAGTGCGCATTGCCATCGCGCGGCGATGAAGGCTCAGCCGCGCAAGCCGCCTGAGAGGCTGGCCGAAAATGCGAGCAATATCTTCAGGGAATTTCTAATCGCCTGAAGATGGATCTTTTTTCGTCATGGCCGGGCTTGTCACCCAAGTCGGGTTTACCCGACTTGGGCTTTTTAAATCTAGCGAACTCGGGCAAGCCCGAGTTCGCGTGCCATCCACGTCTTTCTGCTGTCTTCGAAGCAAAGGCGTGGATGCCCGGCACAAGGCCGGGCATGACGGAGCTAAATGAGAGAGCTTGATTTCATTGGTCTCTTTTTTGAGTCAGACGCTGAGGACATTTCTACACCTAAAGGCCGCCTTTCCCTCGCCTTCGCCCTGCGCTGAAAAAACACGGCAATCGGTTCGGAGGAACCGATTGTCCGAATGCAGGGTTGTTCAAAACAGGCATGAGCAGGACGCCAGAGGAGGGGCCGCTCGTTCGGCGAGCGGGCAATTTGCAATCGTCCTCTGAGCTCGGAGCATCGGCGCCGTCAGCGCGAGGGCATGCGGAATCGCGGTTCGCAGGCGTGGAGCTTGGGGCTCGCGGGGCAAAGGCGGCGCTCGGCTTCCCGGCCGCCGAGTTCCCCCTCGCGGCCACGATCTCGCTTTTCATGCTGGTGTTCCTGTTTCCGGCCTGGCCGTGGCTGTCGGGCGCAGTGACGATTCCCTGGGACGCCAAGTCGCAATTCTTCCCGCCCCTGCAGTTTCTCGCCGCGTCGCTCGCGACGGGCCAGTCTCCGTTCTGGACGCCGAACATTTTCGCCGGCTGGCCGCTGATCTCCGATCCGCAATCGCTGTTCTTCTCGCCGCTGCACGTTCTGCTCGCCTATTTCGATCGCGCGCCGAGCTTCCGCGCCGCCGACAGCATCACCTTCGCCTATCTTTTTCTCGGCGGCGCCGGCATCATTCTCTATTTCCGCGACCGCGGCTGGCATGCGGCGGGCGCGCTCGTCGCCGCGCTCACTTTTGCTTTTGGAGTCTCCGCGAGCTCCCGGCTTCAGCACACAAGCGAAATCATCGACCTCGCCTATTTCGCGCTCACGCTCTGGCTGCTCGCACGCGCGCTCTCGCGCTCGTCGCTTCTCACCGGCGCCGCGGCGGGAATTCTCGCGGGGCTCCTCGCGGTCGGGCGCGATCAGGTCGCGCTCGTCTCGCTCTATGTTCTCGCGGGCTTCGTTCTCGCGCACTGGATCGGAAACGATGACTGGCGAAAGAGTGTGCGCGAAAGCGTGAAGCCGCTTTCCGCGATTGTTGTTCTTGCCGTGCTCGCCGCCGCCGTCCCGGTCGCAATGACCGCGATCCTCGCCGCGCGCTCGAACCGGCCCGAGATCGCCTGGGGCCTCACCGTCGCGGGCTCGCTGCATCCCGGCCACCTTCTCACATTCGCCTTCCCCGATCTCTTCCGCGCGATGACGCCCGCCGACGCGGATTACTGGGGCCCCGGCACTTCGCCCTGGAAGGCCGCGCTCGGCGGAAATCCGGTCAATCTCGCGAAGAACATGGGGCTGCTCTACGCAGGCGCGCTCCCGCTTGTCGTCACCGTTTCCTTCGGCGTCGTGCGCGGGCTCGCCTGGTCGCGCGACATCCGCTTCTTCTCGATCGCCGCGGGCGTTGTCCTGCTCTACGCGCTCGGGTGCCACACACCGGCGTTCCACGCGATGTACGAGCTCCTGCCGGGCGTGATGCTGTTCCGGCGTCCGGCCGATGCGACCTTCGTGCTCGGCGCGCTCGTCGCCGTCATCGCGGGCTATCTCGTGCATCGCTGGCTGGAAGACTCGGTGCCCCGCGCGACCCGGATTCAGCAAGCGATCGAGCGGGCGATTCCCGTTGCGCTTGCCGCAACGGCTTTTGCGCTTGCGCACGCCGTCGTAACGGCAAAATTCGCGATCGAGCCGGTCGCGTCGGCGCTCGCGTTCACGGGCGGCGCGATCGTAACGCTTTTCTATGCGCGCCGGCTGCAGGCCGCGGCACCCCTTGCCGCCGTCCTGTTGCTTACTGTCTTTATGGCCGCCGATCTTGCCTGGAACAACCGGCCGCATATGTCGACCGGGCTGCCGCCGCAGAACTTCGAGGCGTTGCGCCCCGACACCTGGGACGAAACCGTGCGGCTTCTGAAAGAGGAGCTTGACGCCGCCGCCGCGCCCGACCGGCGCGATCGCGTCGAGCTTGTCGGCATCGGCTATCACTGGCCGAACCTCTGCATGATTCAGGGCTGCGATCACGTGCTCGGGCACAATCCGCTGCGGTTGAAATCCTTCAACGACGCGACGAACGCCTACGACACCGTCGCGAACTGGAAAGACCGCCGCTTCTCGCCGCTGTTTCCGTCCTACCGCTCGGCCTTCGCCGACCTGTTCGGTTTGCGCTTCATCGCGGTCAGCGTGCCTGTCGAGAAAGTCGACCCGTCGCTCAAGCCGGGCGACCTGAAACTGGTCGCGCGCACCAGGGATGCCTATGTCTACGAGAACCCGCACGCCTTGCCGCGCGTGATGCTGCTTACGGACTGGCGCATCGCGAATTTCGACGGCCTCGTCAAAAACGGCTGGCCGCCGGATGTCGACCCGGGCCGGACCGTGCTTCTGAAAAAAGCGCCGCTTGGCCTGCGCGCAACCACCGTGGCTGGCGGATCGGGTTCCGCACGCGTGGCGCGCTACGCCAACACCGAGGTCGATGTCGAGGTGGAGGCGCCGTCGGGCGGCATTCTGCTCCTCAACGACGTCTGGCATCCGTGGTGGCGCGCCACGGTCGACGGAACGCCGGCCAGAATCATGAAGGCGAACGTCATCTTCCGCGCGGTCGCCGTTCCGGCGGGGAAGCACACGGTGCGCTTCACATTTCACCCGTTCGCGGGAGCCTTCGCCGAGCTTGCGGCGAAACTCGGCACGGTGGCTCACGCAGGCGTGCCCTGAGCCCGAACCAAATCCGGATTGCGGCGTTGTAGCGGCAAAAAGGGCCCTCGCGGCCCGATTATCCGAGGAGCATCGCCATGAAACAGGAGACCAAAACGCCTGCACGCCTTTCCTCTCACGAAGCAGGTCAAAGGAGATTGGACGAATGGCATCCGTTCGCATCCCTCCGCCGCGAGTTTGACCGGATGTTCGACGATCTTTGGCGCTTCCCCTACTTGTCCTCGCCGAGCACGACGCCCGCGCTGCAGACGTTCGGCACGCCCGCCGTCGACATCATCGAAAAGCCGAACGAATTCCGCATCACCGCCGAACTACCGGGGATGAGCGACAAGGATATCGACGTGAAATGCGCCGACGGCGTCCTCACCATGCGGGGCGAGAAGAAGGAAGAAAGGGAGGAAAAGGACGAAGACTATTTCCTCTCCGAGCGGCGTTACGGCTCGTTCCATCGCTCCTTCCGGCTTCCGGAAAGTGTGGATGAGGACAAGATCGACGCGACCTTCAAGAACGGAGTCCTGACGATCACGCTGCCGAAACGGGCCGAGTCGAAAAAGGCCGAAAAGAAAATCTCGATCAAGGCCGGGTGAGCGGAACCGGCTTCGTGCGAGCGATTTCCGGCGCACAGTGAAGCGGAGGCTGCCGTGAGCCCCGCGGAAACATTGTCGCGCCAGGGCGATGCCTTCTTCAACTGGGCATCGCGCTGTTTCTCTTCGCCTCGTTCGAAGTCTTCGTTATTTCCGCTCTTGCGGCGCCAAGCCTCGGCCGCTCCGTTCATATCCTCGACCGCCCCGGCCGAAGCGGCCGGCGGAAAGTAGCCGCGAAATCATCCGAACAATACCGTATGATGGATAATATACGTTTGCACCGAGGAGCGATCCATGCAGGTCGCCCGGACAAAGTATCGAAGTTCCCGGCTCGCCCGAGCTTTCCGCAAATGCGCGCCGGGCGCATTCCTTGCTGCATTGATGTTCGCGCTTCTCCCGCCGCCGGCCGCCGCGGGCGAGCGCGCCGTCGTGCTCGACATTGACGGCGTCATCGGCCCCGCCATCGCCGATTACGTCACGCGCGAGATCAAGGCCGCGAAGAAGAGCGAGACGCGGCTGATCGTGCTGCGCATGAATACGCCCGGCGGGCTTGAGACATCCATGCGCACGATCGATAGCGCGATTCTCGCTTCGCCTGTGGCGGTCGCGACATTCGTTGCGCCGAACGGGGCGCGCGCGGCAAGCGCCGGAACCTATATCGCTTACGCCAGCGCCGTCGTTGCCATGGCTCCCGGCACCAATATCGGCGCCGCGACGCCGGTGCAGCTCGGCACGAATCCGTTTTCTCCAGGCAGCAAGCCCGATCAGGAAAAGGGAAAGGCCGGCGAGCCGGAAAATGCCGAGTCGCGCAAGGCGGTGAACGATGCCGCGGCCTATATCCGCAGCCTCGCCGAGATCAACGGCCGCAACAAGGATTGGGCGGAGGATGCCGTTCGCACAGCCGCAAGCATTTCGGCTTCGGACGCCGTCAAATTGCATGTCGCCGACGTGATCGCGGACGACGTTACCGATCTTCTGCGCAAGATCGACGGCCGGACCGTAACCGTCGCCGGCAAGCCGGAACGCCTGACGACCGCCGGACTGGACATCGTTTCGATCGCGCCCGACTGGCGCACCGAGCTCCTCGCCCTCATCACCAACCCGAACGTCGCGCTCCTCCTCATGATGATCGGCGTCTACGGGCTGATCTTCGAGTTTTTAAGCCCCGGCGCGGTCGCGCCCGGCGTGATCGGCGCGATCAGTCTGCTCACGGGGCTCTACGCGCTCAACCTCTTGCCGATCAACTACGCCGGCGCCGCGCTTGTGCTGCTCGGCATCGCGCTCATGATCGCGGAAGTCCACATCGGGGCGTTCGGCGCGATCGGCGCCGGCGGCATCGCCGCGTTTGCCATCGGCGCGATCATGATGTTTCCCGCGGCGCCAGGCTTCGAGCTCTCGCCCTTTGTGATCGCGGGCGTGGCGATCGCAAGCGCCGGTTTTTTCCTGCTCGGGCTATCGCTCTTGCTGCGCTCGCGGCGGCGAGCCGTCGTCACCGGCGAGACGGCGCTGCTCGGCGCCGAGGCGGAAGCAATCTCGTGGGACGGAGAGGAAGGACGCGTCCGGATCCAGGGAGAGATCTGGCGCGCACGGGCCAAATCGCCGCTGCAACGGGGAACCCGCGTCAGGGTCGTCGGACGCAACGGCCTTGTGCTGACGGTTGAACCGGCCTGAGATCGCTTCGGCAATGAATGCGAACAAGGAGAAAACGTCATGTTTTCCACGACCGTTATTCTGATTATTGCGATCATCGCCATCGCCTTCCTCTACTCGGCGGTGCGCATCCTGCGCGAGTACGAGCGCGGCGTCGTTTTCACGCTCGGTCGCTACACCGGCACCAAAGGCCCGGGCTTCTTCCTGCTGGTGCCGCTCATACAGCAGATGGTGAAGGTCGATCTTCGCGTCGTCGTCGACGAGGTGCCGTCGCAAGACGTGATCTCGCGCGACAACGTCTCGGTGAAGGTGAACGCCGTGATTTATTTCCGTGTCGTCGATGCCGAACGGGCTGTGATCCAGGTCAACAATTATCTCGCCGCGACGAGCCAGCTCGCGCAGACGACGCTGCGCTGGGTGCTCGGCAAGCACGACCTCGATTCCATGCTGGCGGAACGCGACAAGCTTAACGCCGACATTCAGGACGTCCTCGACAAACAGACCGAGGCATGGGGCATCAAGGTCTCCACCGTCGAGATCAAACGCATCGACCTCAACGAGAGCATGGTGCGCGCGATCGCGCGCCAGGCCGAAGCCGAGCGCACGCGCCGCGCCAAGGTGATCAACGCCGAGGGCGAACAGCAGGCGGCGCAAAAACTGCTCGAGGCCGCGAGGATCCTGGAGCCCGTTCCCCAAGCGATGCAGCTCCGCTATCTCGCCACGCTGTTCGACATAGCGGGCGAGCGAAGCTCGACCATCGTCTTCCCGATCCCTCTCGATCTCGTACAGGGGTGGGCGTCGCGAGGGCCGGCGGGAGGCGCTTAATCCCCTGCGCGGCGCGTTGCCGGATCGCCGGCGCTGGCCCACAGCCGGCGCGGCGTGCTGCGGGAACCCCGGAGCCCGTTTGTACGTTTTTACATATCGTCAGAATCGCGAAGCAGCTCGATTTTCTGAATTGGGGAATGAGATCGGCGTGACCCAAATCTCCGAGTGGTTCAATCAACAAAATATTGGTGTTGCGACTGTTGCCGGCACGGTCGCTATTCTCGTAGTTGCTTCGCTTGTCATCTTCACAACCAGCCGGCTTCTCCAACAATGGCTCACATATCTACAGGGCCGGCTGCATCTGACTGCTGAGATCAACCTCATCATCGGGCGCATTGTCGTCGTTACTCTCTGGGCAGTCACAGGATTCATTATCCTCAACGTATGGGGCGTGGGTCTTGGTGGCGTGTGGGCGGTTCTGATCAGCGCGATTACCGTCATTGGCGTGGGTTTTCTCGCCACATGGGCGATGATCAGCAATTTTACGGCGAGCTTTTTTCTCCTCCTCTGGCGGCCTTTTCATGTTGGACAGATCATCGAGGTTCTCCCCGAGAACTTGAAAGGCCGCGTCGCTAGTCAGAATCTGATGTTTACGACGTTACGCGAGGAGAGCGGCGCTGTGCTGCAGGTCCCCAACAATTTCTTTTTCCAGAAAATGTTCAGAGTAAGCGGCAGCGCGGCAATATCGGCCGCAGGATTGCATACCCCTGAATCCGAGAAAACGCTCAACCGGTAACGATGAGCGTTATTGAGGTTGAGTTAAGGAAGCGCCGAGTCCTGCCCGCAAACTAAATTCACCGACGCACGCGACTGGCGTAATCGAGGTATCTGTATCCAAACCGCGCCTGGAAGATGTCTCTCCTCCCTTTCGATGGCGACCTTTTGCACCGCGAAGGCGGCGAGGATTGCAGATGCTCAACTCACCTGTCCCCTCACTTAAATATCGAAATAGAGATGGAACTCGTACGGGTGCGGACGCAGCGCGATCGCGTCGAGTTCTTTTTTGCGCTTGTAGCTCAACCAGGTCTCGATCACATCCCTTGTAAAAACATCGCCGCGGAGCAGAAACGCGTGATCGTCCTCGAGCGCGTCGAGCGCCTGCTGCAGCGAGCCCGGCGTCGATTTCACTTCCTTCACTTCCGCGGGCGGTAAGTCGTAGAGATTTTTGTCGATCGGCTTGCCCGGATCGATTTTCTTTTCGATCCCGTCGAGGCCGGCCATCAGCATGGCGGCGAAGGCCAGGTAACCGTTGCAAGAAGGATCCGGCGTGCGGAACTCGACCCGTTTGGCGCGCGGGTTCGGCGAATACATCGGAATCCGGCAACAGGCCGAGCGATTGCGTTGCGAATAGACCAGATTGATCGGCGCCTCGTAACCCGGCACCAGCCGGCGGTAGGAATTCGTCGTCGGCGCGCAAAGCGCGCAGAGCGCCCACGCGTGCTTCAGCAGGCCGCCGATGTAATAGCGGGCAAGGTCGCTCAAATTGGCGTAATGCTTTTCGCTGTGGAACAGATTTGCGTTATTCTTCCATAGGCTCTGATGCACGTGCATGCCGGAGGCGTTGTCCTCGAACAGCGGCTTCGGCATGAACGTCGCCGTCATCCCGTGCTTCCGCGCGGTATTCTTCACCACGTACTTGTAGAGCATCAGGTTGTCGGCCATCCGCGTGAGCGGCGCGAACCGCATATCGATTTCTGCCTGGCCGGCGGTCGCCACCTCGTGATGGTGGGCCTCGATCGTAATTCCCAGCGACTCCATCGTCAGCACCATTTCGGTGCGCAAATCCTGCATACTGTCGACGGGTGGGACCGGAAAGTAGCCCTCTTTCTGGCGCGGCTTGTGGCCGAGGTTCGGGGCTTCCTCCTTATCTGAATCCCAGATGCCCTCCTTCGAGTCGATCTCGTGGTAGGAGAAGTTGATGCCCTGGCCGTAACGCACGCCGTTGAAGACAAAGAATTCCGCTTCCGGCCCGAAATAAACTGTATCGGCGACACCGATCCGTTTGAGATGCCCTTCCGCTTTCTGGGCGATGTAGCGGGCGTCGCGGCTATAGGGTTCGCCGGTGACCGGATCCCGGATGTTGCAGATCAAAACGAGTGTCGGAACTGGCGTGAACGGATCGAGAAAGGCCGTGCTCGGGTCGGGCACGACCAGCATGTCGCTTTCCTGAATTTCCTGAAAGCCGCGGATCGACGATCCGTCAAAACCAATGCCCTCGCTCATTGCATCGGCATCCACCGCGCTTGGCGGGACGGAAAAATGCTGCCAAGTGCCGGGCAAATCCGTGAAGCGCAGATCGATCATCTGGACGTTCTTGGCCTTGATGGCCTCGAGAACGTCATCGATCGTCGAGCAATTGAGAAACATGGGCGGCCCTCCCTATCTCAGCGATAGAGTGTCAATTCGATCGGGTGGGTCGCCCGCAAACGGCCGGACGCGGTTCAGCTTTGGTGCGGCCCACGCATAAGCTTCAGCGCCGCTTCGATGTGCCGCCAGGTCTCGGCATCTTCGCTCTTTCCTTCCTGTTCGAAGGCACGCGCTTTCTGGGCGGCTTCGGCAACAGCCTTGGCACCGTGTGCTTCCAACAGTTGCCGTGCGTAATCCTGGACGTCGATTTCGTGCATTTTCATGGTTTCATCTCGCCGCTGCACGAGTGAACACGCCACATGGCCCGATGGTTCCGAACCGGTCGGCCACGGTGTGCCAGCGAATCTGCTTCTGGTGCGGAATTCTGCGTAGTGGCGGAGAGGGTGGGATTCGAACCCACGATACGGTTGCCCGTATGCCGCATTTCGAGTGCGGTGCTTTCAACCGCTCAGCCACCTCTCCGCGAGGCCTGAAGGAATAATTTTCCTGAGGGTTGCTGCGAAAACTTATAGGGGCGCGATTTTGCCCTCGCAAGGCGCGGACGGGTTGCATTTTTGCCCGGTAGTCATGGCCGGGCATTCCCGATTCCCCACCCGCTCGCTACGCTCGCCTCTCTCCCCCGCTTGCATGGGAGAGATTAAGAGCGGGGGCGCGGCGGCCCGCTAATGACGGAAAAACGGCAGGCCGGCCATTTTCTCCGTCAGTTTTCTTCATATTTTTCAACGCCCTGCCTTTATAGATGCGCCGTTTTTCTTGACAGGCTCGGCTCCCGCGGTCATAAACTCCGCGAAACAGCGCGGGGCGAGCCCCGCGCGCTTTTGTTGAGGGGCAGTCCCCGAGAGCCCGCCCCTCTCTGACACAACCGGATTTAGAGAGATGTTCGCGGTCATCAAGCAGGGCGGCAAGCATTACACGGTCGCCGCCGACCAAACGATCGAACTGGGCAAGATCGAAGCCAAGCCCGGCGAAATCGTCACCTTCCCCGTCACGGTGCTCGGCGGCGACAAGCCGTCCGTCGGCGCACCGCTTGTCACGGGTGCGCTCGTCGCGGCCGAGGTTCTGGAACACACCCGCGGCGACAAGGTTATCGCCTTCAAAAAGCGCCGCCGGCAGAATTCGCGCCGCAAGCGCGGCCATCGCCAGGACTACACCGTGGTGCGAATCACCGAGATCCTCACCGACGGCAAGCAGCCCTCGAAACAAGCGGCCGGAAAACGCACGGCGAAGCCGAAAACCGCGAAGCCGGAGAAAAAAGCCGCGGGGGCGGCATAAACGCACTTAAAGTAATGCGGCGGTCACGAAACTAGTGTAAGAGAGATTCAGGATTTACGACGATGGCGCACAAGAAAGCAGGCGGTTCTTCACGTAACGGGCGCGACTCGGCCGGTCGCCGGCTCGGCGTGAAGCGCTATGGCGGGGAACAGGTTCTCGCCGGAAACATTATCGTGCGCCAGCGCGGCACAAAGTGTCATCCGGGCGCCAATGTCGGCATGGGCAAGGACCATACGCTCTTTGCGCTCGTTCCCGGCAAAGTTGAGTTTCGTACGAAAGCCAAAGATCGCGTTCTCGTATCCGTAGTCCCGATGGAGGCTGCGGAATAGTCGGCGAAGGAAATCCGAGGACTTCGCCGGTCTCGTCAAACCCGGCGGAGTCGTCACCCAGAATGGGTTCCGGTTTTAGCAGGGGGAGACGGGATCGCCGTCTCCCCCTCGGCGTTTTGAAGGAGCCCGTCATGGCTGCGTTGCAGATGACCTGCGGTCCGTCCCCGGATGTTGCGAGCACCCTCGTGCTCGAAACCTCCCGGCTGATTTTGCGCGCACCCTGTCTCGACGACGCGGCGGAAATCGCCGCGCTCGCGAACAACCGCAAGATCGCGGAAATGACGGCGCTCATCCCCCATCCCTACACGCTCGAGGACGCCACCGGCTGGCTCTCGTCCTTGCCCGCCGAGAGCGGCCACTGGAACTTCGCGATCGCCGAGCGCGAAAGCGGCAAGCTCGTCGGCGCCTGCGGTTACGGCAAGCGGCACGATCTCGGGCCGGAAATCGGCTACTGGGTCGGCGAACCGTTCTGGGGCCGGGGCTACGCCACGGAAGCCGTGCGCGCGGTGATCGATCACCTGTTCAGCGCGACCTCGCTCGACGAGATCGCGGCCGGCTGCCGCGTGACGAACGTCGCGTCAAGGCGTGTCCTGGAGAAATGCGGCTTCCAGTGGACGGGCGTCGCCCTCTTCCGCGTGCGCGCGCTCGGCGCGTCGGTGCCCGCCGACCAGTTCAAGCTGGAACGCCGCACCTGGGCCTCGCTCCGCGCCTGGGGCAAGAGCAGCCTGCCGAAGGTCGCATCCGCTCGACCGTGAGGCTTCTTCCAGAACTTCCTGTCATTCCGGGGCGCGAGCGCAGCTCGCGAACCCGGAATCCAGACAATACGCACTGAATTTGTTTCTGGATTCCGGGTCCGCTGCTTCGCAGCGTCCCGGAATGACGGGAAAATCTAAGCCCCCGGCGGCGGAATCCGCGCGTCGCTCTTCACCGCGCGCAGTTGCTCGCGGCGGAGGATGAAGGTGCCGGCGGCGACGATGATCGCGGCGCCGATCAAAAGCGGCGCGTCCGGCACGTCGCCGAAGACGAGATAGCCGAGCACGATCGCCCACAGGATGAACGTATATTGATAGGGAACGACCACGCTCGCCGGCGCGAGCTTGAGCGAGCGGTTGACGCAAGCATGCGCGAACATCACCACGAAGCCGACGAGCGCGAGAAGCGAAAAATCGCGCAAGTTCGGCGTGACCCAGCCGAACGGCGCGAGAAAAGCGCCGACCGCGAGTGCGCCTATCATCTGGCCGGTGACCAGCACGAGATCGCTCGTGCCGCGCACCGCGCGCGTGACAATCATCAGGAAAGCGAAGAAAAGACTCCCCGTGAGCGCGATCAGCGCCGGCAGCGTGAAGGTCGCGGCCGACGGGCGCAGCGCGATCAGGACGCCGATAAAGCCCGCGATCACTGCGCTCCAGCGCTGCCAGCCGACTTGTTCGCCGAGGAAAATCGCCGAGAAGGCGGTGACGAAAATCGGCCCCGCGAGATAGAAGGTCACGACGTCGGCGAGCGGCAGGTAAACCACCGCCCAGTAGAAGAGCGCGCTTTCCGCGGAGGAAAGGACGAGCCGGAGGAGTTGCAGTCCGGGGCGCGGCGCCATGCGGAATTCCCGCAAGACCTCCTGCCGCATCAGAAGCGGCATGAGCAGCAGGATCGCCGCTATACTGCGGATCAAAAGAAGTTGGCCGACCGAATAGGTCGAGACCAGCCATTTGCCGGGCGCGTCGTTCAGCGAATACACAAAGCACGCAAGCAGCATCAATCCGATGCCAGTGGCGACGGTCGATTTCTGGTTAACGATGCTTGCGAAGGTCATGGCGTAGAAAAGCTATGGATGCGATATGACATCCACAAGTCTCTCTCCGCCCAAAACCGGATTGTCGGATGAAATTTCTCGATGAAGCGAAAATCTACGTCTCGTCCGGCGCGGGCGGCAACGGCTGCGTCTCGTTCCGGCGCGAGAAGTTCATCGAATATGGCGGGCCGAACGGCGGCGACGGCGGCCGCGGCGGCGATGTGGTTGTAGAATGCGTCGACGGGTTGAACACGCTGATCGACTATCGCTACCAGCAGCACTTCAAGGCGAAGTCCGGCGGCCACGGCATGGGCTCGAACCGCGCCGGCGCGCGCGGCGCGGATGTCGTGATCAAGGTGCCGGCCGGCACCGAAGTTCTCGACGAGGATCGGGATGTGAAACTCGCGGAACTTTTGAAGGTCGGCGACCGCGTGGTGCTCCTGAAGGGCGGGAACGGCGGCTTCGGCAACGCGCACTTTAAGTCTTCCACCAACCGCGCGCCGCGCCGTGCCAATCCCGGCCAGCCGGGAGAAGAAAAAACCATCTGGCTTCGGCTCAAGCTCATCGCCGATGCGGGGCTCGTGGGCCTTCCGAACGCGGGAAAATCCACGTTTCTCGCCGCCGTCACGCATGCGAAGCCCAAGATCGCGGATTATCCCTTCACGACGCTGCATCCGAATTTGGGCGTCGTGCGAATCGATACCCGCGAATTCGTGCTCGCGGATATCCCCGGCCTGATCGAGGGCGCGCATGAGGGCGCAGGGCTTGGCGACCGCTTTCTCGGCCATGTCGAGCGTTGCGGCGCGCTTCTTCATCTTGTAGACGCGACCGGCGAGGACGCGGGCAAGGCGTGGAAGACCGTGCGCGCCGAGATCAAGGCCTATGGCAACAAGCTCGAGAAGAAACCCGAAATCGTCGCACTCTCGAAAGCCGATGCGGTTTCCGCCAAGGACCTCGCCGCGCAAAAGGCGAAGCTCAAGCGCGCCTGCAAGAAAGAGCCTTTCGTGATTTCGGCCCATACCGGCAAAGGCGTGAAGGAAGTCTTGCGCGCGCTGATCAAGCTTATCGAAGCGCGAAACGAGCGCGGGACGCCCCGAAAATCGAAAGAGGGAGCCCGCGCATGGCGGCCGTAATCCCCGATCTCAAAAAATTCAGGCGCGTCGTCGTCAAGGTCGGATCCTCGCTTCTCGTCGACAGCCAGGCGGGCACGCTGCACGCCGAGTGGCTCTCGGCGCTCGTCGACGACCTCTCCGATTTCAAGAAGCGCGGCGCGTCGATCCTCGTGGTCACTTCCGGCGCGATTGCGCTCGGCCGCACGGTGCTCAAATTGCCGAAGGGCGAGCTGCAACTCGAGGAAAGCCAGGCGGCGGCCGCCGTCGGCCAAATCGCGCTCGCGCGCATCTGGGCGGAAAGCTTAGCCAAGATCGGCCTCACGGCGGGGCAAGTGCTGCTCACGCTCGGAGATACCGAAGAGCGCCGCCGCTATCTGAACGCGCGCGAGACGATCGGCAAGCTGATCGAGCTCGGCGCCGTTCCCGTGATCAACGAAAACGATACGGTCGCGACGAACGAAATCCGTTATGGCGACAACGACCGCCTCGCCGCCCGTGTCGCCACCATGGCAAGCGCGGATTTGCTGATTCTCCTTTCGGACATCGACGGGCTCTACAGCGCTCCGCCCGGCACGAACAAGGACGCGAAGCTTATCCCGGTCGTGAGCCGCATCACCTACGAGATCGAGGCGATGGCGGGCGACGCGGGCTCCGAGCTCTCGCGCGGCGGCATGAAGACGAAGATCGAGGCAGGGAAAATCGCGACGAGCGCCGGCACACATATGGTGATCGCCTCGGGCCGGAAGCTGCATCCCCTGCGCGCGATCGAAAAAAACGCTCCCTGCACCTGGTTTCTCACCCCCGCCTCCCCCGTCACCGCGCGCAAGAAATGGATCGCGGGCGCGCTGGAAGCGAAGGGCATCATTCACATCGACGCGGGCGCGGTCGCCGCGCTCCGGAGCGGAAAAAGTTTGCTTCCCGCCGGCGTCGTGAAAATCGAGGGCCTGTTCGCGCGCGGCGACGCCGTGATCGTGCGCGGGCCCGACGGCGGCGAGATCGCGCGCGGGATTGTGGCCTACGACCGCGACGACGCGCTAAAAATCATCGGCAAGAACAGCAAGCGCATCGAAGGCATTTTGGGCTATGCTGGCCGCTCGGAAATGATCCATCGCGACGACCTCGCGATGGCAGGCGAATGAAATGAGCGAATAAAATAAGTGAGTGAGATGGAAGCGAGACTGCAAACGGTCGAAGACGGCGACGTGAACGCGCTCATGCACGATATGGGCGCGCGTGCGAAAGCCGCCGCGCGGGTGCTTGCGCTCGCCGACCCCGCAAAAAAGACCGCCGCGCTTCATGCCGCGGTGAAAGCCGTGCGCGCCGACTCCGCGAGGATCCTGCAGGCTAACGCCGAGGATGTCGCCGATGCAAAGAAGAGCGGCGCGTCTTCCGCTTTCATCGACCGGCTGAAGCTCGACGAAAAGCGCGTGGCCGCCATGGCCGAAGGAATCGAAACCGTCGCCGGCGTGCCCGACCCGATTGGACAGGTAATCGCCGCCTGGGAGCGCCCGAACGGGCTCAGGATCGAACGCGTGCGGACGCCCTTGGGCGTGATCGCGGTCGTCTACGAATCGCGTCCGAATGTGACCGCCGATGCCGGCGCGCTCGCCTTCAAGGCGGGAAACGCCGTCATTCTGCGCGGCGGCTCCGACAGTTTCCGCTCCTCGCAGGCGATTCATGCCGCAATGGTTCGCGGGATCGCGAGCGAAGGCTTGCCCGCCGATGCCATTCAGCTCGTGCCGACGCGCGACCGCGCGGTGGTCGGGCTTCTCCTCTCCGGCCTTAACGGCATGGTGGATGTCGTCGTGCCGCGCGGGGGAAAGAGCCTCGTCGGGCGCGTGCAAGCGGAAGCGAAGGTGCCGGTCTTCGCGCATCTCGAAGGCGTCTGCCATGTTTACGTGAACGCACCCGCCGACCTCGAGATGGCGAAGAAGATCGTTCTGAACGCCAAGATGCGCCGCACCGGCGTCTGCGGCGCGGCAGAGACGCTGCTCGTCGACAGAAAACTCGCGGACTCGCATCTGAAGCCCTTGGTCGAAATGCTGATCGACGCGGGTTGCGAAGTGCGCGGCGACGAGGCGACGCGGAAAGCCGATTCGCGGGTGGTCGCCGTTAGGGAAGAGGACTGGTCTACCGAATATCTCGACGCGATCATTTCGGTGGGCGTCGTTGACGGGCTCGAAGCCGCTGTCGATCACATCGACCGCTACGGCTCGCATCACACGGATTCGATCGTGACCGACGACAGGGAAGCCGCCGAAGCGTTCCTCGCCCGCGTCGATTCCGCGATCGTGCTGCATAACGCCTCCACGCAATTCGCCGACGGCGGCGAGTTCGGCTTCGGCGGCGAGATCGGAATCGCCACCGGCCGGCTGCACGCGCGCGGGCCCGTTGGCGCCGAGCAGCTCACCTCCTTCAAGTACCGCATTCGCGGCAGCGGACAGACGCGCCCCGGATGAAGAAAGCCAAAAAGAAAAAGCCGAAGAAGCCGGCCGTTCGCGGAAGGAAGCCCAAATCTTCCGCGCGCAGACGGGCACCCGCCCGTAAACGCGCCCGGCTGGCGGCGCGTCCGCGCGCGCGAAAATCCGCCCTGTACCGCGCCCGCGTCACGCCGCGCTATCCGATGCCGCCCGCGAGCCCCGGCATGAAAATCGGCCTGTTCGGCGGCACCTTCAATCCGCCGCATGAGGCGCACCGCGCCGCGAGCTTGCTCGCCATGAAGAAGCTCGGCCTTGATCGCGTCTGGTGGCTGGTGACGCCGGGCAATCCGCTCAAGAAGAATAAAGGCCTGCCGCCGCTCGAGCGGCGAATTGAGGCCGCGCGCAAGGTCGCGGCCGATCCGCGCATCGACGTCACCGGTGTCGAGGCGGAACTTGGCACAAGATATACCTATGACACCGTGACACGGCTGCGACAGCGCCGCCCCGGCGTCGACTTTGTGTTCATTGTCGGCGCCGACAATCTCGCGCATCTGCATCGCTGGGAGCGGTGGAAAAATCTTCTGCGGAAAATTGCTTTTGCGGTTGTCGACCGGCCGGAATTCGAGCTTTCTTCCCTTTCCGCGCCGGCGGCGGTCGCTTTCCACCAGTTTCGGATTCCCGAAAATAAGGCCAGAATGATTCCGCGACTCACCCCGCCGGCCTGGGTGTTCCTGCGGGGGCTGAAATCGGAACTGTCGTCGACCGCGTTGCGCAAACGCGGAACCGCGAAATCGAGAAAGGGTTGAAATCGCGAATGGTCAGCAAGAAGTCCAGAAAGCCGAAATCCCGCGGCGCGAAGACCGCCGCCAAGAAGACCCGCAAGAAGCAAGCCGCCAAGAAAACAGCTCCGAAAACAGCCGCCAAAAAATCGAAGCGATCCGCGCCAAAGGCGGCCGCGAAACCTAGCTCGAAGAATCCGCTCCTCAATTCCATCCTCACCCAGCTCAACGAAGATCAGGCGATCAACACCGTGCAGATCGATCTGCAAAACAAATCCACCCTCGCCGACTACATGGTCGTCACCTCCGGCCGCTCCAACCGGCACGTGAACGCGATCGCCGACCACGTCATCGAGAACCTGCACAAGGGCGGCTTGCCGCGCGTACGCGTCGAGGGCATGCCGAACTGCGACTGGGTGCTGATCGACGCGGGGGACGTGATCCTGCACATCTTCCGTCCGGAAGTGCGCGCCTTCTACAATCTCGAAAAGATGTGGGCGCGCAGTCCCGCGCACGGCTAAATCATGCGCCTCCGGATCGCCGCGGTGGGACGGCTGAAATCGGGGCCGGAGCGCGAAATTTTGGATCGCTATGTCGAGCGCGCGACGCTCTCGGGCCGTTCGATTCACCTTTCTCCGCTTGAAATCATGGAAGTGTCGGAAAGTCCCGCGCGCCGGCCCGCCGACCGCATGCAGGAAGAATGGACCGGCTTACAGAAACCGATGATTACCGGCGCGCGCCGGATCGTCCTCGACAGCCGGGGAAAAAGCCTTTCCAGCGAGGATTTCGCCGCCAGGCTCGTTGCCTTTCGCGACGGCGGCGCGGACGCGGTTGTCTTTCAAATCGGCGGCGCCGACGGCCTCCCCGAGGAAGCGCGTAAAGACGCTGATCTCGTGCTCGCCTTTGGCGCGGCGACGTTTCCGCGCCAGTTCGTGCGCCTTCTGCTCGCCGAGCAGATCTACCGCGCCATTACGATTCTGACCGGCCACCCTTATCATCGCGGTTAAATCCGCCGCGAAAACGGCCCCGCGAAAGTGGCAGAATAGCCGCCATGATTCGCCACTCGCCCGCGCTCATCGCCTGCGGTCTGCTCGCCGGCCTGCCGGCTGCCGCCGCCCAGACGCCTGCGCCGCCTTCGAGCGCGCAGGCGGTGCAGAAATCCGAGCGCGAAAAGGAACTGAAGCTTCTCCGGCGCGATCTGCAAGCCTCGCGCGAACATGAAGCGAAGCTGAAAGCCGAAATCGACAAGATCAAGAACGACCGCGAAAAGCTGAACAAGGCACTCGTCGAGAGCGCCGCCAATTCGCGCGCACTGGAAGCGAAGATGACGGCGGCGGAAGCGAAGCTCGAGCCCTTGGACCTGCGCGAAGCAGAGATCCGGAAATCGCTCGATGATCGCCGCGACGTGCTCGCGAACGTGCTTGCGACCATGCAGCAGATCGGCTCCTCGCCCGCGCCCGCGCTCATCCTGCAGTCCGATGACGCGCTGAAATCCGTGCGCGCCGCGATCCTGCTCGGCGCGATCGTGCCCGAGCTGCGCGGCCAGGCCGACAGGCTCATGGCCGATCTCGCGGAGCTCGCAAAAGTGCGGCGAGATATCGCAGCCGAGCACGAAAGCCTCAGCCAAAGCCAGGCTGCGCTGGAAGAAGAGCGAAGCCGCATTTCGGCCTTGATCGAAGAACGCCAGCGCCAGTTCACCGCCGGCCAAAAGGCCTTCGAGGTCGAACACGCGCGCGCCTCGGCGCTCGCAAAACAGGCAGAAACCGTTCAAGATCTTGTGACCAAACTGGAAAAGGAAATCGCGGAGGCCGCCGAACGCGAGGCGAAGGCCAAAAATGCGTCATCCATCCCCTTCGCAGAAACCAAGGGAAAGCTGCCGATGCCCGTGGCGGGTAAGCTGGTGCGCTCTTTTGGGGCGGCCAACGACACAGGGGGAACCGAGAAGGGGCTTTCCATCGCCACCCGGCCAAATGCCGAGGTTAATTCGCCCTGTGCGGGGCGTGTCGTTTTTGCCGGGCCCTTCCGCAATTATGGCCAACTCTTGATCATTAATGCTGGCGGCGGATATCATATTTTACTTGCCGGCATGGAAAGCATTACCGTCGATCTCGGACAGGTCGTAGTTGCGGGTGAACCCGTGGCGGTGATGGGCAACGGAGCTGCGATATCGGCCGTGTCGGCCCTCGGTTTTTCCGAACCGATCCTATATGTCGAGTTCCGAAAAGACGGAAACTCGATCGACCCCGCCCCCTGGTGGGCGGCAACCAAAGACGAAAAGGCTCGCGGATAATGCGTAAAGTTTCAATGTTTCTTCTCGGAACGGTGGCGGGCGCCTTGCTCGTGCTGTTTGCGGTTCAGCCCCGGATGCTGGCGGGAGTCTCCGCCGAAGCGGCGGCGAATTCCGAGACCTATCGCCAGCTCAACCTGTTCGGCGACATCTTCGAGCATGTTCGCCAGCAATATGTCGAGAAGCCCGACGAGAAGAAGCTGATCGAAAATGCGATCAACGGCATGCTCACCGGGCTCGACCCGCATTCGGCGTTCCTGGATGCGAAGAACTTCAAGGACATGCAGACGCAGACGCGCGGCGAATTCGGCGGCCTCGGCATCGAGGTCACGATGGAAGACGGCCTTGTGAAAGTCGTTTCCCCGATGGACGGAACGCCCGCGGCGCGTGCCGGCATCCAGCCGAACGACCTGATCTTCCAGCTTGACGGCGAGCAGGTGAAAGGCCTCACGCTCGAGCAAGCCGTCGACAAGATGCGCGGACCGGCGAACTCGCCGATCGAGCTCAAGATTCTCCGCAAGGGCGTCGACAAACCGATCGACGTGAAGATCGTCCGCGAGATCATCTCGATCCGCAACGTGCGCGGACGCGTCGAAGGCGGCGACATCGGCTATGTCCGCATCGTCAGCTTCCAGGGCGAGCGCACGATGGAGCAGCTGAAGCAGGCGGTCGCGGACATCCAGAAGCAGGTGCCGAACGACAAGCTCAAGGGCTACATCGTCGACCTCCGCAACAACGGCGGCGGCCTCCTCGATCAGGCGATCCTCGTTTCCGACGCCTTCCTCGAGCGCGGCGAGATCGTTTCGACCCGCGGCCGCAACCCCGAGGACACGATGCGCCACAACGCGCATCCCGGTGACATCACGAACGGCAAGCCGATCATCGTGCTGATTAACGGCGGCTCGGCTTCGGCTTCGGAAATCGTCGCCGGTGCATTGCAGGACCACAAGCGCGCGACGCTTCTCGGCAGCCGCACCTTCGGCAAGGGCTCGGTGCAGACCGTGATCCCGGTCGGATCGTTCGGCGCGCTGAAGCTCACGACCGCGCGTTACTACACGCCGTCCGGCCGCTCGATTCAGGCGCAGGGCATTACGCCCGACATCGAGCTCATTCAGGATCTGCCCGACGATCTGAAGGGCAAGGTCGAGACCCGCGGCGAATCCTCGCTCCGCGGCCATCTCAAGAACGCGGAGTTCAAGGACGAGCAGAAAGGCTCTCCGGCCTATGTCCCGACCGATCCGAAGGACGACAAACAGCTCAATCTCGCGCTCGAATTGATGCGCGGGATCCAGAAAAACGCGGCCTATCCGCCCAATGTGAAGGGCGCGGTACCGAACTGATCCTTGCCATAATTGGCGGGAAAAGCCCCGTCCGGCCCCGCCGGACGGGGCTTTTGATTCGGAAGTCCCTACAAAGGACATGATAAAATCGCGCCGATTCGCGGCGGCAGCCGCAATCCATTCGCCGGAGAACGGGCTTTGGCCGCGGACGACCTCGGAAGTCCCCTGAAGAAAAACCGCGGGAAGACGGCCTGGCGGCTGCCAGCTCACGCCTTGCCGATCGCCGGTGGCGCGCTTGCGTTGTTCGCCGCAATTTTCTTCTGGGTGAGCATCACGCGTGATCGGAACGGCGGCGAGCCTTATGCCATCGCCATCATCAACCGCGCCGAACACGCAAAACCGGCGGCCCAGCCCGCTCTTTCGCCATCCGGCGTACAGCCGGAGAGGAGCGCGAGCGCGCCGCCCGGCGCGCGCACCGTCACGATCATCGACGGCAAGAGCGGGACCCGCCAGGAAATCGTCATCAATAACGCCGAGCCCGCTCCGGCGAATCCGCCCGCCAATTCTGGCAGCATGAGCGCCGTCGACGATCGTCTTGTCGAGGCGTCCAGGTTCGGGCCGATCCCGCGCGTCGCTCCCGACGGCGCGCGCCCGCTCGATGCCTATGCGAGCGCGGCAGCGCAAGCCGCCGATCGCCGCGCCGCGCGCATCGCAATCGTCGTCGGCGGGCTTGGGATTTCCACCGCCGCGACCAATGAGGCGATCGCGAAATTGCCCGGCTCGGTCACTCTCGCCTTCGCCCCTTACGGCAACGATCTCCCGCGGCTCGCGCAGCGCGCCCGCGGAACCGGCCACGAAATTCTGTTGCAGTTGCCGATGGAGCCGTTCGATTATCCCGACAACGATCCCGGGCCGCAGACCATGCTCTCCTCGGCGACGAACGAGCAGAATCTCGATCGCCTGCATTGGATGATGAGCCGCATTCAGGGTTATATCGGCGTCACCAATTACATGGGCGCGCGCTTCACCGCGACCGAGAAAGCCTTTTCGCCGGTCTTGCGCGATATCGGCAAGCGGGGGCTCCTTTACCTCGATGACGGCTCGTCGCCGCGCAGCATCGCGGCGAAAAGCGCGCAGGAAATCAAGGCGCCGTTCCTGAAGGCGGACATCGTCGTCGACATTTCTCCCAAGTGGGGCGACATCGACTCGGCGCTCGCGAAGCTCGAGATGATCGCCGCCGACAAGGGCTTTGCCATCGGAACCGCGACAGCGCTGCCGGTTTCGGTCGAGCGTATCGCGCGCTGGGCGAAAGCGGCGGAAGCGCGCGGAATCCGCATCGTGCCCTTGAGCGCGATCCTGCCGAAGGCTAAGCAGAGTTAGCCCACGGCCAAAGCTCGCTGCCATGACGAAATATGCCGATCTTCCCTATCGCCTTTCCACGGGCGTTATGCTGATCAATCGCAAGGGCCTCGTCTTCATCGGCCGCCGCCTTGGCGGGCCGGAACATGTCGACGCGACCCACACTTGGCAGATGCCGCAGGGCGGGCTTGACGACGGCGAGGACCCGTTCGAGGGCGCGAAACGCGAGCTTTATGAAGAAACGAATGTCCGTTCGGTGCAGATGCTTGCGGAATCGAGCGGCTGGCTCGCCTACGATCTTCCCTCGAAAGTCGGCAAAAGCGCCTGGCGCGGAAAATATCGCGGCCAGAAGCAAAAATGGTTCGCGTTCCGCTTCACCGGCGACGACGGGGAAATCGACGTCAAGCATCCCGGCGGTGGCAAACACAAGCCGGAGTTCCTGGAATGGCGCTGGGAGCGAATGGAGCGCCTGCCGAAGCTGATCATCCCGTTCAAGCGCGACGTTTATCTGCAGGTAGTGAAGGAATTTTCGCGCTTCGCCGCACCATAACTCGGATTCGTCATGGCCGGGCTTGTCACCCAAGTCGGGTTTACCCGACTTGGGTGTTTTAAATTGGTCGGACTCGGGCTTTGCCCGAGTTCGAGTGCCATCCACGCCTTCCTTGCCGACAAGCCGCTAAGACGTGGTTGCCCGGCACAAGAGTCTACCCTTGGGCCGGCCGAAGGCCGGGCCCGAAGGCCGGGCATGACAGTCCTAAAAGCTCTCACACTGATTGCTGTTAATGCGCCGCCGCGCCTGCGCCGGAAAGCTGCGACGCGATCTGTTTCAACTGCGCGATGCGCTCGCCCGCACGATCGCGCGAAGGACCGTCCTTCGCCGCCGCGAGCTTGTCCTCGGCCGCCTCGATTTCTTTCGCGAGTTCGGCGGACGAGAGTTCCTCCGCCGGAACGGCATGTTCCACGATCACCGTGAGTCCTGTTGAGCTTACTTCGGCGAACCCGTCGCGCACAAAAAAGCGTTTCGGGCTCCCGCTCTGGCGGATGGTGAGAATCCCGGGACGCAATGCAGAAATCAGCGGCGCGTGATTCGCAAGCACGCCGAAATCTCCTTCCGCGCCCGGACAATCGACCTGATCCACCTCGCCGGAGAAGACGAGGCGTGCGGGGGAAGCGAGTTCGAACGGAAAGACTGCCATGATCCAGCTCAGAATTTCATCCTGCCGCGTTCCATCGCAAAACCGAGGCCGAGCCCAAGTGCCCCGCCGATCAGCGCGAAGATAGCGATATGTTTCCACTGCTCCGACGTGATCCGGTCGTCCTGACGGCCGATACCTTTGCCGGAGATTTCGATATTCAGTTTGCCGATGCGAATTTCCGCGATCTCGGGGCGTGTCGCGTAACCGACCACGCCGCCGATGATGACGCCGAGCACGAGCAGAATCACTTTCGGATTTAGCAGCATGCCGGCGCCCTCCGTTTCGGTTAAGCCGCTTCGGCCGCGAGCTTCTTCCCTTTCTCCACGGCCTCCTCGATCGAGCCTACCATGTAGAATGCCGCTTCCGGCAGGTGATCGTACTTGCCTTCGCACAAGCCCTTGAAACTCTTGATGGTATCGGCGAGTTCCACGAACTTGCCGGGCGTGCCGGTGAACACTTCGGCGACGTGGAAGGGCTGCGAGAGGAAGCGCTCGATCTTGCGCGCGCGCGCGACCGTGAGCTTGTCCTCTTCCGAGAGCTCATCCATGCCGAGAATGGCGATGATGTCCTGCAGCGCCTTGTAGCGCTGCAGAATCTGCTGCACCTGACGGGCTACGCCGTAGTGCTCTTCGCCCACGACGAGCGGCGAGAGCATGCGCGAAGTCGAATCGAGCGGGTCGACCGCCGGATAAATGCCCTTCTCCGCGATGCCGCGCGAAAGCACGGTGGTTGCGTCCAAGTGCGCAAACGAAGTTGCGGGCGCGGGGTCGGTCAAGTCGTCGGCCGGCACGTAAATCGCCTGCACGGACGTGATCGAGCCCTTTTGCGTGGTGGTGATGCGCTCCTGCAGAGCGCCCATGTCGGTCGCAAGCGTCGGCTGATAACCCACCGCCGACGGGATGCGGCCGAGAAGCGCCGACACTTCCGAGCCCGCTTGCGTGAAGCGGAAGATGTTGTCGACGAAGAACAGCACGTCCTGACCCTGATCGCGGAAGTGTTCCGCGACCGTCAGCCCCGTGAGACCAACGCGGGCACGCGCGCCCGGCGGCTCGTTCATCTGGCCGTAGACAAGCGCGCATTTCGAGCCCTGTCCGCCGCCCTTCTTGTTCACGCCGGATTCGATGAACTCGTGATAGAGGTCGTTTCCTTCGCGCGTGCGCTCGCCGACGCCGGCGAACACCGAATAGCCGCCGTGCGCCTTCGCGACGTTGTTGATGAGCTCTTGGATGAGCACGGTCTTGCCGACGCCCGCGCCGCCGAACAGGCCGATCTTGCCGCCTTTCGCATACGGAGCGAGGAGGTCGATGACCTTGATCCCGGTGACGAGAATTTCGGCTTCCGTCGATTGATCGGTGTAGGAAGGCGCCGGCTGGTGAATCGCGCGCTTTCCTTCCGCCTTGATCGGACCCGCTTCGTCGACCGGCTCGCCGACGACGTTGATGATGCGCCCGAGCATCGCTTCGCCGACGGGAACCGCGATCGGCTGGCCGGTGTCGGCGACTTCCTGTCCGCGCACGAGGCCTTCGGAGGTGTCCATCGCGATCGTGCGCACGGTCGATTCGCCGAGATGCTGCGCGACTTCGAGCACGAGGCGGTTGCCCTGGTTCTTGGTCTCGAGCGCGTTGAGGATTTCCGGCAGATGGCCGTCGAACTGCACGTCGACGACGGCGCCGATCACCTGCGTGATGCGTCCGACCTTGTTGGTTGCGGGGGTAGCCATGATCGTCTCCTTCAAACTTCAGACCGCCGTGAGCTTCACGGGCACGTTGTTTCGGGTCGCCTTGGAATAGGGGCAGATGGTGTGGGCGTCTTCGATCAGCGCTTGCAATTTCGTTTTATCGGCACCGGGAAGCGCCACTTTCAATTCGGCCGCGAGCGAAAAGGCGCCGTTGTCGACATTGAGCGTAACCTCGCAGGTAACCTTCGCGGCTTGACCATCGAGCCCGTGCTTCTTCGCAAGCACGAGAATCGCCTGGCCGAAGCAGGCCGACCAGCCGAGCGCGAAGAGCTGCTCGGGATTGTGGCCATCGCCCGCGCCGCCGAGTTCCTTCGGCAGCGCCATCGCGAGCGCAAGGCCGTTGTTTTCGAGAACCGCGCGGCCGTTCCGTCCGCCCGAAGTCGTTGCCTTCGTCGTGTAACCCATCGCGTCCTCCTTACAGCGCCTCCGCACCGGAGATGATCTCGATCAGTTCCTTCGTGATCATCGCCTGCCGGGTGCGGTTATAGGTGATGGTCTGCTTGCGGATCATGTCGCCGGCGTTGCGCGTCGCGTTGTCCATCGCGGTCATGCGCGCACCCTGTTCGGACGCGGCGTTTTCAAGAAGCGCACGGAAAATCTGCGTCGCAATGTTGCGCGGAAGCAAATCGGTGAGGATGTCCTCTTCCTCCGGCTCGTATTCGTAGGCGACGCTCGGACCGGAAGATTCCTTCTTCTTTTCGATCACCGGCGGGATGATTTGCTGCACCGTCGGCACCTGCGAAATCACCGACTTGAAGTGCGAGTAGAACAGCGTCACCACGTCGAACTCGCCCGCCTCGAAGCGCGCGACGATCTTCTCCGCGATCCCGCTCGCGTTCTCGTAGCCGAGCTGGCGCACGCCGCGGAGATCGACGGTCTCGACGATCTGCTTTTCGTACTGGCGGCGAAGCTGGTCGTAGCCTTTGCGGCCAACGCAGAAAATCTTCACGGTTTTTCCCTGCGACTGCAGCCTGCCGATTTGCTCGCGCGCGAGCCGCACGATCGCGGAGTTGAACGCGCCGCAAAGCCCGCGCTCCGACGTGCAGACGAGAAGAAGATGGATATCGTCCTTGCCGGTACCGACAAGGAGCTTCGGCGATTCCGGCGAAGGCGTGATGCTCGACGCGATATTGCCGAGCACGCGCTCCATGCGCTCGGCGTAAGGCCGCGCCGCTTCCGCCGCCGCCTGCGCGCGCCGCAGTTTCGCCGCGGCGACCATCTGCATCGCCTTGGTGATCTTCTGCGTCGCCTTGACGGAAGCGATGCGGTTGCGGAGGTCTTTTAGCGAAGCCATTCGAACTTACCGTTTTTCCCTGTCATGCCCGGCCTTGTGCCAGGCATCCACGTCTTTTCCCTATCTCGAGGCGTGGATGGCCGGGACAAGCCCGGCCATGACGCCCCTCATTCTTACGCAAAACTCTTCGCGAAGGCGTCGACAGCCGCTTTCAACTTCGCCGCCGTGTCGTCCGAAAGATCCTTCGACGAGCGGATCGCTTCGAGGACGTCCGCGTGCTTCGCGCGGATATGCGCGAGCAAGCCTTCCTCGAAAGCCTTCACCCTGTTCACCGGCAATGGATCGAGATAGCCGTTGGTGCCGGCCCAGATCACGACCACCTGTTCCTCCATCTTCAGCGGCGAGAACTGCGCCTGCTTCAAGAGTTCGGTGAGGCGGGCGCCGCGGTTGAGCAACCGCTGCGTCGTTGCGTCGAGGTCGGAGCCAAACTGCGCGAACGCCGCCATTTCGCGGTATTGCGCGAGTTCGCCTTTGATCTTGCCGGCGACCTTTTTCATCGCCTTGGTCTGCGCCGAGGAGCCCACGCGCGACACGGAAAGACCGACGTTCACGGCCGGACGGACGCCCTGATAGAAGAGGTCGGTTTCCAAAAAGATCTGGCCGTCAGTGATCGAGATGACGTTGGTCGGAATGTAGGCCGACACGTCGTTCGCCTGCGTCTCGATGACGGGAAGCGCGGTGAGCGAACCCGCGCCTTTCTCGTCGTTCATCTTCGCCGCGCGCTCGAGAAGCCGCGAGTGGAGATAGAACACGTCGCCCGGATAAGCCTCGCGTCCCGGCGGACGGCGGAGGAGAAGCGACATCTGGCGGTAGGCGACGGCCTGCTTCGACAAGTCGTCATAGATGATGACCGCATGCATGCCGTTGTCGCGGAAATATTCGCCCATGGCGCAGCCGGAGAACGGCGCGAGGAACTGCATCGGCGCCGGGTCCGAAGCCGTCGCCGCGACGACGATCGAGTATTCGAGCGCGCCGTTCTCTTCCAGGACCTTCACGAACTGCGCGACGGTCGAGCGCTTCTGGCCGACTGCGACATATACGCAATAGAGCTTCTGGCTTTCGGGCGCGCCTGCAACGTTGAGCGGTTTTTGGTTCAGGATCGTGTCGAGGGCGACCGCGGTCTTGCCCGTCTGGCGGTCGCCGATGATCAGCTCGCGCTGTCCGCGGCCGATGGGAATGAGCGCATCGATCGCTTTCAGACCCGTCGCCATCGGCTCGTGCACGGATTTCCGCGGGATGATGCCGGGCGCCTTCACGTCCACGCGCGCGCGGTGATCGGCCTTGATGGGGCCCTTGCCGTCGATGGGATTGCCGAGTGCGTCGACGACGCGGCCGAGAAGGCCCTTGCCGACCGGCACGTCCACGATCGCGCGGGTGCGCTTGACGGTCTGGCCTTCCTTGATTTCGCGGTCGGAACCGAAAATAACGATACCGACATTGTCGCTCTCGAGGTTGAGCGCCATGCCGCGGGTGCCGTTTTCGAATTCCACCATCTCGCCGGCCTGCACGTTGTCGAGGCCGAAAACGCGCGCGATGCCGTCGCCGACGGAGAGTACCTGGCCGACTTCGGTTACTTCGGCTTCCTGGCCGAAATTCTTGATCTGGTCCTTGAGGATCGCGGAAATTTCCGCAGCACGAATATCCATCACCGAGCTTCCTTCATCGCAAGCTTGATCGAGTTGAGTTTGGTTTTGAGCGAGGCGTCGACCATGCGGCTTCCGAGCTTCACTTTCAGGCCGCCGAGGATCGACGGATCGACGTTGATGTCGAGCGCGACGTCCTTCTTGGTCGTGGATTTGAGCGCGTCTTTCAGCGCATTGAGATGCGTATCGGAGAGCGGTTCCGCCACCGTCACTTCGGCGCGGGTTTCGCCTTTATGCTGCGCGACGAGCTTTCGATACGCCTTGATCATGTCGTTCACCGCGAACAACCGGCGGTTTTTCGTGACGAGCAGCAAAAATTTCGCGACCGTGCCGCTGATTTTCGCCTGTTCCAGGATCGTGGAAAGCGCCTTGCCCTGTTCGTCGGCGGTGAAAACGGGGCTCTTTACGAGCCGTTCGAGGTCGGCGACTTCGGCGACCAGCTTATCGAAGCGATCGAGGTCGGCCTGTGTGGAATCCAGAGTTCGTTCTTCGCGGGCGAGCTCGAACAGCGCGGTGGCATAGCGCCCTGCCATGCCGGATATGATCGGTTCGTTAGCCACAATCAGTCTCTCGGGTGCGTCCGTGTCCGGGGAGACACGGCGGAGGCCCATTTCGTTCCGACGGAGTGTCGATGGAAAAGAGAGTGCGGCGCTCCGCCTCCCCCTTTAGCCGAGGTTCAGTAACACGGGTGTTGAACGCGGTGCAATCGAACGCGGCGATTTCGGCTCTGATTCTCTCGTTTAACCCGACTCGCATCCACAATGGCATCTTGCAAAAAGATATATCTTTAGATATATATAGCTCAGCTATATCGTAAGCTATAACAAACACAGGAGAAAATCATGTTTGGCATGCGAAGTTACGGCGAATGCGGCCGCGGTCACTGGGCCGGCGGCCGGCATGGCCATCGCAGTTTCGGCTGGGGGCGCGGACGGCACGGCGGACCCGGGGGCTTTGGCGGCGGCGACATGTTCCGCGTCGGCCGGATGTTCGCCCAGGGCGATCTCAAGCTCCTGGTGCTCGCGCTCGTGGCGGAACAACCGCGCCACGGCTACGAGATCATCAAGGTGATCGAGGAGAAGACGAGCGGCGTCTACAGCCCGAGCCCCGGCATCGTCTACCCCACGCTCACCTTCCTCGAAGAGTCGGGCTATCTCGTCTCCGAAAGCGAGGGGTCGAAGAAGCTCTACAAAATCACGGGCGAAGGCGAGAGCTATCTGAAATCGAACCGGGATCTCGTCGATGTCATTCTCGACCGGCTGACGGCCTTCGGCCGCCGCGCTGCGAAAATGCGCCGGGCGTTCGGACTCGATTCGGAAAATCACCGCCTGCCGCAGGTCGTCGACGCCGCGATCTCGAACTTGCGCGAAGCCGCGAGCAAGCGCGTGGAAGCGGACGAGGAATCGGAAACGAAAATCGTCGAGATCCTGATGCGCGCCGCGAACGACATCAAGAACGCCTGAAACCGGTCGCCCTTCGAGACGGCGAGCTTCGCTCGCCTCCTCAGGGCGAGGTCATTTCCTTAACCCTCATGCTGAGGAGCGGCCGAAGGCCGCGTCTCGACGCATGAGGCCGCAACTCACAAAAAGCTCTGCGGATCGACGTCGACCGTGACCTTAACCCCGCCGCGCGGCGGCGGCGCCTCGGAAAGCCAGTCGCGTAAATAGCCGGAGAGGTCGAACATGCGCGCAGACTTCGCGAGCAAGCGGAAGCGGTGCCGCCCGCGAATGAGCGCGAGCGGTGCCTCCGCCGGCCCGAGAAGACGAAGCCCTTCGTTATAGGGCGCGATCGCCGCGAGCTTGCGCGCATAGCTCTCCGCCGCCGCCTTCTCGTTCGCGGAAACGATCAAACTCGCGAGCCGCCCGAACGGCGGCAGTCCCGTTTCCTCGCGCGCCGCGATCTCGCGGTCGTAAAACGCTTGGCGATCGCCCTCGATCAGCGCCTGCATTACCGGATGTTCCGGCTGATAGGTTTGCAGGAGTCCTTTGCCGTCCGTCGCTTCGCGCCCGGCGCGGCCGACGACCTGATGCAGGAGCTGAAACGTGCGCTCCGCTGCGCGCGGATCGCCCTGCCCCAGCCCGAGATCGGCGTCGATCACACCGACAAGCGCAAGCCCCGGAAAATGATGGCCTTTGGCTACCAACTGCGTGCCGATCACGATGTCGATTTCGCCTTTCGTGATCGACTCAAGCTCCGCCTGCATGCGCTCGACGCCGCCGATCAAATCCGAGGAAAGCACCAGAATGCGCGCGTCGGGGAAGTGTCCGCGCGTTTCTTCCTCCAGCCGCTCGACGCCGGGACCGATGGCCGTAAACGAATCCGGCTTCCCGCATTTCGGGCAGACATCCGGCGAAGGCGCTTCGTGCCCGCAGTGATGGCAGGCAAGCTTTCGCTTGAAGCGATGCTCGACGAGCCATGCATCGCAATTCGGGCAGCGCAATCTGTGCCCACAGGCGCGGCAGAGCGTGAGCGGCGCGTAGCCGCGGCGGTTGAGAAAGAGTAACGCCTGCTCTTTGCGCGATATCGTCTCGCCGATCTCTTTTTGTAGCTGAGGCGCAATCCAGCGGCCTTTCGCCGGACCTTCCTTCCGAAGATCAATCGCTGAAAGCGGCGGCACGCGATTGCCGCCGAAGCGTTCGTGCAACGGAATGCGCCGGTAACGCTCTCGCCGCGCGTTGACTTCGGTTTCGATGGAAGGCGTCGCCGATGCGAGCACAATCGGGATTTTCTTGAGCTGCGCCCGCACCACCGCCATGTCGCGCGCGTGATAATGCACGCCGTCTTCCTGCTTGTAGGCGGGATCGTGCTCTTCATCCACGACGATCAGCGAAAGATCCTTGAACGGCAGGAAGAGCGCCGAACGCGCGCCCGCGACGACCGAAATCTCGCCGCTCGCCACGGCTTCCCAGGTGCGTGCGCGTTTCCGCGGCGAGATCTGCGAATGCCACTCCGCCGGCCGCACGCCGAAGCGTGCGGCGAAGCGATCGAGAAAACGGCCCGTGAGCGCTATTTCGGGCAGGAGGATAAGCGCCTGTTTATTCGCTCGCACCGCTTCCGCAATCGCCTCGAAATAAACCTCCGTCTTGCCAGAGCCGGTAACCCCGTCGAGGAGATGCACGGAAAAATTCTTTGCGCGCACCGCCGCGCGCAAAATCTCCGCCGCATGCTTCTGCTCCTCCGTGAGCTTCGGCTCGGCAAAATCCAGTTCGGGAGGCGAAGCGACCGGCTCGGGCGGAAGCGCCACGGCCTCGAGCGTTCCTTCGGCAATCAGTCCGTCGACGACGCCCGGCGAAACGCCCGCCTCCTTCGCGGCCTCCGCCTTCGGCCGCGTGAGGCCGTCGGAGAGAAGCGAGATCACCCGTTCGCGCGCTTCGGTCATGCGCTTCGGCTTTGCGCCCTTTATCCGCACGCCGATCCGCGCGCGCGGATCGCCCAGCTCCGTGTCGAAGCGAAGCGCCATCCGGAGCACCATGCCTTTAGGCGCGAGCGTGTAATTCGCCGTCCAGTCGATCAACGAAACGAGATCAAGAGGAAGCGGCGGGAGATCGAGTTTCTCCGTGATTTCCTTGAGTTTCGCCGCAGGCGGCGCCTGCCCTCCCTTCGGCCAAACGACGCCAATTTCCCGCCTCGTGCCGAGCGGCACCGCGACGAGATCGCCGGGTTCGACCCGCATTTCCGCCGGCACGCGATAGCTATAAGGTGCGTCGACGGCGACCGGCACGAGCACGTCGGCGATTCGCTCGCTCATTTTGGCGATTTCCGTGAGTTAACTCGCAGTAAAGGCGAGCGGAGCGACAAGGGAAGGCGCTGTCAAGATACGTGACTTGGGACGGAGCCGTTATGGCCCGCAAAGGCGAAACGAAAACCGAAGCCGCCAACGCGCCCTTCGATATGGCCGCGAAGGACGTTGCGCGCGAGGCCGAGCGCTGGCTCGCGCATCTCGAAAGCGAGCGCCATCTTTCGCCGCTGACGCTGGAAGTCTATGCCCGCGACGCCGGCGCCTTTCTGCATTTCCTCGCCGAGCATCTCGGCGGGCGGCCTTCGCTGAAGGAATTCTCGAACCTCGCGCCCGCCGATGTGCGCGCCTTTCTCGCCTCGCGCCGTGCGGAGGGAATCGAATCGAGAACCCTCGTACGCATGCTCGCCGCCGCCCGCTCCTTCGCGCGCTTTCTCGAACGTGAAGGCAAGGGCAAGGTAGCCGCGCTTGCCGCCGTGCGCGCACCGAGAATTTCCAAGAGCTTGCCGAAGCCCTTGCCGGTCACGGCCGCGCGGCAAATTTCCGATCCGGGCCTGCGCGCGGGGGAGGAGCGCGCGCCCTGGGTGCTTGCGCGCGACGCGGCCGTGCTCGCACTCCTCTATGGCTCGGGCCTTCGTATCTCCGAAGCACTTTCGCTCACGCGCGGCGAAATCCCTGCGCCGGGGAAAGGCGATTCGCTCACCGTCACCGGCAAAGGAAGAAAGACGCGCATGGTGCCCGTGCTGCCGCAGGTCTTTGCGCTCGTGCACGGCTACATCAAGCTCTGCCCCTTCGGCCTAGAAGCGCAAGCGCCGCTTTTCCGCGGTGAAAAAGGCGGGCCCCTATCGCCGCGTATCGTGCAGCTTGCGATGGAACGAATGCGCGGTGCGCTTGGCCTGCCCGACACGGCGACCCCGCATGCGCTCCGTCATTCTTTTGCAACACATCTTCTCGCGCGAGGCGGCGACCTCAGGGCGATTCAGGAACTTCTCGGTCACGCATCTCTTGCAACCACGCAAATTTACACGGCTGTGGATTCCTCGCATTTGATGAAGGCGTATAAAGCCGCGCATCCCCGCGCGCGTATTTAGCCCCTTGCCTTTCTGGCACACTTCATGGAAGCGTGCCCGGCTTGCCGCAACCAGAGGGAACCCATGGCCGAACCGCACGAAGCCGCGCATGAAGCCGCCGAACATATCGAGCACGAGAGCCACGGCAGCGCGAACAAGAAAATCGCGCTCCTGATCGCTGTACTCGCGCTTTTCCTCGCTTTTTCCGAAACCCTCGGGAAGAGCTCGCAAACAAACGCAATCAGCAAGAACGTGGAAACCGCGAATCTATGGGCGTTTTTCCAAGCGAAATCGATCCGCCGCACGATCGTGCAGACGGCGGGCGAGGAGATGAAGATTTACGGCGAACTCATCACCGACCCTGCGCTGAAAACGGCCGTCGGCAAACAGATGGACGACTGGCAGAAAACGGCCGCGCGCTATCGATCCGAGCCCGAAACCGGCGAAGGAACCGAGCAACTCGCCGAGCGCGCGAAACATGCCGGCGAGGAGCGCGATCATTCGCTCGCGAAATATCACAATTTCGAGCTGGCCTCTGCCGCCTTTCAGGTCGCGATCGTGCTTGCGTCGGCGGCGATCATCACCGGCATGATGGTGCTGGCGGGGCTGTCCGTGGTGCTGGGCATTGGCGGGCTTACCTTGATGGCGATCGGAATCCTCGCGCCACATTTCATCCACTACATTCCGCTAATCGGCGGGCACTAACGCCCTTGAGAATTGAAAAGGCCGGCGAGTTTCTCGCCGGCCCTTGTTTTGGTCCCCACCGGAGCGTTCGCGTCAGCGCCTTCTGCCGCCGCCCGATCCGCCGGCTCCCATGCCGACCCCTGAACCGGCCCTTGGCGCGCCAAGGCCAATCGAACCATTGCCGGATGCGCCGGCACCCGCGCCGACGCCCGTGTGGACGCCGCCGCTGCCGGCGCCTACGCCGACATTAGCTCCCGCTCCAGCGCCGATATTCGAACCGGCCGAAATACCGCCGCCGCCGACTCCGACACCCGTGTTGGAGTTCACACCACCCCCGGCGCCCACCGTCGCGTTCTGCGCGAGCGCGAAGGCCGATGTCCCGGCCAGCAGCGTAGCGGCTAGCGCAAGTTTCTTGATGAACTTCATCATCATTCTCCCTTGTTCGGTTTCGGGAACGAGCGAGGAAGCCGCGCGAGCCCGGCGAGAATGAGAGGGCAATGAGAGAATGCCTTGATGATTTACTGAAAATTTCCGGGCGAAAGTCTGAAGTTTGTTCCAAAAATTCCGCCCTGCGCGCGCGCAAGGAAACTTCTGCGCGGAACTTTTCCCGGCTTCACATGCTGAGCGCGCGCTTGTCGACTTCGAGCGCTGCTTCCTTCACCGCTTCCGAAAGCGTCGGATGCGGGTGACACGTACGCGCGATGTCCTCGGCAGATGCGCCGAATTCGATCGCGAGCGTAATTTCCGTTATCATCGTACCGGCGTCGGCACCGATGATGTGTGCGCCGAGGACGCGGTCGGTTGCCGCATCGGCGAGGATTTTCACGAAACCGTCGGTGGTCTTGTTCACTTTCGCGCGGCCGTTTGCGGTGAACGGAAACTTTCCTGCCTTGTAGGCAACACCCGCGGCTTTCAGTTCCTCTTCCGTCTTTCCGACGGAAGCGACTTCCGGGAAGGTGTAGATCACGTTCGGGATCGCATCGTGATTGACGATCCCGGCCTTGCCCGCGATGTTTTCGGCGGCGGCCACTCCCTCGTCCTCCGCCTTGTGCGCGAGCATCGGCCCCGCGATCACGTCGCCGATTGCGTAAATACCCTTTACGTTTGTCTGGAACTTTTCGTCGACGATAACGCGATTCTTGTCGTCGAGCTTTACGCCAGCTTCCTTGAGCCCCAGCCCTTCGGTGTAAGGCACGCGGCCGATCGAAACGAGCGTGATATCGGCTTCCACCGTCTCGGCTTTTCCGCCGGCAGCGGGCTCGATCGTCACTTTCAGCGTCTTTCCCTTTGAATCGATGCCGGTCACTTTCGAGGAAAGCCGGAACTTGATGCCCTGCTTCTGCAGGATACGCTGGAACTGGCGCGCGATCTCGTTGTCCATGCCGGGCAAAATGCGATCGAGGAACTCGATCACCTCGACTTCCGCGCCAAGCCGCCGCCAGACCGAGCCGAGCTCAAGCCCGATCACGCCTGCACCGACGACCAGGAGCTTCTTTGGAACGCTTGAAAGCGCGAGCGCGCCCGTCGACGACACCACACGCTTTTCATCGATCTCGATACCCTTGAGCCGAGCCACGTCGGAACCGGTCGCAATCACGATCGCTTTGGTCTCGACGGTCTGCGTTTTGCCGCCGCCGGAGACTTCGATCTTGCCGGGCGCAAGAATTTTTCCCACGCCTTGAAATGTATCGATCTTGTTCTTCTTGAACAGGTAGTCGACGCCCTTCACGTTGCCGTCGACGCCTTCCTGCTTGAATTTCTGCATCTGCGCGAGATCGAGCTTCGGCTTCGACACGCCGATGCCCATGCCGGCGAAATCCTTCTCCGCTTCCTCATAAAGATACGAAGCGTGCAGGAGCGCCTTCGACGGGATACAGCCGACATTGAGACATGTGCCGCCGAAGGTCTTGTCCTTCTCGACAACCGCGGTTTTAAGGCCAAGCTGCGCCGCGCGGATCGCGCAAATATATCCGCCGGGGCCGCTGCCAATGACGACGACATCGTAGGCCATTTCAAGCTCCGCTATTCATGGTCATGCCCGGCCCTCGGGTCCGGCCTTCGGCCGGCCCAAGGGTAGACTCTTGTGCCGGGCATCCACGCCTTTCTGCAATTTTGGCAAGACGTGGATGGCCGGGACAAGCCCGGCCATGACGGAGTGGAAATCAGAGATCCAGTACCAGCCGCGCCGGATCTTCCAGATTCTCTTTCACGCGCACGAGGAAGGTGACCGCCTCGCGGCCGTCGACGATCCGGTGATCGTAGGAAAGCGCGAGATACATCATCGGCCGGATCACGACCTGGCCTTTGACCGCAACCGGCCGCTCTTCAATGCGATGCATACCGAGGATGCCCGACTGCGGCGCGTTCAAGATCGGGGTCGACATCAGCGAGCCGTAAATGCCGCCGTTCGAGATCGTGAACGTGCCGCCCTGCATGTCCTCGATCGTGAGATGTCCGTCGCGCGCGCGCTTGCCGAAATCGGCGATCGTTTTCTCGACCTCCGCGATCGACATCTTGTCCGCGTCCTTCACGACCGGCACGACAAGCCCCTTGTCCGTGCCGACGGCGACGCCGATGTGGTAATAGTTCTTGTAGACGATGTCCTCGCCGTCGATCTCGGCGTTCACCGCCGGCAATTCCTTCAGCGCCTGAATGCAGGCCTTCACGAAGAAGCCCATGAAGCCGAGCTTCACGCCGTGCTTCTTCTCGAACGTCTCTTTGTAATGGGCGCGCATGCCCATCACCGCGCTCATATCGACGTCGTTGAACGTCGTGAGCATCGCGGCGGTGTTTTGCGCGTCCTTCAACCGGCGAGCGATCGTCTGCCGGAGCTTCGTCATGCGCACGCGCTCTTCGCGCGGCGCATCGGCCGGAGAAACAGACGCGCGTGCAACGGCGGGTGCAATTGCAGGACCGGCGGCAATCGCCGCCAGCATATCGCCCTTGGTGACGCGGCCATCCTTGCCGGTTCCTGCGACCGCCGACGGGCTAATCCCGCTCTCGGCGGCAAGCCGCCGAACGGACGGCGCCTGCTGGCCGCTGGAAACTTTTGGCGAAGGCGCGGCCGCCTTCGGTGCGGGAGCTGGAGATGCAGGCGCCGATTTCGCAGGCTCGGCCGCTCTCGGCGCGGTCTCTTTCGATGCGGATTTGGCGCCGCCCGCGTCTTCGTTGATCGAGCCGAGCACAGCGCCGACCGCGACCGTGTCGCCGTTCTTTGCTTTGATCTCGCCGAGCACGCCCGCCGCCGGCGACGGCACTTCGACCGTGACCTTGTCGGTTTCGAGCTCCACCAGAGGCTCATCGACTGAAACCGAGTCGCCTGCTTTCTTGAACCAGCGGCCGATCGTGGCCTCGGTGACGGATTCACCCAAGGTCGGGACGCGAATCTCGGTGCTCATCTGTTTTTCTCCGGTGGCCTCAGCCGAGGGCTTCGTCGAGGAAGGCTTTCAGTTGTTTCAGGTGATTGGACATGAGGCCGGTCGCGGTCGATGCGGACGCGACGCGGCCGACGTAACGCGGACGCTGATGCGCCGCCTGAATCTGCTCGAGCACCCATTCGAGATAGGGCTGCACGAAGGCCCAGGCGCCCTGATTGCGCGGCTCTTCCTGGCACCAGATGATTTCCGCCTGCTTGAAGCGGGAGAGTTCCGCGACCAGCGCCTTGAGCGGAAACGGATAGAGCTGCTCCACGCGCAGGAGATAAATGTCGTTGATGCCCCGCTTCTCGCGCTCCTCGTAAAGGTCGTAATAGACCTTGCCGGAGCAGAGCACGACACGGCGAATCTTGTCGTCCGAAACAAGTTTGATCGGCTCGTTCGGGAGTTGCTGCGCGTCGTCCCACAAGATGCGGTGGAAGGTCGTCTCGGGTCCCATCTCCGAGAGCTTCGAAACCGCCCGCTTGTGGCGGAGCAGCGATTTCGGCGTCATCAGGATCAGGGGCTTGCGGAAATCGCGCTTCAGCTGCCGCCGCAAGATGTGGAAGTAGTTCGCAGGCGTGGTGCAGTTTGCGACCTGCATGTTGTCCTCGGCGCAAAGCTGCAAGTAACGCTCCAGCCGCGCCGATGAGTGCTCCGGTCCCTGTCCTTCGTAACCGTGGGGAAGCAGCATCACGAGGCCGGACATGCGGAGCCATTTGCGCTCGCCCGAGGAGATGAACTGGTCGATTACGACCTGCGCGCCGTTCGCGAAATCGCCGAACTGCGCTTCCCAGATTGTGAGCGCCTTAGGCTCGGCGAGCGAGAAGCCGTACTCGAACCCGAGCACCGCCTCTTCCGAGAGCATCGAGTTCAGCACTTCATATTGCGCCTGGCCCTCGCGCAGATGGTTGAACGGCACATAGCGCTCCTCGTTCTCCTGATCGAACAGCACCGAGTGCCGCTGCGAGAACGTGCCGCGTTCGACGTCCTGGCCGGAGAGACGGACGGGATTGCCTTCCGAGAGCAGCGTGCAGAAGGCGAGCGCTTCGGCCGTCGCCCAGTCGATGTTTTCTCCCGACTCAATCGCCTTCGCGCGGGTGTCGAGGAAGCGAGCGATAGTCCGGTGCGGATGGAAGCCTTCCGGGGTCTTCGTGATCTTGCGGCCGATCTCTTTCAGCTCGTCGACCGAGACGCCGGTGTTGCCGCGGCGCGGATCGTCGAACTGGTCGGCGACCTTGAAGCCCGACCATTTGCCGTCGAGCCAGTCGGCCTTGTTCGGGCGATAGCTCTGGCCGCCCTCGTATTCGGCTTCGAGATGCGACCGCCAGCCGGCCTTCATGCGTTCGAAATCCTCGGCATTCAGGATGCCTTCGGCCTGCAGCTTGTCGCCGTAAATCTGCAACGTCGTCGGATGCGAGCGGATCTTCTTGTACATCAAGGGCTGCGTGAAGGACGGCTCGTCGCCTTCGTTGTGACCAAAACGGCGATAGCAGAACATGTCGATCACGACGGGCTTGTGAAACTTCTGGCGGAATTCGGTCGCGATCTTCGCGCAGAACACCACCGCTTCCGGATCGTCCCCGTTCACGTGGAAGATCGGCGCCTCGATCATCTTCGCGACATCCGAGGGATAAGGCGACGAGCGCGCGTAACGCGGATTGGTCGTGAAACCGATCTGGTTGTTGACGATGAAGTGGATCGAGCCGCCGGTCCGGTAGCCCTTGAGACCCGAAAGCCCGAAGCATTCCGCGATCACGCCCTGGCCGGCGAAAGCTGCATCGCCGTGGATGAGAAGCGGCAACACGGAAACGCGTTCGTCCGGTTTGTCGCCGTGCTGATCTTGCTTCGCGCGCACCTTGCCGAGTACGACCGGGTCGACAATTTCGAGATGCGACGGATTCGCGGTGAGCGAGAGATGAACCTTGTTCTTGTCAAACTCGCGGTCGGAGGAAGCGCCGAGGTGATACTTCACGTCGCCGGAACCTTCGACTTCGTCCGGCGTCGAGGAGCCGCCCTTGAATTCGTGGAAGATCGCGCGATGCGGCTTCCCCATCACATGCGCGAGCACGTTGAGCCTTCCGCGATGCGCCATGCCGAGCACGATTTCCTTCACGCCGAGCGCGCCGCCGCGCTTGATGATCTGCTCTAACGCCGGAATCATCGCCTCGGCGCCGTCGAGGCCGAAGCGCTTGGTGCCGGTATATTTGACGTCGAGAAATTTCTCGAAGCCTTCGGCCTGCACGAGCTTGTTCAGGATCGCGCGTTTGCCCTCGCGTGTGAAGGTGATTTCCTTGTCCGGACCTTCGATGCGCTCCTGGATCCACGCCTTCTCGTCCGGCGAGGAGATGTGCATGAATTCGACGCCGATCGTCTGGCAATAAGTGCGCTGCAGGATGTCGAGCATCTCGCGCACGGTCGCGAATTCCATGCCGAGCACATGATCGATGAAAATCTTGCGGTCCATGTCGGCTTCGGTGAAGCCGTAGGACGCGGGGTCGAGCTCCGGATGCTTGCCTTCGGGTTCCAACTGCAGCGGATCGAGCTTCGCGTGCAGATGCCCGCGCATGCGGTAGGCGCGGATCATCATGAGCGCTTTGACCGAGTCGCGCGTCGCCTGCTGCACTTCCGCTTCGGAAAGCTCGATGCCGCGCGGCCGCGCCTCGCCCTTCAGCTTGTTCGCGATTCCTTTTTCGACTTCGATCCAGTTGCTGTCGAGCGCCGAGACGAGCTCGCCGTTCATCGGCACCGGCCAGCCCGGTTTTTTCCAGGAAGCGCCCTTGGCGTTCCGGATCGCATCGCCGCGCTCTTCCTTCAGGCCGGCGAAGAACGATTGCCACGCGCTGTCGACCGAGGACGGATCCTGTTCGAATTTCGACTGCAGATCCTCGAGATAGCTCGCGTTGCCTCCGTACAAGAAGGAGGTCTTGAGAAAGATGTCGGTTTCCGAATTCTTCGACATGGCCTTGATCCGGCTTGTTTCGCCCGGCTCAGGTTCGTGCATACCGAGTGCGGGTTCGGCAATGCATATAAGGGTGACGCGCGAACGCGTCACCCCTTAAATCGAGAATCGGAATTATATCAGGCGTGAACTAAATTATTACAGATCAGCCCTTTAACAATTCGGCGAGGGTTTTGCCGAGCCGCGCGGGCGACGGCGACATCTTAATGCCCGCCGCCTCCATGGCCGCGATTTTCGACTCCGCATCGCCCTTTCCGCCGGAAATGATAGCGCCGGCATGGCCCATGCGGCGGCCCGGAGGCGCGGTACGCCCCGCGATGAAGCCCACAACTGGCTTTTTCCGCCCGCGTTTTGCTTCATCTTTCAGGAAGTGGGCTGCATCTTCCTCCGCAGAACCCCCGATTTCACCGATCATAATGAGCGCCTCGGTGTCCTTATCGCCGAGGAAAAGCTCCAAAACGTCGATGAATTCGGTGCCTTTCACCGGATCGCCGCCGATGCCGACGCAGGTGGTCTGACCCAGACCTTCTGCCGTCGTTTGGAACACCGCCTCATAAGTGAGCGTTCCGGATCTTGAAACGATCCCGACTTTTCCCTTTTTGTGAATGTGGCCCGGCATGATTCCGATCTTGCACTCCTCCGACGTGATGACGCCGGGGCAGTTCGGGCCGAGAAGCCGCGACTTCGAACCGCTAAGCGAACGCTTTACGCGCACCATGTCCGCAACCGGAATACCTTCGGTGATGCAGACGATGAGCGGCACTTCCGCATCGATCGCTTCGCAGATCGCGTCGGCCGCGCCCGGTGGTGGAACGTATACCACGCTCGCATCACAGCCGGTTTTCGCGCGCGCCTCCGCGACGGTATCGAAGACCGGTAGACCGAGATGAGTCTGGCCGCCCTTACCGGGCGCCGTGCCGCCGACCATCTTGGTGCCGTACTTGATCGCCTGCTCCGAATGGAACGTGCCGTTCTTGCCGGTGAAGCCCTGGCAAATGACTTTCGTATTCTTGTTGACGAGGATCGACATTACTTGGACCCCTTCACGGCGTTCACGATTTTCTGAGCGGCATCGTCGAGATCGTCGGCCGAAACGACGTTAAGGCCCGACTCTTTGATGATTTTCTTTCCGAGTTCGACATTCGTGCCTTCGAGACGGACGACGAGCGGCACCTTCAGGCCGACTTCCTTCACCGCCGCGACCACGCCTTCCGCGATCACGTCGCAGCGCATGATGCCTCCGAAGATATTGACGAGAATGCCTTTCACCTTCGGATCGGAAGTGATGATCTTGAAAGCGGCCGTAACTTTCTCTTTCGTCGCGCCGCCGCCGACGTCGAGGAAGTTCGCGGGCGAAGCGCCGTAGAGCTTGATGATGTCCATGGTGGCCATCGCAAGCCCCGCGCCGTTCACCATGCAGCCGATTGTGCCGTCGAGCGCGATGTAGTTGAGGTCGTATTTCGACGCTTCGACTTCCTTCGGGTCTTCCTCGGTGATGTCGCGAAGCGCGACCACGTCCGGGTGACGGAAGAGCGCGTTGTCGTCGAAGCCGACTTTCGCATCGAGACAGACGATCTTGTTGTCCTTGGTGACGATGAGCGGATTGATTTCAAGAAGGCTCATGTCCTTCTCGACGAAAGCCGTATAGAGCTTCTGCGCGAGCTCCACCGCCTGCTTCGAGAGATCGCCGGACAAACCAAGCGCCGCCGCGACGCGGCGGCCATGATGCGGCTGAATGCCGGTCGCGGGATCGACTGAGAAGGTGACGATCTTCTCCGGCGTATCGTGTGCGACCTTCTCGATGTCCATGCCGCCTTCGGTCGAGACGACAAAGGCGACGCGCGACGATTCGCGATCGACCAGGAGCGAAAGATAGAACTCCTTCGCGATCGCGGCGCCTTCTTCGATGTAGACGCGATTCACTTCCTTGCCGGCGGGGCCGGTCTGATGCGTGACGAGCGTGGAGCCGAGCATGCGCTTCGCCTCGTTCTTCACGTCGTCGACGGATTTCACGACCTTGACCCCGCCCGCCTTGCCGCGGCCGCCGGCATGGATCTGCGCCTTCACGACCCAGAGCGAGCCGCCGAGTTCGTTCGCGGCTTTCACCGCTTCTTCCGGCGAAAACGCCGGGATACCGCGCGGCACCGGCGCACCGAATTCGCGCAGGACAGCCTTGGCCTGGTATTCGTGGATATTCATGACCGCTCCCCTCGCTTAACCCCTCAGGGTAAGCTCAATTATACATTATTACACGTTTATACAGCACGGCCGTGATTTCGCAATCACGTCCTCTTTGTTTCCACGTGCGGCGAAATTCCTTTGCTGCCTTGCACAAAACAGCGGGAATCGCGAGGGGGAATTTCGGCGTATTCGCTTACTTTCCGAAGTCGGGCGCGATCTTGATGCAGGCGTCGACCAGGCCTTGCACCGCCGAAACCGACTTGTCGAACATACCCTGCTCGCTCTTGTCGAGCTTGATCTCGACAATGCGCTCGACGCCCTTTGCGCCGATCACCGCTGGCGTGCCGACATAAAGTCCCTTCACTCCGTACTCGCCGTTCAGAAACGCGGCGCACGGAAGCACACGCTTTTTGTCCCTGAGATAGCTTTCCGCCATCATGATCGCGGAAGACGCCGGCGCATAGAAGGCGGAGCCGGTCTTCAGGAGGTTGACGATCTCGGCGCCGCCGTCGCGCGTCCGTTGCACGATCGCCTCGATGCGCGCGTCGGTCGTCCAGCCCATCTTCACGAGGTCTGGCAGCGGAATGCCCGCGACCGTGGAGTAGCGAACGAGCGGCACCATCGTGTCGCCGTGGCCGCCGAGCACGAAAGCGGTGACGTCCTCGACCGAAACCTTGAATTCGTCGGCGAGGAAATAGCGGAAGCGCGCGGAATCCAGCACGCCGGCCATGCCGACGACCATGTTCTTCGGCAACCCGCACGCCTTCTGCAGCGCCCAGACCATCGCGTCCAGCGGATTCGTGATGCAGATGACGAAGGCCTTCGGCGCATATTTCGAGATGCCCGCGCCCACCTGCTGCATGACCTTCAGGTTGATGCCGAGAAGATCGTCGCGGCTCATGCCGGGTTTGCGCGGAACGCCCGCGGTGACGATCACGACGTCCGAACCCTCGATCCCTTCGTAAGAATTCACGCCGGTCACGCGCGCATCGAAATCCTCGACGGGCGAAGCTTCCGCGATATCGAGCGCCTTGCCCTGCGGCATGCCCTCGGCGACGTCGAACAATACGACATCGCCGAGTTCCTTCAGACCGGCGAGAAGAGCGAGGGTGCCGCCGATTTGCCCGGCCCCGACAAGAGCGATTTTGTTGCGCGCCATGATCGAAAATTCCGTTTTGTGAGACGAGCCGCACCGGCCCTGAGGAAGTCGCAAGAGGCTGTAGCTCTTTTGCAGGAACCGCTCAAGCGTTCCGCGCTTACGTTTCGACGATACCGCCCATGCCGCCGGCGCCTCCGCGCGTGTCGCGCCGTGCGTGCGGAAGCGCGAGATAGGTTTCGGAACGCATTTCCATCAGACGAGACGCCGTCCTGTGGAACTCGAATGTCTCGAAGCCTTCGGTGCCTTTATAAAGCGCATCGGGTTCGGCCGCGGCCGATGCGACCAGTTTCACGGCGTTGTCGTAAAGCGTATCGATCAACAAAATAAAACGCTTCGCTTCGTTCTTCTGATCTGCGGACATCACCGGAATGTTCTCGACGACGAGCGTGTGAAACGTGTGCGCGATCTTGACGAAATCGGCGGCCCCGAGCGGCTTCACGCACAAATCCTCGAAGGAAAAGCGCGCCGCGCCGCCGCCCGCACACGGGACATGGATGTTCCGTCCGAGCAGCGGCAATTCCATCCTCTCGCCGCCGTCCGGCGCGAGCTGCTTCCACGCACGATCGATCGCCGCTTTTGCTTTCGCGTCCGCCGGAACATGCCAGCTCTTCACGCCGGCGAGTTTCTCCAGCCGGAAATCCGTTCGCGATTGCAGTTCGGCGACTTCCAGTTTTTCTTCGAGCAAATGAATGAACGGCACGAACAGCGTGCGGTTTAATCCGTCCTTGTAAAGATCGGACGGCGGCACGTTGGAGGTTGCGACCATCACGAGCCCCGCCGTGAACAGTTTCTCGAACAGCCGCCCGAGAATCATCGCGTCCGCGATATCGGTAACAATGAACTCGTCGAAGCAGAGAAGCGTCGTCTCCTGCGCGATCGCGGCCGCGGTCATCGCGAGCGGATCGCTCTCCTTTAGGCCGCCGTATTTCACCCGGTGGCGGAAATCCTGGATTCGCGCATGCACCTCGAGCATGAATTCGTGGAAATGCGCACGGCGTTTGCGCGCGACCGGAGCGTCCGCGAAAAACAGATCCATCAGCATGGTCTTGCCGCGGCCGACGTCGCCCCAGACATACAGCCCGCGCGGCGGCGCACCGTTTCGCCGCGCCATCAGCCAGCCGAGCGCGCCGGATTTTTGCGCCGGGCGGTATTCGGAAAGCTCGCGCTCTAACCTCGCAAATTTTCGGATCGCGTTTTCCTGTCCAGGATCTGATTCGATTTTTCCGGCGGCAACTTCGGCCGCGTAGCGTTCGGCGATCGCCGACATGCGGAATTCACCCCCGTGACAAGCTCTCCCGCCTTAGCGGGGGCGCCCTTCGCGATCAAGCATTCGGCGCAGGAATCTTTCGCCAAGCCATTGAAGATAAGCGCAAAATTTCGGATTACGGGCATTTTCACGAATTTTCGGGTTTCGTCATGCGAATGCTGCATAGCGGCAATACTTTGATTTAAAACGCAAAATAGCCATATCGCTGTTGATAAAAGACGGTGGCAAAGCGATGAAACACGAACACGAAACCCCCGGCGTAATCCGCAAGCTCTGGCCCGGCGAGACCGCCCGCTTCCGCGAGCATCTTCTGCGGCTCGATTCCGAGAGCCGCGCGAACCGTTTCGGCACTCCGGTCACAGACTATTTCATCGAGCAATATGCGGCGCGCGCGCTCGGCGCGGACGCGATCGTACACGGCTACTTCGTCGACGGAATTTTGCGCGGCTGCGGCGAACTCCGGGGCTTTCGAACGCTCGCGCCGCGCGCGGCGGAAGCTGCCTTCAGCATCGAAAAACCGTTTCAAAACAACGGTGTGGGCTCGGCGCTCATGGGCCGCACGATTCTCGCGGCGAGAAACCGCGGCATCAAAAAACTTTTCATGAATTGCCTCGCGCACAATCATCCGATGCAAGCGATCGCGCGCAAGTATCACGCCGATCTCAAGTTCGAAGCGGGCGACGTCGTCGCCGAGATCACCAACGCGCAGCCCAATCCGCTTTCGTTCCTTCGCGAACTCGTCGCCGACGGATTCGGTTTTTCGCGCGCGATGTTGGATGCGCAAAGCAAATTGTTGCGCGCGGCGTGAACCGCGCGCATGCGATTCGTGTCCGCAAAATGTTTTTCGTAAATTTTTAGTGGAAAATTGCGCGTTTCTGCGTGATAAGTGATTCGCTGAGCGTTGCATCGGAGACGATGATGTCGAAGAGCGACAATAGTTCGAATGACGATCGCAAGATCGATGTTCGCATTGTCGACAACGCCAGGCGTGGAGTCAGCGGGATGACTCCGGCTTAGCCGGCGCAACCGACTCCAGCAACGAAGACCGCGGCGGCTTTCCAAAGCCGCCGGCGGAACCTGCAAAAGAAATCAACCAAGAGGAACATCATGAGAAAAGCAAAGAAGGGTAAGAAGAAAGCGGCGAAGAAGACGAAACGCAAAGCCAAGCGTAAGTCCAAGCGCTAGCCTATTTGAATCCTGTTGAGTGATTTCTTGGCCGCGCGTCGTCATTCGGCGCGCGGCCTTTTCGTTGCCCGGCTGCAGCGGCCTCACGCCGGCGCGTGGCAGACCGCTTCGATGTTGTGCCCGTCGAGATCGAGCACGAACGCGCCGTAATAGTCCTTGTGATAATGCGGTCTCAATCCCGGCGCGCCGTTGTCCTTGCCGCCGGCCGCAAGCGCCGCGCGATAAAACGCATCCACCGCCGCGCGATTCTTGGCGAGGATCGCGACATGCAGCGGCTTTTCGAGTCCGCCTTCGCCGCCGATCCAGAAATCCGGCTTGCCGTTCGCGCCGAAACCCGCCGCGGGAAATCCGCTGCCGTTAATGTCGCCCGGCACTTCCATGATCAGGGTGTAGCCGAGCGGCGCGAGCGCTTTCGTGTAGAAGGTCTTGGATTTTTCGTAATCCGAGATCGGAAAGCCGACGTGATCGATCATCGCATTCTCCCCCGCGTTACAAAGACGAAAACGGCGGCTTGCGCCGCCGCTCGATGGATTGCCGGCCGTTTTAGAGCTGCCGCTCGACCATTTTCTTTTTAATCTCCGCGATCGCCTTCGCGGGATTCAAGCCTTTGGGGCAAGTATTCGTGCAATTCATGATCGTGTGGCAGCGATAAAGCCGGAACGGATCTTCCAGCGCATCCAATCGCTCTCCGGTCGCTTCATCACGCGAATCCACGATCCAGCGATAGGCTTGTAAAAGCGTCGCGGGCCCGAGATAGCGGTCGCTGTTCCACCAGTAGCTGGGGCAGGATGTCGTGCAGCACGCGCAAAGAATGCATTCGTAGAGCCCGTCGAGTTTCTCGCGCTCGTGCCGGGATTGCCGCCATTCCGCGCCGGGGGCGGGTGTTTCGGTTTGCAGCCAGGGCCGGATCGAGGCCTGCTGCGCGTAGAAATTGGTGAGATCGGGAACGAGATCCTTCACCACCGGCAGGTGCGGCAGCGGATAAATCTTTACCGGTGCCTTCACCTCGTCGATGCCGCGCGTGCAGGCGAGCGTGTTCAGGCCGTCGATGTTCATCGCGCAGGAGCCGCACACGCCCTCGCGGCAGGAACGGCGGAAAGTGAGCGTCGGATCGACCTTGTTCTTGATCCAGATGATAGCGTCGAGAAGCATCGGCCCGCAGTCGTCGCGATCGACGAAATAGGTATCCATGCGCGGATTCTCGCCGGTGTCCGGATCCCAGCGATAGATGTGGAATTCCGTGACGCGCTTCGCGCCTTCAGGCTTCGGCCAAACCTTGCCTTCGGTGACCTTAGAGTTTTTCGGCAGCGTGAGCTCGACCATCAGTAAACCCGTTTCTTCGGCTCGATATATTGCACGTCATTGGTGAGCGTGTAGTTGTGCACGCCGCGATAATCGAGCGTCACCTTGCCCGACGGATCGATCCACGACAGCGTGTGCTTCATCCAGTTTTTGTCGTCGCGCTCGGGGAAATCCTCGCGCGCATGCGCGCCGCGCGATTCGGTGCGATTGGCGGCGCTGTCCACCGTCACCACGGCCTGGGCGAGCAGATTGTCGAGCTCGAGCGTCTCCACGAGATCGGAATTCCAGATCAGCGAGCGGTCGGTCACGCTAATGTCGCTCATCCCACCCAGAATCTCGTGCATAAGCTTGGAGCCCTTAGCGAGCACCTCGCCGGTGCGGAACACCGCGCAATTCGCCTGCATCGTCTTCTGCATTTTCAATCGCAGCTCGGCGGTGGGCGTCCCGCCGCTCGCGTGGCGGAAATGATCGAGCCGCGAAAGCGCGCGCTCGGCGGAGTCGGCGGGAAGATCCGGCTGTCGCTCGCCCGGCCGCACCGTTTCGGCGCAGCGCAGGCCCGCCGCGCGGCCGAAGACGACGAGATCGATCAGCGAATTCGAACCCAGGCGGTTCGCGCCGTGCACCGAAACGCAGGCCGCCTCGCCGATCGCCATCAGGCCCGGCACCGGCTGATCGTCGGCGCCCCCGATTGCCTCGCCGTGAAAATTCGTCGGGATACCGCCCATGTTGTAGTGCACGGTCGGCGTCACCGGAATCGGCTCCTTGGTAAGATCGACGCCCGCGAAGATGCGCGCGCTCTCCGAGATTCCGGGAAGCCTCTCGTGCAGGATCGCGGGATCGATGTGATCGAGGTGAAGGAAGATGTGATCTTTCTCCTTGCCTACGCCGCGGCCCTCGTGAATTTCCATCGTCATCGCGCGCGAAACCACGTCGCGCGAGGCGAGATCCTTTGCCGACGGCGCATAGCGTTCCATGAAACGCTCACCCTCGGAATTGGTCAGATACCCGCCCTCCCCGCGCGCGCCCTCGGTGATGAGAACGCCCGCGCCATAGATGCCGGTCGGATGGAACTGCACGAACTCCATGTCCTGCAGCGGCAAGCCTGCGCGTAGCACCATGCCGCCGCCGTCGCCGGTGCAGGTATGCGCGGAGGTGCAGGAGAAATACGCCCGGCCATAGCCGCCGGTCGCGAGAATCGTCATCTGCGCGGTGAACCGATGCACCGTGCCGTCGTCGAGTTTCAGCGCGATCACGCCGCGGCAGCGGCCTTCGTTGTCCATGATGAGATCGATCGCGAAATATTCGACGAAGAACTCGGCATTATGCTTGAGCGCCGCGCCGTACATCGTGTGCAGCATCGCATGGCCCGTACGGTCGGCGGCGGCGCAAGTGCGTTGCGCGGTGCCTTTTCCGAAATGCGTCGTCATGCCGCCGAACGGGCGCTGATAGATTTTTCCGTCCTCGGTGCGCGAGAACGGCAGACCCCAGTGCTCTAACTCGTACACCGCGGCGGGCGCATGGCGGCAGAGATACTCGATCGCGTCCTGATCGCCGAGCCAGTCCGAGCCCTTGACCGTGTCATACATGTGCCAGCGCCAGTCGTCCTCGCCCATGTTGCCGAGCGAGGCGGCGATGCCGCCTTGTGCAGCGACCGTGTGCGAGCGCGTCGGAAACACTTTCGTGATGCACGCCGTCCGCAAGTTCGCTTCCGCGCAGCCGATCACGGCGCGCAGGCCCGAGCCGCCCGCACCGACGACGATCACGTCATAGGCGTGATCGGTGATCGGATAGGCCTTGCCCTTCACGGCGGGAGCCGGAATTTTCGCGTTCACATTCATGTCAGAGACCGAAATTGATTTTCAGGATCGCGTAGACCGCGATCAGTCCGACCGCGATCGTGTAGAACGTGTTCGCCATCAAAAGCGCGATCTTGCGAATCTCCGTGTGCACGTAGTCCTCGATGATGACCTGCATTCCGATCCGCATATGCGTGAGCACCGAAAGAAACGCCGCAAGAATAAGGATCGCCACGAATGGATTGCTGAGCTTCGCCACGATCTCCGCGTGGCCGCTGCCCGCGATCGAAACGACGATAATGAGAAACGCGGTGACAAGCACAATGTTCGCAACCGCGGTCAGCCGCTGCAGCCAGAAATGCCCGGTGCCCGCATGCGCCGAACCCAATCCGCGAACATTGCCGAGAGGCGTCTTCATCGTCAGCCTTTCAACAGATAAGCGAACGCCCACACCAGAACCGTGAGCGCGAGCGATCCTGCGAGCGTGCCGACCGCGAGAAGTTGCCGTTCCTTCGGTTCAAAACCCGCGCCGGTGTCCCAAATCAGGTGGCGGATGCCGCCGAGCATGTGATGGAGAAGCGTCCAGGTGTAGCCGAGCAAAATGAACTGCCCGAACCAGGAGCCGAAAAAAGCGTTCGCAAAATCGAATTGGCTCACCGAGCCCGAAACCGCCAGAAGCCACAGCGCCAAGAGAAGCGAGCCGAAATAAAGTGCTGCCCCGGTGATCCGGTGCATGATCGACATCACCATTGTCGGCGACAGGCGATAAATCGAAAGATGCGGCGAGATCGGGCGCTGGAATTTAACGTCGGCCATGATGATCTCCGCGAATCTGCAGGGCGAGTTTGCGTGCCGTTGGTTCAATGCCCCGGCAATCGCCCTGGTACTTCGTGTAAAACGAAATAAGGCCCTAAAATCTAGACCGCAATCAGTAATCGGCATAGCCTCCCTTCGCGGGAGGCGAAGGAAGTCCCCATGCGCTTCGATCTGGTCGATCTGGCTCTGTTTCGTGACGTGGTGGAAGCGGGCAGCATCACCCACGGCGCGGAGCGTTCGCACCTCGCACTCGCCGCCGCGAGCACCCGCATCCGCAACATGGAAGACGCAGTCGGCGCGACGCTTCTGATCCGCAACCGCCAGGGCGTGGTGCCTACGCCCGCCGGCCGGACGCTCCTCCAGCATGCCCGCGCCATGCTCGCCCAAGCCGAACGGCTCAAGGAGGATCTCGGCGCCTATGCCGGGGGTGCCGCGGGACAAATTCATTTTCTCTCCAACACCAACGCCATGACCGAATTTCTGCCGGAGGCGTTGAGCTCGTTTCTTTCCACCCACCCGCATGTCAGCGTCGACCTTGAAGAGCGGCTGTCCGACGAGATCGTGGGACTGATCGCGGAAGGCGGCGCCGACATCGGCATTGTCGCGGGCACCGTCGAAACCGGCAGCTTGCAAACCTTCCCGTTCCATAACGACCGCTTCGTGCTCGTGGTCGCGAAGTCTCACCCCTTCGCAAGCCGCGAGAAAATCGGCTTTGCCGAAGTGCTCGATCGGGATTTCGTCGGCCTCGACCGCGCAAGCGCGCTGCAACGCTTTCTCACCAGCAAGGCCGCACAGGCAGGGAAGCCGATCAAGCTTCGCGTGCAGCTTCGAAGCTTCGACGCGGTCTGCCGCCTGGTGGAATGCAATGTCGGCATCGGCATTGTGCCCGAAACAACGGCGCGCCGCGCGACACGCTCGATGGCGATTGCCGCGGTCGAGCTCACCGATACCTGGGCGACGCGCGACCTCAAGATTTGCGTGCGCGACCTCAAGACGCTTCCGCCTTATGCGCGGCAGCTCGTGGAGCATCTGCGCGGGGCGTCATAAAACGCTATCAGTGGCCGCCCATCCTTCGAGACGCGGCACATTGCATGCGCCGCTCCTCAGGATGAGGCGGATATACTTTAAGCCCAAACTTCAACCCTCATGCTGAGGAGCCGCGCGCAGCACGGCGTCTCGAAGCATGAGGCCACACACTGCAGCATTGCCAAATCCGCCGCAATTCACCCCCGCATTTGCAGGGTTTATTTTCTATTAACGAATCAAAGAACTAATGGGCCTCGGGGACATCTGTCCGGGGATTCCTTATGCGATCTCGGTTCTTAAAACCGTCGGATTCCGCCGCTCTAACTCCGGCACCGAAATTCTCGAGACCGAGCAAATGAAGCAAGGCAAGTTTCTCCGGCTTCTCAATGTCGCCGCTCTGCTGGTCGCTCTTTCTTCCGTTACCGCACACGCCGACGAACTGCATTCGCTGATCAGCGGCGGCCAGAATCGCAATTATCTTATGCACACTCCGCCGGGCTGGCAGCCGGGCGCGCCCGTGCCGGTCGTGATCGCACTCCACGGCATGCTGCAATCCGAGGAGGGCATGAATTCGTATCTCGGCCTGAACCAGGTCGCCGACCGCGAAGGATTTGTCGTCGTCTATCCGCACGGGCTCGGGAATGCCTGGAAGGACGGCCGCGCCCCGCAGCTTCGCATGACTTTCTGGTCGCCGCCTTCGGACGACGTGGAGTTTCTTTCGAAACTGGTTTCGACGCTTGTCGAAAAAGGATATGCCGATCCTTCGCGCGTCTATTTGATGGGCCTCTCGAACGGAGGCTACATGGTCTACCGCATGGCCTGCGAGCGGCCCGAGCTGTTCGCCGCCTTCGCGACCCTGAGCGCGACCGTGCCGAGCTATTATGTGAACAGCTGCAAGCCCTCTCGCGCCGTTCCGACCCTGATGATCAACGGCACCGCCGACATGATCGTGCCGTTCTACGGCAACGGGCTGGCGGGCAGCATGTCGCTTCTGCCGGTGATGCAAACCGCGAAACTGTTCGCCACGATCAACGGCTGCGACAAGCCGTCGGAAGCGCCGGTGCCGAGCCGCGGCTCTTTCGGCGGCACGTCCGTGACCCTGATCTACTGGAACAATTGCCGCGACCAATCGGCGGTCGTTCTGTTCCGCGTGAACGGCGGCGGGCACCAATCGCCGTCGATCGGCGAAGGGCGCGTCACCCCAATGGGCCTGCAGATGCTGGGTCTCCGCAACCACGACATTGATGCGGCGGAAGAAGTCTGGGCCTTCTTCAAGCACTACGATCTCTCGCTCACCGCGAGCATCCCGAGCGGCGGACAACGCGCCTCCATCGGCGGCAATCAGCGCGCGACGACCGCCCAATAATCCAGATCGAGAATGACGGCGGGATCGTAGTCGTCGCCGTTCTTCAGCGGAAAATCGCCGCACGGCTTGTCTTTCGTTGCGACGGTGCGGAGCCGGAGCGCGCCGATATCTTTGCGCTTCGGAATTTCCCGGCATTCGAGCACCTGCGTCCAGGCGAACACCGTGCAGCCCGCGAACAGCGGGGCCACGTGACGCCCGCCGTTGATCGCGGCGACGTGAAAGACATTTTCCAGCCCGTTGAACGAAAGTGCGCGCGCTAGCGAAATCGCGTGCCCGCCATAGATCAGCCGGCGGCCAAAGCGGCCTTGGGCGCCGTGGAATTGATCGAAATGCACGCGCGCGGTGTTCTGGTAAAGGCGCGTGGCGAGCTGATGCTCGGCTTCCTCCACCGTCATGCCGTCGCGATGATCGATTTTCTCGCCCGGCTTGTAATCCTTGAAACGTTTGCCGCTTCCCGCGCGCGCGCTGTCGTAGCCCTTGAGCTTCAGTTTCGGCACCGCGACGCCGAGCGATTTCACGTCCACATGATCGGGAAGCAATGGCACTTTCGTTTCCGGCGCGGGCGCGTCTTCCGCCCTCTTTCGCACCATCACCCAGCGCACGTAGTCGAGAACGGCCTTGCCTTTCTGGTTGAAGCCCTTGGAGTGCACATAGACGACGCCCGATTGCCGGTTCGAATTTTCCCGCAAGCCGATGACTTCCGACGTCGCGGAAAGCGTATCGCCCGGATAAACCGGCGCGAGAAAGCGGCAATCGGCGTAGCCGAGATTGGCGACCGCGTTCAGCGAAATGTCCGGCACGGTCTTGCCGAACACGATATGGAAAACGAGCAAGTCGTCGATCGGCGCGCGCGGATATCCGATCTTCTTCGCGAATGTGTCGGCCGACTGCACCGCGAAGCGCGAGCCGTAGAGCGCGGTGTACAACGCGACATCGCCTGTTGTTATCGTGCGCGGCGTCGCGTGCTTAATGACTTGGCCAAGCTTGAAATCCTCGAAAAAATTTCCCGCCCCGCTCATCTTCATGCCTTTGCCTTGATCGCTTCGCCGAGCGCGACCGTACGCGCGGCGATATCCGCATGCATGATCTCGACCATTTTGCCGTCGAGGGAAATCACGCCTTTTCCCTTGTTTTCCGGAAGCGCGAAGGCGTCGACGATTTTCCTCGCGGCGGCGATCTCCTCCTCGGACGGCGAGAAGATTTGATTGCAGGGCTCGACCTGCGCCGGATGCACGAGCGTCTTGCCGTCGAAGCCGAGATCGCGCCCGTCCTCGCATTCGCGCTTGAACCCCTCGATGTCCTTGATGTCGTTATAAACGCCGTCGAGCACATCGAGTCCGTGCGCCCGCGCGGCGAGAATGACTTGCGAAAGTGCCGTGAGCATCGGCCGCCGCCCCGGCACGAAGCGGGTGCGGGTTTCCTTGGCGATATCGTTGGTGCCGAGCACGAGCACCGAAAGCCGCGTGCTTGCGTCCTTCGCAGCTGCGGCAATCGAGGCGATGTTCAGGATCGCCTGCGGTGTTTCGATCATCGCCCAGACCTGAAGCGTCCGGGAAGCGCGCGCGAGTTTGTTGCCGATCGCCTGCAACTGCTCGACGGAAGAAATCTTTGGAATGAGCACGGCGTCCGGCTGCGCCGCCATCGCGGCCGCGAGATCCTCGGAAGCCCACGGCGTATCGAATCCGTTCGTGCGCAATACCACTTCGCGCGGCCCGAAACCCTTGGCCTTGATCGCCGCGCAGGCCTGCTCGCGCGCCGCTTGCTTCGCTTCCGGCGCCACCGCGTCCTCAAGGTCGATGATGATGACGTCGGCAGGAAGCGTGCGCGCCTTTTCCAGTGCGCGCGCGTTCGAGCCCGGCATGTAAAGCGCGCTGCGGCGCGGACGGATCGTCGATTGCATGAAAGCCCCTGAAATTGGCGACAAACTAGCGGCACGCGGCGCGTGTGCCAAGCACGGCACTGTCATCCCGGGTGAGCACAGCGAGAGCCGGGATGATCACACTGTTTGCAATGCGCTATTTCAAAAACAAATACAGCGCTTGATACGGCACGCGGACAACGTTCCCCTCGTCCGTGCCGGCCGGTGACGCCGGCGGCGCAACGCCGCCCTTCGTATTCACCCGCAAGATCGCTTTCGCCTGCGTGAGCGCGCCCTCGCCTTCGCGCGACTTGATGTCGAGGAGAAGCCACGGAATATCGCCCGGCTGCGGCGCGGGCGCGCTCGCTTTCAGCGCGCCGATCACCTTGCTTCCGTCCGGCGCTTCCCAGCTCGGGCCGCCATAGTGCTTGCCGAACGGCTTGCCGGCCATGTCGAAAAGCTCGGCGTCCGGCCCCTTGTGAATCCACGCCGGCTCGCCCTTCTCGTTTTTCCCGCGGGCGTAAATCTGTACGCCTTTCGCGGAAACTTCGAGATAGGCCGAAAGCGAAACCGGCGGCCTGATCGCCGCCGGTAAATCCTGTACTGGAAATTTCGGGCTCAAGCCGCCTTCTTCTTCGGCTGGAGAAGCTTGCGGTTCACGAGCACCTCCGCGATCTGCACGGTGTTCAGCGCCGCGCCCTTCCGCAGATTGTCGGAGACGCACCAGAAAGCGAGCCCGTTCTTGATGGTCGGGTCGACGCGGATGCGCGACACATAGGTCGCGTCCTCGCCCGCGGCTTCGAACGGCGTGATGTATCCGCCGTCCTCGCGCTTGTCGATGACCAGCACCCCCGGCGCATTGCCCAGCACCTGCCGTGCCTCATCGACGGAGACCGGCTTCTCGAATTCGACATGCACGGCTTCCGAATGCCCGATGAACACCGGCACGCGCGCGCAGGTCGCGACGAGGTCGATCTTGGAATCCAGGATCTTCTTCGTCTCCTGCACCATCTTCCACTCTTCCTTGGTGGAGCCGTCGTCCATGAAGACGTCGATATGCGGGATGACGTTGAAGGCGATCCGCTTCGTGAACTTCTTCGGATCCTCCGCGGTCGAAGCGCCGTAAACGGCGCGGGTCTGCGAGAAGAGCTCGTCCATCGCTTCCTTGCCGGCGCCGGACACGGACTGATACGTCGCGACCACGACGCGCTTCACGGTCGCTCGGTCATGCAGCGGCTTCAGCGCGACGACGAGCTGCGCCGTCGAGCAGTTCGGATTAGCGATAATGTTCTTCTTGGCGAAGCCCGTGACCGCGTCGGCATTCACCTCCGGCACAACGAGCGGAACGTCCGGGTCGTAGCGCCAGGCCGACGAGTTGTCGATCACGACGCAGCCTTGCGCCGCGATCTTCGGCGACCACTCCTTCGAGACGGCGCCGCCCGCCGACATCAGGCAAATGTCCGTGTCGGAGAAATCGTAATGCTCGAGCGCCTTCACTTTCAGCGTGCGATCGCCATAGGAAACCTCGACGCCCTGCGAGCGGCGCGAGGCAAGCGGCACCACTTCGTCCGCCGGAAAACGGCGTTCCGCCAGAATATCGAGCATCTCCCGGCCTACATTGCCGGTGGCTCCCACGATCGCGACCTTGTAACCCATCGTTCGTCTCATCGGCCGCCCCAGGACTTCCAAAGGGCCGGCATTTGTCAGGAAGATGGGGCTTCTACGCGAGAATGCGAATTACCGCAACAAAGCCCTGCAAAACGCGCCGGTTGGGCCGAACCGCCGGTTGATCCCGGCGTTTCTGTTCTTTATCGCCAGTCCGTTAACAAAGCCGTCAAGAATGCCGCCTCGACCGTTCCGCGTCGGCCGATCCGTTACCCGACTTGGCCTGTTTGCAACCCGCTTGATCAAAAAGCGCACCCGCATTGCGGAGTACAAGGGCCCCTTGCTGAGGGGCAAGGATGCCGAGCGGGCCGAGAACCGGGGCAACCGCTATCTTTTCGAGATCAACAGCCGCTGGACGATCGACGGCAAATCCCGAAAGAACCTCGCGCGCTACGCCAATCACTCCTGCAATCCGAACGCGGTGCCGATCATCGTCAAGCGCCGCGTCTTCATCAGCGCCCTCCGCAACATCAAGCCGGGCGAGGAAATCACCTACGACTACGGCAGCGACTATTTGCGCAATGTCATCGGCAAGTCGAACTGCAAGTGCCGACGATGCCGCGGACGCAGAGCCAAAAAGGCGCGCGAACACAGGCGGAAGAGGAAGCGGCCCTTTCGTTCAAAGGCGCGGAAACGACAACCCCGCCGCACCTGATTTCGCGAAATTGAGGGAACTTTCGGCGTTGTTACGCATCATCATGACAGGCTATGATGCGAGAAATCGCTTCGCGCCCCTTTTGTGAGGAAACATGCGTATTCGAACGCTTATCGCCTTCGCTGCAGGTCTTGCCGTCCTGGCCGCTCTTCCGGCGAATGCCGCGACTTCAAAGAAGAAACGCTACGAGAACCGGGCGCATTACAGCATCACGGTCCGCAAGCACAGGAGCTTCCTCGACGCCGGCACCGAAGTGCGGCCGGGCGAGAAGGGCTATCACGATTATTACTACATGCTGACGTCGCGGTATCCGAACTACGGCCCGGCAGGCCCTGACAACCGCGACTACCGCTATCCGCTGCCGGTGCCCTTCGAATTGCCGGGCTTCTGATTTTCGGTCGCGGCTAAGCCGCGAGCTTCTCCAGCTCCGAAAGAATCGCGTCGGTCATCTCGCGCGTGCCGACGGTCTTTTCGGCTTTGCCCTTGATGTCGGCGGTACGAAGACCCTTGGCGAGGGCGGCCGCGATCGCCTGCTCGATCATGTCGGCTTCTTTCGTCATGCCGAAGGAATAGCGCAGCATCATCCCGAACGAGCCGATCATGGCGATCGGGTTGGCAAGGCCCTTGCCCGCGATATCGGGCGCGGAGCCGTGCACCGGCTCATAGAGCGCGCGGCGTTTTTTCGTCTTCGCGTCGACTTCGCCGAGCGAGGCGGAAGGCAGCATGCCCAGGGAACCCGTGAGCATCGCCGCGACGTCGGAGAGAATGTCGCCGAACAGATTGTCGGTCACGATCACGTCGAACTGCTTCGGCGCGCGCACGAGCTGCATGCCGAGTGAATCCGCCAGATTGTGCTCGAGCTTGACGTCTTTGAACTCGCGCTCGTGCACTTGCGTGACGACTTCCTTCCAGAGCACACCCGACTTCATCACGTTGTTTTTTTCGGACGAGGTCACCTTGTTACGGCGCTTGCGCGCGAGATCGAAGGCGACGCGCGCGATGCGCTCGATCTCGTAGGTGTCGTAAACCTGCGTATCGATCGCGCGCTTGTGGCCGTTGCCGAGATCCGTGATCGTCTTCGGTTCGCCGAAATAGACTCCGCCGGTGAGCTCGCGCACGATCACGATATCGAGGCCTTCGACGAGTTCCCGCTTCAGGCTCGAATCGTCGGCAAGCGCCGGATAACAGATCGCCGGGCGCAGATTGGCAAACAACTGCAAATCTTTCCGGAGCCGCAGAAGCCCCGCTTCCGGCCGCGCGTCGTAGGGAACATTCGCCCATTTCGGCCCGCCGACGGCGCCCAAAAGAATCGCGTCGGCGTCGCGCGCCTTCCTCATCGCGTCTTCAGAGATCGCCTTTTTGTGCGCGTCGTAAGCGGCGCCGCCGACGAGGTCTTCCTCGACGGTGAACTTGGCAGCACCCTGCTTCTCGAAGAATTCGATGACGCGCTTGGTTTCGGCCATGACTTCGGGGCCGATCCCGTCGCCGGGAAGGAGCAGAAGATCGATATTGGTCATGCGATTAAGCCCAGGGGCGCTTTTCGGCGGCCTGCTTTTCGAAGGATTGGATTTTCGGGGCCTTTTCCATCGTCAGCCCGATGTCGTCGAGGCCGTTCAGCATGCAGTGCTTGCGGAACGGGTCGATCTCGAACTTGATCGTGCCGCCGTCGGGCCCGCGGATTTCCTGCGCGGCGAGGTCGATCGTCAGCGTCGCGTTCGCGCCTCGCTCGGCGTCGTCGAACAATTTGTCGAGATCGTTCTGCGAGACCTTGATCGGCAGAATGCCATTCTGGAAGCAGTTGTTGTAGAAGATGTCCGCGAACGAGGTCGAGATCACGCAGCGGATGCCGAAGTCCAAAAGCGCCCAGGGCGCATGCTCGCGCGAGGAGCCGCAGCCGAAATTGTCGCCCGCGACGAGAATCTTGGCGTGGCGGTACGCCGGCTTGTTCAGCACGAAATCCGGATTCTCGCTGCCGTCGTCGCGATAGCGCATCTCCGCGAACAGGCCCTTGCCGAGCCCGGTGCGCTTGATGGTCTTCAGGTACTGCTTCGGGATGATCTTGTCGGTGTCGACATTGACCTGCTTCAGAGGCGCGGCGACGCCGTTCAAAACCGTGAATTTTTCCATTGCCTGATCCTCACGAGCCGGGGTTGTAACCCCTCATCCCGGCATTTTCAAACGCCGGCCGCACGGGGGAGATATGCGCCTACGGCCCCGCCTGGCGCTCGATCCGCTCCATGTCCTCGTCGGAAAGCCCGAAATGGTGGCCGATTTCGTGGACAAGCACGTGCGTCACGATGGCGCCGAGCGTCTCATGATGCTCCGCCCAGTAATCGAGGATCGGACGGCGGTAAAGATGAACCGTGTTCGGCAGCGTTCCCGTCTCGGGCATCGCGCCCGCATGCGCGAGGCCAACGCCTGTGAACAGGCCGAGGAGATCGAACGGCTCGGCATCCATTTCCTTCAATACGTCCCCGGAAGGAAAATCCTCGATACGGATTACAACTCCGCCGCATAGCGCGCGGAATTTTTCAGGCAGGCGTTTGAACGCGTCTGCCGCGAGCTTTTCCAACTCCGAAAGCGAAGGGGCTTCCAGTCTCTCCCAATGCATGAATACGAAATTAGCCGTCCGGTTGCCGAAGGCAATCGAGCCGAATATCACTCCCTTGCGCCGGTCATTTGCTGCACCCATGATGACGGTTCACGGCGAAGGGAGTTTTCATTGCGCCCGAATTCGCTCACAGCGGTTGCCGCGCTCGCTGCCGCGCTTCTGCCCTTGGCGGTGGGCGCGCAAACCGCGCAGCCGCAACTCTGGACGCACGAATCGTATATCGAGGAGATCACACGCACCGATTCGCTCGACGTGAACGATCCGCTGAAAGTTTTCGCCTTCGTGCTGAACAGCCTGCCGGGCGGCGTGCATGTCTACCCGACCGAAAATTATTACTACTTCCGTTTTTTGCACAACGGCACGCCCTATTCCGGCAACATCCGCATTGAGGTGAGCGACAAGGAGCCGACGCTGCACTTCGCCTACTATCCGACCGAAACCCCCTGGCATCCGGAGGAGAACGCGAAGGAGATTGTGCTCGGCGCAGCACAGGGCGTGACACTCGAGAAGAAAGATCGCTTTCTCTACCGCGTCGCATATCAGAGCAAGAGCGTGCTCTTTGCGCTGAACGATCTTTCGAAGGTGAAGCCGCCGGCGGGAGCGCTCGGAGCAGATGAGCGTTTCATCGGGCCGATTTTCGACGACTCGGGCGTGCGCTTTTTCCTGATCTTCAATTCCAGGCTGAAACTGTTTCTCTACGTACTGGACGAAACGGTGAAGCCGACCGAAGAATTGTTCCCGCTGAAGCCCGGCAGCCGCATTCTGCTCGGCAAACGCACGGGCTTCGCCTATTACCGCGATCACAAGCTCGACCGAAAAATTCTGATCGGCGTCTTCGAGAACAATCTCCTCCTCAACACCTATTTCGACGGTCCCTTCGATCAGCTGCCCGACAACTTCATCGAAGGCGATACGCTCCGCGATGCGATTCTTCTGGTGAGCCCGCAGCTTGCCGGCAAGATCGACCGCTACGGCCGCGCGCTCGACCGCAACATCCGTTACGCGATCAAGCCTTACCTCGCTTATGCCGAGCTTTCCGATCTCAACCCGGTCGAAGCCTGCGCGAATAAGCGGCAGAACAACGGCCGCTATTACGAATGTTTCACCGCTGAAAAATCCGGAGACGCGAACGCGAATAAAAAACGCCGGTGAAGAAATGCCCGCGCCGCGTTGGAAGGAGATTCGATGAAGAAAAAAAATTCGACGTTCTTCGCGGCCGGTTACGCGGCTTTTATCGCGACCTTCTTTCTCCGCACTGCGGCCGCGGCAACGCTGCTCGCCGGAACTGCCTTCGCAGTTATCTTTGCTGTTTCCGCTGCGGCGGAAGACGCTGCGTTTCCTAAACTGGAAACACATCAGACCGATATCGAGGAACTCATGCGAACGGACAGCCTCGACACCGGCAATCCGCTCAAAGTGTTCGCCTTTGTATTGAACAGCCTGCCCGATCGAGTGAAAGTATATCCGACCGAAAACTATTACTATTTTCGCTTCCTTCATAACGGCACGCCGTTCGCGGGCAATATCAGAATCGAGCGGGATGAAGACGACAAGGTCTCGTTGCATTTCGCCTACTACGAAACATCGGCCGAGTGGCGGCTCGAGACCCCTGGAAAACACGTCGTCTTCGGTGCTGCGGAGGGAGTGTTGCTAGAGAAAATCGAGCGGCTCGTTTACCGCGTATCCTTCGGTGGGAAGAGCGTCATCTTCGCGCTCAACGACCTATCGGGAGTAAAGCCGCCCGCCGAAGCGCTGGCGCCGGACGAAAAATTCATTGGCCCGATTTTCGACGATTCGGGAGTCCAGTTTTTCCTCGCCTACAATACGAAATTGAAAAACTTCATCTACATTCTCAACGAGACAGCGAAGGCCACCGACGAGCTTTTCCCCTATGAAGGAACCGATCGCATTTTCGTGGGCAAGCGCACGGGCTTCGCCTATTACCGTGACCATAAGCTCGGCCGCAAAATTCTGATCGGTGTTTTCAATAACAATGTGCGCCTAAACAATTACTTCGACGGGCCTTTCGACCAATTACCCGATAACTTCATTGAGAACGAGGCGTTGCGCGGGCCCATTCTCGAACAGAGGCCGGACCTAAAAGGCAGGATCGATCGTTTCGGACGAATAAGAGGCAGCGAGATTCGTTATACGATCGCGCCTTATCTAATGTATTTCGAGTTGAAAGAACTCGATTCCTTTCATAAATGCGCAAGCAGCCACGTTCGCGATGCGGCTTATTACAATTGTTTTGTCGCCGAGAAGCTCGGCTTCGATCCCGCCGAGCAGGAGTTCGACGATTCTGAAAAGAAGCCGGCAGCAAACAAATCAAAAAGACGCCGCTAGACGAAGTGCACAGCCGAACGATTGCGCAACGAAAACGGGCCGGCAGAGCCGGCCCGTTCCCAAAGAGCGAGTGGTCTTCTGATTACCAGCACTCGGCGTACCAGAGACTGGTACCCGGGATGTGGCAAGCGCCCGGCCACCAGTAACCGCGGCCACGGCCCCGGCCACGCCAGCGGCCACGACGGCCGCGGCCTCTGCTCCGGCCGCCATTATGGGCCTTTGCGTCGGTGGTGCTAGCCGTCAACGCGAAGCCAGTAAGCGCGACGGTGTTGAAGCAGTACATCGTGACAACGATGAAACCTGCTACGACACGCGCCAAGAGCGACTTCTTAGCCATTCTTTCGTTCCTTTCTCGTCTCTCCGTTCTTCCTTGACGAATGTAAAACGCGCGAACGCCTCGGAAGTTCATCTCGACGATTGCGGAAGTGAAGACGCCGATTATTGAAAAATTGAAATCGGCTCAACCGGCGTTTACTCCCTGCATTGAAGCCTATTGGATGCCATCCTAAACTGCAACAACGCTCTGCTACATCGGCGAAAATGAACGAATGTTCAGGTACGGAGGAAAGAGGGAGTTTTTCCCGCTTTCTTTTTCAAAATAATCCCAGCCGCTTTCCGCTTCTGTGATCCAATACACATTCAGGTCTTTTTCTATCCGCATTATTCCAAAACCATGACGAAACAGCACAACTACATTCTAGGGATTAACGCCTACGATCATGACGTGAGCGCCTGTCTGTTGCGCGACGGAGCGATCGCTTACGCCATCGCCAAGGAACGGATCACGCGCGAGAAACACGCAATGGGCTTCCATAAGCCCGCGGTCGATTATGTGCTCGCGGCTGAAGGCATCACCTTCGACGACATCGATCTCGTCGTGCGCAATTGTTACATCCTTCCCTGCGAGGAAATGGAAAAGAAGGTGCTCACGCAGGATACCGGCGTCTATCTTCCCGAAGCGGACCGCCCGCTTGCCGCCAAAGACCCCGTTTTCCTGAACAAGTCCGGCAAGGTGATCACGATCTCGCACCATGTAGCACACGCCTATAGCGCCTTCGCGGCCTGCCCCTTCGATGAAGGCGCGGTGATGATCGTCGATGGCGTAGGCAGCTATCGCGCCGACGCCATGGACGCCAGTGATGACCCCGAATCGAAAAATGTCGATCCGCTCGCACGCGAGTCGGAGAGCTACTACACCTTCAAGGGCTCCGAGCTGCGCGTATTGAAAAAAGTCTGGATGCCGCCGGTGCGCGGTTTCCTGTCCGATGAATTCTACAACATGCCCGGGCTTGGAGCGGTTTACAGCCGCGCTTCCACCTACGTTTTCGGCGACTGGAACAAGTGCGGCGAGCTGATGGGACTGGCCCCTTATGGCCGTCCGAACGCGGTCGCGCCTTTTATGGAGCTGAAGGGCAACGACCTCACCGTGCCGGATTTCCCCGTCACATTCGACAAGCCCTTCATCGAGGACGGTTCCCAGAAATGGGAGACAAGCCCAGCGATGAAACATTGGGAAGACATCGCTTGGCGGATGCAAGACGATGCGGAGAAAGTCCTGCTCGCACGCGCGCGCTGGCTGCGGGAGATAACCGGCGCGAAAAATCTCGTGATGGCCGGCGGCGTCGCGCTCAACTGCGTGGCGAACGGCAAGCTCGCGCGCGAGGCGGGTTTCGAGAATGTCTGGATTCAGCCGGCCGCCGGCGACGACGGCATCGCGATCGGCTGCGCGTTCTACGGCCATCTCGCGATCCGGAAAAAGCCGCGCAGCTATAAAATCACGCACGCCTATTTCGGCCGCGAATATAGCGACGATGAAGTAAAGCGCGCGGCCGGTACTGCTCTCGTCCGCATGGCGACCAGGCAGATAAAAAGCGGCAACATCTGCCGCGACACCGCGAAGGTGCTCGCCGAGGGCAACGTCGTCGGCTGGTTTCAGGGCGGCTCGGAATTCGGCCCGCGCGCGCTCGGCCACCGCAGCATCATCGCCGACCCGCGCAAGGCGGAAATGAAGGACATCCTCAACAGCCGGGTGAAGCATCGCCAGCCCTTTCGGCCCTTCGCGCCGATCGTGCTCGCCGAGCGGGCGAAGGAAATCTTCGAGGGCGATCTGGAATCGCCCTATATGCTGCTGGCGCAAAACGTCTATCCGGCATGGCGCGACAAAATTCCGGCGGTCGTGCATGTCGACGGCACCGCGCGCGTGCAGACCGTAACCGAGCAGTCGAGCCCGCGCCTTTACCGCCTGCTCAAGGAATTCGACGCGCTCACCGGCGTCCCCGTTCTCGTCAACACGTCATTCAACGTGAAGGGCGAGCCGATCGTCGAAACGCCGAGGAACGCGATGGAATGTTTTCTCACGACCGGCATTCATTATCTCGCGATTCATGATCTCCTGATCTCGAAGAACGCGCTGCACCCGGTGTTGCTGAAGTTCCTCCGCTTTTACACCGATGTCGGCGCCATCGTTCAGGCGACGGCAAAGAGCTGATTGTCTTTTCGTCTTTCGGATAGTTTGCCGTTGGCTGTCATACGGCAGCCACAATTGTGGCAAGCGCGCCGCATAGCTGAATGCGAAATGAGTCGCAGCTTCAGTCTGCATTCAGTCCTTCGGGGAAAAAATCGGATCGCGAATTTGGTTTCGAAAACCGGGTTCGTTCCGCCCCCAATGAAGGAGAACATCCATGCTGAAAAAATTCGCTCTTGCCGCAGCGGCCGCCGGAGCGTTGACCTTCGGCTCGCTTGCGCTCGCGACGCCGGGTCAGGCCGCGGCCGGCGCCTATTCCGGCGCACCCGCCGTCGAATCCAATATCATTCAGGCGCATTGCTGGCGCGGTTACTATGGCCGCTGGCATTGCGGCCCCGGGTATTGGCACCGCCGTCACTGCTGGCGGGGTTACTACGGCCGCTGGCACTGCCGCCCGTGGTGGTGGTGACATGATGAAAGGGCGCACTCCACGGTGCGCCCTTTTTTATTGTCCGCTTGTCATTCCGGGCGCGCGAAGCGCGAACCAGGAATCCAGAAACGCATGCGAACCTATCTGAATTCCGGATAGCCGCGGCTTCCGGAATGACGAGTTAATTAAGCGCCTTCGGCCACTCGCGGATGTCGACGAAGTGACCGGCGATCGCCGCCGCCGCCGCCATTGAGGGCGATACAAGATGCGTGCGGCCCTTGAAGCCCTGGCGCCCCTCGAAGTTGCGGTTCGAGGTGGAAGCGCAGCGCTCCTGCGGTTTCAATTTGTCGGGGTTCATCGCAAGGCACATCGAGCAACCCGGCTCGCGCCACTCGAAGCCCGCGGCCTTGAAAATCTTGTCGAGACCCTCGGCTTCTGCTTGCTCTTTCACGAGTCCCGAGCCCGGCACGATCATCGCCGAGACGTTTTCGTTCACCTTGAAGCCGTTCACAATCTTAGCGACCTGCCGCAAATCCTCGATGCGGCCGTTGGTGCAGGAGCCGATGAAGACCTTGTCGAGATGGATATCGGTGATCTTCGTGCCCGGCTCGAGGCCCATATATTCGAGCGCACGCTGCTTGCTGAGACGGCGCGACTCGTCGGGAATTTCCGCCGGGTTCGGCACCCGGCCCAGCACCGAGACAACGTCCTCGGGGCTCGTGCCCCAGGAGACGATCGGCGGCAGCGAAGCCGCGTCGAGCTTCACTTCCCGGTCGAAATGCGCGCCGTCGTCCGAGCGCAGCGTTTCCCAGTAGCGCATCGCTGCGTCCCATTTGTCGCCCTTCGGCGCTTTCGGGCGGCCTTTGAGATACTCGAACGCCTTCTCGTCCGGCGCGACCATGCCTGCGCGCGCGCCGCCTTCGATCGACATGTTGCAGACCGTCATGCGGCCTTCCATTGAAAGCGCGCGGATCGCCTCGCCCGCATACTCGATCACGGCGCCCGTGCCGCCGGCGGTGCCGATCTCGCCGATGATCGCGAGAATGATGTCTTTCGCGCCGACGCCCTCCGGCAGTTTGCCGTCGACGACGATGCGCATGTTCTTTGCTTTTTTCTGAAGAAGCGTTTGCGTCGCCAAGACATGCTCGACCTCGGACGTCCCGATGCCGTGTGCGAGCGCGCCGAAGGCGCCGTGCGTCGAAGTGTGGCTGTCGCCGCAAACGATCGTCGTGCCGGGAAGCGTAAAGCCCTGCTCCGGCCCGATGATGTGAACGATGCCCTGGCGCTTATCGAGCTCGTTGAAATATTCGATGCCGAAATCCTTGGCGTTCTTCGCGAGCGCCTCGACCTGCGTTTTCGACTCGGGATCCTTGATGCCCTGCGAGCGGTCGGTGGTGGCGATGTTGTGGTCGACGACCGCGAGCGTCTTTTCCGGCGCGCGCACCTTGCGGCCGGTCATGCGCAGTCCTTCGAAGGCCTGCGGGCTCGTCACCTCGTGCACGAGATGACGGTCGATATAGAGAAGGCAAGTCCCGTCCGGCTGCGTATCGACGACGTGATCGTCCCAGATTTTGTCGTAGAGCGTGCGTGCAGCCATTGCGTCCTTATTCCGATTTCTCGGCCTTCTTTTCTTTCGCCGGTTTGCTTTCGGGCGCTTTCTTTCCGGCGGCGGGCGCCTTCGCTTCCGCCTTTACCTCGGCGGGAGCGGCTTCGGCCGGCGTAACCGGCGCCGCGGCGAGCTCAGCCTCCACCTCGGTCTTCTCGGAGATGCGCGCCTTCTTGCCGCGCAGGCCGCGGAGATAATAGAGCTTCGCGCGGCGCACCTTGCCGTGGCGCGCGACCTGGATCGAATCCAGAATCGGCGAATAGAGCGGAAAGACGCGTTCGACGCCCTCGCCGTAGGAAATCTTGCGGACGGTGAAGCTCTCGTTCAGGCCCGCGCCCGAGCGCGCGATGCAGATGCCTTCATAGGCCTGAATGCGGGTGCGCTCGCCTTCGGTCACCTTCACGTTCACGACCAGCGTGTCGCCCGGCGCGAAATCGGGGATCTTCTTGCCCTGTGTGACGCGCGCGACTTCTTCGCGCTCAAGAGTCTGAATAATGCTCATAGCTTTCACCTTCGCGCGCGAGCCCTCAGGGGTCGCGATAAAACCGTGTCCATTCGGGAGGGCCGCTTCTTAGGACAAAGTGGGGCCCTTGTCATGTATTTTCAATATTTTTGGCCTTTTTGCCGGTCCCAGAGGTCCGGACGGCGCACTTTCGTGATTTCTTCGGCTTTTTCCCGCCGCCAGGCGGCGATTTTGGCGTGATTACCCGAAAGAAGCACCTCGGGGATGGGCTTACCTTCGAAGTCCTGCGGCTTCGTATATTGCGGGTATTCGAGCAAGCCCGACTCGTAACTTTCCTCCGCGCCGGAAGCCTCTTTGCCCATCACGCCGGGCAAAAGCCGCACGCAGGCGTCTAACAGCGCGAAAGCGGCGACCTCGCCGCCGGAGAGCACATAGTCGCCGACCGAAATCTCTTCGAGCTTGCGCGCCTCGATGATGCGCTCGTCCACGCCCTCGAAGCGCCCGCAGACGAGAACGACGCCTTCGCCCGCCGCAAGCTCGCGTACGCGCGCTTGCGTAAGCGGCTTGCCGCGCGCCGACAAGAGAATGCGCGGGCGCTTGCCGTTCTTCACCGCGTCGATCGCGCGCGCGAGCACGTCGGCGCGCATCACCATGCCCGGCCCGCCGCCCGCGGGCGTGTCGTCCACCGAGCGATGCTTGTCGGTCGCGGAGTCGCGGATGTCGCGCGCCTCGCACGACCAGATTCTCTCTGCGAGCGCTTTTCCCGCGAGGCTCACGCCGAGCGGTCCCGGAAACATTTCCGGAAAAATCGTGAGCACCGTCGCGCGCCACATGACTACCTCCTCCCCCTTGAGGGGGAGGTCGATCGCGCGAAGCGCGATCGGGTGGGGGTGTCGGCATCGACCCCACCCCGGCGGCTTCGCCGCCGACCCTCCCCTTCCAGGGGAGGGATATCCTCGAACAGACCGGCCGGAGGATCGACGACGATCTTCCCGCCCTTCACATCCACCACCGGCACGAAATCGCCGACGAACGGAATGAGCACGCTTTGCCCCTTCTTCAACGGCCTGATCTCCAGAAGATCGCCCGCGCCGTAATTCGGCACCGCGATCACCTCGCCCAGCCGCTCGCCCGCTTTCGTCTCGACCGCAAGCCCGATGAGATCGGCATGATAAAATTCATCCTCGTCTTTCGGCTCAGGCAATCTTTCGCGAGGCACGAAGAGCTGCATATGTGTCAGCTTCTCGGCCGCATTTCTGTCGTCGATTCCCTTGAAGCGGACGACGAGATGGCCGTTGCCCTCGCGCGCGGAAGCGATCTCGAATTTCCGCGCGCCCGTTTCGTCCTCGAGTACGCCGTAGGCGCGGATCGCGAGTGGATCTTCCGTATAGGAAAAGACCCGCACCTCGCCGCGAACGCCGTGCGCGGCGCCAACCTTGCCGACGCAGACGCGCCCGGTCATTTAGCCCGCGGCGGCTTCCGCCGGCTTCTCGGCGGCGGGAGCAGCGGCTGTGGGCGCGGCGCCGCCCGCGGCGGCATCGCCCTTCACCTTCGGTTTCGCCTTCTGCGGGTTGTTGCGCGGCTTCCGCTTCATCAGGCCCGCGGCATCGAGAAAGCGCGCGACACGGTCCGACGGCAGCGCGCCCTTGGAGAGCCAGTACTTCACGCGCTCCAATTCGAGCTCGACGCGCTTGCCGCCTTCCTTCGGCAGCATCGGATTGTAGGTGCCGAGCTTCTCGAGGAAGCGCCCGTCGCGCGGAAAGCGCGAGTCGGCGACGACGACGCGGTATTGCGGACGCTTCTTCGCGCCGACGCGGGTGAGACGAATAACAAGACCCATTTCTTCAGTTCCTTTCAGAGTTAGGAGTATTTGGACGATTACGCTTCGATTTCGGCTTTCACTCGATTCCATTCCGCCTTCAGAATGGATCGAGTTAACTCCCGAAGTTCTTTTCTTGATTCTTGAGCTTTCTCAGGGTCAGAGCTGACCGCTCTTCTTAAAATTTGCTCTAGCTTCTTTTCACTTTCGTCATCCGAATCTTTCTTAAGGCGCAACAAGATTCGGGCTTTTAATTCAGCGCTAGCAAAATATAGCTCTCTAAGATGCTCCTTCTCTTCAGACGTCCTATTCCTTTTTGCTTTTAAAGAAGAGATCTCGAACTGAACTTTATAGAGCGCTGCCGAGTCTCTACGCAGACTCTCGATCCAATCCATTCGATAGTCAGCTAGTTTTAATTTCGATTGCCGTTTCAGCTCATCAAACTTGGCGCTTTTTGTAATCTCGGCTATTTCGCGGTTTGCGGCTGTGGACGTTTTGAGCGTAATTCGAAAGCCCAAATATGCGATAATCGCAGAGACGATACCGCTGCCAATCAAGCCCAAAATATTTATGAGGGCGAGTTGAAGTGGTTCTTTGAGGGACCAAAACCAAGCCATAAGCTATCATTTCTTCTTGAAGTCTTTCGGGAGGCCGCCGAGGCCCGGCAGCCCGCTTAATCCCGGCAGGCCCGGTTTTCCGGGCAGACCGGGGAATTTCTCCGGCATGTTCGGCATGCCGGGCATTTCCTGCATTTTCTCCGCCATCTTCTGCATCTGTTCCGGCGTCGGCATCGCGCCCCCGCCCATGCCGAGCAAGCCGCCGAGGCTCTGCATCATGCCGCGGCCGCCCTTGTTCATGGCCTTCATGGTGTCGGCCATCTGGCGATGCATCTTGAGGAGCTTGTTCACGTCCTCGACCTTGGTGCCGGAGCCCGCTGCGATCCGTTTCTTGCGGCTCGCTTTGAGCAAGTCGGGATTTTGCCGCTCCTTCGGCGTCATCGAGTCGATGATCGCGGTCTGGCGCTTGAGCAAATTGTCGTCGAGGTTGGCGGCGGCGATCTGGTTTTTCATCTTGGCGACGCCCGGCAGCATGCCGAGCATGCCGGAAATGCCGCCGATCTTTTTCATCTGCTCAAGCTGCTCACGCATGTCGGAAAGATCGAACCTGCCGGAGCGCATTTTCTCGGCGGCGGCTTTCGCTTTCTCGATGTCGAGATTTTCGGCGGCCTTCTCCACGAGCGAAACGACGTCGCCCATGCCCAGGATTCGGCCCGCGATGCGCGACGGGTCGAAATCCTCGAGCGCATCCATGCGCTCGCCGGTGCCGATCAGCTTGATCGGCTTTCCGGTCACCGCGCGCATGGAGAGCGCGGCGCCTCCGCGCCCGTCGCCGTCCACGCGCGTGAGCACGATGCCGGTAACGTCGAGGCGCTCGTCGAAGGCGCGCGCAGTGGTCACCGCGTCCTGGCCCGTGAGGCTGTCGGCGACAAGCAGAATCTCGTGCGGCTTTGCGGCAGCCTTCACCTCCGCAAGCTCCTGCATCAACTCCTCGTCGACCGTGACGCGGCCCGCGCTGTCGAGAAGCAATACGTCGCAGCCGTTCACGCGCGCGGCCGCCATTGCGCGTTTTGTGATCTGCACCGCGCTTTCGCCTTCGACGATGGGAAGCGTATCGACGCCAATCTCGCGTCCGAGAATCGCGAGCTGCTCCATCGCCGCCGGGCGGCGCGTGTCGAGCGAAGCCATGAACGGCTTCTTCTTCATCTTTTCCTTGAGGCGCTTCGCGATCTTCGCGGTCGTCGTGGTTTTGCCGGAGCCCTGCAGCCCCGCCATCAGGATCGGCACGGGGGCCGCGGCGTGCAGATCGATCGGCTTCGCGTCGGAGCCGAGCACGGAAACCATTTCGTCGTGCACGATCTTCACGACCATCTGCCCCGGCGTCACCGAGCGGATCACGTCGGCGCCGACCGCGCGCGCGGTCACGCGCTCGATGAAGCCGCGCGCGACTTCGAGCGACACGTCGGCTTCGAGAAGCGCCCGGCGCACCTCGCGCATCGCCTCGGTGATGTCGCTCTCGGAGAGCGCGCCGCGGCCGGTGAGGCGGTTCAGGATTCCGCCGATTTTATCCGACAGGGTGTCGAACATCACTCTCTCCGCAACCTCGTCCTGAGGAGCGTGCGAAGCACGCGTCTCGAAGGGCGGGTTGCTGTTTTCCTCATCCTTCGAGATGCACCCTTCGGGTGCCCCTCAGGATGAGGGTCATCCAAACGCTTTCGCGCCCGAGGGCGCACTGCGCTGTCGGGCGTTGGCCTCCGGCCTCTCAAAATGGACCGGTGGGCGGGATTTTTGCTCGCGAACTTCGTAAGCGGGCGGGAACCTAGGTGGGGGTGGCGAGAGTGTCAACCTGGCCGTAAGCCCATCAAGCCGAAGTCAAATTTCGTCATGCCCGGCCTTGTGCCGGGCATCCACGCCTTACCTAAGTTTAACTTTAAAGAAAGCAGGCGTGGATGGCCGGGACAAGCCCGGCCATGACGAGAACAACTTCTGTCGTGTAATCGCCTCTCATGAAAATCACCCGCCGCAGACTGTTTGCAGGCTTTGCCGCGCTCGGCGCGATCGGAAGCGGCGCGGGAACCGCGCAGGCAAAGCTCAGCCGTTACTACGACGGCCCGCTTACCGACCATTTCGACGGGCTTCGCTTTTTCGATCCGCATGGCGCGCCGCCGCGCGGCTTCACCGATCTCCTGAAATGGAGACTTTCGGGAAGCGGAACCAGGTGGCCGCTTTCGGCGCCGAGCCGGTATATCGATCATCCGCCCGCGCGCGTGTTTGAAGGAATCCGCGTTTCCTTCGTGGGGCATGCGAGCGTGCTCATTCAAACCGGCGGCGTGAATTTTCTGTTCGATCCCGTCTGGTCCGAGCGCGCCTCGCCCGTCACCTTCGCGGGCCCGAAGCGCGTGAACGATCCCGGCATTCCGTTCGAGCGGCTGCCGCCCATCGATTTCGTGCTCGTTACCCACTGCCATTACGATCATCTCGATGTCGTAACGCTCTCCGAGCTCGCCGCCACGCACAAGCCGCGCGTGATCACGCCGCTCGGCAACGACAGCATCATGCATGCATACGATCCTGCGATTCGAGCGGAAGCTTACGACTGGTGGCAGCGCGTCGATCTCGGCCGCGACATGAAAGCGACCGTCGTTCCCGCGCGCCATTGGTCTGCGCGCGGCTTGCTCGATCGGAACAAGGCCCTGTGGGCGGGTTTCGTATTGGAGACGCCGGAAGGCTCGATCTATGTCGCCGGAGATTCGGGCTACGGCGACGGGCGCTGCTTCAAGCAAGTGCGCGAGAAGTTCGGCGCGCCAAAACTCGCCGTGCTCCCCATCGGCGCTTATGAGCCGCGCTGGTTCATGCGCGAGCAGCATATGAATCCTGAGGAAGCCGTACGCGCCTATCAAAACTGTGGCGCCGAACTCGCGCTCGGCTACCACTTCGGCACATTCCCGCTCACCGACGAAGCGATCGATGCGCCGCGCGCGTCACTGAAGATAGCGCTCGCCGCCGCCGAGATCGAGCCAGAAAAATTCCGCGCGCTCGATCCGGGAGAGGTGTGGGAGATTGCTTAATTCCCCCACCCGCTCGCTTCGCTCGCCTCCCTCCCCCGCTTGCGGGGGAGGGATTAAGGGTGGGGGCCGCTATTTCTTCAGCGGCATGTAGATATTGATCGTGATCTCGCTCGGCTTCGTCGTTGCCGGATCGGTGATGTATTCCTCGATAGACAAATCCTCGGCGTTGATCTTCTTCGAATCGATGTAATTGCTGATCAATTCGTAGGTCGAATCCATCGCATCGAAGGCGCCGCGATAAACGAATTTGATCGCTTTGCCCGTTCGCGCCGGGCCGACGCGAAGGCCTTCTTCCGTCGGCGGCGTCGCGGGCGCGGCTTCGATCGGGAGCGCGGCGTCGAATTCGAAACTGTCGTCGGCGGTCGAGCGATAGATCACCAAGGGATTGCCGTTCACCTTGACGCCGAGCTTTGCGGCGTCCGCGCGCACGGCCTTGAACGCTTCCACAATACTCGCCCAAGCCTCTTCCCAGCTCGTGCGAGTGGCACGCATCAGGAGTGTCCGCTCGGGAAGCTCGACTTCCTCACCGGCAACTTCGTCGGCGGTCGCCGCGGCTGGCTGATCTTTGGCGGGCTGCGCCCAGCCCGCTGTCGCCGCGAAGGCCAGAAAAAACGCCGTCAGTAACCCGAAAATCAAACGCAAAGGGCTCATTGTCTTGTTCCCCGATCGGTCCTGGCCGGAAATCGCCCCTAAGCGCGCGGTTTATAGCAAATCTTCACCGCCCTGGGAACGAAAGCAGCGACTCGCAAAGCGCATCCGCTTTCACATATAAGTCACTTCGCCGCATGGGATTGTCATGAGCGCGCTCGCGAACCGCCACTTTGTGAAGATGAACGGCCTCGGCAACGAGATCGTGGTACTCGATCTGCGCGCGCATCCGGTAGCGGTTTCGGCGGAAGAAGCGAAGGCGCTCGCACGCCCCGCCGCGCTCCCCTTCGATCAACTGATGGTGCTCTATCCGCCGAAGAGCGCGAATACGCGAGCCTTCGTGCGCATCTACAATTCCGACGGATCGGAAGCCGGCGCCTGCGGCAACGGCATGCGTTGCGTCGCAGCCCTCGAAGCGAAAGAGAACGGCGCGAAGGAGATCGCCTTCGAAACCGTGTCCGGAATTATTCCGTGCAAGATCGAAGAAAAGCCGAACACGATAACCGTCGACATGGGCGCGCCGCGTTTTGCCTGGAACGAGATTCCGCTTTCCGAGGAATTTCGCGACACGCGCGCGATCGAATTGCAGATTGGGCCGATCGACAAGCCCGTGCTGCACTCGCCTTCTGTCGTGAACATCGGCAACCCCCATGCGATTTTCTGGGTCGATGACGTGGAAGCTTACGACCTCAAACGTTTCGGCCCGATGCTCGAGAACCATCCGATCTTCCCCGAGCGCGCCAATATCTCGCTTGCGAAGGTCGCTTCCCCGGGTCACATCATCGTAAAGACCTGGGAGCGCGGCGCGGGTCTCACGCGCGCCTGCGGCTCGGCGGCGTGCGCCGCGGCGGTCGCGGCGGCGCGCACGAAGCGCACAGGCCGCAAGGTTCGTGTCACCCTTCCGGGCGGCGATCTCCTGATCGACTGGCGCACGAGCGACGATCATATTCTGATGACGGGTCCGGTGGAGACGGAATTCGAAGGCAAGCTCGATCCTTCCATGTTGATCGACCGGTGCATGCGATGAGCGTTGAAGTCGTCACCTTCGGTTGCCGTTTGAACACGGCGGAATCCGGAACCCTGCGCCGCCAGGCGGAAGCGGCGGGGCTCGAAAATACCGTCATTTTCAATTCCTGCGCGGTAACGGCGGAAGCCGTCGCGCAAGCGCGCCAAACCATCCGCCGCGTGAAGCGCGAGCGGCCAGAGGCGAAAATTGTCGTCACCGGTTGCGCGGCCCAGACGGAGCCTGCGACGTTTTCGGCGATGCCGGAAGTCGACCGCGTTATCGGCAACACCTTCAAGACGTCGCCCGAAAACTGGATTGAGGTGAAGCAAGCCTTCGATTTCGGCGTGAGCGCGGAGGAAAAAGTCCGCGCCGGCGATCTCGAATCGATGCGCGAAACCGCGTTGCATCTCGCCGAGGGTTTCGAAGGCCGGACGCGCGCCTTCGTGCAGGTGCAGAACGGCTGCGATCACCGCTGCACGTTCTGCATTATCCCCTATGGCCGCGGGCCATCGCGCTCGGTGCCGGCGGGCGACGTGGTCGCGCAGGTGCGGCGGCTGGTCGAGCATGAATATCGCGAGGTGGTGCTCACCGGCGTCGATTTGACCGCGTGGGGCGCGGGGTTGCCCGGCAGGCCGCGCCTCGGCGCGCTCGTGCGCGCGATCCTGAAGCATGTGCCGGAACTGCCGCGGCTCCGGCTTTCTTCCATCGACTCGGTCGAGGCCGACAGCGATCTGCTAAAAGCCTTCGCCGAAGAAGAGCGCCTGATGCCGCATCTGCATCTCTCATTGCAGGCCGGGGACGACCTGATCCTGAAGCGCATGAAGCGGCGGCACTCGCGCGCGCAATCGATCGCGTTTTGCGAAGAGATGCGCCGCTTGCGGCCCGATATCGTGTTCGGCGCCGACATTATCGCGGGCTTTCCCACTGAAACGGAAGCGCAGTTCCGCAATTCGCTTTCGCTGGTCGACGATTGCGGCCTCACCTTCCTGCACGTCTTTCCGTTTTCGGCGCGCAAGGGAACACCTGCCGCAAAGATGCCGCAGCTCGGCCGCGAGATCGCGAAGGAACGCGCCCGGCGCCTGCGCGAGAAAGGCGAGAACGCGCTGCGCCGCCATCTCGGAAGCAGGGTCGGCGGCAAGCTTCGCGTTCTCGTCGAGCGCAATCATGCGCGCTGCGAGGATTTCACCGAGGTAAAGCTCGCGCGGGATATGGAAGCAGGCACGATCGCGAATCTCACCATGGCCGGCCACGATGGCAAGAGGCTGCTCGCCGCATGAGCGAAAAATCTTTTTTCCGGCGGCTGACTTCGGGACTTTCGCGTTCGGCGTCGAAACTCGGCGGCGGCATCGCCGGGCTTGCAAGCAGAAAGCTGGATGCGGCCACCGTCGAGGAACTGGAAGAGCTGCTCATTCAAGCCGACGTCGGCACGGAGACCGCCGCAAAAATCGCCCGCGCCGTGAGCGACTCCCGTCCCGGCCGTTCGCTCGACGGCGGGGAGATCCGCACGCTGGTGGCGAAAGAAATCGAGAAAACGCTCGCCCCCGTCGCGAAGCCGTTTTCGCCCGATCCGGCGCACAAACCTCTTGTCGTCCTTGCCGTCGGCGTGAACGGCTCCGGCAAGACCACGACGCTCGGCAAGCTCGCCGCCCGCCTCAAGGCGGACGGCAACAAAGTCATGCTCGCCGCCGCCGACACTTTCCGCGCCGCCGCAATCGATCAGTTGAAGGTCTGGGGCGAGCGCGTGGGCACCGAGGTCGTCGCAAAAACGCCGGGCGCCGATCCGGCCGGCGTCGCTTTCGAGGCGCTGGAGAAAGCGCGCGCGGAGAAGATCGACATTCTGCTCGTCGACACCGCGGGCCGCCTGCAGAACAAATCCGCGCTCATGGACGAGCTGCAAAAAATCAACCGGGTCATCAAGAAACTCGACGCCGGCGCCCCGCACGCGGTGCTTCTCGTGCTCGATGCCACCGTCGGCCAGAACGCGATTTCGCAGGTCGAAGTCTTTGCGAAAACAGCGGGCGTTACCGGCCTTATCCTCACCAAGCTCGACGGCACCGCGAAGGGCGGCATTCTGGTGGCGCTGGCCGCGAAATTCGGCCTTCCCGTTCACTTTATCGGCATCGGCGAGGCCGTCGACGATTTAACGCCGTTCGACGCCCGCGCTTTTTCCCGTGCGCTGGTCGGATTAACGGAAGAATCGGAAACGGCTTGATTGCGCGCTTTTCCCTTGGCAATTAGAGCCATGTCCGCCGCAAAACCGAAGCAACTCAATCCCTTCCTCAAGCTTGTGCTCGATTTCGGGCCGCTGCTTCTGTTCTTTTTCGCCAACAGCTATCGCGGCATCTTCTTCGCGACCGCCGCCTTCATGGTGGCGATCCTGATCGCGCTTGCAATCCAGTATGTCATGCTCAAGCGGCTCCCCGTGCTCCCGATCGTCACGGCGGGGATCGTGCTCGTCTTCGGCGCGCTGACGCTGTGGCTGCATAACGACACCTTCATCAAGGTGAAGCCGACGATCATCTATACGATGTTTGGCGTGATCCTGTTCGCGGGGCTCGCGACCGGGCGGCCGCTTCTCGAAGCGGTTTTGGAAGGCGCCTTTCACCTGACCGAAGAAGGCTGGAAGATCCTCACCTGGCGCTGGGCGCTGTTTTTCTTCGCGCTCGCGGTCTTGAACGAAATCGTCTGGCGCACGGTCTCGACCGATACCTGGGTCGCCTTCAAGACCTTCGGCTTTCTGCCGCTCACGTTGATCTTTGCGCTCGCGCAGGCGCCGGTCTTTCTGCGCCATCAAGTGAAGGAAAAGAGCTAGTCGCTCGCGACCTTCTCCAATTCCCGCAGGAAGGCCGGGAAATTCTGTTCCGTCACCGGGCCCACGAGCTTGAATACGATCTTCCCCTCGCGGCCGAGGATGAAGGTCTCCGGAACGCCGTAGACCCCCCAATCGATCGCCGCGCGGCCTGCTTTGTCGACGCCGACGGCGGCATAAGGGTTGCCGAAACGGCCGAGAAAACGCCGCGCGTTTTCGGTTTCGTCCTTGTAGTTGATGCCGGCGATATGAAAGCGCTTGTCGTTGGAGAGCTTCATAAGTTGCGCCGCCTCGTCGCGGCAAGGAACGCACCAGGACGCCCACACATTCACGACCGTGATATTGCCCCGAAATCTCGCCGGATCGAGTCCGGGTACCGGCACGCCGTCACGCACCAGCCCTTCGAGCGGCGGCAACGCTTCGGCGGGCGCCGGCTTTCCGATCAGCACCGAAGGAAGCTGCGACGGGTCGCCCGCGCCGAGCCGGAAGAAAAACAAAATCGCGAGCGCAATAAAACCGATGAGAGGCAGTGCGATCAAAACGCGCCGCATTAGGGTTTGCTCTTCCGCGATTCGAGATCGCGGATTATTTTTCGCTGCGCGCGGTAGTCGAGGCTGACCCATACGATCAGCGCGCCGAGCGTCAGCGCCGTGACGCCATAGGCGGCGAGAATAAAATTGGCGTGCGGCCCGAGATTCGCAAAGAAATTCATGCCTCCACCTCCGCCGCCTTCAGAATGCGGAGCGTGCGCGCCCGCCGCCGCAACAGCTCGTTCCGCATCGCCGCGAGATGAAGCGCCGCGAACAGCGCGAAGAACCCCGCCGCCGAAATGAGCAGCGGATAGAGCATCGAGGGATCGATCGTCGGCGTGCCGAACCTCGACACCGAAGCGGGCTGGTGGATCGAATTCCACCAGTCGACGGAAAATTTCACGATCGGCACGTTGATGAAGCCGACAAGCGCAAGAATCGCCGCCGCGCGCCCGGCGCGGTTCGGATCGTCGAACGCTCGCCAGAGCGAAAGCACGCCGAGATAAAGAAGAAAGAGCACGAGCACGGACGTAAGCCGCGGATCCCAGACCCAATAGGTGCCCCAGGTCGGCCTTCCCCAGAGCGAGCCTGTGACCAAGCACAAGAAGCAAAACGCGGCGCCGACCTGCGCGGCCGCCTTTCCGGCTACATCCGCCAAAGGGTGCCGCCAGACGATCGTGCCGAGCGCCGCGATTGCCATCAGCGTATAGGCGGCGAGCGACAGCCACGCGAAGGGGACGTGGATATACATCACCTTCACCATCTCGCCTTGCTGATAGTCGGGCGGCGCGCGAAAACCCATCACGAGGCCAATGCCGATCAACGCCGCCGCGAGCGCACCGAACAGCGGAATGAGAACGGCGGCGAGCCGTTGGAAACGGTGCGGGTTCGCGAGATCAATCAGCGGCATGGCGCCTCATTATCGGCCCGTATGCGCGGCGGCAATGCGCCCGGGGTTCACGTCTTCGTTCAATCCCGCACATGACGCAACGCCGCCGCCGCCGCGACGGGCCCCAGCACGAGAAAGAACAGCGAAATCGCGATCAGGAAGCGGAACGGCGCCGCCATCGCGCCATCCGCGATCGCGGCATGCGTCGACACGACGCCGAAAATCAGGAGCGGTATCGACATTGGCAGAACCAGAACCGCGGAAAGCAATCCACCGCGCGGCATCGCGGCCGAAAGCGCCGCGGCGACGAGGCCGAGGAAGGTCACACCCGGCGTTCCGGCGAGCAGCGTGAGTGCGACAGTGCCTAAAACCGTCGGCTCTACTCCCAGCATCAGGCCGAGAAGCGGGGTTACGATCACGAGCGGCAATCCGGTCGCCAGCCAATGCGCGAGCCCTTTCGCCGCAGCGATCAATTCGAGCGGCACGGAACACAGCAGCAACTGATCGAGGCTTCCGTCTTCATGATCCGAAGAAAAGATCCGGCCGAGGCCGAGAAGGCTCGCGAGCAGCGCGCCGATCCACAAGATCGCGGGCCCGATCCGCGTCAGCAACGGCATATCCGGCCCGACCGCGAACGGAACGATCACGACGAGCGTGAGAAAGAAAATCACGCCGATCCCCGCGCCGCCGCCCGCGCGCAGCGCCACTCGCAAATCCCGTATCACGATAGCGGAGAGCGCGTTCATACCGCCTGCCCGCTCGAGATAAAAATCTCGCGCGCTTCCTCAAGCTCGAGCTCAAGATGCGTAGCGGCGACAACCATACCGCCGCGCGCACGATGTTCGTCGATCATGCCGACCAGCACTTCCTTTCCCGCGACATCGAGCGCGGCGGTCGGCTCGTCCAATAGCCAGATCGGCCGAGGCGTGGCGAGCAAGCGCGCAAGCGCGAGGCGCCGCCGCTGCCCCGCCGACAACACCTGCGCCGGAAGATCGGCCAGCGCGTTCAGGCCCAGTCGCGCGAGCGCCGCGCCGTTGGGGGCTCCCCCGCCGCCCAAGAGCGCGCGGGAAAAATCGAGATTTTCCGAGACCGTCAGCGCGCCCTTCACGGCATCAAGATGGCCGACAAAATGACAGGCTTCAGCGACGGAACCCGCCGCATCCTGCAGGACGATTTTCCCTTCCGCCGGGGGGAGCAGTCCCGCGATAATTCGGAGGAGCGACGTTTTCCCGGCCCCGTTTGGGCCGAGAACCGTGATCGCCCCGCCTGCCGCAAGCTCGAATGAAAGGCCTCGGAACAAAGGACGGCCACCCCGCACGCAACCCAGTTCGCTCGCCGTCAGCCGCATACCGTTTCGCTGAAAATTCATTCCATTAACCCGTTATTACAGCAGCTTAGACCATTCGGCGCGGTGACCGCGAAAGCAAATCGCTCTATAAAGGTTCTAATTGGCGCGGTGCAGCGGGCATACCCCGCGCGCCGGCATTATGAAAAAACATGGAAAGATCGCCGTGGTCTCGCTCGATAGCTTCAAATGCCGCAAAACCCTTAAAGTCGGCAAGAAATCCTACGATTATTACAGCCTCCCGATTGCCGAGAAGAACGGGCTGGAGGGTATTTCCCGCCTCCCTTTCTCGATGAAAGTGCTCCTGGAGAACCTGATCCGGCACGAAGACGGCCGCACGGTTACCAAACAGGACATCAAGGCGATCGCCGACTGGGCGAAGAAACGCCGAAGCGACCGCGAAATCGCCTTCCGGCCCGCACGCGTACTGATGCAGGACTTCACCGGCGTTCCGGCCGTCGTCGATCTTGCCGCGATGCGCGACGCGATGAAGTCGCTCGGCGGCGATCCGAACAAGATCAACCCGCTCGTTCCCGTCGATCTTGTGATCGACCACTCGGTGATCGTCGACTCTTTCGGCTCGCCGCGTTCCTTCAAACAGAACGTCGAGATGGAGTACAAGCGCAACGGCGAGCGCTACCGCTTCCTGAAATGGGGCCAGCAGGCCTTCAATAATTTTCGTGTCGTGCCGCCCGGCACCGGCATCTGCCATCAGGTCAATCTCGAATATCTCTCGCAGACCGTGTGGACGAAGAGCGAGAGCTTCGGCATCGGGCCGAACAAGAAAGCGGTCGAGTTCGCCTATCCCGACACGCTGGTCGGCACCGACAGTCACACGACCATGGTGAACGGCCTCTCCGTGCTCGGCTGGGGCGTCGGCGGCATCGAAGCGGAGGCCGCGATGCTCGGCCAGCCGATCTCGATGCTGATTCCGGAAGTTGTAGGCTTCCGGATCACGGGCAAGCTCAGGGAGGGCGTCACCGCCACCGACCTCGTGCTCACCGTCACCGAAATGCTGCGTAAGAAAGGCGTGGTGGGGAAATTCGTCGAGTTCTTCGGCCCCGGCCTCGCGCATCTCGCGCTCGAGGACCGCGCCACGATCGGCAACATGTCGCCGGAATACGGCGCGACCTGCGGCTTCTTCCCGATCGACGACGAAACTCTGCGCTACCTTACCGACACCTCGCGCGACCCGCAGCGCGTCGCGCTGGTCAGCGCCTACGCCAAGGCGCAAGGCCTCTTCCGCAAGAACGCGACGCCCGATCCGCTGTTCAGCGACACGCTTGAGCTCGATCTGTCGGAGGTTGAACCCTCGCTGGCCGGCCCGAAGCGCCCGCAGGACCGCGTTTCGCTCTCGCGCGTGAAGCAGGGCTTCGCCGAGTCGCTCGACCGCGAATTCCGCAAGGCGACCGAAATGGACCGCCGCTTCAAGGTGGCGGGCAAGAAATTCGACCTCGGGCACGGCGACGTGGTGATCGCCGCGATCACCTCCTGCACCAATACCTCGAACCCGAGCGTGATGATCGGCGCGGGTATTCTCGCGCGAAACGCCGTGAAGAAGGGCCTGAAAGTGCAGCCTTGGGTGAAGACGTCGCTCGCGCCGGGCTCGCAGGTCGTCGCCGACTACCTGAAGAACTCGGGCCTTCAGAAGGATCTCGACAAGCTCGGTTTCAACCTGGTCGGCTTCGGCTGCACTACCTGCATCGGTAATTCGGGGCCTCTTCCCGACGCGATCTCGAAGACCATCAACGGCAGCGACCTCGTCGCCGCCGCGGTACTTTCCGGCAATCGCAATTTCGAAGGCCGCGTGAACCCCGACGTACGCGCGAACTATCTTGCCTCGCCTCCGCTCGTCGTTGCGTTTGCACTCGCGGGTTCAGTGATGAAGGACCTCACGAGGGACGCGCTCGGCATCGGCAAGAACGGGAAGCCCGTTTATCTGAAGGATATCTGGCCGAGCACCAAGGAAGTCGCCCGCTTCGTCCGCAGGAACGTGACGAAAGCGCTGTTCAAGAAAAAATATTCCGACGTGTTCAAGGGCGACGCGCTCTGGCGCAAGATCAACGTCAAGCCGAGCTCCACCTATCAGTGGGATCCGAACTCGACTTATGTGCAGAACCCGCCCTATTTCGTGCGCATGGCGAAAAAGCCCGAGCCGCTTTCGGACATCGTGAACGCGCGCGTCCTCGGCCTCTTTCTCGATTCGATCACGACCGATCACATCTCGCCCGCGGGTTCGATCAAGGCGGCCTCGCCCGCCGGCAAATATCTCATCGATCACGGCGTCGAAGTCATCGACTTCAACCAATACGGCACGCGCCGCGGCAATCACGAGGTGATGATGCGCGGCACCTTCGCCAATATCCGCATCAAGAACCAGATGGTGCCGGGCGTCGAAGGCGGCGTGACGATCCACTATCCCGACGGCCAGCAGATGCCGATCTACGACGCGGCGATGAAATACAAGGCCGAAAAGGTTCCCCTTGTCGTCTTCGCCGGCAAGGAATACGGCACCGGCTCGTCGCGCGATTGGGCCGCGAAGGGAACGAAGCTTCTCGGCATCCGCGCCGTGATCGCGCAGAGCTTCGAGCGCATCCACCGCTCCAACCTGATCGGCATGGGCGTCGTGCCCCTCGTGTTCGAGGAGGGCCAGTCGTGGCAGTCGCTTGGCTTGAAGGGTGACGAGCTTGTGACCATCAAAGGGATTTCGGCCGACATGAAACCGCGGCAGAAATTTGTCGCCGAGATCAAGATGGGCGACGGTTCCGTGAAGCAGGCGCAGCTCCTCTGCCGTATCGATACGCTGGACGAGCTCGACTACTTCAAAAACGGCGGCATCCTGAATTACGTGCTGCGGCAATTGGCGGCATAATTAACTTTGTCGTGGCCGGGCAAGCTCGGCCATGACAAGGCCGAACGTTCACGAAAAGGCGATCTTTCGTCACCCTGAAGTGACTCGCGCGCGCACCGCAAAACGGTCTATCACCGAGCCATGAAAGCGTTTCGCCTTGCCGCCGCCGTTTCCATGCTCGCGCTTGTCGCGACGCCGCTGCGCGCGGCCGACAACAAGGTCGTGATCGAGCTCTTCACGAGCCAGGGCTGCTCCTCCTGTCCGCCCGCGGACAAATTGCTCGGCGAGCTCGCCGAGGACAAGAAGTTCGTCGCGCTCAGCCTGCCCGTCGATTATTGGGACTATCTCGGTTGGTCGGACACGCTCGCAAAAGCCGCTTACTCGAAACGCCAGCGCGGCTATTCGGAAATGCGCGGCGGCCACGAAGTATTCACGCCGCAGGTGATCGTGAACGGCGTAACGCAGGTCGTCGGCAGCGATCGGCGCGCAATCGAAATCGCGGCGGAGAAAGCGGCAAAGGATAAATCCGTGCCGGTGACGCTCGTGAAGAACGGCCCGAATATCGAAGTCGGCGTCGGCGCCGGCGAGAACGCGCCCGCCGCGGTTTGGCTACTCGCCATCGCGCAGGCAAAACGCGTCACCATCGGACGCGGCGAAAACCGCGGAAAAACCATCACCTATCACAATGTCGTCCGCGGCTGGAAAAAGCTCTGCGATTTTAACGGCACGCCGGTGAAGGAAACGATTTCGCTGAAGGAGCTCGGCGCCGACGACACCGACATGATCGCTGTGCTCGTTCAGCCGGGCTCGGCGGAAAAGCCCGGGCCGATCAAAGGCGCGGCAGCACTAAGTTTGCGCTGAAGTAAGCACTCCTCGTTTTTTCCGTCATGGCCGGGCTTGTCCCGGCCATCTACGTCTTTACGGCCTAGCTGAAGGAAAGGCGTGGATGCCCGGCACGAGGCCGGGCATGACAAGCGCAAAAAACAGCCGGCGTAACGCCGGCTTCTCAGTTGGGAAAATTGGGGGATTGAACCATACGCAAATTTAAGTGGGTCGGCCCGCTTAAGCCCGGGGGGCTGGGGGGCTGGGAATTAACCGGCGCAAAAACGAACCGACCCGGAGGCTACTTAAGGTTCGCACCATCGCTGCCCGCTTGGGCGAGGCCTTGGCCGAATTCGGGCATTAATGTGATTTTCCTAACGAGTACGTGAGTGTGGTGCGGCGAAAAAGCCGCTCTCGGAACGGGCTTGCCTCGCCCCCCGCCCGGCGCGAACATGACAGTCAGGCGACAACTTCAGCAGGAGGCGGCATGAGCGATCTGGAGCCGATAATTTTTCCGGGGGGCCCGAAAACGAAGTCCCCCGGCATGAAAGTCACCTTCGACCGCCGTGAATTGCTCCGGATTCTCGATCTCTATGGACGAAAGGTCGCCGCCGGCGAATGGCGCGACTATGCGATCTCCTTTCTCAAGGATCGTGCCGTCTTTGCGGTCTTTCGCCGTTCCTCCGAGCTTCCGCTCTACCGCATCGAAAAGAATGAATCGATGGCGCGCAGGCAGGGCGCCTACACGGTTGTCGCGGCCGGGGGCTTCGTCTTGAAACGCGGGCACGATCTCGACCGCGTCTTGCGCGTCCTCGATCCGCTGCGCGTCGTGAACTAGAGCATGATCCGGGAAAGTACCGATTTCCCGAAAAGATCATGTTCAAATAAATAATGATTGAAACAAAAAGCCCCGGCAAATAGCCGGGGCTTTCGTTTTTCGGAACCTTGCTCGCTTACTCCCTGCGGCCAAAGAGCTGCAGGAGCATCATGAACAGGTTGATGAAATCGAGATAGAGCGACAGCGCGCCCATGATCGCCTTGCGGCCGGCGAGCACTTCGTCATCGCCCTCGAAATACATCTCCTTGATGCGCTGCGTGTCGTAGGCGGTGAGGCCCGCGAACACGAGCACGCCGATCACCGACACCGCGAATTGCAGCGCCGACGAGGCAAGGAAGATGTTGACGAGCGACGCGATGATGATGCCGAAGAGACCCATGATCAGGAATGCGCCGAAAGCCGAAAGGTCACGCTGCGTAGTGTAGCCGTAGAGGCTCAGCGCGCCGAAAGAGGCCGCCGTTACGAAAAACACCTGCGTGATGCTCTGGCCGGTGAAGACCAGGAAAATCGCCGACAGCGACACGCCGACAAGCGCGGCATAAACCCAGAAGGTGAGCTGTGCCGCCGCGACGCTCAAACGCTGGATACCGAAGCTCAGCAGGAACACGAGCGCGAGCGGCGCGAAGATCACCACCCATTTCAGCGGGCTCTGATAGATGAGCTGGCCGAATGCAGTAAGCTTCGCGGTGCCGCCGGAGCGGTCGACCGCCATCAGGAACGTGCCAAGCGCGGCAGCGCCCGTGATCGCAAGTCCGAGCGCCATGTAATTGTAGACGCGCAACATATACGCGCGCAGACCCTGATCGACCTCGACGCCTGCACGGGCCGTCTGGCCCCAACGGGCGGCAGGTGGGGTTTCATAGTTGGACATAGCGTTATTCTCCCTCGTAGGGCCGGTTCGAAGCTGACCCCTCTCAACGTGGTAATATGGGGAGGCGGTTCCGGCGCGGCAAGTGAATAAACGGAAAGGTTGGGAAAAGGCCGAAAAGCCCTCTTTTCGGGGTGGATTAGAGGTTCCGCAGCACCGTCGCCGGCTTCTGTCCCAAAGCGCGCCAGGTGCCGATCAGTCCGAATATCACGGTCAGCACCACCGCAAGCCCTGCCGCGAACAGAGCCGTCGTGCCCGCGAAGACGAATGAAAAGCGCATCACTTCCTTGACGACATAGGCGCCGGCGAGAGTACCCGCAACGGTCGCGATAGCGGCCGTAATCAACCCCAGCATGGCGTATTCGAGCGCGTAGACAAAAACCAAGCGTCGGCGGGTAGCGCCCAGGGTTTTCAGAATCACCGCATCGTAAACCCGCGTATGGTGGCCGGCGGCAAGCGCTCCTGCCAGCACCAGGATGCTCGCGACCAGCGTAATCGCCGCCGCCGCGCGGATGCCGAGCGAAAGTTCTCCCACGAGATCGCTGATCGTTTTCAATGCTTCCTTCACGCGCACCGCCGTCACCGACGGGAAGGTTTTTGCGATTTCGCGGACGAGTTTCGTTTCGGTCTCGAGGTTTCCGCCGCCCGGATAAGCGAGCGTCTCCAGCATCGTATGCGGCGCGCCCTGAAATGCGTTCGGCGGAAACAGCATGATGAAATTGATCCCGAGGCTCTCCCAATCGACGCGGCGGAGATTCGCGATCGAGGCGGTGATGTTCCGTCCGAGCACGTTCACGACGATGTCATCGCCGACCTTGAGGCCCAGGAGATCCGCCGCGCGCTTCTCGAACGAGACCACCGGCGGGCCGTCATAAGCGGGCGGCCACCAGTTGCCTTCGACCACCTGCGAGCCGTCCGGCAAATCCTCGGCGTAGGTGATGCCGCGGTCCGATTGCAAAACCCAAGCGACTTCCGGATCGGGTTTGATGTTTTCGACCGGGACACCTTTGAGGCTGACGACCCTTCCGCGTAGCATTGGCACCGCGTCGAGCCTTGCGCCTAGCGGCGAATGCTCGCGCACGAAGGCATCGAACCGCTCGGCTTCATTCGACGGCACGTCGATGAAAAAGAAACTCGGCGCCTGCGCGGGCAGCGTTTTCGTAAGCTGCCGCTGCAAATTGCTTTCGATCAACGCGAGCGTCACGAGCAGCGACAGGCCGAGACCGAGCGAAAGCACGATGGTAGGCGTGAGCGCGCCCGGGCGGTGAATATTCGCGAGTGCGAGCTTCAAGGCCGTCGCGCGCGGACGCGGCAGGCGGCGCGCAAGTGCCATGATGCCGCTCCCCAGGAGCCGTAATGCAAGAAACACCGCTGCCGCGGCGACCACATAGATCAGCGCGATGCGCCGATCCTGCGCGGACAGCACGGCAAGCAGCATAAGCGCGACAACGGCTGCCGCCGTCAATGCGATGTAGCGCCGCCGCGGCCATGCGCGCAACGGCTCGACCACATCGCGGAACAGCGCCGAAACTTTCACATCATGCGCGCGCCCGATCGGCCAGACCACGAATGCAATGGTGATGACCGCACCATAAATAAAAGCGAGCAAAAGCGCCCCCGCCTGCACGGCCGGGATGAACGGCAGCGGCAGAATGTCCGCGAGCCCCCAGGCGAGCGCAAAGGGAATAAGGGCGCCCGCGACCAGCCCAATGGTAATCCCCGCGAGCGCAAGCAGCCCCACTTCGGCGAAATAAATCGCGAAGATCGTTCCGCCGGTAGCGCCGAGCGCCTTCAGTGTCGCGATCGTCCGGCTCTTGCGGTCGAGATAATATTTCACCGCGTTCGCGACGCCGACGCCGCCGACGAGAAGCGCCGTGAGGCCCACGAGCGTCAGAAATTCGGTGAAGCGCCGCACATTGCGCTCGAGTTGCGGCGAGGCCTTGTCGCGCGTCCGGATATCCCAGCCGGCGTCGGGAAAACGCGCGCGCGTCTCGTCCACAAACTCACGCAAGCCTCGCGCGCTGCCGTCTTCGAGCTTGATGCGATAGCTCCAGCGCACGAGGCTTCCGGGGAGCAACAACCCCGAGCGCCGGAGAGCCCCGTTCGTCACGATGAGCCGCGGCCCGAAGCCGAGCGCTTGCCCGAGCTTGTCGGGCTCCGACACGATCGTGCCGGTGATCTCGAAATCGGCATCGCCAATCTTGATCCGGTCGCCAACGGAAATGTTCAATCGTGCGAGCAACGCTGGGTCGGCCACTGCGCCATAAGCGCCCTGCGGCGAGGCGAGCGCCGTAAGCAACCCCTTGTCGGGATCGAGTTTGATCTCGCCGTTCAACGGATAGCTCGAGTCCACCGCCTTCAGCTCGACCAGCGTCGCGTTGTCCTCGCCCGCCCGCGCCATCGCGCGCATGGTCGCGACCACCGCGACACGTCCGCGCTCTTCAAGATAGTTTTGCTCGACCGGCGTCGCTTCGCGCGTGCTGAGCGTGAGCGATGCATCGCCGCCGAGAATGACGCCGCCTTCGCGCGCGATCGAATCGGAAAGCGAGCGCGAAATCGAAGCGACGCCCGCGATCGCCGCGACCCCCAATGCGAGGCACGCGAGAAAAACCCCGAAGCCGCGCACGCCGCTTCTGAGCTCGCGGAACGCGAGACAAAGCGCGGTCACGCCGCCCTCACTTTTTCCTCGATGTGGCCCGAATGCATTTCGACCGTCCGCCCGCAACGCTTCACGAGCGAAACGTCGTGCGTCACGATCACGAGCGTCGATTTGTGCTCCTCGCGCTTCGCGAACAATAAATCCATGATCTCGCGCCCGGTCGCTTCATCGAGGTTACCGGTGGGCTCGTCGGCGAGAAGAAGCGCCGGCATTGGTGCGAGCGCACGCGCAAGCGCCACGCGCTGCTGCTCGCCGCCGGAAAGCTGCGCCGGATAGTGGTGGAAGCGTCCGCCGAGCCCGACCCCTTCGAGCTCGAATTTCGCGCGCTCGAAGGCGTCCGCGCGGCCCGCGAGTTCCAGCGGCACCACGACGTTTTCGAGCGCGGTCATGGTCGGGATTAGATGAAATGACTGAAATACGATACCGACATTGCGCCCGCGAAACCGCGCCAATTCGTCCTCGGAAAGCTCGCCCAAATCCTGCCCGGCGACGCGAACTTTTCCCGCGTCGGGGCGTTCCAGTCCCGCCATGACCATTAGGAGGGTGGATTTGCCCGATCCAGACGGTCCGATCAGGCCTACCGCCTCACCTGCCGCGATTTCGAGCGAAACCTGTTTGAGAATATGAACCCGCGCCCTACCTGTTCCGAGCGAAAGCTCGACGCCGTCCACGGCAACAGCGGGCGCGGTATAGGATTTGAAGGGTGCATCCATGCGGTCTTCGTTATTCCATTTCATTACAAACGGCTCGGCTACAAATGGGGCGCAGTATAGGCGGAGAACCCCGCGCCTGGCATGGCTTGTGTCCTTAAGCGCGGCTTTTCTGGCCGTGCTCATTCTGCAGGCGACAGCGCAAGGACCTGTGAGGATTGTCGCTTTCGGCGATAGCTTGACCGCGGGTTACGGCGTCCTCGAGCGCGACTCCTACCCCTCCAAACTGGAAGCAGTGCTGCGGGAAAAGGGCTATGACGTCACGATCGTGAATGCCGGGGTTTCCGGCGACACCACCGCACAGGCGCTTGCCCGCGTCGACTGGTCGGTGCCGCAGGGAACGCAGGCGGTGATTCTGGAGTTCGGCGCCAACGACATGCTTCGCGGCGTTCCGCCTGCGACGATCAAGCACAATTTGGAGGCAATCATCCAGAAGCTGAGAGCGCGTCACATCGAGGTCATGCTCGCGGGTATGTATGCAACGCGCAGTCTCGGCAAGGAATACTACACCGCTTTCGACGCGATCTATCGCGACCTTGCGCACAAATACGGGCTCGTCTTCATGCCCTTCTTTCTCGACGGCGTTGTCGGCGTCCGCAGCCTGAACCAGGCCGACGGCATGCACCCCACATCGGCGGGCATCGATATCATCGTGAAAAAGTCGCTTCCTTCGGTCGAAGCCTTGATCAAACGCGTACGGAGCCGTAAAGCTTCGTAAATCATGCCACGCCTGTTCACCGCGGTCGAGATTCCGCCCGAGATCGGCGAGAGCTTGAGCACCCTGCGTGGTGGATTGCCGGGCGCACGCTGGGTCGATCCGGAAAACTATCACCTCACGCTCCGCTTCATCGGCGACGTCGACGACGATACCGCGCATGACGTGATCGTGATGCTCGGGCAGGTGCGCCGCCGTGCCTTCGAGCTTCGCTTGTCGGGTCTCGGCCAATTTGGCGGCAAGAAGCCGCGCGCGGTCTTCGCGGCTGCAAGCACGAGCGCGCCGCTCTCCGAATTGCAGGCCGAGCACGAACGCATCTTCAACCGCATGGGTCTCGCGCACGATCAGCGCAAATTCACCCCGCATGTGACGCTCGCGCGGCTCCGGGAAAGCTACGCCCAGGAAGTCGCGGACTATCTCGCGGTGAAAGGCGGTTATCAGAGCGCGCCGTTTCTCGTCTCGCGCTTCGTCCTGTTCTCGTCGCGCGCCTCTACCGGCGGCGGTCCTTACGTCACGGAAGCCGCTTATCCGCTCGATCGCGGCAAGCCCTTGCAGGAAGCCTCCGCCGCGACCATCTGATTTCGCCAAGGGAGTTCCAGATGGCCGCTACAACCACCCGTCCGGAGGACGCTGCCAATGAAGCGCGCGTGCGCGCAGGCTTTTGGCCGAAAATCCGCGCGACGATTGCCTATATTCCCTTCGCCGAAGATGCGCTGACCGCCTATTACTGCGCCTTCGACCGCGAAACGCCGCTCTACGCCCGCGCGACGTTGTGGGGTGCGCTCGCCTATTTCATTCTGCCGTTCGATGCGATCCCGGACTATCTGCCCCTCATTGGCTTCGCCGACGACGCGGCGGCGCTTGCCACCGCGATCCGCATGATCGCTTCGCACATAAAGCCCGAGCACCGCGAGGCGGCGAAACGGGCGTTGGATAGGCTGGCGAGCGAGCACGATTAATTCAGTGTCATGCCCGCATTTGTTGCGGGCATCCACGCCTTGCTTTCAGAAAGCAGAAGCAAAGACGTGGATGGCCGGGACAAGCCCGGCCATGACGGTTACAATTATGGTTTCAACAACACCTTCCCCATCGCCTGCCGGCCGGAGAGGCGCTCGAATGCTTTCGTCACCTCCGCGAAGGAATAAATCTTGTCGATATAGGCCGAGACGCGGCCCTCTCTCACCCACTTCATCAGCTCCTCGATCTGCTTGCGGAGCTGGCCGGGATTGCGGCGGATGAACTCGCCCCAAAATACGCCCGCGATGTCGCAGCCTTTCAGGAGCGTGAGGTTGAGCGGCATCTTCGTAATCTCGCCGCCCGCGAATCCGATCACGAGATAACGGCCCTCCCACGCCATCGCGCGCAGCGCGGCTTCGCCGAGCTTTCCGCCCACGGGATCGTACACGACGTTCACGCCGTTTTCGCCGGTGAGCGCCTTCAGACGTTCCTTCAAATCCTCTTTCGAGTAGTCGATCAGCTCGTCCGCCCCGTGCTTCTTGCAAAACGCGAGCTTTTCCGCCGACGATGCGCAGGCGATCACTCGCGCACCGAACACCTTGCCGAGCTCGATCGCCGCGACGCCCACGCCGCCCGACGCGCCCAGAATCGCGAGCGTGTCGCCGGGCTTCATGCGCGCGCGATCCTGCAGCGCGTGAATGGTCGTGCCGTAGGTGACGAACAGTCCCGCTGCCTTTTCGAGCGGAAGTCCATCGGGCACTTTCGCGAGCCGCGCCGCAGGGATCACGACCTTCTCGCGCGCGCAGCCATAGCCGAGATGCCCGCAGACGCGGTCGCCCTTCTTGAATTCCGTGACGCCCTCGCCCGCTTCCGCCACGACGCCCGAACATTCGCCCGAAGGCGAAAACGGAAATTCCGGCTTCGTCTGGTATTTGCCCTCGATAATCAGCGTGTCGAAGAAATTCAGTGCCGCAAACGCGACATCGACCACGACTTCGCCCTTTCCCGGCCTCGGATCGGGCATGTCGGAAAGTTTCAGCGCTTCGGGAGGGCCGGGTTGCAGGCAGAGAATCGCTTTCATGTTTGGGCTCATTTTTCGTGATGCGCGGAGTCTTTGCGCCATTTTTTCGCTCGCGTCCACGGTTAACCCCTTGCCGTCCTGCTCAGGGCGAGGAAACAAAACCTCATGCTGAGGAGCCGTGCGAAGCACGGTATCTCGAAGCATGAGGTGATTTGCAGAACCGCACCGCCGCGGCTATTGCTTGTGGGGGTTACGACCAAGCCAAACGATTTGATGCAATTAGCGCGAGGAAACGGACCATGATTTTCCGACCCTTGTTTATTTTTTGCCTCGGAACGGTGATGACGCTGGCGCCCGGCGCAAGCGCCCAGCCCGCCAAAAAGACGCCGAAGAACGCGCCAAAACAGACCGAGAAATCCGAACAGGGCCCGGCGCTCGTCGCGCAATATGGCGACTGGGGCGTCTATGTTTCGAATGCGAAGAGCAAGATCTGCTACGCGCTCGCCGAGCCGAAGAGCCGCACGCCGAAACTAAACCGCGATCCCGGCTATCTCTTCATCAGCACGCGTCCCGCCGAGAATGTACGTAATGAAGTAAGCGTCGTCGTCGGCTTCACGATCAAGGAGGGCTCGGACGCGACTGTCGATGTCGGCAATATGAGCTTTCCGTTCTATGCCAAGAACGACAGCGCCTGGGTGAAGAACGCCGCCGAGGAAGGCAAGCTCGTCGAGGCGATGCGAAAAGGCAGCGATCTCACGGTGAAAAGCACCTCGGCGCGCGGCAATGTAACGACCGATCATTATTCGCTTTCGGGGATCTCGCAGGCTCTCGATCGCGTTGCGCAGGAATGCAAGTAGGAATGCAGTTCACCGCCGACCATAAAGCAGCCTCCGCCGCGAAACCTTCGCTCGCGGGCCTGAGCCGCGCGGCGTTGGCCGAGGAGCTGGAGAAGGTCGGCGTGCCCAAAAACCAGTTGCGCATGCGCGTCGGCCAGCTCTGGCACTGGATCTATTTCCGCGGCGCGCAGAATTTTTCCGAGATGACGAACGTCTCGAAGGAACTTCGCGCGCTCCTAGAAGAGCGTTACACGCTCGCGCGGCCCGAGGTCGAAGTCGAACAGGTTTCTGCTGACGGCACCCGGAAATGGCTGTTGCGGCTTCCCGCCGATTACCCGGGCGAAAAGCCGCACGAAATCGAGGCGGTCTACATCCCCGAATCCGACCGCGGCACGCTCTGCATCTCCTCGCAGGTCGGCTGCACGCTGAACTGCTCGTTCTGCCATACCGGCACGATGCGGCTCGTGCGCAATCTCACGGCGGCGGAAATCGTCGGGCAAGTCATGGTCGCGCGCGACCGCATCGGCGAATGGCCGGGCGCTACACCGGTCGCCGACAAGAATCTGCCGAAAGGCGAAGGCCGCATGATCTCGAACATCGTATTCATGGGCATGGGCGAGCCGCTCTACAACTTCGAGAACGTTAAAGAAGCCATCGACACGATCTCGGACGGCGAGGGCATTTCCATCGGCAAGCGCAGGATCACGGTCTCCACCTCCGGCGTCGTTCCCATGATCGAGCCCTTGGGCCGTGACGCCGGCACCATGCTCGCGATTTCATTGCATGCGGTGCGCGACGATTTGCGAAACGAACTCGTGCCGCTGAACAAAAAATATCCGATCGAGGAGCTGCTCGCCGCTTGCCGCAGCTATCCCGGCGTCTCCAATGCGAAACGCATCACATTCGAATATGTGATGCTGAAAGGCGTGAACGATTCGCCCGAGGACGCGAAGGCGCTGGTGAAACTGCTCAAGGGCATTCCCGCCAAGATCAACCTGATCCCCTTCAATCCCTGGCCCGGCACGAAATACGAGTGCTCGGACTGGGACACGATCGAGAAATTTTCCGAGATCGTCTTCCGCGCGGGCTATGCGAGCCCCGTCAGAACCCCGCGCGGGCGCGACATTCTCGCCGCCTGCGGCCAGCTCAAATCCGAGACGCAAAAGCTCTCCGCGCGCGAACGCATGGCGCTTCGCGCCATGGCGATGACGGATTGAGTATGGCGCTCTTTTTCCGCTTCTTCGTCGTCTGCTTCGGAATCTTTCTCGGCTTGGTCGCGGCGGGCGCTACCTTTCTCGCCACATCGAACGGCTTCAACACCGATTTCAATTCGATGCCCGACGGCGATTTCTACTTCTGGGTCTTTATCGACGCCGCGCTGACGTGGAGTACGATTTTCTTTTTCTGGTCCAGCTTGCCGATTCTGGCCGCGGTTTTGATTACGGAAGCGTTTTCGATCCGCTCCGCGCTGATTTACGCGGTTGCGGGCGGCATCGGCGGTGCGCTCTATGGCGTGGGATTCTTAGCCAGCATTCAAAACGCAATTCAGTCCGCTGCCGCGGCCGGCATCATGGGCGGGCTCGTTTACTGGCTGGTCGCAGGCCGCACCGCCGGCGCCTGGCGCGAGACAAACGGTCGGGCGATCGAGAAGAGCTAACCTCCATTTTGTCATTCCGGGATGCGCGAAGCGCGGATTCGGAATCCGGACATGCATACATGCCTTTCTGGATTCCGGGTTCGCGTGCTGCGCACGCGCCCCGGAATGACAGCCACTATTTCTTCGCCCAAGCGAGCGCCTGTTCCAGGCGGTCGTTCCCCCAGAACATCTCGCCGTCCGAGAGCACGAAGGTCGGCGCCCCGAAAATCCCGAGCCGTTGCGCTTCTTCCGTGTTCGCGCGGAGCTTATCCTTGATTTCCTGCGTGCCCGCCTTCACCAGAACGACGCGCGGATCGTGGCCGAGCTTTTGCAAGATCGCTTCCAGCACAAAGGCGTCGCCGATATCGAGGCCGTCGGAAAACTCCGCCATATAGACCGCCCGCGAAAAGGCAGGCCGCGCTTCGTCGCTAAGGGCAAGCGCAGCCCGCGCCGCGCCAAGCGAACTGAGCGGAAATTTTGCCGGGACGTGGAATTTCGGCAAGCCCTGCTCTTCGCAAAGGCGCGTGAGATCGCGCCACATATATTTTCCCTTCGCGATCTGAAGGTTGAAGGGCGATGTGTCCCAGCCCTGCGCCTTGAAAATCGGCCCCAGGAGAAACGGCCGCCATTCGACCGTAACGCCCGCCTGCTTTGCGAGCGCTTCGATCCGCATCGCGGCGAGATAGGAATAGGTCGAGGCGAATTCGTACCAGAAATCGAGTTTCGGCATCCCGGCCTCTCCTTCGTCATGGCCGGGCTTGTTCCGGCCATCCACGTCTTAATCCTGCTGAAAGAAAGCAAGGCGTGGATACCCGGCACAAGGCCGGGCATGACGATGCAGATATGACGCGCTTGCACGGCAAAGCCGCCACCCTATAAGTGCGGAGGTAAGCGATATTTACCCCCTCCTTCCGAGCCTCCAATGTCCAAAGACGCGAAAAAAGACGTGAAAAAAGTGGTGCTTGCCTATTCTGGCGGGCTAGACACCTCCGTGATTCTGAAGTGGCTGCAGACGACCTACAACTGCGAGGTCGTGACGTTTACCGCCGACCTCGGACAGGGCGATGAGCTGGAGCCCGCGCGCAAGAAGGCGCTGACGCTGGGCATCAAGCCGGAGAACATCTTCATCGAGGATCTGCGCGAGGAATTCGTCCGCGACTACGTCTTCCCGATGTTCCGCATGAACGCGCTCTATGAGGGGCAATATCTCCTCGGCACCTCTATCGCCCGGCCTTTGATCGCGAAGAAGCAAATTGAAATCGCCCGCAAGACCGGCGCCGACGCCGTCTGCCACGGCGCGACCGGCAAGGGCAACGATCAGGTGCGCTTCGAGCTGACCTATTACGCGCTCGAGCCGAACATCACGGTGATCGCGCCGTGGCGCGAATGGGATTTGTCGTCGCGCACCAAGCTCCTCGATTTCGCCGAGAAACATCAGATTCCGATCGCCAAGGACAAGCGCGGCGAGGCGCCGTTCTCGGTCGACGCGAATCTTTTGCACTCCTCTTCGGAAGGCAAAGTGCTGGAAGACCCGAACGTCGAGGCGCCCGACTACGTCTATCAGCGCACGATTTCGCCCGAGCAGGCGCCCGATAAGATCACCGAAATCACAATCGGTTTCGAGAAGGGCGACGCCGTTTCGATCAACGGGAAAAAACTTTCGCCCGCCGAATTGCTGACGAAGCTGAACGAGCTCGGCAGGGAAAACGGCATCGGAAGGCTCGATCTGGTCGAAAACCGTTTTGTCGGCATGAAGTCGCGCGGCATCTACGAAACACCCGGCGGCACGATCCTCTATGCCGCGCATCGCGGCATCGAGTCGATCACCCTCGACCGCGAGGCGGCGCACCTCAAGGATTCGCTGATGCCGCGTTACGCGGAGCTCGTCTATTACGGATTCTGGTTCACGCCGGAGCGCGAGATGCTGCAGGCGCTTGCCGACAAGAGCCAGGAATTCGTCACCGGCACCGTGCGGATGAAGCTCTACAAGGGCAACGCCACCGTCGTGGGCCGCGAGAGCCCTTACTCGCTTTACAATCAGGACCTCGTCACCTTCGAGGAAGGCGCCGTCGCCTACGACCACCGCGACGCCGAAGGCTTCATTCGGCTGAACGCGCTCAGGCTCCGGACGCTTGGCGGGCGCGAGCGCAAGACAAAAAAGAAGTGACAGCCAGAAAACTCCTCGGCTTCCTGATCGCCGTTCTTGGCATCGCTATCGGTGCGTTTCTTTCGGGCTCGACCGCGGTCATCCTCGTCGGCTACTGGGACGCGAAGGAAACCGGCGGCTGGGATGGGCGCATGACGCTTCTCGCTACTGCCGCAGTCGGCGCCCTCATCGGCTACGGCATCTATCGTTTGGGCCGTTTTATCGCCCGCTAATGCCGGTTGGCGCGGCGCTCTTGGCGTTCTTAAGTAGAAGGAACAGCAAGAGGAGCCGTCATGCCCTGGTCGCTTACCATCGGCAAAGTCGCCGGAACGAACATCCGGATCCACTTCACGTTCTTTCTGTTCCTGATCTGGATCTGGGCGGTCTACTACAAGCAGGGCGGCTCCGCCGCCGCGTGGCAAGGCGTGACCTTCGTCGCGCTCCTGTTCGCCTGCGTCCTCTTGCACGAGTTCGGGCATATTTTCGTGGCCAAACATTTCGGCGTGAAGGCGCCCGACGTGACGCTCTGGCCGTTCGGCGGCATCGCCAATCTTGACCAGATTCCCGAAAAGCCGAGCGAGGAATTCTTCATCGCGATCGCGGGCCCTCTGGTGAATGTCGCGATCGCGATTTTGCTCATGCTCTATCTTGGCGGCACCACCGACGCCGCGGCGCTCATGCAGGTGGACGAATCGAAAGTCGGCCTCGTCGCCAAGCTCGCCGGAGCGAATTTGTTCCTTGCGATCTTCAACATGATCCCGGCATTCCCGATGGACGGCGGGCGCGTCCTGCGCGCGCTCCTCGCGCTGAAATTCGGCTTTGCCCGTGCGACTCAGCTAGCGGCCTCGATCGGCCAGGGGCTGGCGGTCGCGCTAGGCGTAATCGGCCTCTTCGGCAATCCGATGCTTGTCATCATCGCGATCTTCGTCTTCCTCGCGGCTTCGGGCGAAGCGAGCCACGCGCAGCTTCGCCAGATTGCCCGCGGCGCGATCGTCGCCGACGCCATGATCACCAAGTTCGAGACGCTGGGGCCGCAGGCGAGCGTTCAGGATGCGATGGAAGCGCTGATCCGCACCACGCAAAAAGAGTTTCCGATCGTCGACGGCGCCGGACGCCTGCGCGGTGTGCTCACGCGCGACGCCATGATCCGCGCGCTCAAGAACCAGGGCCCTGAAGCGCCGGTCCTGGACGCGATGGATGCGGACATCCCGACCGTGCCTGCGCGCGCAAGTCTCGAGTCGGCGGTGAAATCCTTTAGCGAACAGGGAAAATCCGTGCTCGGCGTCACCGACACGGCCGGCCGCCTGGTAGGAATGCTCACCGTCGAAAATCTCGGCGAGATGATGATGCTGCGTGCGGCGAAACCCGGCGCCCGCCCTCGGCCGTCGGATTTTTCCGGCACGCCCGGTCCTTGGGGGCGCGCTTAGTCTTTTGACGCCGAAGCGCCCGCGTCAGGGAACTTCGAAGTGACCGGCATCCGCGTTCCGCCATACCGCGCCATGAACCAGGCCGCAGCGGGAAGCGATTGCAGTTGCGCTCGCGGGAAGCTGCCGCGTCACGCGATTGCGGCCGACCTGATTGATGTCGAGGGCTTTGCCCGAAGCGTGCTTGCTCCACATGCCCGTCCCCGCAATTTTGCTGTGCCGGTAACCGCCCATGAAATCGATGTGATAACCGGCGGCTTCGAGTCCGCTGACAAGGCATTGGAAACGGCCTGCATATTGCGAATCCACTTGCGCGGTCGCGCCGTTCGATGCCTTCACCATATTTCCCGCGAGGGCACCCAGACCGCCAAGCGAAGCAACCTTTACTCCTTGCGCGCCGCGTGTGTGGTGATGCCGATAACGAGGCTTGGCCTCAACGGTCGAGGCGAAGCAAATACTCGCGAGCGCGAGCAACGCGATACACAGTCTCATGATTTGTCCTGGGAGTGACAGCCTGCGAGGTTACGCGGCAGGCGTTTACTTTACGGAAGTGGCATTGGAACGAAGATACCTTACCTCTCCGGTTACCTAATCGGACGAAAAGCGGAATTTTTGGGGCATCCGCGCAGCCGAACGCCGGTTAACCAGCTTGGCCCTTATAGACGTTCGGATTGCCAGCAAGCGCCGGGACGACTATATGGACGCACACGTATCGCGGGCCCCTTGGCCCGCGCACGTTTTTCGGAAATCAAATCATGCAGTTACGCAACGTCGCGATCATCGCGCATGTCGACCATGGCAAAACCACGCTGGTCGACCGCCTCCTTCAGCAATCCGGCACCTTCCGCTCCAACGAGAAGGTGCAGGAGCGCGCTATGGATTCGAACGATCTCGAAAAAGAGCGCGGGATCACGATTCTGGCAAAAGCCACTTCGGTGATGTGGAAGGACGTCCGCATCAACATCGTCGACACGCCCGGCCACGCCGACTTCGGCGGCGAGGTGGAGCGCATCCTGAACATGGTCGACGGCGTGCTTGTGCTCGTCGACGCGGCCGAGGGCCCGCTTCCGCAGACGAAATTCGTCGTCGCGAAAGCGTTGAAACGCGGCCTAAAGCCCATCGTCGTGATCAACAAGGTGGATCGCCCCGACGCGCGGCCGAACGAAGTGGTGAACGAAGTCTTCGATCTCTTCGCGGCGCTCGACGCCACCGACGAGCAGCTCGATTTTCCGATACTCTATGGCTCGGCCAAGCAGGGCTGGATGGCGAAGGATGTCGAGGGGCCGAAAGATCAGGGCATGCAGCCCTTGTTCGACCTCGTGATCGCGCACGTGCCTCCGCCCGCCGTCGAAGACGGCGAGTTCCGCATGCTCGCGACAATTCTCGAAGCCAACCCCTATCTCGGCCGCATTCTCACCGGACGCATCACGTCGGGTTCCGTGAAGCCGAACCAGAGTGTGAAGGCGCTCTCGCGCGACGGCAAGACGTTCGAGACGGGGCGCATCACCAAAGTGCTCGCCTTCCGCGGGCTTGAGCGCCAGCCGATCGAGGAAGGATTCGCAGGCGACATCGTCGCAATCGCCGGCCTCGAAAAAGCGAACGTCGCCGACACGATCTGCAATCCGGACGTCACCGAACCGATCCCGGCGCAGCCGATCGATCCGCCGACCTTGTCGATGACCTTCCGTGTGAACGACTCCCCGCTCGCCGGCACCGAGGGCGACAAGGTCACGAGCCGCATGATCCGCGACCGCCTGTTCCGCGAGGCCGAAGGCAATATCGCGCTCAAAATCGCCGAGAGCGACGAAAAGGACGCCTTCGAAGTCGCGGGCCGCGGCGAATTGCAGCTCGGCATTCTGATCGAGACCATGCGCCGCGAGGGCTTCGAGCTTTCCGTCTCGCGGCCGAGGGTCGTGCTGACACGCGACGAAAACGGCGAACTTCTTGAACCGATCGAGGAAGTGGTGATCGACGTCGACGAGGAGCATTCCGGTATCGTCGTGCAAAAGCTTTCCGAGCGCCGCGGCGACATGATGGAAATGCGTCCCTCGGGCGGCAACCGCCAGCGCATTGTCTTTCATGTGCCGACGCGCGGCTTGCTCGGCTATCAGAGCGAGCTCCTCACCGACACGCGGGGCACGGCTGTCATGAACCGCCTGTTTCACGCCTACGGGCCGTACAAAGGCGAAATTCCCGGCCGCAGGAATGGAGTCCTGATTTCAACCGACGCGGGCGAAGCCGTCGCCTACGCGCTGTGGAATCTGGAGGACCGCGGCCCGATGATGATCGAGCCCGGCTGGAAGGTGTATCGCGGCATGATCGTCGGCGAGCACACGCGCGACAACGATCTCGAAGTGAACGTGCTGAAGGGCAAGAAACTGACAAACATCCGCACAACGTCCAAGGACGAAGCCGTGCGCCTCACGCCGCCGATCAAAATGACTCTCGAAAAGGCGATGGCCTATATCGGCGACGACGAACTGGTCGAAGTCACGCCCAAATCCATACGGCTCCGCAAGAAACTCCTCGACCCGAATGACCGGAAACGGGACGAAAAACGGCGCGAGACGGAACAAGTGTGACCGGGAAGCCTCACTCCGGCTCCTAATTAACCCTTTATTAACGAAACTCTTGAAGCAGAGACGCCGTTTTGTTTCGATTGGGCCATGAGCACGATCCTGATCGAGACCCGTCCTGCCCGTCCCGCCGACGCCCCGGCGCTGGCGGAAGCGCATGACGAGTCCTGGCGCACCGCCTATCAGGGCCTCATCCCCGGGCCGGAGCTCGAGAAGCTCATCACCCGCCGCGGCGCCTCCTGGTGGGAAACGGCGATCCGGCGCGGTTCCCGGATTTCGCTTTTGATGTTCGGCGACGAGGTCGCGGGCTACACGAATTACGGCAAGAACCGTGCGAAGAGCCTGCCCTACGCCGGCGAAGTGTATGAGCTCTATCTCAAGCCCGAATATCAGGGCCTCGGCTTCGGACGCCGCCTGTTCACCGCCGCGAAGCGCGACCTCGCGCAGTCCGGCCTCACCAACATGGTCGTTTGGGTGCTCTCGGATAACGAGCCGGCGGTCGCCTTCTATCGCGCGCTCGGCGGCCGCACGATCGCGCGCTCGACCGAACGCTTCGGCACGAAGGTTCTGGACAAGATTGCGTTTGCCTGGACGCGCTGAGCGTTAATTACTTTTCCAAATCGTATGACCCGCTGAAATCCGGTCTCTGCTCGCCGAGAACGATCGGCTTGTCCTTGCCGCAAACAAAACTGCGCGCGTGCTTGTCCGCGATCTCTCGGGCGAGTTCATCCGCGTTCTTGTTCGCGCGGCCGTCGACATAACCGACGTGACAAACACCGCCCTCTCCTAACCGTGTCACCACGAGCGTCGAGCCGCGTGCCGGATCGCCCTTCTCGTCTGTCTTCGTCGTGCTCCAGCGCATGATGGTGGCGAAGGGCTTTCCCTTCTCCATTCGCCACTCGATCCTGCTGCCTTCGCCGTTGAACGAAGCGAGCGTTTGCGAAGCTGCGGGCTCGTCCCTCGCATTCTTACCGTAGCTCACATAAATGCGTTGATCGCCCGCACTCATGAACACGGCAATGCCGCCATAGCCTTTGCAGTGCCACTCGCCGTAATCCTCGGCTTCCCTGCCGAGTGTGTGGCGGCATTTCTTTGTGTCGAAATCGGTGTAGGCGCTCTCATTCGCCAGCGCATAAAGAGGCGCCGCGATCAAGACGAAGCAGACGATCCCAAGAAGACTTCTTCTTGCACGCATGACGCGCCCCTCGCATTCCCGATCCGGCGCGGGATTATAGCTTGGCGGGCTTGATCCCCGCGCGCATCGCCGCTGCATACAGCGTATTCGAAAGCAGGCACGCGATCGTCATGGGCCCGACTCCGCCCGGAACCGGCGTCACGGCGCTCGCAACCTTCATCGCCTCGTTGAAGGCGACGTCGCCGACGATCTTCGATTTGCCGCCTTCGCCTTGAATGCGGTTGATCCCGACATCGATCACGGTCGCGCCTGGCTTGATCCAGTCTCCGCGCACGAACTCCGGTTTTCCGATCGCGACGAACAACAGATCCGCGCGGCGGCAGACCCCCGGCAGATCCTTCGTTTTCGAGTGCGCGACCGTGACCGTCGCGTTTTCCTGCAGCAGCAGCTGCACCAAGGGCTTGCCGACGATATTCGAGCGCCCGACGATCACGGCTTCGAGGCCCGCAAGCGAATTTCGCACCGTCTTTGCAAGAACAACGCACCCGCTCGGCGTCGCCGGCGCGATCGCCTGCAGGCCCGTCGCGAGCTGGCCAACATTGACGGGATGAAAACCGTCGACGTCTTTTTCCGGTGCGATCGCGTTCAGGACGCGCGTCGCATCGATGTGGTCGGGAAGCGGCAGCTGCACGAGAATGCCGTCAACGGTGTTGTCAGCGTTCAGCTGCGCGACCAGGCCCAGAAGCTCCGCTTCGGTGATCGAAGCATCGCGCTTGTAGTCGCGCGGCTCGATGTCGACTTCCTGGCTCGCGCGCGTCTTGTTGCGGACGTAAACCTCGCTCGCCGGGTTGTTGCCGACGAGCACCACCGCGAGCCCCAGCTTCCGCCCGAGCTTCTTCTCGAGCGCCGCCACTTCAACCTTCACCTTGTCGCGCAGCGCCTGCGCGACCGCCTTTCCGTCGATGATTTTCGCCGTCATTCCCTGCCCGTTTTTTTCGTTTCAACATTCGCGAGCGCATGCTCGAAAGCGGCCGCGAGAGTCCTCGGGTCCCCCGAAAGCCGGAAGACTTTTATTCTGCCGGAAGCGCCCCGTACAATTGAAACTGTCGATGGGGCAACGCATGCCGCCTTGGCAATGATCCTAGTGAGCGCGGTATTGGCTTCGCCATCTTCCGGCGCTGCCCGCACCCGCACTTTCAGGACGATGCTTCCATCGGCGAGACGGTCGATACCGTCGATCGCATCGCGCCCGCCTTTCGGCGTCGCGCGCACGGTAAGCAGCAATCCGCCGGGCGCTGTTTTCCACGGCGGTGTAAGCGCGCCGCTCAAGCAAACATCCAGAACAGGATCCGCTCGAGGAACAACAGGCCAAGAATGAGAATCACCGGCGAGATATCGATACCGCCGAGATTCGGCAGCACGTTCCGAATCGGCCGCAACAAAGGTTCTGTCAGCCGGTGCAACGCCTCGCCGATATTGCGCACGACCTGGTTATAGGGATTGACCACATTGAAGGCGACGAGCCACGACAGGACCGCCGCGGCGATCAGCACCCAGATATAAAGGGTGATGACGGTATGAATGAGCCAGAAGAAAGGGTTTTCCATGCGGCGCTCCCGAAATTCCGGGGAGAATGAATAGCCGTAGGACCGCGGCAGGGGAAGCCCGCGGCGCGCGGATGCTTGACACCGCTTTTGGGCGCGGCCTAGATGCACCACCGCTGGACCGGGGCCGTAGCTCAGTTGGGAGAGCGCCGCGTTCGCAATGCGGAGGTCAGGGGTTCAACTCCCCTCGGCTCCACCAGCGTTTTCGGAACAGATTTTTCTTTTGTCATCCCGGGCGAGCGAAGCGAGACCCGGGATTCAGACACGTCGGCGTTTATGGATCCCGGACAGCCTCGCTTCACTCGGCTTCCGGGATGACATGAATGTGAGAAAGTGAACCGGAAAAACGAACGGGAGGCGGCCAATGGGGTCGATACCGGCCGCCTCCCGTCGATTGATAGCCGGCTACGCACCACCTGATGCCGGCGTGCCCGGCCATTTGCAAGGCGTTTGCCATGCGGAGCTTGCGAGCACGCCACGAAATCTCGGCTGTAGGAATTTCTTAACCACGAAATCAGGGAAGCGGCGGCGCTTTTGTTTCCGTTGCGCTTCGCAAATCGCGAACGGGTTTTGCATTTTGCAAAACCGCCCGCGCGTCTTTCTCGGGCTCGCCGAGCGCAAGCCACAGATCGAGAAACTCGTTCAGCCAGGCGCGTGTCTTGCCGTCATGCACGAGGCGGTCGTCGAAATGTTCGTGCCGCGGCTTCGCGTTCGGCATTTCGAACCGCGCGGCTCCCCGGATCGTCCAGCGGCACATCATGTGATGCGTGAGCTCGGAATGAAATTGAAAGCCGAAAGCGGCCTTGCCGTACCGAAACGCCTGATTGGGGAAACAATCGCCTTCGGCGAGCAAGGTCGCGCCCGCCGGAAGATCGAAGCCCTCGCGATGCCATTCATAAACATAGTCGGGCCAACTGCAGAGTTTTCTCCCGGCCTCGGTCGCGCGCATCGGATAGTAGCCGACCTCGACCTTTCCTTCGGGATGAAACTCGACGCGCGCGCCAAGCTGCCGCGCGATAATTTGCGCGCCGAGACAAATGCCGAAGAACGGCTTTTCCTCCTTGAGCGGCACTTTCGCCCATTCGATCTCTTTCCGCACGTAATCGTCCGAATCGTTCGCGCTCATCGGCCCGCCGAAAATGATCGCGCCGTGATGATGCGCAAGCGTCTCCGGCAGCGGATCGCCGAAGCGCGGACGGCGCATATCGAGGGGATAACCGCGCTCCATCAGCATGCGGCCGATGCGGCCGGGGCTCGAATGCTCCTGGTGGAGAACGACCAAAACCGGTCGCTTCGATTTTTCGCAAAACTTCATAGAGCTTAAGTATCGCGCCGGTGGCTCGTAAGGTAGCCCGTGACGGCCAATACAGGCTTGCGCGGAACGCGGGGGCCCAAAAAGGCCGTGAGCTTGTTCATGAAACCCGGAATGACCACGCGTTTCCCGCGCTCAAAGCCGCGCCACCCGATTTCCGCGACCTTCGCGGGCGGCATGCCCGGAAGCTGCGAAATCCGCGCCTTGCCCATATTCGCGCGCTTTTGAAAGCCGGTCGGCACCGGGCCGGGGCAAAGCGCCGTCACGCGAACGCGTCCGCGCAGCTCATAAGAAAGCGCCTCGGTGAAGGAGAGGACGAATGATTTGCTCGCGTAATAGATCGCCATGAACGGCCCGGGCTGAAACGCGGCGGTCGAGGCGACGTTCAGGATGCCGCCGCGCGCGTTCAAGATTTCCGGCAGGAAACGGATCGTCAAATCCGTGAGCGCGCGAATGTTGAGATCGATCGTGTTCATCTGCTGATCGCGATCGAGCGAGGCCACCGCGCCGACAAGACCCCAGCCTGCGTTGTTCACGAGCTCGGAAACCGTGAGCGATTTTTGCTTGAGAAAATCCGCGAGCTTTTGGCCCGCATTCGGCTCGGTGAGATCGAGCGCGAAAATTTCCGGCCGCGCATGGCCGCTTGCCTTGATGCGATCCGCGACCCGCGAAAGTTCGCTTGCGGAGCGCGCGACCAGCACGAGATTGCGCCCCGCCTTCGCGGCGCAATAGGCAAGCTCCTCGCCGATCCCGCCGGACGCGCCGGTAATCAGGTTGACTGCGGTCATAGAGAGCGTTTAGCGAAACTGCGGCAAGCGTTCAAATCACGGCCGCGCGGCCCCCACCCTTAATCCCTCTCCCGCAAGCGGGGGAGGGAAGCGATCAGGTGGGGGAATTAAGCCGCTTTCGGCCCGGTATTGGCGTGGAAATCGCGGCCGTTCGTGGTCGGCGCGACAACGCCCGTGCGGATCACAAAATCGGAAAAGCGCTCTTTCTCCCGGCGATTCTTTGCGTAAGCCGCAAACAGCGGCTCCAGTTCCGCGACAATGCCTTCGTGTTCCAGATCTTCCGCATAGAGCTTCGACATGCGCGTGCCGTTGAACGCGGCGCCAAGATACAAATTGTACCGGCCCGGCCCTTTGCCGACCAAGCCGATCTCCGCGAGATAAGGCCGCGCGCAGCCGTTCGGACAGCCGGTCATTCGGATCACGATGTCCTCTTCCGAAAGGCCGTTGAGCGCGAGTTTCTCTTCGAGCGCGGAGATGAGCGTGGGGAGATAACGTTCGCTTTCGGCCAGCGCCAGGCCGCAGGTCGGCAGCGCCACGCAGGCCATCGAGTTGCGGCGGAGCCCCGAGAGATTCGAATCGAGGCCGTATTCGGCGACGAGCTTCTCGATCGCCGGCCGCTCCGAAGGCGGGACGTTAGCGATGATGACATTTTGGTTTCCGGTACAGCGAAAATCGCCTTTGTGGATTTTCGCGATCTCGCGCAAGCCGGTCATCAGGCGCCGCTCGCCCGCGTCCTTGATGCGGCCATTCTCGATGAAGAGCGTGAGATGATGATTGCCGTTTTCACCTTCGGCCCAGCCGAGGCGGTCGCCGGTGGAATCGAAGTGATAGAACTTCGGCGGTCCGAGCTTCACGCCGCTCCGCTTTTCGACCTCGGCGCGGATCGCCTCCAAGCCGCGATCCTCGACCGTGTATTTCATTCGCGCGTGCTTGCGGTTCGAGCGGTCGCCCCAGTCGCGCTGCACCGTGAGCACCGCTTCGGCGACCTCCTGCACATGCTCGGCTTCGCAGTAGCCGAGCACATCCGCCGTGCGCGGATACGTGTCCGGCTCGCCGTGCGTCATGCCCATGCCGCCGCCGACGGTGACGTTGTAGCCGGTGATCGTGCCATTCCCGTCGGTGATCGCGATGAAGCCGAGGTCGTGCGCGAACACGTCGACGTCGTTCTCCGGCGGAATCGCGATCGCGATCTTGAATTTTCGCGGCATGTAGGTCTTGCCGTAGATCGGCTCGTTCGGCGGTTCCGCCGGCTCGTTGCTCGCGATCTTTTCGCCGTCGAGCCAGATCTCCCGATAGGCGCCGCCCTGCGGCTTGAAGCGATTGGAAAGACTCTCGGCAAGCTGCAGCACGGTCGCATGCGCTTGCGTTTGATAGGGATTCGAGCACGCGATCACGTTCCGGTTCACGTCGCCGCAGGCCGCCATCGTGTCGAGGAGCACCTTGTCGAGCGCCTGCAGCGTGGTGCGCACATTCGATTTGATGATGCCGTGCAGCTGGAAAGTCTGCCGCGTCGTGAGCCGCATCGTGTGATTGGCGTAATTGCGGGCGAGCTCGTCGACCTTCAGCCACTGCGCGGGGGTAAGCTCCCCGCCCGGGATCCGGAGCCGCACCATGAAGGCGAAGGCCTTCTCCATCTTCTTCCTGGTGCGCTCGGCCCGGAGGTCGCGGTCGTCCTGCAGGTACATCCCGTGAAATTTCACGAGCTGCTGGTCGTCTTCGCTCATCCCGCCCGTGATTTCTTCCGAGAGGCCTTCCTGGATCGTGCCGCGCAGATAACGGCTCGCTTCCTTGATGTACTCGTTGCGCGAGGGTTCTTTGGTCATGAGCGTGCGCTTATCGCGCCTTCGTACGTCTTAGTAAACGTCTTGCTGATAGCGATGTTCCCGCTCGAGCTTCGAGAGCGCTTGGGCTGCGATCTCGGGCGAAACGCCCTTCACGTCGGCATAGGCGCGCTCCAGCGTCGAGCGCACGTCTTTCGCCATCGCCTTCGCGTCGCCGCAGACATAGAAATGCGCGCCGTTTTCGAGCCATTCGACGACGTCCTTGCGGCGCTCCCACAGCTTGTTCTGGACGTACACTTTCTCCGGCGTGTCACGCGAGAAGGCGACATCCATGCGCGCGAGCGAGCCGTCCTTGAGCGCGTCCTGCCACTCAAGCTGATAGAGGAAATCGTGCGTGAAGCTGCGATCGCCGAAGAAGAGCCAGTTCCTGCCCTTGGCGCCCGCGGCGCGGCGTTCCTGCACGAAGGAGCGGAAGGGCGCGACGCCCGTGCCCGGGCCGACCATGATGATGTCGGTGTCGTTCGACGCGGGCAGCGCGAAATGCTTGTTCGGCTTCACCTTCACGCGGACGCGGTCGCCCTTCTTCAGGCGCTCGCCGACGAAGCCCGACGCAACGCCGAGCCGGTCGCGGCCATGCGAATTGTAGCGCACGGTCGAGATCAGAAGATGCACTTCGTCGCCGACTTCCTTGCGCGACGACGCGATCGAATAGGCGCGCGGCGCAAGCGGGCGCGTGAGGCCCTTCAGCTGCTCGGCCGAGAGCATGATCGGGAACTCCTCGACGAGATCGATGAGCTGCCGGCCCTCGATCCATTTCTTCGCTTCGCCGGATTCCAGAAGCTTCTTCACGTATTGATGCTGGGTCGCCGCCGCGTAGTTCTCGACGGTCTTGAGCGAGAGCGTCGTCACGTCACGCGACTTAAGAAATTCCGTGCGCAGCGCGTCATCCGAGGAAAGACCCGCGGCCTTCAAGAGCTGATCCACATAGGCCGGATCGTTCTCCGGGAAGATTTCGAGCGAGTCGCCCGGCTTGTAAGCGGGCGCCGGGCCGTCGAAGGCAAGCTCCAGGTGAACCGTTTCTTTTTCCGAACGCGACGAATTGAGGTCGATCCATTCTTGTACTTCGGCTTCGACCGGGCCGACATTCGGCGCAGCCTGCTGGCGCGCCGCGAAATCGACCGGGATGACCGTGCCGCGCGCGCCTTCCGCCGGCGCGAGCGCCTTGAGCGATTTATCGATCCATTCGGCCGCGGGCTTTTCGAAGTCGAGGTCGCAATCGACGCGATCCGCGATACGTTTCGCGCCAAGCGCCGCAATCCGCTCGTCGAGTTTCTTGCCGACGCCGCAGAAATCCGCGTAGGCGGAATCGCCGAGCGCCAAGACGCCGAATTTCACGCCGTCGAGTTTCGGCGCCGCGTCGCTCATGAGCTCGTTATAGGCGCGGGTCGCGCGCGATGGAGGCTCGCCCTCGCCCCAGGTCGCGGCGATCACGATGAGGTTTTTCGCTTTCGGCAACGAAGAAAGTTCGAGATCCGCGAAATCGACGACATTCGGCTTGAAGCCGAGCTTGCGCGCAGCTTTCGCGGCGTCGCCGGCCAATTTTTCGGAATTGCCGGATTCGGTCGCAAACAGAATCGTCAAAGGCTCAGCGGCAACAAGCGCCTGCGCCTGCTCGGGCTGCGCGACCGCGCCCGTGCCTTGCACCGACTCGACGCCGGCGAGAAATCCCGCGAGCCACGCGCGCTGCACCGGCGTCGCCGTGCCGACAACGCGGTTCAGCGTTTCGATCTCCTCTTCGCTGAAAGGAGCAGCCTTTGGGAGCGTGACAAAACTCATTTGCTTGCCTTGCCTGTGCGCGGGAGATGCCGCTTTTTATTTTCGATGTAATATAGATATTCATCCACTATATTCATGTCAAATAAATAAATTACACAATTACTTTACGTTATAATAAGCAAGACTAACTTATCTTGCTGAAATATAAGAGAAAAATTAGAAACTGCATTTCCCGCAGAGCAGGCAGAAAGGGGCGTAACGGTTATTTTTCCGTCTCGTTCCGCAGTGAACGGCGAAGCTTACGCATGCCGCCGAGCCATTTATCGTAATTTACGCTTTTATTTCGGAAATACTCTGCGACTTGCGGATGCGGAAGAATGAGAAAGATTTCCGCTTCCAGCCCTTTCACCACGGCTGCCGCGCACTCCTCGGCGCTCAGCACGCCGTCGAGACTTTCCGCGCCGCGCTCCGATTTTGGAAGCAGCGGCGTGTCGACGCCCTGCGGACAGAGTATCGAAACCTTGATCCCCTGGTCGCGATGCGTGATCGCGAGCGCTTCCGCGAATCCGATCGCCGCGTGCTTCGTCGTGGCATAAACCGCGTTGCCGATCTGCGATAAAAGCCCCGCCGCCGAAACCGTATGCAGAAAATAGCCGCCGCCGCGCGCAACCATGCGCGGCACGAGCGCCCGCGCCGCATAGACATGCGCCATCACATGCACGTTCCAGGCGCAATCCCAGACCTCGTTCGGCGCAGCGGTCGCGTCGTCCGGCGGCGAAGTGCGATCCATGAAGCCCGCGTTCGAACAGAAAAGATCGATCGGCCCGAGCTTCGCTTCCGTCTCTTCGATCACGCGCACGACATCCGGCTCATTCGCCACATCGCAACGGAAGGCGCGGCCGTTCACGGAACGCGCCACCTCTTCGGCCCTGTCGCCGTCAAGATCCGCGACCACCACCGCTTTTGCGCCTTCGCGATGAAACGCTTCGCACATGGCCTTGCCGATCCCGCTGCCGCCGCCGGTCACGGCGACGATCTTGTCCTTGATGCGCACGTCAGGCTCCCGCCTTCTTCGCGTATGCGAGCGCCGCCTTCGCAAGCGGCACGACGCGTGCGGCGGATGCTTCCGCATGTGCGCTCGCGGCCGTGCCGGCGCGGATACGGCCGGCGATTCCTTGCAGGATCGCGCTCATGCGGAAAAGGTTGTAGGCCAGATACCAATCCAGATTCGGCAGCCCGTCGCGGCCGGTGAGTCTGCAATAATAGGCCGACGCCGTTTCAATCGAAGGAATGCCGAGCGCCTTTAAATCCAGCCCCGCGATCCCGCTTCGTCCTTCCGGCGGCATCGACCAGTTCATCAGGAAGTAGGTGAAATCCGCGAGCGGATCGCCAAGCGTCGATAGCTCCCAGTCGAGCACCGCGATCACCTTCGTCTCGCGCGGATGAAAAATCAGATTGTCGAGGCGATAGTCGCCATGCACGACCGAGACGCGCTCCTGCGGCGGCACGGTCTGCGGCAGCCACTCGATCAGACGGTTCATCTCGGGAATGTCCTGCGTCTCCGACGCGCGATACTGCTTCGACCAGCGGTCTACCTGGCGCGCAAAATAATTTCCCGGCTTGCCGTAATCCGCGAGACCGATTTTCGCGGGATCATATTGGTGCAATTGCGCGAGCGTCTCGATCTGCGCGCGATAGATCGCACTACGCTCGTCCTTCGACGCATTCGGCAGCGCGCCGCTCCACATCACGCGGCCATCGACGCACGCCATAATGTAAAACATCGCGCCGATCACGTCCTCGTCCGTGCAGAGCGCGTAAGGCTTCGCAACCGGAAAACTCGCGCGATAGAGCGCGGAAATCACGCGGAACTCGCGATCGACCGCATGCGCCGACGGCAACAATTTCCCGAACGGCTTTCGGCGCAGCACATAGGAGGCGCTCGGCGTATCCAGCCGATAGGTCGGGTTCGATTGCCCGCCCTTGAACTGCGAAAGCTTGAGCGGGCCGCGAAAGCCCTCGACATTTTCCGCAAGCCATGCCGCAAGCTTCGCCTCGTTCAGGCGATGGCGCTCCTCGACCGGCTTCGTCCCGGTGAATTCCTCTTCCGGCGGAACGGAAGGCCGCCCGTTCATTCCGCAGCGAGGTCCCGGTTGGTGTAGCGCGACAATTCCATGCGCGCGATCGAGCGGTTATGCACCTCGTCCGGCCCGTCGGCGAGCCGAAGCGTACGGATATGCGCGTAGGCCGCCGCCAACCCGAAATCGGTGGTGACCCCCGCCGCACCGTGCGCCTGGATCGCGTCGTCGATGATGCGAAGCGCGGCGCGGGGCGCTGCGACCTTGATCATCGCGATCTCCAGTTTTGCCGCCTTGTTCCCCGCCTTATCCATCATGTCGGCGGCCTTGAGACAAAGAAGCCGCGTCATCTCGATATCGATCCGCGCTTCGGCAATCCGCTGCTCCCATACCGATTGCTCGGAAATCTTCTTTCCGAACGCCGTGCGGGACTGCAGCCGCCGCACCATCTTTTCAAGCGCGGCTTCTGCGGCGCCGATTGTCCGCATGCAATGATGGATGCGCCCGGGCCCCAGCCGCCCCTGCGCGATCTCGAAGCCGCGGCCCTCGCCGAGAATGAGATTGGAAACAGGCACGCGTACGTTTTCGAGCAGCACTTCCGCGTGTCCATGCGGCGCATCGTCGAAGCCGAAGACAGGCAGCATGCGGACGATCTTCACGCCGTTCGCGTCGAACGGCACGAGGATCTGCGACTGCTGCTTGTGCTTCTCCGCCTGCGGATCGGTCTTTCCCATGACAATCGCGATCTTGCAGCGCGGATCGCCCGCCCCGGTCGACCACCACTTGCGGCCGTTGATGACGTATTCGCTGCCGTCCTTGCGGATCGAGGTTTCGATGTTGGTGGCGTCGGACGACGCCACCCCCGGCTCCGTCATCAAAAAAGCGGAACGAATTTCGCCGTTCAGCAAGGGCCGCAGCCACTTCTCCTTCTGCGCCTTGGTGCCGTAGCGATGCAGCACTTCCATATTGCCGGTGTCGGGCGCGGAGCAGTTGAACACCTCCGATACCCAGGAAACGCGGCCCATCTCTTCGGCACAGAGCGCGTATTCGAGATTCGTGAGTCCCGCGCCGTGGAATTCATTGTCGTCATGCTCCGACGGCGGTAGCGCGAGGTTCCAGAGCCCCTCCTTCTTCGCTTTCGCTTTCAGCTCCTCGATGATGGGTACGACTTGCCAGCGGTTCGCGCCGAAAGCCGCGATCTGCTCGTCATAGAGCGAAAGCACCGGATGAACATGCTTGGCGATGAAAGCGACGACCCGGTCGCGCCAGTGGCGCTGCCGCTCGGAGATCGAAAAATCCATTGCGGACGTTCCCTAATGAAGCGCCAAAGTTCGGATTTATGCGGCTTTTCGTCAATTCCCGCCGGCTGGCGTTCAATTCAGCGGCGAAATCCCGCGCCGCGCCGCTCTTTTCAACCCACGCCCCGCATGCGATGAGAAACGCGGCTTTCGGGAGAAGAATTCGTGGCCGCAGGAGTAGCGAAAAAACCGCGCGAGGAGAGATCGAGCGCGGTCGTGATCGCCTTTCCATCGGTCGTCCGGCGCGAGCCCAAGGCGAAGCTTCCTTTTCCGGTCGTTCCCAAACGCTCTTCGGATCCGGTTCATTCCAAAGCCGCGCCGAAAGCCGCGAACGAAAACGATCGGCCGGCGCCGCCCTTGGTTTGGCGCGGGCGGTGGTGGGAAGCGGCGATCGTCGCGTCGCTTGCCGTGCATGCGGTCATCTTCGGCGCGATGTGGGAGCGGAACAATTACGATCTCGAGCGCGCGGCGGGTGCCGCGGCCGCCGCGAATGACGGTGCGAGCGTCATTCCCATCGAGGTCGTGGTCACCGCAGCGCTTCCCTCCGCGCCGGTGCCGGTCGAAGCGACCGAGCCCGAAGAAGAGAAAGTGACGCAAGCGGCACCCAAGGAAGAGGAAAAAAGCGAGAAGCAGGAAAAGACCGAGACGGCGCCTCCGCAAAAAAGCGAGGACGCGATCGAAGCCGTTCCGACGGCGAAGGAATCGCCGAAGCCCGAAAAGGAAAAACAGGAGCAGAAGAAAAAGGAATCTTCCAAAGCGAGCCGCGCCGCCGCCGCGAACCCCAATCAGGCTGCGGCCTCACACTCGCAAGGCCGCGCGGGCGCGGGCGGACGCGCCGAATCCGGCGGTACGGCGAATGTCTCTTCCTATCAGGCGCAGGTGCTTGCGCATTTACAGCGCTACCGTTCGTATCCCGCCGCGGCGAAGAACGCCGGCATTCGCGGAATCGCGACCGTGCGCTTTTCGTTATCGGCGAGCGGCGCGGTGATTTCGGCTTCGCTCGCGCGCGGGAGCGGCGCCGCCGTGCTCGACGAGGCGGCGGTTGCGATGGTGCGCCGCGCATCGCCCTTCCCGCCGATCCCGAGCGGGCTCGGCCGCTCGCGCATGGATTTCGCCGCGCCGATCAAGTTCGATTTGCATTGAAACCGCTGCTTAGCCAGCGGATACGGCAGGTGCGACTCAGCTCCGGCGATGGCTCCGCCCAGGCTTGAGGTGGATCAAAGTCCAGCCGGTGACCCTGCCGTAGCCTGTTTTTGATTGAGCCGGGAGGACATCATGGGAATGAACCAGTCGAGGCAGTGTTACCGGTGCAAAGCCATCGTTGGCTGGAATGCAGGCCTTTGCACATACTGCAAATATCGAGAAGGCAACGACAGCCTTCAGAGCGAAGAGGATTATTCGGAGCGAAAATTCTGGCGCCTTTGGCCCAGCTCCAATCTTTCGTCCGATGTTCGGCGCGGCGGGTGTTAATCTTCGCGCCCGGCAGCAAAATCGGATAGCTCGCGCGCCGAAGCGGTGCCCTCAATAGGCTCGCAGCCGCGATCGTCCGTTGCGCCCTTTCCGCCGGGGCTTGGCACGCAGTTGGATTTCTCGGCGCCGGTCAGATTCGATTTGCATTGATGGCGCTAGGTCGATCGAAGCAGGGATAAATTGCTTCGAGACGTCATGGCCTTCGATTTGATTGCGGGAAATCGAAGCGCTCGCTTCCTCTTCATGAGCCAGACTCGACAACACAAGTTGCGCCAGGGTAACCGCATCATGGGTTCCCTTGCGCGCCTCCTCGGCAATTCGTCCGGCGATTTCTTCTAGGGGCGGCTCGATCGCCATTGCCGGAAGCGCGGCTCGAACCTGGTCGTAGGCCAGCGCCATGGCTCGCGCAATTTCTGCCGTTATATCTGGATCCGCCAGATATTTCCGCAGCTGCATGACTCACACTCGCATATTCGCTCGGACGCTTTAAATTCCAACGGCAGGATTTTGTTCCAGACGGCCAAGGCTCGATCGCCAAGCCATAGCGTTGGCAGAGTGCAGGCTGGCTCGAGTTCCATACCGCGGCCTAGAACGCTTTAAAGCGATGGCTCGCATGGTTTCCCGGTGCACCCGGTAACGCGCGATCGCACGATTGGCCAAGGCGACCAACGTCATCTGCGGCAATTCCTTGGCCGCCTCGATGATGTGCACCGCTATATTTTCCTTTACGTTCGGATCGCCGTCGTCGTACCCCGACCCCAAGACGAAATCCAAGGCCCGCTCATAAGCGCGCGCGCGGCGATTGCGACCTCCTCGGGCGTGAAAGCATCTCTCGCAAGATTCCTGTTTGACACGGCTAAATCCTCCATACTGCGACGCTCCCGCGGCGCCAATCGGGCGCCGCGAGAATCCATCGTTTCGGAGCGGAAACGTTAGGCTGCTTTTCGCTCTTCGATCCGGGCGGCGGCGTTGCTGGCGATGGGAATCCGCCGGGGCTTCATCGCTTCGGGCACCCGCCGTTCCAGATCGATCTGCAGCAATCCGTTTTCGAACGACGCGCCTTTTACCTCGACAAAGTCTGCGAGGTTGAAAACGTGCCGGAATGGACGCCGCGCAATACCTCGATAGAGGCACTCGCCATTCTCCTTATCGGCCTTTCGGCCTTCCACCATGAGAATGTTTTGTTCGGCCGTGATGGCGATTTCATCCGGCGAGTAACCGGCGACGGCGAAGGAAATGCGATAGTTCTCCTCGCCGATTTTTTCAATGTCATAGGGCGGATAGCTTTCATCGTCCGTTTCGCGAAACGCGTCGTCGATGACATCGAGCATGCGATCGAACCCGATGCTCGACCGCCACAGGGTAGATAGATCAGGAGCTCTCATAGCCACATCCTCCATTGAGCAACATGGATACGGAAGCGCCGGATCAGGCCAGGCCTCGTGGCGTCCCAACCAGAGCCGGCGCTTGCGGCGGATGAGTTAGAAAGCGGCGCCCGGTTTTCAAGTCTGCGGAAATGCAAAAATTTGAACGCGGAACAAATCGCGCACGCGATGAATTACGTGCCGCCCCGCAGGCGTTTCATTTTAGGATTAAGATTTTTTGAGACTGGGTGGTGCGCAAGAGGGCGCTCGATTGAGCGCGTATCGTTTTAATTTTTCTTCAGTATTTTATTCGGCGCGGGGAAAAGGCCAACAGAAAGGCCAACAAGTTTTGCCGGCACAGTATTTTTCCGAGCATCCCTCAATGCACGATAGGTATTTGCCCGCACAATGTTTTTTTGAACTAACTCCCCCCCTACGAGTCAGATCGGCAAGCCGTTCTATTTTTTCCTATTTTAGATTTTACTCCACGGCCGCGAACAACGGCGAACACATGCTTCGCATTTCAATTAGGAAGGCCGCCAACGCGTTTTGAATCTTCTCTGGCGGTGAGCTAGCGCGGGCTTTCTCTTGCGAGAAACCCGCAAGGGCAGTTTGTTGTGGGGGATTAGGCGGCGCGGCTTTCGGGAAGCGAGCGGAGCCACGCTTCGGCGTCGGCGCGCAGAATGACGGTCTTATCGCCAATCTTGCGAAGCTTCAGGCGGCCAGCTTTTGCTTGCTTGTAGATCGACGTGCGGCCAAGCCGCGCCCAGGCGGAAAATTCTTTGATCGTCATGGCCGCCGGTAATTCGGCTGCGGCGGTGGCTTGATTCGAGAGCTCCATTGAAACCATCCTTTTTTGGCTAGGATGGTTCGCCATTATGCGCATGATTCCGCGCGCGTCTCTCACGAAAAATTCAGGCTATTTTTTCGTGATGGGGGGGTGTTCAAATCTCTGGCGGCTTCCGTTTCCAGACCGGCGGCGATAGCTCGAAAATCATAAACGCGGATAGGAAAAGTTTTTACCCGGAAATTCAATAACGCTTTCTTCTGGTCATAGAGTGCTCTTTTGGTTCTTTAGCGCCGCAATTTTTCTGTTCCCCTTGGCGACAGAATTTTCAAGGCGCCGCTGCGAGACGTGTGAGAAAACTTTCAGTCTACTAGCCAATCGAATTGCCTCCGCATTCGACATTTCTGGCCACCCATGCCGCCGAAAATTGGACTTGATCGACTCAATTAATTGGGCACGCGATATATCCATATCTAGACCGAGTTCTAGCTTTTTTCTGCCGCGTCTCTTGCGGGTAAATTCGGGTTGTTCTTGGGCCAGCAGATAGCCAATCTTCGCCCACGTCGTTAGATCGCCAACGTTTTCTAACATCCATGTTATCAACTCATTGCGTTGCTTACCGTGTGGGTCGTTGATTCCAAGCCGCTTCGCCAGAGATTGCATCTGGACTTTTTTGCGCTCGAAAAGCGCTTCAATAGATTCGTCATCATCAGTCGCCATGCTTTCACCGCGCCACCGCGAGAGAGGCACCGCGCGAGCAAGGCGCGGCGGTGAAGCGCGCCTTATCGGATGGCCATCCGGCCCGCGCGGTTATCGTGAATCAGTTTGAATTCTTATAGCGGTCACGTTAAGGGGCTCCCTTACTGAAGCCGCGACGCGCGTCTCCTTCTTCCAAGTCACGAACAACAGCATCAAGGCGTGACTGAACGACGCCTGAAGGCAATTTGTGGCCTTTTTGATATTCGCCGAAGCAGCGTTCAATGTACTGACGATTGTCATACCGTCCTTGAGCATAGTCGCGTGCCATCTCCTCAAGGCATTGCAATTCGTTTTCGTCGAACATTTGCGGGACATTTGCTTTGAAGTTGCGCCACCGCTGCCAGATTCCTAAGCCCAGACCCAATAGCAAAATGCCGCTGATGACATAGGCATATGTATCGAGGCTGCCCTGCTGGTAGCGCAAGAGAAACCCAATAATGAGAATCGCTGCAATTACGAACAGATACTTAAAACTAGGCCCTTGATTCATGATCTGCCCCCGCGGCTGGTCTGTGGAGTTCTTTAATGCAGAACCTAAGGCTTAACAGCCGACACGATAGCCGGAATGGCGGCAATCACCTGAACAAATGTCAGCGCAGCCATTACAAGCGTAAGCCACAACATCCGCCGCGAGTAGGTGTCGCTTCTAACGCTCGCAATCTCGATCGCAACTCTAAGCCGGCGCATTGCTTCAACTGGCGCACCTTGTCCCTGCAAACCCTCTTGCGCAACCGACGCGAGCTTTTCGTCTGAAAGATTCCGCCACTCGTCTGTCATGTCCAACTCCGTATTTGCATAGTCCCTCCGGCATCGCGCGCCATTTCGACGGTCGAAGGTCTTGTCACTGCATCACCATTAGCCGGGGATATGGCCAGAATTCTTGAACGGCAACACGCGCGCGCCGCGCCGCAGCGTATCGAGATAGTCCGCCCACCATTCCATCAGCCGCACGCGCTCATCCCAATAATCGCCGCGCGCATAGGCACGCCGCACCGCGTTCGGCTCGATATGCGCCAGCGCCGCTTCAATCGCGTTCACGCTCCACTTGCCGCTTTCGTTGGCAAGCGTCGAAAACGTGGAGCGGAAACCGTGCGCCACCATTTCCTCGCTGGAATAGCCGAGCCTTCGCAGCGCCGCGCCAAGCGTGTTTTCGCTAATCGGCCGCGTCACAACGCGGATGCCGGGAAAGACAAGTCCGCCGACGCCACGGCTCGTAATCGGATGCAACGTTTGCAAAATCGAAACGGCCTGGCGGGCAAGCGGAATGCGGTGCGCGCGGCGCATTTTCGTGCGCGCGGCCGGAATGTTCCAGACGCGATTTTCCAGATCGAATTCGGGCCACGCCGCATGGCGCAATTCGCCCGGACGGCAAGCGAGCAAGGCGAGCAATTGCAGCGCCGCTTTCGTCACCGGCTGGCCCTGAAAACCGTCGATAGCGCGCAACAGCCCACCGAACGCCACCGGTTCGATTATCGCGGCGCGATGCTTCGGCTTCGGCGTTGCGATGGCACCGCGTAGCGCAAGCGTCGGATCGCTATCGGCCCGCGCGGTGGCAATCGCATAGCGAAACACGCCGCCGATGACGGCCCGCAGCCGCCGCGCGGTTTCCAGTTTTCCGGCGGCTTCCAGAGGCCGCAGCACGCGCAAGACTTCGCTCGCGGAAATATCCGCTACCGGTTGCGGCCCCAGACTGGCCTTGGCGATGCCAAGCAGCCATTCAAGCTTTTCGGCGGTGGCGGTGGCAACGCGGTTCTGTTTTTTCTTGGCGAGCAATTCGTCGGCCACCACTGCGAACGTGTTGGCCTGTGTCTCAGCCCGCGCCGCCTTGCTGCGGCGTTTTTCGGCGGACGGATCGGTGCCCTCCCGCAACAGCGCCTTGGCTTCGTCGCGCCGCGCCCTGGCGTCTTGCAGCGAAACGCCGCCGGGCGGCGTGCCATAGGGGCCGATGGCAAGTTTCTTTTGCTTACCCGCGAAGCGATAGGCGAAATACCAAAGCTTGCCGCCGGCGGGCGTGATCCATAATTGCAGCCCGCCGCCGTCCGACAGTTTCACCAGCCGGTCAGCCGCCGCAGCCTTGCGGATGGCCGTATCGGTGAGCTGCTTCGCCATGCTGGCCTCCCCCCGCCCGTGTTGGCCTTTCGGACTCAAAAGGCCAACATCAGTTTCTCAAAAGGCCAACAAAAAGGCCAACAATTTTTCCGGCTAGGGGCGGACGGCGACGGCCATAGATGACGGTATATGGATGGAAAGTATAGCTATCTCAATAGCTTGTCCGGTCAGCAATGAACGGTGGAAAACAGCGGCGAATGGCCTTTTGGTGCCGCAAGAGGGATTCGAACCCCCGACCCCGTCATTACGAATGACGTGCTCTACCAGCTGAGCTATTGCGGCTTCGGCGCCGTGATAGCGGGCGTATCCCCGATTATCAAGCAGACCAGCTCAAGGATAGTGTCTGAGCTTGGAATCTCGTCATTACCGGGCCGTCGCGCCCGGCGAACGAATGTGAGCCGTTAGGCGCGACGAGACCCGGTAATCCATGAAACTGTCCGCGTATGCCGGGCTTCATCATGGATCACCGCAACTCGGGCTTGCCCGAGTTGCGCATCTTAATGCCCAAGTCGGCAACAGCCGACTTGGGTGTCTCGCAGCGTCGGCCGCTCGCTTCGCTCGCGGGACGCTGCGGCCCGGTGATGACAGAAAAATGAGCCATAGGCTCAAGCAGAAGGCCCCGGCCGCCAGCCAAACAGCGAAAAGCCGCGGGCGGGCGGCGCTTCTTCCGCAATTTCCGGCCCGGGATCGTCCGGCCGCGGCGGTTCCGCGACGATGGGCGCCGGTTTTTCCGGGTGCTGGGCGGACTTCGCGGCGTCGCGGATCGCGGGCTTCGCCGCGGGCGATTCTTCGCGAACGGGCACAGACTGAGGCGGAGGCGGCGGCACCGTGAGCACGGTCTCCGCCTGCTCGATCACCGGGCCCCCGGGCGCCGCGTCCGGCACGGCCCAGATAAACGCATCGAGCGCGCCGGTGCGGGGCGAGGCCGGCAGCCACGACTGCGAAACATAGCCGTCGGCGACCCAGGCCGGATCGCGTTTTGCGCGCAGCGCGCGGATCGTCCACTCGCGCGCCTTGCCGTGATCGCCGTGCTCCTTGGCTTCCAGTTCCGCCATCAGCATGCAAGCGCGCTGCGTCGGATCGCCCAAAAGCGGCTCGAGCAGCGCCCGCGCCTCCGCAAAACGATTGGCCTCGATCGCCGCGCGCGCGACGGAAAGTTTCGATTCCGGATTGTCCGGCCTTTTCTTCGCGAGCCGCTTCGCGCGCTTCAGGCGGTCCTCGGCGGAGGAGCCGGGCTGAAGATGCGCGTAAGCAAGCGCAAGATCCGGATGCGGCGTGATCGTCCATGCCTTCTCGATGATGTTGCCCGCCTTGCGCAGGCTTCCCTGCACGCCAAGCAGGCGCCCCGCGAGCGCCGCCGCCGGAACGAGATCGGGCGAAAGCTTCACAGCCTCCTGCGCAAGCTCGCGCGCCTGCGAGGGATCGTTCTCCTCGATCGCAAGCGCCTGCGCCGTCAAGAGCACCGCGCGGCGGCGTTTCGCGATCGCCTTGTCGATCACGCGCGCGCTCGTGGCCGCTTCCAGCGTCGTAAGCGCCCCCCACCAGTCGCGCGCGCGGGCCTGGAATTCGATCAGGGCTTCCGCCGCCCAAACCGGCATCGTGTCGGAATAGGCCGCTTCCTGCGCGAAGGCGCGCGCGGACACGGCATCATTTCTTCGCACCGCCTCGATATAGAGGCCGCGCAGACCGAGAAGCTTCGTGTCCTCCCGGCCGAGCATCGAGCGGAATTCCGCCTCCGCCTTGTCAGTGTCGCCCGAAAGCTGCGCCGCCTGCGCCGCAAGGAGATGCGTGAGCGGATGCTCATGCGCGAATTTCTTCGCTTCGTTCGCCGAGCGGCTCGCGAGCGCGAGATTGCCGGTCCCGACCGCGATCAGCCCTTGCGTGATCGCGCGCCAGCCTTTCGTTCGCCGCCGTTCGCGGAAGAACAACGACACAAGGTCGGGCGAGCGGAGTACGAAGCGGATCGCGGTCCAGACGGCCATCGCAATCAGAACCGCGGCAAGAAAGAGAACCGCCGCCACGGTGACGGAAGTCGACACACGCCAGTGCTGCCAGGTCATGACGATTTCGCCCGGCCGGTCCGCGAACCAGGCGGCGCCGAGCGCGATCAACGCGGCGGCGACGAGAAACGCAATAACGCGGATCATTTCGGCCGCTCCGCGACCGAATTCGCGAGCGCTGCGTTCAAGAGACTCTTCACCGCCGCGTCGGCTTCCCGGCGGCGCGATGCGGCCGAAACCCAGTCGGCGGCTTGCGCCTTCGCCCCGGCGGGAAGCTGCGCCGCTTCATCGAGCGCCGCGGCGAGATCGTTTTTCGAAAGCCGCGTCTCGATCCGCGCGACCACCGCGCCCGCGCTCGTGCCCGCGACTTCGCCCACGGGACGAATTTCGATCAGGCGGCTCGCATTCGACCAAAGCCGCGCGAAATAGCCGCTCTCGGGCGGCGGTGCGCTGACCAGTTTCGGCGCGAGATCGGCGAAGCGCCTTCGCAATTCGGCAATCGTCGGCAGGCCCGAATCGGCGGAAGCCTCAAGCGGCGCGAGCGACGCACCCGCGTCGCCCAGCATCGTGCGCACCACGTCGAGTTCTTTCTTGAACGACGCGCCCTTGGCGATCGCGTCCTGCAACGCGCCGAGCGCGACCACTTCGGCGGCATTCGCGACCGCCGGGCGCGAGGCCGCCTGCTTCACCTGCGCCTCGATCGCGGCAAGCCGCTCTAGGAGCGCCGCATTCGCGGCAGAGCCCGTGGTCTGCGCCTTCTCGAGGGTACTGTGCAAATCCTTGAGGCCGGATTCGAGGCTGTCGAGCCGCGCTTTCAGCGGCGCAAGATCGAGATTTTTCACCTGCGCTTCCAGCGCACTCACGCGCTTGTCGATTTCGCCCTGCGCCTTCGCGAGTTCCGCGCGCTCGCGCGCGGCGGAGTCCGCGACGGGAGCGGAGCCGGAAGCTGTATCGCCGACGGAAGCCGTTCGCTTCGCGCCCTCGCCCGTAAACAGGAAGATCAGCGAGAGCACGAGCGCGCCGGCGAGCAGTCCGATCACGCCCGTTAGAACCGGAAGCAAAAGCGAATTGCGCGGCCCGCGCACGGCGGCGCTTGCTTCACGCGGCGTTTCCGATTGCGTCCCTTGTTTCGGCGCGGCGCTTTCCGGCTTTTCCGTTTCGCGCGGCTCTTCGGGCGTCTTGTCCGTCGCGGTGAGTTCAATCACCGGCGGCTTGGTCTTGCGGCCGGCCCCGGGCTGCGCGCCCGTTTCGGAAGAGAAATCGGATCGGTCATCCGCCACGACAACTTCCCTAATCGTACCGCCCGATTATCGCATAACCCTGCCACGCGAGAGCTGCAACCATCTCACCGAAGTAAGGCGAATAAAGCGTCTTCGTTCGGGCGGGCGGCAATTTTGACATTGAAACCGGCGCTTTGCAGCGCCGCTGCAACCGCTTCCGAAAAGCACAAATGAGCTGCGCCGCGTGCGGCATCGCCGAGATTTTCCTTGTTCACCAGCGCGAGGAAAATGTCTGCGCTCCGCCGCGAGTAATGCAGCACAGCATCGAGCTCGCCTTCGCGAAGGCGCGCAAGCGTCTCCTGGCGAAGACGCGTGGCCGCAACCGCGCGATAGACGACCTTCGTCTCGACCGCGATGCCCTCGCCGGCGGCTAGCGCCGCGAGATCCTGCGCGCGGTCCTCGCCGGCGAGATAAAGCACGCGCGCGCCCCCGCGCAATTCGTCGGATAGCGTTGCGGCAAGCGCCCGCGCGTCGCCTCCGCAAGCCACCACGTTCGGAAACCCGGCGTCGCGCGCGGCCTCTGCGCTTTGCGAACCGACGGCAAAGAGCGGGCATGACACGAGCGAAACAAGCTCTTCCTTGCCGAGGACGCGAACCGCGTTCGCGCTGGTGATGGCGATAGCATCGGGTGCGTTTTGAATGGCCTCGAACGGCACCGGCTCGATCGCAAGAACGGGATCGATCACCGCTTCGTGCCCGAGGACTTTGAGCCGCTTCGCCGTGCGCTTCGCGTCTTGCTCGGGCCGCGTGACGAGTACGCGCATCTCACGCATCCAGAACGCCGGCGGGCGCGCGGGCGCGCAGTTCCTGTCCGGCGTCGGCGCCGAGCGCTTCGGCGTCGGAGACGTAACCCTCGCGCGTCGTTTCCACCGCGTTCGTACCGTCCGGCGCGATCACAATTCCGGAAAAATAAATCCGGTCGCCCATGATCTGCGCATGCCCGCCGATCGGCGCGCGGCAGGAGCCGTCGAGCGCCGCGAGAAACGCGCGCTCGGCGAGAAGCGCGATATTTGTCGTAGCGTCGTTGATTGCGGCTACAAGCTGCGCCGCCGCCTCGTCGTTTGCGCGAACGGCAATGCCGATCGCCCCCTGTCCGACCGAAGGAGGAAAGGTGAGCGGATCGAGAACCGTATGCGTCTGCTGATCCAGATAGCCGAGCCGCCGCATCCCGGCCGCCGCCAGCACCGTGGCGTCGAATTCGCCGCGCGCGAGCTTGTCGAGCCGCGTGCCGACATTGCCGCGCAGCAACCTGATCGAAACATCGGGTCTTGCGCGCAGAACAAGCGCCTGCCGCCGCACGGACGAAGTGCCAACCACCGCACCCTTCGGCAATTCCGCAAGCGAAATTGCGCCTCGTGCCACCAGCACGTCGCGCGGATCCTCTCGCTCCGGATAGGCCGCGAGTAAAACCCCTTCTGGCAAAAAGGTTGGTACGTCTTTTGCGGAATGGACGCCGAGATCGATCCGGTTCGTGAGCAGCGCCTCGTCGATTTCCTTGGTGAACAATCCCTTGCCGCCGGCGTCGGCGAGCGGCCGGTCGAGCACCCTGTCGCCCGCGGTTTTCAGCGGCACGATTTCGAAGGAGGCAAGCTCCACCCCGTGCGCCTTGCCGAGCAAATCGCGCACGATTTCCGCCTGCCGGAGTGCGAGCGGGCTGCCGCGTGTGCCGATCCGAATTCGGCCTGTGGATTGCGCCATGGCGATAAGCGGTGCTAGGGGCTGCGTGACACTTTATAAGTATTCAGACGACCTTACGCACGAAGATCGCGGCGGTAGCAAGAGCGGCAGAAATGCTCCTTCTCGGCATTGAAACCACATGCGACGAAACTTCAGCCGCCGTGGTCGAGCGCGCCGGGAACGGCAGCGGCACGATTCGCTCGAATATCGTGCTTTCGCAGCTCGACGAGCATCGCCCGTTCGGCGGCGTCGTGCCGGAAATCGCCGCCCGCGCGCATGTGCAAGTGCTCGACGAAGTGATCAAAAAGGCGATGGAAAAGGCGGGCGTGGAATTTTCCGCGTTGGACGGTGTCGCGGCCTCGGCCGGGCCCGGTCTGATCGGCGGCGTGATCGTGGGGCTCACCACCGCGAAGGCGATTTCGTTCGCGCTCGAAAAGCCGCTCGTCGCCATCAATCACCTCGAGGCGCACGCACTCACCGCGCGCCTCATCCACAAGCTCGATTTTCCCTATCTCCTGCTCCTTGTCTCCGGCGGGCACACGCAACTCGTTTTCGTCGAAGCGGTCGGCGCCTATACGCGGATAGGAACGACGCGCGATGATGCGATCGGCGAGGCCTTCGACAAGACAGCGAAGCTTTTGGGCCTGCCCTATCCGGGCGGCCCTGCGGTCGAGCGTTGCGCGCTCGACGGCGATCCCAAGCGCTTCAGTCTTCCGCGTCCGATGATCGGCCGTCCGGAGCCGGATTTTTCGCTTTCCGGCCTCAAGACCGCGATCCGCCTGGAAGCCGAGAAGATCGCGCCGATCTCGCGCCAGGACATTGCCGATCTTTGCGCGAGCTTTCAGGCCGCGATCACCGACGTGATCGTCGACCGCGTGCAGGCGGCGCTGCAAAATCTCGGCCATAGCGGCAAGACCCCGAACGCGATCGTGGTCGCCGGCGGCGTCGCCGCGAATCGTACGATCCGGAACACAATGGAAGAACTCGCGATCTCGCTTCGCCTGCCGCTCGTGATTCCGCCGGCCGAGCTTTGCACCGACAACGGCGCGATGGTGGCCTGGGCCGGCGCCGAGCGTCTCGCGCTCGACATGACCGATCCCCTCGACATCAAGCCGCGGGCGCGCTGGCCGCTCGATATCGGCCCCGCGCCGGTCGGGAATTCCGCATGACGCATTTCCAGCGCATCGGCATTGTCGGCGCGGGCGCCTGGGGTACGGCGCTCGCGAACGCCATCGCTTCGAAGAACCGGCCCGTCGTGCTCTATGCGCGCGATCCGGCGGCCGCCGTGGAAATGAAGAAGAGCCGCACCAACGCCGCGCGGCTTCCGGGCGTTGCGCTGAACCCCGAAATCACGCCGACGAATTCGCTCGGCGAAGCGGCGGACGCCGACGCTGTCTTGCTTGCCGTTCCCACGCAGTCCTTGCGCGAAATTTCGCGCGAGCTCGCGCCCATGATCCGGAACGCGCTGCCTGTCGTCGCCTGCGCAAAAGGGATCGAACGCGGTTCGCGAAAATTCGTCACCGAAATTATTCGGGAAACAATTCCGCTTGCGCAACCCGCGATCCTGTCGGGACCGAGCTTCGCGGCCGATGTCGGGCGAGGCCTGCCGACCGCGGTGACGCTCGCGGCTTCGGATGAACACCTCGCCGCCGATCTCGCGGAAGCGCTGAGTTCCCAGACTTTCCGCCTTTATCATTCCACGGACATACGCGGAGTCGAAATCGGCGGCGCCGCCAAGAACGTGCTCGCGATCGCCGCCGGCATCGTGCTCGGGCGGGGCTTGGGCGCGAGCGCACAGGCGGCGCTGATTACGCGCGGATTCGCGGAACTCTCGCGCCTGGGACGCGCATATAGCGTGAAACCCGAAACTATGATGGGCCTCTCCGGCCTCGGCGACCTCATCCTGACATGTTCTTCCCCGCAATCGCGGAACTATGCTTTCGGCTTCGCCATCGGACGCGGCCAAAAGCCCGCCGATCAAAGTCATATGCCGCTCGTGGAGGGTTTCTTCACCGCGCCGGTGCTCGCCGATATCGCGCGCGAAAAAAAGGTGGAAATGCCGATTGTTAGCGCGGTTCAGGCGGTTTTGACGGGGCGCGTTAACGTCGATACAGCAATTTCCGGATTACTCTCCCGTCCCTTGAAAAGCGAAAGCTGAATGGCAGGAGTAAATTCGTGCTTTTCGTTGCGATCTGTATCGACAAACCGGGAAGCCAGGAATTACGCCTCACCAACCGGGCCGCGCATCTCGATTACCTTCGCCTGAATTCGCAATACATCAAAACCTGCGGCCCCTTCGTGGCCGAGGACGGAGAAACCATGAACGGCTCGCTGCTGATCATCGAGGCCGACGATCGGAAGGCATGCGAAGCAGTGCTCGCGCGCGATCCCTATCAGGCCGCGAAACTCTTTCAGTCCGTCGAAATCCGTCCATGGCGCTGGGTCATCGGCGCGCCGGTGAAATGAGCGAGCAATGGCGCACTGGCTGGTGAAAAGCGAACCCGCAACCTGGTCCTGGAACGATCAGGTAAAGGCCGGCACCAAGGGCACCGAGTGGAACGGCGTTCGCAATCATCTCGCGAAGAAGCATCTCATGGCGATGAAGAAGGGCGAACGCGCCTTCTTTTATCATTCCGGCGAGGAGAAAAGCATTGTCGGCATCGTCGAGATCTCTGGCGAATATCGCCTGGATCCTTCCGACAAGACAAAAACCTTTGGGCTCGTCGACGTGAAAGCCGTCAAGCCGCTGCCGAAACCGGTCACGCTCGCTCAATGCAAGGCCGAGAAAAAACTCGCCAAAATGGTCCTCCTCAACAACTCGCGGCTCTCGGTGCAGCCGGTGACGGATCAGGAATGGGCGATCATCTGCAAGATGGGCGGCCTGAAATAGCAACCCCTTTCCGCGCTAAGACGATATAATTCCCTCCTGCCCAGCGGGAGGAGGCGCGCCATGCAATTTGCCGGAATGAATTACCTCGCGATTGTCGTCGCCGCGGCCGCGGCTTACGTCTTCAGCGCGATTTATTACACGGCTCTGTCGAAGCCCTGGCTAAAGGCGGCGGAGGTCAAGAAAGGCGGCCGGAAAGCCGCCGCCTGGATTCCATTTGTGATCGCAGCGGCGGCCGACCTGATCATGGCCTGGGTGCTCGCGGGTGTGATTGGGCATCTCGGCGTCGGGCAAGTTACGCTCAAAAACGGCGTCATTTCCGGCGCATTTATCTGGTTTGGCTTTGTCCTCACCGTAATCGCGGTGAATTATGCTTTTGCCGGACGGAAGCCCATGCTGACGGCGATCGACGCCATTCACTGGCTCGGCGTACTTATCGTTTTAGGCGCAATTATTGGCCTGTTTGGCGTGTAATACCAACTGTCAGGAGCACTGACCAAAGTGCAAGGCGACCCCGCTTGTCGCCGAAAAAGCGGCTTCGCATAATGGAAAAAACCGGCCGAGGAAACGGCGGATCGTTTGGGAGGAAACCATGTCCGAGAAAGTTTATCCGGTATCGGCCGCGTGGAAAAAGCGCGCCTATTTGGACGACGCCAAGTACCAGAAGATGTACGCGGCCTCGATCAAGGACCCGAAGAAATTCTGGGCGAAGGAAGCAAAACGCATTCACTGGATGAAAGCGTTCAAGAAGGTGAAGAACACCACCTTCGGCCCCGACAAGGTTTCGATCAAATGGTTCGAGGACGGCAAGACCAACGTTTCCTATAATTGCATCGACCGTCACCTGAAGAAGCGCGGCAAGCAGGTCGCGATCATCTGGGAAGGCGACGACCCGAAAGACTCGAAGAAGATCACCTACAAGGAATTGCACGCCGAAGTTTGCCGCTGGGCGAACGTCCTGAAGAAAGTAGGCGCGAAGAAAGGCAGCCGCGTCACAATTTATATGCCGATGATTCCCGAGGCCGTTTACGCGATGCTCGCCTGCACGCGGATCGGCGCGATTCACTCGGTCGTTTTCGGCGGCTTCTCGCCCGATTCGCTCGCCGGCCGCATCGAGGATTGCAAATCCGACATCGTCGTCACTGCCGACGAAGGCGTGCGCGGCGGCAGGAAGATCCCGTTGAAGGAAAATACCGATGCCGCCTGCAACAAGGCTGGCGGAGTGGGGTCGGTGATCGTTGTCCGCCGCACCGGTGCGCCCGTCAACATGCAGAAGGGCCGCGACGTCTATTACGACGAGATCGCGAAAACCGTGAAGCCCGACTGCAAGCCGGAGCCGATGGGCGCGGAAGACCCGCTCTTCATTCTTTACACTTCGGGCTCGACCGGAAAGCCGAAAGGCGTGCTGCACACGACCGCCGGCTATCTCGTGTTCGTGGCGATGACGCATCAGTATGTCTTCGACTACCACGAAGGCGACGTTTACTGGTGCACCGCCGACGTCGGCTGGGTCACCGGCCACAGCTATATCGTCTACGGCCCGCTCGCGAACGGCGCGACAACGCTGATGTTCGAGGGCGTTCCGAACTACCCCTCGATGTCCCGCTTCTGGGAAGTAATCGACAAGCACAAGGTCAACATCTTCTATACCGCTCCCACCGCGATCCGCGCGCTGATGCAGGCGGGCGACGAGCCGGTGAAGAAGACGAGCCGCAAATCGCTCCGGCTCCTCGGCACCGTCGGCGAGCCGATCAATCCCGAAGCCTGGGAGTGGTACTACCGCGTCGTGGGTGATTCCCGCTGCCCGATCGTCGATACCTGGTGGCAGACGGAGACCGGCGGCATTCTCATCACGCCGCTGCCGGGTGCGACCAAGTTGAAACCTGGCTCCGCCACGCGGCCGTTCTTCGGGGTCGTTCCGCAAATCGTCGACGCCAGCGGAAAAGTGCTGGAAGGCGCCGCGAGCGGCAATCTCTGCATCGCCGATTCCTGGCCCGGCCAGATGCGCACGGTTTATGGCGACCACCAGCGCTTCGTCGACACTTACTTCAAGACTTACCCCGGCAAATATTTCACCGGCGACGGCTGCCGCCGCGACGAGGACGGCTATTACTGGATCACCGGCCGCGTCGACGACGTGATCAACGTCTCCGGCCATCGCTTGGGCACCGCCGAGGTGGAAAGCGCGCTCGTGGCGCACGCCAAGGTGTCGGAAGCCGCCGTCGTCGGCTTTCCGCATAATATCAAGGGTCAGGGCATCTACGCCTATGTCACGCTCATGGCCGGCGAGCAGCCGAGCGAGGAGCTGCGCAAGGAACTGGTGCAATGGGTACGGAAGGACATCGGCGCGATCGCGGCGCCCGATCATATTCAGTTTGCGCCGGGCCTGCCGAAGACCCGCTCCGGCAAGATCATGCGCCGCATTCTGCGGAAGATCGCCGAGGACGAATACAGCAATCTCGGCGACACCTCGACGCTCGCCGATCCGTCGGTCGTTAACGACCTCGTCAACAACCGGCAGAACCGCAAGTCGGCGTAAAATTTCTGTGTCATGCCCGGCCTTGTGCCGGGCATCCACGCCTTCCTCGCCGTGCTATCGTCAAGACGTGGATGGCCGGGACAAGCCCGGCCATGACAGTGTTGCTGCTCACGAAAAATCGCTCGTGATGCCCTTCTTCTCCCAGTCGCCGTAGCGCGTGGGCTCTGGCCCTTCCCGCGGCGGATTCTCCTTTTTCAACTCCTTCAACTCCGCTTTTTTCGCCTCGGCACGGCGCGCTTCCGCTTCGGCGAGCGCGCGCTCGGCTGCGGGCGTGAGTTTCTTCGATTTCTTCCCGGTCATACCGATTATTTCGGGCGCGGCGATGCGAGGGTCAAGAGATGTCGCTTTCGGCGAGCGGACAGCCTATATCCGCCCCGTGGCGCAGCACATTTCGAACGAGAAAGCCCCCGGCCTCCCTGCAAGGCTCCTTGCCTCGCAGGTCCTCTATGATGTCTTGCAGCGGCGTCGTCCGCTCGATCAAACGCTGGATGCCGATACGGGCCTTGCCGGTCTCCGCGAGCTCGACGATCGTGACCGCGCGCTCGTGCACATGCTCGCGGCAAAAACGCTCCGCCGCCTCGGCACGTTGCGCGCGCTGCTCGGAGAATTCCTGGAGCGCGGCCTGCCGAAGGACGCGCCGCGCGTCGAGATCCTGCTTCTTCTGGGGGCGGCGCAAATTCTGTTTCTCGACGTGAAGGATCACGCGGCGGTCGACCTTTCGGTGGAGCTTGTGAACCGCGACCGCGCTACCCGCCGCTACGCGGGATTGATCAACGCCGTCCTCCGCCGCGTCGTGCGCGAAGGGCGCGAACGCATCGCGGGACTGGATCGCGGCATCGACACGCCGTCATGGCTGTTACAGCGCTGGTGCGACGCTTACGGACGTGAAACCGCGCTTGCGATTGCCGGCGCGCACAAAATCGAGCCGCCGCTCGATCTCACGATGAAAGAGAAAGCAGCGGACTGGGCCGCTAAACTCCACGGCCATCTGCTGCCGACAGACTCCGTCCGCCTTGTAAATGCCGGGCCCGTCGCCGCGCTCGCCGGCTACGAAGAAGGCGCATGGTGGGTACAGGATGCGGCCGCCTCGCTGCCGGCGAAGCTTCTCGGCGACATCAAAGGCAAGAGCGTCGCCGATCTCTGCGCCGCGCCCGGCGGCAAGACCGCGCAACTGATCGCGGGCGGCGCGAAAGTGGTTGCCGTCGATCGTTCGGCTTCCCGGCTCAAGCGCCTCAAGGAGAATCTCGCGCGTCTGCAATTCGATTGCGAAACCGTCGAAGCGGACGCCGCCGCCTGGTCCGGCGGCCCGTTCGACGCCGTCTTGCTCGACGCGCCCTGCACCGCGACCGGCACGATCCGGCGGAATCCCGACCTGCCGTGGCAGCGCGAGCCCGCCGATCTAGCGCGCTTGTCCGCGCTGCAGGCCCGCATTCTCGACAATGCGGTAAAACTCGTAAAACCCCAAGGAATCCTCGTCTACGCAACTTGCTCGCTCGAGCCCGAGGAAGGCGAGCGGCAGATCGAAGCGCTGCTCGGTCGGCATTCGAACCTGCGCCGCGTCCCGATCGATGCTTCGGAAACCGGCGGCGTTGACGATTTTGTCTCCGCACAGGGGGATTTGCGCACGTTACCCTGCCACCTTCCGAATCAGGAAAGCCGCCTTTCGGGTTGCGACGGCTTTTATGCCGCGCGCTTGCAGCGGCTTTCCTGAACGCTTTTTCGGCGGCAGGTGGACAGCCGACCTCGCTTCGATATGTTGGCGGCGAAAGCAGGCGACATTCCATGCGGCGGGAGAAAATCACGGATCGCGTGCGGTTAGCTGCGCACGTCGGCGGTCATCGCTGGCGGCGGTTCGTGGTGCGCCTCGTCGACAATCCGCGCTTTCGCTGGCAAATCGGGCTTAGGGTTCCCGAGCGGCTCTTGATCGCGCCGCAGGACTTGCGCACCGGCGATCCGACGATCGCGAACGAAGTCTATGCCGGCGAATTCGCCTTCGCCGGAAAAGTCGTCTCCACCGAAGGCCGCTCGCCGTTCGAGATCGAGGCGCCGTCGCGCGAATGGAGCGAGCTCCTTCTGGGCTTCGGCTGGCTTCGGCATCTGCGCGCGGCGGGGACGCCCATCGCGCGCGAAAACGCGCGCTCGCTCGTTGGCGACTGGATCGCGATTCAGGGCCGCGGCCATCCGGTCGCGTGGGAGCCGGAAATTCTCACCCGCCGCGTCATCTCCTGGCTCACGCAGGCGCCGCTGATCCTGCAGGACGCCGATCACGTTTTCTATCGAACCTTTCTGCGCAGCCTCTCCCGGCAAGTGCGCTACTTGCAGCGCACTGCGTTCAAGTCGCGCGACGGCTATCCGCGCCTCTCCGCGGCGATTGCGCTCGCGCTCGCGGGCCTTTGCATCGCGGGCGAAACGCGATTACTCAAGCGCGCAACGCGCAAGCTTTCGCACGAACTGGAGCGCCAGATTTTGCCCGACGGCGGGCATATCAGCCGCAATCCGGCGCTCATCGTCGCGCTTCTTCTCGACCTCCTGCCCCTCCGGCAGGCTTATGCCGCGCGCAATCTGCCGCCGCCGCGCGAACTCTTGAACGCGATCGATCGCATGATGCCGATGCTGCGTTTCTTCCGCCACGGCGACGGCGCCTTCGCGCAATTCAACGGCGCGGGCACGACCCCCGCGGATTCGATCGCGACCGTGCTTGCCTATGACGACGCGCGCGGCACGCCGGTCGCGAACGCGCCCTATTCCGGCTATCAGCGGATCGAGGCGGGCGCGAGCCTGATCATCGCCGACACCGGCAAGCCGCCGCCCTTCAGCGTGAGCCAGGACGCGCATGCGGGCTGTCTTTCGTTCGAGTTTTCGCACGCAAAAAGCCGCATCATCGTGAATTGCGGCATGCCCGCGATCAACAAAAAAGCCTGGCAGCGCGTCGCACGCGCGACCGCCGCGCATTCGACCGCGACGCTGAACGACACTTCGTCCTGCCGTTTCATGCGCGATACTTCCGCGAGCCGCTTCATCGGAACGCCGATCGTCGCCGGCCCGAAAAATGTGCATGTCTCGCGCGCCGAGCGTGACGGCGCGCACTTCGCCCGTGCGAGCCATGACGGCTATGCGAAAAACTACGGCCTCGTTCATCAGCGCTCGTGGCTCTTGTCGCAGGACGGCGCGCGGCTCGACGGCGAGGATGTCTTTCTCGCCGCCCCTGGCCGGAAGAAATCGCGCCATGCGCGAAACGAATTCGCGCTCTGCTTTCACCTGCATCCGAACGTGAAGGCGAGCCGGCTCGCCGACGGCTCGACCGTGATGCTTGTTTTGCCGCGCCAGCAGGGATGGCTGTTCACGGCGCCGGGGCGCGACGTGAAGCTGGAAGAAAGCGTGTTTCTCTCCTCCACAGACAGCCCGCGCCGCACGAGCCAAATCGTCGTCTATGGCGAGGCGCGGGAATCCGAGCGCATCCTCTGGCATCTCGTGCGCGCGGAAGCGGCGCAGACGGAGCGCCGTGAGGCAGCGGATGTCCCCGAATTGCCGCTGTGAACAGGCGGCCTCGGCTGTTTCCCTGACCCCCTCTCCGTGCTATCGCGGCGGCATCAGCCGCCGGAAAGCTCCATGCCGAACCGCGTTCGTCCCGTCGCCCGCGCACTCCTTTCGGTTTCCGACAAGACGGGCCTAGTCGAATTCGCGAAGGCCCTCGTTAAGGCCAAGGCCGCCCTCGTCTCGACCGGCGGCACGCATCGCGCGCTGAAAGAAGCAGGCCTCGCCGTCTCCGACATTTCCGAACTCACCGGCTTCCCCGAAATGATGGACGGCCGGGTGAAGACGCTGCATCCGAAAGTGCATGGCGGCATTCTCGCGATCCGCGGCAATAAGGAACATGCCGCCTCCATGCGCGAACATGCGATCGCGCAGATCGATCTTGTGGTGGCCAATCTCTATCCGTTCGAGCAAACGGTCGCGAAAGGGGCTAAATTCGAGGACTGTATCGAAAACATCGACATCGGCGGGCCCGCGCTCGTGCGCGCCGCTGCGAAGAACCACGACGACGTCGCGGTGATCGTCGATCCCGCCGACTACGCCGAAGTCGCCGCCGAAATCGAAAAACATGGCGGCACGACACTTACGCTGCGGCGGCGGCTCGCGGCCAAAGCTTTCGCGCGCACGAGCGCTTACGACTCCGCGATCTCCAACTGGTTCGCGGACGAGCTGAAGGAGAAAGCGCCGGCCTGGCGCACCTTCGGCGGCAAGCTCGCGGAAGAATTGCGCTATGGCGAAAACCCGCATCAATCCGCGGCATTCTACAAAAGTCCCGGCGCGCGGCCGGGCGTTGCGACCGCGCGCCAGGTGCAGGGCAAGGCGCTTTCCTACAACAACATCAACGACACCGACGCCGCCTATGAATGCGTCGCCGAGTTCGATCCGAAGAAGAAAGCCGCGGTCGTGATCGTGAAGCACGCCAATCCCTGCGGCGTTGCCGAAAACGACAGCCCGATCGAGGCCTACAGGCGCGCACTCGCCTGCGATCCGATTTCCGCTTTCGGCGGCATCATCGCGTTGAACCGCCCGCTCGATGCGGAGACGGCGCGCGAAATCGTCGAGCTCTTCACCGAGGTCATTATCGCGCCCGACGCAAGCGAGGAAGCGATCAAAATCGTCGGCGCGAAAAAGAATCTGCGCCTCTTGCTCGCGGGCGGCCTGCCCGACCCGCGCGCAAACGATCTTGTCTACAAATCTGTTTCAGGCGGCATCTTGGTGCAGTCGCGCGACAACTCCATGGTCGAGGATATCGAGCTCAAGGTCGTCACCAAACGGAAGCCGACCGCGGCCGAGCTTGCGGACATGAAATTCGCTTTCCGCGTCGCGAAACACGTGAAGTCGAACGCGATCATCTACGCCAAGGACGGCGCCACCGTCGGCATTGGCGCGGGCCAAATGAGCCGCGTCGATTCCGCACGCATCGCCGCGCGAAAGGCCGAAGAAGCCGCGAAAACCCTAGGGCTGAAAGAGCCGCTCACGCGCGGCTCGGCGGTTGCTTCCGAAGCCTTCTTTCCCTTCGCCGACGGGCTGCTCGCGACAATCGAGGCGGGCGCGACGGCCGTCATTCAGCCCGGCGGCTCAGTACGCGACGATGAGGTAATCAAGGCCGCCGACGAGCACAATATCGCGATGGTGTTTACGGGCGTGCGTCATTTCCGGCATTGATTCGCGCCCGCGAAAGCAGCAACCCCCCCACGAGAAAAAACGCGACCAGCACGGAAATTCCGGCCTTTTGGCTCGCGGTGAGCGCCGTCACCGCCGCCACCAGAAACGGCCCCACGAACGACGTGATTTTTCCCGACAGCGCGAACAGCCCGAAAAACTGCGCGAGCTTCTCGTGGGGCGAAAGGCGCACGAGTAGCGTGCGCGAGGCCGCCTGCACGGGCCCCGCGACCGCACCGATCAGCGCGCCGAGAACGAGATAAAGTTTTTCGGGAAGGCTCGAAAACAATCCTGCCCCTGGCAGCGGCGGCTCGGCCGGCACGAAAAACAAGATCGAATCGCGGCTCACCGACAGAATCGCGAGGCAGCAGAAAATCAGCACCGCGAGCGAGCCGAGCACGACCGCCTTCGCGCCGATTTTGTCATCTAACTTGCCGCCGAAATAGCAGCCGAACGTGCCGGTGATCGTTAGCAGAATGCCGAAGAGGCCAAGCTGCATCGAGCCCCAGCCGAGCTGGCCCGCGCCGTAAATCCCGCCAAAGGCGAAAAGCGCAAGCAGCCCGTCGGTGTAGATCATGTTGGCGAGCAGGAAATAGCCGAGATCGCGATGCTTGCGCGCTTCGCGAAAAGTCGCGTTGAGCGAATGAAGCCCGTGCCGCACCGCCGGAAACAATTTCTTCCCGCGTTTTCCGTCCGGCGTGAACAGGAAAAGCGGAATGACAAAAACAACGAACCACAACGCTGTGAGCGGCCCGGTCGCGCGGTCGCCCTCGCGCGCTGCCGCGTCCAGCCCGAAGATCGGCGAAAATCCCAACAGTGTGTGGCCGGTCTCCGGATTGCTCGCGAGAAACGCGAGCGAGAAGAACAGCGAGATCATCCCGCCGACATAGCCCATCGCCCAGCCCGCGCCCGAAAGCGAGCCGATTTTCTCGCGCGGCACGAGCAGCGGCATCATCGTGTTGTTGAAGACGGTCGCGAATTCGACCCCGATCGAGCCGATCGCGAACGCGATCAAAACCGGAAGGATCGTCGAAGGATCGTTCGGCTTGCCGAGCCAGAGCATAGAAGCGCCGATCACGATGAGAACGCCGAACGCCGCGATCCACGGCTTCCTGCGGCCCGTCGCATCCGCGATCGCCCCTAACACGGGCGAGGTGCAGGCGATGAAAATGCCCGCCGCCGAGGTCGCGAAGCCCCACAGCGACTGCCCGCGCGCCGGATCGTCCACCACGCTCGAGGCGAAATACGGCGCGTAGATGAAGGTCATGATCAGCGTGAAATAGGGCTGGCACGCCCAGTCGAACAAAACCCAGCCCAGAATGGCGAGCTTCGAAGCCTTTTTGAAAATTTCGGGCTGGGCGGGCTGTCGAATCATGATCGGCGGAGCCGATCAACCGCATTCCTCAATTTTTGACAAGGTCGCGCATCAGACTCGCGGCGACGATCAGCTTCGCGAGTGTGAAGCCGGAGCTGCCGAGCTCCTGCAAGCGGCTGCGAATGCGGGCGATTTCGTCCGTGCGCGTCGCGCTCCACGCATGAAGCGCCGCCTCGCCCGCCTTTCCGTTGGCTAGAATATCGGCGGCGATCCGGCGCTCGTTCGCGCCGATCGAATCGATCGCGCGGTCGATCGCCATCCGCTCGAAACGGTCCTGCGCCTCGATCGCATTGGCCGCGGCGAGCAAGGTGTCGAGCTGAAAATATTCGTGAGCGGCGAAATAGATTTCGGCCGCGATCTCGATCGGTTTCCCCGTCCGGTCGGCGATCAAGGTAATGTCGGTCGCGGCGGCGAGTAGCGGAAGCCGTGCGATCTTGTTCGCAAGCGGCTCGGGGACGCCGCCTTTGACAAACGATGCCGCCCGCTCCTGTATCGCCCGGCGCGAATTCGGCGAGACCAGCTTGTCGAAATCCCGCTCCAGCCGCGCGATCGACTCGCGGTAATGCGCGACGAGCTCGGCAAGGCCGCCTTCGAGCGTCGTGTTGCGGATGAACCAGATGACGCGGTCGCGCAACAGGCCCTGCACTTCCGCATAGAGCTCGAGCTGCAGGCTGCCGGAAATCTTCGCGTCGAGCGCGTCGATTTCACCGTTCAGTTTGGTCATCCCGTAGGCGTCGCGCACCACCGCGAAGGCGCGCGCGATCGTGGCGGCATCCGCGTCCGCCTCGTCGCCGACGCGCGCCATGAAGGACGGGCCCCCGCGATTGACGATGGAATTCGAAAGCATAGTCGCGATGATTTCGCGGCGGAGCCGATGCGATTTCACCGCGTCGGGGAAGCGCTCGTTGAGCGCTTTCGGGAAGTAGCGCTGCAATTCGCGCGCAAGATACGGATCGTCCGGCACCGAAGAAGCGAGCAGATCCGAATAGAGCGTGAGCTTGGCATAGGCGAGCGTGACCGCGAGTTCCGGCCGCGTCAGTCCCTCGCCGCGTTTCTTCCGCTCGGCGATCTCGGCGTTCGTCGGCAAATTCTCGACGCCGCGATCCAGGAGATCGCGGGCTTCGAGCGTCTCCATCATCCGCTGCTCGAAGCCGATATCGGCCGCCGCCTTCCGCTCCGCAAGCGAAAGCGCGAGCGTTTGCAAATAGTTATTCCGGAGCACAAGCGCCGCGACTTCCTCCGTCATCCCGGCGAGGAGCTCGTTGCGCGCGTCCTGCGTGAGCTTCCCGTCGGCGACCGGCGTCGTCAGCGCGATCTTGATGTTCACTTCGACGTCGGACGTGTTGACGCCCGCGGAATTGTCGATGGCGTCGGTGTTGAGCCGCACCCCCGCGCGCGCCGCCTCGATCCGCCCGCGCTGGGTCATGCCGAGATTGGCGCCCTCGCCGATCACCTTGCAGCGAAGCTGCGGCGCGGTGATCCGGATCGAATCGTTCGCGCGGTCGCCCACGCGGTCGTCGGTTTCCGTGGAAGCACGGATATAAGTGCCGATGCCGCCGAACCACAGGAGATCGACCGGCAGCTTCAGGATCGCATTCATGAGCTCCGCCGGCGTCATGTCTTTCTTCGCTACGCCAAAGAGCGCGCGCATCTCGTCCGAAAGCGGAATGCTCTTTTGCGAGCGCGAAAAAACTCCGCCGCCCTTCGAGATCAGTTTCTTGTCGTAGTCCTGCCAGCTCGAACGCGGAAGATTGTAGAGCCGCTTCCGTTCCGCGAGCGCACGCACCGGGTCGGGCGAAGGATCGATGAAGATGTCGCGATGATCGAAGGCCGCAACCAGCTTGATCGTGTTCTCCAGCATCATGCCGTTGCCGAACACGTCGCCCGACATGTCGCCGACGCCCGCGACCGTGAACGGCGTCTTGCGGATGTCGATATCCATTTCGCGGAAATGCCGCCGCACGCTCTCCCAGGCGCCGCGTGCGGTAATCCCCATTTTCTTGTGGTCGTAACCGGCCGAGCCGCCGGAGGCGAACGCGTCCCCCAGCCAGAAGCCGCGCTCGATCGCGATTCCGTTTGCTATATCGGAGAAGGTGGCCGTGCCCTTGTCGGCGGCGACGACAAAATACGGATCGTCGCCGTCATAGCGCATCACCTGCGGCGGGTGGACGATTTCGCTCCCCTCGATGTTGTCGGTGACGTCGAGCAGGCTGCCGATGAAGATTTTGTAGGCGCTCGCGCCCTCTTGCAGAATCGCGTCGCGCCCGGCCGATGCCGGCAGCCGCTTCGGCACGAAGCCGCCCTTCGCGCCCACCGGCACGATGACGGCGTTTTTCACCTGCTGCGCCTTCACGAGCCCGAGGATTTCCGTGCGGAAATCCTGCGGCCGGTCCGACCAGCGGATGCCGCCGCGCGCGACCTTGCCGAAGCGGAGATGCACGCCCTCGACCCGCGGCGAATAGACGAAAATCTCGTAGAGCGGCCTCGGCAGCGGCAGGAGCTCGATCTTCCGGCTTTCGAACTTGATCGCGATCGTTTCCTTCGGCTGGCCGTCCTCGCCGACTTGATAGAAATTCGTCCGCAGCGCCGCCGCGACCAGCGCGCGGAATTCGCGCAGGATGCGGTCTTCGTCGAGGCTGTCGACCGTCTCCAGCATCTTTTCGATCTCGGCGGAAAGCGACGCCTGCTCCTGCTCGCGGCCGGCGAAATCGAGCTTCGCTTGCGATTGGAAGCGCGCGTAAAAGAGCGCAACGATTTTCTGCGCGATGCCCGGATGCTTGTTCAGCGTCTCCCAGAGATAATCCTGGCTGTAGGTCACGCCCGCCTGCCGCAGATAGCGCGCAAGCGTCCGCACCAGCGCAACGTCCCGCCACGCGAGCCCTGCAAAAAGCGTGAGCGCGTTGAATCCGTCATCCTCGGCGCGGCCCGCCGCCACCGCCATCAGCGCCGCCTCCAGCGCGCCTTGCAGCCGATCGAGGTCGATTTCGCCGCCGCCGGTGCGCGTGAGTGTCATGTCGTGCAAATAGATGCAATCGGAATTCTTGCCCGCGCCGGCGAACGGATAGGTCCGCTCGTCCACCACCGAAAAACCCATGTGCTCCAGAACCGGCACGCGCGCGGAAAGCGGCAGCGGTTTCTGGAAGCTCCAGACCTTGAGGTTGGCTTCTTCCCGGCGCTGCGGTTTTTGCCGGTAGAAACGTAACGCGAGCGTCCGTTCGGGCGACAATTTTGTCAGCGTGTCGAGATCCTGAACGGCGCTTTCCGGCGCATAAGCCTCCCGATAGGCGGCGGAAAACGATGCGCCGTACCGGGCGCTTAATTCCAGCGCGCGGGCAGAGCCGTGGCGGCGGGCGAGCAAGCGCTCGAAATCGTCGCTCCAGCTCCTGACGATGTCCTCGACCGCGGCTTCCAAGGCCGCGCGATCGGGGTCGGGCGTCTTGCCCTCGTCACGCCCGATGATGAAATGCACGCGCGCGAGCGGCCCTTCGGGGAAAAACGGATAGAACGCCGACACCCGCCCCTTGAAGACTTCGGCGAAATAGTCGCCGAGGCGAGCCCGGATCGCGCTGTCGTAACGATCGCGCGGGACATAAACGAGGATCGATACATAACGGTCGAAGCGATCTCGCCGCGCCAGAACCCGCACGCGCGGCCTCTCTTCGAGTTCCAGAATTAAAAGCGCGAACCGATAGAGAAGATCGTCGTCGATGTGAAAGAGTTCGTCGCGGGGATAGGATTCAAGGACGTTAAGAAGCGCTTTCCCCGAGTGGCTGCCGGGATCGAAGCCCGCGCGCTCGATGACCTTCCCGACTTTCCGCCGCAAATAGGGAACGGCGCGCGCCGATTGCATATAGGCCGTCGACGTGAACAGCCCAATGACGCGCAATTCGCCGACGGCGTTTCCGTTCCGGTCGAAACGCTTGATTCCGATATAATCCATGTACGCCCGACGATGAATACGCGAGCGCAAATTGGCCTTCGTGACAATAAGCGCCACCGGCTTGTGCATGAACTCCTGAATCTCCGGCGTGAGCGTGAGAAATTTTCCGCCGCGCCGCAGAACGCGAACGTTCGGATCCCGTAGCAGTCCGAAAGCGTCGCTGAAGACCGGCGAAAGCTCGCCCTTCCCGTTCTTTTCGCTGAACTCGTATTCGCGGCAGCCGAGAAAGGTGAAATTGCCGTCGACGAGCCACTGCGCGAAATCCGCCGCCTCGAAAATTTCCTCTTGCGGCAAATGCTTCGCGTTGTTCCGCAAGTCCTTGATCGCGTCCTCCACGCGATCGAGCATATTCCGCCAGTCGGCGACGCAGACCCGCAGATCTTTGAACAGCGAATCGAGCGCTTCGGTGATTTCAGCAAAACGCGACTCGTCAATCCGCTCGACATGAATATGGATGAAGCTCTCGCGCCGCGCGGCGCCGTTTTCCTCCGCATGCGCTTTCCAGGAGGTGAGCCTGCCGTCGTGGTCGCGTGTCACGCTGAGAATAGGATGCGCCACAAGCCGCACGTTCAAGTTGCGCGCGCCGATTTCGCCCATAACAGAATCGAGCAGGAACGGCATGTCGTCGTTCACGGCTTCGATCACGGTAATTCGCTGCAGCGGCTCCTCGCCCGCGGGCGCCGGATTCGAGAGCCTGATCTTGGCGCCGGCATTCGTCCGCGTTTGCCAAAAATCGAAACTCGCATGCGCGAGCGCGGCGAGATCTTGGGGCCGATAGGCCGCGAGATCCTCATGCGAAGCGCGCGAAAAAAGCGCGGCGACGAAGCCCTCGGGCACTTTCCCTGCATGTTCGGAGACTCGAGCGGCTTGGTCGATCAAATCGCGGCGGGCGCGCTGCTCGTCGCGCGTGGCAGGAACGTCATCCATGGGCAGTTCTTACTCGCGCTTCGCGTAGAAATCGTGACGCCCCCAAGTCTTACGCCGGATAGCCGCATTGTCGAGGCGGCGGTCCCGGCCGTATCTTCCCCGCAAAGATCGTTCTGCCCAGACGGCATTTTCGCACAAAATGAGGAAGCCCAATGAAAGCATCGGAAAAAGTCATCGCGCTCGATTTGCCGCCAGCGAAACTCGACGGCGCGATGCAGGCCTATTTCGCGAAATGCCTGGAAAAGCTCGGATTCGTGCCGAACGTTCTCAGGGCATACGAATTCGATCTCGCCAAGCTCAAGGCCTTTGTCGCGATGTCGGACGACCTGATGCTCGCGCCTTCGGGCCTATCGAAGCTGGAGCGGGAAATGATCGCGGTCGCCGTCTCCTCCGCCAATCATTGTCACTATTGCCTGGTCGCCCATGGCGCCGCCGTGCGCAAGCTTTCGGGCGACGCGGAACTCGCGGAAACGATCGTCGCGAATTACCGCGCGGCGAAGCTGGATGCGCGCACGCGCGCGATGCTGGACTTTGCCTGGAAGCTCACGGTCGAGCCCTGGACGATCGGCGAGGAAGACCGCGCGGGTTTGCGCAAGCACGGCTTTTCCGACCGCGACATCTGGGACATCGCCGCGGTCGCGGGCTTCTTCAACATGAGCAACCGGATTGCGAGCGCGACCGGCATGGCGCCGAACGCGGAATATTACCGGCTCGCACGCTAGCTGACCCTCGTCCCGAGAAGGCTCGCCGTCAGGCAAGCCGTCTCGAAGGACGGACCGAACTGGCCTCATGCTTCGAGACGCATTGCTCCGCAATGCTCTTCAGCATGAGGATATCCGCCGCTAAATCACGACCAGCTTGTCGGGCAATTCGTTCCTGTTGATCGCTTTCGGCGGAAAATGCTCGGCGAGCACATCGCCGCAAATCCCGATCGCGCGCAAAAAGCCTTCGGCGGGCTGCCCCGCCTTGATCGCGGCGATCAATTCGGCGACCGCGTGATCCCACACGTCCTGCGAGACTTTGCCGGCGATTCCCGCATCGGCGATAATTTCGACATAACGCTCGGCGACCGACGCGAAGATCAGCACACCCGTCCGCTCCTCGGTGAGATGCAGGCCGTGCGCCGCGAATTGTTTTCGCGCCTCCGCGCGTGCGCGCTCGCGTTTGACCCGGCGCGGCACCATCGGATGCTTGAGCCACGGCAGCGAAAACAGGATCGCAAGCCCGAGAAAGACCGCGAGCTGCACATAGTAGATCTGGTCCCACCACAAATGCGTGAGAAAGTAGAGCGGGAGCGGAATGAGGAGCGCCACGATCGCGGCGCGTGCGATCGGGACGAATTCGTAGCGGCTTGAGGCCGCCGTCACCACGCAGAAAATCTCGCCGGAGGTCTTCGCCTCGGCGGCGCGGATCGCGTCGGTGATGCGCTTTTCGTCTTCCGGCGAAATATGCATGGCTATCCTCACCAGCTTCCCGACGAGCCGCCGCCGCCAGATGAACCGCCGCCGCCCGAAAAGCCGCCGCCGCCAAAATCGGAGCTCGACCAGCTCGAGCCCGAGCTGGAATAGCTTCCCCCGCCCATGGAATCGACCCAGCTCCAGCTGCTTCGTTTCCGCTTCGATTGCGGCGGAATAAGCCCCAGCCATACGCCGATATTGACGAAGAGCACGAACATGAAATGCAGCAGGATGAGGGTCAAAACCAGTCCCGGCACGCTGAACACAAACGGGATGAGCACTCCGAGAATACTGACAAAGACGCCGGGCCGGGCCGTCTTCGGCTTGAACTGATCCGGATTGCCGGAGAGCACTTGCAGGACGGCGTCGGCGCCTTTTTGAATCCCGCCCGGATAGTCGTTGGCGCGAAACCGCGGCAGGATCGTGCCCTGAATAATGACGCTCGTGATCGCGTCGGTGAGCGTGCCTTCGAGTCCGTAGCCGACTTCAATGCGGACTTTCCGCTCGTTCGGCGCGACAACCAGAAGAACGCCGTTGTTTGTTTCCTTCTGCCCGATCCCCCAATGGCGGAAGAGTCGGTTGCTGTATTCCTCGATCGTCCGCCCGCGCAGCGACTTCAGCGTGACGACGACGAATTGCGTCGAGGTTCTTTTCTCCAGATCCTCAAGTTTCGTTTCGAGATCGATTTTCGTCGCCGCGTCGAGAATATTCGCTTCGTCGACAACGCGGCCGGTGAGCGCGGGGAAATCGTAATTCTGCGCGAACGAAAGGCCCGGCGCGAGGAACAAAAACACGCCGAGCAGAAAAATCCATGCCTTAAGAGAGATCGCCTTCGGCATAACGTATCGCCGCTATCGGCGCGCTCAGCTCTTGTTGAAATTCACCTTCGGCGTACGCATCTGCTCTTCGGTGATCGTGAAGGTCTCCATCGGCTTGTTGTTGCGATAGAGCGTCATCGCCCACAAGATACCCGGGAAGGTCTTCAGCTCTGTATTGTAGAGACGAACTGCCTCGATGTAGTCGCGCCGCGCGACCGCGATGCGGTTTTCCGTTCCTTCGAGCTGCGATTGCAGCGCGAGGAAGTTCGCATTGGATTTCAGTTCCGGATAACGCTCCTGAATCGCCAAAAGCCGGCCGAGCACGCCGGAAAGCTGCGCCTGCGCATCCTGGAATTTCTTGAACGCTTCCGGATCGGTGATGGTGGAAGCGTCGACCTTCACCTGCGTCGCCTTCGCGCGCGCTTCAGTGACCTGGATGAGCACGTCGCGCTCCTGCTGCGCATAACCCTTCACGGTCTCGACGAGATTCGGGATGAGGTCGGACCGGCGCTGGTACTGGTTCAGCACTTCGCTCCACGCGGCTCTCGCCCGTTCTTCTTCGGTTGGAATGGTGTTGATGCCGCAACCGGCGAGCTGAAGCCCGAGAAACGCGGCAGCCAAGGCGGCAACGATACGAGCGCGCATGGAAATCTCCTTACCCAGAACCCGATTCAGGAACTTGGAACCCCTAGCACGCGCCCATGACGCGCGCACGGTAAAGGGAACCAGCGCAAGAGCTGCTTTCGCCATCGGCGCTTCCCATTGATTTTTAAAGAAAATTAGAGCGAGCGAAGGGAAGCTAACCCTCGACCCGACCTTCTAATGGTCTAGTGGCGATCCTCTTCGGCACGATTGAGCGCAAGACCGTCCGCCGCTGGAGCATGCAGCACTGAGCCTATAGACTCGAGAAGGCCAGCAATGAGGATTTCTATGCCATCCAAGAACTGGTCCAAGACAGCGCTCGCCGCCGCAGCGATCGCCACGACGCTCGGCGGCGCGGCCCGCGCGGAGGTGAGCGAGGTGCGCATCTCCAAAGGTTTCGGCATCCTCTATCTGCCGCTGATTGTGATGCAGGACCGGCAGTTCCTAGAGAAACGCGCCAAGGAGGCAGGCCTTGGCGATATCAAGGTAACCTGGCTGATGCTCGATGGCGGCAATGTCATCAACGACGCGATGATAGCCGGCACGCTCGATTTCGCCGGCACCGGCGCTCCCGGCTTCGTCACGCTCTGGGCCAAGGCCAAGGGCATTCCGAATGTCGAAGTCGTCGGCGTCTCCGGCATGAGTTCGACCTCCCTCTGGCTCATGTCGAACAGGCCCGAGCTGAAATCGCTCAAGGACTTCACCGTGAGCGATAAGATCGCACTGCCCGGCATCAAGACCTCGCTCGCGGCCGTCGTACTGCAGATGATCGCCGCCAAGGAGTTCGGTGAGGCTAACTACGCCAGGATGGACACGATGACGGTCAGCCTGCCGCATCCGGAGGCATTGATTGCGCTGGTCGGCGGCAAGACCGAGGTTAAGGCGCATTTCACCTCGCCCCCCTTCCAATATCTGGAGGCGAAGAGTCCCGGTATCCACCGAGTGCTGAATTCCGTGGACTATCTCGGCAACTTGACGCTCGACGTCACCTTCGCGCCGAAGAAGTTCGTCGACGCCAATCCCAAGATGACGCAGGCCTTCATCGACGCGATGGACGATGCCAACGAGCTGATCGCGAAGGACAAGAAGCTCGCCGCCGAGATCTACGCCAAGAGCTCGAAGGTGAAGGTTGATCCGGCCGAGGTTCTGGAGATGATCGAGGACAAGGATGCTCGCTTCTCGACCACGCCCACCGGTATGTTGCAGTTTGCCGAGTTCCTGCACAGGGTCGGCTCGATCAAGGTCAAGCCCTCGAAGTGGAGCGACATGTTCGTTCCGCAGCTTGCCGCCCGCCCCGGTAGTTGAACTCCCCCTCGCTCGAACACGCTATAACGCGGAAACGGTTGCCAATAGCGTCAAAGTCGGCCGGCGATACACCGGCCTGAAAATGGTATTTTCTTTTCGGCTTAAAAATTGGAGCGGGCGAAGGGATTCGAACCCTCGACCCCGACCTTGGCAAGGTCGTGCTCTACCCCTGAGCTACACCCGCGTCCTTTGGGCTGCTTTGGCCTTTCGGGAAGGCCATTGCAGGGGGCGGTTCTAGGCCAAAACGCTGCGAAAAAGCAACTATCCGGAGAATGGCGCAACATCGGCCCGTTAATGCTATGGCCTCTCATTCCTCATGACCCCCGCCACGCCCCAAGACCTCTTCGCCTTCCTCGGCCGGCTCGGCATCGCCTACCAGACCGTGGAACACGAGGCCCTCTTCAGCGTCGAGCAGTCGCAGCATCTGCGCGGCGAAATCCCCGGCGCGCACACGAAAAACCTCTTCTTGATCGACCGCAAAGACCGGCTTTTTCTCGTCGTCGCAGGCGAGGAGGCGAAAATCGACCTGAAGTCCTTGCATCACAAGATCGGCGCCTCCGGCCGGCTCTCCTTCGGCAAACCCGACCGCATGCAGGAAACCCTCGGCGTGACGCCCGGTTCGGTCACCCCCTTCGGCGCGATCAACGACCGGGAAGGCCGCGTACAGATCGCGCTCGACGCCGCTTTGCTGAAACAGAGCCCGCTCAATTTTCATCCGCTTGTGAATACGATGAGCACCCGGATCGGCGCGGATGACCTCGTCCGTTTCCTGGAAGCGACCGGGCACAAGCCCTTGATTGCGCCGCTCTCGGAATAGCCCGTTTGCATTCCGCCGCAATCCGCCCCATCTATTTGCGAACCTAGCCACTGGAGTGCAGAGGATGCTTTTGGATCAGGGAACGGCCCCTGCCGCGCCGCCTTCCGGCGATGCCGTGATCGACGTCACCACGCAGAATTTCGTGAAGGAGGTGATGGAGGAATCGAAGCGCCGCCCCGTGCTTGTCGACTTCTGGGCGCCGTGGTGCGGCCCCTGCAAGACGCTCGGCCCCGTGATCGAAAAGGTCGTGCGCGCGGCGCAGGGTAAGGTGCGGCTCGCCAAGATGAATATCGACGAGTACCCGCAGGTCGCCCAACAGCTCGGCATCCAGTCGATCCCCGCGGTATTCGTCTTCCAGAACGGCCAGCCGGTCGACGGTTTCGTCGGCGCGCTGCCGGAGCGCGAGGTGAAGGCGTTTATCGATCGCATCGCCGGCCCCGGCGGCGGCGATATCAACGAGTTGATCAAGAACGCCGACGAAAGCCTGGCTGCAGGAGACGCGGCAGGCGCGAGCGAACTCTTCTCGCAAATCCTTTCCGAGCAGCCGGAGAATATCGCAGCGCGCGCCGGTCTCGTCCGTGCGCAAGTCGCGAGCGGCAACCTCGACGCCGCCAGGAAAACCTTCGCGCTCATCCCGCAAGAGAAGGCGAACGACGCCGCGGTTTCCGCCGCTCGCGCATCGCTCGATCTCGCCGAGCAGGCAAAGAGCGTCGGCGACACCGCGCCCCTGGAAGCGAAGGTCGCCGCGAACCCGCTCGACCATCAGGCGCGTTTCGATCTCGCGGTCGCGCGCGCGGCGCAAGGCAAGCGCGCGGAAGCCGTGAATCACTTGCTTGAAATTATCCGCCGTGACCGCAAATGGAACGATGACGCCGCGAGGAAGCAGCTCGTGCAATTCTTCGAGGCGTGGGGCGGCGCGGACGAGAACACGATCGAAGGACGGAAGAAGCTTTCGCTGATCCTCTTTTCGTAGGAAACGAGCAATGTCGGTGAGTGCGCATTACCGCACGCCGGAAGACCTGCCGGAAGTGATCCCGGTCTTTCCGCTCGCCGGCGCGCTCCTCCTTCCGCGCGCGCAGCTTCCCCTCAACATTTTCGAGCCGCGCTATTTCGCCATGACCGACGACGCGATGAAAGGATCGCGCGTAATCGGCATGATCCAGCCGGACGAAAGCAAGGGCGGCTCGGCGATGAGGCCAGCGCTCTTTTCCGTGGGCGGCGCGGGCAAGATCACGCAATTCGCCGAGACGGGCGACGGACGCTACCTCATCACGCTCACGGGCATCGCGCGCTTTCGCGTTATGGAAGAGCTTCCGGTGAACACGCTCTACCGCCAGTGCCGGGTGGATTTCGCATCGTTCCGGTCCGACTTCATTCCGCGCTACGGCGAGGACGAGGTCGACCGCGAGCGGCTTTTGAAGACGCTCGCCGATTATCTCCGCGCGAACCGGCTGGAAGCCGACTGGCAGGACATCCGGCAGGCGCCGACCGAGGCGCTGGTGAACGGTCTTTCGATGATGTCGCCCTACGGCCCGCCGGAAAAACAGGCGCTTCTCGAAGCGCCGGATCTTAAAAGCCGCACCGATGTTCTGATCGCGATCACCGAGATGGCGCTTGCCAGGAGCCGCACGGGCGGCGACAACGATTTGCCGATGCAATAGAGTGCGCTCATGACCGAACCAGCCAAGCTCGACCCGAAATTATTGGAAATCCTTGTCTGCCCCGTCACCAAGGGGCCGCTTGAATACGACCGCGAAAAGCAGGAGCTGATCTCCAGAAAGGCCAAGCTCGCCTACCCGATCCGCGACGGCATCCCGATCATGCTGCAAGAAGAGGCGCGGAAGCTGGAAGACTAGAGCGCTTCGCCGTCCCCATTAGGGTTTGTTACCACCTACACATCGCAAAAGTCGCGCTTGACGATTGTCGAAACTTCTTTATTCTCAATTTATGAATAAATTCATATTTTTATTGAACTAAAAAATGAATAACACATCACTCGAACGCATTTCCGCCGGGTCTCTAGAGCCGCAACCAATTCGTATTCCGGCAGAATGGGAGCCTCATGCTTGCTGCTGGATGGCTTGGGCCGTCCATGAAGAATGGCGGGATTGGATCGGCGCTGTCAAAGACGAGCTAGCCGGTGTGATCCAGTCGATCGCGCGGTTTGAGCCGGTGCGGCTGCTTACCCCGCGTGAGGAACTCGCCGATGCCCGCTCGCGCTTTTCAGGCGGCAATGTCGAGGTCGTCGAAGCGGCGGTGGATGATATCTGGATGCGCGACATCGCCCCGACTTTCGCCCTGCAGGATGGGCAAGCGGTGACAATCGACTGGCATTTCAACGGCTGGGGAAATTCGCGCGAACGTCCGACACGTCCAGGCGACCGCCTCGCTGAGACGGCGGAAAGAATTTTCGGCGCACCACGCATTTCCGCGCCCGTGGTAGCCGAAGGAGGCGCGCTCATCACGGATGGTGAGGGCACTCTGATCACCACACGAAGCTGCCTGCTCAACCCGAACCGCAATCCCGTACACGGACATGAACCGCGCGAACGCATGATCGAACAAGCGCTGAACCCATTAGGCATAGAGCGGACGATCTGGCTCGAAGGCGATCCGTGCGAGCCTGGCACCAGCGGCCATGTGGACGGCTATGTAATGTTCACAGCGCCGGGTCGCGTGCTTGTTGAAACGACTGATGATGAGATGGAGCGGCCTTTCTGGCGCGAGCACGACATTGCCTTACTGGAGCAGACGCGAGATGCTCGTGGCCGCGGGCTGGAGGTGCACCGCGTGCTTGGGCCCCGCAAGCGATACTGGCGATTTCGCGGACCGTCATGGGCGCCCTGCTACGTCAACGCTTATGTCGCGAATGGAGCGGTTATCGCCGCTCGTTTCGGCGATGCCGAGCGCGATGAAACGGCGAAGGAGCAACTTACGCAGGCGTTTCCGGAGCGCGAGATTATCATGCTGAAGATTGACCACATCGCCAATGGCGGCGGCGGAATTCATTGCCTGACGCAGCCGATGATAAGAGGGAAGGATTAAAATGGCCGATACGGAAAAAAGTATTGTCCTGCATAAATTTCGCAACCATGAGATAAATCGGGAAACCAGAATACTAATTTTGGGTACATTCAATCCCGACGTGCCTAAAAACAAAGCAGACTTTTTCTTTGGTGGGCACTGGAATCAATTATGGGATCTTTTGCCAACCGCATTCCGAGAAGAAGGTCTAAAGAATAAAAATAGCGATGAAAAAAGAGCGTTCTGCATAAAGCACAAGATTGATTTCATCGATATAGTTGAAGCGGTCAACGTTTCTAAAGGCAAAGAAGGGATTAGGGGCGATAGTTATATCGATAAGAATGTAGTCCGCTGGAAAGATGTCAACGCAGAAATTAAGAGCTTGCCGAATTTGAAGGTTGTATGTTTCACTCGTGAAACGTTCGATGGAATCCAAAATATAAAAAAGAAAGTTTGCGAAGTTATCGATTTTTGCAAACAGAAAAATATCTCGTTTGAATTTCTGATAAGCCCATCACCTGCGCGTCGAATCAAGAAGGAGGAAAAACAGAAAGAGTGGAATCGAGTTTTCTTGGGGAAGTATAGCCATGAGCAACGCAGTAGTAATTAAAAACGGCTACGCCCGTCGCATCGATGCCCGGACCGGTTCTGATAAAGGATCAGTGGGAAATTCAAATGCGGTAGATGCGGCCAGCGATGGAACTACCATTGTTATTGTTTATAAAGACGGCCGCGCCCGCCGCTATGATGCTAACTCTGGCAGTGACAAAGGCTCGATCGGGGCGAGCGGCGTAGTCGGGTGCAGCATTTCTGATGGAATAGTTATTTTAAGATATCAGCGGGGAGCACGAAGATATGACGCTCGCACCGGCTCAGATAAAGGCAGCGTTTGAATAACAATCATAACTCAAAGGACCTAATAATATCCGCCTCGCGGCATTCATCTTTATGCAGCCAAGGCGGAGAAGATTTCAAATTGCTTCACCCCGCATCAGTTTCGGCGTGTCGCCCCCGGTGCCCGCCGCCTCATCGGTGAAAAACTGCTTGAGCCGCGGCGCGCGTTCGACAAGCCCCAGCCCCACATCGCGCAGCACGCGCAGCGCATCCGAATTGTTCGAGAACAGCCGGTTCAAGCCGTCGGTCATGCCTGCCATCGCGACCGTGTCGAAACGCCGCCAGCGCTGATAGCGCTTCAAGACTTCCGGCCCGCCCGGATCGAGCCCGAGACGCGCGGCGTCGGTGATCGCTTCCGCGAGCGCCGCCGCGTCCCGCAGCCCGAGATTGAGCCCCTGTCCCGCGAGCGGGTGAATGACATGCGCGGCGTCGCCCAACAGCGCGAGCCGCTCGGAGGTGAAGCTTCGCGCGATCGAAAGCGAAAGCGGATAGGCGCGGACTTTCGACAGCACCTCGATCTCGCCGAGCTTCAGCCCGAAGCGGCGAACGAGCTCCTTTTTGAATTCCTCCGGCGGAAGCGCCACGATCCGCCGCGCTTCGCCCGCTTCCTCCGCCCACACGATCGACGAACGCCGCCCCGTGAGCGGCAATGTCGCGAACGTGCCGGCGGGGAGAAAGTGCTGCGTTGCGATTCCGCCATGCTCGCGCTCGTGGCCGATGGTGGCGACGATGCCGAGCTGCTTGTAGTCCGCCGACACGGAAGAGATCCTTGCCTGCGTCCTGAGCTTCGAGCGCGCGCCGTCGGCGGCGACGAGCAGTTTCGCCGTGAGCGGCCGGTCGCCGAGCGAAACCGAGACGGATTCGCCCGCCCGCTCGAAGCCTTCGACCGGCTTCGGCAGAAGCTCGACGCCTTCCCTTACGGCAGCCTCCCGCAAGGCGGCGGCGAGCGCGCGATGCTCGACGATATGCGCGAGCGGCCCGTCACCGCGCTCGCCTTCGTCGAAGGTGAGAAACGTGGGGCGCACCGTGTCTGAAAGCTTGCTGTCGGTAATCACCATTTCATGCACGGGCTGGGCTTCGGCTTCGATCTTCGGCCAGATACCGAGCGTCTCCAGCATGTGCCGGGCGCTCGCCGTGATCGCCGAGACGCGATCATCCGCCGCGGGCGGCGCCGCGAGCGACGGATCGCATACCGTAACGGCAAAGCCCGGCTTCAGCGCGCGGGCGAGCGCAAGCGCAAGCGTCAGGCCGGGAATTCCCGCCCCCGCAATCAGCACGTCCGTGGTCGCATTCGATTGGCGCATAAGGATACTCTTCTTCTATATTGTCTCACCCGCCGCCGAGGATTGCCAATGTCCCAAGCCGTCAAATCGCTCCTGGAAATCCTCAATCTTGAGCAATTGGAAGTGAACCTTTTTCGCGGCCTCTCCCCGCAATCGGGCTGGCAGCGCGTTTTCGGCGGGCAGGTGATCGGCCAGGCACTCGTCGCCGCGACCCGCACGGTCGATAAGGTGCCGGTGCACTCATTGCACGGCTATTTCATGCTGCCGGGCGATCCGAAAGTGCCGATCATTTACGAGGTCGATCGCCTCCGCGACGGCAAGAGCTTCACGACGCGCGGCGTGCGCGCCATCCAGCACGGGCAGGCGATCTTTTCGATGCTCGTCTCCTTCCATCGCGACGAGCCGGGATTTTCCCATCAGGCCGAGATGCCGAAAGTGCCTTCGCCGGAGGCGCTTCCGAGCGACGAGGAAATCCGCAAAAAAATCCTGCCGTCGATGCCCGAGCCGGTGCGGATGTATTACGAGCGCGAGCGCCCGATCGAGCTTCGCCCCGTCGAGTTCGGCCGCTACACGTCAAAAGGCCACCGCGAGCCGAAATTCCACGTCTGGATCCGCGCGACCGCGCCGCTTCCCGCCGATCCCGCGATCCACCAATGCGTGCTCGCCTACGCTTCCGACATGACGCTCCTCGACACTTCGCTTATTCCGCACGGCCGGACGGTGTTCGACCGGTCTATCCAGGCCGCGAGCCTCGATCATGCGCTCTGGTTTCACCGCCCCTTTCGCGCCGACGAATGGCTGCTCTATGCCCAGGACACGCCGAACGCCTCCGGCGCCCGCGGCCTCTCGCGCGGTCTGATCTTTTCGCAGGACGGAACGCTCGTCGCGACAGTCGCCCAAGAAGGGCTTGTCCGCCAAAGCCGCGATTTCCTGGCAAAAAAATAACGCCGGACTTGCCCACAACCTCGGCAACCGCCTTTCAACCGGGCAATGTTTCCGCTTAATTATGAGTCATCCGCCGTTTTCTTGAGCAGGCGGCAAGCGGGGCTGGCATGAAACTCGTAATCGCCGTCATCAAACCCTTCAAATTGGAAGACGTCCGCGACGCGCTAACCGCGCTCGGCGTGCAGGGCCTCACAGTCACCGAGGTCAAAGGCTACGGCCGCCAGAAGGGCCACACCGAATTCTATCGCGGCGCCGAATACGCCGTGCATTTCCTGCCGAAGATGAAAATCGAAATCGTGATCCCGGACGATCGCGAGGATCAGGTGATCGAAGCGATCACCGCAAGCGCCAAGACCGGCCAGATCGGCGACGGCAAGATTTTCGTGACGGAGGTGACCCGGGCGCTGCGCATCCGCACCGGGGAAGCCGACAACAACGCGCTTTGATTTCCGGGCAGGGGTGGGGATCGATGAAAAATAAAGTACTGCTGCCAATCGGCGTCGTTTTTTTCATCGCGGCGGCAAGGCCCGCTTTTGCGGATGCGGGCACCATCAATGCCGCCGACACCGCCTGGATGATCGCCGCGACCGGGCTCGTGCTGATGATGACGATTCCGGGTCTCGCTCTTTTTTATGCGGGCCTCGTGCGCAAGAAAAACATCCTCGCCACCATGGCGCAAAGCCTCGGCTCCGTCGCGATCGTATCGCTTCTGTGGGCGGGAGCCGGTTATTCGCTCGCCTTCTCCGGCGGCAACGCCTGGCTCGGCTCGCTCGACCGGATTCTGCTCGCCGGTATCGGCATGGATTCCACGAACGAGCTTGCGAAGAACATCCCCGAAGCGCTGTTCATGCTCTATCAGATGACTTTCGCGGTCATCACCGTGGCGCTAATCGCGGGCTCGGTCGCCGACCGCATGAAATTCTCGGCGTTTCTCCTTTTCGGCGCCGGCTGGCTGTTTCTCGTCTATGTGCCGGTCGCGCATTGGGTCTGGGGCGGCGGATTCCTCGGAGCGATGGGCATGCTCGATTTCGCGGGCGGCACCGTCGTGCATTTGAACGCGGGCGTCGCCGGCCTTGTCGCCGCGTATTTGCTTGGCCCGCGCCGCGGCTACGGCACAGAAAATCTCGCGCCGCACGATCTTTCGCTCGCCGTGATCGGCACAGGCCTCCTCTGGGTCGGCTGGTTCGGCTTCAACGGCGGCTCGGCGCTCTCCGCGAGCCCGCGCGCGGTGATGGCGATCGCGTCGACGCATTTCGCCGCCTGCGCGGGCGCCTGCGTATGGATGGCGCTGGAATGGTGGAGCCGCGGCAAGCCTTCGGTGCTCGGCATGATTTCCGGAGCGGTCGCGGGTCTCGGCACCATCACGCCCGCTTCAGGCTACATTCTGCCGTGGCATGGGGCGGTGATCGGCGTGCTAGCGGGCTTAGTTTGCTTCTGGGCCTGCACCGTTTTGAAAGAGCGCTGCCGTTACGACGACTCGCTCGACGTGTTCGGCATCCATGGGCTCGGCGGCGCGCTCGGCACGATGCTCGCCGGCGTCTTCGCCACCGCCGCGATTTCGGTGACGGCCGACACCCCGAACGGATTGCCCGGCGCGCTCGAAGGCAACTGGGATCAGTTGCGCGTGCAGGCGATCGGCATAGCGGTCACCGCCGTCTGGTGCGGGGTGGTGAGCTGGATTCTTCTGAAGCTCATCGACGCCATGGTCGGCTTGCGTGTCGGTCTCGACGAGGAGCGCATGGGCCTCGACGTCACGCTCCACGGCGAAGCGATTCAATAATTCGCGGGATGCCCACGATTTAACCCGCACGCGAACGGCTGCTTTTGCGAGCGCCTAATTATTGGGCAATGTTGCCGCGCATTTATGCGGCGCGAATTTGCTCTGGGCGCTTGCTCGGTACTTTCATCCCGAAAACCTCGAATCCTCAATCTGTTACGGCGTCCGCCGCGAACTGGCACGGCTTTTGACTCTTCTCAGCACTGGCTTGGCGTCCGGGGGGCAATTCCGTTCGGCTCCGCCAGCCGATCGAAACGCCCGAAAGGGCCAATGCGGGGACAGGAGCCAAATGAAAATCGTCATGGCCATCATCAAGCCGTTCAAGCTGGAAGAGGTGCGTGACGCCCTCACCGGCATCGGCGTTCACGGACTGACCGTCACCGAGGTCAAAGGCTACGGCCGGCAGAAGGGGCACACGGAAATCTATCGCGGCGCCGAATATGCCGTGAATTTCCTGCCGAAGCTGAAGATCGAGGTCGCGGTCGCGACCGACCAGGTCAAAAAGGTGATCGGCGCGATCACCGGAGCCGCCAAAACCGGTCAGATCGGCGACGGAAAGATTTTCGTCTTCTCGATCGAACAAGCCGTTCGCATCCGCACGGGTGAGACCGATGCAGACGCTCTCTAATCATCACAACAGGAAATCCGTGACGGAGACATCTTCCATGAAACTGAGAAACTGGATTTACGCAGGCTTGCCCGCGCTGATAATGGCGATTTTCGCCGCTGCGCCGGCTTTCGCCGAAGACCCGACGCCCAACAAGGGCGACACCACCTGGATGATGACGGCGACCGTCCTCGTCCTCGTCATGACAATTCCGGGCCTTTCGCTGTTCTACGGCGGTCTCGTCCGCTCGAAGAATATGCTCTCGATGTTGACGCAAGTGTTCTACACCGAGTGCGTCGTACTCATCATCTGGTGCCTCTACGGCTACAGCCTCACCTTCACGGCGGGCTCCGGCATCACCGCCGACTTCATCGGCGGATTCTCCAAGGCGTTCCTCTCGGGTCTTACCAATGCCGCGACGTTCTCGACCGGTGTCGTAATTCCCGAAGGCGTCTATGTGATGTTCCAGATGACCTTCGCGGCGATCACCGCGGCGCTCATCCTCGGCTCGGTCGCCGAGCGCACGAAGTTCTCCGCGATCGCGCTGTTCATGCCGCTCTGGATCACTTTCGTTTATTTCCCGATCGCCCATATGGTCTGGTACTGGGGCGGCCCGGATGCGATCGCGGCGGCGGCGAAAGCGCTCGCCGCGGCCACCGATCCGAAGGCGAAGGAAACCGCGCAAGCCGCGCTCGATGCGGCGCTCGCCGACGGCGGCTTCCTCTACAAGGCCGGCGCCATCGACTTCGCGGGCGGCTCCGTCGTGCACATCAATTCCGGCATCGCCGGCATGGTGGGCTGTCTGATCGTCGGCAAGCGCATCGGCTACGGCAAGGACGTCATGGCTCCGCATTCGCTCGTGATGACCATGATCGGCGCCTGTTTGCTGTGGTTCGGCTGGTTCGGCTTCAACGCCGGTTCGAACCTCGAGGCTTCGGGCTCGGCGGTCGTCGCCTTCCTCAACACCTTCATCTGCACGGCGATGACGGCGCTGACCTGGATGTTCGTCGAGTGGATCGTGAAGGGGAAGCCGAGCACCCTCGGCGTTGTGACCGGCGCGGTCGCGGGTCTTGTCGCCGTGACGCCCGCTTCGGGTTTCGCGGGCTCGATGGGCTCTCTCGTCCTCGGCATCGTCGCCGGCGTCGTCTGCTTCTTCTTCTGCACGACGGTGAAAAGCGTCTTCAAATATGACGACGCGCTCGACGTGTTCGGCGTGCACTGCATCGGCGGCATCGTCGGCGCGCTCGGCACCGGCATTCTCGTCAATCCGGCGCTCGGCGGCACCGGCATCACCGACTACGCCATGAACGCCGGCGCGGGCGGCATCGCCGAATACGACTTCCTCGCGCAGATGACCTCGCAGTTGAAGGACGTGATCGTCACGCTCCTGTGGTCGGGCATCGGCTCGGCGATCATCTGGAAGATCGTCGACATCATCGTCGGCCTCCGCCCGTCTCCGGAGAAGGAGCGCGAGGGCCTCGATATCACCGACCACGGCGAACGCGCCTACGATATGTAAATGTAACCGCGTAGCGTTCTCCCAAAGCACGAAGGCCCCGGCAAAACCGGGGCCTTCTTCTTTGGTGATTCTACATAAGCAGCGAAGCTGCGCGCTCCTGCGGCGGCATCGATGGTTAAGGAGACCTTAACCAGCTTCTTTTTATCGTCGCGCGGAGGGAAGCGGTCCAAGGGACGGATCAAAGGAAGGGTTATGCGTAACAGCTCGCGCGCGCCTGCGCATTTTTCCGATGGCATTGCCGGGATGCTGCGCCGCCGCGCGGCGGAGATCGTCGGACTTTCTCTTGTAGCGCTCGCAGGCTGCGGCATGGCGGCGCTCGCCACCTGGTCGGCGCTCGATCCGAGCTACAATTACGCCACCGACGCTTCCGCGCGGAATCTGTTCGGTCGCCCCGGCGCGGTCTTCGCCGACTGCCTGATGCAGGTCGTGGGCCTCGCTTCCGTCGTCTTCATTCTTCCAATCGCCGTCTGGGGCTGGCGCTTCATTACGCACCGCGATCTCAAGCGCATGCGCGTGCGTGCCGCCGCATGGCTGTTCAGCCCGATCTTCGCGGCGGGCCTCGCGGCTTGCGTGAAATCCACGCTGAACTGGCCGCTCCCCGCCGGTCTCGGCGGCGTTGTCGGCGACCTCCTGCTCAAGCTCCCGCTCTGGCTGTTCGGCGGCTCGCTGATCGTGCGGCTTGTGCTTGCCGCGATCTTCGGCGCACTCACGCTCGCAACACTTGCGGTCGCATTCGGCCTCGGCTTCCAGTCCGAGCCCGAGCCCAAAGAAGAAGATGACGACGACGAGCCGGAAACGCTCATCGGCCGCATTCTGGTTTCCTGGGGCGCGATCACCCACGCTTTCCTCGGCTTCAAAGCGCGTCTCCTCAATCCGTTCGGCCCGGGCGTGCTTTCGTCGCTCAAGGGGATGTTTGCGCGCGAGGAGCCGGAGTTGCCGCGCGGCACCCGGCAAGAACCGGTTTTGCGCCTTGGTCAATCGGCGGAAGACGATTACGACGACGAGGAAGAAGACGAGACCCCCGCGCGCCGCGCGCCGCGCGCCGTGGCACCCGCCCCGAAAAAGCGCCGCGTCTCGCGCGGCCGCTATGAGTTTCCGCCGCTCGACTTGCTCGCTCCCGCCCCGAAGGAACGCGCGCCCGCGCTTTCGCCCGCGGCGCTCGAGGAAAATTCCCGCACGCTGGAGACCGTGCTCGACGATTTCGGCGTGAAGGGCGAGATCGTGAACGCCCGCCCGGGCCCCGTGGTCACGCTCTACGAATTGGAGCCCGCACCCGGCATCAAGTCCTCGCGCGTCATCGGCCTTGCCGACGACATCGCCCGCTCCATGAGCGCGGTCTCCGCGCGCGTCGCGGTGGTGCCGGGGCGGAATGCGATCGGCATCGAGCTTCCGAACCCGAAGCGCGAGAAGGTCGTGCTGCGCGAACAGCTCGCCTCGAAAGAGTTCACCAAAGGCAACGCGGCGCTGCCGCTCTGCCTCGGCAAAACCATCGGCGGCGAGCCGGTGATCGCGGATCTCGCGCGCATGCCGCATCTCCTGATCGCGGGCACCACCGGTTCCGGCAAATCCGTCGCGATCAACACGATGATCCTGTCGCTCCTCTATCACCACCGGCCTGAGGAATGCCGCCTCATCCTGATCGATCCGAAGATGCTGGAGCTTTCGGTCTATGACGGAATTCCGCACCTCCTCGCGCCGGTCGTGACCGATCCGAGGAAGGCGATCATCGCGTTGAAATGGACCGTGCGCGAGATGGAAGAGCGCTACAAGAAGATGTCCAAGGTCGGCGTCAGGAACATCGACGGCTTCAATGCGAGAATCGCCGAGGCGCGCGATAAGGGCGAGACGATCACGCGCACGGTGCAGACCGGCTTCGACCGCGAAACGGGCGAAGCGATCTACGAGCATCAGGAGATGGAGCTCGAACCGCTCCCCTATATCGTCGTTGTGGTCGACGAGATGGCCGACCTTATGATGGTGGCGGGCAAGGATATCGAAGGCGCGATCCAGCGCTTGGCGCAAATGGCGCGCGCCGCCGGCATCCACCTCGTTATGGCGACGCAACGCCCCTCGGTCGACGTCATCACCGGCACCATCAAGGCGAACTTCCCGACCCGCATTTCCTTCCAGGTCACGTCGAAAATCGACAGCCGCACGATTTTGGGCGAGCAGGGTGCGGAACAGCTCCTTGGCCAGGGCGACATGCTCTACATGGCGGGCGGCGGCCGTATTTCCCGTGTGCACGGGCCCTTCGTCTCGGATCGTGAGGTCGAGCACGTCGTCGCCCATCTTAAGTCGCAAGGGACGCCCGAATATCTCGAAGCGGTTACCGCCGAGGAGGAAGAAGGAGCCGACGGCGGCGCGGTGTTCGACAAGGGCGACTTCGGCGCAAACGACGACGGCGCCGATCTCTACCGGCAGGCGGTGCAGATCGTACTCCGCGACCGCAAGGCTTCGACGAGCTACATCCAAAGGCGGCTCTCGATCGGCTATAACCGCGCCGCCACGATCATTGAGCGAATGGAAAAAGAGGGTATCGTGGGGGCCGCGAATCACGCGGGCAAGCGCGAGATCCTCGTAGAAGGCGCGGAAGACCCCTATTGACCTTCAAAAACCGAGTCGCCAAATCGCCATAACTGCCCGCTAGCGCATGACCAGGCCGATTCCCTCGGCTGGAGGAACTATGATTCGGTTGCTTTCCCGTTTGAGCCCGGCCACCGTCGCGATTTTCGCGGCGAGCGCCGCTTTGGCGGCACCTCCCTCGAGCCTGTTTCCGACCTCACGGCCGACCGTTACGCTCGACAAGGAGCAGCGCGCACAACTCGAGAAGATCAATAACTATTTCAACTCGATCACGAACCTGTCGGGGAAATTCGTCCAGGTCGGTCCCGACGGCAACAAGACCGAGGGCGAGTTCTATATGCTGAAGCCGGGCAAGGTCCGCTTCGAATACAATGACCCGAGCCCGATCGAACTGATCTCCGACGGCTCGGCCGTCGCCGTCCGCGACCGGAGGCTGGCGACGCAAGATATCTATCCGCTGTCGCAGACGCCGCTGCGGTTTCTCCTGTCCGACAAGCTCGATCTCCTGAAGGACACCAACGTCGTGAACGTCTATAGCGACGATCTCTTCATGACGGTCGTGATCGAGGAGAAGAACCTGGTCGCCGGCACCAACCGGCTGATGATCATGTTCGGCGCGAAGGATCATCAGTTGAAGCAATGGACGGTGACCGACCCGCAGGGCTACGACACCACCGTTGCGGTTTCCAATCTCGATTCTTCCAAGAAGCCCGATCCGAAGCTTTTCAAAATCAATTACGAGCGGATGCTGCAGTAAAGCGGCCGCTCATCCCTCCGCATGCGCTTTTCCGTCGCCACCTGGAACATCAATTCCGTTCGGCTGCGCTTTCCGCTCGTGAAGCGCTTTCTGCAAAAGCACGAGCCGGATGTGTTGTGTTTGCAGGAGACGAAATGCCCGGACGACAAATTCCCGCGCAAGGATTTCGAGAAGATTGGCTATCCGCATATCGCGGTCTACGGCCAGAAGGGCTATCACGGCGTCGCGATCGTCTCGCGCCACCCGCTCGGCGGCGTGCAGCGCGAGAACTTCTGCAAGAAAGAAGACTGCCGCCACCTCGCCGCGACTTTCGGGCCGGACGCCGGGCTGAAAGAGCCCGTCACCATTCATAATTTTTACGTCCCGGCCGGCGGCGACGAGCCCGATCCCGTGATCAACGAGAAATTCGCGCACAAGCTTTCGTTTCTCGAAGAACTTGCCGAACACGCAGTCTCGCGCGATGCAAGGAACGGCGCGCGTTCGATCCTGGTCGGCGATCTTAACGTCGCGCCCTTGGAGCACGACGTCTGGAGTCACAAGCAGATGATCCGCGTCGTCAGCCACACGCCGGAAGAAGTGGAGCGCTTCGAGAAATTCCGCGAGTCAGGCGGCTGGATCGACGTGATGCGCGCTTTTGTGCCCGCAGACCGGAAGCTCTACACGTGGTGGAGCTATCGCGCGCTCGACTGGGCGGAATCCGATCGCGGCCGCAGGCTCGACCATGTGCTGGTGAGCCCGGCGCTCGAAAAAGCGGCGATCGAGATGAACATTTTGAAGAAAGCCCGCGGGTGGAAACAGCCGTCGGATCACGTCCCGGTGACGGTGGCGTTCGAACTCTGACTTCTCCGCATCGTCGTTCCGTGCTCACGGGCTTCGCCCGTGCCCCGGCGTCGTCTACCGCTCGCTTTCAGCGTCTTCGAACAGCGGCCGCACCAGGTCGAGGTCGTTCATCACCCGCGCGATGCGCGAACTGACGAGCCGCCGCAGCGCGGTCGCGGCCTGCGGCTCGCCTTCCAGAATCCGGATGAACACGACACGCGGGATACGGAAGACGATCGTCGATTCCGTCGCGATCGCGGTCGACGGACGCAGCGTCTCGGCAATCATCGCCGTTTCGCCGATCAGCGTGCCGCGTTTGGCCTTCAGCGGTTCTTCGCCCTTGCGGTCGTTCGCGTTCTGCAAGACAAGCTCCCCGCTCACGACAATGTAGCCGCCGTCGGCGGGCTCGCCTTCCTCGAACAGAATGTCCCCGCGCGAAAGTTTGATCGTCTCGACCGAGATCGCGAGCAGCCTTAAGGCCTCCTTGCCGAGGAGGTGAAGCGTGGGAATCCGGTCGAGAAAGGCGATGTCGTCTTCAAGCGCCATTACGGAACGAGCTTGTAGCCGCCCGCTTCCGTCACGAGCAGCGCGGCGTTGGCCGGGTCTTGCTCGATCTTCTGGCGCAGGCGGTAGATGTGGGTTTCCAGCGTGTGCGTCGTCACGCCGGAGTTATAACCCCAGACCTCCTGCAAAAGCACCTCGCGCGAGACGGGTTTTTCGCCCGAACGATAGAGATAGCGCAAAATCGCCGTCTCTTTCTCGGTGAGCCGCACCTTCCCGCCGCGTTCGTTCACCAAAAGCTTCGTTCCGGGGCGGAAGCTGTACGGCCCGATCGGGAAGACCGCGTCCTCGCTCGCCTCGTGGCTGCGGAGCTGCGCGCGGATGCGTGCGAGCAAAACCGCGAAGCGGAACGGCTTGGTGACATAGTCGTTCGCGCCGGCCTCCAGCCCCAGAATGGTGTCGGAATCGGCGTCGTGGCCGGTGAGCATGATGACCGGCGATTTAAACCCGTTCTTGCGCAAGATACGCACGGCCTCGCGCCCGTCCATGTCGGGCAGGCTCACATCCATGATGACCAGATCGAAATGCCCGCTCTTTGCCTGCTGTACGGCGGCTTGCGCGCTTTCGACCGCTTCCACCTCGAATTCCTCGTGAAGCGCAAGCTGTTCCTTCAGCGCGTTTCGCAGCTCCGCATCGTCATCGACCACGAGAATCTTGCGCGTATTGGCCATGGCGGCTCCCGGAATATTTCGAGTTTACAACAGGCTTAGGGCTGACAGATAGGCCGCAAATATCGAGCTTTTTAGGTATTGCGGCGAGGGAACTAGCCTCGCATACGGGCGGCAGGCAAGGGCAGGATGGGCAATGCGGCGGCAAACCACCATCACGGTTGCGCGAGCATCTCTTGATCGCGCGCGCGGAATTCTCCGCTATGGCGGGAAGTCGCATCCGGTGGCGCTCGGCCGCACGGGGATTAAAGCGAATAAATTCGAGGGCGACGGCGCAACCCCGCGCGGATGCTTCCGTCCGCTTCGATTGTGGTGGCGGGCCGACCGCTTGCCGCGGCCGAAAACTTCGCTGCCGGTGAAGCGAATCACACGAAGCGATGCCTGGTGCGAGAATCCCGCCGACCGGCGGTACAACCGCCCTTTCAAGCTTTCCGATAATGCGCCCGGCGACCGGCTGTGGCGCGACGATCACCTTTACGATGTCGTTGTCGAGATCGACCACAACACGAAGCCGCGTGTCGCCAGGCGCGGCAGCGCCGTTTTCATCCATCTTGCGCGCGCAGGATTGAAGCCGACCGCCGGCTGCATCGCGATGCCGCTCGACGAGCTCAAGCGGCTGGTCGCTATACTCAAGAAAGATTCCGTAATCCGAGTCGTTTAGGCCCCCACCCGCTCGCTTCGCTCGCCTCCCTCCCCCGCTTGCGGGGGAGGGATTAAGGGTGGGGGCGTTCCCCGAAGATCGCGCTGCCGACGCGCACATGCGTCGCGCCGAAGGCGATCGCGCTTGGAAAATCCGCGCTCATGCCCATCGACAATTTTTCGAGACCATTCCGTTTCGCGATTTTCTGCAGGAGCGCGAAATGCGGCGCCGGCGGCTCGTCGAACGGAGGAATGCACATCAATCCTTCGATGGCGAGACCGTATCGATCGCGGCAGGTTTTGATAAAGGCGTCGGCGAGGTCCGGCGCAATCCCCGCCTTCTGCTCTTCGCCGCCGGTGTTCACCTCGATGAACAGTTTCGGCTTCCGTCCCTGTTTCGCGATTTCGGCCGCGAGCGTCTCCGCGATCTTCGGCCGGTCGACGGTATGAATGGCGTCGAAGAGCGAAACCGCCTCTTTCGCCTTGTTCGATTGCAGGGGTCCGATCAGATGCAGCTCGATATCGGGATAGCGCTCGCGAAGCGCGGGCCATTTCGCTTTCGCCTCCTGCACCCGGTTCTCGCCGAAGACACGTTGCCCCGCGTCCAGCACTGGAACGATCGCCTCCGCGCCGAAGGTCTTGCTCACCGCGACCAGGGTCACGTCCTCCGGCTTGCGGCTATTGGCAAGCGCGGCCTTGCGGATTTCCGCCTGCACGAAAGCGAGGCGCTCGGCGGCATTCGGAATGGCTGGCCGATCCATGGTTTTCATGGCCTCCGCATAACCCGGCGGGATGATTTGCGGCAACCGCAAAGCATTGACCGGGCGCGGCTTTTCGTGTCCTTTCCGGTCCTTTCGGTGAATTCGGATGAAAAACGAGCGTTACAACGCCCGCGAGGCCGAGCCGCGCTGGCAGAAGATTTGGGAAGAGCGCGGCATCTTTAAAACCCGCAACGACGACCCGCGCCCGAAATACTACGTCCTCGAGATGTTTCCCTACCCGTCCGGGCGCATCCATATGGGCCACGTCCGCAACTACGCGATGGGCGACGTGGTCGCGCGCTACATGCGCGCCAAGGGCCACAACGTCTTGCACCCAATGGGCTGGGACGCCTTCGGCTTGCCGGCCGAGAACGCCGCTGCGCAAAACAAGATCCATCCGAAGAGCTGGACCTACGATAACATCGCGACCATGAAGGCGCAGTTGAAGTCGATGGGGCTCTCGCTCGACTGGAGCCGCGAAATCGCGACCTGCGATCCCGCCTACTACAAGCACCAGCAGAAACTCTTCCTCGACTTCCTCAAAGCCGGTCTCGTCGAGCGCAAAATGTCGAAGGTCAATTGGGACCCGGTCGACCAGACGGTGCTCGCGAACGAGCAGGTGATCGATGGCCGCGGCTGGCGCTCGGGCGCCTTGGTCGAGCAGCGCGAGCTGACGCAATGGTTCTTCAAGATCACCAAATTCTCCGACGAACTGCTTTCGGCGATCAACACCCTCGACCGCTGGCCCGACAAGGTTCGACTGATGCAGAAGAACTGGATCGGCAAGTCGGAAGGTTTGCTGATCCGCTTCATGCTCTCGCAAAACGCCGGTGGCGCGAGCGAAGTCGAAGTCTTCACCACGCGCCCCGATACTTTGTTCGGCGCGTCGTTCGTGGCGCTCGCGCCCGATCATCCGCTCGCGCTTGAGGCCGCGAAGAACAATTCCGCGATCAAAGATTTTATCGAGGAGTGCAACCGCACCGGCACAGCGCAGGAAGCGATCGACAAGGCCGAAAAGAAAGGCGTCGACACCGGCATCCGCGCCGTCCACCCGTTCGATTTGAAGTGGCAGCTTCCGGTTTACGTCGCGAATTTCGTGCTCTCCGCCTATGGAACGGGCGCGGTCTTCGGTTGCCCGGCCCACGACCAGCGCGACCTCGAATTCGCGCGCAAATACAAATTGCCGGTGAAGCCCGTTGTCGTCCCACCGGACGCCGATCCGAAAACCTTCGAGATCGGCGACGAGGCTTACCTTGAGGACGGCGTGCTCGCGAATTCGCGCTTCCTCGACGGCTTAAGCGTGCCCGCCGCCAAGGAAGAAGTCGCAAAGCGTCTGGAAAATGAGACACGCGGCAACCGCCCGGTGGCGAAGCGCCAGATTCAATTCCGCCTGCGCGACTGGGGCATCTCCCGCCAGCGCTACTGGGGCTGCCCGATTCCCATCATTCACTGCGAGAAGTGCGGCGTCGTGCCGGTGCCGGACAAGGATTTGCCGGTGCAGCTTCCCGAAGACGTCACCTTCGACAAGCCGGGCAACCCGCTCGACCGCCATCCGACGTGGAAGCATGTGAAGTGCCCGTCCTGCGGCGAGCCCGCGCGGCGCGAAACCGACACCATGGACACCTTCGTCGACTCGTCCTGGTACTTTCTGCGCTTCACCGCTCCGGACGCGAACACACCGACGGATCGTAAGGCCGCGAAATACTGGATGCCGGTCGATCAATATATCGGCGGGATCGAGCACGCGATCCTGCATCTTCTCTATTCGCGCTTCTTCACCCGCGCGATGAAGGAGACCGGTCACGCCGATCTCGACGAGCCGTTCAAGGGCCTCTTCACCCAGGGCATGGTCGTGCACGAGACCTACAGGAAAGCCGACGGCTCTTATGCTTCGCCAGCCGAGGTGAAGATTTCGATGGAAGACGGCGAGCGGGTCGTAACCTTCGAGAAAACCGGGGAAAAAATCGAAGTCGGCCCCATCGAAAAGATGTCCAAATCGAAGCGCAATACGGTGGACCCCGACGACATCCTGTCCACTTACGGGGCGGACACGGCACGCTGGTTCATGCTCTCAGATTCGCCCCCCGATCGCGACGTGATCTGGACCGAGGAAGGCGTGCAAGGCGCGACGCGCTTCGTGCAGCGCCTGTGGCGGCTCACGAACGAGCTTGCCGAGCTCGCCGCCCCCGCCGGCACCGCGAAGCCCGCGCAGTTTTCCGGCGATGCTTTGAACGTCCGCAAGGCCGCGCACGCCGTGCTCGCCAATGTCAGCGAAGACATCGAGCGGCTCCGCTTCAACCGCGCGATCGCGCAGGTGTATCAGGCGACGAATTCGCTCACCGACGCCGCCGCGAAGGCGAAAGCCGCGGGCAAAAAAATCGCGGGCGACCTCGCCTATGCCTTCCGCGAGGCGGGTGAGATTCTCGTCCGGCTTGCCGCCCCCATGATGCCGCACCTTGCCGAAGAGTGCTGGGCGGCGCTCGGCCATAAAACGCTCGTTTCCCAAGAGGCCTGGCCTGTCCTGGAGCGCGAACTGCTCATCGAGGAAACCATAACTTTACCGGTACAGGTTAACGGCAGAAAGCGTGCGGACGTGACAGTGCCCCGAAATGCAGGGAATCCGGAGATCGAGGCCGCGGTACTTGCGCTCGATCCCGTCAAGCGCGAGCTTGGAAACCGCGCGCCCAAACGTGTTATCATTGTGCCGCAAAGGATCGTGAATGTCGTTTCATAAAATCAGCTTGCGCACGGTGTCCCGCCGTGCCGTTGTGCTTGCGGCGTTGCTCGCTGTCTCGGGCTGTTTCGAACCGATGTACGGCGACCGCTCGATTGGCGGCACCGGCGCCAGTCTCCGCACCGCGCTGAAGGACGTCGAGATCGCGCCCATCGAAGGCCGCGTCGGCCAGCAGTTGCGGAACGACATTATTTTCGAGCTCTCCGGCGGCGCGGGAAACCCCGTCGGAGCCCCCTTTCGTCTTCAGCTCAGCGTTGCGACCAGCAATTTCAGCGCGATCCTCGATCCGGCTTCCGGCCTCTCCCAGGCGGAAACCATCGCGCTTGACGTGACCTACAAGCTGAAGGACGTTGCCAACGACAAATTCGTCCTGACGGACAAGGCGATCGCGCGCGTCACCGTCGACAGCACCAATCAGCGCTATGCCCGCATCCGCGCCATCCGCGATGCCGAGAACAAGGCGGCGCAGATCGTGGCAGAGCACATCCGCTCCAGGATCGCTTCCTACTTCCTCCTCAAGACCTGACACCGGCGCCGTGACCGCGCTGCGCGCTGGCGAGATCGACCGCTTTCTCTCCCGCCCCGACCCGCGCCGGCCGGTCGTTCTCATCTACGGCCCCGACAGCGGCCTTGTGAGCGAGCGCGCGGCGAGCGTCGTGCGCGCGATGCTCGGCGAAAACAGCGACCCGCTTTCCGTCGTGCCGCTCGAAGGCGACGCTATCGCCGCCGATCCGGGACTCCTGATCGACGAAGCGCAAAGCTTTGGCCTCTTCGGCGGCCGCCGCGTGATTCGCGTGCGGGCAGGCGGGAAGAATTTCGCGCCCGCGCTCGAAACCGTGCTCGAAAATCCGCCGCAGACGGCGATCGTGATCGAAGCAGGCGACCTGCGCCGCACATCGCCCTTGCGCGCGATCTGCGAGAAATCGCCCGCCGCCGCCGCGATCCCCTGTTACGTCGATACCGAGCGCGATATCGCGCGTTTGATTGCCGACTCCAGGCTCGCCATCGATCCGGAGGCGCGCGAGGAACTCCTGTCGCTCTTGGGCGCCGACCGGCTCGCGAGCCGCACCGAAATCGAGAAGCTCGCGCTTTACGCCGGCAAAACCCGCATCGGCGTCGAAGACGTGCGCGCGGTGATCGCCGACGCGTCCGCGCTTGCGTTAGATGACGTGGTGGATTGCGCCGCGGCGGGCCAAGCGGAAGCCGCGCTCGTCGCGCTGAACAAGGCCTATGCCGCGGGCACGGCGCCCGCCGCGATTCTGAACGCCGCGATCCGGCACGTCACGCTTCTGCATCGCCTGCGGCTCTCGATCGACAAGGGCGACAGCCCCTCGGAAGCGGTCGAGAACGCGAGGCCTACGATCTTCTTCCGCCGCCGCCCGAAATTCGAGCGCGCCCTTTTGCGCTTCACGACGGACGCGCTCGCGCGCGAGATCGTGGCGCTCTCCGACGCCTCGCTCGCCGCCCGCAAGGATTTCGACCTCGCGCGCACCATCGTCGAGCGTGCGGTCTTGCGGTTAGCAAAGAGCGGGAAGCAGGCGCCGGCGCGGAGAGCGTAAAGAACCGTCATTCCGGGGCGCGCACGAAGTGCGCGAACCCGGAATCCAGACAGGCTCGCTAGCGTATCTGGATTCCGGATAGCCGAGCTTCGCTCGGCTATCCGGAATGACGAGCAGTCTAATGCCTTCCCGCGAGCTTGCGCGACAGCGCCTCGAACTGATCGAGCGTCTTGTAGCGCACGCGCACTTCGCCGCCCTGCCCGCGCTGCGCGATCTCTACCGACAAGCCTAGCGCGTCGCTCAATCGTTTTTCGAGCGCACGGATGTCCGGGCTTTTTTGCGCTTTCGTCCGGCGGCGGCCGCCCTTGCCTTTCAAAGCCGGCCGCTCCTGCGCGCGCGCTTCCGCCTCGCGCACGTTCAATCCCTCTTCGACGATCAGTTTCGCGAGGCCTTCCGGGTCTTCGTGCGCGAGAAGCGCCCGCGCGTGCCCGGCGGTGAGCTTTCCTTCCTGGAGATATTTTTTCACGCTCGGCGGCAGCTTCTGTAGCCGGAGCGTGTTCGCGACATGGCTGCGGCTTTTCCCGACCACGCGCGCGAGATCGTTCTGCGTGTACTTGAACTCGTCCATCAGGGACTCGTAGCCCGCCGCCTCTTCGAGCGCGTTCAGGTCCGAACGCTGCACGTTCTCGACGATCGCGATTTCGAGCGCCTCGCGGTCGCCGATCTCGAGCTGCAGGACCGGCACCTCGTGCAGGCCGGCCTGCTGCGCCGCGCGCCAGCGCCGCTCGCCGGCGACGATCTCGTATTGGTCGGATTTCCCCGGCACGCCGCGCACGAGGATCGGCTGCAGGATGCCTTTTTCCTTGATCGAGGCGGAGAGCTCGGACAACTCCTCGTCCGCGAATTTTCGGCGCGGGTTTCTCGGATTCGCGCGGATGAGCTCGATCGGCACCCGCCGCGCGCCGCGCGCGCGCTCCAGGGCTCCCGACTCGTCGCCCACGTCGCCGATCAGCGCCGCTAGGCCCCGTCCTAGTCTCGATCGATCCGCCACCGCTGCCATGGTCGCCTTTCCGCTTATAGGAATTAATTCTATGCCGCCGCGAGTCCGCGCTCGCGCTTCACGACTTCCGACGCGAGCTTCAGGTACGCCTGGCTCCCGGTGCATTTGAAATCGTACAAAAGCACCGGCTTGCCGTAGGACGGCGCTTCCGACACGCGCACGTTTCGCGGGATGATCGTCTGATAGACCTTGTCGCCCATGAACTGTTTCACGTCGGCGACGACCTGGTCGGAGAGATTGTTGCGCGCATCGTACATCGTGAGCACGATGCCGTGGATCGAGAGCTTCGGATTCAGATTCGATTTCACCTGCTCGACGGTTTTCAAAAGCTGCGACAGTCCTTCGAGCGCGAAGAACTCGCATTGCAGCGGCACGAGAATCGAATCAGCCGCGGCCATCGCGTTGATGGTGAGAAGATTCAAGGAAGGCGGACAGTCGACGAGCACATAGCCGAAGCCTTCCGGCTGATCGGGGCCGGCGAGCGAGAGGAGCGCGTTGCGCAGGCGATAGTTCCGTTCGCGCTCGTTCGCAAGCTCGAGCTCGAGCCCGGAGAGATCCATCGTCGACGGCGTGATGAATAGGCGAGGGACCGCCGTCTCCTGCACGATGTCGGAAAGTTTCGCTTCGCCGATGAGCACATCATAAGTGGAACGGCGGCGGCTCTTGCGTTCTATGCCGAGGCCCGTCGAGGCATTGCCTTGCGGGTCGAGATCGACGATCAGCACCCGCTCGTTGATGGCGGCGAGCGCCGTGCCGAGATTGATCGCGGTCGTCGTTTTGCCGACGCCGCCTTTCTGGTTGGCGAGAGCGAGGACGCGGGGTCGCTGGGTCATGGCCTATTTTTCCAAGCGTAGTTAATTTTTTCTTAAAGCCTGCTCGACGACGACAATCCGTCCGGCCGCATCTGTTTTACTGGGGACGACTGTCGAAAGAATCTTCCAAGATTTAGTGGCCTCGGTCAATTCGTTCTCAACATTTGCCCCCTTCATAAACAGGCCTTTTGCGCCGGTTTGCAGCAAGGGATGCGCGATTTCGAGGAGTTCGGGCATGGGCGCGAGCGCGCGGGCCGTGACGATCGCAAGGCCGGGCAGGGCGCCCGCATCGACTGATTCGATTCGGGTGGCGTGGATTTCCGCGGGCAGTTCGAGCAAGCGCACCGCCTCGCGCAAGAACGCCGCCTTCCGCTGATCGCTCTCGATCAGATGCACGCGCGCGCCCTGCTTTTCCTTGAGCGCGATCGCAAGCACAGCGCCCGGAAATCCGCCGCCCGCGCCGAGATCGGCCCAGACTTTTGCGCCTTTCGCGAGATCGAGAAGCTGCAGGCTGTCGGCGATGTGCCGCGTCCAGAGTTTCGGAAGCGTCGATTCCGCGACGAGCTGCACCGCGCGCTGCCAGCGTAGAAAGAGTTCGACGAAGCGATCCAGCCGCTCCGCCGTTTCACGTGAAACGGGTGTGATCTTCAGCGCGGCTGCGCGATCGGAAGACAAATCGTGCGCGTTCATCCGGCTCGGCGCGCATGCAGAGCGACGAGGGCGAGCGCCGCCGGCGTCATGCCTTCGATGCGGTTCGCGTGGCCGATGGTGCGCGGGCGCACCGTGCCGAGCTTCTGCCGGAGCTCCAGCGAAAGACCCGGAATGTTCTCGTAGTCGAGTGCGGCGGGAATCTGCATCGCCTCTTCCTGCCGGAAGCGTTCGACGTCTTCCGCCTGGCGCTCGAGATAGACCGCGTATTTCGCGTCGATCTCCAGCTGCTCCACGACCTTCGGCTCGAACTTCGAAAACTCCGGCCAGATGCGCGCGACGTGCGAGGCGTCGAACGACGGGTAGGAGAGGAGATCGAAAGCGGTTCTGCGCTGACCGTCGAGCTTGAGCGCGATTCCGAAGGCCTGCGCCTCGTTCGGCGTGACCGACACGGACTTCGCCCAGGCGCGCGCCTCGTCGAGCTTCGAAATCTTTTCCCCGAAGCGTTCGCGGCGCACGGTACCCACACAGCCGAGATCGATGCCTTTTTGCGTGAGCCGCTGGTCGGCATTGTCGGCGCGCAAGGTAAGGCGATATTCCGCACGCGAGGTGAACATCCGGTAGGGCTCGACGACCCCGCGCGTCACGAGATCGTCGATCATGACGCCGAGATAGGCTTCCGCGCGATCGAAGATCACGCCCTCGCCACCGGCTGCGCGGCGCGCGGCGTTGAGTCCGGCAACGAGTCCCTGCGCACCCGCTTCCTCGTAACCCGTCGTGCCGTTGATCTGGCCCGCGAGGAACAGGCCGGGGAGGCGCTTCGACTCGAGCGTGTGCAGGAGCTCGCGCGGATCGACATAGTCGTATTCGATGGCGTAGCCCGGCCGCTTGATTTCAACCCTGGCGAGTCCGGGAATCGTCGCGACCAGCGCCCGCTGCACTTCCTCGGGCATCGAAGTGGAGACGCCGTTCGGATAGACGGTGTCGTCGTCGAGGCCCTCGGGCTCCAGGAAAATCTGGTGTCCCTCGCGGTCGCCGAAGCGCACGACCTTGTCCTCGATCGACGGGCAATAGCGCGGGCCCTTGCTCCGGATCTGCCCGGAATACATCGGCGAGCGATGCACATTCGCGCGGATGATTTCGTGCGTGGCGGGCGTTGTCCGCGTGATGCCGCAGGCGATCTGCGGGTTTTCGATTTTCTCGGTCAGCGTGGAGAACGGCTCGGGCGGATTGTCGGCTTCCTGCAACTCAAGCGAGTCCCAGTCGATGGTCTTGCCGTCGAGGCGAGGGGGCGTGCCGGTCTTGAGCCGCCCGAGGGCGAATTCGTATCGCGCGAGTGTCTTCGACAAGCCCAGCGCGGGGGCCTCGCCCACGCGGCCCGCGGGGATCTGCTTTTCGCCGATATGGATGAGCCCGGAGAGAAACGTCCCGGTGGTGAGCACCACGGCCCCCGCCGCCACTTCACGTCCGTCCACCAGCCTCACGCCCGCGACGCGGTCTTCGCGCACGATCAGGTCGTCGACTTCGGCTTCTATGACGCTGAGATTCTGCGTTTCCCGAATCTCAGCCTGCATCGCTTGGGCATAGAGCTTTCGGTCGGCCTGCGTGCGCGGCCCGCGCACCGCGGGGCCTTTGCGGCGGTTGAGCACGCGAAACTGAATCCCGGCGCGGTCCGCGACCCGGCCCATGAGCCCGTCGAGCGCGTCGATCTCGCGTACGAGGTGGCCCTTGCCGAGACCGCCGATCGCCGGATTGCAGGACATCACGCCCACGGTCGCGAAGCGGTGGGTGACGAGCGCCGTTTTCGCGCCCATACGCGCCGAGGCATGCGCGGCTTCACAGCCCGCATGTCCGCCGCCGACCACGATGACGTCAAAGGATTTCATGCCCGCGTTCTTCGCGCGGATTCGGCCGGGCGTCAAAACGTTTCACGTGAATCATTTCACTCGTCATGGCCGGGCTTGTCCCGGCCATCCACGTCTTTTCAGACTCCGACGAGAAAGGCGTGGATACCCGGCACAAGGCCGGGCATGACAACGGCTGAGCCCCCTGTTTCACATGAAACAGCCGGCATTAACCTTTCATTTACCAACGCAGAAGTTTTTGAAGATCTCGCCCAACACGTCCTCGACGCCGATCTTGCCGGTGACGCGCGCGAGCGCATTCGCCGCCGAGCGCAGCTCCTCGGCGAACAGTTCCTCGCGTCCTGAAATCTCCGGCTTCGACAGGGCCATCAGATGTTCGCCTGCCTCCTCGAGCGCCTTGCGCTGCCGCGCGTGCGTGACCAGCGCCGGCTCCCCCGCGAGCTGGCTCGCCGCCTCCGAAAGCTTCCCGATCAGCGCATCCATGCCCGCGCCGGTCATGGCGGAAACCGCGAGCTGATTCGGCTTCGGCTTTGCCGTCATCAAATCCGCTTTCGTGCGCACGATCCATTCGCGCTTCGGATCGCGCGGCACGAGATTGGTATCGTCGTCGACGAGCCACAGCACGAGATCGGCGGCTTCCGCCCGCGCCCGTGCCCGTTTCACGCCTTCTGCCTCCACCGGGTCGCTCGTTTCGCGAATTCCGGCGGTATCGATCAGCACCACCGGCACGCCTTTCAGGTCGAGTGCGACCTCGATCACGTCGCGCGTGGTGCCGGGGATATCCGAGACGATCGCCACATCCCGCTCGGCGAGGCGATTTAAGAGTGTCGATTTTCCGACATTCGGCGGGCCTGCGATCGCGACTGTGAAGCCTTCGCGCAATCGCTCGCCTCGCGCGGCGTCCCTGAGCGCGAGGCGAATCTCGGCCAAAAGTTCGGCCGCCGTATTGCGTGCTGCATGCAAGAGATTGTCCGGCACGTCGCCCTCGTCGGAAAAATCGATCGCCGCCTCGATCTGCGACAACGCGGAAAGCAATTTCTCCCGCCAGGTCTCAACCTTCTTCGACAGCCCTCCGCGAAATTGCCGGATTGCCTGCCGCCGCTGCGCCTCGGTCTCCGCGGCGATCAGATCGCCCAGACCCTCGACCCCGGTGACGTCGATCTTCCCGTTCAGGAGCGCGCGGCGGGTGAATTCCCCCGCTTCCGCCGGCCGGAAGCCTTCGAGCTTGCCCAGCACCCGGAAGATCGAGGCGACAATTGCGCGGCCGCCATGGATATGCAGCTCCGCCATATCCTCGCCGGTCTCGCTCTTCGGCCCGGGAATCCAGAGCACCAGGCCGTCGTCCAATGTTTCACGTGAATCCGGATCGGTGAATTTGGCGTAGGCGGCGCGGCGCGGTTCGGGGATTTTCCCGGCGAGTGCTTGCAGGGCCAGACCCGCCTTCGGCCCGGAAATACGGATCACGGCAATCGCCGCAGGCAACCTTCCGCTCGATAACGCGTAGATCGTATGTGACATGCTAAGGACTTCTTATGCCCGAAAACCGCCTTGCGAAAGAAACCAGCCCTTATCTCCTGCAGCACAAGGACAACCCGGTGGCCTGGTGGCCGTGGGGACCGGAAGCGCTCGCCGAAGCGAAGCGCGAGAACAAGCCGATTCTGCTCTCGATCGGCTACGCCGCCTGCCATTGGTGCCATGTGATGGCGCACGAGAGCTTCGAGGACGAGGCGACCGCGGCGGTGATGAACGAGCTGTTCGTGAACATCAAGGTCGATCGCGAGGAGCGGCCGGAAATCGACGAGATCTACATGAACGCGCTGCATCTCCTGGGCGAGCAGGGCGGGTGGCCGCTCACGATGTTTCTCACATCCGATGGTGAGCCGTTCTGGGGCGGCACGTATTTTCCAAAGACCGCCGCCTATGGCCGCCCCGGCTTTCAGGATGTGCTCCGCCAGGTCGCGAAGGTCTTCCACCAGGAGCACGAGAAGGTCGAGCGAAACCGCGCGGCCCTCAAAGCCGAGCTCTCCACCCGCGCCAAAGCCCAGAGCAGGGTCAAAATCGGAATTCCGGAGCTCAACAACATTGCCGAGCGGATCGGCGGCCTGTTCGATCCGATCAATGGCGGCCTCAGAGGCGCGCCGAAATTTCCCCAATGCGGCATGCTTGAATTTCTCTGGCGCGCCGGCGAGCGCACGGGCGAGGAGCGCTACTTCGCGGTGGTGAACCGCTCGCTCGAGCGGATGAGCGAGGGCGGCATCTACGATCACCTTGGCGGGGGCTATGCGCGCTACGCGGTCGACGAACGCTGGCTCGTGCCGCATTTCGAGAAGATGCTCTACGACAACGCGCAGATCCTGGAGCTCTTGGCGCTCGCCTATACGCGCACCGGAAACGAGCTCTTCCGCGAGCGCGCGCGCGAAACAGTCGGCTGGCTCGCACGCGAGATGACGACGGAGGAGGGCGCCTTCGCGTCCTCGCTCGACGCCGACTCCGAAGGCGAGGAAGGGAAGTTCTACATCTGGTCTCGCGCGGAGATTGCCGAGGCGCTCGGCGAGGAGGACGGTAACTTTTTCGCCCGGCACTATGACGTGACCGCCGACGGCAATTTCGAAGGCCACAATATTCTGAATCGTTTGAATCGTTTACCGCGCAGCAAGGAAGACGAGGCGCGGCTCAAAACGTTACGCGAAAAATTATTGGCGATTCGCGCCAAACGAGTCCGGCCCGGCCTCGACGACAAGGTGCTCGCCGACTGGAACGGCCTGATGATCGCGGCGCTCGCGAATGCGGGCGCGCTGCTCTCCGAGCCTGACTGGATCGCGCGCGGCGAAAGAGCATTCCGCTTCGTCGCAGAAAAAATGACGAAGGGTGATCGGCTCGGGCATTCGTGGCGGGAAGAACGGCTGGTCTTCCCCGGCCTCTCTTCCGATTACGCCGCCATGATCCGCGCCGCGCTCGCGCTCCATCAGGCAACCGGCGAAAAGGACTATCTCGACCGCGCCATCCGCTGGTCGGCGGCGCTGGAGCAGCATCATTTCGATTCCGAAACGAACGGCTATTTTCTGACCGCCGACGACGCCGAAGGTTTGATCGTGCGGCCTTCGCTCTCGCGCGACGACGCACTCCCCAACCCGAACGGCCTGCAGGCGCAAAATCTCGTGCGGCTCGCGCTGCTCGCCGGCGACGACAAATACCGCGAGCGTGCCGACCGCTTGCTCGAAGGCTTGCTGCCCTTCGCGGCCGAGAGCCTGTTCAACCACATGTCGCTTCTCTCCTCGCTCGATCTCCGGCTGCGGCATCTTGAAATCGTCGCGGCCGGAAAGCGCGCGGACGAATTCGCGGGCGCCGCGCTGAAAATTCCGTTCCTGAACCGGACCGTGCTGCGCGTGAAGAACGCCGACGCTCTCCCGCCTTCGCACCCTGCGCGCGAAAAACTTGCTTCGCTTTCCGGCGAAAGTGCCTCCTTCGTTTGCGAGGGCGAGCGCTGCTCGCTGCCGGTGATGGAACCCGGCAGGCTCGCTGAAGCAGCCGCGAATTTTTCCCGAGATTAGTTACATGAATGGAAAACGGGCGCTTGACAGTTTTCAGGAGTAGGACTATATTCCATCGTTCCGCGCCACGAGGGGCATGTCTGCAGACGTGCTTGCATGCGGCGCGGGACCGGCGCCTGCTGGCGAGGCTCGTAACTT